>Ga0180432_10000015_pt1 | contig 250256 bp, 155 predicted proteins | sample SS_ome_10_FD_132414 | JGI IMG/M metagenome (GOLD analysis project Ga0180432, IMG submission 132414) | Hypersaline lake sediment archaeal communities from the Salton Sea, California, USA - SS_1_MS_2 metaG | ecosystem: Environmental > Aquatic > Non-marine Saline and Alkaline > Hypersaline >... | reverse complement strand
TGTTCCGTCAGTCGGACGATATACTTCTTCTCCATGGCTCGGCTCCATCCGGTCACCATTGACCTGATGGAACTATCGGCCAGAAACCCCCGACCACCAAAATCAATTGTGGTCGGGTACTAGGGGCGAACCTTGGACCCGCACGCACCGAAGCGCCATCCATATCGCAGCAGGGGGGACAACCGCATGACCGAGGAGGGACCGATTCACCAGATCCCGGTGGGCCCATCCGGCGCTCGCATCTGGGCCGATCACACATCGGCCGCCTTGGCCTTCTGGGCCGGCGTCGTGCCTCGCACATCCGACGACGGGGTGGGGGGGGTGACAGGGGGGGCGATGAGGTCCCGCTCTTCCTGCACTTCTTCGAGGCGGCCCACACCTAGATTACCCGGCAGACCGCCCAGACCCTGCGGCTCTTCGCCGCCTGGCCCGAGCAGCTCAACGGTATTCTCTGCGCTCTCCTGGCCACGACGACCGTCGTGCAGTACTTGCTCGACGGCAGACCCCGCCAACGGTGACCTCTGTCCAAGGCGTGCAGTCAAGCCCGCCATCCCAGAGGGAAGACCGAGATTGGCCTTTGGCGCAAGCGGGGGGGGGGGCTAGAATGTAGACCTTAAGCGGATCGGAGGGGCCCAATCTGGGGGGATCGTGGTCGGTGGGGACGGAGGCGTTCCCTGATCAGAATCAGGAGAGTTGATGGTGAAGTCACGGAGTCCAGATATGCGACACCTGCGTACGTGTGTTTCTGACAGGCTCAGTGTTCCACTTGGTCTGGGCGTCTTCATCCTTGGGCTGGTTCCGCTCACCACCAATGCGGCAACGCCCATCATGTACGGAGACGGGACCTTTGAGGATGGCGACTGGACCCTCATCATCCGAACGCTGGTGGGTGGCGGCACGGTCACGGCGTACCAGAGCGCCACCGGAGGGAGTCCTGGGGAGTTTCGCAGGATCATCAACACAGTCAATGGCCCAGGTGGCAGTGCTGTCTTGGGGTTCCATATCCACGCGGGCGCTACATACGACCCGTCGACGCAGGGGCCCATAAGGTCGGTTGACTACAGCGAAGACTCTATTATGTTCAGCGGGTTCGGCGAAGGCCAAGCCTCAGGTCCCGCTTTGCTGCAGGCTGGCGAAGTGTACCGCTGCTGGGGGCTTGTCGCGAACCAGTACACTTGGACCATCCAGTTCCTGAGCGATCAGGTGGCAACGGACTTCGTAAGCCTCTCTGGGAGCAACCCGGACTTCTCTCAATCGGGAGCTCCCATTTCGTTTGGCTTCTGGCGGGGAAACTGGACCACCAACCATGCGTACACGATCGACGCCGGAATCGACAACTGGTCACTCATGATACATCCTGACACAGCTACGCTCACTGTCACGGAGGTAAATGGAGGCTGGGGTGAGGTGGTCCTTGACCCGGGCCCGATACAATCTGGTCCACCCCAATACAAGTACGCGTGCGATACTTCTGTCACCCTTACGGCCAACCCACTCCCAGGAAAGGAGTTCGTTGGGTGGGCGATCTACGACCCCAACTACCCAGGCGACCCCAACTACGTTGACCACGACACCAATACGGTGCTATATCTGGTCATGGACGCTGACTGGGAGGTCGAAGCTAGATTCAAGTGTGGCAGTTCCGCAGGACCGTTCATACCGCTGGTCCTGCTGGGGCTTGCAGGCTTTGCTATGCGTCGTCGGCGACGGTAGGACCGCAGCTGCGACGACGCACCAACTCACGAATCACCCCCAAGGCCCGCAGCTCAGGGTTGCCGACGTCTCTTGTGGCGTCTTCCTTGGCTGGCCTGGCAGCTAAGGTTGGGGCGCCGACTGGCGCGACGCGGCGGACGTCGCTTGCGGCGGGCGCTTCTCGAACGCGCAACAGAACACGTCCCGGGTAGAACGGTTCTTGGTCAGCAGGCGGTAGTTCGGGTCCTTCAGGTAGTCCGCCAGGTGCATCTTCTGATGAAAGGAGGGGCTGTAGTTCTTGTCCCAGACGAAGAGCGTGCCGGCGGGCGCTTCGGTGAGTCTCCGCTTGATGTTCCAGTTGTCGGGGATGAGATGGGCTGGCCAGAATACGTGCATCCAGACGTGCGTCGCCATGACCTGTCGTCCGCCGTATCCGTTCGCCTTCAACCATTCGGCTACGGATCTGACGGCCCGTTGATCGTCGCTGAGCTTCCAGGGGCGGCTGAGGTAGCCGGTTTGGATGGCGGTGAGCGTGATCAGTGTGAAGGGGATCGACCATCGGACCCACGCAAGGCGGGGACGCTTGAGGCATATGAAGATCGCCGCCGCCGTCAGCAGGACGACGCCGGCTGTGACGAGCCGGTGCGCCAGCACGAACGGCGGGTAGATCCACCAGGGCATCTCCCGCTCTCCCGCGAGCCAGAGAACTACGAACGCCGTCGTCACGCCGGCTGCACGGAGCCACCACCTCGGTGTTCGCCATTCGGATAGCCCGTTGATGGCGGCCACGGCCAAGATCCCCAACATCGGGCAGATGGGCACGAGGAACCGCGCGTAGCCGCCCGTCGCGTACAGGCCGAGGAAGCGGCAACCGGCGTGGAATAGGAAGTAGACGACCACCGCGCCGGCGACGACCCATCCCCATCGCCGTCGGCAGATCATGGGGATGCCCAGGCAGGCCAACGAAGCCATCCCCGGTCCGAAGGCCAACTGGGCCCGCGCGATCATCGCCAGGGCCGAGCCCGTGCCGTACTCGGGATTCGCCTTCGGCTCGAAGAACATCATGATCGGCGCGTGACCGAGCACGAACGGGCCGAGCAGATTGTGCAGGAGCGGTGCCCAGAAGAGCCACAGATAGCAGGTCCATCGGGCCCGTCCGAGCCAGAACGCCATCGCCCAGACGGGCAGCCAGACGACGGCCTCATGCCGCGTGAGGAGCGCCAAACTCAGCACGGCGGCGGACCCTCCGTATCGCCGCTGGGTCAGGAGCCAGACGGCCAGGGCCAGGTAGAGCGCCAGCGGGGTTTCGGTCAGCGTGGTGTAGCTGAGCTGGAGGAACATCGGCTGGATCAGCACCAGCGGCGCGACCAGCCAGGCCCGCCGCAATTCCATCTGCTCGGCCGTGCGATAGGCCAGCCAGGCCGCCAGCACGGTCAGCACGCCGCTCGTCAGCCTGGCCGCCAGCCAACCGATCTGGGCGGGGAGGGCGTACAACACCGTGAACCCGGGCCGGCCCCATTCGTTCAGCAGATAGGCCGGGTCCTGCCTCGTCCACTTGGCGAACAGGAAATGCGTCAGGTCGTCGTCGTGATGGACCCCGGTGCTCAACGCCGCCAAGGCGGCGGACAAGGCCAGGGCAACCAGACAGCAGAAGATCGCCATCCGCCTGCCGGCCTGCCCGGGCGGCTCGCCCGTCGTCAAGAGCGCTGCGGGTGCAACGTCTGCACTGTCGGTGTCGGCTCGGGTCATAGATCGGTTACGGGAGCAGGAGACGAGTGCCACGGACAGCTTGTCTGCCCGTGGCCACCGGCAGACAAGCCACCCGTGCCACCCGTCGTGGCCTTTCTGTTGTACGATTGTGCAGGCGCCGGGTTCGCTCGGGTCCGCGCCGGGTTCACGCCTTCAGCGTCTCGGTCTTCGGGTCGAACAGGGCGGCCCGATTGCGCTTGTAGGCCAGCACGCCCATCGTGATGGCCACCTGGACACGGTAGCCCAGCTCGACGTTGCAGTTGGGCGCGGCGCGCGTCCGCAGGCACTCGAGCCAGTTGCCCATGTGGTCGCCGACGTCGGGCATGGGCACGTCGTGGGCGCCGCGTTTCTTGGCCTCCTCGAACTGCTTGGCGAACGCCTTCTGCGGCTCGAGCGTCGGCCCGCCGAACGTCATGCTGCCGTATTGGCCGTGGATGACCTCGCTGAGCCCCTTGTCGTTCGCGTCCGTGCCCATCAGGAAGACCGAGTGCTCGCTCGGATAGTCGATGTTCATCAGGAACGTGTCCGGGACGTCGCGGTCCTTGTGGACCCAGTTCCCGCCGGACGCGACGACCTTGTCGGGGAACTCCGGACCGAGCGCCACCGCCAGATGCGCCAGGGCGTGGTAGAGCAGATCGGTCGCGATCCCGCCGGAGTAGTCCCAGTACTTGCGGAACCTGAAGAACCGCTCGACGTCGAAGGGGCGTTTCGGGGCCAGGTCCCACTCCCAGCCGACCCAGCGTTTCCAGTCGAGATTCTTCGGGCTGGCGTGCGGTTCGATGTAGTAGTTCCAGTCGCCAGCGGGTCGGTTGCGGCTGCAGCTCGAACGCGTCCAGATCACCTTGCCGATCGCACCGCGCTTGATCATCTCGTGGACCCGGTGGTACGTGGGGTTGCTGGCCGACTGCGAGCCGACCTGCACGATCGCGCCGGCCCAATGTGCAGTGTCCCGAAGCGCCTTGGCTTCGGGGATCGTGTGGGTCATCGGCTTCTCGACGTAGACGTCCTTGCCTGCCTTGATGGCGTCGATGGCGATCTTCGCGTGCCAGTGGTCGGGCGTGCCGATGATGACGGCGTCGACGTCGGGGTTCTCGAGCATCCGCTCGTACTCATGGTACACCAGCCCGTCGGACTTCTTGCCCGAATGGCGACTCTTGACGAGCTTGAACGCGCGTTGCTTGCGTGGTTCGTAGACGTCGCAGACCGCCAGGACGCGGAGCTTCGGATTGCCCCGCGCCCGCCGAACGGCGTCCGCCAACAGACCCGTTCCGCGTCCCCCGCAGCCGATCACGCCCAGGTGGATGCAGCCGTTCGGCCCGTGCGATCGCATTGCGGGCGCGGGTCCGCTCAGATCCGCCCTCGCAGCGTCATACGCCCCAAGTCCGATGGCGGCCGCGGCCGATCGCTGCAGCATATCGCGTCTGCTGATCTGCTTGGGGCCCTGCTGGTCGTGTTGGTTCACGCTCCACCTCCGGCACGCCCGAGGCGTGCCTGTCGGAATCGGTCAGTTCTTCAAGGGCTTGATCTTCGCGTGGCGGTACTGGATCCGGTTCACTTCGCTCTCGAACCCGATGTGCCCGGCCAGCGAGCGCTTGCTTCGCGCCTCTGTGACCAACTGGCCGTTCATCTTGACGGTGATCGTCTCGCCGCGACACGTGATCTCATAGTCGTTCCAGACGTCGGGTTTGCGGACCAGGTTAGCCTTCGGCGCGGCGATCAAGATGACGCTGCCCGTGGAGACATTGCTCGGGGGTTTGCCGTAGTCATCCTGCATCTGGATCTCGTAGCCGGCCTCCCACGGCTTGGGCTCCAGGCTGGAACCCGGCGGGAGGCGAAGGAACAGCCCGCCATTGCCGCCCTTGCTCACTCGCGACTGGAGCTTCAAGGCGAAGTCCTTGTAGCTGGCCGGCGACTTCAGCACGCCCAGCTTGCCCGTCGCCGTCAGCACACCGTAGGCGTAGTCCCACTTGCCCTGGCCGATCTGTTTCCAGGCCTTGATGTCGGACCCGAGGAGCGGCTGCCAGCCGTCTTCCGCGTCGAGCGGGCGGATGGCGATGTTGCGGAACCAGACGTAGTTCCCGTGATCCTGCACGCCGATGTGGCCGCAGGGCACGCGGTCGGTCAGCTCGCGATGGGTGTCCAGATCGACATCGTGTACGACCTCGCCATTCCACACGACCCGCAGCCGACGTCCCCGGCAGGTAACCTCCACGTCGTTCCACCGGCCCGCGGGCCGGTTCATGTTCTTGGTGGGCGCGATCGAGGAGTAGACGGCCATGCAGGAATGGATGCTGGGTGCCCCGCCGAAATCGTCGAGGATCTGAAGCTCCATGCCGCTGAAGCCAGGCTTGCGGGGCTTGCATCGGATGGCCACGCCGCTGTTGCAGCCCGGCGAGACCTTGTACTGCAGCTTCAGCACGTAATCCTCATACTGCTTCTCGGTAAGCAGCCAGCCGCCACCTTCGCCGTTGCACTCAATCATGCCGCCGTGAACCGACCAGGCGGCGGCCTTGCCGGTCGGCCTCCAGCCGGTCAGGTCCTTGCCGTTGAACAGTGGGATGAATCCGCTCGCGTCGGCGGCCTGTAGCGCGGTTGAGGACAGGACCAACACCGCCATCGACACGGCACAGATGCAGGCACGAACAGGTCGGTGGATCATGACATGCTCCAAATCTGAGGAACAAGGCAATGATAGCAGCCGCGCCGGGACGGTCAACAAGGCGTGGACGATTCGCGCGGGCTCGAACCGAACCGTGCCGTCATGCCCAGCTTGCTCCGAGGGCGAACAGGGCTAATAATGGCGGCCGGCGCCGTGTCAGGAGACGCCCCATGGACCCCTATAGCTTCCGGTTCGAGGACTTCGGCAAGCACCGTTCGTGGTCGTTTACGTTGGTTGCGGATGTGGACGCGCTGAACCGCCGGATTGCGCGCGAGGCCGTCGATGCGATTAGGGCCGCCGGTCAGGCGGGACGTACCCTCCTGATCATCACCCCCGTCGGTCCGCTGGATTACGCGTACTGGGCCAGGCTCTGCAACGAGGAGAACGTTTCGTGCGAGCCACTGGTGACCATGAACATGGACGAGTACGTCGACGACGCGGGCGACTTCATCGACGAGGGACACCCGCTGAGCTTCCGGGGCTTCATCCACAACACGCTGGTGGCGAACCTGAAGCCTGCGTTGCGGCCCGATCCGGCGAACCTCCATTTCCCCGATCCGCACGAGCCGGCCAGGACCACGGCGTTGATCGAGTCGCACGGGGGGGCGGACTTGTGCTACGGCGGCATGGGGTTGACGGGTCACTTCGCCTTCAACGATCCCCCCGAGCCGGGTGAGCCTTGCCACGATCCGTCCGTCCGGGACAGTCGGACCCGTGTCCTGACCATCTGCCGGGAGAGCCAGGCCCAGATGTGCATGGGCGGGACGGGCGGAAACTGGAGCATCATCCCCGCGCGAGCGGTGACGTTGGGGATGTACGAGCTGCTGCTGAGCAAGAAGGTGCATCTGACATTCATGCGAAGCTGGCACGCGGGGGTGTTGAGGCGAGCGCTGTTCGGACCGGTGACGGGGCGCTGTCCCGGGTCGTTCATCCAGGAGCACCCCAACGTCGAGGTGACGTTGACGAAGCTGGCGGCCGAACCGCCTCTGATTCACGTGGCACAGAGGATTGCGGAATGACGAGCGGACGATATGAGATCGGCGACTATCGGTTTGATCCGGCGGCGTACCTGCCCGAGCGGCTGTTCGGTGCGATCACGGACGTCCGGGTGGATCGCCCCGAGGTCATCTACGAAGCGGCGGACGGTCGGCGCCGGCGCGAGCGCCTGACGGTCGAGGGCCGACTGGTGATCCTCGCGACGGACCATCCGGGCCGGCGGGTGACGCCTATCCGCGACGACCCGCTGGCGATGGGCGACCGCCACGCCTATCTGTCCAGGGCCTTGCGGGTGCTGACCACGCCGGGGTGCGACGGGATCATGGGGACGACGGATTTCATGGAGGACCTGCTGATCATCAGCCACCTGGTCCGCGAGGCGGGCGGGCCCGCGCTGCTCGACGACAAGGTGCTGATCGGGTGCATGAACCGGGGCGGGCATGCGGGGACGGTCGGGGAGATCGACGACCGGTTCACGTCGTTTACGGCGCAGCAACTCGCGCGGCTCGGGTTTGAAGGCGGCAAGCTGATGTACCGGCTGGACCAGGAGGACGAGCGGTCGATCAAGGCCATCAGCGATTGCGCGGACGCGGTGACCGAACTGGTCCGTGAGAACCTTGGGGTCTTCCTCGAGCCGATGAGCGTTCGCCAGACCGGCGACGGCGGGCACGAGACCGTCAAGACGGTGGAGGCGTTGGCGAAGGACGCCGGCGCGGCCGCGGCGCTGGGTGAGTCGTCGGCGCGGACGTGGCTGAAGCTGTCTTACACGGACGGCTACGACCGCGTGAGTCGGGCGACGACGCTGCCGATCCTGATGCTGGGCGGACCGGCCCGCGAGGATCCGACGCCCATTCTGGCCAACTTCCACAAGGGGATGCAGGCGGGCCCGAACATCCGCGGGGTGATGGTCGGGCGGAACGTGACGTTCGTCCAGCGAGACGACCCACGCGCCGTTGCCGCGGCCGTCTGCGGGATCATCCATGACGGCTGCTCGGTCGAGGACGCGTTGGACCGGCTGGCGTCCGAGCGCGGCGGCGACTGGGATCTGCTCGACGCGTGGCGGTAGGAGGGGGAAATGAGCGCTTCATCGCGTGGGAATCTGCTGGTCGTGCACGGGGGAGGGCCGACGCCCGTCATCAACGCGAGCCTGTACGGCGTGGTTCAAGAGGCGCTGGGCTCGGGCGAGGTCGGGCAGGTCTTCGGGGGCGTCCACGGCATCAAGGGGGTGCTCGCGGAACGCCTCGTGGACCTTGGAAGCGCCTCGGCGGAGACATTGGCATCCGTTCGGGTCTCAGCCGGTTCGGCGTTGGGGTCCAGTCGGCACAAGCTTTCGGATGAGGAGGCCGGACAGGTACTGGACCTGTGCCAACGCCGCGGCGTTCGGTGGTTCCTCGGCACGGGCGGCAACGACACGATGGCCAACTGTCTGCGCGTGCATCAAGAGTGCGGCCGAGGGGACGGGGCCCTAACGGTCGTGGGGATCCCCAAGACGGTCGACAACGACCTGGCCGAGACGGACCACTGCCCCGGATACGGGAGCGCCGCGCGGTACCTGGCGCAGTCGGCGCGCGATCTGTGCTGCGATGTTGCGTCCCTGCCGACGCCGGTCTGCATCCTCGAAACAATGGGCCGGAACACCGGCTGGCTCTGCGCGGCCGCGGCGCTCGCGCGGGAGGGCCCGGACGACGGGCCACACCTGATCTACGTGCCGGAGCGGCGATTTGACCGTGACCGGTTCCTGGCGGAGGTGAAGGACGTGGTCGGGAGGCTTGGCTGGGCCGTCATCGCGGTGAGCGAGGGCCTGCGGGATTCGGCCGGCCGGTCGGTGGCGAAGGCGTCCAGCGCCGTGCAGACCGATCCCTTTGGCCATGCGCTGCAGGGCGGGGTGGGCGCGGTATTGAGCGAGTTGGTCGCGGAGAAGCTGGGGCTTCGCTGTCGATACGAGAAGCCAGGCCTGCTGGGTCGATCCAGCGCGATTCTCGCCAGCGACGTCGATCGCGCGGAGGCCGAGGGCGTCGGCCGTGAGGCGGTTCGGCGGGCGCTGTCGGGCCAAAGCGGCGTGATGGTCACGCTGACGGCCGATCGGAGCGGCGCGTATCGCTGGGGCACGGACGTCGTGGCGCTGGATCGCGTGGCCGGTGTGGAGCGATCGATGCCCGCGGCGTTCCTGTCGGATCATGGCCCAGACGTGGCGAAATCGTTCATCGAGTACGCCAAGCCGCTGATCGGGGGCGACCTTTCGACGCATCAGCACGTGAGGACATTGCATGGACCGCGCTGAAGAGATCCGCGAGCTGAACCGCTTGAGTCCCGAGGAGCTGATCGAGCGGGCCGAGGGACGCTTGATCATCCTGGACAGCCTGGGCGATCTGCACGCGCACTTCGCCGAGTCGATCGCCGCGGTCGTCCGTCGCAACAACGACGCCGGGACGCCGACCGTCCTGATCGTTCCGTACGGCCCGACGGGTCAGTACCCGTTGCTGCGGGACATCATCAACCGCGAGCGGATCAGCCTGGCCAACGGCACGTTGTTCTTCATGGACGAGTACGCCGATGCGTCAGGCCGCGTCGTGCCCGAGACGCACCCGACGAGCTTCCGTGGGGACCTGCGGTGGTTCTGGGATGCGCTCGACGCCGAGCTGCGGCCGGATCCCGCGAAGGTGATCTTCCCCGACCAGGAGAACCTGGACCGTCTGGCGGAGATGCTCCAAGCGGCCGGTGGCGTGGAGGTTTGCTACGGCGGGATCGGCATCCACGGCCATCTCGCCTTCAACGAGCCCGAGCCGGGCGTTCGGGATTCAGGGCCGCGGGTCGTGCGGCTCAACGACTTCACCGTGACGATGAACGCCATCCGGTCGCACGTGGGCGGCGATCTGGAGAACTTCCCACGTCATGCGTTGACGCTGGGCATGGCCCAGTGTCTGTCCGCGCGTCAGATCCGCCTGTACTGCCGCAACGACGTCCCCGATCTGGACTGGGCCAACACCGTTCTGCGTCTGGCCGTCCTCGGCCAGCCCGGCGACGACTACCCCGTCACGTGGATTCGCGAACACCCCGACTGGCAGGTCGTCACGGACCGCAACACGGCGGCGTGCCCCCGACACGTCCTGTAGCCTGAAGCCTGAGGTCCGACAAGACCGATGCTCACGACCTAGGGATGGACTGTTCAGTCACCGGCACGTGCAGCTCGGTACAGATCCGCCATCCATTCGCCATCGTGTGCGGGGTTGGGGATGAGTTTGTTGCCCTTCGGATCGACCACGAAATCCAGGGCTTCGAGGACGAGATAGCCGACGAGCGGCGGCGTGGATTCGTCGCTTTCCATAACGGACATCTGTTCGGTTCGGCCGTGGACGGTCACCTCCGCCCCCTTGAAGACGCGTCGCTCCACGCCGCCGTTGGGCGTCTTGACGCGGCGGACGTGCGAGAAGGGCAGACCGAGCTGCTCGATGGCCGACGGGGGTAGACATAGGTAGGTGGCGCCGGTGTCCACGAGGGCCTCGACTTCCACGGCGCGGATCTGGCTTGACTCGATTCTCCCCTTGGCTGCGTCGAGGATGTCCTCGAAGCTTTCCACCGTTACCTTCTCGACCGTTCTACCCACGTCTCGACTCCAGCCCTCCGCGGGTGCTTTCTGGCTCCTACAACGATTCTATCCAGTCTCCGAAACGCCAGCAACTGGTCGGCGGCGTGCATTGGCAGTGTTCCGCTTGAGAGACGGCCCGTGAGCTTTGAGGTCAAGCGTCAGAACCCTTATGATGCCGGGCCGACCCGGGCGGACTGCTCTGCCCGGGGCACGTGCCGGCTCGGGGGGGCTGACAGAGGGCCATTTGCCAATGCGCGTGGAAGCTGACGAACCGGGCCGCTGGTACGCGGGCATCACGGCGTACCAGTGGCTGGTCTTGCTGATCGCGTCTCTCGGGTGGGTCTTCGACGTCTTCGAGGGGCAGATCTTCGTGGCCAGCATGAAGGAGGCGATGCCGTCGCTGGTCGCCGAGGACACGGCCGAGGGGACGATCGCCCTCTACAACAACCTCGCCCTCGGGGCGTTCCTGCTGGGGGGCGCGACGGGGGGGATCGTGTTTGGCATGATGAGCGACCGGATCGGGCGCAAGCGGACGATGTCGCTGACGATCTTGTTCTATTCGGCCTTCACATGTGTCTCGGCGCTGTCGCAGCAATGGTGGCATCTGGCGGGCTTGCGGTTTCTGGTGGCGATGGGCGTGGGCGGCGAATGGGCGGTGGCCAGCTCGATGGTGGCCGAGGTGTTCCCCAAGCGGGCTCGTGCGCACGTCGGGGGGATCTTCCACGCGTCGAGCGTGTTTGGCACGTACCTGGCGGTGTTGGCAGGCGTGTTTATCATCGGGAACCCGCAGATCCACGCATATGCGAGCCGGATCGACATGCCGTCGCTGCCGTGGCGGCTGGGATTCGCGATGGGCGCGCTGCCGGCGCTGCTGATCCTGTGGATTCGCCGCAGCCTGCGTGAGCCGGAGAGTTGGCAGCAAGCGCGCCTGCGGGCGCAAGCGGATCCCGGGCGGCAGATGGGGTCGATCGGCGATCTGTTCCGGGGACAGCTCCTGCGGCGGACGTTTGTCGGGGTCACGCTGGCGGCGGTCGGCCTGGCGACGTTCTGGGGGGCGCACATCTACGGCAAGGACCGGCTGGAGGCCGCTGCCGTGCAACGCTACATCGCCCAGGAGTACGACGGCAAGGTTGACGTGACGGCCGAAGAGAGGGAGGCCGTGCTGAGTAAGCATCAGGTCGGCGTGAAGCGCTGGGAGATGCTGGGCATGTTCCTGGTGACGACCGGTGGCGGGTTGGGGTTGGTTTCGTTCGGGCCGATCTGCCAGCGGATCGGTCGGCGCGGGGCGTTTCTGCTGTTTCATCTCGGAGGGCTTGCCACCGCCCTGATCGTCTTCAGAGCGTTGACGGGGGTGCCCGTGCTGCTCGTCGCGCTGCCGGTCTTTGGCTTCCTGACGCTGGGCATGCACGCGGGCTATGCGATCTACTTCCCGGAGCTGTACCCCACCCGACTGCGTGGCACGGGCACGGGATTCTGCTTCAATGCGGGTCGGATCCTGGCCGCCCCGATCTTGTTTGTCAGCGGATGGATGCAGAAAGACTGGGGCTTTACGTTGGAGAACGCCGCGTCCATTCTCAGCGTGTTGTTCGTTCTGGGCGCGTTGGTGCTGCTGCTTGCGCCGGAGACGCGGGGGCAGGACCTGCCCGACGAGGTCTCGTCGGATGGCGGACCGGCTGGGCGCGACGCCGATCCGAATCGAACCTGAGACGGCGCGGTCACAAACGCAACGGAGGAAGACGGCATGAACCCCATCGGGCGATCATGCGCAGCGGCCATGGTGATTCTGTTGACGGTGCCGGGTGTGCTCGCGGCACCGAGCCGCCCGGCCGACCAGCGGAACGTGCTGTTGCTGATCTCCGACGATCACGGGTTGGAGCTCGGATGCGGCGGGAACCCGGTGATCAAGACGCCCCACCTCGACCGGCTGGCCGCACAGGGCGTCAGGTTTACCCACGCCTTCACGACGGTGGCCTCGTGCAGCGCCAGCCGATCCGTGATCTTCACCGGCCTGTTCAACCACGCCAACGGGCAGTACGGCCACCAGCATTCGTTTCATAACTTCCACACCCACACCCGCGTCAAGTCGCTCCCCGCGTTGCTTAACGCGCGCGGCTACCGATCCGCCATCGTCGCCAAGTTCCACGTCCAGCCGACGTCGGTCTATCCCTTCGAAGTCATCCGAGCAGGGGGGCGGGACATCCCGGGGATTGCCGCGGCGGCCCGGAAGTTCTTGATGGCTCAGCCGGACAAGCCGTTCTGCCTGGTCATCGGATTCGCCGATCCCCATCGCTCGCGGGTCGGCTTCGGAGACGAGAGCCGGCCGAAAGACCTGCCGACGACGGCCTATCGTCCCGGGGACGTCATCGTTCCCAGTTACCTGCCCGATACGCCGACGGTCCGCAAGGAGCTGGTCTCCTACTACTGCGCCGTCTCGCGGATGGACGCGGGCGTGGGGAGGGTGCTCGACGCGCTCGCCGACGCCGGTGCCGCTGACAACACACTGGTGATCTACATCAGCGACAACGGCCCTGCCTTCCCCGGTGCCAAGACCACGCTGTACGATCCGGGCATCCACCTGCCGCTGATCGTTCGTTCCCCGACGGTCGCGAAGGGCGGGTCGACCCACCGCGCGATGGTCTCCTGGGTCGATCTGGTGCCGACGATCCTCGAATGGACCCGAACCCAGCGGCCGCACGGGCTGCATGGTCGGTCGTTCCTGGGCATCCTTGACGACCCGAGCCCTGCGGGTTGGGATACGGTCTTCGCCTCTCACACGTTCCACGAGGTGACCATGTACTACCCGATGCGCGTCATCCGCACGCGGGAGTACAAGTACGTCCTGAACCTGGCCCACAAGCTGGACTACCCGTTCGCTTCAGACCTGTATGCGTCACCGACGTGGCAAGAGGTCCTCAAGACGGGGGCGACGCGATACGGTCCGCGGGCCGTGGATGCCTACATTCATCGGCCGAGGGAGGAACTCTACCATTTGCCGACCGATCCGGACGAGGTGAAGAACCTGGTCGGCGACCCGGCTCATCGCAAGGCGCTGGATGAGCTCCGAGCCCGACTGAAGGCCTGGCAGAAGCGGACGAGGGACCCATGGATCGTCAAGTACCGGTATGAGTAGAAGCCTGCGCTCGCCCACACTGGTCGGCCAGGTCCTCGACCTGCTCACGCAACGATGCCAGATCCTCCGCGGTCCTGGCTGTGCGCTCGAGCTGGGCGGCGCATTTCGAGAGCGTGGGGAACCCGTAGCCGCCGGCTGCCCCCTTGAGCTGATGGGAAAGCGTGGACAGCGCGGCCAGGTCGCTTGCGGCCAGGGACTGCCGGATGGCCTCGAGGCGGCTTGGAAGGTTGCTCACGAATTCAAGGATGAGCTCGGCCATGTCTGGATCGTCGGCGAAGTCACTGAGCAGCGGTTCGGACGGGTTCGAGACGGGTGTGGGCGCGTCTGAACGGGCCGCTACGGTCTGACTGGGGGACGACTCGGGCGGAGCATCTGGTTTCCGGGCGTACTGGGCGACGAGGGCGACCAGCTTGGCGCGATCAATGGGCTTGGTGGCGTAAGCGTCGCAGCCGGCCTTCATGCACTTCTGGCGATCATTGGCCATCGCGTGTGCGGTCAGGGCAAGGATCGGGCCGTTGTATTTCTTGCTGCGCAGCAGACGGGTCGCGGCGTATCCGTCGAGGATGGGCATCTGCATGTCCATCAGGACGACGTTGAAGGGCTTGCCGTCCTGACCGGCCTTGAGGGTCTGATCGACGGCGAGCTGGCCGTTCTCGACGACGGCCACGTCGGCACCGGCCTGTCCGAGGACGAAGGAGATCAGACGTTGGTTGTCCGGCCCGTCCTCGGCCAGCAGAACGCGGCAGCCGAGCAAGCTCGACGGCTCCGGCATGGGGGTGCTTTCGGATTGCCTGGTTGCCTCGACCGTTCGCTGCCTCGGGCGGTCAGTCATCTCGACACCGTCCAGTGGCCCGGTCGCGATCGAGACGGTGAACGTGCTGCCGTGGCCCGGCTGGCTGTCGATGGTGATGTCTCCGCCGAGCATCTGCGCCAATCGCTTGCTGATGCTCAGCCCCAGGCCGGTGCCGCCGAACTTGCGCGTCATCGTCTCATCCGCCTGGGTGAACGGGTTGAACACCTTCGTCTCCTGATCGGGGTCCATACCGATGCCCGTGTCGATGACGTCGAAATGCATCATCGGCTCGGCGCCCTCGTCGTCTACGAGACACATCATGAGTCGGACGCCGCCGCGCTCGGTGAACTTGATGGCATTGCCGATGAGGTTGATGAGGATCTGGCGGAGGCGCCCGGGGTCGGTTTCGATCGTCTCGGGGATTCTCCCGACGTGGTCGACTTTGAAGTAGAGCCCCTTGGCGTCGGCACGGACCCGCATGAGGGACTGGATCTCCGCCACGACTTCGAACGGCGAGCATCGGATTCGTTCGAGTTTAAGCTTGCCGGCTTCGATCTTGGTGATGTCCAGGATGTCGTTGATGAGCGACAGCAGGTGGTCGCCGTTGCGGTGGATGGTGCGGATCGCGTCCAGCCTGTCGGGTTCGGGCAGATCCGGCTCGAGGAGATTCTCGGAGAAGCCGAGGATGGCCGTCATGGGCGTACGTATCTCGTGACTCATGTTGGCCAGAAAGTCGCTCTTGGCCTTGTTGGCCCTGATCAGTTCGGCGGTCCGTTCCTTGACTGTCTTCTCGATCGACTCGTAGCTTTCCTGCAGGCGATCGGCCATGTGATTGAACGCCCGTGCCAGGTCCCCGATTTCCCCTACGGCGGTCGTGGTTGCACGCTTTCGCAGGTCTCCGTCAGCGATGGCCGTCGTGGTTGCCACCAGGTCAGCCACGGGGGTCAGGAGTCGCCGGACCACCACGATCGTGATCACGATGCCCAATGTGACGATGGCGACGGACATCCTGCCGACGCTGATGATGTGCTCGGTGATGTCCGACTGGACTTCCTGCAGGTCATACACGAGTTGCAGAAAGCCCACCGGCGAGTCCGTTCTTGCCCGTTGGCCTTCCTCGTCCTGGACGATGCCAATGTCGAGCTCGGCGGTGTCGGGCCAGATCGGTACGACCACGAGAAGTTGTGCGTCCGTACGCTCGATGCGGGACGTTCCTCTGTCGATCGGGCTACGCATCGGGTGAGCCGGGTCGATCTCGATCTCGGGCGTGCATTCGCGGCACCGGCGATAGGTGGCCAAGACCTTCCCCTTGGTGTCGATGATTCGCGCCACCGCCGCCGACCCGTCACCAGATGCGCCCAGGACCACCCGTTGTAGCGCCTTCTTGTCGTTGAGCAATACGGCAGGCTCAGCGCTGTGGGCCACCGCGCGTGCGTGGGTGAGGGCGTGATCGGTCAGGTGTTGGATCGAGTGCTTGTAGTGCTGGCAGATGAGAATGGCGCTCAGCGTCCCCACCGTTCCAAGGATCAACAGGACGCACAGGGCGATCGACCGACCCTTCAGTCCCAGACACTTCTTCGCCATTGCCAGTGTCCCAGTCCTCTTGGGCGTCCGACCTGGATCCACGGACGGTTGAACGCTGTCCATGCCCGGCTGCCGGCCAGCGAGCCGACGCGCACGGAGATCCGCGCGGTCCACCCGCACCGCCATCTGATCTTCCGATCGGAAATCAGGCTGGCCAACATGAGTTGCTTGTCACGACGAGCCGGGACTGCGTCCGGTAAAACGGCGGGCTGCCGGAATAGGAAAGCCTCTCTGGAGAAGATAAACTACGGCTTTTTTGGGGGCGGGATGCGCAGCGACATCGACGGCCTGGCCTCGGGTTCTGCTGGCGGTTGTGCGGTCGGCCGGACAGAAGAATCGCACCAGGTCCCGACAATTCCTGGACGACAGATCCTACGCGGGTATACTCATGCTCAGAGTTCCTCGTCGGGAACAGCGGACGGACCGACCGAATGGGCTTGGACGCCTGGCATCGATGTCTTCTGCGCTGGATGGCGCTTGCTGTCGCGTTTGTGGCCTCCTTGGCGAAGCCATCGTCGGCCTGGGGCGCCGAGCCCGCTCGGGTCGTCGTCCTGTATTCCCAACAGAAGAGCTATCGCGAGGCGGTCGCATCCATCGAGATGGTCCTCAAGCAGGCCGGCCACACGTGCGTCCTGGTTGAGCTGCCCAAGGATACCGACAAGCGTGCACAGGTTCAGGCGCTTGATCGGCTCGCCGGCGCCAAGCCCACGATCGTGGCCGCCTCGGGCGCCACGACCACGTCGCTCGCGCTGAAGACCGTCCCGAGCGTTCCCGTCGTCTTCTTCATGCTCCCGAACGCGCTGGACGCTCCGTTCATGCAGGAGCGGAATCGCGATCGCGCCCGGGTCGCAGGCGTCTCGACCGACGTATCCCCCAAGGATCAGATTGACTGGATCGCAAGGCTTCACCCCGTGTCCCGCCGCATAGGTGTGCTGCATAGCCCGAGCACCAAGCGCACCGTTGGGGCGATCAAGGAGGTTGCGCAGAAACGCGGGATCGAGATCCAGCTCATCGGTGCGGATCGGGACCACTTCCCCAAGGCCATCGAGGCGCTCAACCAGAAGCGCTGTGACGGCGTCATCATGGTGCCCGACGCGCGCGTCTACAGCTCCCCCAACGTCCGACGGCTCCTGCTGTGGGGGATCCGTCAGAAGAGGCCCGTATGGACGTTCTCGGCGAACATCGTGAAGGCGGGGGCGTTCAGCGGTCAGTTTGTCGACGGCAAGGTCGTCGGGCGGCAGACTGCTGAACTGATCAAGAAGGTGATGGCCGGTGCGGTGGCCCAGTCCATCGGCCTGCAATACCCGAGTCCTGTTGGCAAAGCAGTCAACCTGCGGACCGCCGAACTGATCGGCGTGCCTGTCGAGGGGCGGATACCCAAGGCCGGGGTGAAACGGTACGGAGAAGACAGATGACCGGCCCGGCAGACTGCGTAGGTCGCGTTCAAGCTCCGATTTCGCGGCTGGCTCGTGTGGGGGCGGAAGGAATGCTTGGCAAGCCCTGGCCTTGGAGGCGTGGGTTGTGTCGGCTGGGGGCGTGCTCTGCGCTCTTGATCGCCGCCCCAGCCGCGGCGCAGGCGGCGACGCCGGTCGCTTCGGCGCCGGAGGGACCCGCCAAGAGCCCGGCCCCGGCGACCGAATTCGGTCCGGGCGCGCCCCCTGATCCAGACGTTGGCACCGACGAGACCAGTTCGGAAGAGGGACGGCTCGAGGACATCGACCTTCTGGAGCTCGAGATTCCGACAGTCGTCACGGCTGCGCGGCGCGAACAGAAGATCACCAGTGTCCCGCATGCGATCAGCGTCATCACGGCCGAGGACATCCGACGCTCCGGCGCCCGGTCGATTCCCGACGCCCTGCGACTCGCCCCCGGCGTGGACGTGGCGGACCTGTCCTACGGGAATGCGGCGGTGTCGCCGCGGGGGGGGCACGGTTTCTTGGCCAGCGACGTGCTGGTGCTCGTCGACGGGCGACAGGTGTTCGATTCCATGTTTGGCGGCACGGTTTGGGGTAGCTGGCCGTTTCAACTCGAAGACATCGAGCGCATCGAGGTCATCCGGGGGCCGGCCGGCGTGACCTGGGGAGCCAATGCCGTCGGCGGGGTGATCAACATCATCACGAGGGATCCGGCCGACCAACTTGGCCTGACTGCGACCACCGGCGGTGGATCGCGGGGGCTGCACAAGGAACACCTGGGCTATGCCTTCCGCGACGGCAAGCTGCGCATGCGGGTCTCGGGAGAGTTCGAGGGAAGCGACGGCTTCCCCGAAGGAGGGTCCATCCTGGGGAACCTCGACGACGACTACCAGAGCGGAAGGTTCGGTCTGCACGGGATCTATGAGGCCGGTCCCAAAGACACGGTGATCCTCTCGGCAGGCAACAGCTTGCTGGAAGGGGGCTTCCCACGGACTCCCTCGTCCGGATTGGGCCTGGAGCGGGATGCCGAATCGCAGGCGTCTTTCCTACTGGCGTCGTTGAAGCATCGCATCGAGAAGGAGAACACGCTCGAGCTGACGGGATACGTCAATGACTTCTTCGCCTCGCCCGGGGTGCCCGCGATCGACTACCGGTATCAACAGATCGCCCTTCAGCTCAGCCACGCGTTCAAGCCCGCGGACGCGCACGCGGTGACCTGGGGGATTGACAACCGCGTCGATCTGCTGGACGGATCCAATTCCGATCCGTACAGCCTGGAGAAGGAGTTCATCAGTACCGACATCATCGGGCTGTATCTGCAGGATGACTGGCGGTTCGCGCCCAAGTGGATGTTGAGCCTGGGGGGGCGGATCGACTACGAGTTCTACGGCGGCTTCCAGCCGAGCGCGCGGGCCGCCCTATCCTACGAGTTGACTGACGATTCGCTGGTCTATGGTGCGGTGTCACGCGCCTTCCAGATGTCCTCTGTCGGGCTGCGCTTCGCCGATGTCCCGATGTTGAACGGTCTGGTCCGCAGCGTGGGCAAACGCGAGATAGACGCCGAGACCCTGATCGCCTATGAGCTCGGATATCGGGGGAAGTTCTTCGATCGCTTGAGCGCTAACGCGAACCTGTTCTGGCATGAGTCGGCCGACCTGACCACGCTGGAATTGAAACCCGGTCCGCCGGGTCTGATCCGCCAGGTCAGCGACAACCGCGCGGACGCGTCGACCTACGGCGTCGAACTGGACGCGAAGTACGCCGTGACCGAGAAACTCACGCTGTTGGGCAACTACACGTTCGAGGAGATGGACTGGCGCTCGGTTTCGGAGTTCCACGAACGGGAGCTGATCACCCCGCCGAGGCACAAGTTCATGGTGGGGGCCCGACACGCGCTCACTGATGACCTGCACTTGTCGGGTCATCTCTACTACGTCGATACGGTCAAGGCCCCCAATCCGGGGAACCCATTCGCTCCCCGCTGCATTGACCCGTACTTCCGGCTCGATCTCCGCGCGGAGCACGAGTTCTGGAAGGATCGCGCCTCGGTGGCCGTCGGCGTGCGCAACCTGCTTGATTCGGGACACTACGAGGGCGGCACACAGTTTCTCAACGACGCCGAGGTCCCTCGCATGTTCTACATCGAGTTCCGGATGGTCATAGAGTGATGATCAATACGTCAGTCACAGATCGCCCCCGCTCCGCGAGACAATGGCGCCCGTCTGATCGCTGGCGCGGATGCCGAGACGAAGCCGTCACGCCAGGGAGGCGAGCGGAGGCCGGTACTCCCGCCACTTCGGGTCTGACGCGCCCCCCCGCGCCGCGGGTCCGCGGTGGATTCGGGCGAGTCCTGCCCGCAAGGCCAAGTTTCCCCCGTCCGGGGATGCTGTGGATGGGGGCTTGTCTTGCGCTTCTGGTCATCGTCCCGGTCGTGGCACGGGCGGCAACCCCGGACAAGTCGTCACCAGGCGTGCACGCCAGGGGCACTACGGCAGCGACGGAATTCGGCCCCGCCGCACCCGATGAGATCGGCGTGGCGTCGAGCGGGATCACGTCGGAAGAGGAGCCGTTAGAAGACATCGACCTGCTGGAGCTCGAGATCCCGACGGTCGTCTCTGCCACCCGTCGCAAACAGAAGGTCACGACGGTTCCGCACGCGATCAGCATCATCACGGCCGAGGACATTCGGCGGTCCGGAGCCCGCTCAGTCGCGGACGCGCTGCGTCTCGCGCCCGGCGTGGATGTAGCCGATCTGGCATACGGCGTTGCTGCCGTCGCACCGCGCGGCGCCCACGGGCTTCTGAGCAGGACGGTGCTGATCCTCGTCGATGGCCGGCAGATTTACGACTCGTACATGGGCGGCACGCTCTGGGGCTGTTGGCCGTTTCAGCTGGAAGACATCGAGCGCATCGAGGTGATCCGTGGCCCCGCAGGTGTCACCTGGGGCGCCAACGCCGTCAGTGGCGTGATCAACATCGTCACCAAAGATCCGGCGGATCAGCTGGGGATGACTGCGACGGCAGGCGGGGGCTCGCGGGGGTCAAACAAGGAGCATTTTGGCTACGCGTTTCGCGACGGCAAGCTGCGGATGCGCGTCTCGGGTGAATTCGAGGGAAGCGACGGTTTCCCGGAGGGCGGATCCATCCTGCGGCAACTCGAGGACCACTATCAAACCGGGCGCATGAACGTGCACGCCGTTCATGAGGTTGGCCCCAAGGACACGGCGATCTTCTCGGCCGGCAGCGCCCTGACTTCTGGGGGGACGCCTCCGCCGCCGCTCGCCGGGGTTGGCCTCAGACGCGATACCGAGTCCCAGGCGTACTTCCTGCTGGCGAAACTCAAGCATCAGATCGAGAAGGACAACGCCATCGAGTTGACGGGCTACGTCAATGATTTCGCCGGTTCGCCCGGAGTGCCTGCGATCGATTACCGCTATGACCAGCTCGCCGCCCAGTTGAGCCATACATTCAAGCCCGCGGACGCACACACGGTGACCTGGGGGATCGACAACCGAGTGGATATCCTCGACACGGGCAACTCTGATCCGTACTCCTTGTCAAAGGACTTCGTCGCCACCGATATCATCGGCCTGTACGTTCAGGATGAATGGCGGTTCGCGCCGAAGTGGGCGCTCGACCTGGGCGCGCGGATCGACTACGAGTTCTACGGTGGCTTTCAGCCAAGTGCGCGGGGGGCCTTGTCGTATGCACTAACCGACAACTCGCAGCTCTACGGGGCCGTATCGCGTGCGTTCCAGATGCCCCCACCGACCCTCCGTTTCCTCGACATGCCGCTGATGAATGGACTTCTCCACGTTACGGGGGATCGGGAGGTCGACGTGGAGGCCTTGATGGCCTACGAATTGGGGTATCGGGGGAAGTTCTTCGATCGCCTCGACGCGGAAGCCAACCTGTTCTGGCACGAGTGCGCGGACGTCGCCACCATCACGCCGGGCCTCGGGCCCCCAGGCCTCATTCGTGCACATAACGACAACCGCGCGGACGATTCCCTTTACGGGGTGGAGTTGGACGCGAAGTACGCGGCAACCAAGAAACTCACCCTGTTGGGAACCTACACGTTTCAGGAACTCAACTGGCGCTCGTCCAGGCCGTACAGGGAACGAGATTTGATCTCCCCACCCCGCCACAAGTTCATGCTGGGGGCGCGATACGACCTTACCGACGATCTCAACCTCTCGAGTCATCTCTACTACGTCGATACGGTCAAGGCGCCGAATCCGGCCAACCCCTTTCTGCCCCGACACGTGGACCCGTATCTCCGGCTTGATTTGCGCGCAGAGCATGAGTTTTGGAAGGACCGGGCCTCGGTGGCCGTCGGCGTGCGCAACCTGCTTGATTCGGGACACTACGAGGGCGGCACACAGTTCGTCAATGATGCCGAGGTCCCGCGCATGTTTTACGTCGAGTTGCGGCTTTGTGTGAGATAGGCGGGCGTCGAATGGCTCCCCGACGATCGACCGATTGTGCGTTGTTGCTGCGGGCAGGGCGGGGTATACTGCCCCGCGGTGACGGTCCAATTGGGCGCGGTTCACGCAGGAGAAGAGGGATGGCGATACCACGACGGTTAAGGGTGCTGGCAGCTTGCTGCATGGTGGCCGTCGTTGCGACGGCAGGATGCCACCAGGCCGAGCCGGGCAGCGGACCGATCGACATCGCTGACGGCATTCAGGTGATCTTCAAGCCCATGGGCGACTTGTTGGGCCTGCCCGAGCCGATCCGCGTGGCGATCACGCGCGATCACCTGCCGAACTTCTCGCTGGTCCCGGATCTGAGCAGCCTGGATCGGTTCATCGGCCCGCTGGAGCCGGCGCCGTGGTTCCCACTGCAGGGGGCGATCCGCAAGCACCTGAAGCATCCCGTCCACTTCACGCGGAGCAACTACCGCAGCATCCGTTACCACATGGGCACGGGTCGGATGCATTTTGCGATGGTGTCGGCCACCGAGTACGCCGAGATCACCCGGCGCCCGGTCTCGCAGATCGTGGCCGTCCCCGTCAACGTCAAGGGCACGACCGAGCATTGCGGGCTGATCGTGGTCAAGAAGGAATCGAAGATCCAGTCGCTGGCCGATCTGAAGGGCAAGCGGTTCGCCTTTGGCCTCAAGGACGATGCGATCCTGCATCGCGCCGCCCTCGAGGCGCTGGCCAAGGCCGGCGTCGCCGAGAAGGACATCGCCAAGGAGTTGCTTCCCCCGTACGGCTACCACATCAACAGCTACGAGGCCGCTAAGGCCGTCCTCATCGAGGGCGTCGATGCCGGCGTCGTCGACGAGCTCGACTTCGAGAGCTGGCCTGCCAAGAGCACGATTCTGACGCAGCTGTCGATCTGTCAGGACCGTTTCCGCGTCATCGGGCGGACCGAGCCGGTCCTGGAAGGCCCTATCATCGCGAGCACCAAGGCCGATCCGGAACGTGTCGCGCAGCTACAGGATCTGCTGGTCAACAAGCTCAAGGGCGACAAGTCGGTTCTCGGCAAGCTCCACTACCGCGAGTTCAAGAAGGCCGACAAGTCGATGTACCAACCCCTCATCGACAAGCTCGGCATCAAGCCCGAGCCGCTGTCCACGCAACCCGGCGACGTGGACGACGAGCTGGAGCCTGATCCGGAGTGACCCGCGACGACTAGGCGGGTACCCACGCGAGCACATCCGTCGTCGATCCCGAGGGCGGCTACTCGGCAACGATTTCCAGGCCGCTGAGGATGGGCGCGGTGTCCTGGGCTGTGTGGCCGCTGCGTGCGATCAACTCGATGGCTATCCTGGCCTCGGGCCCGCCGGAGATGCCACGGAAGGCCTTGACGACCGGTCGGTTGCGCCCCTTTGCTTCGCGGACGACGTCGAATCCCTGCAGCACCGGCTTGTCCTGGATCTTCACGTCGAAGACGCGTTGCCCCGCCTTGACGTCGTCGACCTCGGCAAAGTGCAGCCGGACCGCGTAGGTCTTCTTGACCTTCGGCGGCCCGAGCGAAACGGGCAGGAAGACCTCGCCCCGTTGGGGACGTTGGGCGCCATGCGAGCGGAGCTCCGCCTTGGGGACCTTCTTTGGATCCACGTCCTTCCACTCGAAGTTGATTGCGGCGTCGACGCGTTCGAGGATTGGATCCTCATACCAACGGTTGGTGTAGGCGGCCGACAGCCCGCCGGGCTTCCCGTCGCTGGTGCGAAACGCCGACGCTGGCACGATCGACTTGGGCGTCGAGGGGCTGCTCCAGGACAACTGCGCCACGGCCGTTCCCCGGGCTTCTTCGTAAACCATCTCGATGGGCTGCCGCACGCCTGCCTTCATCGGCACCGTGGCGCTGGTCTCGGTCGGCTTTCCCTTCCCGTTGTGGCGGATCACGGTCTTGTCACCGATCCGCAGCAAGGCGAGATGGTCTGACCGGACCGTGAACGTGTAGGTCTCGCTCGCCGTCGGTTCGACGGAGCCGCGCCAGCGGGCGCAGAACCCATCGGGCGCGATGCTGAGGACATCAGGGGACCCCAGTGCGCCGGGTCCGGTGCCCAAGAGGTTCAGGCACAGCTCGTCTCGCTTGAGGCCGACCTTCGTTAGCATCTCGAACGGGACGGCCACCTCGACCGTCATGGTCTTGTCGTCCGTGGACACGGCGCTCTTCCACGAGCCGTTCCAGGTGCGATTCAGGCTGCGGAGCGCGTCGTACACGCCGTAATCCCAAAGGCCGTCGAACCGCGCCCCGGAGGCCGAGACACCCAGGTGAACACACGTGCGCCGCGCCTGGTCGCTGATGTACAGCTCCCACGAGTCGTCTTCCCAGACCCGCGCGTCCTGGCCCTTGCACGTCTTGACCCATGAGTGGCTTCCTTTCTCTGCAGCCTCTGTGGTGGTGATGGCGACGTACAGGTTCTGATCGTCATAGCGCAGGCACGCGCTGGCCCTGCGTCTCAGTCCGTGCGAGAAGACCAGGTTGACCTTTCCCTTCCCCCCGGTATCGAGGAGAGACTTGTCCAGCTTCCCGTCGATGACCAAAGGCTGCTCGCACCTGTACGCGACCAGGGGCCGGAGTCCGATAAGATCCAGCGTGATCCGGCCGGGATTCCGGACGCCGGACCCGTAGAGCCAGGTTTTGTTCATCCCCGTCAACTGATCCTCGTGCGGGTGGCGGTAGAACGTGGCGTCCTTCGAGGACACGTTCATCTTGACGGGTGCCGCACCGTGCAGGATCGGCCGGGGGATGCTCAGCCATCGGACGCCGCCCGCGTCGAGCCGGTCCCCTGGTGCGCCGAAATTGAGGCTTGCGCGCGTCAGGGGCGTGGCCGACCCCCGCCCCGCGAACACCAGCCAGGGGTCCGGCTTGCGGTCTGCGTCAGGCACGAGCGCGACCGACGTCTGGAAATTGTAGCTGCATGGGCACCCGCTGCTGGTTTCCGGCAAGATGGCGAGTCCGTTTGCCGTGACCATGTTGATCGAGCAGCCCACACGGATGCCGCCGAACGTCGTGGTGGCGTCCTTCTCGAAGTCGTAGAACCCCGCGGCCGCGGAACGGAAGAACAGCAGGCTCTGGCATCCGGCGACGCCTCCGCAGCCGTAGGATTGGATGTATCTCCAGGGCCTCTGCTCGCCGGTGACGGGATCGGTCGTCATCCGCTGCTCGCCGGTGCGCAGGCGGAAGGCATGCGGTTGTGCGATGACCCAATCGCCGAGGATCAGCGGCGCCCGGTTTGGGGCCGTCGCTTTCTTCCATAGTTGCTTGCCGCTGTCCGCGTCGTAGGCGACGTTGGCGTAGATGGAGATGACGCCGTTGGCGAGCTGTACCCAATCGGCGGGGGTCCGGGGCACGTTGTACTGCCGCCAGACCACGGTGCCATCAGCTAGATTCAGGGCGACCAGACGGCGTGCCGGCTTCTTGATGACGCCGCGCCGCCGCGCCTGCTCGTCTGGCGACTCGATGTCGAGGCAGTAGAGTCTTCCGTTTCCCCAGGCAATCGCCGTCGGCGGCACACGGTGATCGGGGCGCCATTGCCAGCGGAGCGCGCCGCTTCGCTTGTCGAGCGCGAACAGCACTGAGTTCCCAGAGCAGCTCCCCAGGAGCAGATCACCCGCGACGTTCATGTAGCTCCACCCGCCCGGCTCTTTGGCGACCTGCTCAGGCACCGTGTGCGTTGCCACGTGCTCGCCCGTCGTCTGTCGGATACGGTAGCAGGCCGACCCGATCACGGCGTAGATCATGTCGTCATCGGCAGCGAAGTTCGCCGTCGATCGGAAGACGCCCTTTCGTCCGAGACCTCGCATGGGCCGGGACCACAGCTCGCGCCCCGTGTAGGCGTCGAAGGCGATCAGGTGGTGTTCGCCCGTGACGAAGACCCGGCCGTCGACAGAGAGCGGCGGCGAGCTTCCGTAGTGCCGATCCATCATGCGGTTCGGCCCCGGTCCGCCGAACCAGAGCAACTGCAGGGGCATGGTCAGCCGACTCTCCGCACCAATACCGCTCCTGCCGCCGTCTGCCCACTCGTGCCGCCACTCGCCCGCGTCGGGTAGGGGCCCTCGGACGACTGTCAGAAGGCCTTTGGCATCCTTGGCAATCTCTTTCGCCGGAGCGCCGGTCTGGCCGACCAGGGAACCGGGGTCGCGCTTGCCGTGGAATAGCAGCACGCCGCCGCATGGACGGAGGACCCGATAGAGCTCGCGTCCGGACAGGCCGGCGGCTTGACCCGTGACAAGGATGAGGTCGGCGAAGTAGGGGGCGAAGGGGAGCCGGCCCAAATCGGCAACGCCGACGACCGCGATGCGGCTGCCATACAGGTCCGTGTGCATCAGCTTCTGCCGTTCGGCGGCGGCTCGCTCCTCGCCCTGGACAGCATGGATGACGTGAAAACGGCTGCGCATCGCCAGCGCCGCGACGAGGGCACCGTCCGCGTCTCCCACGAGCAGGGCGTATCCCGCGTCCTTGCGCGAACGCTCGACCACCTCTTCTGCTGACGCCATCGTTTTGTCTGCGATGACGATTCGCCAGTCGGGCACGTCGGGGGACGTACGAAGATGCGACTTGGCGGCGCTGAAGCACGTCAGGACGCCATGGTCCGTCGAGGCGATCAAACGTCCGCCGCCGATCGCCAGGCCCCGGATCGGTCCGGGGATGTCGCGGGTGTGGTGCCAGAGCCGCTTGCCCGTGTTCGCATCGAGGGCGGTAATCACCCCCTTGCCGCCCACAAAGAGCGTCTTGCCGGCCAGCGCCAGGCTGTAGACGCGCAGGTGGGGGGCGGTCCACTTGGCGGCCTTGGCGATGTCCTTGCTGGTGCGCAACGCGGTCAGGTCATACGCGGCCGCCTCGCCGTTGCCGACCGCGTAGAGGATGTCGCCGGCGACCAGGACGCGGTTCTTGCCCTTGAGTTCGATGACGGGCTTGTTGGTCTTGATGTCATAGGCCACCACGCCGTTGTCGGGCAATTGGGGGGCCTCGCCGACGTAGGATTCGCTCGTGCCGGTCACTTCCCGCGTCGGGTTGAAGTAGAGCCCAGCCCCGGTCGTCAGCCAGCACCCGCCCCGCTTGGCCTCGAGCCAGCTCCGGTGCGGCCAGCAGTAGAGGAACTTGCCCGTGCGTCGGTCGAAGGCGGCGGGGCAGCTCCGGCCCGTCGGTACGAGCAGAACGTCGCCCGAGACCGCCAGGTATCCCTGAGGCGCGACGCCCGAGAAGCCCGTTGCGCCGGGATGGGGCAGCTCGACGTACTGGATGCCCGTCGAGTCGTTCCGCCACACGACCTTGCCCGTCTTGGCGTCGAGGGCGTAGACGACCACGCCCTCGGTCGGCCACATGCCCGCCACCGTGTAGACCACGCCGTCAACGACCACCGCCCCGCTGCGCAGGGGCCAACGTGAGATCATCCGCCCGTTGCCGAGGATCAGATCGTCGCCGGGTGCGGCGTGGAACCGCCAGGTGAGCTTGCCCGTCTGGGCATCGAGGCAATAGAGCCATCCGTCGTCCGAGCCGACGTAGACCTTGCCCTCGGCGACGGCCGGGGCGAACCGGACCGGCCCGCCCGTCGTGAATCGCCACACGACCCTCCCCGAGCCGAGATCCAGGGCGCGGACTGTGTCGTCCGCCGAGGAGCCGAAGAACACGCGCCCGCCGGCGATTACCGGCTGCGGCGAGAAGTCGAAGGCCAGTCGGTGGGCCTCCTTGCCTGGCTCCTCCCAGGCGGGCCGCGGTGCCTGGGGAGGTTGGTAGATCCAGTTGGAGCTCAGCGGGGGCTTGAGCTCCTCGCTTGCGATGCCGGAACGGGCCGGATCGCCCTTGTACTGTGGCCAGTCCTTGGCCTGGCCCTGCGCAGAGAGGGCCGCGTGCACTACCGCTGCAGCCAGGATGATCCTCGTGCCTGCGGTTTCGATCATGGGACTTGTTCTCGCTCAGTGATGGCTCGGATGGACGCAACATGGAGAGGTGCGGGTCGACGCCGACGTCCCGGCACGGCGCGCTCGCGTCGGAGATCAACACGTTCCTCGCCCCAACAGCAACCAAGTGTACGGGGGGTGGGGGGTGGGGTCTAGGGGTTAGGGTCTAGGGTTCAGGGGTTAGGGAATGGTGTGGATCGACGTTTCCTGTTGTGGTCACCGCGGATTGGGGGGCTTGTTGGCCTAGCAGCAGGGCTCGTTCGGCGCGCCGCAGGGCGTTGCCGGTCAGGTGGATGTTGCGCGTGGCCGGGCCGACGACTTCGAGGAAGACCTTCGTGCCCTTTGGGGCCAGGCAACTCCGGACGACGGCATCATGGACGTTGATGAAACGCAGCAGGGGGGTGCCCTCGGCGGATGACCGGCAGCGGAGCGCGTCGACTTGGAGCTCGGCCACGTCGTCGCACACCAGGGCGTGGCCCGGTCGTCCGGGTTGAGACGGAGTTGGGATGCCGTTCGGCGTTGTCCAGCGCGTCTTCTTGCGCGCTTCTGTCGTTAGGCGCCAGTAGCCGTCCTCAAACAACAGGCATACGTTGGACAGGGCGAGGTCGCGCACGTGACGGCAGTAGAGGCCGTAGGCGGGCAAGGCGCCAAACATGTCGGCGCTGGGGTAGGCCTTGATGACTTCGGGGACCGGCTCGGTCGCGGGTCGGTAGGGTCCGCCGCCCTTGTAGGTGATCCGGACGTTCGAGAGCGTGACGCCCTCCACGTGTCGCCCGGGGATGCCCGTGACGCTGCAGGTGAGCGAGGCGCCTGTCGCCACGACGTTGCTGAGGATGACGTTCTTGAGCGTTCCCGGAACCGGCGTGGCCATGTCGCGACCCCGGTTCCCCAGTCGGATGAAGATGGGGGCCCGGACGTCGATCATCGTGAGGTTCGAGGCGACCACGCCGTCGATGTGAGCTCCGTCCACGCTCTCCAGAGCGACGCCGCTCGTCGCGGGGCGGCGTCCTTTCAGGCCTGACATGACGCAGTTGCTGATCGCGATCCGTTTGAAGTCGCCGCCCGATTCCGTGCCCAGCTTGAAGGCGTTGCACGCCGTCGCCAGGCGGCAGTTCGTCACCGTGATGTTCTCGCACGAGCGTCGTTTCCCCAGCGAGAAGCTGGCCTTCGGCACGATGGCGTCGTCCCACGACTCGATGTGGCAGTTGGAGATCCGCACGTCGCGGCACGCGTCCGGGTCGATGCCGTCGCAGTGGGCGTTTCGTATCACGACGCCCTCGATGTTGACGCAGTCGGTGCCCAACATGCTGATGGCGTAGTTCGGCGCGTTGAGGACGTGGATGCCCCGGATGTCCACGAAGCGACACCGCTTCAAGGCGATGGTCTTGGGTCCGCCGCGACGCGTGCGATTGCCGTCGATCGTACCTCGACCTACGATGCCGATGCGTTCCACGCCCTCGCCCCAAATCAGGGCGTAGTGGAAGTAGGTCGTCTCGCGGTCGGCGTCGTTCTTGAAATCGAGCTTCTCGTACGGGTCGTAGTCGGCGTTCTTCTTGCTGCCTTTGATGGTTGCGCCGGCGTCGATCCACAAGGTCACCCCGTTCTTCAGATGCAGGCTGCCGCACAGGTACGTGCCTGGGGCGAAGTAGACCGTTCCCCCGCCGCCGCCCGCGCACGCGTCAATGGCCTTCTGGACGGCGGCGGTGTCCATCGCCACGCCGTCGCCCCTGGCCCCGAATGCGCAGACCTTGTAGGCAACGTCAGTCGCCGACGCCGCTGCACAGGCCTCACCTGGCCAAGCGAGGAAGGCCAGCGAAAAGCAGACTGCCCTTGGCAATGAGATGGTTCTCCACACGGGAGCGACCTCCTCCGGGCTAGCCACCGCCGACACCGCGATCGCAGGGCCAGTACAACGCAGCGCCCGGTCAGGGTCAAGGAGGGAGGATCGCCCGTGGTCGGCGTCGATGCGATTCAGTAGCATGTTGGGGCTGTGACCTCGGACGGAAGATCTCTACGGAGGGCCGTCGGCCATGCGACACGTACAGAGTGGGTTGCCTGTCATGCTGGTGGTGGTGTTTGGCGTGAGGGGCGTCTTGTCGGCTGTTGCCGGACAGGCGTCGGATGAGTCACGTCAGCGCCGATCGCCTTCCTTCGCGTCGCAGGTCCTGTTCCGAGCAGGGGATCGCGGCTACAAATGCTATCGCATCCCGGCGCTGGTCAGGACGAAGCGCGGGACGATCCTCGCCCTGTGTGAGGCCCGCAAGCACGGCGGCAGTGACAGCGGCGACATAGACGTCGCGCTGCGGCGGAGCGTGGACGGCGGGCGGACTTGGACGGACATGCAGATCATCGCCGACGACGGCGCGCACACCATGGGCAACCCGTGCCCCGTCGTCGACGCCAGCAACAGCGTCATCTGGCTGCCGATCTGCCGGGATAACAAGCGCGTCCTGTTGATGAAGAGCGCCGACGACGGAAAGACGTGGTCGGAACCGATCGACATCACCCAACACGTGATGGACCCGACGTGGCATTGGGTCGGCACGGGGCCGGGACACGGGATCCAATTGCGAACGGGCCGGCTGATCGTCCCGTCATGGGCCGACCAGACGAAGCGGCTGGGCGAGATCCAGTTCTCTTACGTCTTCTACAGCGACGATCACGGACAGACGTGGACCCGGGGCAAGGCGCTGGACCGCAACGCGTCGGACGAATGCGAAGTGGTGGAGCTTCCCGGCGGGTCGCTCTACATGAACATGCGGAGCCGACAGAACAAGAGACGTCGGGCCTACGCGACGAGCAAGGATGGCGGACAGACGTGGTCCGTGGTGAAATACGACCCCCATCTTCCCGAGCCGTCGTGTCAGGGCAGCGTCGTCCGGTTTACGACCGCCGGTGGCGGCGGGAAGAACCGCGTGCTTTTGGCGACGCCGGCGAACCCCGCGAAGCGATCTCACATGACGGTCCGTCTCAGCTACGATGAATGCCGAACCTGGCCGGTCTCGAAGGTCGTTCACACGGGGTCATCCGCCTACTGCGACCTGGCGGTGACGTCGGATTCGGAGATCCTGCTGCTCTACGAAGCGGATAGCTACACGAAGATCGTCCTGGCGCGGTTCAACCTGGAATGGCTCACCGATCGTAAGGACCACCTGCCATAGCCCGCGCGCCTGAGGGTCACCATAGGTGGTCCCAGATCGCCTTGCCGCCGAAGCCCGTCAGGACGGTCCCGGCCAGGAGGTTGAGCAGTATCCAGACCCAGCCGATTCCGAGACGCCTCCCGAGCACGGCGCGATCGGCCCAGATCATCGCGTAGCACCACAGCCCGCACGTCGTCGTGCCGACCAGGGCGGCGGGTTCGACGATCTTGACGGGGTCCTTGACGGTCCACATGAGAACCATCCCGCCGATGCCGGCATAGAGGCACACGGGCAGACGAAACCGGGCATACCGCGCGCGCCGAACCCTGGCCGATAGCGGGCGGAGGCATTCGTAGGCCGTTCGGCTGTAGATCTCGAACGCGCCGTAGATCGTGCCCCAGAACGCCATCAGGATGCCCACCTGATAGAGGTACTTGAAGGGCGCCCCAAACTGCGTGAGGAACTGAACCTGAGGTTTGAGCAGGGCGAACCCATCCGGCACGAGGTGCTTCGGGTGGAGGATCGTAGCGCCGAGCAGGTAGAACGCGATCGTGAACAGGAGAATGCAGGCGAAGCTCACGAAGACGTCGATCACGGCGGCGCGGACCCACTGCCGACCCGCGGTCACGTTCGCGTCGCTCGGGTCGATGTTGGGGATTTGCGTCTGTGCGCTCTCCGTCGAGGACCGATTCGTGCCCAGCGCGCCCCATCGCTTCTCGCGGAAGAAGCTCAGGTACCCGATGTAGTCGTACGTGCCGCCGCCGATCGCGCCCATGAAGACCACCAGGGCCATCAGGACGGTGTGGTCGGCCAGGATGTTCGGGTACTTGGACGGCATCCAGTCGGCGTAGCGGGGCCATTCGACCAGGAATGTGCCGCGGGCCGCCTCGAGCCAGTTGACGGGGGCGAAGCCCAGGGCGACGAGGATCGCCAGGAGCAGCACGGCCACGATCGCCGTCTGCGCTCGTTCCAGTGTCTTGTAGGATTGCACCAGCGTCAGCACCGCGGCCAACGTCAAGGTGGCCGTGCCAAAGAGCCGTGCGCTGAGGAGCTGGGCCCCCTTTGTGCCAACGTCCAGCCCGACGACCCAGTTCGCCGCCGTACCGAGCATCAGCGCCAGTCCGCCCAGCCAGAAGGGGAAACAGAAGATGCTCAGCGCCCCCAGGAAGGCCGGGAACCATCCGCGCGGACCCGGCAGCCTCGCCCAGGCCTCCATCGGATGTTCACCGCTGAGGATCATGTATCGGGCGGCCGTGTAGACCTGGACGAGTTTGCAGACGACGGCCGCGACGATGAACCACAACAGCGCGTAGCCGAACAGCGCCCCGGTTCGCGACGCGAACAGCGTCTCGCCGCTGCCGATGGTCACCGAGGCGATGATCGCCCCCGGGCCGAACAGCCGGATCGCGCCCCGCAGCCCGCCCTTGCGAACGTGGGCGGGGGGATCGGGATAGCGGACGAGGGCTGCTGCTTGGTCTGTTGCCTTGGCATCTTGGTCGTTCATGCCGGGGGATTATCCCTGGCGGGACGCGTGAACTCAAACCTCATCGCCGGATGGCCTACTCCCTCGGCGGCTCTTCGGGGAGTCAGTGTCGCGCGCAACTTCCTGACGTGGTCGGCTACTTCTTCTTCAGGACGATGGGCTGCTGCTCAATCCGGGACAGCTCGAGCGTTCCCTCATAGCAACCGTACCTGGGATCATAGCGCCGGTAGACCTTCAGCGCCACCTGCCGGGGGACCGGCGCTTTTGCCGACCAGTCGAAGAAGCCGTCCCGGTCGCTGTAGACGTGCCACATGTTTAGAACCACAGAAGCTCCGGAGACGGGCTTGCCCTCGCTGTCCACGATCCGACCCCGAACGGCCTGGCCTGGCTTCAGCGAGAAGTCGACTGCGTCAGCGTCGGGCGCCGGGCCAACCTTGACCCGGCGACACTGCGGTGCGTAGCCGTTCGCCTCCGCGGTCAAGATCAGCTCCCCGAGCCTGACGGATTCGAACCGGAAGTGTCCCTGCTTGTCCGTCGTTGCTGTGGGATAGCCGTTCTCCTTCTGAATGGATCGGTAGCCCAGCACTGGCGAGCCGACGATCTTGGGGCCGATCTTCCAGGGATCCAGCTCGGTACTCTCTTCCCAGGAGTCGGCCCGGTAGCGGTTCGGGCTGCGTTCGACAGTTGCCCCGGCGATCGGATTGCCCTTCGCATCGAGCACCCGGCCCGTCAACGCCACACGCGCCGGGGAGACCTTCATGCGTTTGACGGTGATCGGGAACACACACGTCCCGCGCTCCGTCCCGCCGATGGCCACCAGCTTGTTCGGGCGGACCTTGACCCCGTCCACCTGGCCGGTGATGACGGGCTCCGGCAGATGGGAGAAGCTCACCCGGTCCTGCCACGTGTGGCCGTTGTCCAGACTGAAGGTGACGTGAAACCCCGGCCGGCCGTAGATGCACGCGACCACACCGTTGTCCAACACCTGCAGCGTGGGCCAGATGTTCATCAGGTGCGGTTTCGTCGGTACTGGTTTGGTCCAGGTCTTGCCCAAGTCATCCGACCAGCAGACGTACATGGGCCGGTACTGGGCCGGAAGGTGTGACGATTGCGTTCGGAACATGCACAGCATCTTCCCGTTCGTCAGCAAGGCGATGCTGGGCTCGCACGCCGCGCCGAAATCCCCGGGCAGCTCCGGGGCCGGGTCCTCCTTCAGTGCGGCGACGGTCGCGTGGTAGCGCCACGTATGGCCGCGATCCGTCGAGCTGGACAGTACGACCCGGCTCCTCTTGTCACCCACGAACATGCCGTACATCGGTGCCAGCAACCTGTCATCGTCGAGCTGAAGGATCCTGCCATCGAAGAAGGGCCAGATGCGGCCGCCCTCGCGCTTGCTGACGGCATCGGGCATGTAGACCTTCACCGGCGCCAGCTCGAACTGGGTGAAGTCGTCGCTGAACCAGGCGAACGTCGAGTGCAGCGTGAACCAGCCGTCCTTGAACTGGCCCTCCATCGGGGCAGTTCGGAACCACTTCTCGCCCAAATACTTAGTGCCGACGGTGGTGTACTTGAGCACGCCCCCGTTTCGGAGGGCGACATGACAAGCGCCACCGCCCCCAATCTCGGGCAACTTCATCTCCGCCCCCCAGGTCTCACCACCGTCCTTTGAGGTGCGATAGAAGAACGGGCCCTTGCCCGGCTTCGGATAAAACGCCGCCACCACACCCGACCGCGAGACCGCTACGGTCGCGGTGTTCTGGTAGGTCAGGCTGCTGAGCCTCGTCGGCTTGCCAACAGTGACTTTCAGTAGGTCGGCTTCCTCGGCCTCAGCTGATCGCACCGTTTGTGATGCACACAGAAACAGCAGCAGGGCAACAGGAGGCATTGCTCTTTCGAATGCAGGGCTCCGGGACATTCCGGTATCCTCTTCACCACGGGAGCAGAACATCGCAGACGAAACGCGTCTTGCGCTTCGTCGGCGTCTTGCCGGCTTTCATGTGGTCCCGCAGGTACATCGGATAGGACCCCGGGGGATTCGCGCGCGGCTGGACGTCCACCACCGTATTGCCCCGGAAGCGAAAGGTGTACTTCGTGTTGTACAGTGTGGCCCGTTCGATCCGCTCCTGGACCGGGAACGAAATCGTGATGACCTCCTCGGGTTCCAGGTCGCTACAGACCAGGTAGTTCCCCGACCACACGGGCTTGACCGTGCGTCCGGCGCGGTCGATCGCTACCTTGGCCCTGTCGACCCAGAGGGGGATCCGCACCGACACGATCCGGGCCTTCTTGTTCCTCAAGACGACCTTGCCCTCGAAGGGGAGGCAGCTGTCGATGTCCATCCAGGGCGAGGCACGGTTGATCAGGAGGTTGACCTGGGCAACGCCGTCGTTGCAACGGGTGATGGCCTCCCAGGCGTAGTAGAGCGCCTGTGTGCCGTTCCCGGTGCAACAGTGCATGATCCAGGCGCCCGGGATGTGTTCGACCAGGGCCTTGCCGGCGAAGCCGCCCAGATTCCGCTCGATCACGCGATCGGTCGTGGCCTGCGGCGGGCCGTGCTTGTGCTTGTCGCCGCCCACCGACGCCTTCCTCAGCAGCTCGACGTCGACGAACTGCTGCTCGACGAGCTGGTTGCGGACGTAGCGGTCCACGTCGTCCCAGTAGTCGCCCACGCCGGCGTCGCAGAGCGTGATGGCCAGCGCCACCATGTCGGCGATGCAGCAGCTCTCGCAGTGGGTGCCCGTCGTCGTGAGCTCGTGAAACCAGCCGATGCGGGGGATGCCGAAGTTGCGCGAGTAGTCATACCCGTCCCGGACGAACGCCATGAGATCGGCGTCCCGGGTCAGCATGGCGTGGCGGAGCAGGCCCCGCAAGGCCGCCACCCAGCCGTGGAAGTGCAGGTTCCAGTGCGCCCGCGCGGCGCTGTCGATGAACTTGGCGTCGGCCTCGGCCTGCCAATGGACCGGCTTGGTGACGAAGCGGGCCAGCCGGTCGGCCAGCTCGCGGGCCTGTTTGTCGTCGCAGACCTCCGCCCATCGCGCCAGTCCTCTCAGGACTGGGCCGATGTACAGGATCGTTGGATGTCCGACGGGCTCGGCCTTGGTCAGCCAGCCGCTCTTTCGGCCATAGCTGAACCACTCCCCCAACTCGGAGGTGGGATAGAAGGCGTAGTCCTCCTTCTGGATGGCGATCTCGCTGAACCGATTGACCATCGTGGCGATCCGCGTCTTCCAGACGGGGTCTCCGGTGAGATGATGCCAGGCCAGCATGGCCAGCATGAGCCGGACGTTGCCGTACAGATTGGCGAAATCCTCGCCCGCGCCGTGCCAGGGCCGATTGGCCTTGAGGGAGTAATACAGCCCGTCCTTCCCGATGGCCGAGACCATGGACTCCATGTTGCGCGTCTCGACGTCGCGGTTGTGGTTGCTGCCGCACATCACGCGCATCATGGGCATCGATTCGGCGAACTTGGGGTTGTTGGTCGGCAGCCCGGTTCGCTCGTGCTGCATGAAGGGCGGGTCGGCGTGGAAGCGGACGTAGAAGTAGAGCTCGTAGTTGGCGTCCGGGTCCAACGCACCGGTGAGGACGTTGAGGGCGATCTCTGCCCGCGCTGCCAGATCCAGCGTGTCCGGGACGGTCGCCTCATATCGCTTGCCTGGTACTTCCGTGCGCACGGGCCATGTCCACTTGGCCGGGTTGTCTTCTGTCCCGGCAGCGGAGAGGTCGCAGAGAACCAGGGCCAGCGCGACCATCCACAAGGCCCACTGCAGCATCGGCGTGCATCCTGTCTCGTTCACGATCAGGCCTCCTTGTCACGACGATGCGTCGGATCATACCGCCGGTGCGGTTTAGCGTCGATGCCACGCCCGAGCCGCGTGATTCATCCCGCGCGGACCAGTTTCCGCGCGGGATGAATCCCGCGGCTCGGGCATCCTCGTTCGCGTCCCGCAGCACCGTTACGATCTACCAGATGCACACCACGATCGATCACTGTCTTGATATCATCCACAAGCTGCTCTATGAGAACCCCAAGCGGATCCACGGTGTGTGACCCCCGCGACCTTCCCCGGGCGGCGCTGTCGATGACCGCCTGGTCGCATTGCAGGAGCCATCACGAATGTCGTCCGTAACGTCCATCCCGCGTGTTTCCGACAAGGCCCGTCAGTACGTCAACGAGGTGCTCGACTTCGGGTTCCACAACTGCAACTCGCCTGGCTTCACCGCGCGGCTGGAGCAGCAGTTCGCCGAGCGGTTCGGGCAGAAGTACGGCATCGCCCACGCCAACGGGACGGCCACGATGCACTCGGCGTTGCTGGCGGCGGACGTGGGCGTCGGGGACGAGGTGATCGTGCCCGCCTACACGGTCGTCGTGACGGGAACGGTGGCCCTGTTTGCCAACGCGCTGCCCGTCTTTGCCGACGTGGACCCCCAGACCTGGACGATCGACCCCGAGGACGTCCGCCGGAAGATCACGCCGCGGACGAAGGCGATCATCCCCGTGTCGATCTGTGGCCTGTCTGCGGACATGGACCCGCTCCTCGACCTGGCCGAGACGCACGGCCTGACGGTGATCGAGGACAACGCCCAGTGCGTGCTGGGTTACTACAAGGGGCGGGTGGTCGGCTCGATGGGCGACTTCGCGAGCTTCAGTTTCCAGGCCTCCAAGCACGTGACGTGCGGGGACGGCGGGATCCTGATCTGCAGCGACGAGGCGCTGGCCACGAAGGCGCGGAAGGCAGCCATCGTCGGGTTTTCGACGCTGACGGCCAAGCCGGGCGACACGATCGTTGCCGAGGAGCTCCGCTGCCATCCCACGTTCCAGCGGCACACGAGTCTGGGCTACAACTACCGCCTGCCCGAGATCGCCGCTGCGGCTGCCCTGGGCGAGCTGGAGCGGGTCGAGGAGCTGGTCGAGATGCGGCGGCGCTCGGCGTCGTGTCTCGATCAGGTGATCGCTGACTGCGACTGGCTGGTCCCACAGAAGACGCCCGAGGGGTACGTCAACAGCTGGTGGACCTACACGGTTCGCCTGGCGCGAGACGACGTGGACTGGGCGGCGTTCCGATCCAAGTTCGTCGAGCTGGGCGGCGACGGCTTCTACGGCGCCTACCTGCCCGTCTATCGAGAGCCCGTCTTCGCGAACCTAAGCGACCAGGTGCGGGCCAATCCGGGCCGCTATCCGCAGTTCGCCGGCCGCATGCCCGACTACCGCGACGTCCACTGCCCCGTCTGGGAGTCGATCCAGCCGCGCATCCTGCAGTTCAAGACCAACCACTACGACGCAGACACCGCGCAACGCCAGGCCGACATCCTCGCCGAGACGATCCGGCTCTTCTCATGAAAGGAACCACGGCGGTACCTGATCTGAAGTCTGGATCAATGCTGCAGCGATCGGGGGCCCAGGGATCCCCCAGTGTTCCTCAGGCCTCAGTCGTTCTCAATGGATGCGCCTGATCCACACGAACAGCCCCAGTAGACCCAGCACCACCGGGAGCAGCGGAGCTACGCTGCTGCCGCATTTGAAAACCGCAGTGATCTCACGATCCGCCATCATGACGATGGTCGTCGAGAGGTTGCTGTCGAGAACGGCGTAGTTTGAGTCCCCTGGGAAGTTCGGGTCGAAGATCCTCCAATGCCTGAAGGCCTTTCCCTCGATGGGGATAGCTGTGAGGGTGACCGGCGTTCCCCCTTCGTAGGCAAGCAGGTTCGGATCGATATCCACGGCACCCCACGCCTGGTTAACGACGTTCAGCGCTAGGGTTTTCGGGACAAGGTATAGATTGAGGAACTCGTCCCACCTCTGGTTTGGATCGGACAGGAAACTTAGGTAACTGCCATTGTAGTTGTCCCGGTCTGTTGCATATTGCCCCGTGTAGTCGGGCGGGAAGTAGATCCAGAAGCAGCGTTGATAGAAGGTTGTGCCCGGATAGTCCAGATCGGCCCACCAGTTGGCCAAGAGATCGTCTGTTATCCACTGTCGGACAGCCAGGCAGGCATTCTCGATGTTTGTATTTGACGACAGAATCTGGAGGTCGCGGCAGAAGTCATACAGGTCGATTACGTACTCGTAGTACGGGTTGCCTGAGGAACTGGGCTCGTCGGTATACCGGCGTGCACTGGCACGGGCTGATTCGATGTTCGACCGTTCCGTTGCCATATTGCTGATTAGAACGGAGGCGAGGTCTGAAACGGCTGCTGAAAGGGGGCCAACTGCACTAGTGCGAGCGGCCATGAAGGTGGGATTCTCATTGTAGACATCGTAGTGATCGCGATAGGCGGAAACGACATTCTCTGCCCAGACTTCAGGTGTAGTGGTGGCCGAAAGGTAGACCGGGTCGAGGATAACCTGGTATTCACATCCATCGCCAGGTACCAGCTCGGCTGAGGCAGCAAAATAGCGGGCGTACTCCTTGATTTCGTAGGCGACCTCTAGGCCTCCCATGAGGCAAGCGTCCATGCTAATCACATCAATTGGATTTGCACCGCTGTTGGTCGCATCATCCAGGGCTTGGCGAAGCTCCTGCATGAGGAGGGAATCTCCACCATCCACGCAGATGCCCTTGAACAAGGGGTTGGCTCCCATCGGGGCTCGCCATCCATCGCCGTGATTCCAGAGAACCAGGGCGTAGTGCTGTGCTGGGTAGTTCGTACGGGCCCAGTTGATGAAGGCCGTCAGCGTAGCGGGGGCGGCCATGTTGGCCTCGCCAATATCTTCGACTTGATTCGCAGCAGTCGGCTCCATGCCGTGAGTCACGTGGAACCGCTTCGTCGTGGTCCAGTCGCCGAAGTTCGGATCGCCGCCTGCTGCTCGGTCGAATTGAACGACGATGTTGACATGGGGATTGTCCACCTCTGCCATTTCGAGGAAGTCAGCGATGGCCTCATCCTCCAAGTCGTTGTCGCCATCTAGGTAGATCATGACAGTCCACGGAGGGACCTTCTCTGACCAGGCAGTACCACTCCATTCCCAAGTCTCGTCGCTGTACTGCGTGCCATCATACCCGCCGTACAGGACCGTAAGGCCGCGGTGACAATCGTAGGCCATTGCATGAACCCTACGCGGGGACGGGACTGGGCTCGAAGAAGCCGCATCGAGCCATGCGACGCCGTTCCACTCCCAGGTGTCGTTGTAGTATGCTCCTCCCCAATCGCCTCCAAACAGCACTGTGACACCACGTTGACTGTCATAGACCATTGCATGGTGCTCTCGGCCAGCCGGTCCGGTCGTTGATTGCAGAGACCACGCCGTTCCGCTCCACTCCCAGGTTTCTCGCTGTCCTCCACCCCCATAACCACCAAAGAGAACAGTGACACCGCGGCTGCTGTCGTAAGCCATCGCATGGGAGCCGCGGGGCGATGGGCCGCTCGACGACCTGAGTAGCCACGTCGTTCCATCCCATTCCCATGTCTGGCCATTGTGTTGCCCCGGACCCGTGAAGCCGCCGAAGAGAACGGTGACGCCACGATTGCTGTCATAGACCATGTCGTGTGCGAGGCGATTCGAGGGACCGCTGTTCGTTCTTAGGGTCCATGTCGTTCCGTTCCACTCCCAGGTGTCATCCATGTAGGACGGGTGGCTATAGCCGCCAAACAGCACTGTAACCTCGCGAGCAGAATCGTAGGCCATGGCGTGGTCTGTCCTCGGGGATGGCCCGGTCTCGGACGCACGCGTCCAAGCTATGCCGTCCCACTCCCAGGTTTCGCCTCTGGCATTTGTGCCGTCATAACCGCCAAAGAGGACGGTGACCCCGCGACTGCTATCATATGCCATGGCGTGATAGCCCAAGGGCAGAGGCTCCGAAGTGGCAGGGACTGGTGAAACGGCCAAGAACGCCGAGGCGGTGAAGAGAAACCAGAGGAACGGCGAGGATGCCGCCTGGATGACCAGGGCATGCTGATGCAGATGGCTTCTCACACCTAATTCGCAAGCAGGAGGTGTTCGCATGGTCTTCGCTCCTAACGTCGATTCCTGCGACGGACGACCAACACACATACCCCCTTTCCCACCGTCATCAAAGGCAGGGCGTATCGAATCCTACTTCCACACTTGAGCGCCGCTTGGACCTCCCAATCATGCGACATGAGCAAGTTCAACACCTGGTTCGCATCTCCAGCGGCGGGGTTCTAGTAGCCTGGGTAGTCGGGATCGGAACAGCGACCATCGCCTAAGCTCCTTTCCCTCGTTGGGAATCGCCGTCAACGTGACCGAGCTGCCCTCTGCGTAGACGCGGATAGCTGTCGGCTTGTTGGGATCGTCGTCGGGGTCGCCCAGGGGAGCTCGCCAGGTTGATCCTCCTCCCTCCCAGAGCAGTCGATGTGGCAGCAACGCCTCAAGTTAAGCTACCCGAGTCCCTAGGGCTACGTCAAGGGGATTCCTACTCGGGGAGTCGAATTGAAGGAAACGGGCCCTATAGCTGGCATTCTGCCTGGCTGAAGCCCGATGGGCCGCACGTGAAGCGGCGCTGTCGTGATGAAGGACCGTGCGGGATCAGACGCCGGACCTACGGCGGGCGCGTAGCATGGGCATCTTGCCCATGGACGTTCACGGGCGAGACGCCCGTGCCACGGGGGAGCGGATTCACGCACGGTCATTCAGAAGGCCACGTCGATGGAGCCGGTTGCGGCGGGGCGGACGCCTTTGAAGGTCTTGACCTTCTTGGCGCTCGGCTCGCCGACGCGGACGGTGTAGGAGCCGTCTTTGAAGACCTTGGGCCGAAACGATGTGCCCTTGATGCGCAACGTGTAGACGATCTTGCCGTCGGACTCGTCGATGACCTGGACGACCGGGTCGCTCATGCCCGCCACGCGAACCGTCGGGAGCCAGGCGTGGGCGCGTCGGGCGTAGTTGTCGAGCATGTCGATGGTCTTCGGCCAGCCGGGGAACTGGTCGCCGGGTTTCGGATCGGCCACGTCGACCAGCAACCGCCAGCACTCGATGGTGATCTGGCGGGTCTGCCTGTCGAACCGCACGAGGCCGTAGCCCGAGGCCTTGTCGTGCAGCGTGTTCAGCGCGCCGGGACGATTCTTGGCCTCAGGGTTGCCGATGGCGTGGACGGTCACGCGATTGCCCAGGCCGTCCAGGTATTCGCCCGTGTTGGGCAGGCCGCCCGCGGGGCGGTTCTTGACGGGTCGGCCTTCTTGATCTGGCCGCCACGAGCGTGGGTATCCAGCGGCGATTGATGGGACACAGAACGAGTAGCCCGCGTCGCCGTGCGCGTCGATGCCGTGATGGACGATCGATGCCAGGTGCTGATCGCCAGCGAGGTGAAAGGCGAACCCGCGACGAAGCGCCCGCAGCGCCCGGTTGCGGCCGCTCTGCGGCCAGCCGTTGGAGTCCAGGTCGGCAACCAGGAATGTCTTGGCCGCTCCGTGGTAGTTGGCCAGGTTGCAGAGGATCGTTTGCGAAAGCACGGCCTTCATGTCTACCCCGGTCCAGTCGGCCGCCCAGGCGTCGAGGAACTTCAGTTGCCGATCGCCGAGCAGCTTCAGCCCGGGCTTGTCGACGATTTTCGGATCGAAGTTCGTGTCCTTCACCCAGTCCGGCCGTCCTTCCCACGTGGCCACCGTGCCCTGGGGACCGGATTTGAACATCCTATCGGCGATGATGGCGAAGCTGACGCGGCCGTAGCGCAGGTCGCAGTAGTAGACGCTGATCCCTTGCTTGATCGGAGTTGCGTCATATGGGTCGGGCAGATGCGACGTCTGCGTGAGGTGGACGGCGTTGACGAAGTCCGGGTGCATCGCGTAGCCGCCACAGGGGTGGTCGCGCATGGCGATGGGGTTGCCGCCGTTGCCCCAGATGTTGCCTTGATAGACGTCATGGTCGTCCGGCATGCAGACGGTGGGCCGATCGCGCGTCACGTCTCGGAACGCCCAGCCCCACATGATCCACTTGCGCAGGTAGTTGACCACGGCCACGTCGACGGGCGTGCGGTGGATCCCGTACCCGCCTACCTGTTCATAGATCTGATCGCCCGAGAAGAACAAGAGATCGGGGTTGTGAATGGCCACGTTGCGGGCGACGCGGGCGTTGGGGAAGCCGGCGTCCGTGTTGCCCGTGAAGCCGGCGACGACCAGTTTCCGGCCAGTCGGCTCGCGGCGAACCGTGCCCGACCAGCAGTGGTCGCGCGGCTTGCCGTTGGCGCTGGTCAGGCGGTAGACGAGGCGGTAGGGGATGTCCTTCGTGTCGTCCCAGCCCTCGATACGGAAGGTCGCGGTTCGTGCCAGGGCGTGGATCGGCGCGGTGCCAACCGTCTTCCATCCGTCGCCGGTCTTGAGCTGCAGGTCGACGGTCTGTGGATCGGCCTTGCCGATCGGCGCCATCTGCGCCGTCATCTTCATGACGCGGCGGCTCAGCGTGTACTGCGAGAACAGAATCGGACCGAAGGCCTGGTCGTCGTGGGCGACGACCTTCGTGCCGGCGATTCGCCAGTCATCGAACCAGTGCCGGACGGGCGGACCGGTCTTGCGCTTCTTGCCGGCCGCACCCTTCTTGCCGAAGCCGTAGTCGTTGACCAGGGCAAGGTTGCCGACGAGTCGGTCGGACCGGATCTGGGTCTGCATCTTGCCCAACGCCGTGCCGCTGGCGGGATCCTTCGCCACGAGCGTCAGTGCATACCGAGCCCCGGCGGGCTTGGCGGTCAGACACAGCTTGACGACCTTCGCATCCCCGATCTGGGCTTGGGGGCGGGACCGGGAGGGTGACGCGATGAACAGGCTGCCGTCATCGGCGATGCCAGCGTCGATGCCCCTGCCGTGAAAGACCGCGCTTCGGTAGTCGCCCAGCTCGCTTCGGATGCCGACGCGGAAGCCGGCCGAGCGCGGGGCGGCCCCGTTGTCGGCCCGGCCGATCAGAACGCTCATCTCGAGCGTCCCCGCTTGTCTGCCCAATTGACGGGTGAGGATGTGGACGTTCCGGTTGGGACCGGGGCGGACGACCTCGAGGCGACCGTTGGCGATCTGCCAGTCCTCCATCGGGTTCGTCCAGTACTCGGGTCCAGCCCAGACGCGCTGCACGCCACTGGGGAACGCACTGGCAAACTCGCCGTCAGCGACGGCGATACCGCCTCCGGTCAAGACCGTTGCAGCCGCTGCAAGCATCGCATGGGTGGCCTTCATCGGTATCCTCCTGTCTGAGGGCCTCGGTCGGTTCCAAGAAGGATTTACCTCAATCCGTGCGTCAAGGGAAGGGGGGCGGTCTGTCACGCATCTGTCATGAGCGCGGTGACGGCCGCGCCCCGCCGGCTGCGTGCATTCGTTCGGTTTTCCCCTTGACGCCGCCCAGTTCGTGTTGTAAAGTATATGCGAGGATACTTAAACAAACGGGGTCGGGGCATGCCGGACGCCGACAGGTTGGCGCGGATCTTCAGGGTGCTGTCGGTGGACACCCGCGTGCGGATCGTGCAGCTGCTGACGGAGCGGTCCCTGTGTGTCAACGCCCTGGCCCGCAAGCTGAAGATCACCCCAGCGGCGGTGTCGCAACACCTCCGCATCCTGCGGGACGCGGATCTCGCCGAAGCGGAGAAGCGCGGGTACCACGTGCACTACCGCGTCAATCGAGAGACCCTCGCCGAATGGAAGGAACTGGCCGACGGACTGCTCGGCCCCGAGGCCGAGTAGCGCTGTTTTCCTGGCGGGTCGCGAGCAGGCCTGCGCAGGCCTGCTTGAGATGGAGGCAGATGATGGCTGCGAAGAAGGCATGTCAGAAACCAAACGAACTGAAAGGCAAGCCGCAGGCGTGTTCCAAAGAGCAGATCAAGAAATGCCATGGCGACGCCAAGGGTCATCCCTGCGTGGCGAAACCTCGCAAGACGACTTGACCCCTCAGGGCAGGGCGGGCAGATCGCTGCGGGGGGGGGCTCGCCCCTGAGGGGGATCAGTCGATGTTAGGACCGAGTTGTCTTTGGCGAGGACGGGACGGTTGAGCGCCAAACGACCGAAGCTGTTCGCCGTCATCCTGGTTCCAGTCTGTGCGGCTGGTGCGCTGGGTTTTTGGTGGTGGCAGACGCAGAGCGAGGGTGGGGAGAACTCGGCCTCCACCGTCGTCCGGGTCGTGCGGCGGGATTTCGCGTCGTCCGTGCTGGCCACCGGCGCGGTGCGTCCGCAGGTGGGGGCGGAGGTCCACGTCGGTTCGCGAAGTTCGGGCAAGGTGATGCAGCTGCACGCCAACATTGGGGATCTCGTCGAGAAGGGTCAGGTGATCGCCGAACTCGAGAAGGCTGACCTGGAGGCGATGGTGGCCCAGCGCCAGGCCGAGCTGACGCTTGCGCGGACCCAGCTCGCATCGCTCAAGGCCCTGCGCCCGAAGGAGGTCGCCAAGGCGGACGCGGAGGTCGCTCAGTGCGAGGCGACCGTGATCCTGACCCGAAAGGAGCTCGAGCGGGAGAACGGCCTGCTCAGGCATGAATTCACGACCCAGCTCGCGTGGGACCGCGCCCAGGAGCGGCTGGCGGTGGCCGAGGCGCAAGTGACGGCCGCGCGGAAGGCTCGTGAGGTGATCCGAACCCGCTACGACGAGGACCTCAAGCAGGCCCGGGTCGAGATCGAGCGTGCGAATGCGGCGCTCGAGCATGCCCGGGTACAGCTTTCGTACGCGACGATCACGGCTCCCATCGCCGGTGTGATCGCGACGATCTCGACGCAAGAGGGCGAGACGGTCGCGGCCAACCTCAACGCGCCCACGTTCGTCACGCTCATCGACCTGAACCGTCTGCAGGTCGACGCCTATGTGGACGAGGTCGATATCGGCAAGGTCCATCCTGGCCAACGGGCCGTCTTCACCGTCGACGCGTTCCCCGCGCGCGAGTTCGAGGGCAAGGTGGACGCGATCTACCCCAAGGCGGTTATCCAGGAAAACGTCGTCAACTACGACGTCGTGGTCGAGATCACGTCCAAGTACGGCGGGCTGCTGCGCCCCGAGATGACGGCAAGCGTGACGTTCTTCCTGGAGACGCGCAAGGGCGTGCTGGCGCTGCCGGCCAAGGCGATCCGCCGCGAGCGCGGCCGGACCACCGTGCACGTCTTGGGAGCGGGCGGCGAGCCCAGCTCACGGGGGGTCAAGGTGGGCTGGGACGAGGGGGGGTGGATCGAGATCGTCTCCGGGCTCGAGGAAGGCCAGGCCGTCCTGCTCGCCCCCGCACCGACCCAGACGGTCGAATGAACGGAGTCCCACCATGATCGAGTTGGAGGAAGTCGAGAAGACCTACGGCAACGGGAGCGTCGCAACCCCGGTGCTCAAGGGCATCTCGTTCGGTGTCGATGCCGGTGAGTACGTCGCGATCATGGGCGGATCGGGCACGGGCAAATCGACGCTGATGAACCTGATCGGATGTCTGGACCGACCGACCGGCGGCCGCCTGCGGGTGGACGGTGCTGACGTGGCGGACCTGGACGACGAGGCGATATCGCACCTTCGGAACCGGAAGATCGGCTTCGTGTTCCAGCAGTTTCACTTGTTGGACCGGACGACTGCGCTCAAGAACGTCATGCTGCCGTTGATCTACGCCGAGGCGTATCCGGATGACGCCGAAGCGCGGGCAGAGCAGGCGCTGGCCGCGGTCGGGCTGGAGGATCGGATGCGCTACAAGCCCGGTGAGCTGTCGGGGGGGCAGCAGCAGCGCGTGGCCATCGCACGGGCGCTGATCCTCGACCCGCAGATCATCCTGGCGGACGAGCCGACGGGCAACCTCGACAGGCGGAGCGGCTTGGAGGTGCTGGCGATCTTCGGCCGCCTTCACCGTGAGGGACGGACGATCATCGTGGTGACGCACGATCAGACCGTCTCGGAGCATGCCGGTCGGGTCATCGTCCTGGAGGACGGTACGATCACCGACGACCGTCCCGTGCCGGAGCCGCGACAGGCTGAGCAGGAGCTCGAGGAGCTCCGCAACGGGGAGGGCGTCTGATGAGGCTTCGTTGCATCGCAGGAGAGGGCATCCGGGCGCTGGCGGGCAACAAGCTCCGGACGTTCTTCATGATGGCGGGGACGATCGTGGGAGTCGCTGCGCTGACCGTCATCATGGGCATCGGAAAGGGCACCGAGAAGCAGGTCATGAAGCGGGTCCGGCACTTCGGCCCCCGCACGATGATGCTGATCGCGGGCGGGGGCAAGGACCTTCCGCCGCCCGACATGACCGTGACGACGCTGACGCTCGAGGACGCCGAAGCCGTTCGCCGCGAGATCGACGGCATCGAGCTGGTCTCACCGATGGCGTGGCGGTTCAAGATGAGCGTCAAACGTCAAGCCAATCAGCGCCAGTCGATCGTCTGGGGCGTCGAGCCGAGTTGGCACGAGGCCTGGCAATGGTACGCGATGTCGGGGGAAGGCATTGCCGATCAGGACGTGGCCACGATGGCCCGCGTGTGCGTCATCGGAGAGACGGTCAGGCGCGAGCTGTTCGGCGACGCCGACCCGATTGGCGGCCACATCTACCTCAACAAGGTCCGCCTCACCGTCAAGGGGGTCTTGCAGGGCCGCGGCACGAGCCCGATGGGCGGCGATTTCGACGACCGCGTGCTCGTCCCGATCACGACGGCGATGCGCCGCGTCATGAACGTCGACTACGTCGGGGCCATTCGCATCATCACCGGTGACGCCTCGCGAATGGGCGAGCAGGCCGACGCCATCCGGGAGCTGATCCACCGGCGCCACCACATCACGCCGCCGCAGGAAGACGACTTCCGGATCATCACGGCGGACATCATCGCGGGCCTCGCGCGGGGGACGGGCAAGACGCTCTCGATCCTCCTGATCGCCCTGGCCGCGCTCAGTCTGCTGGTCGGCGGGGTCGTGTTGATGAACATCCTGCTGATCTCGGTGACGGAGCGCACGGCGGAGATCGGCCTGAGACGCGCGGTCGGCGCGACCCGCGGGGACATCTTCGCGCAGTTCCTTACGGAGTCCTGGGTCGTTTCGTTCGCGGGCATGCTGCTCGGCAGCCTGCTGGGATGGGGCCTGTGCGTCCTTCTGCCGAAGGTATTCGAGCTTCCGGTGATCGTCTCCTGGGAGCCGTTCGCGCTGGCGCTCGGGTTTGCCTTGCTCGTGGGAACGGTGTTCGGCGTTCAGCCGGCCCGTCGGGCCGCCAGGCTGCATCCGGTTGAAGCGTTGAGATGAACGTCTCGAGAAACGTGCTGCTGTCGTGCGAGATCCTCGCCGCGCACAAGCTCCGCACGTCGCTCAGCGTGATCGGCGTCATCGTCGGGATCGGTGCCGTCGTGGTAATGTTCTCCGCGGGGCGCGGCGCAGAGGAGCGCATTTTGAGCCGCATCCGCGACATGGGCACGAACCTGATCGTCGTCAACGCGGGGCAGACGCGTATCGTGGCCGGTCGGCAGCGTCAGCTCGCCACAGTGACGACGCTCGAGCCGGACGACGCCGACGCCATCGCGGAGGCGTGTCCCTCCGTCGCGCGGGCTGCTGCGGCCATCAGCAAGAAGCTCTCGGCCAGGTGGACGTCGGAGAACACCAACACCAACGTGCTCGCCATGACGCCCGAGGGATTCGGAATCCGCGCCGTGGACGTTGCCGCCGGCCGGACCTTCACGGCAGAGGAGAATCGCGCGAGGCGTCGCGTAGCGGTTCTGGGGCCTACGGTGGTGGCGAACCTGTTTGGCCGGACCGACCCGCTGGGGCAGTCGTTCCGCATCGGGAGGATTCCGTTCAAGGTGATCGGTGTGACGGTGGCGAAGGGGCTGGACGTCAACGGCATGGACCAAGACGACCTGATCATCGTGCCGCTGGCCACCGGGATGCGTCGTCTGGTCAACGTCACGCATGTCGACATGGTCTACGTCCAGGCCCGCAGCGCGGCGGATCTCGGCGCTGCAGAAGAAGAGATCCGCGCCCTGCTGAGGCGACGTCACCGCCTGCGGGACAAACCGGACGACTTCACGGTTCAGAACCAGGCCACGCTGCTGGCGACCGAACGCCAGATCGCGCGTGCGACGACGCTGCTCATCGGGAGCGTGGCGGGGATATCCCTCCTGGTCGGCGGCGTGGGGATCCTGGCGGTCATGCTTATCTCGGTTCGAGAGCGGAGACGCGAGATCGGGCTGCGGCGAGCGGTCGGCGCCGTCCGTCGAGACATCCGCAACCAGTTCCTGATCGAGTCGGGTCTCCTGGCGACCGCGGGGGGCCTGTTCGGGGTGGCGGCCGGCGTCATCACCGCGCATGCGGTGTCATGGCTGGGTTACTGGCCGGCCATCGTCTCGTGGCCGGTCGCGGGCGCGGCGCTGGCCTTTTCGGTCATGGTCGGGCTTGTCTTCGGCGTCTACCCCGCGCAGCGGGCCGCCCGGTTGGAGCCCATCCAGGCGCTTCGGGCCGAGTAGGCTTCTGGGCAATCCCCTGACTGTCGACACGATGCGTGTGGCCGCCGCTTCTGCTCGGACCGGATGGACCAGCATTGCAGCTTCCTTCGCTCGCGACTAGAGTGCCGGCGGGTCTATCGATCGAAAGGAGTCGCCATGTCTGTGTCCACTGCTGCGCTGATGGGTTGGCTGGCGGCCGGAGCGCCCGCGCCTGATTTCCTCGACGAACACGACATGATCTGGGAGGTCGCGCCGAGCCGTTGGTTGGAGGGGATTCCGCTGGCCAACGGGCACATCGGCGCGCTGGTCTGGGGAGACGGGTCACCGCTCAAGATCACGCTCGACAAGTACGACGCCTGGGAGCGGCGGGGCCGCGTCCTCGGGGAGGGCGACATCACCTACGCCAAGCTCCGCAAGTTCGTCGAGACCGGCAAACAGAAGGAGGCCGTCGATAGTCTCGGCAAGGACCTGCACGAGGGCCGCAAGGGCAAGGTCCCGTTCCCCACGCGCCTGCCCATGCCCCGTGTGCAGATGGACTTCGGCGGTTCGATGCAGTGGTCGGAGGCGCGACTGGGCCTCCGCCGCGCGACAGCCGACATCCGCGCGGCCGTGGATGGTCAGCCGCTGGCCATCACGTTGGCGGTCCACGCGAAGCGGAACGTGCTCGTCATGCGGCTGGAGGGGGCGGCCGCGTCCAAGGCCAGGTTTCGCATCGGCCTGGACCACCTCGACGCCAACGCCAAGAAGTTGCTTAAGAACTGGGGCTATCCAGATCCGACCGTTACCACGGACGAGACGGGCGGCACGCTGCACGTCCAGGCCCCGACGGGCTACGAGTACGCGATCGCATGGCATCGCAAGGCCATCGCGTCCGGTGGGGGGGCACTGATCTGCCTGGCCCTGCTGTCGAACGAAGACGCCGATGAGCCCCTCGACGCCGCCGTGGACCTTGCGCGACAGGCGTGCGAGTCCGACGGCGACCTGACCTCACACGAGGCGTGGTGGGCCGACTACTGGAAGCGATCGTATCTCACGATCCCCGAGGCGCGGTTCGAAGCGCTGTATTACATCGAGATGTACAAGCTCGGCTGCCTGTCGCGCCCGGGCGGCTATCCCATCACGCTGCAGGGCCTGTGGACGCTCGACGGGGGCATGCCGCCCTGGAGCGGCGATTACCACCTGGACATGAACGTCCAGGAGTCGTACTGGCCCATCTACACGGCCAACCGTCTCGATCTCGGCGAGCCGCTGTACCGCACGTTCTCGGCGTGCATCCCGCTGTGGCGGGCGCAGTGCAAGCAGTTCTTCGGCTTCGACGGGATCTGGTCGGGTGCGTCGATCGGGCCGCGGGGCGAGCGGATCTACGGGTACTCCGCCGTGCAGCTCTGGCCTGGCAACGCGGCGTGGCTGACGCATCACTACTGGCTGCATTTCCTCTATTCGCAGGACAAGGCGTTCCTCCGCGACCAGGCGTTGCCGATCATGCGGCTGGCGTTCCTGACGTACGCCAACCTGCTCGAGCCCGGGCCGGACGGCAAGCTCCACATCCCCCTGAGCAACTCTCCGGAGTGGGGCGAGGGCGGCTTCAGCGCGTTCTGCAAGGACCCGACGTGTGACCTGGAGCTCATCCAGTTCCTGGGTCGGGCCATCCTGCACGCCAACACGGTGCTCGGGGTCGAGGACGCCCTGACGCCCCGCGTCCGCGAAGTGCTCAAGAGCATCGTGCCTGCGCATCGACGGGGGAACCGTCTGATGATCAGTGCCGGCGTGGACCTGACGCACTCCCACCGTCACCACTCGCACCTGATGGGCATTCATCCCCTCAGCGTTCGCAACATCGATGACGGCAAGGCCAACCGCGACCTGATCCGCGGTTCTCTGGCCGAGATCTGGCTCAAGGGGACGGGTGAGTGGACGGGTTGGGCCTTCCCCTGGATGTCGTGCATTGCCTCCCGCGCGCGGCTGGGCAACATGGCGTGGCAGATGCTGGACATGTACGCCAACGCCTTCATCAAACCCAACACGTTCCACGTCAACGGCGACCCGCGGATGTTCGGCCTGTCGCGGTTCACGTACGAACCCATGACGTTGGAGGCCGGCTTCGCGTCGGCCGCGGCGATCATGGAAATGCTGATCCAGTCGTACGCGGGACGGATCCGCCTGTTTCCCAGCATGCCCGACCGATGGCACGACGCGTACTTCGCGGACCTGCGATGCGAAGGTGCGTTCCTCGTGACGGCCAAGCTCGTCCAGGGCGAGGTCCGGTTCGCGCGGATCACGTCCGAGGTCGGCGGGCGCTGCAGCGTGGTCAATCCCTTCGCTGGACCGGCCGAAATTGTCCGCGTCGACGAGAAGGGCAAGGGGGGCGAGCCCGTCAAGCTCACAGGCGACGTTCTCGGCTTCGACACCGAGCCCGGCGGACGGTATCTGCTCTTCCCGGCGGGCAAGCGACCCAACGCTGCGGACATGACGCCGATGAAGTTCACGCGAAGCGAGGCGGAGCGGAACTTCTTCGGCCTCAAACGTCACCCCCCGTACTGATCGGGGCGCCGGCGTTTCCCTGTTCGTCTGAATGTCACTCGAGGAATTCGGCTTCGATGTACTCGGCGGCCGTGGCGAACTTCTTGGCTGCGGCGGCGAAGTCCACCTTCATGTGCCGAACGTTCGCGAGCTTGCACACGCGCGACGCCGCCTGTGTCTGGGTATGAAGCGGGATCTGTGCGGAGGGCCCCGCCGCCAGCCGCGCCTCCACGTCGGCGGACAGGAGGAAGTCCATCAGCTTCCCAGCGGCTTGCGGATGCGGTGCCCCCTTCACGACGGCCAACGTGTTCGGCAGGAGCAGTGTGCCCATGCCCTTGTCGGACCCGTCGGGAAAGACGATCTGCACGGGGGCGCCGCCCTCCTGTTCGATGGTGGCATCGTCCGTGTCCGTCAGGCCGAACGCCAACCGTCCAGACGCCACCATCTCCGCGCACGTCTTGTTGCCGGCCACGACGCGAACGCCGTTCTTCTTGAACGACCCGAGCAGGGCCTTGGCCTTTTCGTCGCCGAGCTTGGCGAACAGGCAGGCGACGTGCGACGCCGTCGTGCCGAACAGCGGCTTGGCGATGCCCGCGCGTCCTCGCCACTTGGGGTTGGCCAGGTCGCGGATCGATTTGGGCATCTCCTGGGGCTTGACCAGGTCTTTGTTGACGAGGATCACGCGCGCCCGGGCCGCGAAACCGTACCACTGCCCGTCGGGATCCCGATACTGGGCGGGGTAGTGCGTTCCCTGCGGCGGCTGGCAGGCCTGCAGCAACCCTTCGTCCTTCAGGCGCAGCGTGTTGAGGATCTCGTTGTTCCAGAACAGGTCGCAGCGGGGTCGCTTCGCCTCGGCGCGGATGCGGTTGACCAGGCCGACGGTCTTGGTCGACTCGGTGTCATAGACCGCCAGCACCTTGATGCCGGTCTTGGCCGAGAAGTCGTTGAGGATCGGCTCGGAGAACTGGCGGTCGAGGGCCGTGTAGACGACGACTTCGTCGGCGGGCGCGGACGGTGGCCCTGAATCGGCCTTGTCGCGACAACCGACAATGGCCATGACGGCCGCCAGGAGACCGGGAACCCCGAAAACCATACGAGAACGTGTGGTTGATAGCATGGCCATCTCGTCTAGACACTCCGTGAGGGGATTGACGTCGAACGCGCCAACCATCGTTTCAGGAACCATACCAGCACCGCCCAGGGCAAGACAACACTCGCCAGCGACAAGACGGCCAGCACGGCGAGGTCGCGGTAGACGCCATAGTGGATCAGCGTGAATGCCCGCACGGACGCCGTCGCCCAACCCGGGGGGACCACCAGCATCGTCGCGCCGAGCTCCGTGAAGCAGAGGATCACCACAACGAGCCACGCGACGGCGATGGACCTGGCCATGGCGGGCCAGTACACGTGTCGTTGTGCAGACAGCCAATCGCAGCCGTCGATCCGTGCGGCCAGCTCGAGCTCGATCGGGACGCGCTGGACGGCGGGCAAGAGCAAGAGCACGCCGATTGGCAGGAAGCGGACCAGGTAGCCGATCACGATCACCGCCGGCGAGTCACAGATCGCCCCCGGCCAGCCTGGCCGGTTCAGGATCCCGATCAGGCTGATCCCGATCACCGGGGCCGGTGATGCCAGTAACAGGACCGTGGCGGCATAGATCGGTCCGCGCCAGCGCCCACCGCGTATCGCCCCCCACGCCAGTCCGACCGCGGCGGTCACGATGATCACCCCGCCCGCGGCGGCCAATGACGCGGAGATCGACAGCTCGCCCCACACGGCCCTCGCCGTGCCGAAGAAGGCATCGACAGACCCGATCCGTCGCAGCAGGGAGTAGGCGGGCACGCCAAGCAGGATGGTCGGGAGCAGGACGCAGATCAGCGCCACCCCCGCTCGCCAGCGCCCTAATGCGATCACGCGAGGCCGGGCGCCCAGCTGCCACGGCGTGCCCTCGCCGAGCAGTCGATATCGCACCTGAAGCCAGACCAACAGCACCGCGAGTGCCACGAACACCGGCGCGGCCGTGATCAACGGGCCGGCTCGCGTGCGGGCCAGGGCGTACTGCGTGTAGACCTCCTCGGCGAACGTCCGGACCATCAGAATGTCCGTGATCGTGTAGTCCGTGCCGACCAGCAGCAGCACGAGGATGCCGAGGGTGGCGACCCCCCAACCCGCCTGCGGCAACGTCACGCGGAGCAAGACGGTTCCCGGGCCGGCGTCGAGCAGCGCCTGTTCTTCCAGGTCCCGATCGACCATCCGGAACGCGACGCCCAATACGACCGTCGCGAGCGGCGCGTAGATCAGTCCGTACAGAAGGCCACAAGCGATCGCCGATTCCGTCAGCGCCCCCACGGGGATGAACGAGATGACAAAGACCAGGCTGACGTAGACGGGAACGCACGCGCCCAGGACCGCGCCGCCGACGAGAAGCGATCGGCCTGGCAGATCGGTCCGCGCCGCGAGGATGCCATAGAAGCCGCCCAGCCCGAGGGCGGTCAACATGGCCACGCCGCACACAACGGCCGTGTTGCCGAGCAGCGTCGACCAACGCTGCGCGTCCACGATGCTCGCGGACTGTTCGGCGTCCGGACCGTCCAGCAGCCCGAACAGCGTGTCGACGACGGCGTAGCACGGCGGGCTGACGGCGATGAGCAGCACCGCCACGTGCAGCGTCGCAACGGCCGTCAGGATGATCCGTCGCGTCATGGGCCGGCGCCCCAGCGACTTTCGCGTGGGGGTGTTCAAAACGGTGCGGGACAATCAAGCGTGCCGCCGGATCTTCGCACAACCTGCGTGATGTGTAAAGCCGATGCGGTCAGCAGGTCGCGTTGGCGTACCGATGACGCGCCTGCCAGGGACCGATTCGCGGCTGACGCTGCCTCACATCATTACCATCGGCAGGGGTTTGAGCTCTCTGTGAATGGGATCAAGGACCATCCCTAAAGCTTCGATCGTCGTAGCGCCCAGCAGAAAGATGTCCTTCTCGCCGAACACGACGGGGGCAGCTCGCAGCTTGCCCTTGTATTCGAACAGTGCGTTGCCGACGGGCTTCTTGATAACCTCGCCGTTGGCGAGAATGAACTCCTCCGACGACGTGGGTTCAATGCCAAGCTCTCTCAAGACGTCCTCCGGCATGACGGAGTAGAGTGCGCCGGAGTCGACGAGGAATCGGTGTGGATCCTTCCTCTCCGGCTGCGCTGGGTTCGCGACACTGACCTTCAGGAACGTGATGGCCACCGCTGGATCCTCCTGTTCCCCTTGTATTGTAACCTCGTACCCAGCGCCCGGCTGAGAAAAACCCGATCGTGTAGTGAAAGCACCGGGGCTGCACGCCCCCACCTTCGTGCGCTAACCCTCTCTGAAGGCGGCCTCGACCAGGTAGCAGATGAGGTGGTAGGCGAACTGGTGGCCTTCCTGGATGCGGTCGGTCGTCTCGCCGTCGACGCAGAGGCACAGGTCGGCCGACGCGCGGAGTTGGCCGCCGCTGCCGCCGGTGAACCCCAGGATTGCCGCGCCCCGGGCGCGGGCCTCCTCGATGGCGAGCAGGACGTTTCTCGAATTGCCCGACGTCGACAACGCCCATAGGACGTCGCCCTTCTGCACCAGCCCTTCGACCTGGCGACGGAACGCCACGTCGAATTCGTAGTCGTTGCCGATGGCCGTCAGGATCGACGTGTCCGTCGTCAGCGCGACGGCGGGCAACGCTTGGCGTTCCCGACCCGGGCGGAGCCGGCTGATCAGCTCGGCGGCGATGTGTTGACAGTCGGCTGCGCTGCCGCCGTTGCCCACCAGGTAGACCCGCCCGCCGCTGCGGAGCGCGTCGATCAGGCAACGGGCCATCTCCTCGATGACCTGTCGCTGGTCGCGGACCGACGCGATGGCCCGCTGGTGTTTGGCGAGCTGCTCGTCAATCGTCTCGTTCACGGCGTGCCTCCATGCCCCGGATGCGGGCCAGGAGCTGCGTCGTGCTGTACCCCTGCATCATCGGCGCGACGGCCACCCGGCCGCCGGCCTCCTCGACGATCTCCTTGCCGCAGATCCACGTGGCGGCCCAGTCCTGACCCTTGACCAACACGTCCGGCAGGATCGTCCGGATCATGCTCTCCGGCGTGGGCTCCTCGAAGATCACGACGTAGTCGACGTCCTGCAATCCGCCGAGCATGCGGGCCCGGTCGAGCTGGTTGTTGATCGGGCGGTCCTCGCCCTTGCCCTGCGCCCGGACGGACTCATCGCCATTCAGACCGACGACGACGATGTCGCCCTGTTCCCGGCAGAATCCGAAGTACTGAATGTGGCCGGCATGCAGCAGATCAAAACACCCGTTGGTGAAGACGACCTTGCTGCCAGCGCTGCGACGCGGCGCGAGCTCGGCCATCAACTCGTCGAGGCTGCGCAGTTTGCCGACGCTTGTGGGGCCTTCCAGTGCTAGGTCCGCCAGGATCTCGTCGCGCGAGATGGTCACGGCGCCGAACCGTTCGACCGACAACCCGGCTCCAACGTTGGCCAGCCGAACGGCGTCCGCCAGGCCAGCCCCCGCCGCGACGGCGGCGCCCAGGACGGCCAACATCATGTCCCCCGCCCCGGTGATGTCATACACCGATCGCGCCCGGGTTGGGACCGGCGTGGGTTCGCCGTCGGCCGGGACCACCAACGCGCCATCGCGGTCCAGCGTGATGACCATGCCCTGAAGGCCAAGCTGATCGAGTAGCGGCCAGACCAGCTCGGCAAGCCCCTCAGCATGGTCGGCCAACGCGCCCGCGGCCAAGGCCAGCTTCCGACGGTTGGGCATCAGAACGGTCGCGTTCTGGTATGCCTGCCAGTCGCCTCCCACGACCGGGCTGATCACGACGGGGATGCCGGCCTGCCGACCGGCCTCTATCGATGCGCGACACGGCGCTTCGGGCCAGTCGCCTGCGTCACTGTCGCGGATGCAGACGGCCTCGACCCCATTGGCGAGGTCTTGCGTGACCGCGGCCATCTGGTCGGCGGTTTCGGGGGGCAGGGGCACAGAGCAGGCCTGCTCGACGCGCATCATCTGCTGGGGGTGTCGGTGTTGTGCCAACCCGATCAGCCGGGTGTGCGTCGTCGTCTGCCGTCCCGTTACGACGGTCAAACCGTCCGTGCGAACGCCCGCTTGGCTGAGGAGATCTACCAGCTGTTCGCCGGACGGGTCGTCGCCGATGGCGCCGCTGCAAACGACGTCCACGCCCAGTGCCGCCAACGCGGCGGCGACGTGGCCCGCGCCGCCGGCGCGGAGGATCTCGTCCTTCAGCCTCAGCACTGGGACCGGCGCCTCGGGGCTGATGCCCTCGGCATCCCCGTAGCAGTGGCGATCAAGCGCGAATCCACCCGCCACCAGCACCCGCCGACCGCCAAACCGCTGGACCCAATGGCTCACATCTTGAGACATGGTGCACCCGATCACTGTCCTATCATCCGTGTTTACATCAACTTGCGGCATGCTACCACCGCCGGGGGCGCGTGTCAATCGCCGAGTCGGATCGGACAGGGATGATTAAGTCGACAAATCGGGCCTGGTTTTGACGATGATCGTCCGGCGCCGACGTAAGTCTAGTCCGATAAAAAAGTATCAAGTTCCAGCACCGCCGAGCCGATCATAGATAACAGACATTATCGGGCGTGTCGCCCCCCACGCTCGGACCGCAACGGGTGGTCCCGGGCGGACACGCAGGCAGACAGTGCCCGAGGACGTGTGTCAGGACACGTCATTTCCGCCTCGCACGCCGGGTCTGTCAAGTCTAGGAGCGTTTCGATGAGGATCATCGCGATAGCCAACCAGAAGGGAGGGTGTGGCAAGACAACGGTTGCCATTAACCTGTCTGCCTGCTTGGCCCGCCAGGGACGGCGAACGCTCTTGGTGGATATGGATCCCCAAGGCCATTGCGCTGTCGGCGTCGCCGTGCCCGAGGAGCAGATCGAGAAATCGATGTACGACCTGCTGTGCACCGAATCCCCCCCGGGTTTTGACGCTGTCACCTGGCAGATCAGCAGCAACTTCGACCTCGCGCCGGCCACGCCCGAGATGGTGAAGCTCGAGCAGGAGTTGGCCGCCGCCCAGGACAGGGTCGACCGGTTGACGCGGATCTTGGCCGACGTGGGCGACGACTACGACTACTGCGTCGTGGACTGTCCGCCCAGCAACGGGTTGCTCACGGGCAATGCCCTCCATGCCGCCGGAGAGATCATCGTGCCCGTGGACACGGGGTTTTTCGCCCTGCACGGCCTGACGCGACAGCTGGGCACCATCTCCCAGCTCCGCGAACAGGGCGGGCGCGACGTGATGGTCCGGGTACTGGCCAATCTCTACGACGTCCGCACACGGCACGCGCGGGAGGTGGTCGCGGAGCTCCGCAAGAAGTTCGCCGACCTGATGTTCGAGGTCCACGTCAACTTCAACGCCAAGCTTCGCGAGGCCACCGGATACGGCCAGCCGATCTGCGAGTACGCGCCGTCGAGCCCGGGCCATCGTGACTTCACGCGCCTGGCCAACGAGGTGATCGCTGCTGGCGAGGTCGATACGGTACACCATGTGCTGCTCGATCAGGCGTCCGATCTGACCGAACGGGCCGAGGATCTGCTGGCTACCAGCGCCCCGTTGGTCGGTGAGCACGGGACGCGCGGGACCGAGGCGACGCCCGAAGAGATCGAACGGAAGATCGCGGAGATCTATGGCGTCTTCCAGGACGAGGAAGGCGTGCACTTCCGCGTTCACGCCCCCGACGCCGACAGCGTCGAGCTGGTCGCCGACTTCAACGGTTGGGCGCCCGGAAGCACGGCCCTGAAGCACGAGGACGACAACGGCTCCTTTGGCGTGACCCTCGACCTCGAGCCCGGACGGTACCGCTACCGCTACGTGATCGATGGACAGTGGATCCAGGATCCGCACAACACGTACGTCGAGAGCAACCCGTACGGTGAGCTGGACTCGGTCGTAGAAGTCAGCTAGAGAAGTCCCGTGTGTTTTCTCGCGTGGGCCGGCCCGGAGCGACACTCCGGTCCGGCCGTTTTTCGCGCCCCGCGCGGGTCCTATCCCTTGACCGCGCCGCTGGTCAGGCCGTCGATGAACCATCGCTGAAACACGGCGTACAGCAGCATCATCGGCAGGGCGATCATGGTGACGGCCGCGAAGACCAGGTCGTAGCGGGTCTGGTGTTGGTAGCTGTACCCCAGCAGGCCACACGGCAGGGTTCGCATCGTGTCTTCGTCGATGAAGAGCTGGACCAGCAGCAATTCGTTCCACACCCCCAGGGCGGTGAAGACCGCCACGGTGGCGATGGCAGGCTTGGCGATGGGCATCAGGATCCGCCAGTAGATCCCCAGCAGCCCGCAGCCGTCAATCCGGGCAGCGTCTTCCAGGTCCCGCGGGAGCGACAGAAAGAACGCCCGCATCACGTAGATCGCCAGCGGCAAGCCCCAGGCTACGTAGGACAGCACCAGCCCCGCGTACGTGTACAACAGCCCGATCTCCTTGAGCAACAGGAACAGCGGCACGAGCACGCCCTGAATGGGGATGATCAGCCCGATCAGGAAGACGGCAAACAGCTTGTCCCGGCCGCGGAATTCCAGCCGCGCGAAGGCGAAAGCGGCCATGCTGGCCAACAGAATGACGGCCACAACGCTGACCGTGGTGATCCAGACGCTGTTCAAGACGTACGTGCCCAGATGACCTCGCGTCCAGGCCTCGGCGAAGTTGCCGATGCGGAATTCGGCCGGGAGCTCCCAGGGCGAGGAGAAGAGCTCCGCGTTCGTCTTCAGCGAAGACATCACCGTCCACCCCAGCGGGGCGAGCATCGCCAGCGAGACCAGTCCCAGGAAGACCGTCGCAGGCAGGTAGCGCAGCCAGTCCGCTTCATGCAGACGCTCCCGCCGCAGTGTTTGTCGAGGTCTTCCTGATTTGTGGGCCTCACCAGCCATGGTTTATGCATACTCCTGCGATCGACCAGTGCGCGAAACGAGGAAGTAGACCAGGCTGATCGCCAGGACCAACACCGTCATGATGGCCGCCAACGCCGCGCCGTAGCCCATTTGCGAGGCCTCGGCGCTGAACGCGCTTGTGACCAGCCACGTGCTGACGATCTCCGTGGCGTGGTGGGGGCCGCCCCGAGTCATGACCCAGAACAGGTCGTAGGCCTTGAACGCCCCGGTGACGCAGATCAGCACGCTGACCAGCGTGGTCTCGCGAAGCAGCGGTATCGAGATGTGTAGGATACGTCGGACTTCGCCCGCCCCGTCGATCAACGCGGCCTCATACAGTTCGCGCGGGATCCCCTGTAGGGCGGCGTAGAACAGGACCATATAGAACCCGCAGTAGGTCCAGCCGCTCACCACGCAGAGCGCCCACAAGGCCCGGTCCTCATCCGCGAGCGGGCCCTCTACCACCCCCAGCTCCGGGTGTAGCAGGAAGGACCACATCAGCGCGATGACCGTCAGCGACAGCGTCATCGGCGTGAAGATGACCACGCGGAACAGCCCATAGCCGCGCCGCTTCAAGTCGAGCATCAAGGCCAGGACCAGCCCCGTGCCGACCTCGAGCACCAGGGTCGCCAGCATGTAGTAGATGTTGTTCTTGAGCGATCGAAGGAAGATGGCATCGTCCGCGAAGGCCGTCCGGTAGTTCCACAGGCCGACGTATTCAATCTCGCCGGCGCCGCGCCATCGAAACACGCTCAGCACGAACGTCCCCACCGTCGGCGCCAGGATGAACATCCCGAACAGGATCAGCGCGGGCAGGACGAACCCGTAGGCTGCGCGACGCTCCTTCTCCAGGCCGAGACGCCAACCTGCCCGGCCTGGCGCTGCGCCGTCGGAGCTCGTGTCCGGTCGCGCCATTATTTTTTGCCCTTGCTGGCAGCAGCCTTGCGCCAGGGGGCTACTTGCGCCTCAGCCTTCGTGAGTGCGGTCTTGGGATCGGCCTTGCCGTCGGCCACCAGTGCGATGGCGTCGTACAGCCGGTTGGCGACGTCGATTCGGTAGCCGGTGTCGGGCGGGGCAAGGATCTGCTTGGCGTTCTTCCACGCCTCCAGGGCGCAGCGGAGATGCGGGTCGATCTGGTCCGGGTCAACCAGGCCCTTGACGGCAGTGATCGCTCCCGCTTCCACCATCCGCCGCTGCACGGACTCCGATGTCATGTGCCGCAGGAACGCCACCGCCAGGTTGAAGTGCTTGGTCGCCTTGCTCACCATGTATCCCGTGTTGAGCGCCATTAGGCTCGTCTGGTCACCCTTGCCGCCGGCCACCGGTGGCAGGTTGAAACCCTCGTACTTGAAGTTCGGCGGTGCGTCGGTCTGGGCCGCCGAGATCAGCCAGTTGCCCATCGCATAGAAGGCCCCCTTGCCGTTGAAGAAGCTCATCTGAGCGTCCGGGTCGTTGATGGCCATGAACCCCTTGTTGAAGAAGCCTTCCTTCGCCCATGTCTCGACGTAGCCCAGTGCCCGGATGAAGTCGGCGTTGACGAAGCTCGTCCCGGGCTGCAGCCGGAGGACCTCGTCGTACCGCTTGGGCCCGACCACGCGGTGGATCAGATGGGCGGCGAAGTTCCCCAGCGGCCAGATGTCGCGGTTGCCCACGAACATCGGCGTCTCCCCGGCGGCCTTGAGCTTGCGCATTGCCTCGAGGAAGTCTTCGTAGCTCTTGGGCACCTCCAGGCCGTGCTTGGCCAGGATCTCGGGGTTGTACCAGATCATGACCGACACCATGATCGCATTGGGGATCACATAGTTCCGCCCATCGACGACTGTGGCGTGCCACGCGTTTTTGTGAAACGTCTCCCGCCAACCGTGCTGGTCGAGGGCGTCGGTCAGATCCGCGACGTAGCCGTCGCGGACCTTGCTGAGCACGCGGTGGCCGCCCCACTCGAAGAAGACGTCAGGCGGGTCGCCGCCCTGCAACATCGATTGGAGGCCCTGTCGCTCGTAGAGGTGACCCTCCTGCACGACCTGCTTGACCTTCACGCCGGGATGGGCGGCCTCGAACTCGGCCACGGCCGCGTTGTAGATCGGCTTGGTCGATCCGCTGGTGACAGAATGGGCGAACTTGAGAACCGTCCGGGCTTCTGGCTCGCGCCGACAGCCCCACGACGTGAGCAGCAGCACGCCCATCACGGCCGTCATCCCGTTTCTCGGCATGGTTGGGCCCCACAGGTCCCCGATGTCCCGCTCCCACAGATCTGCGCTTTTACGTGCCCGGGCGGATTCAGGCAAGGGCATCTTGTTGACCTGGGTATGGCCAGGTCCGGCGGGCGAGGAATGGAGGGACGCCAATCAGTCAGGTTCGTGCCGCCGGTCGGGTGCCTCACCGCTCAAGTGGCAGGGCACCTGCGTGTTCCGGCTACGTCGGATTGGGGATGTGCCTTGGGCGGTGATGCGCCGTGGTCAGGCAGACAAGCATGAGGACCGCGACGCTCAATGGGACCATGCCAGCGGGGGCGCACGGTCCGCCCGGGACCTGCTGCGGCGCGAACTCGGCCCAGATGTCCATGCTCCCATCCATGGTCAGCTCGACCTCTTGCGACGTCAGATCGCCCTGGAACCCATGCCACCTCACGAAGTCGTACCCGGCATCCGGCCTGGCGAACAGCCTCAGCTCGCAGGGCTCCTGGATGTTGGGGACGGTGTGCTGGGTTCCGAAGTCCGTCTCGATCGGCCAGTACATGGTGACCTGGCCGCCCTCGCTGGCCCCGAGCGTGATGGTGTAGGTCGGCACCCTCTCGAACGCCACGGCCACATTCTTGTCTCGCGTCATCGTAACCGAGGCGGATCCCGAGGCGACGGTGCGGCACCCCGAATGCGATTCTGCCGAACCAGCATCGATGCCCCACCATCGGCGGATACGGTAGCCGGGCGCGGGCGTCGCAGTGAGTTCCAACTGCGTCCCGGCGGGGAACTGCCAGGTTCCCTCGCTGTCCGCCGCTACCTCGTCGATGAGTTGAACCGTATCGGCGTTGTAGGTGACCCTCACGCTGCCGTTCGGGCCCGTGATTACCGTCAAGCTGTAGTCTTCTGCAAACAGCTTCTGCGCACAGGCGCCGAACGCCATCGCGGCGACCGTGGGGCCGATGAGGCCTGCACAACCAACTCTCCTCACTACGATCCCTCCCGAAGCCCGAAGTGAACGCCAACCATGAGGTTACCAGATCCGAGCGGATCGTCAAACGGGCGTTCGCGGTCCTGGTGGCCTCGACCAGGCCGTACCCGTGCGTTCGCCCAGGAGGGCCAATCGCAACAGGTTCAGGGCCGCCCATCGTGTTCGGCTGCGGACGTCATGCCGGCTGAGGTGTTCGCCGAAGCGGTACTCGCGGACCTCGCACCCGCTCAGGCCGGCCAGGCCGATGTAGACCAGTCCGACCGGCTTGTCCGGCGTGCCGCCCGTCGGCCCGGCAACGCCCGTCACCGCCAGGGCCCAGTCGGCGCCGGTCCGCTCGCGACACCCGGTCGCCATCGCCTCGGCCACGGACGCCGACACGGCGCCGTGTTCGGCAATCAAGGGCGCCGGCACGCCCAGCAGGTCGGTCTTCGATTCGTTTGAGTAGGTGACCGTCCCGCTGAGGAAGTATACGCTGCTACCGGACACGTCCGTCAGCGTCTTGGCGATCAGCCCACCGGTGCATGATTCCGCCGCGGCCACGGTCTGGCCCCGCTCCCGAAGCAACTCAGCGACCGCGTCCGCCAGGGATTCCTCCCCTTCGCCGTAGATCAGCGTGCCCAGCCGAGTCCGGATCTCACCGGCGGTGTCGGCCAGGAGGCGTTCGGCTTCATCGTGGCTGTCGGCCTCGGCGAAGAGGCGCACGCCGATCTTGGCGTCTTGCGCCGTCGTGCCCACCGAGGGGTTTCGGCCGCGCTCCATCAGGTCGGCAATGTGGGTGGCCACTGTGGACTCGCCCTGTCCGAACGTCCACAACGTCTTGCCCAGAATCGTCCTGCCCGCCGAGCGCGCCGTCAGCTGCGGCAGGGCGTCGCGCTCGAACATGACCTTCATCTCGCGCGGGACGCCCGGCATGACGAAGACCTCCCCGCTGTGCAGGCGGGCTTGAATGCCCGGAGCCGTCCCGCAGGTGTTGTCGATCGCCGTCGAGCCAATGGGGAACAGCGCCTGCACCTTGTTGCGCTCGGGCATCTGCCTGCCGAACTGCCGGAACAGGCCGGCGATGTGTTCGACGAACTCCTCCCGGAGCGCCAGGTCGACGCCCATCGCGTCTGCCAACGCCTGGCGGGTGAGGTCGTCGGGCGTCGGTCCCAACCCGCCGCTGACGAGGACCCAATCGGCCCGTCGAGCAGCCTGGTCGATGGCGTCTCGAATCTCGGGCTGGTCGTCGCCGACCGTAACGTGCGCCAAGATAGACACCCCGAGGGAAGCGAGTTGCTCGGACAACCACGCAGCGTTCGTGTCGATCGTTCGACCGAGCAGCAGCTCGTCGCCGATGCTGATGATGACGGCGTTCATGATCGCCGAGCGTATCAACTCGGCGTCCACAAACCAAGTCTCAAGATCCTCGACCGGGACGTGAAGAGATGGTGTCTTGGTCCAGACCGCCATGCTACAATCAGGGCCATGATGGATCGTCGCGATCTTTGTACAGTACGTCGTGTGGTGGCGGCGCCGGTTCTGCTGGTCGTGTTGGCCGCGCAAGTCGGGTGCGGCACGAAGGCCAGTATGAAGGTGATTCAGCCCGGCATGCGCTTCCCGCAGGATATGCTGCGACTTCGAAGCGAATGGGCGTTTGCGTCAGACGACCAGCCGGGCCTCGAACGGATCGTCCTGATGTTTCCGCTGCCTGGGGCTCAGGCGGGAGACCGGCAGTTCTTCGTCTATCTTCGCGTGCCGGGCAAGCGGGCCAAGCCGGTCCTGATCGGCGATCCGTTGCCCGGTGGGGGACGGGTCGGGGGTTTCTTGATCCAGACGACCGGACCCCTGGCCGGCAAGACACACTTCACCAAGGGGCGCATCAGGTTGCGCGGTTCCCCCTTCGATGGCGGTGACCGCCGCGTCGGATCGCTCGACCTGTATTGTGCAGACGGATCCGTGGTCGTCGGGGAGTTCACCGCCGTCGTGTCCCCGCTCGAGGTCACCGACTTCGAGGTCGCCAGAGCCGGCGACGTTCACGCCTTGGTGGAGGCCGATGGCGGTCCGGACGCACAGGGGCAGGGCCTCCAACCGAAGCGCGACGGGGCCGGCCGATGATCACCGACGTCCAAGTCGTTCGTCCGCTCCAGACCGGTTGGTGGGAAAACGTCCTGCTGATCAAGACGGACGGCCAGCTTCGGGTTCGCAAGGAGCTGCACCGCCTGGACGCGCCCTGGGCTCGCGAGGTGTTCATCAAGGAATGGCGGACCCTCCGAGGTCTGCCCGAATCCATGCACCCGCCGTTCGTCCGCGTGCTCGCAGAGTGCGAGGAGCTGCAGGCTGATCCGCCACCGCCGAACCGGACGCTGTGGTTCGACATGGAGTACCTCGATGGGTTCACGGATGTGCGTGCGCTGCTTCGTCAAGGTCCGGTCGGACCATCCGACGCGGCGCGGATTCAGGAGCTCCTGATCAACGCGCTGATCGACGGGCTCTACCGACTCTCCGGCGAGCCCTTCGAGGCGGACCGGATCATTTGGCCCGTCGTGGAGGACGTGCTCGGGTTCGCGCGGCGGGACGAGGATCTCGCTCCGTACGCCCGCGCGGACGAGGTCGTGGTCAACGGGACGGTCCTGCCCAATCTGCCGCAGACGCTGCCAGCGGCCCGGGCGGACGGAGGTGTCCGCGAACAGCTCGAGGGCGCGCCGAGCGTCAAGCTGCACGGGGACATTTTCTACGAGAACGTGTTGTACCGGGCCGATCCGCCCGGCATCCGGCTGGTGGACCCGGTGAGCGTGGCTGGGGTTTCCGACGGGCCGGTTGTCTTCGATCGGGTGAAGTTCGACTCGTGGCTCTGCGGGGAGCTTTACGCCGTGCGACATCGTGCCTATGACCTTCGGGCCAATCCGGACGGCAGGCCGCCTCGCGTGGAATACGGCTGGTCGGCGGACGACCCCGTGCTGGCTCACCTGGGGGACGTCGATCTGGGAAGCCGAGTCCTGGCGGCCATGGACGAACTAGCCGGCCCGAGCGACGAGGCCCAGGCCGTCTTGCACGCCTACTTCAACCTGGCCATGGTGCCCAACACGCCCATGCCCCAGAAGCTCCTGCGGTACGCCAGAGCGACTGAGCGCCTGGCTCGATGGGCGTGACCGAATCGACGGAGACTGCTTCATGAAACCGATTGGCGTGGGGTTTCTCGGGTGCGGTCGCATCAGCACGCTGCACATCCTGGGCTACAGGAACCAGGCGATGGCCCGCGTGGTCGCCGTCTGCGACCAAGACGCCGACCTGGCCCGGCGTCGCGCGGCGGAGTGGGAGGTCCAGAAGGTCTACACGCGTCCCGAGCAGTTGTTCGAGGACCCGGAGGTGGACGTGGTCGAGATTCTCCTGCCGCACGATCTGCACTACGACATGACGATCGCCGCCGTGGAGGCGGGCAAGCACGTCTCGGTTCAGAAGCCGATGGCCCACACCCTCGACGAATGCAACGAGATGATCCGCGCCGCCCAACGGGCGAACGTCCTCTTGCGGGTCTACGAGCAGTTCGTCTTCTACCCGCCCTATGTGGCCGCCAAGAACGTCATTGACAGCGGCCGGATCGGCGAGCCGACCATGATGCGGTTGCACTACAACGGCGGCGAGCTCAAGGGAGGATGGAAGGTTCCGCTGAAGTCCTGGCTGTGGCGGCTGAGGCGCAGCCGCTGTGGCGGCGGGCCGGTCGTGTTCGACCATGGCTTTCATCTCTGGTCGCTGGCGCGTTGGATCATGGGCCGACCGACTCGGGTCTCAGCCTGGATCGGACGGAACACGGTCGTGCCGACCAAGTACGTCGACGTTCCCGCCACGGCGATGGTCGAGTTCGCCGGCCGCAACCGTCACGCCGTTTTCGACTTCGCCTGGACGCCCAAGATGCAGGTCAACTCGAAGTACTACGCAGACGACAACCGCGTCGAGATCATCTGCGAGCGCGGCATGCTCATGATCAACACGTGCAGCACCAAGACGTTCGACCTGCCGCCCGTTCTGCTCTACTGCGATGGGAAGACCGAGGAGGTCCGCGTTCAGCGGACCGACTGGGCCGACAGCTTCGTCGATTGCACGCGCCACTTCATCTACGTCCTGCAGCAGGGGGGCGAGCCGCGTCTGACCGGCCAGGACGGTCGGGCCGTCACCGAGTTGGCCCTGGCGGCCGAGCGCTCCGCCCGGGAAGGCTGTGAGGTGCGGATCGGCTAACGCCGCTTCCGCTTGCGCGGCAAGGCGTTGGCGCGTCGAGCCTGCGGCGTCTTCTTGGTGGGTCGTCGCCGCTTGGCCGTCTGTGCGGTCTTGGCGGGCTTGTTCGAACCGGAACGACTCGCAAGCGTTTTCTCGGAGGACCGCGCTACGAGGTCCTGCAGCGCCTTGACCTCTGCGGGCTGCAGCGGGCGGTACCGGCCGACGCCCAACCCGCGTAGGCTCAGTCGGCCGATACGGATCCGCGTCAGCTCGCGGACGGGGTGGCCCAGCTTGGCGAGCATTCTGCGGACCTGGCGGTTTCGTCCCTCGCGGAGCGTGATCTCCAGGGCACTGTGGTCGCGACTGCGGTATGTCAGACGGACCCGCGCCGGTTGGGTCTTGCCCTCGCTCAGCCAGATGCCCTGTCTGAGCTTCTCGAGGACCTCGCCGGACATCCGTCCCTTGACCCGGGCGCGGTAGGTCTTGGGCACGCCGTATCGAGGGTGCGTCAGGCCCGCGGCGAGTTCCCCGTCGTTGGTCAGCAGGACCATGCCCTGACTGTCCGCGTCGAGGCGTCCGACGGGGTAGACGCGTTCCGGGACGTCGGCCAACAGATCCACGGCGCGGCGCCGACCGGCCGGGTCCCGCTGTGTGCAGAGCACGCCCTTCGGCTTGTTCAGGAGGTAGTAGACCTTCCGTTCGAGGCGGATGGCCCGGCCGTCGACCTGGATCTTGTCGGTGTCGGGATCGACCAGGACCGGGAGCTGATCCACGCGCTTCCGGTTGACGCGGACCCGGCCCTGGAGGATGAGCTCTTCGCACTCCCGCCGCGAGCCCAGTCCGGCCGACGCAAGGATCTTCTGCAGCCGTTCCGCCATCTCGAATGCCTCGGAGCCGCCACGGGGATGGCGGCTATCCTGTCTCGGGGGACGGTCGGCCGAGCGCGCGGCGCGCCACGGCCAACCATTCGTCACACTGGTCCACCTGGCTTGGGTTCGTCAGGGCGTCTCGACAGCGGCGCAGGTGGTCCTCGGCCCGCTCGTGTTGAGACAGGTACTTGGCATAAACCACCCCGAGCATCAAGCGGACCTGGTCGGCGTACTCGCCCGCGGGGTATTGCGTCAGGTATTTCTCGTACGCCTCGGCCGCTTGGGCATGCCGCTGCAGCCCCATCAGATGATTGCCGATGTCGAGCTGCTGACGACGCGGCAACACCAGGGCGGGGTCGATTGCCAGTAGCCGCGCATATCCCTGAGCGGCGGTGCCGAAGTCGTTGGCGACGCACGCCGCCGTGATCTGCCGACGGATCTCGAACACCTGGTCGAGTGTGTGGTCGCTCGGATCGTGCTGGGGACGGGCGCCCGACGGTGGCGTCGGATCAGTCCGTGCCATGCGTCCGTACTGGGCCCGCGCCGCGGCCGTCGGGTCGCTCCCCATCGCCTGAGCGAAGGCCCGACGCTGATGCGCCCGCTTCCACAAGGCCACCAGGTCGAACTGATCCCGGGGAATCGCTCGAATCCACAGCAGCAGCACGCCGATCGTGAAGCCGGCCAGGTAGCCTGCAATGTGTGCCGAGTAGGCCACGTTTCCTCCGCCGCTCAGCAGCGGCTCGATCATGTTGTCGTAGACGATGATCTTGGCCACGATCAGGATCATGCTCGGCAGTTCGAAGTAGCCGATGACGAAGAACCAGTAGAAGAAGCTGGTCCGGCTACGGGGGAACAGCACCAGGAAGGCCGTCGTGACCCCCGCGACCGCCCCGGATGCCCCCAGCACGGGCGCGTCGTTGAGCCACAAATGACCGGTCCCCGCCACCACGCCGCAGCTCAGGTAGAACAGCACGTAGGCCGCTTGGCCCATCTTGGCGTTAACGCTGTTGCCGAACACCCACAAGAACAGCATGTTGCCCAACAGATGCATCCATCCGTCGTGAAGGAACTGGTAGGTGAAGAGCTGGTGGACGGCTGGGTTGGCCCCCTCGAGCATGAGCTGATACGTCGTGACGACCTCACGCAGTGGTGAGACCCGGACTGGCCCCATCGGGCCGCGGTCGGGCGCAAAATCGTAGGTGAGCAGGAAGGCCAGCACGTTAGCGGCGATCAGCGCGTAGTTCGCCGTCGGGGTTCGACGGATGGGGCTGTCGGTTCGGAGGGGAATCAGAATCATAACGCTAAGCGGCTGGCCACCTTTCCGTGGCTGGAGCGGTCGACGCGCCGCGATTATACTGGATCGGCCGGCGCAACCCAAGGTGACCCCATGGGGCCATGGGTCTAACTGTCAGCAGCGCCGCCCGTTCGGGCGCAGAACGCCTGGGAGGGTGCCCCATCCTTTTCGAGTGGCCGCGGGACGCGGCCCTCGAGAAGGGTGGGGGACGGAACGGATAGGGAGCTGGATCTCGCAGTGCCATTCCGTCCCCCACCCTTCCCTCCCCTTCGCGTTCCGCGAAGGAGAGTGAAGAATGGGGCACCCCTCCCAGACGCCGCAGCGTTTGTGATGCGCCCTTCGCCTGACGGTCAGGAGCGGCGCCCGTTCGGCCCGGGAGCGCCTACGCGACGCGGCAGACGGGGTACGCGAACCGATGACGGTTCAGCTCTATCGCGGACTCGAGTCGATCAATCCTCCCATGCGCGGGGTGACGCTGACGTTCGGCAACTTCGATGGCGTGCACCGCGGGCATCAGCAGATCCTGGCTCAGGCGGGGATGCTGGCTGAGCGAGACGGTTCGCCCGTCGTGGCGGTCACATTCGATCCGCATCCGCTGACGCTCATCGCCCCGCATCGGTCATTGCGGTGGCTGACGCCGCTTGACGAGAAGGTCGATCTGCTCGGCCGAGCCGGTGCCGACGCCGTCGTCGTCATCGAGACGACGCAGGCGTTCCTCGAGCAGTCTCCCGAACAGTTCGTCGCCGAGACCATCGCCGCCCGATTCAGCCCGGCACACGTCGTGGAAGGGCCCTCGTGGCGATTTGGTCGCGGCCGGGAAGGCGACGTGGCCATGCTCCAGCGATTGGGTGGCGAGTTTGGCTTCGAGGTCTACGTCGTGCCCGGCTGGCGACTGGAGATCGACCCATCCGGGGCCGTCCTGGTGACCAGCACGTTGATCCGCGATCTGCTGGAAAAGCACCACGTCCGCAGGGCAGCCCACTGTCTCGGTCGGCCCTACACGCTGATCGGACGGGTGATCCGTGGCGATGGTCGGGGCCGCCAGCTCGGGTTTCCGACCGCCAACCTCGACGTGGGCGATCAGCTGATCCCTGGCGAAGGAATCTACGCCGGCCGATGTACGGCGGCGGGAAGGCGGCACGTGGCGGCCGTCAGCATCGGGCGAAATCCCACGTTCGACAAAGAACGGTTGTCGGTCGAGGCCTTCCTGTTGGACTTCGACGAGGACATCTACGACGAAGTGGTTCGCGTGGAGCTGCTGCGGTGGCTTCGCGATCAGCGGCGGTTCGAGTCGGCCGACGCCCTGGTCCGACAGATGCGGGCAGACGTGCAGGAAATCCGGGGGATCTCCAGAGCGGCGGACTGACGCCCGGCGGCACGCGCGGGCTCTGTGAGGAGGTTGAGTTGCCTGTTGATGACAGTCTCTTCCGCGAGGCCGGCGCACGGATCGACCGGGTAGACGAGGTGCTGATCCTGTCTCACCATCGGCCTGACGGCGACGCCATCGGCTCGACGGTGGCGGCGCGGGCGGTCCTGCGGCAGCGTGGCAAACGTGTCCCAGCGTTTCTACTGGATCCCGTCCCGCAGCGCTACCGCAAGCTGGTCGGTAACGGACCCATCGAGGTCTGGGATCCGGCCGTCCATGGCACGCATCTGGAGCGTGCTCAAGCCGTCCTGGTGCTCGATACGGCTTCGTGGTTGCAACTCGAGGCGGTGCAGGATCCGCTCCGCCGTGTGGAGGACCGGGTGATCGTCGTCGATCACCACCAAACGCAGGACGGGCTGGGCGGACTTCAGCTGATTGACCGGACCGCGGCGGCGACGGGCCTGCTGCTGTACGAATGGTTCTGCGCCCTGGCCTGGCCCATGCCGCGGATCGCCCAGGATGGGCTGTTTGCCGCGTTGGCGACGGATACGGGGTGGTTCAGGTTCTCCAACGCCGACGCCCGGGCGATGCGGGCGGCCGCCGAGCTGGTCCAGGCGGGCGTGGCCTCGCACGAAGTCTACGAGGCGATTTACTGGTCCGAGTCGGCTGCGCGGATCGCCCTGACGACTCGCGCCCTGGACTCGCTGAGACTGTACGCCAACGACCGGCTGGCCGTGATGCAGCTCGACCAGGCCTGTTTTAGAGATTGTCACGCCGAGAGATCGGATAGCGAGGACCTGATCAACGAGCCCATGCGGATCGGGTCGGTCCTGGTCAGCGTCTTTCTTGTCGAGCAGCCTGACGGCCGGGTCCGTGTCAGCCTGAGGAGCAAGGGCCAGGTCGACGTTGCGGGCTTGGCGGCCCGGTGGGGTGGGGGGGGGCATGCCCGGGCGGCCGGGTACAGGGCAGACGGGCCCATGGCTGCTGCCAATGCCGCCATCGTCGATATCCTGGGGGAAACCCTTGCTCAGCTCGCCCCCGAGCCGTAGCGGATCGCGTCTTGTAAGCACGTCTTGGCAATCGAGTTATGTGACGCTGCGACGGCCTTTTCCTTGGCCGGAACGCCCCCCTCAGACCGATATCTACTTGTGGCGCGGTTTACTTATCGTCCCTGCCTGCATATAGTCGGTCAGTGGGGCTTCGCACGCGCAGACAGGGCAGACGGGCGGGCACCGTGTGCTGACGCCTACCGAGGGCTCCTGGGCGAGGGCTGTTTTCCAACCGCAATGCCGATGGCCAGTTACATGCGGGTTTCTGACCCCATGCCTACCGAGTGTGGTCCGCTGGACTTGACCCGTGCGCGAGTCTGGAGGAGGGCTGCCGTATGACCAGATGGAATGGGATCGCAAAACGCCGGAAGCGCTTGTGCGTCGAGCCGCTCGAGCCCAGACGGCTCCTGGACGTCTCCGGCATCTGGCAGGAGATGGGCTTCCGCTCGGCGAGCGGCGGAGGCGTGACCTATCAGCCCTACAACATCGACAACATCTTCACGAAGACAGAGAGTAATGACGGGGGCGGCAACCACGCCATGGCCGTCGACTACCAGGGCCGGCCCTTCATCGCACACGATCGGCACGACCTGGCCGCGCCCTCCCCAGTGGACTGGCATGTCAGCTGCTACACCTACAACGGGTACCGGTGGATCCCCGTCGGCGAGGATGGCCTCACCATAGCGACAAGCGGGGGGTCAATGGACCCGGCCATCGCGATCGATTTCCAGGGGCGGCCGTATATCACATGGGTTGAGGGGAGCGACATCTATCTGAAGTACTTCGACGGCACGAGCTGGCAGGCTCTGGGGACCTCCGGTTCGGGCCGGGGCATCAGCAGCGATGGGGTCAAGAACGCCGAGCCCGAGATCGCGATCGGGGCGGACGGCCAGCCGATCGTGGCGTACACGGCCTATGACCTGACCGGCAACGACATGGAAATCGTCGTCAAGCGGTGGGACGGCGAGCGGTGGACCGAGCTGACCAACGGGTTGCCCTTCGGGGCCACGCAAGGCGTGCTGGCCAATCTCTACGGCGGGGGCGTCAGCGATGACATCTTCGACTCGAAGAACCCGAGCATCACGGTGGACCTGAGCGGGTATCCGATCGTGGCCTGGTCTTCCGAGTCGTTCCACCAGAACAACGAGATCTACATCCGCCAGTGGACCGGGGCCGAGTGGATCGAGATCGGCGACGATTCGGCCAGCGGCCCGCCGGGCATGTTCGGCGACCAGGACACCCACCCGAGTCGGGGGATCAGCAACGATGACACGATGTCGTTCGCGCCCGTGGCAAAGGTGGACGACAGCAACACGATCATCGTGGCGTGGGTCGACTACCAGGACTTCTCGCTGAAGACGAACGCGGGCATCTACGTCAAGAAGTATGAGCAGGCGCTTCAGACGCCCACCTGGGAGGAGTACAGCCCCGGATCGGCCCAGGGACGTGGCATCGTGGGTCGTGACTTCATGACCCTCGAGAACATCTCGATGGACGTTGGCCCACACTCTGACAATCCCGGCGCCGGTTGGACCCCCGCGATCGCCTGGTCGAGTCTCGGCACCGGGGCGGAGCCGTTCGTGGCCCGCTTCAACCCAGACCCGGCCGTTGACGATTGGGAGTACCTCGTCGGGGACGGCGAAGATCAGTACGTGACCGATCCTATTGACGGCCCTCATCTGTGGGCCGACTTCGAACCGACCGACACGCCCGACGCGACGGGCTGGCGGGACATCAGCGCGAATTTGCCTGGCCTGGCCATCGACCCGACCACGGGTCATGAGTTCTTGACGTACTCGAACCGCGAGCTGTGGTTTCCCGACTGGGAGGTCTACGCCCAGCAGTACCGCAGCAGCGCCGACTACTTCGAGATCCGCGACCTCGATGAGGAGGCGGAGGTCGACATCTCGGTCGCGTGGGCGTCGGATCCGGCGACGCCATCGGGCGATCTCACCGTGTCGGTCCTGGACGTCGATGGAGCCCCCATCAAGCTGTCCGCAGACGGCGAGATTCTGAGCCTGACGCCCGAGGCGTACGAGATCGATCTGCTCGGCACGGAGACCCGGGGTCTGATCCGGTTGAAGGTGGTGGCCGAGACGTGGGGGGAGGAGGACTACGTCCTGACGATCGATCAGGGCGGCGCGACGCAGATCGTCGACGAGGTCGAGCCGAATAGTGAGTTCCTGGATCGACAGGAGATTACCAGCGTCAGCGGGAACCAGGAGGCCCGGACGGTCCAGATCGGCACGGCGGGCGGCGCGGAGCGTGCCTCGCTCAACAACGAATGGATCGAGCTGGGGCGGGGGTCCCTCTCTCGCGGCGGACTGGACGACTCGCCGACGAAGACCACCACGCCGCGGATGGCGACGTCATGGGACGGCCGGCCCATCATCGCCTACATCGATAGCAATCGTCGAGGCGACGCGTGGCTAGAGGTCCTGATCTACGATGCGGAGGCCAAAGACGAATACGGGACGCCCGGGACCTGGATCAAGCTGACCGAGAACGCGCCGCTGATGTCCGACGTCATCGACGGCGCGGCGGTCCTGGCCCCCAGCGGATTCGTCGGGGACTACTGGTATGGGTTCAGCCGGAGCGTGATGCCCGCCGTCGCCAAGGTCATGGACATCTCCGCCGATCCCTGGATCCTCAATGATCTGGACGGCAAGATCTTCATCGCCGTCACGGACGGCCAGTACATCGACGTCTACGAGACGAGCTATGACACCGCGACGGGAGAGTACAGCGACCTGACCTTGGTCGGCGGTGACCACATGTACACCGCCCCGCCCGACGGCGAGATCGTCTGGGTGAGTGTCCAGTCGGGTCCGAACGGGGAGGCGGTGGTCGCCTGGGAGTGGTACAAGGCCTACGGGTTCCCGTATCGGGCTGTCTCTATGGCCACGCGGGACTACTACGAGATCCGGGATCTGGACGAGAACCTGACGGTTGACATAGACATGGACTGGGTCGACCCGAACTACACCGCTGACCTGACGTTCTATGTGCTGGATGCCGATGGGCTCGTGATCGGCACCAGCGATCCCAACACGGGGCAGTTGAACAACGTCACGCCCCAGCAGTATCAGGACGACCAGCTCGAGGACACGCGCGGGGTGATCTATCTCAGCCTGCCGCAGGACTCGACGGGCGGGCTCTACCACTTGACCGTTGATCAGGGGGGCATCACGTACGTGACGATGGAGGCCGAGCCGAACGATTCGTTCGACAGTCCTCAGGTCGTCCGGGGCCACCGGATGGATCCCAACGGTCTGTACCTCCAGGACGCGCGGACGGAGTTCATCGTTGGGTCATACGATTATCCCAAGGTCGGTGCCAGTGACGTCTATCTACAGCTCTGGGACGGCAGCAACTGGGTGGACATGGAGGCCGGGTCAACGGCCGCTCCCGGGATCTACGGGATCGGTGGATTCACCCAGGACGGGGTTTCCAGGTGGCCTGACCTGACGTTCGTGCCCACGCCCTCTGATCCACCGGGAACGGGCCTGAACGAGGGCGGCTCCTATGTGCTTGCGTGGTCATACGGGTCCTGGGACCCGAATGCCGGGGAGGGGAGTCCCCCGGACGGCCGGTACGAGACCGGGTTCCTCCACATGGGGATCAAGTCGGCGTATTTCGACAAGAACACGCAGGTCTGGCACACGTCGATTGTCGATACGGCGACATCCTATACACTCGGCCCCAACGTTGGGACGTATCAGGCTCACCGCAAGTGGCCGAGCGTGACCATCGGCGACAGCGGACGACCCTTCATCGCCTGGACGCTCGAGCTGTACACCTACTCCCCGAGCCCACAGTACGACATGCTGGGTTCCTGGATCGAGGGTTGGCAGTCAATCAATCAGTCTTCGTGGAGCCCGTTGGTGGGCCTCAGGCACTGGGTTGGGAGCTCAGTCAGTCACAACGGGATCGAGAGCCAGCGGGCCAACGGCACCGAGCGGACGGACGACGTCCTGATGGCGACGGCCGTCGGCAACGCGGGCCAGATGCCGATCGTGACCTACCAGGTGCTGGACGTAGACGTCAGCAGTACGTCGGCCGATCCATCCCGCAGCTACGTCCCGCACGACCGCAGCCGGGACTGGATGGATTCGGTCGGGGAAGAGACGTACTACGACATCTCGCGTCCGAGCGGCGAGGCGGGGTGGCTGTACGCGGCGGACGATCAACGCCAGGTCTTCGCGCGTCGGTATAACGAGACCGCGGGGACGTGGGAGCAGATGAACTCGCGGAACACCGCCACGGGCGGTGAGTTCACGTCCGGGAGTGGCGACGGTTACCAGGGCGTTGATCAGTGGTGGTCGTCAGCGTTCTGGCCGGACATGGCGTTGACGACGGTGCCGGATGAGGGCTTTGAAGTCAACGACGTGGTCATCGGGTGGCTGAACGATACTGAGACGGCCGCCTACGTCCGGGGATGGCATCACGAGTCGAATCTGTCGCTCATCGCCGTGCTCGAGAACAGCGAGACGCAGAACGACGACCTGTTGGAGTTCGGCCAGATCCGCGTCGGGTCGGCGTCCTCGTGGACGCCCGTGACCATCGCCAACAACGGGACGGCCGATCTGCTGATCCTTGGATTCAACATCAACGAGCCGTTCGAGATTCTGCTGACGCCGCAGCACGAGGACCAGCTGGCCGGCGGCGGGATCAACCTACAGCGCGGCCAGGAGATGGTCTTCCACGTCCGGTTCGCCCCGGACAAGCAGGACGCGGGGCTGTTCTACGACGTGATGGAGATCATCACCACCGAGCCCGATCAGACGTGGTACCCGCTCACCATGTACGGCATCGGCACGACGGGGGCCCACCTCGTCATCACCGAGGAGGCGGGCGTCGAGAACGACATGGTCCTGCCTTTCGGGTACGTCGACCCGGGCGACGAGAAGACGCTGTCGTTCACCATCACCAACGACATCCCCGAGACGGAAGACGCCCCGGGGGTGCTCTACCTCGAAGGGGTCTTCTCGGGCCTGACGGACGTGTTCGAGGTACACGTGGACAACGTCGCGCTCGACCCCGGGGAGTCGACGACGGTGACGGTGACCTTCAAGCCCCCGGCGGATCAGCCGGCGCTCGCCGTCTACGACACGGTGGCCATCTACTCGAACGATCTGGCCAATCCGCGGAAGTTCGTGAGGCTGAACGGCAACGCACCGGCCCTGTTCAACATCGACCGTGCGACCGAGACGGAGGATGTCAGCGAGGTCACGCCGTCCATCAGCGGGGATTACATCGCCTACGTTCGGACGTCCAGCTACAACAACGAGGCCACGGCTTCCGGCCCCATCTACGTCTTCGATCGGGAGACAGGCAAGGAACTCGGCTACGACCCGGATACCGAATCGGAGCTCGGCGAGCCAATCGGCACGGGCGCCGAACCTCAGGTCTGGGGCGAGTGGATCATCTACACTGGCGGGCTGTACGACATCACCACGGGCGAGACCTACTTGTTTTCCGATCTGCCTGCCCCGCCGATTCCTGCCAACCCGAATGACGCGTGGTCGCTGCCTGGCAGCGCGGTCACGCACGTCTCGGTGGACGGCAGCCGGTTCGCGCTGTCCTACGCGGGCGCTGGAGACCCGATCGTGGTGTTCCAGATCGATCGGGCCAAGCTTCGGGACGACGGCGACTGGGGCGACGACGTGGGCGCGGGCAACGTGGTCTTGGACATCATTCGTGTGCCGGAGGCGATTTCGGGCGCGACCAATGACTATCCGGCCCTGTGGAGCAACTGGGTAGCCTGGCGGGTCGTTCCGACCGAGGGGACGCGCGAGGCGACCGACAAGGCCGTCTTCTTGTACCAGTTCGGCGCTGATACTCCCCATCCCCCCATCCAGTTGACGCCGGTCGCCGGCGCGCCGGGACACATGATCCCCGAGTTCGATAACCATCGGGTCGTGTGGATGGACGATCGGTGGGGGGTCAGCAACGCGCAGATCTTCATGTACGACGTCGACGGTCAGACCGGCTATCAGCTCACGGATTCCTTCAGCGACAAGGCCGCCACCTTTGCTTACGCCGGCAACCTGATCGTTTGGTCCGACGACCGGTTTGGCAACTGGGACCTCTATGCGTTCGACGTGGCCCAATGGTTGGTCGATCCGATCAGAACCCGTGAGTACCAGCTGACGTTTGACAACATGGACCTGCACGACCTGTCGGGTGACCCCATCCGGTACGACCAGCTCAATCCATCGGTGAGCGGCGCATGGATCGCCTTCCAGGATGATCAGCCCATACTGGACGAGGAGGATTTGGGCATAGCGCTCCAGCAGCCCAATCAGTGGGACATCCGTTACGGACAGTTCCCCGGACCGCCGGAGATCGGCGTTCGAGAGATCAGCGGCGAGATCAACGACGACATCCTGCAGTACGGGGACGTGAACGTCGGCGTGACGATCGGCCTCGGGCTGGAGATCCATAACGTCGGTTACGACTGGTTGAACGTCGATGGCTACGAGCTGCCCGACAACAACTTCGTCGTCTACACCTACACGGACGCCAACGACAACTACATCCTGGACGCCGAGGAACTCGGCACCGCGTTTACTTGGGACGGTGCGGATCCCCTGTACGACCCGCAAGACCCCGAGTCTGGCCTGGCGGTCGGCGATCACTACTCGGTCTGGATCGAGTGGACGCCCACCGAGACGAAGGCGCTGCCCGCGGACCTGTCGTTCGACATCAAGACCAACGCCGAGAAGAACCCCGATTACTCGGTGAGCATCGTGGGGGCAGGCGTGGTCACGCCGGACATGGTGGTCACGCCCGATCCGTTGGCGTTCGGCAGCGTGCCGGCCGACACGTCGTCCACCTTGACCGTGACCATCACCAACATCGGCAACGAGGTCTTGACGCTCGGGGACATCATCTCGGGCGATCCCGACCTCTACGTGATTGGCACGCTGCCGGTGGATCGAGACATCGATCCGGCCAAGAACAACCCGAGCAATCCCGACAGCTACGTCTTTGACGTGACGTTCCAGAACGCGCCGATCGGGTCGTATACGACCGGGGCCATCCAGATCTGGAACAACGATCCGGAATACGCCGACACGGGCTACTACGATCTTGTCATCCAGGCGCAGGTGATCCCTGCTGCGGATATCGCCGTGTACGATTCCAGTGGGGATCCGATCACCGAGCTGCCGTTTGGTCTGGTGGAGGTGAACCGCAGTCAGGACATCACCCTGACGGTTCGCAACGAGGGCCAGGCGGACCTCTATCTGACCGGGTGGGACTCCAGCGACCCCTCGGCGATCATGGTCGTGGAGGAGACCCTTCCGTCGGCCCCGATCGGGCCGGGACAGTCGGCACAGGTCGTGGTCCGCTTCACGCCGCGCGAAGCCAAGTCGTACGCGGGCGAGTGGTTCGAGCTGATCAGCAACGATCCGGACGTGGCCGGCAACGGTTGGGGCGCCCCCACGGAGAACCCGTATCAACTCACGGTGGGGGCGGCGGCCGAGGGCGTTACGGCTCCGCACATCGTGATCGAGGAAAACGTGGGCATCGCCAACGACGACCGGATCGACTTCGGGACGATGGTGGCTACGCCGACGCCCGTGGAACGCGATTTCGTCCTCCGCAACGCCGGGACGGCCGACCTGCTGATCACCGATTGGGACACGATCACCGGCGCAGACCCGACGAAGTTCCAGGTGGTGGGTCTGTCGAGCCAGGCGAGCTTCACGCTCGCGCCAGGCGAGTCGAGGACGGGCACGATTCTGATGGATGCGTCCAGCCCGGGTGGGTTCTCGGCCACGTTGCAGATCAGCAACAACGATTCGGACCCGACGGTTTCGCCCTATCTGATCGAGCTGCGGGGCGGCGTGACGGCGGGCCAGGTCGGCGTGACGGTCTACGAGCTGGACTTCGGTACCGTCGAGCTGGAGGCGTCCCCAAGTCCCTCTGATCCCCAGCGGTTCAGCATCGTCAACGCCGGCGAGGCCGTCCTGAACGTTAGCAGCGTGACCTCGACGGATGCCAGCGTGTTTGCGATCACGGCGCCGGCGGGGTATGAGGGCGCGTTCACCATCGCGCCAGGCCAGGCGACGCCCTCGTTCTACGTGACCTTCACCCCGGATGCGGCCCGAGTCTACAGCGAGAACATCCAGATTGCATGCGACGACCCAGACACGCCGGTCCTGGAGCTGCCGGCATTGGTGGGCGAGGCGGTGGCGGTGGCGGAGCTGTCCATCGAGGAGACGGCCGGTGTGCCAAACGACCGGGTCGTCGCCTTCGGCGCCGTGCGGATCGGCGAGTCGGCGACCGAAATCGTCACGCTCAGGAACGTGGGCACCGGGACGCTGACCATCACCAGGTGGGAGATCGACAACGTTGCCTACGAGGTGTTGCCCACGAACGATTCCGGGGCGGCCGATGACTACGAACTGGCCCCGCTGGGCGGAAGTGTGGACCTGAGGGTGACCTTCTCGCCATTCGGTTCGTCGCATCCTGGCGTTCTGACGATCGTCGGCTACGGTCCAGATCTCGTGGAGACGCGTTGGGAGGTGGACCTGACCGGTGAAGGCCTGCCGCCCGAAGCAAGCGGCGATTTCAACGGAGATGGCCAGCTGGACCTGTCCGACTTCCAGATGTTCGAGGAGGGTTTCGGCAGCGTTTTGGGCGACCCGAACTACGATGCGCAGATGGACCTCGACGGGGATGGGGACATCGATTTCGCGGACCTGGGTGTGTTCCTGGGCTACTACGCGCAGGGATCGAAGGCGCCGACGAAGGCGGCGTCTGCTTCTTCGGCTCAGGGGGCCGGTGTCGTGGTGGACTTCGGGGTCGGGACCTCCGTCACAGGCACTGAATCGGGCGGCAACGGGAAGCTGGCGGCGTCCAGCAAGCTCGCCCAGTCCACCGAGGAGTCGGACGACGAGGAGATGCTGCTCGAGAATCTCGCCGCCGCGTTTGACATGGGGGCGCTGCCCGATGCCAATGCGTCGTCGAGCGACGGCAGCCTCGAGTCTGCTGTCACCCAAGATGACGGAACGAGTGATCCAACTGAGGGAGCGCTGCTGAGCGGCGGGATCGCAGGCGCGGACATTGGCGATTCGTCGCTGCCGGCCTTGCAGTCTGAGGCGTCCTCTCTGAGTGAGCTGACGGCGCCCGCGACCGGCCCCGCGGCGGTGTCGTTCGCCATGTCCGTTCGGCCGGGCGATGCGCCGGCAGATGAATTCAGCCTGGGGGATATGGGTGAGGTCGATCCGTTGGTGGCGCCCTATGCCAGCGCATTGCTGTCGCCGTCGGGTCAGGTGTAATGAGGTGTTGGCAGGCCGCCTGAGGCTGCCATTGCCGGATAGACACGAGGGGGACCGTTCAATGACGCGTCCAGCCGCAATCGCAGGTGTCCTCGTCTCGGCGCTGGGTTCCCTGGCTGCCGGTCAGACAGGGGTCCGGGTCGACGGGGTCTTTGTCAGGACGGGGACGTTCACGCCGATCACGGAGGTGCAGGTGGGCCAGCCCGTGCAGCTCATCGTTCGGGTCCAGGACACCAGCACCAGCCCACAGGGCGTCGCGGGCGGCTACGTCGACGTGACCTGGAGCACTGGCGTCCTGCAGCTTCTGGATCAGATCGATGGAGACGGAACCGACGATAGCGACGTGGAGCCGCTGTTCGGGTCGGTTTGGACGGCGTTCTACGCGGGAGAGAAGATCGGAGAGGGTTTGCTGACGGGCATGGGTTCTGGGCAGGGCTTCCCTCCTGTGTATTTCGAGGGCGATGTACAAGACTTCTTTACCCTGAATTTCAATCCCATCGCGAAGGGATCGGCCGGCGTTACGCTCACTGGGCATGACTTCGGTGTGATTGTCTTGGGGGACCCCAACGGCGCGAGCGCCCCGGCGACATCGGTGGACCCCACACTGACGGTCGTCGACGCCCCAGGTCCGGGCCCGGGCCCTGGTCCCGGGCCCACGCCGCCGTGCCTCGGCTCGGCCCTGGCCGTGGGGGCGGTGGGGCTGGGCGGCTTGGCCCGACTCGTGTCGGGTCGACGGCGGGAGGGCCGTTAGGGACGTCGCCATGTCCCCCGGTAGTCAGGGAGGTGCCCGCTCAGGCGGCGGGGGACGAACCCTGGCAGGCTGCTGAGCGTACAACTCTTGGACATCCGGGCTGTTGTCTGCCCCGGGAAGTGCCGATACGATGACTGATGCGGGCAATTCGCGCCTTTCCTTTGGTTTCTGAGGCCCGACAGGCCCGATAATGCGGACGTGTGGCGGGTCACGAAGCACCTCCTATTAGACCGCTGGGGTCGAGTCTGGCCGTGTGGCGTTGCCACGCGGCTCGGCCGGTTTGACGGCAGTCGACAATCTGGCGGCGGATCAGCGAGGGTTCTCGGGTAGACAAGAAATGAATACGCATCACAGAATCGGATGGATTGTCCTGCTGGCTGGGGTCGTCTTGCTCGCCGGGGCGGGGACCGCCCAGGCCTACTTGGACCCGGGCACGCAGGTGGCAGTCTTGGGCGGGTTGGGCGGATTCCTTGTGGCCTTGGGGGGGTACTTCGGCATCGTGCTCTGGCCGGTGCGGAAGCTGCTTGATTTTGTCTGCAAGCGAACGGGCCTGCCGCGGATCTACGGCAAGGTCTTCATCATCGTCCTGACGCTGGCCGGGCTGGGGTACCTCGTCTACAAGCTCGACCAATGGTATGACTTCCTGCCGTCGTTGACGTCGAATGAAGACCAGACCATCGAGGCCCCGACGGTCTCGTATGAGGATTTCGAGCGCGTCATCGTGCTGGGTATGGACGGTCTGGACGCCGGCATTCTCGAAGAGATGCTCGAGGCGAATCAGTTGGCGAACTTCGCCAAGCTCAAGCAGATGGGTAGCTATGCGCGCCTGTGGAGCAGCAACCCGCCGCAGAGCCCCGTTGCCTGGACGTGTGTTGCCAGCGGGTGTAATCCCGGCAAGCATGGCATCTTCGATTTCATCCACCGCAATCCCAAGACGTACCTGCCGGAGCTGGCGATCTACCGGCCCAATCTCAAGGCTGCCAGCCGCGAGAAGCGCTACCTGCCGACTCGGAAGATCCCGGGCTTCTGGATGTTGCTCAGCAAGGGGGGGGTCCCCACGACGATCATCCGCTGGCCCAACGCGTTCCCGCCGGACCCGGTCAACGGTCGGTTCTTCAGCGGGCTGGGGGTGCCGGATATCCTTGACCGGCTGGGGCGGTACTCGTTCTACACGACCAATGAGAAGCTGTTCCCGCCCGGCAGGCCGGTCGGCAAGATGACGGCAGTCGGCTGGCAGGGAAACAAGATCACGACATCCCTGTTCGGGCCTGAACTGTCTTCGCTCACGGGCTCGAAGGAAGAGACCAAGCTGCCGCTGATCATCACGAAGAAGGGCAAGGGGATTGCGCTTGAACTCGACGGCAAACCGCTTGGGGAGCTGGCGGTGGGGGGGTGGTCCGGCTGGGCGCCCGTCAAGTTCGGCGGGGCGCTGACCAGCATCAACGGCATCGTTCGGTTCCTACTGATGGCCCTCGAGCCAGACTTGAAGCTGTACGCGACCTCGATCCAGGTCGATCCGCTCGATCCGGCGTTCCCGATCACACACCCCGACGGCTATGCCAAGGAACTGGCCGAGAAGCTCGGGCGGTACTTCACGCTCGGCATGCCCGAAGACGTCAAGGCGTACAGCGAGAAGGTGATGAGCCCGGACGACTTCCTGTCGATGTGCAAGGTGATCGAGCAGGAGCGGGATCGGATGTTCGAGTACGAACTGGGCCGGTTCGAGAAGGGGTTGTTCGCCTTCGTGTACGACAGCAGCGATCGCAAGCAGCACATGTTCTGGGCGTCCCGCGATCCGGATCATCCTGCCTACACCCCGGAGTACGCCAAGAAGTACGGCCAGGTGATCCCCGACGTCTACCGTCGGATGGACGGGATCCTGGGCAAGGTGCTGACGAAGCTGACGGACAAGACGGCCCTGATCGTGCTGAGCGATCATGGGTTCAACACGTTCCGCCGGGCGGTGAACATCAACACGTGGCTGGTGGAGAACGGCTACCAGAAGCTCAACACGCCCGACGGGAAGGACGGCGGGGAGTGCTTCGCCCACGTCGACTGGTCCAAGACGCGGGCCTACTCGCTGGGCTTCAACAGCATCTACATCAACCTGAAGGGCCGCGAGCGGAGCGGCATCGTCTCTGCGGGTGCCGAGTACCGGAAGCTCTGCGACGAGATTGCCGAGAAGCTGCGCGACTTCCGCGACCCCAAGGTCGACAAACCCGTCGTACGGGCGGTCTATCAGGCCCAGGAGATCTACCGCGGTGAGCAGGTGAGCAGCGGCCCAGACCTGATCGTGGGGCTGACCGTGGGCTACCGCGCGAGCGGCAGTAGCGGCCTGGGCGCGGCCCCGCGGGAGCTGATCGCGGACAACGACAAGCCCTGGTCGGGCGACCACCTGTATGATCCCTACTACGTCCCGGGCATTTTCCTGTCCAACCTGAAGATCCGGTCGGAGAACCCCAGCGTGATCGACATCGCCCCGAGCGTGCTGCAGTGCTTCGGGGTGCCCAAGCCGGAGTACATGGATGGCGAGGCGCTGTTCGACTTCACCCAGTAGCCTCGAGCGGCGGCCAGAGACATGGCGAGATCGGTCACGTGGTGCGTCACCGGCGCGAGCGGCCAGCTGGGCGGCGTGCTGGTGCGGCAGCTTGTCGAGGCGGGCGAGGAGGTGGTCGCCCTGTCGGGCCGACGCACCGTGCAGATCGCTGGCGTCCGAACCAGCCCGATCGACATCACCGATCACCAGGCCGTGCGGAGGATCCTGGAGCAAACGCGCCCATCGGTCGTCGTGCACCTTGCAGCCGTCAGCAGTGTGGGTGAGGCCCTTTCCGATCCAAAGCGAGCGCGACAGGTCAACGTCGACGCGACCGACGCCCTGGTGGCGTTGGCCGGGCGCGTGGGCGCGCGGTTGATCTGCGCATCGACCGATCTTGTCTTCGATGGCCAGGCCCCGCCGTACGACGAATCGTCTTGCCCCGATCCGGTGAACTGCTACGGGCGGAGCAAGTTCCAGGCCGAGCCCGCCGTGCTCAACTATGGACGGGGGGTGGTGGTCCGGCCGTCGCTGATGTTCGGCCTGCCGGTGGTGCCCCGGCAGACGACGTTCTGTCAGCAGCTCGTCGCGTTGCGTGATGGGCGGACCTTGCGGTTGTTCGAGGACGAATTCCGCACGCCGCTGTGGTTTGAGGATGCAGCCCGGGCGATCCGGGCGATTGGTCGGTCGGACTTCGTCGGCCTGATGCACCTGGCCGGTCCGGAGCGGACATCGCGGTTGGACATGGGCGTGGCCATGGCGGTGGCATTGGGGTTGCCGACGGACGCGATCCAAGCGGTGACGTCGTCGTCGATGTCGTTCCCGGAGCCCCGGCCGGCGGATGTGTCTCTCGACGGGTCGCTGTTCGAACGAACGTTCCCTGATGTCTGCTCGGCCCGGACGGTCAGGGAGGCCGTCGCTGGCATCAGGCCGGATGAGCTCGCCGGACTTGCGCCTGGGCCGTCGTCCTAGTAGGAGGCGCGCCGCCCCTCCGTCGACTGTCCTGGCTCGGGCAGGCACGGGAGACTGAGACGATCCTCTGGCACGTCATCAAGAAGGCGTGATTCTTGGCTTGGTGCCGAGAATGCTGAAGAGCTACAATTGCCGCCGGAGGGATATATCGGGGAGTTTCCGGAATGGACGCCTTGCCGGTGCTCGATCAGATCCCGGATGCCACGCAGCGGCGATCGGCTTGGGACGTACGAGGAAGGCGACCTTGAGACGCGACGCGAAGCGTAGGTCGGCTGCTTTTTCGGGGGGGGCCGTGGTTGCTGGCGCGCTGATCGTGGCAGCAGCGACCCAGGCCTTGGCCCAGAGCCGCTCCAGCGCGGATGGAGCGGACATCCGTCTCCTGAAGCACCCGTACCCGTATCGTGCGGCGCTGACCGTCTGTTCAGACACCCATGGCGTGCCTGTGGAGCAGTTTGAGGCCGTTCACGCCCTCATCAATCTGCGCGAGCCGATCAAGCGAGGCTCTGAAGCGTGGCAGTACCTTTTCGGAGATCCCGAAATCGACAAGCGAGCAGATTGGCGCGAGGGAATCGACGGCTTCGGGTTTCCCTTCGGTGACACCATGTGGCTCTACGATCCGAGCATCGGCGTCTTTGCGGGCTTCGACGAGAGAACGGGCCAGCCGGTGCCGCACGCTTACAAGGGCAGGGATTTTCGGGAGATCATCGACGAGTGGTTCCGTCGCGGATGGGTCGACAGTCTGCACACGCCGGGGGTGGGTCATATCCCGCGAGAGGCGACGGCCGCGGGCCTCAGGTGGCTGCAAGAGCGCCCCCACAGACGGCTGAAGGTCTGGGTGAACCACTCCCTCTCAACCACGCCCACCTGCATCGGGCCAGACCAGTCGGCGCTGCGGCCTGTGATCAACAACATCACCAAGTGCGGCACGGCGGTCATGTGCTGGGTTGGGCTTGAGCGGTTGGCCCGGGCGATCGCGCAGCGACCGTATCCGGTGAGCTGGCCAGCAGAGCAGCGTGCGTCCTGCTGGCTGCTGAGCATCTTGCTGGTCGGCAGCGGAACGTGGCTGCTTCTGTCTGTGATCATCAAACGGTTGCGGAAACGGGTCAGCTTTATCGTCGCGGGCCTGGTCCTTGTTGGTACGTTGGGCGTCCTCAGTCTGATGCCTCTCCGTCGTGCTCAGGGAGACAATCCGGACAGCCCTTTGTATCACGCGGATCTCGTCCGCCAGGCCGGGTTTCGATACTACTGGCTTATCGTTCCACTGCCGGGCCAGTACAGGACGCTGGTCAGCGGCACACTGGCTCTGCCCGAGCGTTCCTGCGGCGGAGGGCGTCCCTCATGTCTCCGCGTCGTCGAGTTGGACGACGGCGCATCGTGCCTGACTTTCGGCAGGAACACCAAGAAGGGCTGGATCGTTGAGGGGAGCCTGTCGCTGCTCACTGAGGAGAACCTGGAGGCCCTGTGTGAGAAACAGAGTACATCTATAATTTATATTCACTGGGCTATAAAACCCAAGCTGATTTTTGTTGCCGAAGTCATTGACAACCTGGCACGATTGCGCCGATTCAACGAAGCCGGGCGCGTTTGGCTGGCCTGTACCTCCGAGCTGCTTCACTTCACCTTTGTACGGGCGTTCCTCGAGTACCGCGCTCATCAAGACCAGGGCAAACGCGTCATCGAGATCGTTCGGGTCAATGATCCAACGGGAGAGCCCTTCACCCCGACGCTGGAGGACCTTCGCGGGATCTCGTTTGACTGCCCCGGTGGCGAACCAATCGAGGTCCGGCTGGCGGGCGAACCCCTTGGCAAGGACGCGCTGGACATCCTGGCCAAGGAAGGACGACAGATCGTGCGATTCCCCCTGAGGCCCATGCCCTGATGCCGTTCTCAGGCTGACGTGTCGGTGCGACCGGGTAGCGTTGCCGAGGTTATCGGCTGTCAAAATAGGGAAGATTCATCCCTCACGTCACTTGCCTGTTGCCGAACCGAATCTTACGTTCTCTGTAGCCCCGATTCCGGTGGGCGGTGGTCGAGATTGTGCGCTGGTTCAGGCGGACGATACCCCCGGGCGCGGGGCAGGACCTCAGTCGGGGTCGGCGGTGGCCGATAGTGGGACTAGAGCGTGACCGTCGCCCGTGCGCGAACGCCGTCGGCTTGGGCCGCAGATAGGGGGACAAGGGACGTGCCTGCCAAGACGCTGTCTTCTGCCTACACCCAGCCGCGTCTTCCCGAGGGGGCTCCGAAGGCCCGCATCACCATAGGCAGCGGGTCGCCTTCGGAGAAGAGCTGGAACCTTAGACGGCCGGTCACGATGATCGGCAGTCGTCGAACCGCGCATATCCTGCTTCGACATCCCGAGGTGAGCAAAGCGCACTGTGTGGTCGTCAACACGGGCCGGCATGTCATCGCTTGCGACCTGAACAGCCGGACGGGGACCTCGGCCAACGGACAGGCGATGGCCCTGTCGGAGCTCCACGACGGCGACGTGCTGAGAATCGGCCCTGTCGACGTCGAAATCGCCATCCAGCCCGGCGAGGTGGGCGGCGATTCGGGTCCGACGGAGATGCCTCTCAGCGCGGCGCTGCGGCGGAAGGACGGGGCAGAGCAGTGGGAGCTGCCTCGAGCGGTCGTCCTGGTCGGTCGGAAGCAGGGGTGCGATGTCCTGCTTGATCACAGCGACGTGTCGCTGGCGCACGCGGTGCTGTGTCACGTGGATGGCGAGTTGATCGTTTTTGATTTGGGCAGTCGAACGGGCACGTGGCTGAACGGCGAGCAGGTCCACTACGCCGTGGTGCACGCCAACGACGTTCTTCGGGTAGGCCCGCTCGAGCTGGATGTCTTGAGCGACGCGTTGACGCCGCGTGCCGAGGGGCTCGGCGGGGAATCGCCGCTGCCCGAATCGGAAGGAAGTGAGGCAGAGCCCACCTATCCTCCAGCTGCGCTGGGCTCGACCGATCCGACGGACATCTCGGAACCGATCGACGACGAGGCCGTGCCCGCAGACTGGGACAGTGGTGACGCGAGCGATCCGGCGAAACCCGATGCGGCTCTGGACACGTCAGCGATCGATCTGCAAGCCGGTTCTGGCCATGACGCCGAAGCGTTCGTCAACGACCTGGAGCAGAGCCTCTCTGCCTTCCAGCAGAACCTGACGCAGTCGGCGCAGCGACTGACCGAATGGCAGGTCAGGCTCGAGGCCCAGGCGGCCGACCTCGATCAATGCGAGCGGGAGTTGACCGGGCGGCGCGGCGAGCTCGAGGAGCGCGAATCGAAGTCGGCCGAACAGGAACTGGCACTGGCGACGCGGACGCTCGAGATCGAACGGGCCAGCTCAGAACTCGAGCGATTGGGTGAAGCGCAAGAGCAAGGCCAGCGGGCACTGGAAGAGGCGGAGAAGGATCTGGGTCGACGTGAGGGTGAGCTGGGCGAGCGAGAGGCCGCGGCGTCTGATCGCGAGACCCAGATCAGCGAACAGGAGGAATCGCTAACCGCTCAACGGGAGGCGCTTGAGGGCGCCCAGGCTGAGTTGGCGCAGAAGCAGGCCGAGCTCGCCGAGGAGATAGATCAAGCGGGTCAACGGCATGCCGAGCAGGAACAGGCGTTGGCCTCGGCGGAGGAAGAGCTGAAGTCGAAACAGGAGGCCCTCGAGGCCGCCTCGGCAGAGGTCGACCAACGTCGTCAGGAGGTAGAGACCTACGCGGCCGAGGTCGAGACGTACGCGAATCAGGTCGAGGCCGAGGCGGCCAAATTCAAGGCCGAGGCCGAGGAGATGACCGAGACCAAGCGACAGCTGGACGAGCGGTCCCGGCAGCTCGAAGACCGATCGGCGGAACTCGATGAGCAGGAACAGGAGGTCGAGCAGCAACACGCCGTTTTGGCCGAGGAACGGACTCGCATGGAAGCCGAGATGGCGGCCGTACACAAGCAGGCGGCCCTGATCCAGAAGGCCCAAGCGGCTTTGGCGCAGGCCAATGCGGTCTTCGAAGGTGGTCTCGTGCCGCCGACCGCAACGGAGGGCCACGCCGCCGCAGCGGTCGAGCAGGCTCCCGCACCCGAGGCGCCTGCACCAGAAGAGCCCATCGCCGAGCCGCAGGCCGAACCGGACCGTGAGGATGAGGTCGACGAGGTCGAGACGGCGCCCGCGCCGCCCGAGCCGGAGCCGATCGTCGACGAGGTCCCGCCCGCCCCGCCCGAACCGCCGTCGGCGGACGCCGATGCTCAGTCCAACGACGTCGCGCTTGAGCCAGCCACGCCAGATGAAGCACCGGAAGACGCTGTTGACGAGGAAAGCACGTCGGCAGCAGAGGAGCCTCCGGCCGAGCCGGCCGCCCCATCGGTGCTGCAGGACCTTGATCCGGAGACCGCCGAGCAGCTCCGGATGCTTCGTCGCCTCGGGGCGAAAGGAAGTGACGAGGAGCTGCTGGCCCAAATCGAGGCCAAGCGGAAAGGCGGCAAGGCGGGCCACGGCAGCGACGAGAACGGGGAAGGCGGCGGCAAGAAGCGTTGGTGGGGGCGCTGAGGGGGGATCGAGTCTCATTCCTTTAGGGGGTAACTGCTTCTGCGAGTCTGCGTCGGACCAAACTGACGGCGCCGAGGACGCCGGCGTCGTCGCCGAGAGCGGCTTGGACGACCTTCAGGTCGGCGTGGGCGACCGGGAAGGTATTGGCGCGGATGGCCTCAGCCACGTGCTCGACGTAGGGCTCGCCGATGGCCTCAACCACCCCGCCGCCCACGACGATCATCTGCGGGTTCAGCAGGTGCACCGTGTTGGCCAGCCCGAGTCCGGTCAGGTGAGCGGACTCGTCCACGTAGCGGCGGACGATCTTGTCGCCTTGGCGGTAGGCCTGAGCCAGTAGCCCGCTGCCGATCTGAAAGCCGGGTGCGTCGGGGTCCCATCGGCCCGTCTTGTCCTTGACGAGGTCGGGCAAGAGGCTCTTCTTGCCGGCGCGGATTCGCGCCACGATGTTGGCGACGATGGCGGGGCGGGCGGCGAGGCTTTCCACCGTTCCGCGCCACCCAGTGTTGGCCTTCTTGCCGTCGTACTTGATGGTCATGTGGCCGAACTCGCTGGCCACGCCGTTGGCGCCTTCGATCAGCTGGCCGTTGATGACCATGCCCCCGCCGATACCCGTGCCGACGAAGACGCCGAATAGACTGTGCATGCCCTGGCCCGCGCCCAGGTCCAGCTCACCGAGCGTGCAGAGGTTTGTGTCGTTGCCGAGGAAGACGGGCCGCCCGATCCTGTCGCTCAGCAGGGCGGCCACCTCGACCCGGCCCCATCCCAGGTTTGGGGCAGCGTTGATCACGCCTTTCGCGCCATCGACGGGCCCGGGCACGCCAAGGCCGACGGCGCGGACGTCCTGAAGCTTCAGACCGGCTTGCTCGACGGCGCCTTCGATCGTGCTGGCGACGCGGTCCAGGACGACGTCGCAGCCCTTGTGGGCCTTGGTGCGCTTCTTGCAGCGGGCGATGATGTCGCGCTGGCCGGTGACGACGACGGCCAGGATCTTCGTGCCCCCGAGATCGACACCGACGACGGGATCGGTTTGCGTGGTCTGGTTCATGACGCCTCCTTGCGTTGGGGCTCCAGCATGGGCCTCAACGAAATGGATGGTCTGGTCGCCAAGATAGCCCGTTCACCCGGGCGGATCAACCGGCGGGCACCGGCGCGGCTCTCGATGTTACGCACCAGCGCTCGGGTGGGGTGAGGGGCAAGAGGATGCCCCCAAGATGGGCCTGGGGAACGGCGATCATCACGCTGCGCGATCGTCTGCCTACCCCTACCCTCCGCGATTTCGAAGCGGGGCCAGGCCCACGTGAGCCAGGATCGAGAGGGTCGCAGATCCGGGGGGTGGTGGCAGTCCCGGATCTACGCTCTGCGCCTGACCCACACGAACAGCCCAAGGACGCCAAGGATGATCGGGGGCAACCACCCGATGCCGCTCCCGCATCTCCAGACGGCCACAACGTGCTTGTCGGAGTCCATGCAGAGGCTGATCGGGTTGTTGCTATCAATGACGGCGTAGTTGGGGTCATCACGGTAGTTCGGGTCGTGGTAGATCTCCCAGTGCCTTAGGCTCTTGCCTGCCTCGGCGTAACCCGTGAGTTGCACTTGTGTGCAACATGGGTACTGGAATCCCTGTCTGTTGGGATCGAAGTCCTTGTTTGGGTCCCTGATGACGACGCCCCACAGCGGGTTCACCTCACTGATCGTCAGCGTGCGAGATGTGCGGAGCATCCAGTCCTCGGGGAGCGTGGCAACCCAACCTTCCGTTGCGGTCACCCAGCCCTTGGGGACGTTGGGATCATTGGGGTCTTCGATGCGGTGTTGACCGAATCCGACGATCGTGAGCCCGTCGTCGGAGACGTCTGTGGCATAGGTTAGCTCGGCCCATTCGGACAAGGAGACGCCGAGCGCAGTCAAGACACAGCTCAACTTGACCATGCCGGTTTCGGAGGTCCACAGGAACGCCTCCTTGCCTTGGTCAGTCGACCCCCAACCCACAACAACCGATCCGTCGGCTGAGGTCCCGTACGCTTCGCTCCAGAAGACGCCCCCATCCAGATCGCCGAGTCCACTCATCGAGCCATTCTCCCAGCGGAAGGCCTCCTCGGCGTTTGGGTCGTCAGCAGAGCGCGCGGACTTGCTCTGCCCGATGATGACGTTGCCGTCCGCCGAGACATTGTCAGCCCAGCTTGCTGAGAGTCCACCCGGAAGATCGCCCAGGCCGCTCATGACACCGGCTTCCCAACGGAAGGCCTGAGGCGTCGTGGAGTAGGGGCCGGCTACCCCCACGATGACATCCCCGTTGAATGAGACCGCGCATGCGCAGCTGTCGGGGACGTTGGGATCCAGTTAGCCCAGCGATTCCTGTTGCCATTGGGTCCCGTCCCACACCCACTTCAACGCTTCCCAGAGGATCGAAACGTGAGGGAAGCACTGCGCACCGACGACGGTCGCTCCATCTGCCGACACGTCGTAGGCCCGGCTCCAGAAGCCCCATGCGGGCGGGGGCGGGGGAATCAGCCAGTCCATGCCGTTCGGCTCGGACCACCAGAAGCCCTCCCAGTACTGCACGAAGTCGGAGGTGCTCTCCCCGACCACGACGGACCCGCCCAACGACACACCCAAGGCGTCACTCCACTTGGCGGTGTTGGGGCCGCACAGGTAGCCCAGGCCGGTCATCCCGCCGGGTTCCGTCCACAGGAAGGCCTCGAATGGGCCGGAGTCTTCCGACTTGCTGGATCCCACCACCGCTGTCCCATCGGGCGACACAGCCACGGCCCAGCTGAAGTAGGCCCCGCCCTCCAGATCCCCCACGCCTCGAAGGCTTGGCCCAGCAGCAGACACGTGGAGACCCGCAACGCATGCGATTGTTGCCAGCGCGCTAAGGTGCACCCTCATGACTTGCCTCCCATTCGCCCAGACATCCGAGGTTCCTGGTTGGCATCCTTCCTCTGCCGGGGCGTAGGTTTTCACGGGTGTAGCCGCCTTTGTCTCCGCCGTCGCTGGAACAGGATCAGGCCGCCCAAGGCGAGGATCGACAGGGCGGCGGGCTCAGGGATGCTAGCGATGAAAGCGTCCTCGTCGCCGAGCTGAGGCCCGAAAAGGCTCCCGAAGGTACGTCCGCTGAGGTAGATGTGCCCCAGACCGTCGATCGCCACGCCCGAACCCTCATCACCTTCAGCCGTACCGAACTGACTCATCCAGACGCGCAAGCCATTCGGGTCGTACTTCGCGAGGAAGACGTCGCGTTGACCGACGTGGCCGTCGCCGAGATCACCGGTAGCGTAGCCGGTGATGTAGACACTGCCGGAGGCGTCCGTACACACGGCGTGGCTGCCGTCATCACCGAGGGAGCCAAACGCCACGGACCACTTCAAGTCTCCGTTGGCGTCGTACTTGCAGAGGAAGACATCGAGCCCTCCGGCACTCGGCTGGCCGAAGCTTCCATCTGTGGTGCCGACCAGGTAGACATTGCCAAGGGCGTCGACGGTTAGGTCTCTGCTCACGTCCCAGTCGTTGTCCGAAGACCCTATCTGGCGAGCCCACAACACCTGCCCATTGGGGTCGTACTTTCGGACGAAGGCATCGGAATTGATTCCGCCTATGTGCATTGTTCCTGCGACGTAGACGTTCCCGGCTCCGTCGAGGGTCACCGCATCAGCGTACTCGCCCCCTGAAGAGCCAAACTGATCCGTCCATATCACTCGGCCGTTCGGATCGTACTTTCTGAGGAATGCGTCGTTCTGGCCAAGACTGCCCCCACCCCAAAGATCGCTGCCTGTCCCGCCGGCAACATAGACCCCAGACACATCTGCAGCCACACCGAAGCAGACGTCTTCGACGGGGGAGCTGCCGAATTGGTGGGTCCACAACCGTTGGCCGTTGGGATCGTATCTGCTGACAAATGCGTCCCGTTGGTGTGCCGCATCCTCGGTAAGACCGGCGATGTAGCTGTTGCCAAGCTCGTCGGCGGCCACGCCCTGGACCAGTTCGTCGTACGTTGAGCCCTCTTGAGACGTCCACAGCAGATCCCCGTTGATGTTCCACTTGCTGATGAAGACATCGGCGCCCCCTGCACTGGCGCCTCCGAGACTCCCTCGCGTGTGGCCGGTGACGAAGATGTGGCCTGACCCGTTGATGGCCAGGTCGATGGTGGTGTCCCAACTCGAAGTGCCGAATTGATCGGCCCAATCGACAGGCGGCGTTTCCGCCACGACCCTTGGCGTCCCGACTACCAGGAGAAGCCCCGCCAGGATGAAGCGAGCCCGGGGCGCCAGCTGCTCGTGAGCCTTCGCGACGTGGGACATGGGCTCGCCCTTTCCACGCCCCCAGTTTCGCTGCTGTGATGTGGTGAGGTGCCTGGCGAAGGGTCGGCGAGATCCCTTTCCCTCCAACTCCTTCGTCCCTCAAATGACGCAGCATGCCCCCGGCCTTGCTGTCTGTCAAGGAGAAACAAAGACCGGTTTCGGCGCCTGCCACGCAGGGGTAGAATACCGCCTCGCCCGCGCCAACGAGGGTGCGGGATGATCCTCGACGCGGGGTCGTCGGCCCTGGGAGTCGTCTGTGGCCAAATCACCCAGGAAACATCGGCCGAGCAAGTCGCTCAAGCAGGACAGCCTCACGCCGGCCATGCGCCAGCACGCCGAGCAGAAGGCCCAAGTCCCCGACGCGATCCTGTTCTTCCGGATGGGCGACTTCTACGAGATGTTCTACGAGGACGCCAAGACGGCCGCCCGCGTGTTGGGCCTGACGCTGACGTCGCGGAGCAAGGCCGGCGATGAGCCCATTCCGCTGGCGGGCGTCCCCTACCACGCCGTTGAGGGCTATCTGGCCAAGCTGGTCCGGGCCGGGTTCAAGGTGGCGATCTCCGAGCAGGTCGAGGATCCCAAGCAGGCCAGGGGCGTCGTCAAACGGGCCATCGTCCGGATCGTCACGCCGGGAACGCTGACGGATCAGGCCCTGTTGGCCGAGCGGGAGGAGAACTATCTGGCGGCCGTCGCCGTTGGCTCGTCGGCGTCGGGGGCCGGGCGGGTCGGGCTGGCCGCGGTCGAGCTGAGCACGGGGGCGTTCTTCGTGCAGGAGGTGCGGGCTGAGGCCGCCATCGACGAGCTGGTCCGCCTGCGACCGGCCGAGCTGCTCGCCCCGGAGCTGGACATCGGCGAATCATCGTCGTTGCTCGACGCCTACCGCCAGCTGACCGAGGCGCCCGTCACCCCGCGACCCGTCCAGGCCTTCTCGCCCTACCAGGCGGAGCAGGCGCTGTGTCGGCACTTCGGCACGGCGCATCTGGCCGGGTTCGGGTTCGACGAGATGGACGGGTCGCTCTGTGCGGCCGGGGCGATCCTGGACTACCTGCAGGAGACGCAGAAGTCGGCGCTGAAGCACATCACCGCGGTTCGGCGACGGTCGCAGGATGCGTACGTGGGCCTCGACCAGGCGACGATGCGGTCGCTGGAGATCGAGCGGACGATCCGCGAGCAGGCGCGGGACGGCTCACTCCTGCACGCGGTCGATCGGACGGTCAATCCGATGGGGGCGCGGATGCTGCGGCGGTGGGTCTGCTATCCGTTGCGGCAGGCCGAGCCCATCGTGGATCGGCAGGGCGCGGTGGCCGAGTTCCACGGAACGCCCGAGATGCGGCAGGCCGCTCGCGACGTCCTCCGCGTGATGGGCGACGTCGAGCGGATCACCGCGCGGCTGGGCGTGGGCCGGGCCTCGCCGCGCGACCTGGTGGGGCTGGGTCAAACGCTGGGCCTGTTGCCCCGGTTGGCCGACGCCCTTGGCACGGGTCGGCTGGACGTGGGCGATGCGGGGCCGGCCTCGCCGTTGTTGGCGCGATTGGTCGAGGGGCTCGGCGGGCTGGAGGAGCTGGCCGAGTTCCTGTCCACGAGCCTGCAGGCCGATGCGCCGATTACCGTTCGCGAGGGGGGCATCATCGCTGCCGGCTACAACGAGGAACTCGATCGGTTGCGGTCCATCGCGACGGGTGGGCAGGAGTGGTTGGTTGCGTTTCAGCAGCGCGAGGCCCGCAAGACGGGCATCGCCCAGCTCAAGGTGGGCTTCAACCGGGTGTTCGGCTACTACATCGAGGTGAGCAATACGCATCGCGACCGCGTGCCGGCCGACTACGTCCGCAAGCAGACCGTCAAGAACGCCGAGCGGTACATCACCGACGAGCTCAAGCAGCACGAGACGGAGGTTCTGACGGCCAAGGAGCGGGCCAACGACCTGGAATACGAGCTGTTCGAGCAGATCCGGCAGCGGACGACCGAGTGGATCGATCGGCTGCTCGCGGTGGCCGACGTCGTTTCGCAGATCGACGCGCTGGCCGGCCTGGCGCAGTTGGCGGCCGAACGCGACTACTGCCGACCCGAGATCGTCGACGACGACGTGCTGGAGATCGACGACGGGCGGCATCCCGTCCTCGAGCAGGGGCTGGGCGAGCGGTTCGTGCCCAACGACTGCGGATTCGACCTGAACGATGCCCGCCTCCTGATCATCACCGGGCCGAACATGTCGGGCAAGAGCACCTACATCCGACAGGTGGCGCTGCTGACGCTGCTGGCGCAGACCGGGTCGTTCGTGCCGGCGCGACGGATGCGGTTGGGGTTGGTCGATCGGATCTTCGCGCGGGTCGGCGCGAGCGACGAGATCGCCCGGGGGCAATCGACGTTCATGGTCGAGATGACCGAGACGGCGAACATCCTGAACAACGCGACGCGTCGCAGCCTGGTGATTTTCGACGAGATTGGCCGGGGGACGAGCACGTTCGACGGGCTGAGTCTGGCGTGGGCGATCACCGAGCACGTGGCCGGTCGGCTGGGCTGTCGCACGCTGTTCGCCACGCACTATCACGAGCTGACCGAGCTGGCCGAGTCGCTTCCCGGCGTGCAGAACTTCAACGTCGCCGTCCGCGAGTGGGCCGACCAGGTGGTGTTCCTGCACCGGATCGTGCCGGGCGGGACGGACAAGAGCTACGGCGTGCACGTGGCCAAGCTGGCCGGCATCCCGCCGTCGGTCGTCGAGCGGAGCCGCGCCGTGCTCGCCGAGCTGGAGCAGGACTTCCAGCGCCGCCGTCAAGCCGCCCAGGCCGACGGCCCCATCGCCCGTGCCCCCGACGCCACGCAACTCCTCCTCTTCGACGACGGCAGCAGCCAGATCGTCGCCAAGCTGCGCGGGCTTGACGCAGACGAGATGACGCCCGACCGGGCGCTCAAGATCCTCCGAAAGCTCCGCCGCGAGGCCGGGGGGAGCTGAGGTACTCCGCCCCACGATCCTGCGTCAAGAAACGAACCCGTCCCATCTTGTCGTCGTTCCCAGGGGCGCAACTCTATTTAGCTGGGCCGCTGCCATCACGGCAGACCTGACGTGCCGTGGCCAACCTCGTGGTAGTTCAATTTTGGGCGGATTCGCTTGCTCGTCCATATCGCCTCCCGTGTTGCTGAGCACCAGCTCAACAGCTTACACGGTAGGGCGTTACGGACCATCTTGCACGGCGCAAGAATCCCTGGACCAGCACACCGGTTTGGCAACACGTCATTGTGCATTCCCCCTGACTGTCAGCACCACCTTCCCAATGTTCTCCCGACGCTGGAGAATCGCATGGGCCTCTTCGGCCTGGGTGATTGGCAGCGTCTTGTAGATCACCGGCTTGATTGCGCCGGAAGAGAATGACGGCCAGATAGTCCTTTCAAGAGCGGCAAGGATCTCTGCTTTCATCTCGGACGGGCGGCTTCTGAGAGTGCTGCCGATCAGCTTGATACCTCGCCTGAAGAAGGTGTCCATGTCGATCTCGGTCATCGCGCCGCTCAGCGTGGCGATGACGATCCATCGTCCACCGATCGCCATCTTCTCGATGCACTGCCCGAGTCCCGGGCCGCTGATGCAATCCAAGGCAATATCCACCGCGTGCTCATCCATGGCAGCGCCGAGGTCGTCGACCGTCCGGTTGATGACGATATCGGCGCCGAGACTGCGGACGAATTCCGCCTTTTCGTCCGTGCTGACCGTCGTCATCACCTTGCCGCCGAGGGCCTTGGCCAATTGGATCGCCGCGATGCCCAGGCCGCTTGCCCCGGCCTGGATCAGAACCGTATCCCCCGCCTTCATGCCACCTTCGATGCAAAGGTTGAGATAGGAGGTGGCAAACGCCTCCGGAATTGTCGCGGCTTCGACCATTGATAGGCCTTCCGGAATCCGTACGGCCATATCCGCCGGAACAGCGATCCGTTCCGCGTATCCGCCGCCGCCAAGCAATGCGCAGACCTTGTCGCCGGCTCTCCAGTGGCTATCCGCCGGAGCCTCGACGACAACGCCCGCCACCTCCAGTCCCATCCACTCAGGCCATCCCGGCGGCGGTGGATAGTTCCCCGCTCGCTGGAGCAGGTCGGCGCGGTTCAGCCCGGCTGCATGGATGTCGATAAGAAGCTCGCCGCTTCTCGGGATCGGATCGGGCACTTCGGTCCAAACGAGCGTCTGTTCTTCATCGACCAAGACAGCGTACATAGTCTCTCCCGTTACGACTCTCTGCACAGCGCGCTGGGCAAGTCGCAAGGCGCCTCTCGGTTTTCATTCGTTGCTTCCTCGCTGCCGCAGAACCCATAGTCGTTTACGCGGCCGAGGCCCCGTCCGCACAATGCGGCGGCTTGACGACAAACGTTGTGACTGCCGCGACGGCCAGCAGCACCGCCGAGCAGTAGTAGGCAAAGTTGAAACTCCCGGTCTGGTCGTAAGCCCTCCCGGCCAGAAGCGCCAGCGCGAAGCCGCCGAAGCCCCAGGCCGTGAAGAGCAACCCGTAGTTCATCCCGAGATTCTTCAGGCCGTAGTAGTCCTTGATGACCGACGGGAAGATTGCCAGGTTCGCCCCGTAGTTCGCTCCGATCAGGGCCGAGACAGCCGCCAGGACCACCGCGTTGGCCAGCAGCGAGCCCTCGGCTGTTTGCGACAGCAGGAAGATCAGAGCCGCCTGCAACACAAAGCAGATCAACATCGTGGCTCTTCGTCCGATCTTGTCGGAGGCCATGCCGGCGACGATACGCCCCGCGCCGTTTCCAACGGCCAGCACCGCCACCAGGACGAAGCCCAACTGGATGCCCGCCTGGGCCGAGGCGATCTTGGCGACCATCGAGATGATCATCAGCCCGGCGCCCGCGCCGCAGGCGTACATGAACCACAGCACGTAGAACTGCCACGTCCTGAGCATTTCCCATGGCCGGTAATCGTCCTTCTTCGCTGCGCCGTTGTTGGCCGGCTGCGAGGTCGTGCCGGGCGGAATGTATCCTGGCGGCGGAGGCTTGAGCATTTGTGCCAGCCCCGACACAACCACCAGGAACGCGATGCCCAGGACCATGACCGCGTTGGCCAGCCCGAAATTGCCGATCAGCCATTTCGACAGCGGAGCCGCGTACACCGGCGCCAACCCGAACCCGGAGACGACAATCCCCACGATCATGCCGGTTTTGGCGGGCGGAAACCACTTGACCGCCGGCGGCGTGGCCGCGGCGTAGGCGAACGCGATGCCCGACCCCGTCAAGACCCCGAAGCCGAAGACGAAGCCCATCGGCGTGGTCGTGAAGCTGGCCAGAATCATGCCCAAGCCGACGAGAATGCCGCCGAGGGTGGCCGCTAAGCGCGGACTGAGCCGGTCCTGCATTCGCCCAGCGGGCACCATTACCAGGCAGATGACCAGGCAACTCATCGAGAAGGGCAACGACTTGTTCGCCTGGGACCATCCCCAAGCGTCGGGCACCCCGTTGCTGATCACACTCCACGTGTACATGATGGCCAGCGCCAAGTTGATGCCCAATCCGGCAAAGACGACGCGCCAGCCGTGGTTTGCCGACGGCTCGTCAGTGTCCCGATCGCTTTGCCTCATACAGGTCTCCAATCTCGCTGCTTAGCCAAGTGACTCAGCAGACGCAGGCCGACTGCTGCCGGCCGGTCAAATGACGGCCAAACACGTGGCCGGCAGGAACTTGTCTTACTCCGCTTTGGTTCTCGGCCATTGGCACACGTCTACACCTACACGATTCCGGGCTTGGGAACCTCGAAGTCCCTACGGTACTTCCGAGTCAACATCGCGTTCGCCGCGTCGTTGTTGGTGAAGGCTTCAGTCTTCGGGTCCATTTTCAGCACGGGGCCTAGCGTCATCTGCGTTTTGTCAGGATTGACGCCATTATCCTTCAGGTGTGCGATGGTGCGTTGGAGCGTTTCGACATTGTCGTCGGCACCACCAAACGCTTCGACGGCCTTGGCCACTAAGCCGATTGGCACCTGCTTGCCGAGTCGATACGAAATCGTGGCGGTGTGACCAAGGCCGGCCGAGAGGTGCCCCTCACGTATCTCGGCGTTCAGATCGCCAGGGCTACGGCTCTTCACGGCGTCGACGAAATTCTGCACGTGCTCGGTGCCTGGCGTGAAGCTCTTCGCTCCTTTGTTGAAATGCCTCACGATCTTCCCTTCACGGTCCATTACGAAGCCTTTGCCCCAACCGTTCAGCACAACCACACCCTCCGTGCCGTAAAAGACGTCCCCGACCTTTGCGTGCAACAGCGGATCGGTCTCGAGGCCACGGACTTCGTGAACGAGCGTCTTGTCGCCCCACCTGTGTATGGTGACCTGGGTGTTGGCGGTGTCCCCAGCATCGACATAACCGAGACGCCCTCCATAGCTGATAACGGCGTCGCTCAGCGAGTCGATTGCCATCCCCCAACGGGCGATATCCATCTGGTGTACGCCCATGTTGTTGATATCACCGTTGCCCCAGTGGTATTGCCAGTGCCAATCGTAGTGGAAGCGGGGACGAGTGACCGGCTGCATCTCGGCCGGGCCAACCCAAAGGCCGTAATCGACCGACTTGAGTGGTTCGTAAACTCCCTTCTCGCCGATCGACTTCCGGCGGTTATAGCAGAGCGCCCGAGCCAGCTTGACGTCGCCGATCTTGCCGCTTCGCACATAGTCAATCGCTTCGATGGTTCCTGGCAGCGAGCGGCTCTGAGTGCCGGTTTGGCAGATCTTCTTGTACTTTCGAGCCGCCTCAATAAGCCGCTGGCCTTCGGAGATGTTGTGTGAAACCGGCTTTTCGACATAGGCATCCTTCCCCGCCTGCATGGCCCAAATCCCAGCCAAGGCATGCCAGTGGTTGGGCGTGACAATCACCACGGCGTCGAGGTGCTTGTCATCAAGCCCCCGGCGCATGTCGCGGATGAACTCGGGGCGATAGCCGAACTTCTTCCCAAATTCATCAACCCGATTTCGCCCAATTTCTTCGTCAACATCGCACATGTACTTGACGCGACACTCACGATTCGTGGCATACAGGCCGGCAACTTGGTTTCCGCGATTGCGCACGCCGCAAACCATCACATTCAGCTTGTCATTGCCCGAAGTCGTCGCGTCGGCAGCAAACGCCTCGATCGCCCTGGAAGCAATACCGGAACCGGCGGCAAGGGCCGCGGCAGCAATGGTCGAATCGCCAAGAAAACGTCGTCGTGATAAATGGGTCATGTTGGGGGGTCCTTTAGATCGTCGGAGCTAGCGCTCCAGCAATCAGTCCTTCAGTGTCCGCGGCTTTCGCGGAGGTCAGTTCGGCAGGTATCCGCAGGCCTTCAGCAGGCATTCCTGAACGATCAGTTCGTGTTCCAGCGGGAACGGATTCTCGGTCTCACCGCGGATAATCCGGGCCAACTCGATCAGTTGTTCGTCGTAGCGTCCTGACGGGTGAGGAAAGCTGACTTCCTGGTATCCTTTCTTGTACGGATCCCGGGCTCTTGCCAAAGCAAGCTGCAGCGTCAACGGTTTGCCGTTCTTGCGGAACGATTTCTCCAGCGGTCGGAAATCGATGGTGCCCTGATCACCACAGACGACCAGTTGGCGTCGCTTGAAGCCTTCCACCTCGAGCGATGCCGTGCGGATCGTGGCGGTCGTCTTGGGATACTCGAACACAACCAGCCCGTTGTCGCACATCTCCCCTGCGTCCGACCGCGTTTGACGCATGAAAGGGACGATCCGGTCGGGCTTACCCATCAGGCCCACCACAAGGTCGATCATGTGGCAGCAGTAGATGAACATCGTCCCACCGCGAAACTGAGAGAGGTACTTCCGGTAACCGACCCCGGAAAACTTGCTCATGACGCAGTGGACCTCGAAGACCTGGCCGAGCCAGCCTTGCTGAACTGCATTGCGACAGAACTGTACCGCCGGGTTGTTCCGGTACATGTAGCCCAATTGGACGGCCAGTTTGCCTCGCTTCGCCTCGTCCAACACCTTCTTGAACTTGGGATAGGATTCTCCCCCCGGCTTGTCCAAGTGGATGTGCATGCCAGCGTCGATGCAACGTCCGGCGACGTCCATAATGCGTTGGTCGTCGGAATCAACCTCAACGGCCACGGCCTGCAGGCCCTTGGTGTTGAATAGCTGTTCCTCGGTCAGCCAGGTCAGGCCCTCATAGGTCGGGCTCTTTTCGTGTCTCTTGCGAAGCTGGGGATCTGGCTCAACGATGCCAACGACTTCGTAGTGGTCGCGCAGCCTCCGAAACGTGCTCATCTTCCCCGAGGCATGCTCATGCCCCGTGCCGATCTGGCCAATCCTGATTCGCTGCTTGGGTTGATCGGCTGCGACTGCGGTGGGTTCCAGCCATTGTCCAGCAGCAACGGCAGCGCCGGTGCGAACAGCTGTTCTCAGGAGATGACGACGATTCAAGGCATCCATGGCATGCTCCTATATCAGAGTACTCGCGCAAGCCGGAACAAGGTTGCGCAGTCCATTGCCAGAACACCGTAAACGCAATCGTGGACTACATGGTGCACACGTTGCGATGTTAGAAGCGCGACCGCAGCTCCGGCACAAACGGCGCTTGCTCAATCCAGCCTCCGCATCTCTTCTTGATGGCGTCTGTCTCTTCCTCTACACCCGTTCCGGCACCACAAAGGGGCCGCGGTAGAGCGTGGTTTGGCTAGCGCTGCGGAGCGGAGCCGTCGGCTCACCGTCTGCTGTTACACACCATGCGGCCGGGCCGCTACACCACTTCCTCGACCACCCAGGGCTTCCGGTATGTCCGCCTGAAAAGGCCCATGGCCTTGGGATCGTCGAGGATTCGTTCGGTCTTCGGGTCGATTCGCAACTTCCGGCCGCCGAGCCGGTAGCTGATGTTGGCGTAGTGGACCAGGAGCACGCTGCGGTGACCGATCTCGACGTCGGCGTTGGGCCGCTTGCGGCTCTTGATCGAGCGGACGAAGTCCTCCTTGTGCTCCGCGGCGGGGTAGCGGCCATGCATCTCGTCCCCGACTGTCGGCTTTCCCCTCTTGGGCCGGACATAGACTTGCCAGCCGCCGCCCATTCGGCCCACGTACATCATGCCCTTCTCGCCATAGAGCTCGATCCGCGTGGAGTTCTGGGGCCAATAGGGGAAGTTGTCGCCTTCGCGGATTTCGCTGTTGCTCTTGAGCATGTAAGGCGTGTAGAGCGTCTGCTCGAAGGTCATCAGCATTTCGGGGAAGTCGAAGACGGCCTGCATGGTGTCGGGTGTTTCGGCGCCCCCTTGCGTGTTGAAGCGTCCGCCCGTGCAATAGACGGCGCTCGGATAATCGACGCCGCATAGCCACCGTGCCAGATCGATGTGGTGGATCCCCTGGTAGGCGATGTCGCCCCCAGAGTAGTCCCAGAGGAAACGCCACTTGGTGTGGCACGCCTTGTTGTACTTGCGCGCCGGGGCGGGGCCGAGCCACATGTCCCAATCGAAGGTGTCGGGTGGGTCGGAGTCGGGCCCCCACTGAAAGTTGGGCGCGTGATACTGATTGAACACGCGGCACAGGTGTATGCGGCCCAGCTTGCCCTCTTCGAGGTAGCGCTTGGCGGCCATATTGTAGGGCGCGCTGCGGTTCATCGTACCGATCTGGACGATTCGGTCGTACTTTCGAGCCGCCTTGACGGCCTGCTGGCCTTCCCAGCAGTTGTGGCTCTGCGGCTTCTCGCAGTAGACGTCCTTGCCCGCCCGGCAGCACAGAATCGTCGCCAGGGCGTGCCAGTGCGGAGGGAGGGCGATCGCTACGGCGTCGACCGAAGCGTCTTCGAGCATCTCGCGAAAGTCCTGCACGCACTTGGGTCGCTTGCCCCCTTGGCGCTCCGCGTACGCCTTCGATCGTGGCTCGTGCAACTGGCGGTTGACGTCGCAGATGTAGGCGATCTCGCAATCGCCGCGATCCAGAAACCCCAAGGCCAACATGTTGCCCCACCCCCCCGTACCGATCATCGCCAGCTTGAGCCGGTCATTGGCCGGCGTCGCCCGGGCCGACCCGGGATTGGCCAGAACCGTGACACCTCCGGCCATGCCGAGGGTGCTCTTCGCCGAACGATCAAGGAATTCCCGGCGGCCCATCTTCTTCATAGCTTGACTCCCACTTGTTATCACGCGATCAACATCGCATCAAGCCGACCTGCTTTTCGCCCGTACGTGATCACGTATACTACGCGGAAGCAGAGCAATCAAGGACAGCGTCAGTTGCTGCTTGTAGAGAGATACAGCCACGCGCACGTTTGCCGCAACGAGTCGGACCATCTTCACAAGGCTGGTTAGGAGTCCCCCATGAGCACCTTTGATCGTCGTGGTTTTCTAACAACCGCCGTTGGCGCGGGCGCAGCCGTCGCGGCTGGGCGGTGGCACGAACGGACCGTAACTGCGGCCGATCAACCCAAGAAGCGGATCAAGATTGGCCAGATCGGCACAGGGCATGAGCATGCCTCGGCAAAGATGGAGACCTTTCGAAAACTGAGCGACCAGTACGAAGTCGTCGGGATCGCCGAATCCAACCCCGAGTTGCGCAAGAAGCGCGAAAGCACTCCGGCCTATCGGGGCTTGACGTGGATGACCGAAGCGCAACTGCTCAACACCAAGGGCCTCCAGGTCGTGGCCGTGGAGGTCAATTCCGGCGATGACCGCTTGATTCCCATCACCGCGAATTGCATCGACGCCGGCATGCACGTCCACTTGGACAAACCGGGCGGCCAATCGCTCAGCGCGTTCAAGAAGGTGCTGGACGAGGCCGGGCGGCGCAAGCTGGCCGTGCAACTGGGTTACATGTACCGGAACAATCCGGCAGTGCAGTTCTGCCAGCGCGCGGTTCGCGAGGGCTGGCTCGGACAGGTGTTCGAGGTCCACTGCGTCATGAACAGAATGCACTCGGTGAGCTACCGAAAGTACTTGTCGCAGTTTCGCGGCGGAACCATGTTCATATTCGCCTGCCACCTGATCGACCTTGTGGTCAGCCTGCTGGGCAAACCCGATCGAATCGTCTCCTTCGAGCGCCAAACGCGGGACGACGTGAAGATGTGCGACAACGGTCTGATCGTGTTCGAGTACCCGCGGACGACCGTCACGATCCGAACCGCGTCGCTGGAGGTGGAGGGCTATCAGCGGCGGCAATTGGTCGTCTGCGGCGATCAGGGAACGATTGACATTCAACCGTTGGAGACATTCTACTGTCGGCCGCCTCAGCCCCAGAAGCTCCGACTCGCCCTGTCGCAGGCCCGCGATTCTTACAAGAAGGGATATCAGGAGGTCAGCTTCCCGCAGATGCCGGGACGATACGACGACCAACTGATCGAATTGGCTCGGATCATCCGCGGCGAAAGGGAGAATCCCTATCCCCTCGAGCACGAGTTGATCGTCCAGGAATGCCTGCTGAAGGCCTGCGGATACCCGACGAGCTGAGGCGTGGTTAGAGACTCAGGCTGAAAGCCCGGGCGAAAGAAGTGCGATGTCCGGGGAGCTCTGCGCGGCCGAGGAGCGGGGTCGGGGCGAGACTGGACGACGTCGGATCGGCATGAGCTGTTGCCGGCGCGAGTCACGGAATGCAAGCGGGAGGCCGAAGTGCGCCCCGAAGTGCGCCCCCCTTTTGCATGACGCTGGGTAGCAGCTGGCCGGACGCGGGCAGCCACCTGGCATGACGCTGGCTTGGCATCCCGAAGAGCGCGCAATTCCCCTATTAGACCGCGTGAAACGACCACCGAGCATCGGCCCTCGTGGACCGAAGGTCCCAAGACTGCGGTCGATCGTTCCGTTGACGACCGCCACGTGGTTGAGGGTCGCCGCCGCACCGGCCATGCGGCTGAGCTGAGCCAGCCGGGCGTGCAGCCAGAGGGTCTGAACCGCCAGCATCTCTTCAAGCGGGTCCTGGGGGGCCAACCGCCGAATGACAGCAGCCACGTTGTCCCGCGCACCGCGTCAACCATGTCGTCACCCACGCCCACGCCCCGGAGCTGCTCCTCATAGACGACACTGCCCAAGATGTGGTGGTGAAAGATGTCACCGTAAGTCCGTCCGCTCGCCGCGCTGTCGCCCTCGGGCTTCGCGGGCAAGCGCTCGGCGTCTTCGGCCTTGGCGACGGGCCCCTTCGTCGGGGGCTTCGCTGGGCGTCTTCTCGACCGTGCTGGTGGCTTGTTTGTCTTGGTGCTTGTGGCGTTTGTGGCGAACGCCTTCGCGCGCCCCTTCCCGCACGAACGGTTTCCCCCTTGGACCCTGGGCGACACTTCCCCAGGGGAGTGTACTCTACATGCAGCATGACCACGTCCATTAACCGGCGCGGTCAGGACTCGTTCGCCGTCAGAACAACACCAGCTCCCGATGACGATCAGCCGCCTGAATCGGTGGGCTTGGGCTTGAGGGGCTGGACCTTCAGGTGTTGGTAGTTTCCGTTTTCGACCAGAGCGTCGTAGTGAGCCGTGGCCTCTTTCTCGGTCTCATACCTGCCGAGCGTGACCATCTCCCCATCGCGGCTTTCACCGCGAACGCGGAAACGCCATGTCGGCGCGTTGCTCTTCGACTGATTGGGATTTCCTTTTGCCATGGTGCTTATTATACCGAAGGAAGCTACCCCAAGCAATGCGCGGCGAGCCCAGCATGATGGCGCGTGAGGCGGGTAGACTCGGTTGGGGTTACCGAAGAGCCGTAGCACCTGCTTCGGGGTTCGGAAGCGGATGATGTGGTGCGTCAAGACGCACGTTACCCCCCTTGCTCGCCGAACTTCGGCGTCACCCCCTTCTGGGCATGGATCAGCTTCGCCACCCAGTCGAGGTACGTTTGGGCATAGGCATGGAAGGGATACGCCGCTGGCCGTCCGTCCGCGTGCTCCATGTTCGGCAGCGGATCTCGCATCAGCTCGGCGTGGCCATCGTAGAACCCCACAGACGCCCTCTTGACGGGGACATTCGATACGACGCCGTTCTCCGACCCTGGCGGGTCGGACCTCGGGTACCAGGCGAGTCCCGGCACGGGCGAACCGTGGTACTGGCCCAGGCAACTGTTCAGGAGGTCTCCGACACAATCAACGCCGCACCATCCCCACCGATACGGCTCTGGCCAGGCAACGTGGCAATCCCACGCCTCGTCAAGCATGATCGGCAGCTTGCCCGGTTGATGCACAGCCTCGATCTTCAGGATCTCGCCATCGAACTGACCGGGATGGTCTGGGTCTGCCCTTCGGCCCGCGATGCTCCGGGTGTAGTTGAAGGCATTCTGATGCTTGTTTGGGTCCCTCACGCGCTCGAACTCGGGGCATCGGTACAAGCTGGCAAAGCGTGCGTACGGAAACAGGTCACCACTCCGTGGCAATGCCAGGCTCTTGTCGGTCGGCCACTCCTCCTCTGAAAGCAGGTAGATTCGCTGCATGGTCGAAGCCGATGCCAGCCAGGTCTCCTTGCGGCGATTCTCGCCGTTGTTGACCATCGGGTCGTCGTGCTTCGCATCCTTGAGGATGAAGGGCGGCGTGCCATCGTAGTCATCAACATACATGAGCATGGCCCTGGTCAACTGGCCTATCCCGCACAGGCACCGCGTTGTTCGGGGATATGGGTCGTTCGTTGAGCGAGATGGCAGCAAGATAGAGATCACCAGGGCGATGATGGCGAGGATCGCAATGACGTCAACCAGGGTTGTGCGGCGAGGAGACCCGTCTGGAAGCTCTCTTGGATGGTATCCACTCATGACGCTGGCCCGCGTGGTTCCTCGTCGCGCGGCCCGACGGGGAGGATTGAAGTCTCCGCCTGAATTCTACGGGTCCAAACGGGGGCGGCCCAGAGGGGAATTCGGCGGATACACCCAAGGAACCGAGCTGGGGGCGCGACAGCCATGTAGGTACGTCTCGACGCAGCTGCTTCTGGGCGCGGAGCCGAATGAAGCGGTGCGTCAAGACGTGCCCTACCCGAGGGATCTATCTCTTGAGCACGTGAGCACTTGACATCTGACGTCAGCCGCACGCCAATGGGATCTGCCTCATCCCTGGTGGGAGCCGCTCGGGTATTCGGACCCGAATGGGAAACGTCGGAGGACCGACTGCGGGCCCGGCAGACAGTGGCCGAGGCCTGAAGATTGCGAGGCCCGATCTCATGGTCGACCGTACAGGATTGAGCCGACGGCGGTTTCTGGCGTCCACGGCCGGTGCCGGCGCCGCGTTGACACTTGGCAGGAGGACCTCCCCGGGCGAGATGCCTCGGCGCCAGCGTCAGGCTGGGCGGTCCGCGCCGCTGGCCATGTGGGCGCTGACCGGCACGCTCGAGTCGGACGACGTCTGCCGTCAGCTCGACGCCTACGCCGGTGTCGGTTGGGGCGTCGTGCTCTATCCTCGCTGGGGACTTCAACTGGAGTATCTCGGCCAGGCATGGTTCGACCGCATCCGGTTCATCGTCGAGCAGGCGGCGCAGCGCCACATGGAGGTCTGGCTCTACGACGAGTTCACCTGGCCCAGCGGCCACGCCAAGGGTCTGGTCACGCAGGGCCGCGAAGATCTCCAGGCGCAGTTGCTTTGCGTGGAGCCCGACGGTCGCAGCCGCATCGTGTCCGCGGCCGGCAGCGCCAACCTGCTCATGCCCGAGGCGACGCGGCGGTTCCTCGACGTCACGCACGAGCGCTACGCGAACGCCGTCGGGGAGTTCTTCGGCACGACGGTCCGCGCCATCTTCACCGACGAGCCGTCGCTGGCCCATCAGCACCGACGGCGCAGCCCTGGTCAGATCGGCTGGCAGCTAGGCTGGTCGGCGGCCATGGACAAGGCGCTGGGCGGCGACTTCCACAAGCGGTTGGCCGGGGCCTCCGACGTGGCGCGATGGTCTGGCTGGCGCGATTACTGGGCGGCCTATGCACGCACGTTTCACGACGCCTGGGTCGCTCCGATCGCCAACTGGTGCACGGCGCACCGTATTCATATGACGGGTCATTTCCTCGGCGAGGGCAACTTCGGCTCACAGGTGGCCTTTAACGGAAGTCTCCGCCTCCAGCAGCGCACGCTCGGCATTCCGGGAATCGACGAGATCCGTACCCGCACGGGCGTGGACCGGTGCGAGGCCCTGACGTTGGCTTCAATGAGCGAGTTGCCGGGACGGGAACGCATGGCCGAGGTCTACGCCCTCGGCCCGCCGAGCATGAAGCTCGATACGATGCGGAAGATGGTTGACCTGTGCTCGTCTTGTGGCGTGGACCGATACGTCCTGGCGATCTGCCCTTTCGACCTCCGCGGCGGTTTCTTCAAACGCACGTATCTCGGCATTCACGGTCCGCAGCAGCCCTGGTTCCGCGAGTGCGCCCGCCCGTTTGCGGAGTACGTGGCCGAAGCGGCGGTCCGGGCGCGCGCCGCCAAGCCGCTCGGCGTGCCGTGGCCGTCCGACGATGCGCTCTGGGCCGCGGCGGGCCCGCAGCCGACAGATTCCGACGCGCTTGGCGCGATGACCCGCAAGTTCGTCGCTGCCGCGCGTGAGGCGATCCGGTCCCGACTGCCGTCGAGGCCGGCTGCCCGACGCGTGACGACCACACGGAGGTACCACGATCTGCGATGGGGCTTCACGCCGAAGGGCCTGAACTCCATCCGGCTGGACGGGTCGACGCTCACGGTCGTTGTTCCGCCCCGCAGAGCGGAGCTGTCGGTCCAGAGGCAGTTGGTGCGTCGCCTGCGTGTCAACGGGAAGGCCGTGGACCTGAATGCCGCGCCGAGCGATCGGCAGTTCGACCTCAGCTACCGGCGTCTGACGATCACCGACCTGCTGCGCGAGGGCGAGAACCGGTTGGAGGCAGAGCGGGTCGAGCCGAAGCCGTTGGCTTTCCTACCTTCGCTGATTCTGTGGGGTGACTTCGCCGTGGATGACCGGGGGCGGTTGGTCGCGCCAACCGGCACGATCAAGCTGGGCGATTGGCGTTCGCAAGGCTTCCCGGCCTTCTGCGGCACGGGGCGCTATCGCACCGACGTGTCCTTCGCATCTTCGCCGCGCCGCCTGGTGCTCGACACGAACGGGTATCCGGCCCGGGCGACGGTCAACGGCAAGGACCTCGGGCTTCGCCCCTGGCCCCCGTTGCGGTTCGATCTGAGCGGCGCGGTGCGGGCCGGGCGCAACGAGATCGTCGTGGAAGTGACCTCCACGTTGGGCCACCTCTTCGTCGCGGATCGTTCGCCTACGATCGGCCTGCTTGCCTTGAGGTTTGAGTCGTGAGGGGAGAAGCGGCCCCGGGCTTCAGACTTCAGGCCTCTGGGAGATGACGTTGCCGACCGTTGCGCAGTTGTGCCCTATCGAATTCGCATCGGTTCGTGCAGACTGCTTGGGGCATGCCGCGCCAGCCGTTACGCTATAGCCCGTGGCTGGCACACGCAGCCGGATTGCCGTTGCCACGGTCGACGTGTGAAAGGACGTATCACGGGGGTGGAGAACCTGGAGCTGATCACATGAAACCCATTGCACGACGTTCATTCCTCAAGCAGGCCAGCGCTGCCGCCGCCGGCGCGACCACCACCGCGTGGAGCCTGCCTGCACTCGGAGCGGCCGGGGCGAACGAGCGGATCACGGTCGGCGTGGTCGGTTGCTCGAGAGGGACGCGCGACGCCCAGGATCTGGCCACCAACGGCGCGAAGATCGCCTACGTTTGCGACCCGGACGAGGCCCGGATGAACCGCGCCAAGCAGCAGCTCAAGGCCGACCGCGCCGTGACCGACCTTCGGCGGATCCTGGACGACAAGGCCGTCGACGCCGTCGTCGTCGCCGCGCCGGATCACTGGCACGCTCCCGCGACGATCCTGGCCTGCGAGGCGGGCAAGCACGTTTACGTCGAGAAGCCCTGCTGCCACAACATCCGCGAAGGTCGGTTGATGATCGAGGTGGCCCGACGAACGCGGCGCGTCGTGCAGGTCGGATCGCAGAGCCGCAGCACCACGGTGCTCAAGGGCGCGATCCAACTGCTTCGCGAAGGCGCGATCGGGGACATCCTCGTGGCCAAGGCCTGGAACAGCCAACGTCGAGGCAACATCGGACACAAGAAGCCCTCCAAACCGCCCGCAGGATTCGACTACGACCTTTGGGTCGGCCCGGCGCCGATGCGACCCTATCAGTCGAACTGTCATCACTACACGTGGCATTGGTGGTACGACTTCGGCACGGGCGACGCCGGCAACGACGGCGTGCACGAGATGGACATCGCCATTTGGGGGTTGGACATCCAGACGCATCCGGTCCGCGCCAGCGGGCAGGGGGGCAAGCTCCACTTCGACGACGACCAGCAGTTCCCCGACACGCAATACGTCACGTTTGAATACGCGGGGGACGGAAAGCCCGGACGGCAACCCGTCGTGGTCTACGAGCATCGGATCTGGTCTCCCTACGTCCTGGAGGGTCTGGAGGACGGCAATGCCTTTTACGGCACGAAGGGCTACATGATTCTGGGCAAGCGCGTAGGCTGGAAGCTCTATGGGGAGAAGAACAAGCTCCTCCAGGAAGTGAAGGGCAAGTACTCCACCCCGGAGCACACGAAGGATTTCCTCGACGCGATTCGATCGCCCAAGCGCCCGAACGCCGACATCGAGATCGGGCATCGGTCGTCCACGCTGGTCCATCTGGCCAACATCCTCGCTCGTTCGAATCGCGGCACGCTCGCGTTCGACCCGAAGACAGAGCAGATCGTCGGCGACGCCGAGGCCAACGCACTGACGAAACGTAGGTACCGCCAAGGCCACTGGGCGGTGCCCAGGGGTGTCTGAAGAACTACGGGAAGTCACCTGTCCTAAGCAAATGGCCGCCACTGACGGATGAGGCGGGGGCAGGTTACTTCGGGCCGACTAGACCCGACCCCATCCGGCTTGTCGCCATCGGTTCTGTGGCGAAGTCAGTCGAGGTGGATCTCGCCCGCTCATCGAAGCGTCGCTCATAGGGTGGCTTCGGTTGGCGCGGAGCTCGCAGCCGGGGTCACCGATTCGGCATCAGCAGTCGCGAAGGGTGGGTGGCCAGAAACTCGACGCAGCCCTTTCCCAACTGAATCCGCAGATCCTCGATCGCTCCCTTCGGTGCCTTGCTCAGCAGCAGGCCCCAGGGCTTGGCCCGGTATTCGACAGGGACTTTGAAGGTCGGGGCAAACGGTTTGCCGGAGACGGTGTCCCCTCGGGCGATCTCTTTCCCGGTGGGGTCTGTGATGGTCATCATGGCCGTCTCTCCGGGGGCGCTCGGGTCGCCGCTGGCGTCGGAGCTGAGCACGACGGTTGCCTCTTGGGCCTCTGGCTCGGCGAGGAAGTACGTCTTGGGCTGCTGTCCGAGCAACGAGGCCCCCTTGGCCACGAGACAGACGTATTGGTTCTCCAGCAGCGCCCTGCAGGCATTGCGCCCTGAGTCTGTTACGAGGACATGCGTTCCGCCGTTGGCAGATCTGTGGGAAAGGCAGGCGGGCTTGTCCACGAAGGCCTCACCTTCCGCAACCGTCTTGCCGTCGGGTCCAAGCAGCAGGTACCGGCATGGGGAGAGGTATCGACCCAGGCGGCGGACCTGGACTTCGCCGCGCAATTCCTCGCCCGGTCGCAGGAGAATCACGAAACCATGCCGTCCGCGAACGACGACGCCGCGTTTCTCGGCCCCCTTGGGCATGGGGGCGGCGCAGAAAGGCCTCAGTCCCGCCCCGCAATACCGGGCGAAGTCCCCGGCTGAGAGGGTTGAGCGGGGAGCGAATCGGGCGGCATGGGCCTTGGGGTCAACGGCCAGGCTGCGACGCGCAACCAGCGCGTTGACGTGGCGATTGATGGCGTCCCGTTTCTCTCGCGTGGGCGCGACCGAGTAGTCGCGCATGGCGACGACGTAATCGAAGTGGTCGCGTGTCAGCTGGACGCGCTGCTTCTGCTTCTCGGTCTTGGCCTGGGCGATCGCCTTCTCGAGCAACGGTCGCATTCGGTCGAGGTCTTCGTCGGTGAAGAAGGGGGGACGATCACCTCGAGTGCGGCAGGTCTGAACGATGGTCTCGAAGTGCTTCCTCATTACAGCGGCGGCCGGCCCGTACATGCCCTCATAGAAATCATCGAGGAGGGACTTGGTGTCGGCCTCGGCGTTCCAGAGTTTCTTGGCTGCCAGCCAGTAGTTGAGGGCGGCGCTTCCGTAGTCAGGGACGGCCTCCGAGCTGAAGCCGATCGCACCTTTGGCCCTGTAGACGGGGATGTCGTCGGCCAGACTGTAGGCGCCGCAGATGCGAGACAGGCTTTCGACGGCGGGGACGATCACGGTCCAGTACTCGCGAATGAACAGCTTGTCCGTCCTTTCGCTCCAGGCGTCCAGGATCGGCAGGAACTTGACGTTGAACTTGCACTGCGGGTCGGTCAGGGCGTGGATGTTGCAGCCACACCAGCCGTAGTGTGCCAGCGAGATCACGACGTTGGGGTGCACCTTCAGGTCGGCGGGGGCTTCGACCGCGCCGGCGTAGGCGTACCAGCAGACGTACTTGTCGGGGTGTTTCTCGGCGAGGCGTTGGGCGACCTCGTTGGCGAAGAGGGTCATACGCCGTCCCTTGCCGCGACGCGGGGTTCCGCGAAGTTCCGGCGGGTCCTGGGCGGTGCAGCGCGGGCACTCGCACCAACCGTAGCCGTCCGCGGGGCTGAGGGAGAAGGTGTAGGCCTTGGGGTTCTTGTCGAAGTAGCGGATGGCGGCCTCGGCGGCCAGCCGGATCACCTCGGGGTTGCTGGTGCAGGGCTGCCAGCCCTGTTCGGTGTCGCGCTTCGGGACGTAACGTTTGCCGGAGCGAAGTGGGAAATACGCCTCATGCTGCCGGCCGTACTTCGAGGGCGGTACGATTCGATGGAGGTTGTGCGCCATCCCCGCCTGCACGCCCCCCATCTTGTTGCGACGGTTCCATAATGCGTGGGCGGTGGTCTGCCACTTGGGCCGGCCGCCGTAGACCCACCAGACGTTGCGCAGAACGAAGTCGGGGTTCTGGACCTCGACCTTTGCCGGAATCCCAAGGTCCTTTCGCCGTGGAACGTGCTGCCCGGCATCGCCGGGGAAGTACCATCGACAGCCGAGCTGTTCAAGCAACTCATACACGCCGTGCCACAGGCCCGGTTCGTCAGCGGCCAGGACCGATACCGACGCCGGGTTTCCTGCGATGCCGGCAAGGACGAATCCCTCAGGACGAACCCGCTGTAGTGCCGGAAGGACTGCTTTGGGCAAGCGCCCGTCCATCGGGTCCGAGGGATGCTTGTGGATCAGACCGATCTGGACCCTTGTCGTTCTCACATCGGCGGGGCCTTCGACAATCTCGAGTTTGGCCGTGCTCATGAGGGCGAGGAATTCCTGCAGCTCACGAGCCGCGTCTCGGCAGGCGGCATGATCCGTCAGGACCACGATGGTAGCCCTGGCTTGGCCGTCGCGTACCAATGGGATCTGGTTGCCGGTACCCGTAGCGGGGCAATGCATACACAGGCAGATCGCCAATACCATCGAGCGGCCTACACACCGGTTCGTCATGAGCTTTACCTCCGAGTGAGCGCCTTTAGCAGATCGGGGATGCGACTTGGCGACGGGTGCCTCGGGATGGGGGACTCCTGACTGCGCTCTTGATGACTGGCCTAGACCCGTGGAGGCCATTGTAGGATCCACCCGGGTCCACGCAAGGTTGCCGGCTCCACGCGCACTTGGGAGGCACGGTCTCCCGACGATTGGACGATAGCGCCCAAGGGAAGGGGCGCTTCAGTTGAGGTAGACGATCGTGTATGCGCGCAGGGCCTCGAGCGGAACGGCGATCCGGTAGGCACCGTCGCGGGGAGTCACTGTCACGGGCTGTTTCCCCGGGTAGTCCGGCGAAACGGCGCGGCCCGTGCTGATCTGCGGGACGCGCAGGTCGAAGAGAATCGGTGCGCCAAGGGCTGGGAATGCGTCGCCGGTCTTGGAATCGGGGATGACGTCGCCCGGCTGGAGCTTTACGCCGGTGGCGTTGAGCAGATGGACTGCGTAGCCGCCGGGCACGCGGTAGGCAGTCGTCAGAACCTTCTGTGGGATTGCGGCGGGCTCGAACTTCAGCGGCGTCTTCGTCGCACGCCGGACGACGTCGAGGAACATGTCCCGGGCGGGGACGTTCGGTCTGAAGTTGTACGTCTTTCCGGCCGTGAGCTCGGGTTCGTAGTTCAGCCCCCCGATCGAGAGCGGCGTGAAGAAGCACTGTCCCTTGCCTGCACGCTTGTGAACGAGGGCAGGCAGATGGGGTTCCTTATCGCCCTTGGCCGCGCGTGCCAGGACCTCCACGCCGTCGTCGGTCTTCACACCGAGCATCGAGACGTCAATCTGGAACGGAGGAGCGTCGGCGTACTGGATTCGCAGCGGCTTTCGGTAGCTCTTGCCCGTTCGGTGAACGCCCGCGATCATCGCCAGTTGCAGGTCGTCGAGCAGCGTCCCGTTCTCGTCACACTGACTCGTCATGGAGCTGATCAACACGGATCCGCCTTCCTCCACGTATCTCTCGATCGCCTTGACCTGCACTGCGCTGAGGCACTCGACGCTGGGCAGGATGACCAGCCGGTATCGCGCGAGCCGTTCGGGCGTGAGGTCCAGGTCGAGGATGACGTCATGCTGGAGATGGGCGTCGCTGAGCGTCTCGCTGCAGCCCAGCACGTTGGACTTGTGGCTCGTCGAGCGATTGTAGTTGCAGCAGGTCCGCGAGAAGACCACGGCGATGTCGCACAGGCCTCGGGCCTGCTTGATGTCCATCTTGTCCTTCCAGCCGATGTAGCGTGTCATGTCCTCGCCTTCGATCGTGTCCATCCAACTGACCTGGCGGTTCATGTGCTGCAGCGCCCAGCCGAAGTAGGCGATGTGCGGGTCGTGGAGGTGGTAGACCAGGCCGTACACGGGCGAGTTGAAGTGCAGCATCAGGGCGTTCTTCGTCTTCCGGTAGGCGTTGACGGCGCGATAGCAGTCGAAGACGTTTCGCGACATGATCTCCGTGCCGAGGAAATCGATGTGCCTGGCGCGGTCGACAATGTCGCCCCCGAAGAAGCGGGAGCCGTAGTGCGTCGTGAAGCCGTAGTGGGTCGTGTACGTGAGGATGGATGCGCTTGGGTTGACCTCGTCGAGGATCGCGCGGATTCCTTTGAAGAAATCGCTGCTGGCGGTGATGCGGAACTTCTCCCACCTGACCCACAGGGGGTTGAGCTTGTTGAAAAAGACCTTGCCGTCGTCGACGTAGGGCAGCTTCTGGCCGGCCTCGCGGGCGAATCGGGATCGGCAGTGGCGACAGCCGCAGTAGTTCTTGCCGAAGAACGTGACCTCATCGAGCATGCACCCGTCGATGGCCGTGCCCTTGGCAAAGTCCTCGAACCAGTCGTAGTACCACTTCTGGAAATCCGGATTGTTGACGCAGAAGTAGGTGGATACGCGTCCGGTGACGATGTCGCGCGAGAGCATGTCGACGTGGTCGATGATCGTCTGGTAGCCCTCGCAACCGGCCAGTGGCAGCGGGACGTCGTGGTGTTCGATGACGCGGAATCCGTGGCGGTGGGCCACGTCGCAGATCATCTTCATGTTCCGCTTGATCATCGGTCGCTTGGACAGGTGCGACATCCGGAAGTGCAGGCCGTTGCAGATGATCGTGTTGTGGCCGCTGGCCTTGAGTTCGAGGATCCGGCGCTCGATGTCGTGGTAGGTGTTGAGCTCGTTGCACGATCCGACGTTGGACGGACCCAGCGACGCCATGGCCATGTTCCACCGCCAGTCGGCGTTGTCCTTCATGGGCGAGGGCGAGCCGGCAGGGGGGCGTCCGGGATCGACGTCCTTGTCGGGCGTGGGGATTCCCGACGCCTGCCACAGTCCGCGACGGCGGATGAACTTGTCCTCATGATCGCTCATGAGCTGCTGGAGCAGCACGGCGCTCACGCCGAACGTCGGTCCGCCCTTGAACGTCAGGTCGAGCTTGCCGTCGCTCAGGTGGATCGGGAAGGTCTTCGACTCGCAGTGATGGACCCGGGCCCGCAATCCCGAGGCCGCCTGCTTGCCGTTGGCCAGAAGCGAAAACGGTCCGACAGACTCGGCGGCGCCGTAGCGTACTGTGACAAGGTAGAAACCGGGCACCGTGCGGCAGCGGAGCGTTCCCTCGGGTCCGGTCACCATTCGTCCCAGAACGGCCGGCGCGAGCCGAAGGCCACCGGTGTCGACCCAGCCCACGCGTCGCTCGGGAGCGAATCGATCCAGGCCGAGCGTGACGAATCCCTTTGGCGCGGGTTCGTAGAACGCGGCGCCGAGCAGGATGCTCGGCCCGATGCCGTAGTGCCATTCGGTCGGCTTGGGATGGAGCGTCGCGTAGTCGTGCGTGCCTTCCAGGAAGATGACCTTGCTGGTGACCATCCCACCGTACCATCGGACACGCAGGCTCGTGCTGAAGACGAATTCGTCGCCGGACTTGGCCAGCGACCACGCATTGGCGACCGTGGCGTAGTTTCGTGCGTTGCAGTACAGACCGTGGCCGGTTCGGGCGAAGTCGATCGTCAGGGCGCTCTTCGGGCCGGTCAGGTTGAGGAAGGACATGCCTGAGGCAATGCCGCCGTCGGCCATGTCGGCGGACAGCGTTCCTTCGATGATCTTCTGTCGATACGGGCGGTCGGTCACCGCACGGAACTTGAACCCGTCAAGCCGCTTGGCGGGGACGCGAAACCCGTACGACAGGGCGTCGAGCTTCTTGCCGTGGTAGGCATAGAGGCGGAAACGGACAGCCAGTTCGGCCAGATCGGGCATGGCGGCGATCTCGCGCCGGTAGTCGAGCAGGTCGCTGGAGGAACGGTAGACGTTGACGGCCCTGCCGCCGGAGATGTCCGAGACCTTCCAGCCATCGGCCTTGGCGAGTGCGTCCGGCTTGCCGAGGAAATCGCCGACAATCAGCGGCGCGCCCTGCCACGCAACTCGTAGCGTCTGCGCTCCCACCAGTTCGAAGGCGGCCGCCGAGGGGACAACGCAAGACAGAACGGACACTGCGGCGATCAACGACCGGCGCATGATGGACCTCCTCGCAGGCATGACCTGGTTACGAGATAGCGTGACAGCGACGTCCCGCCTAGCATACGACATGACGTGATGCAATGCTTGCAATCGAGCCACCCCCTTGGGTAGATAGTGTCCAGGTGTCAAGCGAGCGGGAAGGCCGGATGGAACACCCGCCGGGGATTGGCCAGACGCTCACGCTCGGTTCTCTAAAGCACGAGGTATCGCCATGACAGGACACATTGGTCGATCGTTCGCCTTTCTTGCCATCGGGGCATCAATCGGGATCCCGATGGTCGCCTCCGGTGCCGAGACGCTGTGGCTCAACGAACTCGACGCGGGGGATTGCGACTCGTCGATCGCCTACGCCGACGTCGACCCTCGACCCGGGCGAGAGCTGGTCATGACGACCACGAGCGGCGCGGTGGCCGTCTGGGATGCCGACGGCCAACAGATCTACACGGTCCAGTTGGGTGGCGTGTTCTCCATGTCTCCCACGGTCGCCGACGTCTTCCCCGGCGGGACGCAGGAGGTTCTGGCCGTCAACCAGGCCGGACGTCTCACCTGTCTGTCCGGGCGGAAGATCCTATGGCAGTACGCCTTGCCCGGGCAGATGGACTGGAACTGCACCACGATCGTCGCCGAAGATCTCGACGGCGACCGGCGCATGGACATCCTCGTCGGCAACCCGTCCGGGCACTTCGTCTGCCTTTCCCCCGAGGGGGTCGAGCGATGGGTCTACAAGGTTCCGGGCGGTTTCCATTGCCCGCTTGGCGTGGCCGACCTCAATCCGGAGCCCGGACTCGAGACGGTCATCTCGACGTGTGGGGGAAGACTCATCTGCCTCTCCGCCGCCGGCAAGCCTGTATGGGAGGGCAAGCTCGGGTGCGACAACATCTCCGGGCCGGTCATCGCCGATCTCGACGGCGACGGCACGCCCGAAATCGTGATCGGCGGGCGAGACAACTGTCTGCATGCCTTCACGGCCCACGGCAAGCCGCTCTGGACGTTTCCTGCCACCGCCGAGATCGATTCGGCCATCTCCTGCGGCGACCTGGACGGCGACGGCAAGCGTGAGATCATCTTCATCGATTTGCGGGGCAAGTGCTATTGCCTGAGCGCTGACGGCAAGCAGCGGTGGCGGTACGACGTTCGCAATCGTTGCCGACGCTCTCCGTCCCTGGCTGATTTCGACGGCGATGGCGAGATCGAAATCCTCGTCGCCGGGTATGACGATCGGATGTACTTGCTGTCGCACGACGGCCAGGAAGAGGGCTTCGTCAAGATGCCCGGCACGACCAACGGCGGGGCCACGCTGATTCAGTCATCCGGGCGGCTTGCCGCCGTGGTTCCCTTCGAGGCCAGCAAGGTCGGGTGCTACACGTGGCTCGGCAAGGGCGCGCCTCGATGTCCGGCCGTCCTTTGGGACATGTACCGCGTCACGCCGGGCCAGCGCGGCTCCCTGCCCGCCGCGGGGGGCAAGGCCGATCGTCCGTCGCCCAGGCGTGTGTCCTACGGCGAGCTGCTCGTGGGTCGCAATCTGTTCGAAGTGCAAGTCCAGAACCCCAAGCGAGAGAAGCTCGTCGTCGAACTCCACGTCAAGAAGCCGCTCAGTGACGACGTCTCGAGCGAGACCGTCGAAGCCGCCAACGAGCTCGTCAGCGCTTCACTGCCGTACCTCGTGCGAGGCGACGGGCCCGAGACCTTCGTCTTCTCCTACGCGGTCAGCTCCCCCCGAGCCACACGGCCGATCCTCGCCGGTCGCAAGTCGTTCTTCGTCGAGCCCTTCGTGCGCGATCTCGACGCGGCTCGCCGTCTTATCGAAGACGTCGCGCGCGTTGAGGCGAAGCTCGGGGATAGATACGCCCGCAAGCTTCGATCCCTGACCGGACAGCGTCTCTGGCTCGAGCATCGACTCGCCGAGATCGCCGGGCGCGTCGCTCACCCCTCGCGCCTGTCGGGGGCGGATCGCGTCGGCTTCGCCAACGAGCTCCATTCACTTGCCGCACAGGTCGTCGAGCCGCTGGGCCTGGCACGCATCACGCTCAATCGGTGCGAGGGCGGTAAGCAGACCGTCTTTGCCGCATGGCCCGCCAACCCATGGTCACCACCGCGGTCACCGGCCAATCGCAGCGATCAAGCGAGAGCCGGGGGATCCTCGAAGGACCAGTCGATCGACTTGTACAAGAACGAGCGCGGGTCGTTGGCCATCGACGTGCTCAATCTGCTCGACGCCCCGCTCGACCTGCGCATCCGCTATCCGAGACGTTTGAAGGGCGAGGGCGAGACGTGCCCCGAGGTGTGGGCAGGTCAGGTCATCGCCGTGCCGACCGAATCCGAGAACCTGTCGCACGACGCGATTCCGGAGCTCAACCAGGCTCGCGTTCTCCACCTGGCCCCCGGCGAGACGCGACAGATCTGGCTTCGCATTGACGCCGGCAACAGCAAGGCCGGCACGTTCACGGCCACGGTGAATCTATCGTCTCTGACGTCCCGGACGGTGGCTGAGGACATCAAGGTCGTGGTGAACGTTCTGGATCTCGACATCACCGGCGCGCCGGCGCCTAAGTTCTGTAACTGGGCGTACGTCTACTCGTCGTGCCTCAAGGAGTATCCGGCCGAAGCCCGACGCGATCTGGTCTCCCACGGCACGAACGTGTTCGTCGTGACCGGCAAGCACATGCCGCGCGTCAAGTACGACCAGGCCGGCAAGCTCATTGGCAGCGCCGACTTTTCGGCACACGACGAGTTCGTCCGCAACCATGGGGCCGAGGCGATGTTCCTGTTCTGCGGCGGCCCTCAGGGAACGCTCGCCGGACCGAAGGGCCACGGGTTCGGGTCCCAGGCGTATCGCAAGGCGTTCAAGGCGTGGATCCCGCAGTGGGTGGCGCACCTCGAGAAGCTCGGCGTCGGATACGACCGGTTCGCCTTCTATCCGGTGGACGAGCCGGGCCTGAACCCCGGACTCGTCGAGCGGTACATCGAGGTCGCCAAGCTCACGCGCGAGACCGACCCCAAGATCCTGATGTACACCGACCCTGTCGACCGCGCCACGATCGAGGAGATCCGGCGGATGGCCCCGTACGTGGACATCTGGTGTCCCAACCGCAACGGCTTCTTGATCAAGCCCGGCGATCCACGCCTGCCGATCATGCACAAGTCCGGCCAGCAGGTCTGGACGTACGAGTGCTTCCACGGGGCCAAGAATCAGTCGCCGCTGGGCTACTACCGAGGCCTGGCCTGGCTGGCCGAGCTGTGCGACCTGACCGGGATCGGTTTCTGGTCCTACTGCACGTCGAAGTACGATCCGTGGTATCTTCCCCGCGGCGGTCACGACTACCTGCTGATCTATCCGGGTGACGGCGTGGTGACCAGCAAGCGCTGGGAGGCCTGCCTGGACGGTCTGGAGGATCTCCGCGCCGTGTGGCAACTGGAGGCCCTGGCCAACGCGGCACGACGAACCGATCCCAAGGACGAGCGCGTCAAGCGGGCCGATCAGGTCCTGGCGGAGGCCGTCGCCGAACTCGCCGCGTTCTGCCGAGCCAAGACACGCTTCATTCCAGACACGTCAGGCGCTGATTCATTGGCGCACGACCCGTCCGTGCTCGACCTGTTCGACAAGCAGCACCGCGCTTACGATCGTCACCGCGAGCGGATCGCCCAAGCGACCCTTGCCCTGCGGAAGTGAGCCGCTTTTCGGTTGGGCAGCCAGATCATCGTCGATCATTGGAGGCGGGAGGGCCCGGTCGGGCGATTTCCTTGATCGGTATACGCTTCGCGCCTCGATCGTGAGGAATCGCCATCTGGTGGGTCTGAGGATCTCCGAACGGCCCCGGCCACTCCGCGCTTGACCCCTCGGCGAACTTCGTGACCACGATGCCGTCCTGCCACAGATCCCCGCTGAAGATCTTCCCGTGCGCCATGATGTGCGTCGCGCAGGACGTGATCATGCGGCCGTAGTCGTAGACCTCCTCCAGCTTGCCGGTGGTCGCATTGATCCGGAAGCACTTGGTCGTCTGGGGTGGCGAGCCGCCGTTTTCGCCATAGAAGCAGCCGTTGAAGTAGGGCAGGTTCCCGATCGCCGTGTAGTCGAATCTCGACAGATCGCATTTCCAGGCGATCTTGCCGTCGGCAATCGAGTAGGCAGCGATGTGCTTCCAGGTGTTGCCCGTGTACTTCTTGCTCCAGCCGTTGCCGCTGCCGCAGACCAGCTTGCCCTCGGCGTACGTCAGCGTGTCCTTCTTGCCGTTGGGCAGACCCGTTCGCTCCCACACCAGCTTCAGGTTCTTGTCATAGACCCGGATGGCGGAATCCCACTCGGGTTTGCCGTACCATCGCGTGGCGATGAAGTAGCCGTGGGCATCGTCTATCAGCACCGTGTTCCACGAGATGCAGACGTTGGGCGGCGGTACGTTGACTTCCTCGAGGACCTTGCCGTCCGCGGCGCGGATCTTGAGCACCTTCCCGTTGGACTGATAGAAGACCAGGCCCGCTCGCTGGTCGACGCATGGGGTCACGCCTCCCGTGCCGGTCCGCTTCACCCACCAGACGTCTTCGCCGGTTTCGCTGGACAGGGCGTGCAGCCCGTTTCTGCACGACGCGAGGAGAAGCTTGGAGCCGTCGTTGCGTGCGAAGTAGGTGTAGCCGAAGAAATATGCCCCCGGCTGATTGGCCGCGCTGACCCAGGCCACCTTGCCGCTGTCCCGATGCCTCGCGACTGTGCGGGCCTTCTTGTGCTCATGGGCGATCACCAGCCACGCGCCATTCTTCTTCTGGAAGACCAGGGGGGAGCTGTCATACGTGTAGGTGAAGTCATACGCGCGGATCTTCTTGAACGTGTGCACGTCGAAGGCCACCACACATGGGAAGTCCTCGGTCCTCTTGACGCCCTTTCTTCGTGAGTGGTCGTTGGCCGTGAAGTAGGCGACGCCATCGACGACCACGCCGCCCTGGGCGTAGTAGTCCAGGCCGCAAGGGGATTCCGGGTTGACGCTTGCCGGTGCGTCGTTTGCCGAGCCCGCAGGCGCTGGCAGGCACCAAACCTGGAGAACGCCGACCGCAATGCCGACGGTAACGCGAACCCGTCCCCTACGCGTCAGCTGCATCCCACGCCGGCAGCAGGACGATTGCCACAGGAGACGATCTTGGACCGCTTTGCCTTGTTGTCTTCCCGCCATGTTCCCAAACCAAGAGCTTGCCTAGCAGAGAGGCCCGAAGCCTTCTTCTCCCAGATTGTGTGAGCACCATCGTACGCAGACTGACATCTCGGCCGCAACCGAGATCGGCGACCCGCTCGTTTCGCTTGACGCACGCGCCTGGTCGCGGTACCCAGAGTGCTCCGATGGGTCCCTTGTGGAGGGCATGGAATGGTACGGATGCGCGCTGGTGGTGGGTCGGGGCGTTGCGTGTGTCTGCTGGGGATTCTCGGCTGGATGGCGATGGGCGCTCAGGCGGGAAGAGCTGAGACCGCGACGAAGGTTGACACGGTCGAGGAACTGATCCGTCGCGCCGGCAACGCGGACGACGACGCCGTACGACTCGAAATCCTCAGGAAACTCGCCAAGCATCCGAAGCTGGACGGTCAACTCCGCGCTGACGTCGACAGGCTCGTCGTGGAGATCGATCGGTGGGTGAATGGCCCTCTGATGACGTACTTCTCGCGGCAGCTCCTCAAGCACCATGACTACGACTTCAAGATCGCCGAAGCTTCGCCCGTCTACCCGCTGACGTACCTGTATCGGGGGCGGATGATCTTGCGGTTGATGTTCGGATACGGGGGATACTGGGGGAGCCGTGAGGATCGAGCGCCCCTCTACACCAGGGCGCGGGGGTTCTTCCGGCGATACAAGGAGGCCTTTCCGAAGAACAGGATTGCCCGGATGTACCTGGGCGAGACGATTCCCGCGCCCAAGCGGTACGAGTCCGTGGCGGGGGCGCCCGACTGGGCAACCTATCAGCGTGAGGGGCTTGAACGCCTGGCCGACGTCATCACCTGGTGGATCGACCACCGCATGAGACCGGACGGGCAGTACGGCGGGGGCTGGGCCGACGATTGCGAGATGTGGCGGTGGTGGGTGTCGGTCTTGATCGGGTTCGACGATCCGAAGATCACGCAGGCCCAGGCCAGGTTCTCCGAAGCGTTGATGAGCCAGAAGCACATGAAGGACGGCTACACGACGCACGTCTACGATGTCGAGCACACCGCCGAGGACTCGGCCGATGCGCTGACGCCGATGATGCATCTCGAACCCGACAACAAGTTTTGGCAAAGGCGGGCGCTTCGCCTCGCCGAGCTCATGGAGACCTTCTGGACGGGACGCAACGAGCGAGGCTTCCTGCAGTTCAAGAGCACGTACTTCAGCGTGAACGAGATCGACCCTTCGCCGCAGCGGGCGTGCGACACGGTCTATCACCCGCGTACGGTCCAGCCTGCGCTGCTCTATTGGCAGCGGACTAACGATGCGAGGCTCGGCAAGCTGTTCACTGATTGGATGAACACCTGGGTGGACGCGGCCGCGCGGTCGGAGCGCGGCAAGCCCGCCGGTGTGATCCCCAGTGCGATCCACTGGCCGGACGGTCGTATCGGCGGCCTCGGGGAGGACTGGTGGTCTCCCAAGAACCACGGCAAGTCGAAGCTCTACTACTGGCCCAGCGCGATGGGCATGATGACCAACACGCTGCTGTTGACCTACCACATGACCCGGGACGAGAAGTACCTGGCTCCGATCCGATCGATGGCGCAGATCCGGTTGGACTCCCTGCGGAATCGCCCCAAGAACCCGCCGCCAGGCAGCGCGGGCTGGTGCGGGGCGAAGCTCGGGCGTATCGCTGATGTGGCCGCCAAGTACAAGTTGCTGACGGGCCGGTCGGATTTTGATGAGCTGCTTGCGGCAGATAGCAAACCATGCATCGTGTTTCGGTTAAAGGGTGATCGCAGTCGACTCATTGAGGCCCTCCGACAGAATGCCGAAGCCCTGCGGCTCAATTTCGAGGGCTATACCAGCGAGGTGAGGTTCACCGATCGCGTGCTGAGGACCCCAATGCTCTTTCGGGAACCGTTGAACTTCGCCAAGCCCGATCGTCCCGTGCACGCGCCGGACCCGATGGTGCTGTATTCCTCGGTGACGGGCGATCCCGGCGGGCCGGGGTACTTTCCCTTCAACGCGGTTCGCTGGTTCACGCCGCCCCGCGACATCGCCGCGCTCGTGACGAAAGCCTGCCCCGAACGCTTCGAGGCCGAGCTGTTTCACTTCGGTAAGGCGTCCAGGTCGATGTCGGCCGAGCTGTATCTGCTGGCGCCGGGCAACTACGCGGTGAGCATCAAGCCGACCGGTCAGACGAGCGGGGGCGATCGAAAGACCGGTCGTGTTACGGTCAGAGGCCCGCGGACGCGCATCTCCTTCAGCCTGCCGGCAAGGCGGCTGTGCATCTTGTGCGTCTCGCGCGACTGATCCGGTCAGTCCGGCCAAACGGGCTTGATCTGCCACACGTCGATCGATCGGACGATCGCGTTCCCGCCGCGCGCGAAGAGTTCGATGCGCCGATCAGCCACGTCGGGATAGATCACCCGTGTCACGACTTTGCGGCCGCCGTTCACGAAGACTTCCATGACCGACTTGTCGAGGAAGATGTGCAGCGCGAGTGTCTTGCGGCCCGTACTCGTATCTGTGGGGACTTTCGTGCCGGCCACGTTGAGGATTCGACCATCATAGTCCAGCAGGATCGCTCGATCGCCATTCTCGGATCGACGCACCCGGATGCCGCAGGCCTTCGCACCACGCAGCTCGAACACGGCCAAGATCTCGAGCGTATCGCCGGCGGCCTTGTCGAGCACGCAGGACCGGTCGTTCAGGGGCAGGGCGTCTACGCGAACGTGCCCATGACGCAGCTTCTGTAGCTCGGGCACGGGCGTCTGTCGCGGTCGACCGTCGGACCCCAGCGTGAGAACGCGTGGCAAGCCGAGGCACCCGTTCCAGCCGCGCCCCTTCGCTTGGCCGGGCATGCCATAGAATCGCCCCTCGGTGTTCTTGAAGCCGCTGATCCAGCCGAACAGCACGCAACGCCCAGCGCGGTCGAACAGCGTATTGGTGGCGTAGAAGCCTCGACACATCGAATCGGGCCATTTCGGGCCGTAGCTGTGATCCAGGATGCCGCGGTTTTCCGCCTTGAACGCGAGCTTGTGCGGATCAAACGCACCGATCTGGTATTGGAGCTGCTGTGATCGATCGCTTCCCGAGGTCAACAGGACCCACTTGCCGGCGAGCTTGAAGAAGTTCGGGCATTCGCCGTGTACGCCGGCCAGGTGGCCGACGTATCGCCATTCGGTCAGTTCCTCGTTTCGGGCGACACAGACCGCGCCGCCGCTCGACTTGAACGTGACGAACGTCTTGCCGTCGGCACGGAACACGAACGGGTCGCTCCAGCCGTGGCCGACCGTCGACGGAATGCCGCTCTTGCGGCGATCGACGACCGGGTTGCCCGCGTGCTTCGTCCATGTGATCAGGTCGTCGTCGCCAAGGGCGGCCCATTGCTGGCGGCTAACGCCTCTTTTTATCGGCACATAGGTATAGAAGATCATCGGCCGGCCGCTACCGTTCATCGTCACGCACCCGGAATTGCAGCGCCGCTCCCCGCGGTCTGGCGACGGGCAGATGGCGATCGGCAGGTGCTCCCAGTGGACCAGATCCCTGCTGCGCGTATGCCCCCAGTGCGTGTTGTCCGTCCCCCAGAAGTCCCCGGTCGGGTTTAACTGGTAGAAGACGTGGTAGTGGCCCTTGTGATAGATCGCCCCGCACGGGTCGTTCATCCATCGAGCCGGCGGACGGAAATGATAGACCGGTCGGGTCGGGTCGCCTGTGCACCGCTCGATGCCCTCTCTGACCGCATCCATCGCGCGCGTGACGGCCGGATTGTCGTAGGCCTTCTTCGCCGGCCATCGATTGTCGAACCCCCCGGCGAAGACGTGTGCGACGAGCGACCCACACAGCAAACCTGTACCGGCGGGCACCTTGGGGTGGCGGCATTCCATGAATCGACTCCCACGATTCGCCTGGCGAGCAGTGGCCTTTGTCGGTCTGCGCGGATATACTACAGGGTTCATCGTTTGGCGCCGACGCTGAACGGAGTGAAAGCAAGGACTTCCAACCGGGGGGCGCATGCCCGTTTGACTCGTGTCTGACCTGAACCAGAGCAACATCCGGAACTTCAGCGTGATCGCGCACATCGATCACGGCAAGAGCACGCTGGCCGATCGCATCTTGATTCACACGGGTGCCGTCTCGCCCAGGGAGATGCGCTCTCAATTCCTGGACGACATGGACCTCGAGCGCGAGATGGGCATCACCATCAAGGCCAACCGCGCCTCCGTCGTCCATCGCCATGACGGGCAGGCGTATCTGCTCAACCTGATCGACACGCCGGGGCACGTGGACTTCCACTACGAGGTGTCGCGGGCGCTGGCCGCCTGCGAGGGCGTTCTCCTGCTCGTGGACGCCACACAAGGCGTGCAGGCCCAGACCGTCGCCAACGCCCATAAGGCCGTCGAAACGGGCCTGGTCATCATCCCGGTCGTCAACAAGATCGACCTGACCGGGGCGTTTCCCGAGGACGTTGCGCTCGAGATCGAGCACGTGTTGGGCATCCCATCCGAGGACGCCATCTTCACCTCGGCCAAGACAGGTGAGGGCGTCGAGGACGTGATGGCGGCCATCGTCTCTAGGATTCCTCGTCCCGCGGGCAGGCCAGATGACAGGCTCCGCGCGATGGTCTATGACGCCAACACCGATGTCCACCGCGGCGTGATCTGTCACGTCCGCGTCTTCGACGGGCGCCTCAGCCACGGCGACGAGATCGACTTCCTGGCGGCCGGCGCGAGCTTCCGAGTCGCCGAACTGGGCAAGTTCACGCCGAAGCCAGAGCCGGTCGACCGGCTCTCGGCGGGTGAGGTGGGATACCTGTATGCCAGCATCAAGTCGATCAAGGACGTGCACATTGGCGACACCATCACGCTGTCGACCGACCCCACCGACGAGGCGCTTCCCGGCTACGTCCCGCCGCAACAGATGGTGTTCTGCGACTTCTATCCAGGCCCGTCCAGCACGACCGTCGACCTCCGCAAGGCGATGGAGAGCCTCTGGCTGAACGACAGCTCCTTCACGTTCGAGCCCGTCAGCAGCGACGCTCTGGGCATCGGGTTCCGGTGCGGGTTCCTGGGCTTGCTGCACATGAAGATCGTCCAGGAGCGGCTCGAGCGCGAGAGCGACGTGGCGGCGGTGCAGACTGCCCCCACGGTCACCTACGAACTCCTGCTGACAGACGGTTCGGTTAAGCGCATCGAGTCGGCCAGCGAGATGCCCGATCCGGCCGGCATCGCCGAGATTCGCGAGCCCATCGTCCGGGCCAACATGATCGTCCCCGCCTCGACGCTCGGTGCGATCATGAAGATGAGCATGGACCGCCGGGGCAAGTACGTGTCGACCGAGTACCTGTCCACCACGCGAGCGATGCTGACCTACGATCTGCCGCTCAGCGAGATCATCTACGACTTCTACGACAAACTGAAGTCGGCTACGCAGGGCTTCGGCACGATGGACTACGAACTGGTCGGCTTCGCGCCCGACAACTTGGCCAAGATGAACATCCTGGTCAACGGCAAGTCCGTCGACGCCCTGTCGGTCATCGTCCACCGCGACAAGGCCGAGCAGCGGGGGCGGTTCCTCGCCCGACGGCTCCGCGACGCCATCGCCCGACACCAGTTCCAGATTCCCATTCAGGCGGCCATCGGCGGCAAGATCATCGCCCGCGAGACCATCAAGCCCTACCGCAAGGACGTGACCGCCAAGCTCTACGGAGGCGACGTGACTCGGAAGATGAAGCTCCTGGAGAAGCAGAAGAAGGGCAAACGCCGCATGAAGCAGATCGGAAACGTCGAGATCTCTCAGGAGGCCTTCATGGCCGTGCTCGATCCGGGGGACTGAGCGCATCGGGCAGGTCGATGCGACGAGCCTCGCGGCTGCTGCGATAGGCGGCGTCGAGGACGCGCATCACCGAGACGCTCTCGTCGATGGCGTTGACCGAAGCGGCCTGACCCGTCCGAAGGGCCCGACAGAACGTCTCGAGCATGGTCTTGTAGGTATTGACGCGTGCGTATTCGAGCTCTCGCTCGTCGGTCGGCGCCGTCGGATCGTCCGGGTTCACGAACTGGCCCAGCAGCGTGCCGTCCGGCGATTGCCCCGCCGTGCCGATCCCCGTGAGCTGACCGAGGGTCCCGGAGATCCGCCAGAAGGACCGCCCCGGTCGGGCGTTGAAGGCCGACCGGACCACGACGTGGACGTTGGGCTCCACCCCCAACAGCAGCGTTGCGCCGTCATCGACCTCGTAGTCGTGGACCTGCGTGCCGACCAGGGCTTGGACGCTTCGGACCCGACCGACAAGCGTTTGAACCAGATGGACGGCGTGGGAACCCACGTCCATCAGGCCCCCGCCGCCGCCCTCGCGCCATCGTTGCCGCCAGACCCCGGCAGGGGGGTACCAGAAGGACATGTCGACCTCAGCGACCGTGAGCTGTCCCAGGCGTCCGGCGTCGATGATCTGCCTGGCCAGGACATGGGCGCCATGGAACCGGAGCATGTAGCCCTCCATGAACAGTCGCCCACTCTCTCGGACGTCGCGGCGGATTTCCTCGGCCTTTGCCAGATTGAGCGCCAATGGCTTCTCGCACAAGACGGCCTTGTCCGCCTGCAGGCAGGTTCGTATCTGGGGTGCGTGCAGGAAGACGGGCGTGGCGATGTAGACGGCCTCGACGGCAGGATCGGCGACGGCCTCCGCCGGATCGGCCACAACGCTCGGGACACCAAACTTGTCGGCAATGGCGCGCGTGGCCTCGGGACTTCGACTGACGATCGTGTGCACGACGGCCAGCTCCGAGTCCGACATCGCTGGCAGCATCCGTCTCTGCACGAACTCGCTGCTGCCCACAACCGCCCAGCCAACCGGCTTCATTCGAGACTCCGATCCAGGTCAGTTCGGGCGTGCGATACGCAAGTCATGTACTGTTCCTGCTTGGGCGGGTCCTTCCCGAGGCCACGGTTGTCCACACCGAGAATGGTCCCCGGGACGATTGCAGGAGCAGGTGACGCAGGGAGGCGGTCGGTCCCGGCGGGCCTGGCGCATCGTGCCACGTCGTAGGTTCTCCGGAGGGAAGGATACGCAGAGGGCCTGCACGAGTCCAGGACACCCTCCGTACGCGTTACATGCCTTGGGGTGCGCTTCCCGTTCATGGGCAATGCGGTCACTTGACAATTGCGCCCCGTGGTGATAGTATTCATTCTTTAGAAGGGCCGGCGGCAGTTCGTGGATGCGTTTCCCGTGCCGTCGGCAAGCCCGGCGGGCATCCGGGCATGTTTGCAGAGCCCACCAGGTAGTCTCACATCCTTGCGAGAACCACTGGCCTTTGAGGCCTTTTCCGCATAGTCCATGTTGAACCTGCCTACGTGTCCTTCGCGAATCCTACGTGCCAATCGACAAGAAGGAGCCGTATTATGGCTACCGGTAAGGTGAAGTGGTTCAACGACAGCAAGGGGTTCGGATTCATTGAGGTGGACGATGGCACAGACGCCTTCGTCCATCACAACGAAATCCAGGGGGAGGGCTACAAGTCGCTGGCCGAGGGGGAAACCGTCGAGTTTGACCTCGTCAAGGCGGAAAAGGGCCCCAAGGCCACGAACGTGCGGAGGTCCTAACCACGATCGTTGGCGTTCGATGATCTAAGCGATCTGATGTCGCAGAGACCACAGGCCCGCAGGTCCAACCTGCGGGTCTTTTCATGGGACGCCTCCCACGCCACCTTCGGCGGCCTCAAGCCCAAGTTGATCGTTAGCCCGCCCACGCCCAAGGGCGGCAACGGTCCGCAACGGCCAATGGGCAATTAGGCACAGCCCCGCGCCGGCGCCCCGCCAAGGCGGACGACCGCCTCTTGGGATTCCCCGGTCTTTCCGCTATACTGATCCGTTCCGCGTACCCGCTGGGCGTCACACCTAGGGATGACTCCCCCAAGCAAAGGTAAGCGCATGGAGCCCGTGGACAAGATCCGCAACCTGGCCATCATCGCACACATCGATCACGGCAAGACCACCCTGATCGATTCGATCTTTCGAGCCGCGCGCGTCTTCCGAGGAAACCAGCACGTTGCCGAACGGGTTATGGACAGCAACGACTTGGAGCGCGAACGGGGCATCACCATCCGATCCAAACACTGCACCGTCAATTGGGGCGAGCACCTCATCAACATCATCGATACCCCCGGCCATGCGGACTTCTCCGGCGAGGTCGAACGCATCCTCTCCATGGTCGACTCCGTTCTCCTGCTCGTCGATGCCTACGAGGGGCCCATGCCCCAAACGCGATACGTGCTCATGCGCTCCCTCCGGCTCGGGCTCAGACCCATCGTCATCATCAACAAGGTCGACCGCCCCAACGCCCATCCCGAGATGGCCCTGGACAAGACGTTCGACCTCTTCGTCGAGCTGGGCGCCAGCGACGTTCAGACCGACTTCCCCGTCCTCTACGGCTCCGGGCTGGACGGCTGGTTCGTCCGCGACCTGCACACCGACCGCCCGGACGGGATGGCCCCGCTCTTCGAGACCATCATCCAGCACGTCTCGCCGCCCCAAGCTGACGCCGACGCGCCCTTCCTCATGCAGATCAGCGCGCTCGCCTGGAGCGACTACATCGGGCAGATCGGGTGTGGACGCGTCCTCCAGGGCCGGCTCGGAAAGGGGGACCTCTTCGTCCGAACCGTCACCCGCTGGCGCAAACCCGGCAGACCGGCTGCCGGCTGGGACGTCGAAGGCGCCTCCGAGGAGCGAGCCGACCACCTGTGGGTGACCCGGGGCGTCGATCGCGCCGAGGTCCAGGAGATCGGCGCCGGAGACATCGTCTGGATCGCCGGACCGACCGAGATCCGCATCGGCGATACCTTCTCATCTCCTGCTCTGGAGGCACCCGCCCTCAAGCCGCTCGAGATCGAGGAGCCCACCGTGTCGATGTTCTTCCTCGTCAACAGCGGGCCCTTCTCGGGTGAGGAGGGCAACGCCGCCACGCTCCGACAGATCAAGGAGCGGCTCGAACGCGAGCTCCGCGTCAACGTCGCCCTGCGAATGGAGGACCTCGGCTGGTCCGACGGCGTCAAGGTCTCAGGCCGCGGCGAACTCCACCTGGCCATCCTGATCGAGGAGATGCGCCGAGAGGGAATGGAGCTCTGCGTCTCGCGACCGGAGGTCATCACCCGTCAGGACGAGCACGGCAAGACGCTCGAGCCGATCGAGCAGCTCATCATCGACGTCCCCCAAGTCTACCAGGGCGTCGTCATCGAGAAGCTCGCTCGAAGGAAGGCCGAGATGGTCAACATGGAGAACGCCGGAACCGGCGTCATCCGAATGATCTTCGAGGTCCCCACCCGAGGCCTGATCGGCTACCGCAGCGAGTTCCTCACCGACACCCGCGGGCTGGGCATCATGGCCGCTCGCTTCATCGGCTACGGTTCATGGCGGGGGGACATCGTCTCGCGTAGCCGAGGTTCCCTGAGCGCCCTGGAGACGGGCTTCGCCACGACCTACCAACTGGAGAGCCTCCAGCAGCGCGCCACCCTGTTCGTCAGGCCCATGGAGCGCGTCTACGCCGGACAGGTCGTCGGCGAGAACGCACGGGCTGACGACATGCCCTGCAACCCCACCAAGCGAAAGCAGATCACCAACCACAGAAGCAGTACCAAGGAGAGCGACACCGGGCTCAAGGCCGCCAGGCAGCACACCCTCGATACCGCACTGGAATGGATCGCCCCCGACGAGCTCGTGGAGGTCACCCCCAAGTCCATCCGCATCCGCAAGGCCGTCCTGGACGCCGAGCAGCGAAAGCGGAACCGCCGAAGTCAAACCGCCGCCGCGACGTCATAGCTCGCCAGACAGACCATCTGCAACCAGGGATGAACCGTAGACTTCTTGGGAACTCCGATGAATGTGAAACGAGGGGGCGGCTGGCAGAGACGTACCCGACGGCTGGTGCGTAGCCCCCGCCGTGTAGACGTGAGAGCCGGCGAAAGACGCTGCGCGTGATGCGTATCCGATCCTCTGCGTTCTGGCAGGCCGTGGTCGGCGCCGACCGCGCGCACAGCAGTGACGACGGCAGGCAACAACTGGCAACCAGTAGGCATGAGGTACTCAATCCCCGCATGGGAGATCCTCCTCGGCTCCCACAAACCCGTCGCGGCACAGCGGCGTATCGATTCTACGGCACTCCTCGCCGCGTGCCGTGCCCTGACCTTGGAGACCGGGCGTGTGGCTGGGATGGGTGGTTCACCGCAGCATTCAAGCGTGGCCATGAGGCGCGCGCCTTGGTGCCAAGCCTCCTTGGCCCCAGGTGCCTACTTCCTGCTGGCCGTCTCGATGAACTCACCGAGCCGGCGTCGGTATTCCAGCAGGGCCCCTGGGCGTCGAGAGAAGTAGTGTGTGTCGACGAACACGGCCGGGCGGATCCCGTCGAGGAGCGCCCTGGCCTGTTCTTTGCACCGGCCGCGCCTGGCCAGCGCCGCCATCTTGGACAGGTACCAGTAGTCTTCCGCGCCGTCCCGCACGCACTTGAGGCGAATGCTCGGGCGGGCACCGGGGTAGATCAGGAAACCATCGCCGTTGTGCAGGCCCGCATACGGGTAACTCATCTTTTTGTTGCCCTTCCAGGGCTCGGCCGGCCAGTTCTCGTTGCCTGCGGGGTAGCGGTTGCCCGCGTAGGTGAACATCCCCTTGACGTCATAGTAGTGCGCCAGCCAGTAGACAGCCCTGTGCTCGACGGCATCCCGGTCGATCAGCATCCGCGGCGCGTCTACCACGGGCCGCTCCAGGTCGGCCTGGATCGGCACGCCACAGAAATACCACCACAACGCCTGCTTGCCCGGACGGCCCCGTGCCAGCCAGCTATGGAAGTTCGTGGACAGGTCGAACAAATGGATGTCACAGCCCCGTGCCATTCCTTCGTAATACTGCGAGGCCAGGAACACGCGCAGCCCCGGAAACGCCTCGCGGATCTCTTGGGTCTTGGGCACGTTGATGCGCTCGAAGTGCTCGGCGAGCGGTTCGTCTCGCGCGCCGTAGATCATTGCCGAATCGAGCCATCCCTTCTGCTTGATGTGGTCGTAGTAGGGGCGAAAGGCCTTCGCATCGCGCAGGGGAATCGTCTGGAAACACATCAACCCCCGCGCGAAGCAGAACTCCAAGATCTCGTCGAGTTGATCCAGCTTGGCTGTCATTCCCACGCTGATCGGGTCGGTGTGGTGCTCGAGCAGCACCGCGCAGTCCTGCTTCGAGGTGCCGCTCGTCCAAACGCACATTGGCATGGGGACGCGGTCTGGCAAGGCAAAACCCCAGACGTGGAGCCTTAGGGTGAGCGTCAGCGGATGGGAGTTGGCGGCGCGGACGGTCAGCGTGCCCTGGTAGTCTCCGGGGGGGGCATCCTGCGGCACTTTGACCTCACACCACACTAGGCCCAAGTCGGTACCCGTCACCGAGAAAGGTCTGAGCTCCAGCAGCGGATCTGGCCACATGCCGACGTGACGTGTGGCGTATTGGGGTCGAGCTGTCCCCACGTAGCCCACCCTCAGGAGCGTAATCGTGTCGGCAGGGAGCGTCTTTCCGTTCGGCCCGGTCAGGCCGGACGCCGTCACGAGGACGTCCCGCAACTCGAACCCCATCTTGGGAAGGACGGCGAGCTGGAACGCCTCGGCTTCGTTGCGCGCAGCAAACAGGGAAACCGAATCGGTCAACTCCCCCTTGAACCAGTACTTGGGTAGGAAGGTCTTTCGAAGCGAGGTCTCAACGCCGAGGACGTAGTCCAGCTTTCCCTTTCCCAGCTTCTGTTCGTACGCCCTGAACTTCGTGTTGAAGGCTCTGAGCTGATCGGAGAAGGGCGCTCCCCAGTGATCGACCGTGTCCTTGATCTTCTGCTCTGCCGGCGGGAGCTTCGGCGCAGCGGACTCCGCTGCGTCAGCTGCCGTCAAGGCAAGCACGAACATGGCGGGAATCAGTTGTCTTGATCGCACGCGTTTCTCTCCTCGGCGGCGTCCACATGGGAACAGCCCGGAATCCGCATTGCTCAGAAGGCTTTGATACGTCCGGTGAGGAAGTGGCTGAAGTGACTGCCTCGCGGACCTTCCGCGCCGGCAACGTAGATCGTCTTGCCTATGATGCATACGCCAGGATCGTTGAAGACAGCCCCCGGCGGGAGCGAACTCTCGATCTTCAGCCATCGATCCTGCCGGGAATCGTACACGAAAGGCAGATCATTCCAGACCACCGGCTCCCGATCCGTGGGGGAAGGGGCCACTCCGCCGACGGTGATGATGTATCGATCGGCGTAGACGGCGCCTTCCCACCCCGAGATTGCCAGAGGCGGCGCGGCACGCGGCGTCCACCGGTTCGCGGCAACGTCATAACACCACGCCTCGCGAAGACGGATTGCCTTGCCCTCCGCCGAGAAGGTGAGCCCGCCGAGTACGTAGAAGCGCCCCTGACAGACGGCCGATGCGGTCCATCCTCGCGGTGGGTCTGGGAGGGGCGCTCGTTGTCGCCAACCCGCTCGGGGGGCCGACAGATCCAGGACGTCCGTAGTCGCCCGAATCGTCGAGCGGTGATAGCCGCGTTTCGTTGCGTCGTACTCGTTCCCACCGGCCACGACCAGGTGCTTGCCGACGCATCCAACGGCCATGTGCGTACGGGGGATGGTCAGGCCCATGCATTCGTGCCAAGCGAGGGGTTGCTTCGTCAGGTCAAGCTTGAAGACAGCGGCTGATGGCGCGTATGGCGGATCGCTTCCTTTCATCTGGATCGCACCCCCGCAGACGTAGATGGCGTCCTGGGTGGCGATTGCCCGCGTATATTCGCGCCGGCTCGGCATGTCCGGCAACCTGGTCCACTGGCGGCGCTTCGGCTCGTATCGATAGGTCCAGCGCGACGTGCGCCGGCTCTTTGGGTCCTTGGTCTCATCGCCGGCCGGAATGAACCCGCCCATCAGGTATACCTGATCCTTGTGAACGACCATTCCCATGCCGCTGATCCCGCCGTGCGGCCCTCTCGGGACGAATGGCAGTCGCTCGACCGCCCATTGGATCTCCCCGAAGCTCGGGAGGTCTGCCACGACCTTGGGGGTCTTCTGCGAGAGGGGGGCATAGGGTGGATCGGCCCACTTGTCTCGCTGTGCGTATGCCCGGTTCGTCCAGCCAGCGCCTGCTATCGGCAAGCACGTCGACAACAACAACAGCGGGGTCAGACTCGGTTGCTCTCGCATCGAAGTCTTCTTCCTGTTCAGACGGGATCCCACATCTACCAGACCACGGCTGATCACTCTAGGTGGATCACCTCCTCGATTCAATCGAGAGCGGCCCTCCTCGCCTCGGGACGCTTGAACGGCTGAACAGGACTCTCCTTTGCCTGGGGAATATGCTGTGTGATCAGCAAGAGAAGTAAGTTGGATTCTCATCGCAATTCTGTCAGCGGCAGGATCGCGTACATCGGGGTTCGCCCGACTCGCGGTCTTCTAATGGCCTCCGATCAAGCCTGCAGTACGGCTTGCGTCAACAAGCGAACGTGGCCCGGATGCCATCGTGTGGTCACCCATGTCAAAATGAGGTCTACTACGCTTGGACCATGTGATACTTGTCGGAGGCACCGTTATGCGAGCGGACAGAATCGCAAGTTCGGCCATGTTGCTTGCGGTGTTCTTGTGTATTGGTTTCTCGGCGTTTGCCCGTGCGCAACCGGGCGCCATGCCATCCGGTACGCGCCCAGCCTTGCGCCCGGTGGTGGAGGTCGAAGAGGACGTCTACCCCTTCCAGCCCGCGCAAAACGGATCGAGCCCGATGTGGTGCTATGGCTCGACGTGCCTTGTTCGCATCGGCGCCGACGTCTTCGCCAGCGGGTTGGAGACCATTTCAGACGCCAAGTCGTTGAACAACGTCCGCTGGACGCTGTGGAGGCGGAGTCGCGCCGGCTGGGAGCTTCAGCAGAAGGACACCGTCCACCGAACCCGCGAGCCGTGTCCGCTGGTCGGTTTCCCCGACGGGCGGTTGTTCATGTCCGTCAATCCGACGTTGGTTGAGGACCCAAATGCCAAGGTCGGACCAGCCCGGCCTGAGATCCTCTTGTTCCGTGCGTTCGATCCCAAGGCGCCGTTCAAGCGACTGCTGCCCGACTGGAAGGGCAAGCCGGCCTTCACTGAGCATTCGTATCGCACCTTCGCCGGCGACGGCCGGCGCGGGGAGTTGATCCTCTTCAACAACGTCGGCTACACCCACTCGCAATGGGCGTTCATGGACCGAAGCGGTCGATGGGCGGCGACCGGAACGCTCCTCTGGCCGAAGCGGGCCGATCCCCGATTCGCTCCATACAAGTCGAAGCGGGCACGGGTCAACTACCCCAACGTCGTGCTGCGAAACCGGGCGGTGCATCTCTGCGGGGCCTCCGCCTTCAACCTGTGGGAGCGGGTGGCCGGCAGGCCGGACCTGATGGGGCGCAAGTGGAGCAATCGCTGGAGACGTTTGTACTACACCTGGTGTCCCGACATCACCGGCGCGCCGTTCCGGCCGTGGGTCGAGATCGCCAGCACACACAAGACGGGGGGATGGCTTTTCCCGGCCGACATGTGGCTGGCGCCGGACGGACAGGTCCGCCTGCTGTGGATGGAGTTTCCGATCGGTCGTCAACTCCGTGATCAGCACTTCAGCGACATCAAGCGGATCACCTCGTTGAAGTACGCGGTCGTCCGCGACGGTGAGGTCGTGCTTCGCCGCACCCTCGTTCAGGGAGGGGAGGGCCTGACCGGCCCGGTGCCGCGCTGCGCCCGCTTCGCCGTCACGCCGGGCGGGCGACTGATCGTGTTTGACTACGTAGAAGGCCGGAGCGCTTCGGGCAAGACACTCCGTCAGAACCGGGTCACGGAGATCTTGCCAAACGGGGATCTCGCAACGCCCATCGTCGTACCGATGACGCACCCGCTGGGGGCGTTCCTGGGCTTCTTTACGGCCACGCCTCGGGGCGGCTCGTCGCCATCCAGGACGTTGGACCTGTTGGGTTACCGCGCCTACACGCCGGACACCCCGATAACGCGCACGAAGTACAAGCTGCATGACATCAAGTCACCAACCAAGATCAGCTATGCGCGGATCCGCCTTTGGTAGCAGCCGGTTGCCCGGTAGCAGTAGAGCGGATGGGACAGAGCCATGTTCGTCGCTCCGCTTGCCAGCAATGGCGTTGAGGTTGGCTGGGCCCGGTCAGGTATGATAGGGTCAGGCAAGCGCGCTCCCCGACCGAGCGCCTGGGGTGCCGTGTTGATGCCGCGCTTTCAGGACCATTGGGAAGGAAGCAGGAGGACCTCATGAAATCCGTGGCCATTCTTGCGACGACGTGTGTTGTGATCGGAGGAAGTGTTTTGTTCTGCTCAGTGACTGCTCAGTCATCGGAACGGTCGAGCGAGACGAAGTTCATCCTCAGACCGATCGGCTCGGTCCACAAGGAGAATGGGCGTACAACGCTTTGTCTGAACGAGGGCGTCAAGCCGGCCCTGCGCGGGCTCGATGGGTTCTCACACGTATGGGTTCTGTGGTGGTTCGACCGCAACGATACGCCGAAGAAGCGTTCCGTTCTTCAAGTGCATCCCCGTGGGAACAAGAAGAACCCATTGACCGGCGTGTTCGCCTGTCGGGCGCCAGTCCGGCCGAATCCCCTTGCCCTGACCTTGTGTCGCATCGTTGCCGTCCGGGGCAATGTGGTCGAGGTGGACAAGATCGACGCGTTTGCCGACACGCCGATCGTGGATCTCAAGCCCTATGTTCCAGGCTGTGACTCAGCGAAGGCGTCGATTCCGGATTGGCTGAAGCGTCGCCGGAAACGCGATTGAGAGGGAAGCTGGAAGCGCGACGCGGGAATGCTCTTCCCCAGCGGAACGGCGTTCCGCCGCCGGGCCGGACCTCCCTTCGCCTAGTCTGGCGTTGCGCTTGTTATCAGAGCCAGACGGTCAGAGTGTCCGATCAGGTACCGATTTGCCCGACGGGCAGGCGCAGCACGAAACGCGCGCCATTTGTAGCCGTGCGGTCCATCCACAGCTCGGCCCCCATCCGTCGGGCCAGCCGGCGACACAGCGCCAACCCCAGTCCCACCCCCGGCGTGGGACTGGCCCCGTCACGCGTCGACCTGGAAAACGGCCTGAAGACACGCCGGACGTCTCGCCCGGTGAGCCCGGGCCCATGGTCTCGCACGGCAACGAGCGCATGACCGTTTCGAAGGTCGGCCTGCAGGTGAATCCGCTTATCCGAAGCGTCGGCGGCATACTTGCAGGCGTTGTCCACCAGGTTGAATAGGATCTGTTCGACGGCAGAGATGTCGATCCGGACCGGCCGCTGCAGCGTCGCGGCCTCTGCCTCGACCACCAACTCCATGCCGGCGTATCGGGCGTGGTGGGTCAGGCGGTCAGTCACCCGTGCAAGCAGCTCCTCTAAGGTCACGGTTTCGACGCGCTCGGAGGCTCGGCCCCGTTCGAGCCGCGCGTATGCCAGGACGTTCTCGACGAGGTGGCCCAGCCGCTCGGCCTCGGCCCGCAGCGTATCCAGGTAGTCCTGGCGCTTCGCCTCGTCGGGGACCCTTCCCTCAGACAGCATTTCGGTGTACAGGCGAAACGTGGTCAGCGGCGTCCGAAGCTCGTGCGTCACGGCAGAGACGAACGCCGCACGCCGTTCGCTCAAGATCACCGCGCCCCTGAGCACGACCGCCACCACCGCCGCCGCCAGTAAGACGCACGCCCACGCAACGATCAGCGACAGTTGAATGGCCGACGTCCCCGCAGCAGGCTCGGCCGGCACCCGGCCGGGGACGAGCCTGACCGGCAGCGCCGCTAGCATCCGCGGCCCCGCGCCCGCTTGAACGGCATCGGCCGCCTCGAGTCTGGCCTCGGGCAGCAGATCCTCGACGCCCTCGAGCAGCCACTGCCTGATCGCTGGCCAGTCGAGCCAGCAGCCCTGGACGTACGCCTGACCGTCCACCGTGACACGCCGAGCGAGCAACAGCACAGAATCGAGCCACAACGGGCTGATGAGCCCTTCCCGTATGTCCGATGCTACAGCCCGAGGTGCCCCTCGCCTGCCCGAGGGCGCGGCCAGCTGCTGCCGCACGTTGGATGCACGCCATCGCACTTCGGCGGTGTTGCGCACCGTCTGAGCGTCTACCCGCGGTTGCTGGCCTCGCGTTCCGTCCAACGTCGCCAGCCGCGCGGGTGCCGATGCCGAAGGATGCTCAGCTTTCGGCAGACGCCCGAGCAGCGCGCCCCGGTCGACGAAGGCCTCGAGCTCGCCAAGACGACGGCCCGCGGCCTGCACGTTCTCGTGCGTCGTGTACCCCCCCTCGGCCAGGTCACGCATGTTTCCCTTCGGCACCTGCGGCGACGTCAGCTCGCCTTTCGGACCGATCTGGAAGTGGATCAGGACGTGTGGCGACTGATAGGTTAGCAACGGGGATGGCATCAGGACGTCCCCCCGCTCGATCTTGGCGAACATCCGGGTGTAGGCCCGCTCGGCGGGATAGAACGGGCTGTAGTCGAAATAGGGTCGGCCGTTCTCCTCGGCGATCAGCGGGGCGATGGCCGAGTCCATCCGCCACAGGGCCAGCCGGACGTTCTCCTCGACCGCCGCTTGCCTGCGGGCCTCGATCTCGGACCGGTCGAGCCGCAAGACCGCAAGACTGATCCACCCCATCGCGCCCAGCACGATGGCCATGCACAGGCCGAACGCCACCCACGTGTGCCAGGCGCGACCCATCACGTCTGTTCCCCGATCGACAACATGTACCCCTTGCCGCGAACGGTCCGGATGATCGCCGGGTCGGACGGGTTGTCCTGCAGCTTCTCGCGCAGTCGAGCGACGTGCATGTCGATGGTGCGGGTCCGCATGCCTCGCGCGTCGATCCGCCAGACACGGGACAGGATTTCCTCCCGCGAGATCGCGCGGCCCGCATGACGGGCCAGGTATCGCAGCAGCTCGACCTCTCGTTCCGACAGATCGTGCCGCTCACCGTCGTCGAGACGGACCTCACGCCGTGCCAGGTCCGCCGTCCCGCCGGCGAACCGAATCCTGGTGACGTCGGAAGGGCGTTCGGGACTCCGTCGCAGCACGGCGTCGATGCGGGCGAGCAACTCCTTGACGCTGAAGGGCTTGACGACGTAGTCGTCCGCGCCCAGTTGCAGCCCTCGCACGCGATCGTTCTCCTCACCGCGCGCGGTCAGGATGATCACTGGCAGCGTCTGGCGGACGGTCCGCACCTCCTCCAGGATATCGAGCCCCCCTCTGCCCGGCAGGACCAGGTCGAGCAGGATCAGATCGCAGTCGGCGCCGATGGCCATCTCGAGGCCGTCCTTGCCGTTGTCGGCCTCGAGCGCGGTGTAGCCCTCGAACTTCAGGGCGTCGGCGATGCCCCGGCGAATCGCGTCGTCGTCCTCGATGACCAGGATGCGCGTTGCTGCCATGGTCTACTTGAACTCGATGCCCTTCTCGGCCGCCTGCTCGCGGACGGTGCTGACGATGACGGCATCCAGCGTCTTGCCGCCCGATTCGCTCCGCTTCTTCATCTCTGCCTCGACGTGCTTCTTGCGCTGTTCGTTCAGCTCCTTGATCTTCTTCTGCAGCCCGGCGCGCTTTTTCTGATTGGCCGCCACGTACGTCTTCCGCTCCGCCAGGCTCTGGCGCTGCATCTCTTCGGGCAGGTCCTCGGTCTTGACGTCCTCGAGCTTGATCTTACCCTCCCTGACGCCGTCGACCAGATCCCAGGATGAATTTCTGTAGTGAGCGGAAGCCTTGGCAACCGCCCTTTGCGCTGAGTTGCCCGGTGAGACGCGCGACGCATTGGCGTCCTGTGCGGTCTGGTTTGCTGCGCTACTCTTGCCGCGCGGCCCGTAGGGCAGATAGGTCTTGTTCAGCTCGGCACCCAGCTGGGCGAGTTCCTTGTCCTGAGGCGCCGAGATATGAACGACCTTGCGGTTCTGGTCGATGTGCATGTACTTGCCATCGGCCAGCGTTGCGCCGTGTTCCCACTTGGTGTCGACGCCGACTTGACGCGGACCGCAGTGTATCGTGTTGACGGTGATGCCCTTCGCGATCGCCGCCTTGCAGGCTGCGCGGTAATCCACGTCGCCCTGCGTGAACGGCTCGTTTCCGGCGATGAAGATGGTCTTGAGATCGTCGTTCGACCCGCTCCAGGAAAGGGCCACGGTGGCGGCCTTGATCACGCGACCGCAGTACTCCCGACTGCCACCGACCTTCAGCGCGAACAGCTCCTCGGAAACCTTGTCGAGGTCGGTGGTCAGCGGCAGGACCATGCGAAGAAAGCCCTTGCTGCTGGGAATCGAGCCGCTCCCGTACTGATACAGCGCCACCTGAAGCTCGGGCGTCTTGCCGCCGCGCTTGGCCGTCGCGAATTCGTTGACGACCTTCCATAACTGATCCCTGGCCTGATTGATCAGACCTTGCATGCTGCCGCTCGTGTCCAGCAGGATGGCGACTTGGATCCGCGGCGTCTGATCCTTCGTTTCCTGCGCGTCCAGTCCGCTTGCGGCCACGAATGATCCCAACAGGAGCATGCCCACGCAGATCGGTTTGGTTGCTGCATTCATCACATCCATCTCCTTCGACACAGTGGCCGGGGCGTCTCAATGCCCGGCCGGTCCCTTGACCAGTATCGTCTCGCCATCCACGACCATCAGGATGTCGCCTCGAAGCGAAACAGACCCCTGGCGGCCTTGGCTGGCCAGTTCGGCTGCCAGTTCCCGAAACTCCTCAGATCCGAAGTGGATGACCTTCCCGGGCCGGATCTGGTTGGCCTTGTCGATGATCCGGCTGTCGATCCACTGACGCCCACGCCGGTAGAAGGCCCGGTCGTTTATCTGCTGGACGGCTGTGGTGCTCACGCGGTGCATGTTCTGGTCCCAGAACGTGTTCCGAGGATTGAGCCGCGCCTGGTTCCTCATGAAGATGCTGTTGCTGCCCTGATTGACGGCCCCCAGGCCGGATCGGGTTCGCATCCCGCGATTGCGGAAAGCCCGGTTCGCCTCGGCGAGGACCTCGTTCCGCCGCGACAGGTCGGTCCCCTCTCTTGCCAGGAACGACGTGTACTCCGTCAGCACGCCGAACTGCTTGCTTAGACGCACCACCTCGGCCACGAGTTCCCGGGCCTTCGGATGGGTCGCGATCTTCGCCCGATGAGGGTCGACGCCCCAGTCGGCGCCGTGCTGGCGGATCGCGTCGACGAGGATCCCGATCTTCCGGCTGGCCCACAGGCGAGGGACGAACGCGTTTCGTGTGGTGGCCTTGTCCAGGCCGAACGTGAACCGGAACGTCCGTTGCCGACCCAGGTAGTTGCCCGCCAGGACGAACGTGAGCGGCTCGGTGCCGACGTACTGGCCGGCAAGGACGAGTTGGTCGCCTTCGAACAGATCCGGCAGCTTGGGGGGGATCAGGTCGCGCGTCCGACCGAGCGCCGGGGTTCCGTCCGGATTTACGACCTTCAGGTCGGCGCTGGCCAGCACCGGACCGGCCAGACGCTTGAAGACCTGTCCGACCTTGACCTCCACGTCCTCCTTGGGCAACACGAACGTGGCGGTCGCCCGCGTCTCGTTGGCGATCCTCTCGAGCAGCGGCGTGTTGACGTCCACGCCCACGCCGAACGTGAAGACGCGACGCTGATACGGGTTTGCCTTGATGGCCACGTTTCGGATGGCCGTCTCGGAGGTCTGGCCCATGGTCGGCAGCCCGTCGGTCAGGAACAGGACGATCGGCAACATCCCCGGCATGGGCCTCTGACGCAGCGCCTCGACCAGGGCGTCGTGGATGTTCGTGCCCCCCCGCGCACGAATCCCCTCGATATACGCGCGGGCGGCCCGGACGCGATCCGCGGTGTTGGTGACGGGCCCGTCCGTGGAGAAGGCGTCAACGGCCTCGTTGTATAGGAAGATGTTGAAGGCCTCGCCCTCCTCCAGACCGGCCAGGATCTGCAAAGCCGCGGCGCGAACCTGGCTGAGCTTCTCCCCGTTCATACTGCCCGAGCGATCGAGCACGAGCGTCACCTCGCGCTTGATCGCCGGAGCGCTGGTGATCGTTGCGGGCTTGGCGGGAAGGCCGGCCAGCAGCAGGAAGTACCCCCCGCCCACCGTCATATCCGGGTAGGCGAACAGAGACGCCGTCACGCCGTTTCGCTCCAACAGGTAGGACAATCGGAACGGGCCCGGCTCGGTCCTGGCCGTCGGGGGGATTCGTGCCGAGACGGCGTTCCGGCCGAGTCGCTTCGTCTCCAGCGGATGGCTCGGGGAGTAGACGGTCGATATCGCTTGCTTCGACTTGATCTTGACCGCGATCGACCATGGAATGTTGGATGCCACGTTCTCGCTGCGAGGCAGGACGTAGTCGATCCGATCGCCGTCGGCGCTCAGCACGTGTTCGTAGGTCAGTCGGATCTTCTGCGCGCCGTTCGCCGGCACCGGAAAGACGCTGGACCGGACCAGGTTGTACCCGGCGAACTCCAGCAGCGCGGGATCCCGGGTCCTGGCGACGATGGCGTCGTAGGTCTTCTTCGCTTGGTCTTTCGGCAGGACTTGCGCGGTCGGTTCGCTGCCCGCTCCCCGGAACGTGAACCCGCGGAGCACGGCTCCCTCGGGTACGGGCACGAGCAGCTCGGCTTTTTGCCGGGATCGGCCGGGATTGTGCACGCTGACGTCCATCGTCGTGGTGGCCACCTGCTCCAGGATGACGACGCCGACGGTCACCCCTGTGATCCGAACTGCGCCAGGCCGGCCCATCGAAAACGCCCGCGACTGCGGCACGATCACGTTCGACGCGAACGGCCGGTGCACGTCCATCCTCTGAGCCCGGGCCTGTCCGAGCGCGATCGTCAAGACCGCGATCGAGCCGAAACGCCATCCTCGCTCTGGCAAACGGAACATATGACACCTCCTGCCGATCGGCGACCACCGACGGCTCATTCATAGTGTACGGCGCGATTGGAGTGTCGTTTGTAAAGGGTTCGTAACATCATCCAGCGGGTGCGATGAGGGTCGAGCAGGCGAGCAGGGTCGACTCACAGGTTGGGGGTGCCGAAGACGGAATGACGACGTGAGCAACTGTAGACAGGCTCTGGCGGGAGAAACAGCTACTGCTTCTTCATCAACCAGACCTCGGAGCAGAGCGTGCCCCAGCCTCCCGTGTTGCGCCACACGGTCAGCTTCGACTCCGGCCCTTCGCCGATGCCTTCGGACTTCCGGAACCACACCTTGAGCGCGCCATCCTGGGTGACCTTCTTGGGAATGTCGAACTCGAAGAAGCGACACCTGCTGACGGGGAGTTCCAGGTCTTTGGCGAGGCATGCATCGTCCGCAAAGATCGACTGCGACTTCTGCTTGTGGTTGACGGCATACCGGGGCAGATAGCCCGGACGAACCAGCGTGAGCCGCACGCGGTACTGCGCCGCTCGATCAAGCCCACGATACTCGAAGGTCACGCCCGGATCTTCGTCCGTTGTGAAGACCATGGTTCGCTGCGAAGGACGGTTCTGTTCGGAGAAGATGCCATCGCCGAAGGACCAGCCTCGGGTCAGATGCGGCGGACGTGAGGGACCGCCGGCGTTGTCGTAGAAGCCACCGTCGCCGGGGTCCTCATAGTGCACGACGCGACGGAGGATGGCCTGCCGTTCGTCGCCCGCGGCCTTGAGCGCTTCGGCAACCTGTTTTTCTAGCCAGCCGAGGCCGATCAGGTCGCGATCGAGGTTGAAGTACCCCACGTTCCTGACGCCGAAGAGGGCGTCGGTTTGCTTGCCGAGCTGCCCCGCCTCGGCTCGCAGCGCCTTCATCTCCGGCGTCTCGATGTCGGCTTCGAACCGGGCCTTGGCTTGGTTGAGGGCGCGATCGGTCCGGCCGGTCCGAAGGGCCTCAGCCAGGAGATCTTCGACCCCCGCGGCCAGCGCGCGCTGTCGGGCCTCGCGGAGCTTGACGTACTTATCCAGCAACGCCTTCTGCATATACTGGCCCCAGAGGTAGTTTCTCTCCCGCTTCTCGGCCGACATCTGTTGGCCCGCCTTTCGCACGAGGCCAATCAAGCGGTCCACGCCTTGCTGGTTGTGCTTCGAAGCGGCGAGGTTCTCCTCCAATTGAAAGACGGCTTGCGCCATGGTGTCGGCGGCTTCGGGACCAAACCACGTGCGGGCATACTCGTTTACGACGTCCTCGACGCTTCGGTGCGGCGACCACAACAGGCGCTGCCACATCCACGTATTGAAATGGTCGTGGTGGCCTTCGGAGTACGCGACGTCGCCGATGGTGTACCCCATCGTTTCTCTGAAGACACGATGGTAGTGGCGCGGGCGGGCGTGGAACGTTCGTCGGTGGTACACCTGTTCGAAGGCGGGATCGGGCCTTTTATCATAGAGCCAGTGGCCCCAATGCGGCGGGAGCTCGTGGTTTCGGTCCGGGATGAGTTCGTGGTCCATCAGGCCGTATTGCGAATAGACCCAATGCGTCAGATCGGTGAACATCACGATGTCGATGCTCGGCGGCAGTTGATGCAGGATCTCTTGGAGGTAGCGCCCGTGGGGTCCGAAGCCGGGATGGTCGAACAGATCCATGCGGTGGTCCTGCCGGCGGCCGGGCATCCAGCCCATGGCGTTCGAACCGGGCCCGTAGCAGAAGGCGTCCATCCACGGTCGCGGCGCCTTGTTCACGTAGTCGAAGATGGCCTGGTCTCCGGCGTTGTCCAGCTTCTGGTTCGCCACGAAGATCTTGGTGTTCGGGCTGTACTTCTTGACGATCTTCGCCATGTCTTCGACGAGCCGGATGTAGACCGCACCGAAAGGCCTACACCGATCGCATTCGCATCCGCCACCGTCGCCCGATTTGATCCGGACGTAGTCGTAGGGCGGGCAGCTTCGCCAACGCGCCTCCCACGCCTTGAGAATGGCCTGCCGCGCCTCCGGGACCGACGGGCAGAGGAAGTTCTTGCGCCCGATCGCCTCGACGGCCCGCCACGCCGGCGGCCCGGAACCAATGTTGGCGGACCAACTGAACAACACGTCCAGCCCGTGCGACTTGACGAACTCGAACCGCGTGGCGCCCTCTCGTGATTCCAAGCCGAACGTGAAGGTGTTCGCGCCGGCCAGGGCGTAGTCGAGCAGCACCTTCCGCCACTCCTGCTCGGTCCACGCACGGGCCCCGGTCAGTTGTCTCATCGTGTGTCCCTGGCTGAGCGTAAGGCCCCGCACCTTGAACGCCGAAGCGGCGCGGACGTGAAGGTCGACGGGAAACGCGATACGCCCCTCCGCATCGTTCATCCTGCGCAGGATCTCCCCCACGGCATAGAGGACGCCGCGCTCGTCGACACCGGCGGCTACGACCGGCATGCCCGCGCCCGACGGGATCGATTTCAGGATGAATCCTTCGCTGCCGGGATCACGCGCCGTTGGCAGCCGTATGCCCTCAGAGCGGCAGACCTTCTCGAGCAGGGGGTGCCGTTTCGGAACGCCCAGGATGATGATTAGCTCGCGCTCCTTCAGCCCGTCCAAACGCTTGGCAGGAGCTACAGGCACTTCGGTACCCGTTCTACGGGCGATGCGGTCGGCCAATAGCTGGACGATCTGCTTCTCGGCGGCAGTCTGTTGCTGCGCCGGCACGATGGTGACGGCGTCGAAGGTCCGCGCCTCGGCAGTCCCGAGCAGCAGTCCCAACGGCACGACCGCCCAACAGCGCTTGCTCGTGTGTCGTCGCATGACTTCCTCCTGCGCCTAGCTCGATGGGACCTCGAGCCGCATCCCGTAGATTGAGTTCGCCCCGTTCTTCTCGCCAGCATAGAAGACGAGGAACCAAGCGTTGTCGTCGAGATGGACCATCCAAGGGTAGCTGTAGTCCTCGCAGCCGGGAAACGTGACCACCAGGCCCAATCGACGCCAGTTCAGCGTCTTGGCGCCGGCCGACCAGAGATAGACCTCACCGCGCCGCGTACGTTGCGACTGCAACGCCAGCAGCCTCGAAGCATCTGCAGGATCCGTCGCGATGAAAGGGCTGGGGTGCCCGGCGGAATCGTCGCCCCCTAGGACCAGACGCGGCGGTGCCCATGTCTTGCCCAGATCGTCGCTCACGTACTGGTGGTACACGCAATCGCTATCTTTGCGGATCAGACCGATGAGTCGGCCCTGGGCGAACGCAAAGCAGGGCTCGAAGAGACGCTTCGTCGTGATCGTCTTCGGCTCACCCCACGTCTTGCCGTGGTCCTTCGAGTAGGCGACCCAAATGCCGTCTCCCTTGGGCTTGCGGTAGTGGCCGAACACGGCCAATCCGCTGCGGGGCACAGGGAAGATCCGCCCGTAGACCGAGCCGGTCCTGTTGTCGGCGAGCGAGGATGCGTCCGCGCGATCCCACGTCCGGCCGCAATCATCGGAGCGCCACCCGAAGACGCTGGTTCGTGTGTTGCCCGAGAATGCCATCGCGAGCAGGACGACTGCGCCGTCCTCCGCCACGCCCACCGCCAGGTTTCCCGAATGGCGGTAGTCCTTGCCTTCGCCGAACGTCCTGAGGATTCGAGGTTGACTAAACGTCTTGCCCTTGTCTTTGGAAATCGAAACGGCGGGGCACCCGCCTGCCGTGTGCTTGCGTGCCGCGATGTAGGCCAGGACGAGCGTTCCATCCTTTGCCTTTACGATCTTCGGCCAACCGAGATGTGCGTAGCGGGAGTCTTTGGGCGCGGGGACAACAACGCGAGGTCTTGCGAAGTCGCCCGGTTGAGGTTCCCCCCCGGCGAAGGAGGCCCAGCAACCGACGATTCCCGTGCAGACAGCGATGGGCAGCGGGCAGATGCGCATGGGCCTTCAGTGGCCTCCTGTCGCGGGTCGAGCATGAGGCCCTGACCCTCTTACCGGTTTCTACCTGTCCTTCGGCCCAGTCTTCAGCAGCGACTGCCTGCATAGGGTAAGGGGGATTGCCCTCGGCCATCAACGTGGGAACGTCGTCGGGTCGCTTCTTTGGGTGGTCGTCCAGACACTTGAGCGGACGCTCGCCATCTGCCGACCGTCCGGGCCTGCCGTGGAAGCGAAACACGCCCAGACCGTCGCTCCCCTGGGCGGTGACGTAGAGCAGCCCTGCCCGGAAGACCAGATCATGTGCGCCGCCTCGCCTACGACGCGGGTCGGAGGCGCGAGGATCGCCGCCTGCGAAGACATCGGGGGCCGTCAAGTGGCACAGGGACCGCGGCCGGTGCGGATCCTCGATACTCACCGCTTCGACGGTACGCTCGGAGGCGACGAACAGCGTATCCCCGTGCCGCGTCAGCCCGCAGGGCGAGTGGTCCGCCGTCGGGATGACCGCAAGCACGACAGGCCGACGGGGATTCTCGAGACAAACGACGGCGACGTTGTCCGCGTGGTTGCAGGCCACGAAGGCGTGTGGAGGCCGGATCGCGATGCGATTCGCCCCGTCCAGCCGTTTGTCCTTCACGGCCCCTTCGACGACCCAGCGGTCGACGGGCCATAGCGTATCGCGCCCATGCTCGCCGATCCGGTAGATGCACAGCTTCACCGGCGACCCACGGCGCTGATCCACAACGATGGCGTGGTTGCCGAAGACCGCGATGTCATGAGGCGCTGTCACCGAGCCGCACTTCCGCGTGTCCAGCGAGCCGATGAAACGCGGGTCCCTGGGCCGGGCGATGTCGAAGACGTTCACGTCTCCCCCCTTGCTGGCCGCCAAGACGTGAGCGCCCCGACGTACCATTCCGTTGATCCGGCGGATCGTCGGGTGCACGACGCGTTTCAGCAGCGCCGGGCGTGTGGGATCGGCGACGTCGACGGCCAGCAGCGCGTCGGCCCCGACCAGGCAGACGTCGCCGAGCGGCAACACGGTCTCGCCGTCGCCGATGCCCTCCGTGATCGATCCGAGCACGCGCGGGTGCGACGGCCTCGAGATGTCCACCACGGCAAACGCACCCCACTTGCCCGCGATGAACGCGTGGTCCCCCTGCAGCTCGACGTCGTGCGCCCCCGCGAGTTCGCGGTGATCTCGCACGGCACTGACGATGGAGAAGGTCGGTCCCTGCGCATCGGCCCCGCCGGTCACGGCGGAGGTTATCATCGCCAGCAGTGACAATGCGAGGGTCACCGGATTGGGCATTCGATCCCCTTGCTTCGTGAAGTCCCCGGCGCGCCGCTAGAAGCACGCGACGATCGCCTTGCCGGACAGATACGCGAAGCAGACTGCCTGCGCCTTCAGGGCGAGGGTAGTCTACACATCCGTTGTGCGTCCTTTCCACCTCGATGAGATTCTGAGTCTGGCCACAGTGGCGCTGCCTCTCCCATTCCGCCGGCCGCCGTCGCTTTTGACGGCGACCGCCTCGCCCATGTCCCCGTAGCCGATGTGTCGGAGTGGCATCACCCGGGAAGCGAAAGGGCCCTCGGGTCACGTAGAGCCGAGGGCTCTCGATTCGCAGGAAGGCTGCGTGGCTGACGGGGTTCACGTGGCCTTCCCCTCGCATCCGCTGGGAGGTAGCCACGCCGAGCAGGCCGCCGGACACCCATGGTGCTGGCTTTGGGTACGTCCGGCTTCCGTATCCGCTATGCAGCACGCCGCCTCAACACGAGCAGGAAGCCGAACAGGCCGCAAGCCATCATCGGCAGCATGGGGCCCATCCCCAAACCGCACTTGAACGTGGCCGTGATCTCCTTGTCGGCGTTCATCGTGATCGTCAGCGGGTTGTGCTGCTCCTGCCCTGCGGGCACGTCCCCCTCCCATCCAAAGAAGCCCTTGCCCTCATGGGCCTCAGCCGTCAACGTCACGATGGCGTTGGGCTCGTAGAACATGTCGTTCGGCTCGACGACGACTTGGCCCTTGTCCTGGCCGACAACGGTCAACGTCAGGACCCGGGCGAACTCGTCAGCCCCCATGTCGACGTTCGAGCCGACCACCCTCGGTTGTGCGTCGATGTCCGTCTGGTCGGCGTAATCGCCGTTCGGATCCCCCGCGTCGCGACAGGGCGAATCAAGTGAGAGGTGGTAGTCGTTGTCTTCCCAGGTGTTGGGGTCACCGTCGGGGCCGTTAGGGTCGGCGAACAGGGGATCCTCGCCGGTGTTGTGGTCATTCGGGTCTGAGCAGTAGCTTTCGCATCCCTGGATGCAGCTGTAGGTCACCCGATCAGGCAAGGAAAAGCTGTAGATCTGGTTCGACTCCACTGTAGACGAGCCCGCAATGTTGCCCCACAGGAGGCAGTTGGTGACGTCGACCTTCCAATGGTCGCTCGCAATGCCTCCGCCGCCCCCTGAGGCGTCGGATGAGTTGCACGAGAACGTGCAGTTGCGGACTGTGGTCCTGCTGTAGATGTTGCACATGCCGCCGCCAAGCACGGACGCCGAATTCCCTACGAAGCTGCAGTTGCTTACGATAGAGTCGCTCCATAGGTTCTTCAAGCCGCCCCCCGTAGCAGCCGTGTTTCCGAGGAAGATGCAGTTGGCGATGCTCGGGGCTCCGCTCACGATGTCGCTGTAGTAGCACTGGATGCCTCCCCCTTCACCTGCCGACGAATTGCCCAGGAACTCGCAGCCGACTACGCTTGGGCTCTCGCAATAGCGGAACAGGATGCCGCCGCCGCCTTCGTCGGAAGACGGGCCGCTACACTGGTTCTGGGCGAACCTACAGTTGGTGATCGAAGGGCTACTGTACTCGCTGTAGAGCCCACCACCGCGGACCGTTGCGGTGTTTTCGATGATCTGACACTCTCTGATCGTCACACTGCTATCGTCTTTGCAGGCGATGCCCCCTCCGTACGCTGCCGAATTGTCTGTCACGGTGCATTGAACGATGGACGCGTTGCTTGCTGTACAATACACACATGCACCATTTACAGATTCATTGCGCGTCATCGTGCAATTGCCGATGAATGCATGGCTGTTCTTGCAGTAAACTGCCCCACCAGAAGAAAAAGCGTAGTTGTCGGTCAAGACAGAGTTCCTGATGGTCGGGCTGCTTGTATCACAGTGAATCGCGCCGCCGTTGTAAGGGAGATCCCCAGGAACGATGTATCCGGAGATGACGGTCAACCCGGCCACGACGGAGTTGGGACCTTCGCCCGTGTGAAAGTAGAAGCCACGATGGTCCCCATAGTAGTTGGGGTCGTCCGGATCGTTGGGATCATCGGGGTTGCACTTGATCACCGTCGCAGCCACCACGTTGGGGTCGTTCGGATCGGTGCTCCGGACCGTGATTGCCCTGCCGCCGTAGTCAAGGTCGCGGTTGCCGTCCCCTTCGTAGGTGCCCGGGGCGATGACCACCTCATCCCCATCGCTGCTGGCGTCGATGGCTGCTTGAATCGTGGCGTATTCGCCCGGCACGTGCCGTTCGACACCAAAGGACTGCAGCACGATGGCCCCGGTCAGTCCGACGACGGTTGCTACCAACTGTGTGTTCATTGTGGACCTCCTCTCGCCCAGTCTAGAAGATGCAATCTGGGGCCAACCGGCAGCTGGCCCGCAGGGACCTCTCTTCGATAGCGACGCCGCTTCGCCTCGCGTACGTCCCGTCAACGAAGCGCTAGGCACAGAAACGCAGTCCATGCCGCGCGCTCGCGCGCTTCGCCCCCCTTTTTTTCTGATCTGGTCGCCGGATGATGGCTTGACGCGGACGGTGCGGCTGATGACGCCTCGCGATTGACCAGGGGATACGTGCCAAGTACGATGTTTCTGGTAGGTTACTGCAGGTTGGCAACCTATCACTTCAGGCCTTCGGGGGGGGGGTGGGAGGTCCCGGGAGATACCATGGCGCCAGGTGAGTCCGAACAGGATCTGGTGGCCCGCGCCATCTCGGGCGAGGAGTCGGCCCTCGAGCGGTTGCTGCTAAGGCACCACGATCGCTTGGAGGCGTTTGTCCAGCACAAGCTGCCACCGGCCCTGCGTGGCTCGTTTGATGCCGAGGACATCCTGCAAACGACGTACGCGCATGCCTTCCGCCATATCAAGACCTTCGAGCCTCAAGGTCCAGAGGCATTCTACGCCTGGCTGACAAAAATCGCGGAGAATCGGCTACGAGACTTGGTCCGGCGTCACCGAGCCGCCAAGCGTGGCGGCGGTCGGTCGCCTGCCAGGGCGCAGGGAGCGGGTATCTCGCGTTCGTCGATTGATCTGCTTGGGGTGATCAACGTCGACGAGCACACGCCGAGCCGGTCAGCCGCGGGGCATGAGGCCGTGGCTGCTATTCATGTTGCACTGGCGGGCCTTGGCGATGATTGCCGGGAGGCCATTCGCCTTCGCTACCTTGAGGGCTTGTCTGTGGCCGATGTCGCTGCGCGGATCGGCCGATCGCCTCGGGCAGTACACGGCCTCTGCTATCGGGGCCTGCGCCGCCTTCGCGCGGCGATGGGTCGTGCGTCGGCGTTCCTAAGCCGGACGTAGCCGGCGGGGTATTCAGTCGACGAGCAAGCAGGATTGGGTTGCAGAGGGATGAGGTCATGTCCGACTGCCTCACGCCAGAAGAGCTGGAGGCCATCGCCCGAACGGACAGCCTGCCTGAGGATGCGCGAGCCAGAGCCCATCTCGAGAGTTGTGACGACTGCCGGCAGCAAGTGCAACGGATGCGAGACGCCCTGAAGCTCATAGAACGGGCGCGCGAGGCGGCACCGGAGTCCGATGGGTTCCTTTCAGACGAAAACGCCGCCAGTGACGTCGAGCCCACCCTCGACACCGACGACCTCCGAGAGCCTCTGCGCCTGACCATCGAAGGCTACGAGATCCTCCGCGAGTTGCACCGCGGCGGGCAGGGCGTCGTGTATGAGGCCATCCAGACGGCGACCAAGCGCAAGGTGGCGGTCAAGGTCTTGCTTGAAGGACCCCATGCCTCCAAGTCTGCGCAGAAGCGCTTCGAGCGTGAGATCGAGCTGGTTGCCGGCCTGAAGCACTCGAACATCGTTTCGGTCTTCCATTCGGGCAAGACAGCAGACGGCCGTGACTTCTGTGCCATGGACTACGTCCGCGGCCTGCCGCTCCATCACCACGTCCGCGAGAAGAAGCTGACCCTCGAACAGACGCTCGAGTTGTTCGCCAAGGTCTGCGAGGCCGTCAACTACGCCCACCAGCGAGGCGTGATCCACCGCGATCTGAAGCCTTCTAACATCCTCGTTGACGCCGAAGGTGCCCCCAAGGTGCTCGACTTCGGCCTGGCCAAGATAGTCGGCGGTCCGGAACAGACGGCCATCTCAATGACGGGCCAAGTAGTCGGCACGCTTCCGTACGTCTCGCCCGAGCAGGGCCGAGGCGACCCGGACGAGATCGACATCCGTACTGACGTGTACGCCTTGGGTGTGATCCTCTACGAAACGCTCACCGGGCACTACCCGTATCCGATCGCCGGCTTGATGGCCGACGTGCTTCGGCACATCGCCGAGACACCACCCACTCCACCTAGCAAGGCCTGGGAGGCCAGCTCGGGCGTTGCCGGGCGAAGTGCGGGAAGGCGGATCTCCAGAACCGGTTGTCCGATTGACAACGAAGTCGAAACGATTGTCCTGAAATGCCTGAGCAAGGAGCCGGAGCGTCGCTACCAGTCCGCTGGTGAGCTTGGCCGGGATCTCCATCACTACCTGGCGGGCGAACCCATCGAGGCCAAGCGCGATAGCGGGCTGTACGTGCTCAAGAAGTCCCTGCAGCGCTACAAGCTCCCGGCTGCTGTTGCAGCCGGCTTCGTCGTCGTCGTGACCGCGGCCCTCACGGCGTCGCTGGCGTTCTGGCGTGAGGCTGCGACACAGCGGGACGTCGCGTTCACAGAACGCGAGCGTGCCGGAGCCAATCTGAAAAGAGCTCGTCAGGCGGTAGACAGATACTACACGCTCATTAGTGAGGATCTCATGCTCGACCGCCCAGATCTGGGAACCACTCGCAAGCGTCTACTTCAGGAGGCACTTGAGCACTACAACTCTTTCGTGGACCAGAATGCCGACAATCCCCAGCTACGGGCGGAGCTAGTTGCCGCCTACTTTCGGATTTCCTTGATCACCTTCGAATTTGGCGAAATGCATTGGCTAGATCCATTCGAAAAGGGTGTCGAACTAGCACGCCAGGTCGCCGAGCAGAACAGTGGCGTCATGCAATTCAAGAGCTGGGCTGCTGGGATCATGAGGCCCCGGTACCGCTTTGGGGTGAATAGGGCTGATCCGTTGGATGCGTTCCGTGCCTTCCAGGAAGCGTCCGACATCTGGAAGAAGCTCGTCCGAAAGAACCCGCGCGTGTGGGGCCTTCAGAGCGACCTCGCAACATTCTACACAATGCTCGGCGAGGCCCACCACGCGCTCGGCGATCTGGAAGAGAAGATTTACTTCTTCGAGCAGGCCTGCGACGTCTGGGCGCACCTAGTTCGAGAGTGCCCCGGGTCCTGTGAGTACCAGTTCCATTGGGCGCAGGCTCACCATGAACTCGCCTGGGCCCTACAAGGCGCCCAGAAATTCGGGGAATCAGAGAGGTCCAGCCGCAAGGCCTTGGAGCTGCTCGCGCGATTGACCTCGGAGCGACCGTCGGTTCCCGTGTATCACTACTACGTTGCTGAAGGCCACAGCAATCTTGGCATCCTCTTCACCAAGATGGAGCAACACCAGCAGGCAGAAGAAGCCTTCCGCAGATCCATCGATTGCTTCCTCGAACTCTCGGCCGATGTCCCTGGTTTTCCCGATTATCGTCTTGAGGCCGCCATGAACTGCGAGCATCTTGTGGAGCTTCTCTTGGACCTAGGACGCACGCAGGATGCTGAGTGCGTGATGCAGCAAGAACTGACCATCAGAAGGAAGCTTGCAGCGACTCACCCGAGATCGAGTCTTCTCCTCCGAGTCTACCTGGACCCTGGTCCCAGCGTCTACCGACGACAATTTGCCGCATCCTGCGCCAACTACGCGGTTCGTCTACGCCAGTTGGGCAAGCTCGACGAAGGGATAGCCCTCCTCCGGGAAGAGATGGCCGCGCGAAGACAACTGGTCACGGAATCCCCTAACATCCGCGACTACCGGCTAGGTTTCATTCGTTCTTACAGGGGCCTTGCGACACAGTTCAGCAAGGTGGGGCGGTACGAGGAAGCAGAGAGGCTGTACCGCGATGCGCTGCAGTTCTGGCAGAAGCTAGCGGTGGGCTTTCCAGGAGAACCCGCGCACCGACAGAATCTGGCGACTACGCACAAGCGCCTGGGCGATCACCTGTGGGACATCGGGCGCCATCGAGAAGCCAAGGACGCATACGGGGAGGGTATCAAGGCCCGGGAGAAGCTGGCCCTGGAGTTTCCCAACGAGCCCGCGCATTGGCGTAGACTGGCCAACTACCGCGAACACTTCGGCGCTCGCTTGTGGGAGATTGGCGACAACCGAGAGGGAGGAGCAGAGCTCCGACGAGCGGTCACGGCATGGAACCATGCCCTGCAAGCGGATCCGAAGAACGCCATCGCCAACAACGGCCTGGCGTGGTTCTTCGCTACGTGCCCCGAACCACAACTCCGTGACCCCGCCCGAGCCGTTGAGCTGGCCGAGAAGGCGACCCGGATCTGGCCCAAGGCGGGGTTCTGCTGGAACACACTTGGTGCAGCGCACTACCGCGCTGGTGACTGGCAAGCGGCCGTCTCAGCACTGACCAGGTCCGTAGAACTTGACTCCGGCGGCAGCGCGTACGACTTCTTCTTCCTGGCCATGGCGCATTGGCGGCTGGGCCAGAAGGAGCAGGGCCGCGAGTGGTACGCCAAGGCTTTGGAGTGGGTGAGCAAGAAGAAGCCAGACAGCGGTGACCTTCATCGATTCCGGGCAGAAGCCGCCAAGCTCCTTGGCGTGACCACGCAGCCAGCCACCACCGCAAGCGAAGCAGCCCCGTAGGGACTCGCCGTAAGTGCGGAGGCGGGCTTTGAAGCCTCTCCTCAGTCATGCCGTCCTGGTTGACTTATCCAACAGGCCGCGAGGTGGTCATCGCCTCGTGGTAAAGGACACACATACCATGCGCATTACACGACGACATTTTGGGCACGCGCTTCTGGGCGCGATGGCGTCCTGGACAGCCACGTCAACGGTTGCCCAGGGCTCACAGGTAGCCAGCACGGGCCAAGGAGGGGGCAGGCCGCCCTGGCAAGTGGGCGGCGACAAGCAACTGTTCATCGACCATCGGTTCATCGAGACGAAGGAGAACATCACGCTGGTCGTGAATCCGCCCGTCAAACGCCCAGGGGCGATCCTGCACAGCGACAGGCCTTGGGATGCCTTCCGGCTGATCTGGTTCAGCGTGGCCGAGGGCAAGGGCGAGTACAAGATGTGGTACCAGGCCTATGACGTCGACCAGTGGGCCAGAGGCAGCAAGTCGCGCCTCTGCTATGCCGTCAGTCAGGACGGGCTGAATTGGACCAAGCCCAATCTGGGCCTCGTGGCCTACCACGGCTCCAAGGACAACAACATCCTGATGGAGGACAAGAAGCTGGCCTACGTCTTCTGCGACCCGCACGGGGCGCCGGAGGAACGCTACAAGACGATCTTCGGATGGCAGCGCGGCACTCCCGGCACTCGTGTGGGCGTATCGCCCGACGGCATTCACTGGAAGCTGCCCGACGTGGGCTGCCTGCCCCCCGGCCCGGACACGCAGAAGCAGGCGTGGTGGGACCACCGGCTCAACAAGTACGTGGTCTACCTGCGCGTGATGGTCTCGAAGGAGAACAAGCCATCGTTCCCCTTCGTTTCGCCCATAGAAAGCAACCCGCCAGTGGTGGCGCCGAAGATCATGAGGCCCGGTCGCGCTTTGGGACGTGTGGAGATGGATGACATCACGAAGCCGTGGCCGACCGACGCTATCCGAACGGTTTTCACAGCCGATGAGTTGGATCCAGCCGGCTCGGACATCTACCATCACAACGTGTATCCGTATCCCTTTGCTGCCGATGCCTACTTCATGTTCCCATTCACCTACCAGCACTTCCGCAGCGGCGAGAGCGACGTGGGGAACGACGGCGTGAACGACGTCCAGTTCGCCGCCAGCCGCGACGGTATCCACTGGATGCGCTACGACCGAAAGCCCTACATCGCCCGCGGACTTCCCGGGGAGCCGGAAGGCGGAATAGTGTCCGCCACGGGGTTCCACATCCGCAAGGGGAACTACCTCTACCAGTACTACTCCGCATGGCCATGGACCCACGGGGGGTTCAGGCGGTTGAGTCCGCAGCAGCGGCAGGACAAGGCCAACTGGGGCCGGCAGCACTACGGCGTGGCCATTCAACGGCTTGACGGGTTCGTGTCCGCCGACGCGCCATACGCCGGTGGCTGGCTGATCACGCCGCCGATCGTCTTTGGGGGGAATCGTCTCTCGTTGAACATCAACGTGGCTGCTCTCGGTGAGGCCCGGGTTGAGATTCGGGATGAGAAAGGGCGTGCCATCCCCGGGTTCGCTCTGGCCGACTGCGACAGGATCCTCTTCAACGATGTTGCCTACACGGTGAAGTGGAAGGGCAAATCGGACGTGTCCGCCTTGTCGGGCCGGCCCGTACGCCTGAAGATCTTCATGCGATCGGCGAAGCTCTACGCTTTTCAGTTCCTGGGCGCAGAGTGAGCCTCTGGCATGGCAATCCCTTCGCTCTCCTGGTCCACCGCGAAACGACGGTCCTGCTGGATGAGCGCGGCGATGTCTTGTTAGAGTCTGGGCTTGTCCCGTCTGGTCTCCCGCTTGGCATGCATGCGTCGACCGGCACGCCGCCCATCATTCATCACTCGACCGTCACAAGACCCAGGGCTCGCGATAGGTTCGGGTCAGGAGCTTGCAGGCCTCCGGATCGTTGGGGATCGTCTCGTTCTTCTCGTCCCAATCGACGCGCCGACCGACGCGGTACGAGATATTCGCCAGGTGGCAGGCGATCTGCTGGTCATATCCGACCTGGGCATCGGCGTTCGTGCGCTTCCGGCTCCGGACGCACTCGATGAAGTTGCGCTCGTGCTCCCGGAGGATCGTTTTTCCCTTCTCTTGGTAGCACGGCTTGCGAGTGCCAAGAGACTCCTCATCATACATCTCAAAGCCCTTGCGGTTGATTTGCAGCGTGCGGTCCTGGCCGAAGAACTCGATGCCGTGGCCCGTGGAGCCGTGGGGCCGCCAGCCGTTGTCGTGTCGTATGGTGTAGTTCATCGTGTAGCCCGGACACTCGAACACGGCCGCGGCGGTGTCCGGCGTATCGCGACCATCGTTGAAGGCGTACTTGCCGCCGACCATCGAGGCCGACTGGATGCCCGGCCCCATCGCCCAGCAGACCACGTCGAAGAGATGCACCGCCCAGTCGGCGACCATGCCGCCGGCGTAGTTCCAGAAGAAGTAGAACAGAAAGTGGAAGTGCAGCTTGTTGAACGGTCGCTTGGGGGCCGGCCCGAGCCACATGTCGTAGTCAACGCCCTTGGGCGGGGCCGGCTCATCCGGCGGGTTCCCCAGGTTGCCACGCATCTGTTTGCTGCCCCACGCGTTCCAGACGTGAACCATGTGGACCTTGCCGATTTCGCCGGCCTTGATGCGGTCGACGGCGTTGATCCAGTGTTGCGTGCTTCGCTGCTGCGTGCCGACCTGAACGATAGGCTTATGCTTCTTGACGGCATCGAGGAGGAGCCGGCCCTCGCGGATGTTGTGCGTCATGGGCTTTTCGCAGTAGATGTCCTTGCCGGCCTTGCACGCTTCGATGGCCACGATGCCATGCCAGTGGTCGGGCGTGGTGATGAACACGGCATCGATGTCCTTCATGGCCAGCAGTTCGCGAAAGTCCTTGATCTGCTTAGGCGACGAGCCGGCCTGCTTGGCGGCCTTCTCGCGGCGAGCCTGATCGACGTCGCAGACGGCGGCGATCGCGACGTCCTCCATCTTGGCCAACTCCTTGATATGCGCCATGCCTTGCCCGCCGGTGCCGATGATTCCCATCACCACCTTCTCGCTGGCGCCCTGCGCGCCCAATGTTGGCCCGCTCGAACGTGCCAGCGACAGGCCGGCCATTCCCGCCGCGCCCTTCATCAAATCCCTACGGGTCATCCTACTGCCTTTCATGTGAACCTCCTCGCGCATGCCGTACGCTATGACGTCGTTAGAAGTAGTCCTCGGGAACAGTGTACGTCGGAACGGCCCGGTTGGAAACAGCCCCGACCGTAGAGATAGCCGCGCAGGTGCGCGTCAGATGGCCCTGAAGGACTCGAGGAGGTCTGAGTTCTCGGGGAGCATGACACAGCGGGACCCGACGTGGCAGGCGTGCACAACGTAAGCCGATAGGCACATCGTCGTCGACGGCGGGTTTGCCGCGTCACGACTTGAGCCCGCGCAGGTCTGCTTCGAGGCGCTTGTTCTCCCTCAGCAGCTCGTCCATCGTCAGCCGTGTGCGACGCGCAGCCGCTTCACGACCGAGGATGGTCGTCAGCACGCTATCGACCGAACGGCGCACCGTTGGGTTCTGACAGTTCCCGGTGATGACGTCCTGGTAGAAGGTCGCAATGTTCCTGACCGCACCGGCCTGGTAGAGGTTCTCCATCTGGCCGTCATAGCCGCCGTCCTTGCTCTTGACGAAGGCTTGGCCGCCGTAGCCGGTTTGGGCGTGCCCCGTGAGCCCCTGGATCTGACAGACCACGTTGAAGCCGGTCAGGTTGCTCAGGTGCTTGCCCCGATGACTGATGGCCAGGCCGTCGGGGAACTCGAACAGGATCGAATACGTATCGTGGCTGTCCCCATGTGGCTTCTCGCGCATCCGGCGGGAGATGCCCATGGCACTGATCGGCCGGCCGCCGGTGACCCACAAGCCGGCGTCCACGGCGTGGATGCACGCGTTCACGTGGTAGCTACCGCCCAGGGCCGTATCGTTGACCCAAACCAGTCGCCGGAGCCGGCTCTCGAGATTCGCGGTGAAAGGCGGGTCCGCAAAGACCCGGGCGAAGTAGTGGGTCTGAATTACCGCCACGGGACCGATCTCGCCGGCGTTGACCCTCTTGATCACCTCGATGTTGTGGGGGTCGGTGGGGATCTGATAATCGACCAGGAAGCAACGCTTGTTGGCGGCGGCCTTCTTCGCCGAAGCTTCGATCTCCAGGCAGCCGGGCACATCCACGGCGACCGGTTTGGCCATATAGACGTGCAGACCGGCTTCCACCGCGGCGCGAGCGTGTTCCGGGAAGCAGTACGGCGGCGTCTCCAGCGCCACGGCCTCAACGCCGGACTCGATGACCTTCTTGTAGCCCGACAGCGTCGAGAACCGGCGCGACTTGTCCACGCCGAGCCTGTCACCGCACTTGTCGGCGACGTTCTGGAAGTAGTCCGCCACGGCCCAGATCTCGTAACCGCCGTGTTTCTTGAAGAGGTTGGCGATCCACGCACCGCGCCCGCCGGTGCCGATCACGCCTAGTTTAATCTTTCGCTTGAACCCACCGGGCTTCGCTCCGGCTGCCGGAGCATTCGCGGCAACGCTCTGGCGGATTCCGAACGATGATGCCGAAGCCCCGGCCAACACGGCGCCGCCGAGGAATCCCCGGCGGCTGATCGCAGCCTGCTCTGACTGTGACTGTTTGCTTCCGAGCGATGGATTGTGTGCCATGGCTGGTTCCTTCCGGTAGGTGTCGCGGGCGGACGGCGCCGAGATCGAGAGCCTTGGCAACCGACCGGCCGATCACGCCGCGAAGTATGGCCTAGCCTGCAATACCGAGCAAGTGCTCACGTGCACACGATACCGCGAGTACGTCGGATGTGATGGGGCCAAGTTCGCTGCCTCTCCTCAGGAGCATCGGCCGCGACTGGCGACGCGCTCGGACGACATCGGTCCTCGACGCCTTTCCCGATCCGTTCCGCATCGCTACGATGTCACCGGTCTTGGCGTTGCGCCGAAGCGCCGCGACGGAAAGGAGTCAATCATGCGCATGCCAAAACGTTGCGGGCGACGTCAGATCCTGCTTGCACTCGTGGCGACCCTCGCCGTGTGGCCTTGTAACTCGACGCTTCTCGCTGCGGACGGTTCGGTCGCTCCTCATCGACGGGACGTCTCCAACGACCGGCCGTTCAAGCCGTTCGCGTTCGTCCAGGCCGGCGATCCGCAGATGGGCTTCGGGCCCAACCTGAGTCACGACAGGGAGATGTTCATCAAACTCGGCAAGCGCGCCAAAGGACTCGGCGCTACCTTCGTGTTGGTCTGCGGCGATCTGGTGCACAAGGGGAGCAAGGCGGAATGGGACGCGTTCGACGCCGCGCTCGGAACGTTCGAGCTCCCGGTTCGGCTCATCCCGGGCAACCATGACGTGGCCAACATGCGGACGCTGACGAGATACCGATCCAACTACGGCGCGGATCACTACTGCTTCACCTACAACAACTGTGCCTTCATCGGCCTGAATGTCATGACGTTGATCACCGCCGCCAGCGACGCCAAGGATGACCCCAAGGCCGCGGCGACGTGGCAGCAGCAGGGCCACAGGCAATGGCAGTGGCTCGAAGGCGTCCTGGCCGAGGCGAAGAAGGCCGGGCGGACGCACGTGTTCCTGTTCATGCATCACCCGCCGTTCGCCCAGAAGGAAGACGAGAAGGACTCCTACTACGGCTGGCCGGGCAAGCAACGCAAGCGGCTGTGCAAGCTCATTCGCGACTACGGCATCCGAGTGGTTCTGCACGGGCACACGCACAAGACCTATGAGCTGCAGCCCCAGGACAAGGCCTTCACGCTGTTCAGCCTGGCCGGGACGTCCAAGGCCTTCGACAAGAACGGCTTCGCCCTCAGGCTCATCAGCGTCGGCCAAGACGGGGTCAAGACGCAGCTCATCCGGTTGGATCGGTAGACGAGGCTGAGCCCTGTGTGACCAGTGCTGATGATTGGACGGTCGTACGCGGTTGCCCCCTATGGCCCCGTCGCCTCGGTTGGGAGATCCCCGAGCACGGACGAGGGCGCCGCACCACGCAGCGTGTCGCTTGACTCGCTTGATCGCTGGACTAAGAAACGCAGGAGAACGATTCGGTGATCGATGTTCAGCAGCGGGATGACGTAACACTCGTGGAGCTTCGGCACGGCAGGGCCAATACCCTCGACCTCGAGCTGTGCCAACGCCTGCAAGCCACATTTGATGAACTCGCCGACGATGTCGGCGCCGTGGTCCTGACCGGTCAGGGCAGATTCTTCTCGGCCGGGATCGACCTCTTGCAACTGCTCGACGGCGGGGCCACGTACATCGAGCAGTTCCTCGATGCCCTGAGCGGATTCTGCGAAGGGATCTTCTCCTTCCCGAGGCCGCTGGTGGCTGCCATCAACGGGCACGCCATTGCGGGGGGATGCGTGATCGCTTGCCTGGCCGACCGCCGCCTCATGGCGCAGGGCCGGGGTCGCATCGGCATCCCGGAATTGCAGATCGGCGTCCCCTTCACGTCGGCACCGTTCGAGGTGATGCGGTTCGCCGTTCCCCGGCAGCATTTCGCCGAGGTCCTGTACGGGGCGGCTACCTACGATCCGGCGGATGCGCTCGAGCGCGGGCTGGTGGACGAGGTCGTCCCCCCCGAGGAACTCCTGGACCGCGCCGTGCAAACCGCCGCAGCCCTGGGCAAGGCAGCACCGTCCGCGTTCCGCATCTCCAAGGCCCAGCTCCGCCGCCCAGTCGTGGAGCAGATGCGGGCGGGAGCGACGGCGCTCGACGCGGCGGTGCGCGAATTTTGGACTCGCCCCCAAACTCTAACCGCCCTTCGCGACCACGTGTCCCGCACGTTCAAGCGGGCCGACGCGTGACTGGGTCTCCGCCTCGGCTTTGGGAGAATGGCATGACAACGACGCGACATGCATCCAGTCTGCTGGTCGGCCTGACATGGATCATCGCAGCCATCGCGGGGCCGCCCGGTGTCGTCGCCTCGGAGTTGGAGGATGCGTTTCGACGCCCGTCCGACGCGGTCAAGCCCTGGGTCTACTGGTGGTGGCTCAAGGGGAACGTCAACGAATCCGCTATCACGCGGGATCTGGAGGAGATGAAGGCCAAGGGCATCGGTGGACTGCTGCTCTTCGACGCCCGTGGCTACCACGAAGACCACGTCCCGCCGCCGCCCAGCCGCATGGCCTTCATGAGCCCCCAGTGGCGCAAGATGGTCAAGTTCGCGATGCAGGAGGCCCATCGGCTCGGTCTGGAGATGAGCATTAACCTGAGCAGTTGCGCCGGTGCCCTCAAGGGCCCTTGGGACGTGGGCGACGACGCGCCGAAGAAACTGGTGTGGACCAAGAGGGCGATCCAGGGCCCGCGTCGGCTGAGTTGCCGGCTGTCGCGTCCGGCCGGCGGACGCTTGTGGGACGTGGCCGTGCTGGCCTGCCGCCATCGCGTGCAGAAGGGAGCGCCGGCCAAGGTCGCCGCCGGGCCCGTCGTGGGCCTGGACGGTCCCTGGCGTGACGTCGTCGGGGCGGCCAAGCCGGGCACCGAGCCGGCCGAGGTGGTCGATCTGACCGACAAGGTCGACGACCGGGGGCAACTGACCTGGGACGTGCCCGAGGGGCGATGGACCTTGCTCCGCTTCGCCTTCACCGTGATGGAAGGGCGTGAGAACGACGTCGACGTCCTAAACGCCAAGGCCGTCGCCGCCCACTTCAAACGAATGGGCCAGGCCCTTCTCGACGACGCCGGACCCCTGGCGGGCAAGACGCTCACGCACTTCTACAACGTGAGCTGGGAGGGCGCTTCCCCCACGTGGACGTTCGGCTTCGAGCAAGCGTTCCGCAGCCGCCGGGGCTACGACCTCCGCCCGTATCTGCCCGTGCTGGCCGGCACGATGATTCGCAGCACAGAGATCACGCGCCGATTCCGCGAGGACTACCGCCGAACGCTCAGCGATTGCTTCTGCGACAACTTCTACGGCGTGCTTCGAGAGCACGCTCACCGCGCGGGAATCAAGTGGCACAGCGAATCCGGCGGGCCGTGGAGCCGTAATACGCCGCTGCTCATCCGGGCCGACCAACTGGCGTTCTGGGCCGCCAACGATATGCCCCAGGGCGAGTTTTGGCACCCCGGGCAGAAGCGCACCAACATCCGCCGAACGGCCATGTCCGCGCACATCTACGGGCGCCCGCTCGTGTCGGTGGAGGCCTTCACGCACATGCAGGCACACTGGTCGGTCTGGCCCGGCGTGATCAAACAGGGGGCCGACGCCGCATTCTGCGACGGGGCGAACTTCTTCATCTGGCACACGTTCTCCGCTTCGCCCCCGGAGTTCGGCAAACCCGGCATCGAGTACTTCGCCGGCACACATCTGAACCCCAACGTGACGTGGTGGGAGCAGGCAGGGGGCTTCCTGACGTATCTGGCCCGCTGCCAGTATCTGCTTCGAAAGGGCCGGTTCGTCGCCGACGTCTGCTGCTACCTCAGCGATCGGAACTACTCCCGATGGTCGCGCGGGACCAAGTGGAGTGCCAAGCCGTCACTCGTCCTGCCTCCGGGCTACACGTATGACGTCGTCAATACCGAGGTGCTCGTCAAGCGACTGTCCGTTGCGGACGGCCGGCTCGTGCTGCCCGACGGCATGCGCTACCGCCTGCTGGTGGTTGACCTGGAAGACGACGCGATTCCGCCCGAGGCGCTCGGCAAGATCCTGCAACTGGCCGAGTCCGGCGCGACGGTCGTCCTCGGCAAGCGTCGGCCCACGCGGACACCGGGCCTGAGCGGATACCCCGACTGCGACGCAAAGCTCAGAAGGCTGGTCGGTGAGCTGTGGGGTCCGGCCAACGGACAGAGCGGCCCGCGTCCGCGGGGCAAGGGACGCGTGTTCCTCGGGGCGGACATGAAGCAGGTCCTCGCGGCCGAGGGGATCCGGCCCGACATCGCCGGACTGCGCGACTACATCCACCGGCGGGCGGACGACCTGGACGTCTACTTCGTCCGGGGAGCCGGGCAGACGAGTCCTACCTTCCGAGTCGCCGGCAGGCAGCCGGAAATCTGGGATCCGGTCACCGGCCGGATTCGCGAGGGGCTCAGCTACAAGCCGACAGGAGACGGGCGGACGATGGTATTCGTTGACCTTCCGGCCGGCGGCACGGTCTTCGTGGTCTTTCGCCAGCCTGCACGTGGGCCTCAGCTCAGCGCGACCGCTCCGGCGTCCAGTGATGTGGAGGTGGACGGGCGAACAGAGCGAGGCGTACGCGTCCATCTTTGGCGACCGGGCCGGCATGTGTTGCGAGACGCGGCCAATCGCCCGCACACGATCGACGCGCCCCAGGTGCCCGAGCCGCTGACGCTGGATGGGCCCTGGGAGGTACGATTCGACCCGCAATGGGGCGGGCCCAAGCACGTCGTCTTCGACGAGCTCACCCCGTGGAACGAACACGCCGAGGAGGGCATCAAGTACTACTCCGGCACGGCCACCTATCGCAGGACGTTTGAGCTGGACGAGGCGGCCACCCGTGGCTTGGTCCGTCTGGACTTGGGCAAGGTCTGCAACATCGCACGCGTACGGCTCAATGGGCAAGATCTGGGCGTCGCCTGGACTGCCCCCTGGACCCGCGACCTGACGGGAGCGGTCCGATCCGGGAAGAACGAACTGGAGATCGACGTAACGAACGTCTGGGCCAATCGTCTGATCGGCGACGCCTCCCTCGCCCCCGACCAGCGACGCACCAAGACCAACGTCGGGTATTTCGCCAAGAGACCCACCAAGATGCGGGCCTGGCAGGGCTACGCCGCCCAAGACCCGCTACAACCCTCAGGCCTTCTGGGCCCCGTCCGGATCGACTTCGGGCGCCAACAGGAGATCCGATTGGAATGGTGAGGGCCTGGGAGATGATGCCGCCGAATTCCTACCAAAGCTCAATCCGGCCGAGACGGCCACAGAGACCCCGCTTCGTCTTACTGGAAGCTCTTGATGAAGCTTAGCCAGTAGTAGAGGGTCGCTGCGCTGAAGACCAGTGCCCAGTAGATGATCGTCGTACAGGTCCACGCCTTTGTCTCTCGGAACTTCATGCTTGTCTCCGGTGCGGATCGGGGCCGCTTACCGTCCTCTGGCTACCCAATCAGGAAGTGTCGTCCATAGAGGAACAGCGGATAGACCACCAGGAAGCCAACAGCCAGGGACAGAGCTACACGCAAGAAGAACTTGACGTCCTCTTTGTTCATGGTCATTCCTCCTGCTCCCTTCCTGCCCGATACAGGCCTCTTCCCTCCAGCCTGGCTTGGCGCTTGACGCGCGTGGCGTATTCCAGCAGTCCCGCGGCGCTGACCTTCGCAATCCTGATATCCGTCTTGGTCTTGTAGCAGATGGCAAAGATCCAGGGATACTCCTTGGCGATCGGCGGCGTGTAGTAGCTCGCATAGATGTCGTCGCCGCGGACCACGACGCCGGTGTAGGCGGTGTCGCCGGTGCTGGGAAGATCGAAAAGGTGCACCAGTTGGTGCTTCTCCACTTCATAGAAAGCCGTTCTCTTCGGCGAGAAGTGGTTGCCCAGATCGATGCGCGGCCCCATGTGATTCCTGCCGACGGCAAAGATCCTCTTGCCCAAGGCAAAGAGCGTAGCCCCGTCGAGGCGCGTGATGAAGCTGTGGGCATAGGACCACTCGGCATATGGCGGGGGCGACGAGGCGATGATGGTGTTTCCGGTGGGATTCCCAAACAGGTACCCGCTTGTGCCCAGGCTGCTGCACCGAAGCGTTGCGATGATCCCGCCGTCAGGCCGGAATTCCATCGTGGGCTCACCGTTGCCGTGGGCGGTGAAGACCTCTGAGACCTCCTCCCAGTTGACCCCGTCCTGCGTCTTGAACAGAACGGTGATCTGATTCCGGTACGCGGGTTTCCTGCCGAACGCGATGACGTACCAGGTCTTGCCGTCTCTGGTCTTGGGCCGCCACAGCATCCAGCCGCCGGAGGTTGCCCGCTTTGCCTGACCGTCCACCGTGTGGCGCGTGGTGACGGTCACCAGTTCTTCGGGTGTCCGCCAGGTGATCCCGTCATCGCTGACCGACCAGTAGGTCGTTCTCGGATCGGGATCGAACTTCAGATTGGGCAGGAAGTAGAGAAACAACCGGCCGTGTATGACGGCGAACTTGGGGTCCCGCACGTCCGTATCGGGGACGGTGATGCGGGCCACCTCCTCCCACTTCCTGGCGTCAGCGGACCTTTGCACGACGAGGGCGCCCCTCTTGTCTTCCAGGTGCCACTTGGTTTGCGCATGGATCAGGAAGAAGAACCCTTGGTAGTGAATCATGTCCGTGTTGGAGGCGTGCTGCCTTGCCGGGTCGTCGCCGGCGGGCACAGCCACCCAGTGCTCGAGCTTCAGGATCGGGTCGGTGTCGAAAGAAGGCGGACTTCGTAGGTCCCAGTAGATGGTCGCTACGGATATCAGCAAGACCGGAAGCAGAAACAGCCCTCCCGCAACCTTCAGACCGAGTCTCAGTGGTTTCATACGTGGGCCGGCGGCGGAAGGGCTTCCTCGTGAGGTTACCTCGTCGGGCAGGGGACTCTCAACAGCACGCTGAGTCTCCTGCTTGGATAATTCGTTTGGGCCTTCCATGTCTGCCATGTGGAGCCCCTTCGCGAGCGGGTGTGGTTTTGGATAGGGGCCCCGGGGAAGTCTTCCGAAGAGGCCCTGCTTCTGCCACGGGCCATGCTCGCCCGAGCGCTGCTGCGAATCTGGAATGCATCTTGATCTGCTGCATTAGGCGGTCGGTGTCAGGGCTTCGTCCTGTCCGGGCTCAATCGCCGTCAATCACGACGCCGCGGAAGAACAGATCCTCCACGAACGCGGCCGTCTCTTCGGCCGAGGCGCCCTGCGCGTTCCAGACGCCGGCCGAGCCGATCGCCTCGATGACACCGGCCAGACACGTCGCCACCCGGATCGGCGGGAGATCTCGGAACAAACCTGACCGCACGCCGGAGGCATACACGTCACTGACTTTCTCAAGCGACGACCTGCGGAGTCGCGTCACCTCGCCTTCCGGGTCCTTGAGTCCCTCCGGGAGCCCCTGCATCTGCCGATAGTACAGCTTCACAGCCGCCGCGTTCTCCGTCATCAGGCCGATGGTCGTCCGGATGTACCGCGAGATCCTCTCTCTCGCGTCGCCGTCGGCCTCGAGGGCGGCCAGGACCGCCTCGACGAACGTGCGCGTGAACGTCTTGACCAGTTCGGCGTAGAGGGCCTCCTTGCCGGTGAAATGGTTGTACAGTGTGCCGGTTGCGAACTCGGCCTCGGCCGCGATTTCGCGCATCGTGACGCTGTGGTAGCCCTTCTCCAGCAGCAATCTCATCGCCACCTCGAGGATCTCAGTGCGGTGCCTCAGCCGCTGCCGCTCCTTTCTGGATGGCTCACTAGCGAGTTTCTGCATGGTCCGCTCCTGAACCTCCCTTAGCCGGAGCGGCCGCCCGCAACGCGACGACCTCTTGATGTGCCCGTCGATCCTACACGGAGATCAGCCTCGGTCAACCCGCGGCCGAGCGGCCCCCCGCGCTCGGACCCACAGATCCCCAGGTCCCCAATGGGCTCTGGCCTTGACAAGACATGAACAACTGTTCATAATATGAACGTCTGTTCAGGTTTCGGGCTCAGCGGGGCATGTGGCGTGGTCGGTGGCGAGCTGGGACGTACGCACCGTCTCGATACGCGCGATGCAATGTCAAACGACGCATCGAGGCCCCGGTGCTTCCGGAGGCGTGTCTGGGGAAAAGCAACGGAGGGTGGATCCTCAACGAATCACTCAGGAGGGACGTCTCACGACATGGCGCGGGCATCAGTCTGGCGCTGGGGGGTAGTGATCGCGTTCTTGACGGCGGGGTGCGTAGCTTCCCATCCGCAAGCCGGAGACCAGCCGCCCGGGGTGAGGACGCCCGCGACCCAGCCCAAACCGGCTGCTCGCGACCCGTTGCTGGCCGCGCGGCGTGCCCAGGCACTCGCGTTCATCCGGTGGTTCGAATCCCGCTACGTCGGCGATATGCAGCGCGTCGCCGGAATGTCCACAGACGTGGCCGACAGCATCCAACGGATCGGGCTGGAGAAGACCATCGCGCGATACGTGGCCAACCGCCGTGCGGAGCTCGACTATGCGGTGGCCCATCGAGACCCAGGCACGGTTCCCCAGTTCGAGCTCGATCGCATCGCGCGTGGCAAGTATGAAGGTGTGATCGCCAACGTCAGCACGAGCGGGAAGTGGATCGACTACGGCAACAAGCACGTAGTTGCAGGAATCAAGCGCGCCTACAAACAGAAGGCCCGTGTGTGGATCCCTTTCTATCGCCGCCTTCTCTCCGCTCCGGGGTCGGCTGTGGATCGTGACTTCCGGGCACTGATCCGACGGGCGCTGACTCGGAGGGAGTACGAGAAGACCGTCGAGGCGAGTCTTCGCGCTACGAAGGTCTTCTATGCATCGCTGAAGAAGGGCGTGGTTTGGTATGCGCCGTGGGCGCCGTTGATCAGGCGCTCCCTGGACAGTGCGCTGGCCAAGGACCGGGCGATCTGGCTGGCGACAGTTCCGGAGATCTACGACCAGGGCCCCACGGGGGGACACTGACCTGTCGGACGACACCATGAGCAACCGATCTCGATCGTCCGCACTTGCCCAGCCGCAATGGGTCCCGGGAAGGGCGGCCCTGCGTCGGTCCGCATTTGCCTTGGCGTCTGTGTTCCTGATGCTCTGTTGTCTAACGTCAAGCGAGGCCAACGCTCAGTCGGCCAAGGACCCGCCGACCTCGAGACCGGCTGCGGTGACCGGACAGGAGGTATCTCACTGGACGAGGCTACCGATCTGGGGCGACGAGGCCCGCGAGCGCGGCTTCGAGCTGCCGTCCCCCCTCGGTATCTCGGGCAGCGTCTATACCGAGAAGCAGGACTTCGAGGTCGTGGACCTGAAGGTCGGGTGGTTCGGTGACCTCCTGGCGGACATCGATGAGATCATCGCCGTCGGCGATGCCAAGACGGAGCAAGCCGTATGGAACACTCGGTTTGACACGTGGGTCCTGCCGTTCTTGAACTTGTACGGAATCCTCGGCCACATGAACGGGGGAGCCGACATCGGGCTAGGGCCCCCGGGTATCCCCATCTGTGACCTCAAGCTGGACTACAACGGGCCAACGCTGGGCGGGGGCGGCACGCTGGCCGGTGGTTTCAAGCCCTTCGAGGACCGATCCACTACCGTGTTCGGTCAGGCGGATCTGAACTTCACCAAGACCTTCCTGTGCTTCGATAAGCTGGGGGTATCCACGGATGCCGGCATCGATACGTGGGTATTCAGCTCACGACTCGGCGTGAGGGAGCGCATTCTGCCCGATTCGCCGCTTGGCGAGACGTATCTTTCTCTCTTCGGGGGGGCCATGTACCAGGACGTTCAGAGCGTCATACCCGGTCGCGTCGAGATGCTCGGGATGGCCTTCAGCGTGGAACAGGAAGCCCGCAACTCGTGGAACCCGATCTTCGGGAGTCGCTTGGAGATCGGCAAGAACTTCGATCTGATGGTCGAGGTCGGCGTTGGGGGACGCCAGTCCTTCATGCTGGCGGCGACGTTTCGATTTTGATCCGACGAGCGGGTCTCTGGTTGTGCCGTCGCACAGAGGCGCGAGGTCATTGATGCCCGATCGAACCTTCGACGATCATTCTCCCCCATGGGCCGTGCGGCTCTTCAACCGGCTGGTCAGACAACTGAAGCGCTTCGGATTGGGCCTGAACGGCATGACCGAGGAGTCGATTCTCGCAACGGCTCGCCGACGAACGGGACTCACGGAATTCCGCGACGAGGCGTTCCGTGTTCCGCTTGGAGTTCTGATCCAATCGTTCCGCGACGACGCGAGGCTTCACCCTTTCGGACGAATGATGATGCGCCGCCGCTTGGTCGCGTTTGCCTGCAACCGCCTGAGAATCGATAACGACCTCCGGCGTCATCCCGAGATCCTCGACGAGCCGATTCGCCGTCCCCTCTTCGTGACCGGGCTGCCCCGAACCGGAACAACGCTTCTGCACAATCTCCTGTCGCTCGATCCGGCAAGCAGACCGCTGCTGACTTGGGAGGCTTTCTGGCCATCGCCTCCGCCCCATCCAAGCGCTGGTCAGACCGATTCGCGGGTCAAACGGGCTCGGGCACTGGTCAACCTGATGTATTGGCTCGCACCGCAGTTCCGCATCATCCACGCGCTGGACCCTGATGGCCCCGACGAGTGTGTCTCGTTGACCTTCAACACGTTTGTCTCGCAAGCCTTCTCGATGATGGCGAATCTGACCCGTTACGAAGCGTGGCTAACCGAGCTTGCTTTCGATCAGTGGGTGGTCGCGTACAGATACTACAAGACCCAGCTTCAGCTCCTGCAGTGGCAGCGGCGCGCAGAACACTGGATCCTCAAGAGCCCGATGCATCTCCCGGCGCTGGATGCCCTGCTCGCCGTCTTTCCCGATGCCTGCATCGTCCAGACCCATCGCGACCCCATCAAGGCCGTTCCATCTCTGTGCAGCCTGGCGGCCACGGTGCACGCCATAGTCACCGATGAGCTCAATCTGTCCGAGATCGGTCTGAGGATCGCGCAGACTTGGGCGGAAGCGACCCGGCGCGCAGACGACGTGCGGGATACGTCGCCCGAACACTTCCTCGACGTTCATTACGATGACCTCATTGGCGACCCCATCGCCACAGTGCACCGCATCTACGAGCACTTCGGCTACGGGCGGAGCGAGCGCATGGACAGCGCGATGCGGGATTGGCTGGCGCGCGACGCCAGCCAGAAGCGAGCGTCGCACCGGTACGATCTAGCGCAGTTCGGCTTGGACCCCCCGACGATCACACGCCTCTTCAGTGGCTACTACGAGCGGCACCGCATCGCGTGTGAGTCGGTCGGTGTGGGGTGACCTCGCGAGCGGGTGTCCGTAGCGGCCCGACGCGTTGTTCAGATCGTCAAAGATCAGGAGTAACCCGTTTGGCTTTCTGGCTGGCTCTGGCATGCACCGAGAAGGGAGCCAGCCTCCGCTGGGCATTCGCTACTTCTTGAAGTGGTGGTCCGCGAAGTCCAGGAACCGATGCCAGTCGTACATCTCGACCGAGTGCCCGCCTTCCCGGATGTGATAGCCCACGTCGCTCTTGATGATGGGCTTGCCTACGGGGGGTGACTTCTCGGAAGTCAGGCCTTTCTTGCCGAGCAGACGGTACACCTCGCTTGCGTGATAGGCGCCGAGGTACTCGCCGCGCGGGTCGGCCCAGGTGTCTTCTACGCCACTGTGTACGTAGACGGGGCGTGGTGCGATCAGGGCCAGCAGCATGTGTTGGTCGACGGGCAGGTCGTCTTCCTGATTCACGAACTTCCACGCGTTCCGGCAGAGCCAGTAGGGGAACCGCGTGACCATCTTGGCCAACGTCTCCCCACAGCGCCGCCGCCATAGCGCCGCTCCCGCGCAGCCGGACTGTGCCGAAATCGCCATGGCAAAACGCTCGTCCTGTGCGGCCGTCCAGAGGGCGGCCTTGCCCATCTTCGAGTGTCCCATGATGGCCACCCGCGCGTGGTCGACGTCGTCATCCGTTTCGAGGTAGTCCATCGCGCGCATGGCGCCCCAAGCCACCGCGGACAGGACGCCCCACTCATTCGCTTTGGGGAAGCTCTGTCCCTTCCTGTAGAACAAACGCTGTATGCTGCGATCGAAACTCACTTCGTTGTGGCCCACGAGATCTTGCTGATACACGGCGACGAACGCGTAGCCACGATCGAAGAGCTCCCCCAAAGGCAAGCCGTTGTAGGTCTTTTCCGGTTCCCGGATGCTCCTGCGAAACCCATGCGTGCGGGTGTCGTTGAAGCTGTGCATCAGGAACGCGGGGGAGGGTCCGTCCGCCTTGTTCGGCACGAAGACCAGGATTAGCATCTCGGCCTTGCCCCGGTCGTTGCTGATGCGAATCGCCACATCCTTACGCGTGGCCTTGCCCTTCATGTAGTCCCGATCCGTCTTCGTGACCTGGAAGGCGATCTTGATCGGGCTTGCGGGCGCTGGCACCCGACCGTACACGAGGTTGCTGAAGAGCGAGAGAATCTGCGGGCGTCGGACCTTCACCCATTCGTCCGGCGTCGTGATCGCCTTGCCCTCCGCCGACACCAGAAGCGCAGGAAGCTCGTAGTGCGGCACCTTGGTCTCGTCGTAGTTCACGTCGCTGTCATGTTCCTTCTTCTCCCTGGCGCCGCTGGGTCCTGCAAGGCTCATGAGCAGCAGTCCCGCTAGGCAAATGGGCATCGTCTTCATGGCCTCTCCTCCCGAAACGCGCGGCGGACCGGCACCCTATCAGAACCCCCGGGGGTTTCAAGCGTCGCCTCCAAAGCGCGCTTTCGCGTTTGACCGATTGCCCAGGAGGTCAGTGGGCGAAGGTCGAGGCGGAGAGTTGATGCGTCCTGCGGAATCAACGAGGATGGGGTCCTCTGGAGGGACGGCCAAGAGACAAGACGAACGCGGCGCAACGAGAAGCTATGAAAGGGCGCGGGGCATGAGAGGGCTACCGATTGCTTTGGTGGTTATCGCACTGGCGGCTTGCAGCGCGTCGGTCGCCGAAGAGCACACCGCGCGTTCCGAAGCCGGTGAGACCGCCGTGACGGATCTCGAGCGAGGTTTCACCGATCCGCCGCTGCAGGCGCGGACGCGCTGCTACTGGTGGTGGCTCAACGGGAACGTGACCCAGGAGGCCATCACCCGCGACCTCGAGGAGATGAAGGCGAAGGGGTTCGGCGGGGGGATGATCTTCGACGCCGATGGCTCCAACCAGCGCGGTAACGACGGGGTGCCCGCCGGGCCGATGTTCGGTTCGGCCGCGTGGCGGCAGCTTCTCCGACACGCGATGCAGGAAGCGGATCGGCTCGGGCTGGAGTTGAGCCTGAGCATCCAAAGTGGGTGGAACCTCGGCGGGCCTGACGTCACGCCGAACCGGGCCGCCAAGCAGCTCACTTGGTCTGAAACCCGTATCGAGGGCTCCAAGAAGATAGACGTGGTGTTGCCGATCCCGCCCCATCGGGCGGGCTTCTACAAGGACGTGGCCGTGTTGGCGTATCGGCTGAAAGCCTCTGCCGTGCCCGAGAACGCGCCGACGATCACGGCAAGTTCCTGGGAGCCCGATCACCCGCCTTCGCGCGCCATCGACGGGGACACGGCCAGCTTCTACGTATCCGCCGGAGACAAACCGGGAGACGGGCCGAGCGAGAAGCGGCCCGAGTGGCTTCAGCTCGAATTCGTTAAGCCGGTGACCGTTGCCAGCACGGAAGTCCTCGGGCGCCCCAGGTACGACCCACGCATGTGCGAGCTTCAGGTGGCCCGAGACGGGAGGGGGTTCAAGCGCGTCCGGCGGTTTCGCGTACGGCCCGAGCGATTGGCCCAGACGCGCTTCACCCCGGTCGAGGGGCGCGTCTTTCGGCTGCTCCTTCTGGGCGCCTACGATCCCCGCTCGCCCAAGGCGCCGCGAAACGTCCAGGTGGCCGAGTGGTGGCTACTGGGTCCGGACGGCCAGGCGGTCGAGGGAATGTTCCTTCGTAGGCCGATCCGGGTGCTGAGACTCAAGGCGGCCTTCCACGAACTGGGTGGCTCCGCACCGGACTGCCGCTACCTGCTGGATGACCTCCCCGCTGCGCCAAACGAAGAGGACGTCCGCGTCGGCGACGTCGTGAACCTGACTCCCCGAGTCGATGCGACGGGACGCCTCCGGTGGCAGGCGCCGAAGGGGACGTGGGCGGTGTTGCGGTTCGGGTATGCGCCCACCAGTGCGCATGTATCTACCGCGAGCGGGGATTGGACAGGAATGGTCATCGATTACCTCAGTACGCCAGCGCTCCGCACCTACTGGGACCGGCACGTTCGACCCCTTCTGGACGACGTCGGCCCCAGGGCCGGCAAGGTCGTGAAGTACCTGCACACCGACAGCTATGAATGCCGCGGCATGAACTGGACCCCGGGATTTGAGCAGGAGTTCCGCAAACACCGCGGATACGACCCCATCGCCTACCTGCCCGTGATTGCCGGTAAGATCGTGGAGAGCCGGGCCGCCAGCAATCGCTTCCTGGCCGATTTCCGCAAGACGATCGGCGACTGCATCGCCGAGAACCACTACACCATCTTCGCCAACCTGTCGCACCAGGCCGGTCTCGAGGTGCATCCCGAGTCGGGCGGCCCGCATGCGGGCCCGTTTGACGCCCTGAAGTGCCTGGGGCGAAGCGACGTGCCCATGAGCGAGTTCTGGGTGCCGTCGCCCCATCGTCCGCGACCGGAGAATCGCTTCTTCGTCAAGCAGGCGGCCAGCGCGGCCCACATCTACGGCAAACGCCTGGTCGCGGCCGAAGGCTTCACCTCGATCGGCCCGCATTGGGACGACGTCCTGTGGCAGGCTGCCAAGCCGAGCTTCGATCACGAGGCCTGCGATGGGCTGAACCTGACGTTCATCCACACCTTCACGTGCTCCCCTCGCAAGATGGGGCTGCCCGGGCAGGAGTACTTCGCGGGCACGCACTTCAATCCGAACGTGACGTGGTGGAACAAGGTGGGGCCCTTCATCGCCTATCTGAACCGCTGCCAATACATTCTCCAGCAGGGCCAGTTCGTGGCGGATGTGCTCTACTACTACGGCGACCACGTCCCGAATCTGGCCCAGCGCAAGGAGGTCGATCCGGCCGGTGCGCTGCCCGGCTTCGATTACGACCACATGAACGAGGAGGTTCTGTGCAAAGGGCTGGCATTCACCAACGGCAGGCTCACACTGCCGAGCGGCATGCGATACCGACTGCTCGTTCTTCCGGACCATGCGGTCCTGTCGCCGGCTGCATTGGCCAAGGTGCACGACCTGGTCCGCGCCGGAGCCACCGTCGTCGGCCCCAAACCCAGACGCGTGATGACGCTGTCGGGCATCCCCGAGAGCAAGGAACAGTTCAGCAGACGTGCCGACGAGCTTTGGGGCGACGCAAAGACCGAGAGGGGCGAGAATAGGTTTGGCCGAGGCCGTGTAATTTGGGGTATGACTGCACGACAGGTCTTGCTGCGCGACGGCGTGTTGCCGGACTGTGAGTTCCAGGGCGCAGGCGACCGTCCACTGGACTACATCCATCGACAGTTCGGCAGCACCGACATCTACTTCGTCGCTAACCTGACAGAACAGGCCGTCAGCGCCCGGGGCATCTTCCGCGTGGACCGGAAGCAGCCCGAGCTCTGGGATCCTCTGACGGGGCAGATGCGCCAAGCCACTGCCTTTCGCCAGTCGAACGGCCGGACCGTCGTTCCCTTGGAGTTGACTCCCTACGGCTCTCTGTTCCTGGTGTTCCGCAAGGCTATCCCGCCTGACGCGGCAGGAACGGCCAAACGGAACTTCCCGTCCTATACGACCCTCAGTCAGGTCAAGGGACCGTGGACCGTGCGCTTCGACCCGAAATGGGGTGGTCCGGCGTCCGTGGTGTTCGATCGACTGGTCGATTGGTCCAAGCACCCGGATGCGGGTATCCGGTACTACTCCGGGACCGCGACCTATGCCAAGACGCTGCGCCTGCCGGAAACCCTCCTTCGGTCGGTCGACGGTCTCGCGCTGGATCTCGGTGACCTCAGTCACCTGGCCGAGGTCAGGTTGAACGGGAAGTCTCTCGGGATCTTGTGGTGCAAGCCGTTCCGAGTCGAGATCACCAGGGCAGTCCGGCCCGGAGACAACCTCCTGGAGATCGAGGTGGTCAACAACTGGACCAACCGACTCGTCGGCGACGCCGCGCTGCCGCCCGAGCAACGACGGACGCGAACCAACATCACGAAGATCACGAAGGACACGCCCCTCGCGACATCTGGACTCTTGGGCCCGGTGCGCCTGATGAGGATATGTGCAGGCGAGCTCGAGCGAAGGGACTAGGGAAGATCCACGGTGCGGTACGGATGTGCATGACGGCTTGGCTGGGGTGGGTTGCAGAGCTACCCCATTCCTCTTCTTGTCCCACTTCCGTGGAGTCCTGAGATGAGAGAAGCCAAGGTCAGAGTGGTCTATCGGCTTGTGTGCGTGATGTGCGTCTGCCTCTGTTCTCCATGCTCGTGGGGACAGGTCGCAAGCACGGTCTTCGAGCAGTCCGGCTTCGCTGACCGGGGATACGCCGGGTTCAGCATACTCCCGGGTGACGAGCCTCGACGGTTCCAGGCCATCCCTGATGTGGTGACCCCGCACGTGCCCTGGGGCAAGCCGCTGACGGGTCGGCCGCTGCGGGTCCTGGCCATCGCCCACCGGCACGCAGGGCGATGGCCCGTGGAGCTGCTGCAGCGGTTCGATCTCGAGCTCAAGGTTGTCTACGGCGGCAAGGTTGACGACGCGGGCCCGCCCCACTCGGGCTACATCGGCCAACACCGCACCGACGTTCAGGCCCGGGTGCTTCAGGCAATGAACGAGCCAGTGGATGTGCTGATCTCGGACATCTCGATTCCAGCCTTGGGTGATCGCGTGCAAGAACGGCTGGCCGAATTGCTGGGCCGAGGCGTTGGCTATATCGGCCGGACGGAAGGTCTGGAGCTGGGTTCGCGAGCGCGGGCCGCCGGACAAGAGAAGGACATCGTGGCCTCGACGGTGCCGGTTGCCGGGCTCAGGCTGATGTCCAGGGAGTACGGCTCGATCGACAAGGCCGCCGGGCAGATTGTCAAGATGTGGGAGAGCAAGGGCGCCGGGCGGATCGCCAACCCCTGGGACTACCCCCGTGACGACGCCATGCCCGATCCCGACCGCCTCCAGTATCCCTGGCTGATCAGCATGGAACAGGAGGCATGGTGCTTACTGGTGGGGCGGTTGGTGTTTTGGGCCGCCCGGCGAATGCCCGCCAAGAGCGCGGCTTTTGTCGATTGGCCAGCAGAAGCGATTGACCGCGAGGACCTGCCTTTCGCGCTGTCGCTCTCGACAGGACCTCGCAAGGATGCCAGCCTTACGGTTCGAGTCTGGGATGCCGATGGTCGCCTTCGTCATCGCGGCACGGATCTGTCGATCCCGGTGTTGCCGGTAGGACGATACTTCGTGGGCGTGCAACTCGTTTCGGGCGACGACGTGCGGGATTGGTCGATCGGGACCCTATCGGTGCGCTCGGCGGTCGACATCGCGGGACTCGATCTGGACAGCAGATTCAAACGGCGGCGGGACAAGATTCGGGCGAACGTCACGCTGTCGGCCGGGCCTCCCAAGGGCTCGAGGTTGCACCTCGAGGTCGTGGACAACTTCGGGCGCTGCGTCGCTCGAGAGCATGTCGATGCGGCCAAGACGGTCGCGTTCGAAGCCGGATTGCTCGAGTCATTGCACATGTACAACTATGTGAACGTTCGGTTGTCAGACGCCGAGGGCCAGGTCCTGGCCGAGACGCGAAGCGCGTTCTTCATCGCGCAGCCGCGTCCTGCCCCGGACGACCTCTCGTGGGTCGTCTGGGCCGGATGTCCCTTGCACCCACGACAGCGGAATCACGTACGCCGCTTGGCCGAGATGGGCATGGCCGGTCTCGTGAATGGCGCCCATCACGGTGCAACGGAGAAGAGTGTCGTCCCTGTCCAGGCGGCGGCCGTGCACAACGCGCATTCCATCCTGTATGTGACGCACCTCTACCGAGGCGTTCGTGTCAAGGACGGCGTCCGCCGACCGTGCATAACGGACTCTCGACACCTGGCCAACCTCAAGGCAAGGCTGAGCAAACAGGCGGAGTTCTTCGCCGACTACGTTCCGCTGGCGTATACGCTGGGCGATGACCAGCGGTATTCGCGGGGACACGACCTCTGCTGGTCCCCGAGCTGCCGTGCGGGCCTGGCTGCCTTCGCCAAGGCCAAGTACGGCACCATCGAGGCCGTCAACAGGGCGTGGACCACAGCCTACGAGCGTTTCGACCAGATCGAACCGATCAAACGGGCCGAGGGGATCGAAGCGGCGCGTCGAACCAAAGACCCCGACTATGGCCCTCTGTGCCACTGGATCGACCGCCAGCTGTACGCGGATACAACGGTGGCCGAGTGGCACGGCCAAATGGCCGCGGCGCTGCGCGTGGCTGATCCGCGCCAACCCGTTGGCTTCGACTGCACGAACGAGGGCTGGCAAGCCCCGGCCACCGGGTTCGATTTCTGGCAGCTCGCAAAGAGGATCGACCTGCTGGGCCAGTACTACAGCCCGATCGTCCACACCATCTATCGCAGCGCTCGCCGACCGGGTGCCTATCAGATCACGTGGTACGGGGGCTATGGCATCTACGGGCCATGGCCCTATCACGATCACGACTTCCTGCCATGGTGGTACGCCTTCAACGGCGTGAATCTTCACGGCCTGTGGGGCCTCATCATCGTGCCGTACCCAGGCGAGCGGCTGCTGGCCCCGGACCTTGGATTGCATCGCGGACCCGCGATGTGCCTCGACAACGTCAGGGAGCTGCAGTCGGGCATTGCCAAGCTCATGTTCAACGCCAAGCGAGCCGGCGACGGGGTGGCCATCCTCTACTCAACCGCCAGTCTGCACGCCGTGGCGGCGTTGCCTGAGCTGCCCAAGGAGCCCGGCTGGTCCACACTTGGCACGGGTGCGACCCGGTTCACCTACAACCAGAGCTGGGAAGGCTTCGCTCAACTCGTGACGGACGTGGGGCTGTCCTACGAGGTCGTGCCGACCAGCCATTTGGAGAAGGGCCTGCTAGCCGAGAAAGGCCTTCGGCTTCTGGTGCTTCCTTTGGCCCTGCGGATCACCGACCGGGAGGCCCGAGCCATCCGTCGATTCGTGCGGTCCGGGGGGGTGTTGATCGCGGACGCATTTCCGGGTGTCCTCAATGGACAGTGTCGAGCGAACCAGAGCGGCGTGTTGGCGGACGTCTTCGGCGTCAAGTTCGCGGGAGGGATTCCCGGCCAGAAGCGTGTCGCCCGCGAGCCAGCAGCCATGGCCGACGGTCGCCAGCTTGGGCAGGTCGTGGCTGATTGCGGGATCTCGCTGACGGGGGCGACTGCGCTCGGCAAGACCCATCGCGGCGCGCCGATCTTCCTGGTCCACAAATTCGGAGAGGGCCGGGCCATCTTGCTGAACGTGATGGCGCGCGACTACCAGATCTGGCGAAGCCTGGCCACAGAACTGCCGTTCCGCAAGAGCGTCACGAAGCTGTTGGAGGCAGCCGGGATCAGGCCGAGCGTTCGTACCCAGGTGCCTTGTCTGCGCGGCAAGGTGACCCCGTTGCAGGCGACGGAGTGGTATCGCTATGAGCTGGACGGTGGTCACTACGTCGGGCTGTTGCGGCACGGCAAGCTACGTCCCGACGAGACGGTCTACATGGCGGACCAGCGGCCGAAGCCGCTGTGGATCACCTTCGATCGGGCCGCCCATGTGTATGACGTCAGGCGGCGCACGTACCGCGGTTTCACGGATAAGATCAACGACATGGTCTATCCCGCTCGGGCCAAGTTCTTCGCCCTGTTGCCCTACGAGGTGCGTGACCTGAAACTGCAGACCGAGCAGAAGCACGGCGCAGTCTTCCTGAAGGGCCAGATCGTTCCTGGCGATCCCGGTGCGGCACCGATCACGCACGTGTTTCACGTCGAAGTGACCGATCCAGATGGGCGGATCCGGCGCGAGTTGGTCCGAAACACCGTGGCCAAGGTCGGACGATTCCGGGAACGGTTCTTCCTCGGCTACAACGCCCGCCCCGGCCCGTGGCAGTTCAGCGTCCGTGACGTCGCCAGTGGCATGGCGCGAAGCGCGTCGGTACAGATAGCGGGAACCCGCACCTCAGGCGGCCAGAATCGCAGGCCCCACGCTTCGGCTTCGAACTGAAGCGCGTAGGCGACAACCCACCCCCGCTCCCGTATCTGACGGTTGTGCCGCAGCTTGTCCGGAATCTTGGCACGTGACCGGTGCGATGCTATGGTGCGAGCCAGCGGCGTTTGGGGAACCTCTCCGATCGGCATGTTTGCTTCTCGGCACGGAGAATGGTGTGGGCAAGCATCGAGACGTCCTTGCTGATCTCACTGGCGAAATAGCCAAGGCCGACACTGCCTGTGGTGTGGTTCTCCAGGGCAGCGTGGCAGAAGGTTGCGAGAGGCCCGACTCAGACATTGACCTCTTCGTCGTCTGCAGCAGTGACACCCCGAGAATGAACGAATACATCCAACAGGACAACCGCGGCAATATGCGAATCAAGGGGCCGTTCCACGGCATCCCAGTGAACATCGGGTGGGAGTCTGTCGACTCACTTGCCCAGTTGATCGAGACCGATGGCGCAGCCGCATGGTTTATGTTCTGGCGTGGCAAGATTCTGCGCGACCCAGTCGGATTGGCCAAACGGTGTCAAGACGCTATGCACGCTTGGTTTGGCTCGAATCCACGCGTCGCGGAGGCATGGGCAAGGCAGCAAGCGGAGGTCAGGAGACAGAAGCGCGATCCATCGCACGCCATCGAGTACCCGACGTTTCGTGACTTCCTGACTCACGTCAAGACCGTTCAGAAGCAGCAGGATGCCGAGCCGAGCGTTTTAGACGACGGTTGCCAGCGCGGCTGATCTTTGTAGGTCGGCTCCTTCCCGCAGGTGTATCCGTATCGATTGGCCCTCAACCTTCCCGCTTGGACGACCCAAACTGGCAACAAGCCAGAACCCGCCCACCTTGGTTGCGATCGAGACGTCGGCCTCGGTACGATGTCGGCCGCGCACTCGGCCAGTGGGAGACCTCGCGTCCGTGGCTCGTTGGGAAGACAGTCCTTTCGCTTACGTTGCCGCGCCAACAGGAGGAGCCCAGCATTATGTCATCGTCTGCCGTTGCCGTAATCACCATCTCGTGCGGATTGGCTGTCGTGACGTCCGCGCTGGCACAATCCAGCAGACGACGTTGGAAACCCGAACCCGACAGCGTCTACTTGCAGGAGGTGGGCCGCCAGGTACGAACGGACGCGCCCGTCCAGGCCATTGCAGTCCTCGATGGGAAGGTGTACGCCGGACTGAGCGACGGGGTGCGCGTTTTCGACGGCAAGGCTTTCGTCGGTTGTGACGGACCTCGTCAAGCGGTACGCAGGCTCAGGACAGTAGGTGATGCGCTGTTTGCGGTGACCGAGTCGGGACTGTACCGATTGCAGCGTGGCAAGTGGACGCGACTCGCGGGTGGGGTGTTTCAGGACGTCTGCGGCCATCTGGGGAGTGTCTGTGTCGCCGACGCGCGGAACCTGCACAGGCTCGAGGGCGACAGGCTCTTTCCGATTCCCGGCGCCGCCGACGCTCCCGTGGACATCACACGGATCGCGTCCTACAGCGAGACGATCTACTGCCTCGGGTCGGGGGGGTTGGCCCTCTTCGACGGCCGGCGCTACGACAGCGAGAACGTGATGGACTGGGGCACGCTGCCGTCGAAGACCACGCGGGACCTGCTCGCGTTGGGCAGCCGACTGTACGTCGCCACGTCCGACGGCCTGGGCCTGCTCCGCGGCATGTCGATGACCCACGTCAGGGGCAAGGACGGCCTGTGTTACGAAGACACGACCTGCCTGGCGCACGGATTCGACAATGACATGTGGATCGGGACCCCGCGCGGCGTGATCCGGATGACGAACGGGGAGTTCCACTACTTCGCCGGGAAGCGCTGGCTGCCTCACGACACCGTCAACGCCATCGCGTGTTCGGGTCGCACCGTCTACGTTGCCACGGACGGCGGCGTGGGCATCATCGAATACGAACCCTACACGCTGCACAAGAAGGCCGCCTACTACGAGCGATGGCTCGAGGAGTGGGGTCAGAAGCGCCTCGGATTCGTCCACAAGCTCGAGTGGGACGACGCGACCGGCACGTGGATGCGCGAAGTCAGCGACAACGATGGCGGATGGACCGCACACTACCTGGCCGCGCAGTGCTTCAAGTACGCCGTCACCGGCGACGAAGCTGCTCGGGCCGAGGCCGTCAACTCCTTCAGGGCCCTGGAGTGGTGCGAGCAGGCCTCGTCCATCGACGGGTTTCCCGCACGCTCGATCTGGGCCAAGGGCGAAACCGGGCACAAGGCCAAGGGAGGGTCCGGGGGCTTTCCGGCTGAGTGGCACGACACCGCCGACGGCAAGTTCGAATGGAAGGGCGACACCTCCAGCGATGAGGTCGACGCGATCTTCTACGCCACCGCGGTTTTCCACGACCTCGCCGCCAAGGCCAAGGAGAAGGACCGCGCCAAGACGCACCTCCGGCGGATCGCCACGCACATCATCGACAACGGCTGGGTGCTTCGCGACGTGGACGGCAAGCCCACGGTGTGGGCTCGATGGGATCCGGCGTACTTCGCCAGCGAGCGCGGTTGCCACGCGCAGGGCCTGAACGGCATGGAGGTCCTGGGCTACATGAAGACCGCCCACGCGCTGGCCGGCGACGCCAAGTTCGACCAGGCCTACAAGAAGCTCATCCAGATGGGATACCTCAAGGAGGTGGTTCGGCAGAAGCTCGTCGACGTGCCGCCCGATGGCTGTCCGCCGGACCAGAAGCTGCGGAACGATCTCCGTCTGCCGCTGGACGGCGTGTGCGATTTCGACGACCGTCTGGCCTTCTTCCATTACTGGCTGCTCGGCGAGTACGAGACCGACCCCAAGCTTCGATCGGTCTACATGCGCGGCCTCGAGCGAAGCTGGGCCATCAAGCGCATCGAGCACAGCCCGTGGGCCAACTTCATCTACGGGGCGCAGACGCACAACGACTGTGAGGTGGACCAGGCGGCGAGGCACCTTCGCGAATGGCCCCTGGACCTGATCAAGTACACGCACCGCAACTCCCACCGGCATGACCTGGCGACGAAGCCCGGCTACGTGAACTACGTCGGTCGGACCCGTGCGATTTCGCCGAGGGAGCTAAACCCTCGCCGCTGGTCCGACTCGGGGTTGAACTACGATGCCAACAGCGGAGGCCGTGAAGTGGAAGACCCGTCTGGCTGGCTCGAGGCCTACTGGATGGGTCGACATTTCGGTTTCATCGAGCCGCCGACGACAAAGGACCCGGCCCTGCTAGCGGTCGAGCGCCGCGGACTGAATCTGGGCGCCGTTCCCTATGACGGTCCACCGAGACCGTAGCCATGCCTGGCGCCCGAAGAATCAGGCATGAAACACTGGGTGACGTGGAGCAGAGGCATGTACCTTCGAGCGATTGTCTGCTACTTCCTGCTTTCTCTGGGCACCGTTTGGACGGCTTTCGGGCAAGAGCCGAAGCCACCCACGAGCACATCATCCCGGACCGGGCGGCGCACGAATCCGCGAGAGGTGAGAGTGGCCGAGAGGCTGGATTTCTTTCCAGTCTCCACACAGTTCTCTCCTCTCCCGTCCGGCAAGGGATGGACCGGCCAAAAGGGCCCGCTGAGCGAGAAGGTGCTGCGCGACAGCGTAGACAACATCATGGAACACGGCTTCACGGGGCTGGAAGCGAACACCCATCGGCCAAAGGCCGAGGCAGCCTTCATCCTGAAGTACGCCCAGAAACGCGGGATGATCATCACGCATCACGTCGGTGCCCTGGAGCTGTTTGGCCGGAACAAGCCTCCCCAAACGTGCGTCTACTCAGCCGAGTACGCAAAGGCCGTCCGTCGCCGAGCCCAGAAGGCCCTGGCGCCGCTCAAGGACATCCCGCGACTGTATAACGTGTTCACCTTCCAGGACGAGCCCTTCCATTGGGGGCCGAAGTCCTTTGGCTACGGCCCCGAGGTGAAGGCGGAATTCAAGAGACGCTATGGGTATGACCTGCCCGGCGATCTGGATACCATCCGGCGCGATCCGAAGAGATGGCTCGATGTGGTCAACTTCCGCTCCGACTACTTCCCGGACGGCTGGCGCCAAGTCTACCGGATCATCAAGGACATCGACCCGAGCTTCAAGGCGGTCCTGACGCACGACAGCCACAACACGTTCGGCGCTGGATACAGTTCGCATTCAGAGCTTGCGATTGATGATGTGTTTCACTGGGGCGGGGATTTCTCCGACATGTTTGTCTTCGACATCTACCCGTACATGATGTTCGATTTCCGCTTCGGGGAGGTCTCGAAACTTCCCAAGCCGCGCATCAGCCAGACGCATTACTCCTTCGCTCAGATGCGAAACCTGACGCGCGCCTACGGAAAGGAGCTGGGCTTCTGGGTGGGCACCTACAACCCGTCCTGGTTCAAAGACTTCATGGGACCGCAGCGTGAGGCGACGTATTGGTCCGAACGCGAAATGAGCACAACGGCCGTGGCGCAAGGCGCGGATTTCCTCTTGACGGGCTACAAGATCCCCGTCGACGCCCGCCACTGGGACGCCTTCGGCCAGGGACTCCGCTTGATCCAGAAGGCGGGCGGACGGCTTCTCGAGACGCCGAAGGTGAAGGCGAAGGCCTGTATGCTCTTCCCGCGCACGCACTATATCCAACTCCAGGAGGAGTACTTCAACGTCGGCCTTTCCTTTGAGCTCTTTCTGCGTGCATTCGGCGAATTGGATATCCTGCACGAAGAGCAGATGACGGACGACAGCCTGGACGGCTACGAAATACTGGTGCTGTTCGACGTCAGGTTGCTTCCCAGGGCGGTGGCTGATCGAATCGCGTCCTTCGTTCGAAAAGGAGGGGTCGTGATCGCCGATTGCGTGCCCCATATGGGTGCCTACAAGAGGCCGATGACGACCATGGAGGAGTTGTTCGGGGTGAAGAACGCGAAGACCGGGAGGATCCGGCGATCAGGTCACTGGGTGCCGTGTACGAAAGCGGCGCCGTACTGGGCCAACCGGCCGGAGAATCCCCCTGACGAATCCGTCTTCGCCACGGACATGCTGAAGGGCAGGGCATTGGGCCAATCGCTTGATATAACGCTCGTCAGCCCGCGCCCCTGCACGGCCACAAGCGCCGAGATCTTGATCAAGACGGCCTCGGGCCAACCGGGCGTGGTCCATCGAAAGATCGGCAAGGGCCGGGTCTTCCTTCTTGGCTTTTGTCTTCAGGACACCTACTTCAAGTCCTGGCAGGACGAGAAGGACGTGTCGCGCGCCCAGTTACGGGGTTTGATCGGGGCGATGACGAGGATGGCGGGCGTTCGACCCCACGTCCATTCCTCAAACCCGGACATCGAGGCATCGATCCGCGCCAATGGGCGCGAGGGATTCCTGTTCGTCATCAATCATGAGACGATGACACCCGAGACGACCGTTCGGCTGACGGATCTCGGCTTTGAAATCGGCAAGATGGTTGACCTGGCCGATGGGCGGCAGGTCCCGTTCCGGCGGAACCAGGGCGTGGTCGAGCTAACGGTTTCCGTCCCCTTGGGGGAGACCCGGCTGCTGCACGTACGTCCCAAGTAGCGGAATGGTCCCGTCGGTCGCTCCCTAGTCGGTGGTCGATCGTCCCTCACGATCTGCAGTCGGGTCGGATCCGCGCAACCATGACTTCTCGATGTCCTCCAGGCTCCTGCCCTTGGTCTCGGGAACAAGCCGCCAGAAGAAGACCGTTCCAACGAGGCAGATCACGGCGAACGTCAGAAAGCCGACGTGCATGCCGAACCGGTGGACGTACCAGGGAAACAGGAACGCACTGGTGGCATTGGTGCCCCAATTGGTCAGCGTGGCGATAGACGCGGCTCTGCCGCGCACGCGGTTGGGGAAGATCTCCGGCGTCAGGACCCAGATCACCGCGCAGATCGACAGAGCAACACAGGCCATGTAGACGGCCAGAACGCCGACGACCCAGCGTCCCATCTCTCGTGACAGCGTCACGCTCGCCACGCCGGGACCCGCTTCGGGGGCCACATGCTCACTTCCGAACAGGAACAGGCCTCCGGTCAGCGCCAGCGTGAGGACCACGACGGCCATGCCTCCCAGCAAGAGTGGCCGGCGGCCGAGGCGATCGATCAGTCCGAGGGCGATCAGCGTGAAGATCAGGTTGATCAGACCGAATCCGACCTGAAACTGAAACGCCCCGATCTTCTCAAAGCCGGCCTGCTGCAGAATGGTCGGTCCGTAGTAGACGACGATGTTTACACCGGTCATCTGCCCGAACAGTGAGAGTCCCACGCCCACGATGAGTGCCGTGCGGAGGCCCGGCCGGAACAGTTCCGCCAGGGTCCCTTCTTCCTGGCTCAGGGCGTCAGTGATCTCGGCCATTTGACGTCGCGCGACCTGGCGGCCACCCACCTTCGCCAAGATGGCGAGGGCCCGTTCGTCATGCCCCTCTTTCGCCAGCCAGCGGGGGCTTTCGGGAACGCGCAGCAAGAGGAGGAAGAAAGCGGCCGCCGGGATCATTTCGGCGCCGAACATCCCACGCCATACCTCAGAGACTAACAGCCAGTGCCACAGGCCCGTGCCACCGAAGGCCTCGGGGTTGGCCTGCGAGAAGCCCAGCAGCGACCAGTTCGAGAAGTAGGCCGCCAGGATGCCGATGACAATCGACAGCTGGTACGTGGCCACCAGGCGACCGCGCAGGTGTGGCGGAACGAACTCGGAGATGTACATCGGTGCCAGCACCGACGCCATGCCGACCCCCAATCCGCCGACGATTCGGGCCGGAATCAGGATAACGAAGCTCGGCGGAATGGTTGACAGCAATGCCGAAACGAAGAAGAGAAGCGCCGAGATGATCAGGATGGGCTTACGCCCGAACCGATCGCCGAGGACCCCCGCCGCAGCCGCACCGAAGATGCATCCCACCAGCGCCGAGCTTCCGAACCAGCCCACCTGCAACTCGCTCAGACAGAACTGCTCTTTGACGAAACCGAACGTGCCGGAAATGACGGCCGTGTCGAACCCGAACAGCAGTCCGCCCAACGACGCGACCAGACAGACACCTGCCAGGTAGACCACGCTGCCTGTTTCCGGGTAGGGGGGTCTTGCCTCGTTGGCCATTCCTGGGTCGTCCTTGATCTACCTGAGCATCTCAGGATGATTCACCTTGAGCCATCGCACATAGTCGTTGTAGAGCTTCGTGGCGTTGGGGTGTCCGGCGGGCGCCTTGCTGCCGGGTTTGTTCATGATGCCCTGGTACTGGTAGATCAGCACCTTGTCGACATAGGGCCCCACGGCCTCCAATTGCCGTTGAATCCGGGCAAAGGGGGCGGGGATCAAGGGAGACTCCTGGCGGTTCGGCTCGCCTTCCCAGGCGAACGTCTCGACGTCGGCCCACAGCGCCCGCTGGGGAACCTTGTCGTGGGCGGCCCGCAGCTTGGCGAACGCCTTCGCGCTCTCGTTCGGCGTCATTCTCAGGCAGCCGACCTCGTCCTGGTACGCGATGATGTCCACGTCCAGGCCCTGCAGCTGCTTGACGAAGCGATCGTCGCAGACGGCCTTGTGCGTGTAGTAGGGGGCCGTGAGCGTCTTGGCCTTGGGCGTGAGCAGCCGTGCCTCTCGGCTGCACGTGTTGATGTACTCGACGAATGCCGGCACGAAGTACGGCGTCAGGTAGGCCTCATTCGCCCAGTACCAGCCGAAGAAGCTCTTATGGTGGGCGTAGCGCTCGGCGATTTCGGCCATCATCTGCAATCGAGGCCGCACTGCCTCCGGTCGATTGAGTGTCGCGGCGCCGTGCCAGGGCCCGTACCAATCGCAACTCAGGAAGAACCTAACGCCATACTTGTCCGCCGCAGCAAGCAGCGCTTCGATGGGATTCCCGCAAACCAGCTCCTTGGCCTTCGGCAACAGCGGCGTGTCGTAGAACGCTCTGCCTCCCTTGGCGACGGCCAGGAGCACGAGGTACCGCATGCCGATCTCAGACACCTCCCTGACCGCGTAGTCCCATTGCTCGGCCGTAAACCTGGCGCACGCGTCGTTCCAGTAATGATGCCGTCTGTCGTCCCACAGGATGCTGATCCAACTGCCCTCGATGGGCTTACTCTTCGGCGCGTCTTTGGCGGGTCTGGCGAGGGCCGACGGCGGATTCCGAAAAGCAGCGGCCGCTCCGAGCCCAAGGAGCTTCAACACGTCGCGCCGGCTGGTTGCCTCCATGGCCAGTTCTCCATCCGCCTACTGCAGGAATCAGTTTCCGTGAGCTGGTCGAGCGTTCACCATGATCTCGTCAACGAACAGCCAAGCCTTCTTGCCCCGTGCCGGATGCCAGTCGGGGATCGTCTTGATGTTGCGGGCTCGCACGCGAACATAGCGGGCCGTCACGCCCTTCAGTTCTGAGCTGAATCGTTGAACCAACGGGCCTGGTTGCTTCAACGGCACATCGTGCGTCGCCCTGGCCACAGCGCGGAACTCCTTCCCGTCGTCAGAGACGGCGTACGCCACCTGCGTCGGCAGGAAGATGCCGGCCTGTACGCACTGCAGGTAATCTGAGCAGACAGTTCTCAACGGCATCGGCCGGCCGAGGTCCACCGTAGCTACCAGATCATGCTGGTCATATCCTTGCCACGCCGGGTCACGGTAGTGCGGGAAGGCCCGGGCCCCGTCGGTCAGCGCCTTCGGGCCGCCGCCCGTGTAGCTCGGGCTGTAGGGATGTGTCAGCTCAACCGCCTTGCCCAGCGCCGCGTGCATCACGCGAAGATCCTGGTAGCCCTGTTCCAGATAGCGCTCGTAGTCCTGATAGAGTTTCACCGTGGGCGGTCCGCCCGGTTTGATCGACGCCCCGGGCGCATTCATCAGGCCGGGATACTGGTAGCAGAGGATCTTCTCGAAGGTCGGGAAGCGGCGCAGGTCACTGATCAGCCCGCCGATCGGTCGGGGATACAGGGCGCCCCCCTTGTGGAATACGAACGTCTCCAAGTCCATCCACAGATGACAACCTGCTCCATCACACAACGTTTGGAGGAGCCGAGCGGCCTCTTCGCCGGTGATGTCGCCGGTCGGCATCCGGTGGAAGCCAAACGGGCAGAGGATATCCAGATGCGGCAGCAGCTTCCGGTACGTGTCCACCGCCTTGGGAACGTGGTGCGAGTTGGTTGCCAGCATCGCGGGCTTGTCCGGCGCCAGTGTGCGGCAATGGGCGCGAAACTCTCGGAAGAAACCCACGATCTGTTCCCAGCGTGTCGGTTCGTTTCCCAGGTGGCCTGCGATCTCGTCGGAGACGTACCAACCATAGAACGACGGGTGGTGGCCGTATCGTTCCCACACCTCGCTGGCGACCTTCTTGTGCCACCGGAGCGAGGCCGGTGTGAAGTCGAAGAAGGCGTAGGTGCCGATGCCCGGAAACACGTGCATGCCGAGCTTGTCCGCCTCCGACAGAATCGCCTCGAGCGGGTCATCGCACGCGATCGGCATACGACTCGGAAACAGACGCGACGGATAGTACGCCTTGCCGCGATAGCCGTCTTTCTCAATGGTGTGCTTGCCGTAGTGCGTGTAGTTCTGGAACAGCATGGTGATGACCAGCACGTTCATCTTGATTCCGTGCATTCCGCGGACCAGCTCTCGCCATTGGTCGTGAGTCATCTTGGCCAGATCGGCGTTGAAGTACCGGCCCTCGGCTTCGCTGTGGTGATAGATGTCGACCCAGGCCCCGCCGATCCGTCGGGTGGATCGGACGCCCGACTGGATGATCTCGATCGGTCGCTCGCGACGCTGCGTACGCGACCCGGACGTGGCGGAGAGGATGATGCGGTGTCGACCGGCCTGGCCGGTGGTCGGCCAGCGAAACGTGACTCCTTTCGCCGAGCTCGGTCCGACCTCGATTCGCTCGCGGTGCAGCACGCGTCCGGGCTCGACCGTGTCGAGGGAGAGCGTCACGTCGAATGCCTTGGGGGTATCGTCGCGGTTCCACACGGCGCCGCGGATCTCCAGCGTGACCTGGTCCGTCACCGGCGAGGGCGGGATCAATGTCAGACTGATCGCCGGCTTTGCCCTCTCCACAGCGGCTTCGAACGGAAACGCCGGGGCGGACAGGAGCGCCACCGCCGCGAGCCATCTCATCGCAACGCCGGATGGAGACATCGGAGTCCTCCCTGCGCCAGGCGCCACCTAGCGCACCATGATCTCGTCGGCAAACAGCCAGGCGCCCTTGCCGCCGGCGTGGTGCCACGCGGGGATGCGTCTGAGGCTGGTCGCTCGAACGCGGACGTACCGGGAACGGGCCTTCAGGCTCGCGGCGCTCAGCGTATCGGTCAGTGGTTCAGGCTCGCGAGGGCTGATCTTCGGCTTGACCGTCGCTACGGTTCGGAATTCCTTGCCATCATCGGAGACGGCGAACTCCACGCGCTTGGGCAGGAAGATGCCGACGCCGGTGGACTGAAGGAAGTTGGCGCCGACTTCCTTTACGTCCGTGGGGCTGCCGAGATCGATGACAGCCTCGAGGTCTTTCCCTTGATACCCCAGCCACCGGCTACTCCTGTAGTCGGTCGAGCCCAGCAGCCCGTCGCTGAGCGCCACGGCACCCGCCCCGCGGTACCTCGGATCGGGTGGCTCGGTCAGGCAGATGGGCTTCTTCAAACCCGCGTGCTTGGTGAGTTTCGGGGCCAGCGACTTGATCGCCTCATCGGACAGCATCTGGCGGCGATAGGTGTCGAGTGGCCGCTTGATCTTGCTGTCTTGGGTCAGGTCCCAGAGCGACGTCTTCAGGTGGCGTAGGGCCAGCGTGCTGGCGATCCAGGGCGTGCCCCAACCCGTCTCCGTGCACCAGGCGCCCCACTCCCAGTCGGCGTTGCTGGCCCAGTATTCCCAGCGGCGGAAATCGAACCCGCGATACCAGGCGCCGTCAAGCTCCGGGTGTGCCTCGGAGTGGATCTGGATGCGGCACAGAAACCGCGCCAGCTTGTCCTCGGCCTCGCGGTAGAACGTCTCGCCCGTCGCAGCCGCCGCTTCGTGCAACCCGATCAGCGCGAAGTTGCACGTGTACAGCGAATCACACAACGGCTCGCCGTTCCGTTGGAGGAGGGTGACTTCTCCCGTGCCGTACTTCGCGTTCGACGGGACGGCGTGCTTCGCGCCGCCCAGCATCTCGCAGATGGCGCCGCACGCGTCTTGCGCGGCGAGCAGGTCGTGCGCCACCGTTCGGAGCCAGCGACGGTGTTCGGGCGTGTCTTCAACTCGGACCAGCCAGGCCAGCGGCAGCAGGGCCCGGGCACGCTCGATCTGCGAGCTGCGGATGACCCAGTACCACCGGTCCGGATAGGCGTGCATGAGCATTCGGATGGCCGTCTTGCTCTTCTCGAGGAAGGGCGCGAAGCCGGTCTTGTCGTAGGCCCAGAGGAAGCATGCCCAGAGCCATCCTTCGTAGTGGGGCGAGTACAGCACGAAGTCGCCCGTCCAGAACGACTCCCACCCTCGACGCTTGAGCGCCTCGTCGACGATGCACTGGATGCGGTACCCCTCGACGCCCGTGGTGCGAAGATTCGCCAACAGACAGCGGGCGATGGCGGCGTTCCATCGCGACTCATCCAGGAGCTTCGCGGTGGCCAGCACCGCCAGCATTGCGCGGGCATTGTCGTCGCCCCAGTACTTGTTCGGGTAGTCCAATGACCAGCCCACCAATCCGTACGACGGGCTCTTGGGATCGACACGCGGTCCCTGGGCCAGCACCGACCGAGCGTAGGCGTAGTCGAGAAGGTTCGCGGCGATCCGTGCGCTTGATCTGTCTCGATCAATCGACGTATCGAAGGCCAACGCCATCGCCACCTCGCTCATGCAGTCATTGCGGACCGCGTAGCGCATCGGCTGGCTGCCGTCCGGCCGAATGGTCGAGCTGTAGCCCTCGACAAGCCCGAGCGATCCATCGCCGACCGGCCAGTCGTCGCCCGGCTTGTCCCTGACGGTGTTGTAGGTCAGTGCCCAATCCAGCGCCTGCTTGGGCCAATCGGGATGGCGGAGGATCCTGGCAGTGCCGAACCAGTCGGCAGCACGTCTCAATGCCTGCAGCTCAACGTCGGCTGGCAGCGCGTCCTTCGCCGAATAGGAGGGGCGCACCGTCGGCGTCCACCGCAACTCCGGCACCGATCGACCCGGCTGCAGCCACGCAAGCACCATCTTGAAGATGGCCGCCCACGCGTCCTGAGGCATGTACCGGCCGGTGACGAAGTGGCTGAGTTTCGTCGTGCCGACCAGGACGCTGCCGCCGGGATGCTCGAACAGGATCGGGAAGTGCGGCGTGTCCTTGAGGCCGAACACCGCTTCGTCGACGCCGGCCACTTTCGCGGCGACCAGGTGCGACTTGGCGGCACAGGTCTCGACCAGATGGCAGCCGTTGATCATCGCGATCCGCATCGGGCGCAGCGTTTCGCCAAACGCGTCGGAGACAACGACCACGCGCTCGAGGCGCGTCGCCTTGGGCTTGCCGACCGCCATGTTCGGCAACGAGGCGGGGTACTCGACGTAGAGCCGCAGCCGCTTCTTGACCGCCAAGTCGAACACGGCTGGCGGGATCTGGGTGGTCTTGCCCGGGTAACCTTCGGCAAGGATCAACACCCCGGCGCCCACGGATGCTTTCTTGACCGCATTCAGCGGTCCGTCAACCCGCGTCGCCTCGATGCCGCTCGCCACGGCGACGCGATAGAGATCGTTCTGGCCCGAGCAAGAGAAAACCAGTTTCGACGCGTCACCCCCCGAGCGCTTCTCGCCGGTCGTCACGTCCTTGGGCAACGCAGTCTTCTTGGTGCCCGGGAGACGTATTTCGGTGGCGTTTGCTGTTGCCGACAGAAGCACAAGGCCCGCAACGAGAGCACTACGAGCCATCACCTCGAGGATTGACCAACGCGTCATGTTGCGCCTCGCGTGAACAAGCCCGGGGGATCCAATGGCAGTCCGTGCTGCTGTTCTTCTGACCTCACCGGGCCGACAGAATCTGTCCAAGTCGGATGAGCTCCATGCACATGCCGACCGTATGATAGTCGACCTTCCAGAGGGCGCCCTTGTTTGTGATTTCGGGCGTCCCGTCGCGCCTCAAGGCGCCGTACACGCCGCCGTATTCAACGTCCACCAACCGAGTCTTGACGAACGCCACGGCGTCTTGTAGCGGCGTCCAGAGGTCCGACCGCCCGCGACAGACGGCGAAGTGGGCCAGGGCGCGGACCGTCTCGGTTTGCTCCCAGAACCCCTTGACGTCGGACGTAATCCTATTGCCTGTCGTGGCGCTCCGGTAGAGGCCCCCGTACTCGGTGTCGTAGCCGATTCGCATGCCTTCGTCGAGAACCGTGTGGGCGTGCTCGAGATAGGACTCGGGCACGCCCATCTGGACGGCGGCGGACAAGAGATAGGCCCATTCGAGCTGATGACCGATGACGATCCGGAGCGTTTCGTGCGGTTGCCAGTCCATCTCGTAGTCTTCGGCAAGCAGACGCTCACCGCGCTTGGCCATGGGGACGAATAGGAAATCGGTCCATTCACGTGCACGGGCAAGCTCGTGTTCCTGTCCCTCGATCTCGGCCAACGCCAGGAGTGCCTCGGTCAAGTGCATGATGTGGTTCTGATTGCGAAAGGTGTCCTGGTCTTGGAAATCACGCGTCATTCTTGCCGCCAGCCCGCCATGGCGGTCCTTGAAGCGGGTGTGAATCGTCTCGCTGGCCTCCAACGCGGCTTTTAGATGCTTGGGGTTCCGCGTGATCCGGTACGCGTGCGCCAAGCCGAATACGACGAAGGCATGACCGTAGCAGTCCTTCCTGTCCTCGATGACCGTGCCATCCGCGCCGCAGGACCAGAACCACCCGCCGGATTGAGGGTCTCGGAAATGGTCGACGAGGAAGCCGGCGCCCCGATCGACGGCCTCGCGGTACGCCGCTTCGCCCGTCAACGCGTGGCCCTGGGCCAGAACGTAGAGCATTCTGGACTGGCTCACGAGCGTGCCGAGGGTCTGGCCGATCCGATTCCAGCGGCGGTCGAGCTCAGTATGAAAGAGGCCGCTTTCGGTGACAGCGGCGTTGAGCCAGTGCGGACAGAGGTCGTCGACCATCAGGCGACCGAACCAGTCGAAGTCGAGGGATGTGTGAGGCGATGGATCGCACATTCTTGCGGGTCTCCTCACCCCGGGCGGTTCATTGCCCGACACGTAGTGCTTACCTCCCGGCGCGGTCTGCCTTCGCCGAGAACCGGTACTCGTATACCCTCGCGTCCGGGCCGTCGTCGGGCAGGAAGAACACGCGATCGGCCAGGAGGCCGAGGCCCTCGCGGCTCAGCGACGAGCCCTTCAGCGATTTGCCGACGGCGAATCGCTTGACGAGCTTCCATCTCTCTACGTCAATCAAATCCAGGTAGCCGCCACCGAGACAGGCGAGGTGATCGCCGACGCCCTTGCAGTCCTGGTAGGCCACGCCGGTCGGGCTCTTCCTCTTGTCCTTGAGGTCGCCTTCGAGCGTCCAGAAGTAGAACGTCTCTGCGTCCCAGTTCGCCCCGATCAATCGATCTCGCCAACGGGCGACCGCGCCGATGTGGTCGGCGACCTCGAATCGGCGTCTGGCCTCCAGCGTTTCGGGATCGACGGTCATGATGTGCGTGTGGCTTCGCTTGCGATAGGCCGCCACCGGAACCCAGATGCTCGTTCCGTCGGAGTCGATGCCGCCCGGATGGACATCGCTGCCGACGGTGATATTGCGCTTCCCCAGAAGCTTCATGGTCTTGCGGTCGAGCTTGAAGATCCAGCCCTGCGACCTCAACATGCTGACGCTGGTGAAGTAGAGATGGTCCTCGGTGACCAGGAGCCCCTGGACGTGGAAGGCGTTGAAGCCGACCTCGGGCGTGACGCCGCAGGCGACAAGCGATCTGGCCGACTTGACGACGTCCGGTAGCTGCCCGGTCACATGGCGCTTCGTATCGGTCAACGTACCCGCCTCCGCGGCCAATACCTTCCTTAGCCTGGAAACTGGGTGGAATCTCTGGTCGACGCAGTTCCATGCCTTCAGGCGGCCGTAGTCGATGACGTAGGAGCCTTTGAGCTTTCTGGCATAGCGATCCCGCTCCTGCCAGGTTGATATGGTCTGCGCTATGAGCGCTCTGGCCTGGTTCCTTGGGATGTCAAGCGTATCAAGTCCCGCCACTTTTCGTCCCGACCATCCTGGCGCTCCCTTTCTGTAGTGGATCAGACCGATTGCCGAAAGCTCCCTCAAGGACCTGAAGGCCTTGACTTCCAGTTCGGTGAATCGCCATCCCCTCATCATGAAGTTGACGCGCTGCCGGTATTCGCCGGCGTCCGTCAGGCGGAGGGCTTCTTCGAGGTAACCCTTCAGTTCCTGCATCGTTTCGGGTGTGAACATCGTCAGGTAGTTGTCGGGGTTTCCCGCCCAGTTCCCGCTGCCGTGCTCCCATCGGTCCCGCGTCCGCATGGCCATTGCCCAGAGCGCCTCCAACCTGAGGAAGTATCGCTTCATGACCTCCGCTGCGTTGCCGAAGGCCTTCTGGCAGTAGTCATCGAGGATCTGGTCAACATCCAGGTGGGTGTCCCAGAGGAGCTTCGCGGTGATGTAGTAATTCAGCCCCTCACCCGCAAAGTCGTTCATCGACTGCGCGTAAAAGAGCGAAGAGCCGCATCGCTTGTAGAAGGGGATGGCCTGACCGATGGCCGTGGGCATTGCCCTGGGCAGTTGGGGCTTCCAGGTATGCGTGAAGTACTCGTAGACATAGAGGTTGGGGGTCACCTTCGACCAGGCCCTGAAGATCCGCCAGTGGTTTTCCTTGTGCTTGGGAGCGTAGTTGCCCTCCAGGTTGACCGTGAGCATGACGACCACGTTGTCGGCGATCTTCACGCGCTCCGGAGGCTCGAGACAGGCCTGGTAGGCAAGCTGGACGACGTACTTGTCGGGGTGGGTCTTTCCGATCTGCTCGGCGATCTGGTTCGTGAACGCAAATACGCGATCGGTCAGGACCCTCACCCCGTTCGACATCCGCTTGCCCGTGTCGAGGGCGCGACAGCGATCACACTCGCACCAGCCGGCGCCGTCGTTGGCGGCCACGCTGTACAGGTCGATGTCGGGGTGTTCGTCGAAGAACCGGCGTACGTGATCGACGCTGATCTTGATGACCTGGGGATTCGTGGTGCAGAGCTGGTACCCGTGCTGTCCGTTGTACCCCTTCCAGTCCTTCTGTCTGGTTCCGTTCACCAGGGCGAAATACTCGGGATGCTGCGGGCCGTACTTGGCCGGGGGGACCATCTTGCCCCAGTTGTGTCCGCCGACGGCCTTCGGGCCGCCGGCCAGCTTGATTCTCTTCCGCCAGAGCGAGTCCTTGCCGATCGACCGAAGCCGGAAGTGGGGTTGCTGCCTGTCGAAGATGCGTCCGATGGTCACTGTCCTTCGACGGGGGACGTCCTGCCCCACCTCGCCCGGCCAGAACCATCTGACGCCGCAGTGTTTCTCCAGGAACGTATACACGGCGAACTCGGTACCCAGATCGTCCTTGCCGCACAGGACCAGGTCGTTGTCGCGCGTCTGTATCACGAATCCGTTCGTGTCTAGATCGTCGAGCTTGATGTCTAGATTGGCCACGTGCTTGCTGCGACCGACGAAGATCCGCGTTCCCTGGGGCGCCTCGGCCTCGGTCTGGATGGGCAACTCGGCGGCCTTGCCGTCATCTCCGGTAGTCATCTTACGGACGTAGGACCGGAGTTCGCGGGCTGCGGATCGCTCCGCATCTGACGGGTTCAAGCCGAGGACGATTGTGGCCTTGGGCACCCCATCGCTGGCGATGATGATCCGGTGCGGTTTCCTTTCGCCTGCGCCGGCGGCAGCGACAAGAGGGCAGAGTGTCGCACCGGCACCACACACAAGACAAGAGAGGACTCTGTTCAAGGGCGCATCGAGCATCGTCGCGTTTCTCCTACCTCCGCCTCGGCCTCTGGCTCGCGGTCCCAACGAGACCCAACCCATGTGGGGACGATGACGTGGTCCCGACCGAGCCGAAGGCGCGTGACCTCGAGTCCCTCGCCGGACGCCACGTTCGGCGGCCCGGGCGAGAGCTTGAGCGTTGACTCGGGCGTACGAAACCTCTGTCCGAAGGCATCGAATCGAACGAGCCCGCCCCGTCCGGCGACTGTCCCCAGCCACTGATGTCTGCCGTCGCGTCGGGCGTACACCTCGAGGCCCAGATGCAGCGGGTCGAGCGGCCCGGCCGAACGCGGCAGGTTCGGAGGGGGCTCGACCACGATGTCGCCACGATGGACGCGGTTGACCTCCAGTCGGTTGATGGCCAGGTGAGGCGTATGGTCGAGCTGAATCCTGCACCGACGGTCGCCCGCGTGCTCAATGCGCCGGAGCGAATAGGTCGACGTGCCGTGCTCGTGGCGGACGTACAGGATGGGGGCGGCACGGTGCAGATCGGCCGACGTGGCGCTCGCTGTCACGTCCAGCGTGTCTCGCTCGTCGTCGAATTCGATGAGTTGGGCGCGCCATGCGGCCAGCCCGTGAATCGCCAGCCGCCCTGCACGCACGAAGCCCGGGCCGAACAACCGTGCGACGCGAGGCGCTCCGTCTGAATCGAATCGAACGAACGCGGCCTGGCCGGACCATTCGACGGTCAGGCCGCCGACGCGCGCGACCTGGCTCGGTACGCCCGAAGGCTCAACATCGTCGAGCGTGCTCGGTCCACACAGGACCCAATCCGTGCCCGCCCGGTGCCTGACGACCACCGCGAAGCTCCCTTCTCGGTTCGGTTCAATGCTTGCGCGGGAGACGTTCAGCACCTTGGGGCTGTCCCGGAATGGCTCGTGCACGGCTGCGAAGAAGTCCAAGTGCGAAGCGGCCTTCCGCCTCAGACACACCACGCGCAGCCTCGCGTGAACGTCATGGCCGCGCAGGTTGCGCTGCCCGGGCGCCTGGCCCACAAGGACGTCCGTGTCGGGCGCGCCGAGCACGACGGTTTGAATCCCTGCCTTCCCATCCACATGTCTCTTGCCTTCGGCATCCCAGGCCACGCAACCGAGCGCACGGACGATCACCGGGTCACTTGTCGTGCCTGCGGTCACTTCGCGGACCCAGCTTGTCGGTGTCCTGGATGCCTTTGATTCGATGGCCAGCGCCTCGGCGAGATCGCTACCCGTAGGGGCGAGCGACACGCCGTCAAGAGAGACGTCCTCTTGGCCGAAGTGTGCGTACCATTCGTGCCATGCGCCCCCTCGGACGCGGGCCAGGTCGAATACGTACTGCCCGCCTCCGGGCAGTGGCACCAGGAAGATGGCCCGCCCGTAGTGACCGCGCCGGCCCAAGATCGCCAGTCGTGCCCGGGCGAGTTCGCAGGTCTCGGCGTATCCGAGCACCTCGTCAGATGCGAAGCCGATCAGCTCGCCTCGCTGTGCAAGACTCGGTGCGGACGAGCCCCGCTTGTCCCGAACCACCACCATCTGATGGGCCTCGGGGTGGCGGATCCACGCCTTGGTCAGCGTGGCCATTGCACCGAGATAGCCCAGATCGTTCAACATCTCGTGTCCCTCGGCGAAGAGCACGAGATCCTGCGATGCGTAGTGCCAGTGGCCCACACGCCAACCGTAATTGAGCGAGGCCACTGCCTGCGCCGGCCCGGACCCGGCCCGGAGCAACACCTTGCGGTTGTGGTGGAAGACCCAGGAGGGAAGCGCGTCGGTTCGCACGCCCTTCACGTTCGCCTTGCCTTTGTCCTTTGGGCGTATGTACCAGTCTGCGTATCGGTCGGGCATCTTGCGACCGGCCTCGAGCGCACGCTGCACCGCGTCCAGATGGGGCACTGCGTGGGCGACCGCGTCTTCCCAGGCGATCTTGCGTCCGTTGGGCAGCGTTGTGAGCGCCTGCTTCCACGCCATGGACGCATAGGCCGGGTGACGGTAGGGGGTGAGACCCCCGAGCTTCGGATCCCACATGGGATGGGACGCGTCATAGTGTCCGCGATAGCCGGCGAACTTGCCCACGAACCGGTCCAGGTTGTTGAGCCCTACGTTGCTGTAGTGGGGGGAGCCCTCCCAGCTCAGCCCGTCACCCCAGAAGAAGTCGTGCAGGTAGTACGCGACGTTGCGCGTCAGCGCGTCGATGATCTTGCGGTCATTCAACAGCCTGCCAAGTTCGAACTGCGTGCTGAATGGCGCGCCACACAGGTTGTGGTTCATCCACATCCGGTACGGCGACGGCATGTAGTCCAGGATGCCGTATCGTATGCGGGGTCGTTTGGGATGCTGTGCCAGGCGCTTCGCATCACCGGGCTGCGCGCTGAGCAGGCGGGCAATGCAGGGCAGGACGGTTCGCTCCTCCTCGTCACTAAACGACGAGCGGATCTCGGCGAACGCCCGCGACCAACCGTAGGCGTTCGCGCGGCCGTACTGGCTTCCGTTGCCAAACATGTCGCTCGCCCCGCCCTTCCGGCGGAAGCCCGTGTCCGTGTACAGCCGATCGCCCGTGATCGCGTAGGGCACGTAGCCCTCGAACCAGCCGAGCTCGTCGGGGGATGCTTCATAGAAGGCCTCGAGCCAGGCGCGGTGCTCGTCCTCAGCCTTCCCCGTTACTGCCACGAGATACGGATCGCCCAGGAAGGCCCGGGCGTAGGTCAACAGGATCACCTTGGCCGAGCGGGCGGCCCGGTCGCCGAGCTGACGCTCGACCGATCCCTCGGCGAAGCAGAATCGGCCGACCAGATACGCTTGCGTCAGCTGGCGAAGGGTGTGTCGCGCCACATGATACATGCATAGATGCGCGCATTTGCCGCGGAAGAAATATGCGTGCGACTCAGAGTATCCGTGCACCATGCCGTCCCAACGGTCCCACGGAATCCCGCGATTTCGCCGACTCCACGCCTCGTCGTGGACCTTCCGCCACACTTCGTCGTTCGGCCTGCATCCGCTGCCGTCGTCGGGGAAGTCCGGGTTGGGGTAATACGCGTACTGGCGACCCTCCTTCTTGCAGAGCGGACAGACCAGTTGCCACGGATTGTGAATGCTCCAGTCAAACTTGGTCGCGAAGTCGCGGACGTGAAACGGATGGATCGGACAGGCGACCGACCACATGCCGAGCGGCGCCGTGGGCGAGACGCGCTGGAGCCAATAGGTGTCCGGCTTCTGGGCCCACGTTCGGGCAACGTCCAGGACGCGTTTCCCGTGCTTGACCTGACGTCGGCGGCCGGCCCGCCACCTCCGGGCGAACTCCTGGACCGGCAAGCCTTGGAGGGTGGGGTTCGTCTCTCTGGGAAACACGATCGGCCCCTGGGCATCTACCTCAACGGTGCATACGGATGCCAGCAGGAGCGAAGTCAAGCGAAGAGGACAGGGAGATCTCGAGGATTCGGCAAACACGGCAATTCCCCGTCAGGAACAGATACCCCCAACGACCTCCGAACGCAGCACGCGTCCGTGGAAGGTTGTCGTCAGAACCGGATCAGTGGCAGTATACTCCATGTCTCGTGTGCCCGCAGCGATCTCCGTGACGGGTGCGCCTCGGCAAATGCGCAGGAGCGGTCTGGTAAGGAGCAGGCAGATGCAGAAGATCGCCGTGTGCCTCGTCGGTACTTTCGCCCTCGCGGCAGCACCACGTACAAGCGCCAAGGAGCACAGCCGGTTCGTCACGGCCGACATGCGCGCCAACGCGCTGGCCAACGCCAAGAAGCATGACTGGGCGCGACAGGAGCAGCAACGAGCGATCCGCGCGGCCGAGCCGTGGGTCAAACGCGCCGATGACGATCTCTGGGCCATGGTCCCCGCGCAGGAGTTGCCTCGAACGATCTACACGAACCGGGGTGTTATCTACGAGGGCCAGAAGCCCTACTGCCCCGGCTGCGGCGAGGCGGCACCGGCCAAGTACGGCCGAACCTGGTGGAAGCTCGACGACAGCAGGCCGTGGAAGGTCGAGTGCAAACACTGTAAGGAGGTCTACCCGAAGAACGATTTTGGGGCCTTCTACGCCTCCGCCCTCGACGTGCACGGCATGTTCCGTCGCAAGCTGGGCGACCGTTCGCTCCTGATCAACCCGGACCATCCCGACCCGACCGATCCGCTCCACAAGCGCTACGTCGATGACGGATACGGGATGTTCGATGAGCATGGCAAGCGTCACGACGTGGTCGCGTACTGCTGCTTCCGGCGATGGGGGCAGATCCAATCGGGGGTCCTGGCACTGGCGAACGCATACGCGCTGACCAGCAAGCCGTGCTACGCGCACAAGGCGGCCGTGCTGCTAGATCGAATCGCCGACGTCTACCCGACGTTGGATTACCTGCCGCTGCACAAGGCAGGGTTCCAGCATAGTCAGGGCGGCTCGGGGCAGGGGCGGATCGGCGGATGCATCTGGGAGACCGTTGTCGCCCAGGGCCTCGCCCGCAGCTACGACTTGATCTTCGATGGGATCCTGGACGACAAACAGCTCGTGACGTTCTGCTCGGCGAGGGCGAAGCGACACCGACTTGGCGAGAAAGGCAGTATCGCGGCGATCTGCAAGCACATTCACAAGCATGTGCTGCTCGAGGCGCTCGACTCGGTGAAGGACGGTCGCATCGCCGGCAACACGGGCATGACCCACTGCTCACTGGCCGTCCTGGCGATCGCGCTGGACGATCCAATACTGACGCCGCAGTGGCTCGATTGGCTGTACGACCCCGGTTTCCCCGGCGACTACACCAAGCGGAAGGACCCCGTGCCATGGGTGCTGACCGAGGGCCTCGATCGCGACGGAATGGGCGGCGAAAACGGCGGATACGGGCTGATCTGGACGCGACGCATGCACGAGCTGGTCGGGATCCTCGCTGCGCATCCCGAGTACACCCAGCACGACCTTGTCGCCAACTACCCGAAGCTCAAGCAGAGCTTCTTCGTCCAGTCACGGTTGAACGTGTTGGATGCGATGATGCCCAGCACCGGTGACAGCGGCGCGGTGGGTTACTGGGGACGACAGGGCCGGGCCTCGACCTACCTGGTTGCCTACAGGTTGTATCGCGACCGGCGCTTCGCGAACCTGGCGTGGCGGGAGCACACGGCGCACGGATCGTCCCTGCGATGCAGCGATGACATCTATCAGAAGGACCCCGACGCGCTAATCAACGAGGTGAAGAAGATCGCCCAGGCCAAGGTCTTCAGACTCGAGAGTGAACACCTCGGGCGCTACGGCCAGGCGTGCCTCCAGACTGACAGTCCCAAGAACGGCCGCGCCGTGTTCATCCACTACGGGCAGGGCAAGGGCCATTCGCACCACGATTGCCTCAACATCGGCCTGCTGGCGAAGAACGTCGCCATGATGCCTGATCTGGGGTATCCCGAATACACCGGTAGCTGGCCCAAGCGACACGCGTGGACGGCCAACACGATCAGTCACAACACGCTGCTGGTCGGCGATACCACGTCGGCCTACAGCCCGGGCGGGAGGATCGAGATGTTTGCCATTGCACCGCCCCTCCGCGTGATTCAGGTCCAGGCGCCTAGGGCCTACCAGGGCATGCAGACCTATCGTCGCACCGTTGCGCTCGTGGATATCGGCGATCAGGACAGCTACGTCTTGGATGTCTTCCGGGCGCGTGGCGGCAGGAACCACCGCCTTTCCTGGCACGGCGCAGCCGAAACGGCAAAGGTAGCCGGGCTGGCGCTGGCCAAACAGGAAGCCGGCACGTTCGCTGGCCCAGACGTGCCGTTCGCCAAACTCGACGGCGATCGTGCCTCCTTCTACAGACAGAGCGGCTTCACATACCTCTACGGCGTCGAGCGGACCACCGGTCGCGTTGACACGCCCTACACGGTCGACTGGAAGATCGAAGACAAGCGCGGTCGCGTCAAAGAAGGTCAGGAGCCGCACCTTCGCCTGCATGCCCTGACGCCCTGCGACGAAGTGGCGCTCGCCACGGGCGACTCGCCGCACAGGTTCATGCGCCCACGGTACCTCATCCAAAGCCGGCTCGGCGAAGATGTGCAGAGCCAGTTCGTCAACGTCCTCGAGCCCTACAACAAGGTCCCCTTCATCAGACAGGTGCGGCAGCTCAAGGTTGAACATCACGCGGATAAGAACGCCGTGGCCGCTGTCGCCGTCGAACTCGCCGACGGTCGCACCGACATCCTGGTCAGTAGTGAGTTGCCGACGGCTGTGAAGGTGGAGGGCGGCGTTGTCTTCAACGGCACATTCGGCATGATCCGCTTCATTCAGGGCAAGGCAGATTGCATGCGCATGATCGGCGGCACGTTGCTCGCCCATGGTGATGAGAAACTGACGGGCGAGCGCCCAGTCTGGCGCGGCAAGGTGACGCGAATTGACGCGTCTGACGCCAAGAACCACCTGGTCTTCCTCGATCCTCCGCTGCCGCAGAACGCTGCACTTGTCGGCCGGGCGATTCATTTCATCAACGACCTGCCGATGGACACCAGCTACGAGATCAAAGCGGTCACGCCCGCCGGCATTTCGACCGGTGAGGTCACCGTCGTGCGAGGGTTCAAGCAGCCGAGTGATTTCACTGCCGGACACACGTATCTTGTCAATCCTGGAGACGAGTACGTTGTGCCCTTAATCGCAGGAAACGGGCCAGGAAGGGAACCGTGAGGGTCTCCTATGCAGGCGCGGACCTGCCAGGCGACGAGGCACGAGGCAAGACTCGATTCGCTGCTTGAGCTGCGGTTCCAGATGCTCGCCCAAGCCCACTCAGTGGCCGCTTGAATCACGTCTCTGCCCAGGCCCTTGCTCTTCACAGTGCTTCAACAACTAACGGCAGTTGGCCACCTTCTCCACCAGGTCCATGACGGGCAGATAGGGCAGGCTGGCGATTTTACATGTGTTGTTGAACTGGATGTCCGCCGCCGTCCTTGGCCCGGCTTGTTGCGCCGCCTTCCAGTATCGCAGCGCCCGAGGACCTGGCCCAACGGCCGAAATCGAATACTCGCCCGCTGTGGTCTTGACCTGGCCGCGTTCGATGGACAGGTGCCATTCACTGACAGACATCAACCAGACCGATTTCGGAAAACGCGCGATGATGTCAACCGCATCACCGTGGCCCCGCCAGCCCCAGTCCGACAAGATGACGTTGGCCCCGGGGCGATCCACTTGGATCCGGCGGCAAGACGCTGGCCTGTGGACGCGCGGCACGACGATGTGTAGAACGGGACCTCGTTGCGAAGGAGGCAGACGATCCATGGCGGCCGAAGTCAGAGAGTCAGTGGTCCCGGCGATCATCGCATGCCTTGTGGCGGGGGCCCCCGGCCTTGCCCAACCGGGGCGTCAGAGCGTCCAGGGAAGGCAACAGACGGTCGGCCTGTCCGTGACCCGCGTGGACGTCTTGGACCGCGTCTTTCCCGATCAGGTGCCGAGAGCCGCTGCTCATACCGCGCCCATCAGCGTACCGCGCGGGGGAAAGGTCGCGTTTCAGTTCGCGATCCGGTCGCCCAAAGCCACTCGAGTGGCATGGGACATCTCAATATCAGCACGTAGCCAGGACGCCCCACGGGCGTGCCAGACCAGGTCGTACGCCCTGATACCGGTCCACGTCGAGGCCAACAGCGCCGGCGGAAACGACTCGCGGGTCGGCAAGGAGCCGCCAGAGACATGGTGGCCCTATCTGATCCGACGAGCCCCCTTCGACGTCGCCGAGGTACTTTGCGAGGCAACGAAGGCCGACGTCGAGCCCGGACGGACGGCCGCCGTTGTCGTCGATGTGCACGTCCCCGAGCATGCGGTCCCAGGCGTTCACTCAGGAACGGTCCGATTCCGGGCGAACGGATCGCGAACCGACGTGCCGTTCGCGTTCTGTGTCCGCCGGACTCGAGTGCCCCAAACGCCACGTCTGAGGGTCGTTCATATGCTGTCGGTTGAGCCAGAAGACCTGGTCACGACCGATCCACCCGCGTGGTGGAGCAAGCGTCACTGGGAACTGATCGATCAGGCGGCGTCGGTTCTGTGGGAATACGGCGATCGGTCGATCTACACGCCGCTCCTGTTCGGAACCAACGCGCTGATCCAAACGATCCGCCGCGAGGATGGGGAGCTTGCCTTCGATTTCGCCCGCTTCGATCAATGGGCCGAGCGTTTTCTGGGACGCGGATACCAGACGTTGGATGGCGAAGGGGTCGGCGGCGGACACTGGCTCTGTCCGCCCGGCAATGTCGATGCGGTCGATGCCAGGACGGGGCAGAAGGTCAGGATCTTCCGGGCCGGTCAGAGTACGTCACGACCAGACAAACATTGGGGAACGGTCCGGATCAACAAGGAGTGGCCGGTGTTCTGTGCCGACTTCTTCCGGCAATTCCATGCCCACCTGGCCAAACGCGGATGGACGCGCCGCTACGCGCAACGCCTCATCAACGAGCCCCGCAGGGCCGAGGACTACGCCCTGATGTCCAGGCTGCTCCGGAGGCATATGCCGGGCATTCCAGCCATCGGAGAGATCCACTGCTGGCGCGTCGATCCCAAGGCCATCTCCCCGCACGTGGATCAGTGGATGATGACGGTACAACTGCTGGAGCGGCGGCAGGATCTGGTCAGGCAACGGCACAAGGCTGGCAGAGGCGTCGGCGTTTACAGCATGGCCTCTCCCCCACCGCCGTATCCGAATCGCCATCTGGATCGTCCCCTGACGGACAACCGCCTCTGGCCGATCCTGGCATGGCGCCTCGGGGCCGACATGTACGACCACTGGGCGCCGAACCGCTACCGTGGCGCCGATCCATACAAGACTTCGCTGGGACCGATGCCGAGCGGATCGCAGAGCCCTGGGCATCCGCCGGGCGATAATTGGCTGTTCTACAAGGGGCCCAAGGGACTCATGCCGTCCATGCGGGTCCTGGCGTTTCGAGCGGGCCTGATCGACCACGACCTTCTGAGCATGCTGGGTGAGTACGATCGGCAGGAGGCGGCCGAGATCTCGAAACGGGTGGCCAGATCGGCCAGGGAGTACTCGAACGAACCGGCCTGCTATCATCAGGCCAGGGAGGCCTTGCTGGTCGAACTCGACGGACGGCTTCCGGCAGATTGAACCGCCGAGAACTTGAGCGATCGTCCTCTGGCCTTGTGAGCGGTCGCCGAGAAGTGACCAGCGGGAGCCCCTGTGCCTACCGGAGACTCTGTCCCAGTTGATCATGTAGGACTCATGTCTTTCATTCCGCCGTCCCCAAGCTGCCCCGCGGTACGATTCGGCCGTCTTCATTCGTTTGGGTCAGTCAGATCTTCCACTGCTTCATAGTGGGATCTACAGTCGCCGACGCGCACACCTTGCCAGGAGCATCTGTCAATGAGCAGGCTGACCGACCAACAGGATGCTTGGGGCCATGCGATGTACGACGCCTACATGGGCAAGCCCGCCTACGAAATCTACGAGCGGGATGATGGCGACGTGAACGTCGTCCCTAGTCAGAAGTACGTCAAGGGATCCGGGCGCTGGCAACCACAGGAAAGGGCTGCACTGGCGTTGGCAAGAGGCAAGGTCCTGGATCTCGGCTGCGGAGCAGGTAGGACGGCTCTCTACCTTCAACAGAAAGGGCTCGACGTCTTGGGGATCGACAACTCACCGTTGGCGATCAAGGTCTGCAAGCTTAGGGGGCTGAAGAAGGCCAAGGTGTTGTCGATCACACAGGTGAGCCACAAGCTGGGGACGTTTGACACCTTGCTCCTGTTCGGGTTCGGCCTCTTTGGTAGCCTCGGGCGAGCACGCTGGCTGCTCCGGCGATTTCGCCGGATCACCACCGACCAAGCGAGAATCATCACCGTCGGGATGGATCCCTACCAGACCAAGGTTCGTGATCATCTGGCTTACCACCGACGCAACAGAAGGCGGGGAAGGATGCCTGGGCAGATCAGGCTCCGAGTGAGACGCAGAAAGCGTGCCACGCCCTGGTTCGACCACCTCATGGTCTCGAAGGGCGAGATGGCGGAGATGCTCGATGGAACGGGCTGGGAGGTCGGTCGTTTCATCGGTCCAAAGGGATCTGGCTACATCGCTGTGATCGAGAAGGAGCGTTGACCACGCATCGAGACACATCTCGGGTTGGCAACCGATGGTCGACCAAGAGGGCAAGATCAACTTCAGGTTAGAGGTACCGAAGGTGGGGCGATCATCGGACGCGTTGGCGGATGCTGAGCCCCCAACGCCGACACGGGAACCTTCGCATTCCGAGGCGGATGGAGCAGGATTGACACGATGGACCGAGCGAACGTCCTTGGTTGACGGCGTGATAGCCCGTTTTCGCTTGACCTGAGACCCCCGCTTCGGCAAGCTGGTTCGTTGACGGCAGGTAGGTGGGAAACGTCGGTTCGCTAGGACAAGACAGGTAGGCGTTCGCCGTCACCCCACTTGGCGGTGCGGGGCGGGGGACGGAAGAGTCGGAGTCTGGTGGGCATGGACAAGATGAAGGTCGTAGCGGTCGTCGTGATGCTCGTTCTTGCCGTCGCCTTTTGCTTCCTGTCTTTTCACAGGACGGCCCAATTCAACAGGGAAATAAAGGACGTCAATGAGCATCTCCGCCAAGTCGCCAACCATCTTGACCGGATCGCCGCTTCGTTGGAGGATGCCCAGATTCTGAGGCCGAAGCCCGTGCCGCGGCAGCCAGGCCGCCAACCGATGAGGTGACGAGAACGGGCAAGGCGGCGCCGTTGCCGCCCGACTCGTCTGGGTTGCTACGTAAGGACTCGGAACAGCCACCTATCCCGCGGCGCTGAAACAGGTGACTGTTTCCTGTTTGTGCTTTCTTCTCCAGCATGTTGCCCCACGATTAGCTCTGTCTGATCTCCGCCAAGCCACGAGCACCGCCCCAATACTCACGAGGCCTATGGAACTCGGTTCGGGGACCTCTACAATGCGAAATCCCGTAGATTCGCTGCAATTCGCCGGGCCGTCAAAACCCCGGGTCATGGAGCGCAGTTGTACTTCCGTGTCGTAGAAGCAGCCGCCACGGATGCACCGACCGTAGCTCTTAAACCCCTCGGTCCATTCTCGTACGTTGCCCCCTTGGTCAAAGGTGTTGTACGGGGCGGCAGAATTGCCGAAGGCGCCGACCTCGCTGGCGTAATAGGGATACTGGAGCGTCGGCCCGGACTGATAGAAATTGGCGTTGTTCCCGGGGTCGGGGTCGAGCAGGTCGTTGCTCGGTGGCATGTCTGTTCCTGTCGGGTAGTCGTAGTAGCCGTCCCAGCTCGGGTCATAGTACGCCGCCTTGTACCATTCGTCCTCGGTCGGAATCACGTAGCGAGCATTTGCGTTTCGTGCGATCGTCATGAGGAGAGTGTAATCGTCTCGCCCATTGAGCGCGTACGATCCGTTTTCGGTTGTCGTGCTATCCTGCTCTCCAGTGGGCTGCCCATTGGTGAGCCAGTTGCAGAAGCGCGCCGCGTTTCCCCACGTCATGAGGTTGGCGGGCCGGTTGGCCCAGTTGGGATCAACGCTGTAGGTATAGCTCTCGGAAGAACCGCTCCGCCGTATCTGACAGCCCGAAGAGGTCATCCACATGTGCGGACGGTAGAGCCCGAACGTATCCGTAGCGGCGACGGCATTGAGGAACTCACAGTACTGGGCAGCTGTGACCTCGCACTTGCCGATCCGGTAACGGTACGCCACGGCGCCGTAGCCGGTTGTTCCGTCGGACATTGTTTGCGTATCGGCGACATTGCCCGGGTTGCCAACGGAGACCAATTCCAAGCTCTTCAGGCCCGGTCCCATGTGCAGGACATCCGCTCGCGCAGCGCCGACACATAGCGCCATCCATCCGATAACCACCAGGGCTTGTCGTCCGGTTATCCTATTAAGCACGACTTGCCTCCCTTCCGGGACATAGACGCGTATTCATTGAATGATCTATATCGTATACGCCCGGCTTGTGGCATCAGCTCACGATAGACCCCTCCGTTCGATCCTTACAGACAGCATCGTGGGGGTCACGCGAAGCCCAGCGCCTACAGGCTGCGGTACGGACGAATCGCCGCACTAGCCAAGAAGTCCCGCCAAACAACCATAGGCGATGGAGTCAGAAGGAGTCAAACAAATTCGGACTAAAATGAGGAGCGGACAAAACTAAGGGATAGTCACCTATTCTGACGCCGCGAAAGCGGCGCGCTATCCCTGATCCTCCCGTCTCAAGGAAGCTCGCGGATCCGTAGCTCCTTGAACTCGACGGGCGCGCCCTCGGACTCGAGGCACAGGTACCCCGTTCGAGGAGCGCACTCGGTGCCGCCGGAGACCTCCTCCCCGTTGACCCACAAGCGGATTTCCCCGCTGATGCAGCGCACGTAGTAGTGGTTCCACTGGTTTGCGCCCTTGCTGAGATGCTTCGAGGGGAAGCTGCGGCTGCCGTTGGGTGAGACGGGCGGGAACGGCTTCATCTTGGAACGGCCCACGGGGAAGACATCGCCGTGTGACGTAAACCAATCGGCCGGCTTCTTGTGTCGCTTCCGGTATTGCTCGGCGTAGCCCAGATCGAGCACCTGGACCTCGATGCCATGCGGAAGGCCGGGCTTGCCCTCCTTGGCTAGCTTCTCGATCGAGTCGTCCGTGGCCCACACGAATACGCCGGAATTGCCGCCTGCCTTACGGTGGCACCATTGGCAGGAGAATTCGAAGTTGGTGAACTTCTTCTTTGAGCGAAGCACGCCCGTTGGCTTGCCAGTGCAATAGAGAACCTGGCCTTTCCACGTCCACGTGTCCGGCGCGCAGTTGACGTTGGTGAAGTCCTTTTCGCCCAACGCCCGCCATCCCGGTCCCGTACCGTCGATGAATGCCTTCGGAGCCACCGGCGCTTCTGCCGCACCGGCCGGCACACCCGTCATCGCCACGCTTGCGAGAACCAGCGGCAGGACCGGCCACCCTGCGCGGGTCCGTGACTGGTAGGTCGGGTGAGATTTCACGAATGGACCTCCTTCGGCACTCAGTCGCGTTCAGCAGGGATACCCCGTCGTCCTGGGTCCGCGACGCTCCTGGCCCGGCTCACGGAATCACGATAGCCCAGGGGCTCCTCCTAGGCAACCCGCGGGCATCATGCCCGCAAACCCGACCCTCTCGAGTCCGGATTCGGCAGGCACAGTGGCACACCATAGAAGGCGTCCACCAACTTCGAGGCGTTGTCACTTCTTCCGCAAACCGTTAGGCTTGTAGAGTGCGTCGGGCCACCGGCTGACGCGGCGGGGTAGGCGAATTCACGAGGTTGCGTCAACGGCTGCACCATGCCGCTGGTGTAGGGGCTCACAGGAAGAAGGAATCGACCATGCACACGAAACGCCATCCTGCGATCTCCCGAAGGAGCTTTCTGCGGACCGGTGCTGCCGGCCTGGCCGCGACGGGGCTGAGCCCCGCAGTCATCAGAGCGGCGGCCAAACGCGGGGCGAAGAAGATCCCGATCGGGCTTCAGCTCTATTCCGTTCGTCATCAGTGCGCCAAGAATCTCGAGGGTGTACTCGAGGCCGTCGGAAAGATGGGGTATCAAGGCGTCGAGTTCGCGGGCTACTATGGCAAGAAGGACACGGACCTTCGCAAGATGCTCGACGCGAACGGCGTGGTCTGTTGCGGCACACACACCCCGCTCGGAACGCTGATGGGCGACGCGCTCAAGACGACCGTTGAATGGAACAAGACGCTCGGCAACAAGTACCTCATCGTGCCCGGTCTGCCGCACGCGCGCACGCGGAGCCGCGAGGCGTGGCTGGACACGGCGAAGCTCTTCAACGAGATCGAGGCCAAGGCCAGGCAGCACGGAATGCGCGTCGGCTATCACGCCCACGGCCGCGACTTCAAGAAGATCGGCGATCAGACCGGTTGGGACATCTTCTTCTCGAACGCCAAGCCGGAGGTCGTCATGCAGCTCGACACCGGCAACTGCATCGGCGGCGGCGGCCATCCGGTGGCGGTGCTCAAGAAGTACCCCGGCCGGGCCACGACCATCCACCTCAAGGAGCACGGCGGGGCCAAGTACGCGGTGGTCGGCGAGGGCGACGTGCCGTGGAAGGAGATCTTCAAGCTTTGTGAGGCCGGCGGGACGGAATGGTACATCGTCGAGCACGAGCGCGGTGGGCCGGATCCCATCGGCGACGTCCGACGCTGCCTTAAGAACCTGCGGAAGATGGGGAAGTAGGCGCCTTTCCTGGGCGCCCGGCAAGGGCGATCCCCGACCGCCGGGGCCCGTGCGGAATCTGGCCTCCTATCAGTTGTTCGCCCGTTGGTGTAGAATCCTGACAGAACGCTACTATCCCGACAAGGAGACAGGCAATGAACAGAGTCAGCAGAAGAGAGTTCATGAAGCGAACGGCCGCTGGCGCCGCCGGTGCAGGCATCGTGCTTCCCGGCATGACGGCACTCTCGGCCGCTCGGGCACGCGGCGCCAACGAGCGCTTTCGTATCGCGGTCTGCGGTATGCACGGCAGGGGGAGGTCCCATGCGAGCGCATTCGTGGGAATGGATAACGTGGAGCTGGCCTACGTGGTCGACCCCGACAAGCGCGTGGCCGAAGCGGCGGCCCGTGGATACAGCAAGAAGGCCAAGGGCTACAAGGTAAAGCCCATCGCGGACGTCCGCGAGGCGCTCGACGACAAGAACATCGACGCCATCTCCGTGGCCACGCCGAACCACTGGCACTCCCTCATGGTGATCTGGGCCGCGCAGGCGGGCAAACACTGCTACGTCGAGAAACCGGCCAGCCACGACATCTACGAGGGTCGCGTCGCGGCCGAGGCGTACAAGAAGTACAAGGTCATCGTGCAACACGGCACCCAGCAGCGAAGCAGTCAGGGCCGAGCGAATCTGATCAAGGCCATCCACGACGGCAAGTTCGGCAAACTGAAGATCTCCTACGGGTACTGCTGCAAGCGGCGAGGCGGCATCGGGTTCGAGAAAATCACCGATCCGCCGGAACACCTCGACTGGAACCTGTGGCGCGGCCCGGCGGTGATCGACAAGTATCACGCCAACTACGTCCATTACGACTGGCACTGGTTCTGGAAGACGGGGAACGGCGACCTGAACAACCAGGGCACGCACCAGCTTGACGTCGCCCGCTGGGCGCTCGACGAAGACCAGACGCATCCGGTCCGCGCCATGGCCATCGGCGGGCGTTTCAAGTGGAAAGACCAGGGCGAGACGCCCAACACCATGTTCGCCATCGCGGAGTATCCCAACGGGCAGTCCGTGTTCTTCAACGTCCGCAACGTGGACTACAAGGAATACCCGCACCAGGTGATGAACGAGTTCTATTTCGAGGACGGCGGCTGGATCGACGGGAACGGGAATTACTACTCCCCCAAGAGCAAGAAGCCGGAGAAGGTGAAGCTTCCCCACGCCAAGATCACGCCTGGCGGAACGTTCGGGAGCTTCGTGGCGGCATGCCGCGCGAACGACCAGAGCATGATCAACGGGAACATGGTCGAGGCGCACTATTCCTCCGTGACGGGACACGTGATGAACAACTCCTACCGCCTGGGCAAGAAGGTTCCCTTCAACGCCAAGGCGGGCAAGTTCGGCGATAACAAGGAAGCCCACGAGCACTTCATGAAACTGCACAACATCATGGAGAAGGGCGTGGGAGTCCCCGTCAACGAGGCGCAGTACGTCGTCGGGCCGTGGCTGACGTTTGACCCCAAGACCGAGCGGTTCACCGGGGAGCATGCCGAGAAGGCCAATGTGCTCCTTCGCGACCCGCAACGCAAGGGGTTCGAGATCCCTGACACCGCAAAGGTGTAAGGGGAGGATTCATCAGCGGGCCTGCCTGCCTTGCGTCGGGCCCGAACCGGATTGGCAGCCGGCAGCGGGATCGGCTAGATTCGCCCGCGTCAAGATGACGCCATCTTGAGGAGTCTGCCGATGCCCAAGCACCTTGCTCGTCGTTCTTGCCGGCTGCTGATTGGCGTCGCCCTTGCGCTGCCGTGCGCGCAAACGCGTGGGCAGTTGTTGGTCCTCAAGCAGGGGGCCTATCAGACCGCGCGCAAAATGCAGCTCAAGGCGCTTCCCGCCGAGCCGGATTGGGCCAAGATCGATGCCAAGCCGCTGTTTACGTTCGCCTGGGCTTCGGACTTCCATCTGTCGAATCACAACATCGAGATCGTCCGCCAGGCGATGCACTTTGTGGACGCCGAGCTTGCCCCCGCGTTCCTCATGATCACCGGCGACAACAACGCCATCGCGGAACCGTCCACGCCTGGCGGCGATGCCGCCGCCGTCCCCGAACGACAACAACGATTCTTCAAGCGATTCTGCGAAGAGAACCTCAAGACGCCTTGCGTCGTCATTCCGGGGGACAACTGGCCCAGGAACTTCGAGAGCGTCTTCGGCGCGTTTCAGTTCAGCTTCGACTACGGCGGGATGCACTTCCTTTTTACCTCGCTGGATCGCGACATGAGGCTGGGCGAGGGACTCGGCGTCTTTGACGCAGCGACATGGCAATGGATGCGGGGCGATTTGAAGCGAAACCGCCAACGACCCACACTCGTCATGCTGCATGAGACCGTTGCCCCACCGACGTTCTTCGAGGCCGAGAAGCTGCAGCACCTTTTGGAGGAGAACGCCAATGTGATCGCCTCCTTTTGCGGGCACCTCCATGTGGACCTCGATGTGACACATCGCGGTGTGCGCTACCTGATTTGTCCCGGCCTCGGAGTGAACCCACGGCACGGCTTGAAGCATGTCCTGGTGTACCCCCATGCCTTGATCATTCGAACGATCGAATACAACCAGGACCGGCGGCGCTTCGAGAGGGTCAACAAGTGGCAGTACGTGTCGATCGCTCAGCCGTTGCGGGCAGCACTGCACAGGCCGGAAGGGCCATTCGTCAAGGCCAACTACACCGAGATCCCCCCGCATCCACGCCGTTTCGATCCCACGCTCAAGGGCAGGACGGCCGAACTCCTTGCCGGGGCGATCCGGTATATGGGGGGTCGTTTCTCAGGCGCCAATGCCAAGCGCCCGACCGCCGCCGCCAGCGGCCAGTAGGCCACGCAAGCCTGCCGCCCGCCTAGCCACCCCTGCCGAGCCGGTGCTGGCTTGTGATTGCCTGAGTCTCTCTAAGGCGCGTGATGCGTGGTTCAAAGAACCCGGATCGGTGGTATACTGCACACCGTGCTTGGGGCGGCCCCAGGACGTCCGCGGCGCCGCGGAAGAGGTGGGGCTTGTTGTGGTTTGGACGGCGGGAAAGGGCATTCCGGAGGGGCAAGATGAGCTGTAAGCCCTCCCCCTTAGTCCCACAACCGCGGATCACATACGTATGGTCGTACGGAATTGAGTCACCTAACAGTGCCTAGCGTATCGCGAGCCGGAGAGGACCTTGCCATGTCAGGAATCTCACGTCGTCGGTTTCTCGCTGGAACGGCCGCCGCCGGTGCGGCTGCCTTGACCGGACGGTTAGGCTTCGCCGCCGACGCAACGAAATCGAGAATCACCTGTGGCACCGATGTGGTGACGCTTGGCAGAAGCGGCGTCAAGACGTCTGTTCTGGGCCTCGGTACCGGCACCCGTGGCGGCAGCGAGCAACGGGAACTGGGCGAGACCGAATTCACCAAGATGGTTCGCCACGCGCTGGACTGTGGCGTTCGGTATATCGACACGGCCGATGCGTACCGCACGCACTACCTGGTCAGCAAGGCCTTGAAGGGCATCGCCAAAGACAAGTATTTCATCCAGACCAAGATCCGTGCCAGGCATCCCGAAGTGGCCAAAGCGGACATCGACCGTTTCCGCCGTGAACTCCAGGTGCCTCACCTTGATTCGCTGTTGATCCACTGCATGACCAAGGGTGGGTGGCCGACGGACATGCGGCCGGTGATGGACGTCTTGCGCGAGGCAAAGGAGAAGGGCCGCGTCCGGGCGGTCGGCGTTTCGTGTCATGGTTTCGATCCGCTGGTGACCTCGGCCGACTGCGATTGGATCGACGTCCATCTGGTGCGCATCAATCCCTTCGGCGTCAAGATGGATGGGAAGCCGGAGAAGGTGGCCGAGCAGATCAAGAAGATGCATGAGAAGCGCCACGGTGTGTTGGGCATGAAGATCTTCGGCGAGAATGGCTACGACAGCGCCGAGAAGCGCTTCAAGGCACTGAAATACGTGCTCGGCCTGGGAACGGTCGACGCGTTCACCATCGGATTCACCAGTACGAAGCAGATCGACGAGACGTTGGAGATGATCCGAAAAGCGTCGGCGTAGCGTCTTGTCCGCCCCTGGTTTCGTGATGTTCATCTGATCCCCTGATCTCAGGCTTAGGTAGCGTGTGGGGTGCGTCAAGACGCACCCTACGACTTGAACTCCGCCGGTCCTACGGGTATAGCCATGAGCATGAGTCCTCCGATGAATCGCCGTAGTTTCCTCCGAGCGAGTGCGTTGGGCGCGGGCGTGCTGGCGCTGCGCCGTTCGCCGAGCTTCGCCGCGGAGTTCGCCGACGTCAGGAAACGCGTTGGCCTGATCGGCAGCGGCTGGTATGGGAAGTGCGATCTCTGGCGGCTGGTCCAGCTGGCCCCGGTCCAGATCGTGTCGATTTGCGACGTGGACCGGCGAATGCTCGCCGAGGCGGCCGACATAGCCGCCGCCCGCCAGGTCTCGAAGACCAGGCCCCGCACCTACGCCGATTACCGCCAGATGCTCAAGGAAAAGGACCTGGACATCGTGCTCATCGCCACGCCCGACCACTGGCATGCGCTGCCCATGATCGAGGCGGTCAAGGCGGGGGCCGATGTCTACGTGCAAAAGCCGACCAGCGTGGACGTGATCGAGAGTCAGGCCATGCTGACGGCCGCTCGAAAATACCGTCGGGTCGTGCAGGTGGGCACGCAGCGGCGCAGCACCCCGCACCTGATCGAGGCCCGCGACCGCATCCTCCGCGAGGGCAAACTGGGCACCGTCTCACACGTCGATATCTGCTGCTACTATCGCATGCGCGCCCGGAAGGACCCGCCGGATGAGGCCCCGCCCGAGTCCCTCGACTACGACATGTGGACCGGCCCGGCGCCCATGCGGCCCTACTACAAGGGGAAGCATCCCCGTGGCTGGCGCGCGTACATGGAGTACGGCAACGGGATCATGGGCGACATGGGCATTCACATGCTCGACATGGTCCGTTGGATGATGGGCCTCGGCTGGCCGAAGCGCATCACCTCGGCCGGCGGCATCCTGGTCAACAAGACCAGCAAGGTGAACACTCCCGATACCCAGACGGCCATCTTCGACTACGACAACCTGCAGGTCGTGTGGAATCATCGCACGTGGGGAGACGGGGTCGACCCCGAGTACCCCTGGAGCGCCACGTTCTACGGCGAAAAGGGCACGCTCAAGGCCAGCGTCCACAAGTACGACTACACCCCTCGAGGCAAGAAGACACCCGCCGCGTCGGGCACGCCGCTTTACGAATACGACACCTACCCCGAGGACAAGACCGAAAAAGGCCTCGAACAACACTGCGCCTCGGCCATTCGCTGGCACATGAAGGACTTCCTTCGGAGCATCGCCCGGCGTGGCCGCCCCGTCGCCGACATCGAGCAGGGCTGCATCTCCAGCATCTCCTGCATCCTGGCCAACCTGTCCATGCAGCTGGGCCGAACGCTGGCCTACGATCCGGCCAAAGGGCTGGTCCCAGGCGACGACGAGGCCAACCGCCTCCTGCGCCGGGCCTATCGCGCCCCGTGGGCGCATCCGGAGCCGGACAAGGTCTGATGCCGTAACGAGCTGCCGTGACGGACGCGTCGTTGATACGCAAGACATCATCCGGACGCATGAATGCTGGCGGGTCCACGCCTGATGGAGGTGCAGCGATATGGCTCGTGTGTGGGTGTCCCTTTGCCCCGTGGCGGGACTGCTTTGTGTATTCGCCGGCGCCAAGGCGGCGGGACAGACTGAATCCGTTCCGCAAGGCGGCGAACTGAAGTGGCAGAACGCGTCTCTGAGTGTCACGTGGCGGGCGGGCACGGCCTCCCTGGCGTTGACGAACACCAAGACGGGCGATCTTGTGCCAATCCCCATCGGAATCGGTCCGCTGGACTTCGATGCGGGGGTTGTGCCGGGGCTCTGTCGGCGACCCGGCAGGCCGACGCTCACCAACAACGACAGTGGACAGACCTGGCGGTTCGTCTGTCCTGAGGTGAGCGTCCCCAACTCACCTGCCAAGCTTCGCGGCGAGGTGCGTTTCGAGCTTGACACCTCGACCCCGTGGATACGGAAGCGGGCTTCGGTCGAGCTCGCCGGCGGGGACAGGCCGCTCCTGTTGAAGCGCGTTGAGATCGATACGCTACGACTAGAAGGTCAAGACCCTCGCCAGCCGTTCGGGGGATGGCAAAGCTACCCGGTGCTCGGCAAGTCTTTCTTCTGTGGCGTGGCGTTCCCGGTCGCCAACGCTTCGGTGAAGGGGGACACCGTCCGGCTGTCTTACAGGCCAGGTCGTCGTCTCGCGCCAGGCGCCAAGTGCGATATCTGGCCGGCCGTCTATGGCGTGTCCGCTGCCGGTCAGAGCCGGGCGCTGTTCGAGTCATACATCGCCTCGCTGCGACCCGCTTCCCCGGGTCTTCACATCCAGTACAACACGTGGTGGAGCGCCCGGGGTGCGCTCAAAGAGCAGGACATGCTCCAACTCGTCGAGACACTCCGAGCCAACTTCCACGAGCCCTTCGGCGCGCGGCTAGACGCCTTCTGCCTCGATCTGGGCTGGACGAATCGGCGGAGCATCTGGAAGATCGACCCGCGCTGTTTTCCTCGAGGCTTCACAAACCTGACCAGGGCCCTGCACGAGATGGATTGCCGACTGTCGCTGTGGGTCTCGCCGAGCAGTGTCTATCCGCCGGCCCAAGACAACCACTGGGCCGAGAAGAACGGATACGAGACATGCGACTACGTCAGGGGACATCGCCGCGCCTGTCTGGGGGGAGACAAGTACCAGCGGGCGTTCAAGGAATCGCTCGTCGATCTGACCCGCCGCTACAGGATCGATCACTTCAAATTCGACGGCTATGTACCGACGTGCCCGCGGAAGGACCATGGTCACGAAGCGGGCGAACTCTCGGCCGAGAAGACGGCGCTGGGCATGATCGACATCTTCCAGGCCGTCCGCGAAGCGAACCCCAACGTATGGTTCGAGGCGACATGCTTTGGGTTTTGTCCCAGCCCGTGGTGGCTGGCCTATGTCAACACGGTGATCGGCACGTACGGCGACGATGCACCCAGGGGACGAGTTCCCTGTCCGGTCTACCGCGAGAGCTACACGACCGCGCGAGATTTCTTCAACCTCCGGGGAACCAAGGACGTTCTCGTACCGATCTGCGCGCAAGAGGTGCTCGGGATCGTTCACCAGACGCCCGAACCGTTTCAGAACGACGCGGTGGTCACGATCTTGCGCGGGCACGATTTCGTACCGCTCTACGTCAATCCGAAGTACATGGACGCGAGGCGATGGCGTTTCCTGGCCAGGCTCTGTACCTGGGCCAGGAAGAATGTGTCCTTGCTCAAGACCACGAAGGCAGTGCGCTTCGGCGACTGGGCCGACGACGCGAAATCCGGCAACTGGGGGCAGCCATTGCCGCGCGACCCCTATGGATATGCGCACTTCGAGAAGGGCCATGGACTCGTGATGCTCCGCAACCCCTGGGTCCGGCCGAGACACGTTCGGCTTTCGCTGGATGCGTCAATCGGATGCCCCAACCTGCTTGGAAACGTCTCGGCGGTCTGCCTTTACCCGTGCTACGGAACGGTCCGTCAGAAGGTTTCTCACGGCGATCATCTGGACGTCAGGCTGGCGCCCTACGAGACGAAGCTGCTGGCGTTCGGCGGGCATTCAGACGCGCAGGTCCTTCCCGATCCGTCGTCCGACCTATTCGCTGCAGTGGCCGAGTTCGACGTCAGGGAGGCTGACGGCCAGGTACAGATCAGGACTCGTGTCTCCGGTACAGACCGGATCAAGCAGCTCTGGGTGCTGTACGAGTCAGGATCGCCTTTGATGGCACCCTACTGCGAACTCGAGGCGAACGGGTCGTCCATCAAGGCCCAGATCCAAGAGTCGGGCAATGGGTGGCGGGCGAGCGGTCGCAGTTGCATCGAACGTTGGGTCTGGCTGGTTGCGGATCTTCCCGCGGGCGCATCGGCCGTTCGGGCCGACCTCGAAATCCTCGACGGCAGCCAGCTCTCGGCATGGGTGGTTTCGGCCAAGCAGGTGCTGGACGACGCGGACGACATCAGGCCGATACCGCCCCCCGAGGTCAGCTACCTCGATGCGATCCGAGTACTGGCGCCCGTTCCGCTCAAGCTGGATGATCGCGCGAGGCTAACGAATCTGGCGCTCGCCCGGCATGGCTCCGAAGCAACCGCCTCGTCGAAATGGGGACCCGAGTACGACGCAAGTCAGAGCATCGACGGCAAGCCGGCCACACGATGGAACAGCGCGGCGGGCGACAAGGGCGGCGCATGGCTCGAGATCGACTTCGGTGCCGCTCGGACCATCAAGGAGGTGCGGTTCCAGGAGGCCGCGGGTGGCAGGATCACCCGGTACGCCATTCAGTCCTGGCAGGGCGACGGCTGGCAGGACATCCTGACCACGTCGAAGCCAGCCACTAGAACCAAGGTCCGCCATCGCTTCCCGCCGTTAATCACGACGAAGGTTCGGCTGCTAATCGGCTCGGCCACGGAGGTGCCCACCTTGTACGAGTTCGAGGTCTACGGGAAGCTCTGAGCGCGGCAAGGGCACGCGCAAGGCCAGCGTCCACAAGTACGACTACTACCCCCGGGGCAAGAAGGCACCGGCCGCCCCGTGGGCGCATCCGGAGCCGGACAAGGTCTGATGCCGTAACGAACTGCCGTGGCGGGCGCGCCCTTCATGCGGAGAACATGATCCACACGTATGAATGCTGGCGGCCCCGCGTCTGCCATGAACGTTGCAGCTCGGGCGCATCGCCAAGGCTCGCCGAAATCCGATGGTTGGACAATTGGGTGTTTTGGGCCCGTGTCTTACGGTCACTCGGCGACCTCCCCGGGCCGCTTGAGTGCCTTGACGAGCATTGAGGCCTGGGCCGCCGACCACTGCTCCAGGAGGTCGACTTGCGTCCGTTCGAGTTTGCCGGCGGCGATGTTGGCCTTTGCCTTCTCCTTCAACCGTTCCTTTTCGGCTCGCATGGACCGTTCCATCGCCTCCCACCGCGGGGTTTGGGCTGGGCAGTTCTTGCCCAACTTGTAGGCCGAGCCGTCGACCAGACACGCCGGGGCGCGGCCTTGCCCCATCAGCACCGGGAAGGCTACGGCGCGGACCGGCAGCGTAATCCACGCGCACGTGAACAGGTCGGGGCGATCCGGGTCGATCTCGACGGTCAGCCCCGCGATGGAGTTCTGGGTAAGTAGGGGCCGGCCGCGCGAAATGTTGTGAAACAAGTGGAAGTCGACCGCCTCGGCCTCGCGCAAACGCCGGGCGGCCGCACACTTGTTGAATCGGCTGAAGTACGCCTTCTGTGTATGGACCTTCGAGACCACGTGGCGCGAGTTGTTGCACACCTCGAGGACGACCCCCTTGCGGTCGACGAACAACCAGTGGCTTCCGTTGACCTTGCCGCCCGAGTAGTACCCCTTCGCCACGAAGTCCTCGATGATGGCGAGGGCCTCGGCGCAGCTCGACGCCCGTTCGGCGATGTACCGGAGGATGGAGCCGGCCATCAGGCCACGGTATTGCGGCGCGGCCTTCTCGAGGTGCAGCGTGGAGGAGTCCTTCTTCTTGTCGGCCGGGTAGTCCCCCGAACCGGCCAGCCCCTTTTCGTTGACCATCATGGAGCATCTGATCCGGCTCGCATCCGTCACGGCGATGAACTTGTTGATCCCCGCCAGCGAGCTTTCCACGATGGGCGTCGCCTGGGGCCGATCGGCGTTGTCGCGGGTCTTGTGAAACAGAATGGCGCCGTCCCGGGCATGTTTGGGCGAGGTCGCGTACGAGGTGCACTCATGCAGGAACCGTTTGCGCGACTGTCCGTCGATGAAGGCGACGTACAAGTCTTCGTCCACGCCGGCCGCACGGGCGGTCGCTCTGGCTTCCACGAGCCAGTGCGGGGCGATCTTCTCGGCGATCCGAGCGTAGGCCGCCGAACGTTCGATGAGCGTCTTGTTCGATATGCCCGCTTTAGCGGCCGGCTTGAGGTACTGGGCCTCCATGTCGCGAGGGATGATCTTCTTGTTCATCCTCCCCCACATCGTGCCGATCTGCTCGGGCGTACCGGCCAGGTGAATCATGTTCGTCTCGGTCGCGAAGGCAAACGGCGCAGTCAGTACAACAGCGGCCAGCAGCGTGACGTTTCGCATCATGAGAGCTTCTCTAATAGAACTCGCGGTCACGAGTCGTTCTTTTCTTCCGGATGACAATCTTCCGGCCGAGACAGGTATCTGCCCGCTGGAATCGGTTTGAACAAGTGTCTTCATGGTGGGAAGGTTGCGCAACGCTCCAGTTCAGCGGCGGCGCGGAGCGCCGTTTTCTGCAACCGGTTGTTGGCCAATCGATGTCTACTTCGGAACTTCACTCAGAGGGATCCCCATCGCCTTGGCTACCCCCTCACCGTAGGCTCGGTCAGCCTTCAAGCAGTTTTCAATGTGACGTATCTTGATCTCCTTGGGCGCGTCACCCATGGCGCGCGCCGTGTTCTCAAAGAGAACCTTCTGTTGCTCGGGGCTCATCATTCGGAATAGAGCGCCGGGTTGGGAGTAATAGTCATCATCGTCCTCGCGGTGGCTCCAGTGGTCTGCCGCGCCCTCGAGATTGAGCGGCGGTTCGCGGAAATCGGGTTGTTCCTGCCACTCTCCGTAACTGTTGGGTTCGTAGCCGAGGGTCCCGCCGTAGTTGTCGTCCACCCGCATGGTGCCATCGCGATGGTAGCCGTGAACCGGACAGCGAGCGCGATTGACCGGGATCAGCTGGTGGTTGACACCCAGGCGATAGCGCTGCGCATCGCCGTAGGAGAAGAGCCTGCCCTGCAGCATCTTGTCGGGGGAGAATCCGATGCCGGGCACGATGTTGGCAGGGTTGAATGCAGATTGCTCGACCTCGGCAAAGTAGTTCTCCGGATTCCGGTTCAGTTCGAGCACGCCCACGTCGATGAGCGGGTAGTCCGCATGCGGCCAGACCTTGGTCAGGTCAAAGGGGTTGAAGGGGAACTTGGCGGCTTCCTGCTCCGGCATCACCTGGATCTTCATGTTCCACTTGGGGAAATCGCCCTTCTCGATGCTCTCGAAGAGGTCCCGCTGGTGGCTCTCCCGATCCTTGCCGATGATGGCTTCGGCTTCCTCGTCGGTGAGATTCTTGATTCCCTGCTGGGTCTTCAGATGGAACTTGACCCAGAACCGCTCGCCTTTGGCGTTGATCAGGCTGAAGGTGTGGCTGCCATAGCCGTTCATGTGGCGGTAGGAGTAGGGGATGCCCCGGTCGCTCATGGTGATGGTGACCTGGTGCAGCGCCTCGGGAAGTGAGGTCCAGAAGTCCCAATTATTGCGGGCGCTGCGCATGTTGGTCTTAGGGTCTCGCTTCACGGCGTGGTTGAGATCCGGGAACTTGAGCGGGTCGCGCAGGAAGAACACCGGCGTGTTGTTGCCCACCAGGTCCCAGTTGCCCTCCTCGGTGTAGAACTTGATCGCGAAACCCCGGATGTCTCGCTCGGCATCGGCCGCGCCCCGCTCGCCGGCGACCGTCGAGAGCCGCACAAACACATCGGTCTTCTTGCCGACCGCAGAGAAGATCCTTGCCTTGGTGTATTGGGTGATGTCATGGGTGACGGTAAACGTGCCGTAGGCGCCAGAGCCCTTGGCATGCATGCGGCGTTCCGGGATGACCTCCCGGTCGAAATGAGCGAGTTTCTCCAAGAACCACACATCTTGGAGCAGCATCGGTCCGCGTGGCCCCGCGGTCATGACATTCTGATTGTCAGGGACGGGAGCCCCACCAGCGCTGGTCAACGTCTTCTTTTTGTCTTTCACGGGACGCATCTCCCTTCGGGCTTGACTTGGTTCAGCCAACTAGTGATTACACTGACCCGCATAGGCTGCGAGGTCGCATGTTCCTGACCGTCTGAGTCGTCTCCGCGTTCTCTCCCGAGGGCCCGATACGCCCAACTGGCGTAACGACCATTTCGGGGCATCCTACCACATGAGGTGCGTCTTCGAAACCACGTACGCACTCACGAACGAATCCGGTCGCATCCTGGCCCTGCAGCGATTCTACCGGATTGCCTGGACACGGGCTGCGCCGATCCTCGAGAAGCGCGCAAGTCCCTGTGAGTGAACGAGGATGGCGTCCTCGGAAAGGACAAGAACCCTAGGCTCCCAATGATGGGTTCTTGCGTTCGCAGGGAGAGGGACTTACGGTGCGCCTACCAGGAAGCTTGCGTCTTGAGCCCGGTAGATGGAGATGCGCTATGCCAACGCAAGGAGCGATTGGATCGAGTGGTCGAGTGTTTCTCTCTGCGCTCGTGGCGATCAGCATGATGGCCATGTGCAGCGAGGGGATGGCCGAGCAACGGGGCGCCGAGCACCTGGTCGTGGCCGACGCGGGGCGGTCGGCGTTCACCATCGTGGTGGCCGAGGACGCCTCACCATCCACGCGATATGGGGCGGCCGAGTTGCAGCGATTCCTCGAGCAGATGACCGGCGTCGAGCTGCCGATTCGCGATGACAAGGGGCCTGTGGCTGACCACGAGATCATCCTGAGCGCCAGCGCGCACCTTCGCCAACTCGGCGTCGCGATCGACTTCGGCAAACTGGGTGACGAGGGCTACGTCATCCGGACCGTCGGGCCGCACCTGGTGATCGCGGGGGGACAGTTGCGGGGGAATCTGTACGGCGTCTACGGGCTCCTCGAGGATCACCTGGGGTGTCGGTGGTTCACGCCGGCGGTGAGTCGCATCCCGAAGCGAGAACGTTTGGTAATTCCGGTCCTGAATGAGACCAAGCGGCCGGCCTTGGAGTACCGGGAGCCATTCGTCATGGATTGCTTCGATGGCGACTGGTGCGCTCGAAACCGCGTGAACAGCAGCACGGCCAGGCTGGAGGTCCGACATGGCGGCAAGGTACGCTTCGGCAGGGGGATGTTCGTTCACACGTTCAACGTACTTGTTCCACCGGACAGACACTTCGATGCGCATCCGGAGTACTTCTCCGAAATCGACGGCAAGCGTGTCAAAGACCACACGCAGCTGTGCTGCACCAATCAAGACGTCGTCGCCCTTTGCACCGACCAGATGCGCAAGCGCATGCGCGCGGATCCCGAGGCGTTCGTGTTCTCCCTCTCGCAGAACGACTGGGCCAACTACTGCGAGTGTCCGAAATGCCAGGCCTTGGCGAAACGAGAGGGTTCCCAGATGGGGCCGGTGCTCGATCTGGTGAACCGAGTGGCCAAGGCGTTGGAGAAGGAATTCCCGGGCAAGGCCATCGAGACGCTGGCCTACCAGTACACGCGCAAGCCGCCCAAGACCATGCGGCCCAGGCCAAACGTGATCGTCCGGCTTTGCAGCATCGAGTGTTGCTTCATGCATCCCTTGGCGACCTGCGACCAAGACACGAATCGGTCGTTCGTTCGCGACTTGCAAGGCTGGGCGAAAGTGGCGAACCGCCTGTGGGTCTGGGATTACGTCACGAGCTTCGCGGATTACCTGGTGCCGTTCCCGAATCTGCGCGTTCGAGACGACAACATCCGCCTCTTCGTGCGCAACAACGTGACCGGCATCTTCGAGCAGGACGTCTACACGACGCTGAACGGGGAACTGTCCATGCTGAGCGGGTACCTCGGGGCCAAGCTGCTGTGGGACGCTAGCTACGACGAGGACCGGGCCATCAACGAGTTCTTAGAAGGGGTCTACGGAAAGGCGGCCGGGCCGATCCGCAAGTACATCGATCTGATGCACGACGTTGTAGAGGAGCAGAACGTGCACGCTGGCATCTGGGTCGATTCAAGGTCGGCGCCGTACCTGACTGACGCGTTGCTGACCCAGGCCAGCGCCCTGTGGGACAAAGCCGAGAAGGCGGTGGCGGACGATCCGGGGGCCGCCGAGCGGGTCCGATTCGCCCGACTCTCGGTCGACTACGCGATCCTCGAGCGCCAGCGGGGCCCGGGTGGGACGGGCCAGTTCGTCGTCGACCACCAGCGCTTTGGGGTGACGATACGCCCGGCGTACAGACAGCGCCTCAAGCGTTTCTTTGATGCTGCGCGCCGTGCCAACATCACGTGGCTCAACGAAGGGCGCCTCAACCTCGACCAACACCAGGCCAGGATGAAGCAGGAGTTGTCCAGTGAGGCGTTGACGTTCGTGCCCCTCGAGCCGGTCCGAGTCTCCGATGCGGCTCCGGGGATCGAGTACGCCTGTTTCGAAGGGAAGTGGAAGCAGCTGCCCGACTTCGGCACGCTGACGCCCGTCCGCAAGGGGATTGCCGACCGGATCGATTTGGGCAACCGTGCGCAAGATCAGTTCTTCGCGCTTCGCTTCAGGGGATATCTGAACGTTCCGCGCGACGGCGTCTACACGTTCTTCGTCAGCTCCAATGACGGCAGCCAGTTGCTGATCGGCTCAAGGCGGGTCGTCGACAACGACGGCCTCCACACCGCCAAGAAGGTCGGCGGATTCGTGGCGCTCAAGGCCGGGCTGCACCCGATGGAGGTGAGGTACTTCCAGGAGGGCGGCACGACGCAGCTCAACGTGACCTACGATGGGCCGGGCATCTCCGAACGGGCCATCGAACCATCGAGGCTATACCACTGTAAGGGCAAGTGACGCGCAACGCTCGACGCCCTGCGAGCATGCCGTCATCGAAGGTTTGCCGGGGAGGACCTGCATCATGGACATCAAGCCACCGAGCGACCAGCCTGCCATCCGAATCATCATGCAGCCGAGAGACACGAACCCGGAAGGGTCGATCTTCGGCGGCGTGATCCTCTCGCTGATCGACCAGGCCTCGGTCGTCGAGGCGCTGCGACAGTCACGGAAGCGATACGTGACCAAGGCCATGGACGCCGTCGAGTTCCACAGGCCCGTCTACGTGGGCGACATTGTCACGCTGTGGGCCGAGACCGTTCGCATCGGCAAGACGTCGATCTGCGTGCACGTCGAGGTCCACGCCCACGCCCGGGGCAGCGACACCAGTCGAAACGTGACCGAGGCCAACGTGACGCTGGTGGCCGTCGACGACGAAAGACGGCCCATACCGATCTTTGACGAATGAATGATTGGCCGCTGCCCGAACCCGCCCGGGTGGGCGGCAATCCGAACGGCCACACCGACCGGCTCAAGGGCCTGACAATACTGACAATAGGACAATACAAGGCAATAGGAGCAATAGGGGACAGTCACCTATTTCTCTGTCTACCCCGTTCTCCCGGTGGCTTCTTCTTCGTTTTCCTTTTCGGGCGCCCGACAGGCAGGGGACGCAATCGCCGGCCCAGGCGACGCTCAAGCTTGCTGAGGAAGCTGTCACTGCCTAGAGGACGCCCTCGATGCGTGCTCAGGCGTAGTCGTGAGGTCAACGCCGCATCCTGCGGACTCGTCAGCTCGGCCCGCCACTTGCGGGCCGTCCACTGCCGAGCCCACGCCTCCAGGTCCAGCAAGCCGCTCGCGTCCGGCTCGCCGGTGTGTGCGGCCGCGCTCGACCACGGGTAGTCCCATGCCAGCCGGACCACCTTGGCCCGAACGGGATTTCGCTCCACGTAACACATCGCACAGCATAGGTGCACGTCATCAAGCGCACACGAGTAGAACCGGTTCTGCCAGAGATGGCCGCTTCGCCGGTGAAGCCTGTTGACGTACTGCGTGTAGCGGAAGTGGGTCCGGCCTACGGCCTTGGCCAGCGAGTCCTCGCTCGACGGCGTGGCGATCAGATGGACGTGGTTGGTCATGAGGCAGTAACCCACGACCTGCAGGCCAAAGCGTTCGGCGTGCTGGTGAAGCAACGCGAGGTACACGCGTCGATCGTCGTCGACGAAGAAGACGTCCTGTCGGTTGTTGCCGCGCTGCGTGATGTGGTGCGGAACACCGGGCAGCACGATTCGGGCCAAGCGAGGCATGCCCACATCCTAACCCCGACCCCAGACATGTCAAGAAATAGGTGACTGTCCCCTATTGTTATTGTTTTGTATATTGTAGGACCGTGGTCATGACAAGGCCGAGTGCGGTTGGGGGCGAATCACCTCCGCGATTGAGGACTTCGTTGTCTTGGACGACGACACCACACACATCCTACACCAAGGGGAACTCTTGGTTGCGCAATCGGTTCGCACCCCCAGCCGCAGCGCCTCTCGGATTAGTGACGGTCGCTACAGTCATCGTCATCTCGAGCTCGGTCTTTTCGGCCTTGACGTCGGACTTCTCCGTGGCGGAGGGCGGGCCAAACACTCGGATGCCCGCCTCACAGCTCGCCCCTATCCATTGAGAACCCAGCCCTTGCGATAGCTGCGGCTGAGCAGGTCGTTGCCCTTGGCGCTGTTGGTCACGCGACCGGCGGCCCCGTCGTAGGCGAGCTTCTCGCCCGTACGATAGGCGACCAGACCCAGGAGCATCATCTCGATCATCTTGCCGGCGTAGTCGAAGTCGCAGGAGGTTTTCAGGTTGCCTTTGCAGGCATGGATCCATTCCTTCTGGAAGTGACCCATCGGCGGGATCACCTTGTCCTTGGAGCGTGGCTTGTAGTAGGTCATGTCGGCGCCCGCGCCGTGGGGGAGGATCATGCGGGTCCAGAAATCGGCGACGATCCAGCCCCGGTTGCCCTCGAACAGGGCGCCGTGACCGATCTTATTCAGGTCGATGTACGGCTTGGGCGATTTCGGCATGGCCCCGCCCTGATACCAACTCACGCTGATCGCGGGGCGCCAGTCATTGGCGGGAATGCCGAACGCGGTCCTCAGCTCGACCGGCGTGACCTCGGGGTTGTACTTCTCGCCCTCCGCCTCGGCCGAGGTCGGGCGGCCGGCATCGATCGCGTTCCAGACCAGGTCCATGGTATGGCTGCCCATGTCGCCCATCTGGCCGCTGCCGAAGTCCCAGTACATGTTCCAGCTCAGGCAGTTGGCGCCGGGCTTTCCGCTGAAGTACTTCGGGCTGTAGGGGTGATGGGGCGATGGCCCGATCCACAAGTCGTAGTGGAGCGTCTTGGGCGGCGTGCCTTCGGCGGGCGGGTAGCCCTTCCGGCGGATCTGGCGATTGCCCCAGGCAGAGGCGCTCTTCAGTTCGCCGATGGCGCCGTCCTTGACGAGTTCTCGCAGGCGGTTGAAGTTCGGATCGGCGTGGCGTTGCGTGCCGACCTGCGTGGCCAGCTTTCCCTTGTTCTTGAGATACGTGGCGCGGACCATCCGGGCCTCTTCCACGCTGTTGGCCAGCGGCTTCTCGCAGTAGACGTGCAGGCCGCGGTTCATCGCCCACGTGGCGACGAAGGCGTGCGTGTGGTCCGTCGTGCAACAGACCACGGCGTCCAGGCCCTTGTGCTCGAGACACTTGCGCCAGTCCACGTAGTGCTTGGCTTTCGGGAACTTCTTGGCCGCATGGGCCAGGTGGGTCTCGTCCACGTCGCACAGGGCCACCACGTTCTCGCTCGACATCGGGTCAAAGAGCCATCGGCACCGCCCCCCTGCGCCGATGAGTGCGAGATTCAGCTTGTTGCTGGGGGCGTTGGCTCCCACCAGCGTGCCGCTCGGAAGAATGAGCAATCCGGCTCCTGTGGTTGTGCATTTCAGGAAGTCGCGTCGTCGCATGACCTAGGTCTCCTTTCGCTCATCGGGTTCTTGCTTTCTCCGTGAGTCTGACGAACAGGGAATTCGATTCGGCGTGGCCTCCGGGAGCAGGGCATGTCGACCTTCAGGTCCCGGCATCAGATGGTTCAGTTTCACGGTCACATCTCAGGATGCAGTTTCAGTGCCAGGCGGCGGAAGTTCTTCACGCGATGGAACGTTACCAGATCGCTGTCGTGCTGATCGGGGGCATCCCGGGACGTGCGCGACAGGATCAGCAGATCATCGCCGTCAACCAGAGGCGCCGCATAGTGGAACGACTGCAAGGGATTCGTCGACATGGCAATGCAGCCGGCCTGGAACCAATTCAGCGCATCCAGACTGTACATCAACATCAGGAACCGGCGCTCGTTGCCGGGCGTCTGACGAAAGCCCTTGGCCACAAGCTTCTTGCCCCACGCAACGTCCTGGGTGTTGGTCGGAAGGTTGACCGGGCTCCAGAACAGATCCGACACCTTGTCGTGGATGATGAAGAACTTGCACTGGCCGCCGGGCATCGGGTGGAACTGAACGAACCGACAGTCCAGATTCTTGCCATCGTCCTTCACGTCGCATACGGCACACATGTTCGCGGTGGCCAGACGATCGATGCGAACGCGGCTGAGCACGTGGAGCTTGCCGCGAAAAGAGACCACGTTGGGCTCCAGCCACCGGTTGTCGCGTTTATGTAGGTTGCGTTTGAGTGTCTCGGGAATTCCCGGGAACCTGACCGGCTTCGAGACGCGCCAGGAAGCCGGATCGAGCAGGTCACGGGAAAGATCGCCGGCAACCACTGCGTGTGCGCCCACCCAAGCTCGCGTCTTGGGATCGCGCACGTCGAAAGCCCGGTACAGATGTCCGTTCGCAATGGCATAGCCGGTCGGGGCGTTCCAATAGCAGCCCTTGATCACCGGGACGGGCTTGAGCCAGGTCTGGCCATCGTCGTCCGATCGCGTGACGACGATGTCCATCGGAGACCGCCCGTTGCCAAGCAGGTATAGCTTGCCGTTGTGGACAAAGGGCATTCCGTCCTCAACGTCCAACGGTGGCAAGCGCTCCCAGGTCTGGCCATTGTCGCGGCTGCGGGCCAAGTGAAAGCTCTCCTTCAGCTTTGAGCCCCTGGCCTGCCGGAAGGTGAAGGTTGCCAGCAGGCCCCCGCCGGGAAGATGGGTCAGCGCGCAATCGTCGGTGCGCAATCCGGGTGACGGAACCCTGGCGACGACCACATACTCTTGCGCCAGCGGCTTGGCGTACTGGGTCGCCCCCGCATCAGGGCGCGCGTGAACGCTTGAAGCCCTAATGTTCTGTTCGTCTGCGCTTGCCTGAGGCGGATTCACAGGCGAGCCAACGCCGAGTAGTCCGCCACCCAGAACACTTGACGCGGTGATAATGAGAACGAGTTCCGTTTTGATCGGACAACTCCTCTCCTACTGGATCCGCGCTCCCCTAGTCCTCTAGCTCTCTGACCCAGATGTTGCGGAACAGGACGGGGTTGCCGTGGTCCTGAAGCTCGATCGGGCCCTTGTCGCCATGGGGCCTGTAAGACGTCACTGCATGGGGGCCCTTCCAACCGGTTCCGCCAGTGAGTTCGTAGTGATCGTGGATGAGCACGCCGTTGTGGAACACCGTGAAGGTCGCGCGCTTGACCACCTTGTTTCCGTCGAAGACGGGACGGTGGAAGATGATGTCGAAGCTCTGCCATTCGCCGGGCTTGCGGCACCCGTTGACGAGCGGGACCTTGCGGCCGTAGAGCGCACCGGCCTGGCCGTCAGGATACGTGGTGTTGCCGTACGAATCGAGTATCTGTACTTCGTAGACCCCCATGAGGAACACGCCGCTGTTGCCGCGGCCTTGTCCGTCGCCCTTGACCTCGGCGGGCGTGGCCCACTCAACGTGTAGCTGACACGAACCGAACTCCTGCTTGCTCCTGATCATGCCGGAACGTCTGGTGGGCATCATGGCTCCGTTCTTGACAATCCACTTGGTTGGTTGGCCTTCGCGCGTTGAGGTCCAGTGCTTCAAGTCCTTGCCGTCAAAGAGCACCACGGCGTCGGAAGGCGCCGTGCCGGGCCGATCCTGCGTGCTGCAGGTCCCCGGCTTGATGATTGGGGGTGGCGGTTGTTTGGCGGGGTCGGTTTCGTGGACCATGACGCCGTCGATGGTCATGTAGTAGACCTTGACCTTCCTGCCCTTGTCGTTCTTCTCCAGTTGTGACCATTCCTTGATCACCGGCTTGTCGGAACCGGCTAGCGCGCTGGGGGCTACCGCAAGGACAGAGGCGGCAAGAAGGGCTGTTGATACGATGGTTGTCCGCGTCATGATTGCTTCTCCTTGAGTACCTGCTACGTAATGGTCTGGGGCTTCGCCCGTATTGTAGCTGCGGGGGTTTGCCACGTGCAACGCGTGACCTGTCCGCAAACCAGTTCCCCGGACCTCGGGGTTCACCACGGACGAACTGATGTCTCAGGCTGGCGTCTACCTCCCTCGAAACGCTTCCTCGCGCTGTCGTAGCCGTCTTCGCCGAAGACCTTCACGCTCCCGCCGAATCCCCGTCGTGGTTGACACGGAGGAGGTCCTGTAGCGGCCGCGCCGCGATAACCGGCACAACATGTGGGTCCTCGAGAGCCGGCTTGGCGCCCAGCTCCACGACACCAACCCAGCCAATCGGATTCCTCAACTGAATCACGCGTAAGCGCGTGCTAACATTCGACAGAACATTGTCTGCGAAATCGCTCGGATTCTTTGACACGCTGAAAAGGGGTGCTAGACTTTGGTAGAGAGAGTTATAGGAGCTGCTGGGGCCTTTGTGAGGAGCCGACGATCGGGCAGCTGGCTGTTCGTAGCAGTCCACGCTGGGCATTATTCTATCATTTACCAACTTCTCCTTCGTTCCTGCCCAGATCTCGTCCACACACGGCCTACCTGGTAGTCCTAGATGCGCGTCCTGAGGAGGACTTCGTTGCGGACGGGTCGGGCCGTCTGACCAGAGGCCATGTCATTCGGCGGCGACCTGAGGGCGCGCACTTCCGCAGCTCCTCTTTACATATGCGGCGCGGGCGTCGAGAGGGCTGTTGAGCGGACCAGCTCCAGCTGCGGGGGATCTGCGCCCCAAGGGCGTTGTGCTGCTGCCCAGTAGCTTGGCGGCTGTTCCTGCAGGCCCTATGAGGCGTCTGTGTGAGTTGGTGCAGCGACGCACCGACTCCGCCTGTAGAACGAACCGGACAGGTCGGGGGCCTTCTTGGCTCCGCCGGGAGGAGTAACGGAAATGATCAAGGCAAGATTCACAGCAGTTCCAGTTGCCCACCAGTTCGCTGGCTTGCTCTACTGGGCCAGTCTACTTCTGTTTCTGGGAGCTGTGTGGGTGCTCATAAACCCCTTGGACCGAAGGTGTGGGGAGCTGTGGCATGTCTACCTGACGCTGGCGACATTCGAGCTGTACGTCTGGTTTGTACTTGCACTGGCCCGATGGCAGGTTCGACACCGGTTGATCCCAGACGCCGCGAGATCTGGTGTCTTTGCCACCGTCTTGACCGGGCTGCTGTTCTGTGCCCTAAACGAGGTGCATGCCAACGGCGTCGTGGCAGCGTACTGGCTGTCCTTGATCGCAGTCCTGGCGTCGGGCATCAGGCTTATCGCCGCGAAGAGATGGCTGGGGTTGTCCTTATCGCCGATGATGGTCGGCCTCGTCTGTCTGTGGCTCGTCGTGTTGGCGGGAGCGGCGCCACTCGTGAAGCTGTTCGCAGAGCACCGATCAGCTCAGCACGCTGTGGCTTACCTCGTCTGTTGGGGAATCGCGGCAGTCATCGTAGCACACTTGCCGGTCGTAGGTTGGCAGGCGAGAAGGGGCTGGTCAAAAGCCCCGGGACCGCTGGGATTCTGGTACGTGCCGTGGTGGATCTTGGGGATCCTAGGAACGTTGGCGTCGGTCCAGCTGTACGCCGTCATGTACGGCCTCTTCGTGGGTTGGGTCCAGTGGTACTACTCCCCGATCTTCTTCGCGGCGGGCGTGGTCGCGATCTGTCTCGCCCATGCACGTGGCCGGGGGCATACGGCGGCCTGGATGGCGATGGGGCTGGCAGTTCTGTACACGCTTGCGTTTGGGTGGCTGCCCGTGCCGGAGGAACTGCCGAGCTGGTTGACGAAGGGGATCTGGGCGTACGTGGTTCATCCGGTCTACCCGAACGCAGTGTTCCTGTCGGTCATCCTGCTGCTCGCAGCGCTGATCGTACACCGTCGCTGGCTGGTGGGCATGGCGATAGCTCCGTCCGTGACGATCGGTCTTGTCGAGGCGAGTCAAACGGTTCAGGGCTGGCGGCATGGGAAGGCGGTGGGGATGCTGCTCGGCGCTTTCGGCTTTCTGGGCGCTGGTGCGGCCCTCCAATGGTGGCAAGAGCACCGTGGGGCAAATGGGGGGCGGCGGATGGCTCAGACGGGACAGGAGGAGGCCGGTTGTGGCTGTCCACATGAGGATACACCGTCGGGCGCAACGGCGGACGGCGATACGAGCGGGCCTGGGTTGTCCTTCGAAGCGCCTGGGACCTAGTCGCAAGACGTGCTGACTCAGCAGGGGCAAGAAGCAGAGGCCCCGTGCCATTGCGTCGTGCGGCACGCGTTGACTGGCAAGCAAGACGTGACGGTGGACGTCACTTGCGACTGGAGGATGTGGGACCAGAGGCGAGGAAGCAGACCTACCAGGCCGCTGACGGTCTGCAGGATTCAAGATTGGAGGTGAATCACGGCCACGTCAAGCGTTTCCAGATTGGCGACCGGCGCCGTCGCCGTCTTCGGTCTTGTGCACTGGCCGCAATCCTCACTGGCCACGACGATCGATCCGCTCATTTGGCAGCAGTTCACTCTGCAGGCGCAGCTAGCTGCCTCGGTGACGAGGTACTCCCCCAGTCGCCAATATGGCACCAGCAAGAAAGACCGCTTGGGGGTGTTGTCTGCCGTCGAGGGTTGTCTCCCAAGATTCGCCGGGAGCGAGGACCCCAATGGCACCTCGCGCGAGTTCGCAGGCAGACAAGCGAGATTGCCGAAGCCGAAATGACAACCAAGCATCAGGCGGTGTTGGCTTGCACTTCACCGCGGAGCTGACGGTAGGCCTCCGCCGCAGCGGGAAAGGGCGCCAGGGCGCGCTGGAGGATGCCGAGCGAATTGGCGATGGTCGTGCCATAGTTGGCGATAGGCACTCGTTGCTGGCGGCAGTGGAGGATCCGCGTGAGCATTTCCCGCCGGTTCCACATGCACGCGCCGCAATGCACGACCAGCCTGTAGGGCGACAGGTCCTGGGGGAAGTCGTGCCCCTGGACGTGTGTGAACTCGAGGTTCCCCCCGACGTACTGCCTCAACCAGCGAGGGATCTTGACCCGGCCGATGTCATCGCCGATGGGATGATGCGAGCACGCCTCGGCCATCAGGACGTGATCTCCAGGCCGAAGGCCCTCGACGGCTAGCGCCCCGCGGACAAGTTCGGCAAGGTCCCCCTTGAAACGGGCGAAGAGGATGCTAAACGAGGTCATGGGAACATCGTTGGGTGTATCACCGGCCACCTTGAGAAAGCACTGAGAGTCGGTGACAACCAAGGCGGGCGGCTTGTTGAGCCGATCGAGGGCGTCTCGGAGCTCCCTCTCCTTGACCACCATGCAGTAAGCGTCCACGTCGAGCAGGTCGCGAATGGCCATGACCTGCGGCTGAATCAACCGGCCCTTGGGAGCCTCCAGGTCGATCGGTACGACCAACACGACCAACTCGCCGGGCGGCACCAGATCGCCGATGACGTGAGGCGTGTTGATGAGCTCGTCGGGGGCCGTTCGGATCAAGGCCTCGCGCAGGTCCAGGATCCCTTCCCCTCGTGTCGCGACCGTGCACACCAGTGGGATTCTGTCGGACTTGAGGCGCTGCTCGAGGACCGTGGGCGGTCGTTGGATGTCGCACTTGTTGAACAGGGCGATGATAGGGATCTCGCGTCGCCGGCATTCGCGGAGGATGCCCTCCTCGAATTCGCCCCAATGACCGCATGCAACGACAAGGACGGCCAAGTCGGTCCGGTCGAAGACCTGCTGCGTGCGCTCGACGCGCATGTTCCCCAGTGCGCCGACATCGTCGATTCCGGCGGTGTCGATGAACAACACAGGTCCGATGGGAAGCAGCTCCATGGGCTTTTCGACCGGATCGGTCGTCGTGCCGGCCACGTCGGAGACGATCGAGACCGTCTGGCGAGTCATCGCGTTCAGCAGGGAGCTCTTGCCCACGTTTCGCCGTCCGAAAAGACCGATGTGCAGGCGAAATCCCCTCGGCGTGCCTCTCACAACGTCATCCCCCCGTTCCGCGAACCCAGCTGCGTGACGCGCTCCGGGCTCGTGAGCTGGTCGAACTGCTCCGGCGTCAGGAAAGCGCGCTCGATCACGATCTGACGGACGGTCTTGCCATTCATGGCGGAGGCCTCGGCGATCTCCGTGGCGGTGTCGTACCCGAGCTGCTCGACCAATGCGGTCAGCGACGCAGTCGCCTGCTCGACGTGCCGCGCACAACGTGCCTCGTTGGCCTTGATGCCTTCCACGCAGTGCCTACGAAAGATCGAACAGGCGTTCGTCAAGACCTCGAGGCTGCCCAGGAGAGAATCGGCGATGAGCGGGAGGAACTGGTTGAGTTCCAGGTTCCCGCTGCCAGCCGCCTGGGCGATGATCTGGTCGTAGCCCATCACGACGATGGCGGTCTGCGAAACGGCTTCGGGGATGACGGGGTTGACCTTGCCGGGCATGATGCTGCTGCCGGATTGCCGGGCGGGCAGGCTGATCTCGTCCATCCCGCCGTCCGGGCCGGAGGACAGGAGGCGCAGATCCGTGGCAATCTTCATCAGATTGCAGGCCAGCGCCTTCAAGATGCCACTGACCTCCACGAACACGTCGGCGTTCTGTGTGGCGTCGATCAGGTTCTCCGCCCGCGCCAGGCCCAACCCCGTGATGTCTCGCAGATGCTCGACCGCCCGAAAGATGAATTGCCGCGGCGCCCCAAGACCCGTGCCGACGGCCGTGCCTCCCAGGTTTACCACCCGCAGCCGTTCCTCGCACTTGTAGATCCGCCAGCGGTCCCGGGCGAAGGCTTCGGCGTAGGCGGACATCTCCCGGCCGAGTGTGGTCAGCACGGCGTCCTGCAATTCGGTCCGCCCGATCTTGACGACGCCGGCAAACTCCTTCTCCTTCGCCTGGAAGGCTTCCAGCAAGGCCACGACGTCGCGCTCTAGCGTGCGAAGTTGCCTGATCGCGGCCACCTTCAGGGCCGTGGGGTAGGTGTCGTTGGTGGACTGGTGCAGGTTCAGGTCATCCGTTGGGGACAACGTCGTGTAGTCGCCGAGAGGCCGGGCGAGAAGCTGAAGCGCCCGGTTGGTCAGGACTTCGTTGACGTTCATGTTCGTGGAGGTACCGGCGCCGCCCTGAAGCGCGTCCACCTTGATGTGCTCGTCGAGCAAGCCCTCCATCATCTCGCAGCAGGCCTGCTCAATGGCGGCGAATACCCGCTCATCCCAACGGCCGAGCTCGTGATTCGTCCGTGCGCACGCCAGCTTGACCGCACCATATGCCTGGACTAGCGAGCGATGCACCGGCCGGCCAGACAGTGGGAAGTTGTCAATCGCCCTGGCGGTGTGGACGCCATATAGGGCCGTGGACGGCACCTGCCATTCGCCGAGCAGATCATGTTCAGTTCGAAGACTCACCTCGTGGCGCCCAATTAGAAGTACAAGTCCCGTTCGTCCGATTCCCGGATCCTACGCAGTCGGTCGATGAGCTGGCGCTTTACCGGGCCAGTTTCCATCTTGTCGAGTGCTTCCTGGACCCGTGCTTCGCCGGCGGAACGCGTTTCGGCCGAGGCGTAATCCACCAGATACTCCATGAGCGTCGTCAGCGCATTCGGCGTGCAGAATCGCTGGATGAAGCCGGGAATGGCGAATTCCATGAAGTGTTCACCTGTTCGCCCCAGACGGTAGCATGCAGTGCAGAAGCTCGGAATGTGGTCGTTCTCGATCAGTTCTCGCATTACCTCATCGAGCGATCGGATGTCGCCGAGCGAGAACTGTTCGCGCTCGAGGCACTGGGCGTCTCCGGCCTCGGTATAGCCACCAATCTCGATGCGGCTACCGGCATCGATTTGCGAGACGCCGAACGCCATCGCCGCCCGACGGACGTCGGGCCGTTCGCGCGCGGTCAGGATCAGCCCGGTGTAGGGCACGGCCAGCCGCAAGGTGGCGATAATCCGCTTCAGCTCCAGGTCGCTCACCAGGTACTGCTCATCGTGTCTGAAGCCCATGGTTGGGCGAAGGCGCGGGAAGCTGATGGTGTGCGGGCCCACGTCGTAGCATTTCTGAAAATGCAACGCATGGGACACCAACCCGAGGACCTCGAACCGCCAGTCGTACAGGCCGAACAGCGCCCCGATGCCGACGTCATCGCAACCCGCTTCCATGGCCCGGTTCAGGCCGTCCAGGCGGTATATGTAGTTTCCCTTGCGCGTCCCGGCGGGGTGCATCCTCGCGTAGGTCTCATGGTGGTACGTCTCCTGGAAGATCTGATAGGTGCCGATGCCGGCCTCCTTGATCCTTCGGTAGCCGTCGTGGTCCATCGGAGGGGCGTTGATATTGACTCGCCGGATCTCACCGTGGCCCGCGCGCGTTCCGTAGACAGTCCGAACGCAGCGGGCGATGAAGTCGGCGTCATAGTCCGGATGTGTGCCGAAAACCAGAATCAGACGTTTATGTCCCTTCGCCTCGAGGGCCTTGACCTGGTCGCGGATCTCCTCTTGGCTCAGCGTACGACGGATCGCATCGGGGTTGCTTCGCTTGAAGCCGCAGTACCGGCAGTCGTTGATGCATTTGTTGCCGATGTACAACGGGGCGAACAGGACGATCCGATTGCCGTAGACCTCGCGTTTCAGCCGGCGCGCGCCCTCGAAGATTTCCTCGATCAGCTCCGGATCGTCGGTCGCCAGGAGCTTGGCGGCTTCCTCGACGCTGAGTGCCTCTTTGGACAGGCTCTTGCCGATGAGCTCGCGAATCTCGCTGGCCTCTGGCTCCGACTCGCGGAGCAAACACTCAAGGTACGCGTCATCGATGAAGTCGGTGGCACGTTCGGAGAGCGTTCTTGACGCTACGATAGGCATTGCCATCTCTCCTTACACGGCCAAGGGTCGCGTTTGTAATGCCAACAGCCGCCTGGGCGAATCGCCGCGGCCGATACCGACGGTCCTCCGCATGGCGTGAATCTGTTCTCGCAGATGATCGCAAAACCGGTCTGGTGCCTCCTTCATGCAGGCCTTGGACGGATAGATCTCGTACATGGACCGATAGGCCATCGGCGTGATGTTGGGCATGACGACGTTCGCGCCACGCATCCATGCCAACTCCCTGCCGTTGTCACCGTTCAAGGTCGCCAGAGCCGTGGTGCTGGGGATATTGGCCAGCGGACAGACCAGCCGGCCCAGCGCCAATACCTTGTGGGTCATCAGCTCGGTGTTGGGCACCTGCTTGTCCGGCGGCGCTGACAGAAGCCGCCTCCCGCGTGCAAGCGGGGTATCGGGGTGCGGAAGGTAAGGCCCGATTCCGATCATGTCGAGGTCGAGGTGACGGTAGAGCTCGATGTCGTCGGCAAGATCGTCGTAGGTTTGGCCCGGGATCCCTACCATCCCCCCGCCGCCAGTCTCGTAGTCGAGTTCTCGCAGCCGGCGAAGCATAGCGACGCGATCGGACGTTCTGCCTGGCAAGGCGGGGTGGATCCGGTTGTACAGCTCTCGGTTGGAGGCCTCAAACCGAAGGAGATAGCGATCCGCGCCGGCCTGACGCCAAGCGACCAGATCCTCATCGGGACGCTCGCCGAGGCTCAGCGTGACCGCCAGCGGCGTTTCGCGCTTGATCCGCGATACGAGCCTGGCCACCCACTCTCTGGAGAGCCCGTAATCTTCGCCGGACTGGATCACCACCGTGCCGTAGCCCAATGCCAGCGCGTGCCGCACGGCGGCCATCGACTCTGATTCGGTCATGCGATACCGGACGGCTCGCCGGTTGGGTCGGCGCAAGCCGCAGTACCAACAGCGGCGGACGCAGTAGCTGGAAATCTCGAGCAGACCGCGTAGGTGTACGGCGTCTCCGACACCTTCACGGCGCACGCGGTCGGCCGCCTGCCACAACTCGGCCAATCGCTCCTGGCTGCGCTCGTGGAGCCAACCTAGTATCTGTTCTCTCGTCACGTGCGTGCTCTAACTCATTCAGGCCGAGCATGACGACTGGCCCATGCTTTCGGGCGGGCTCGCCCGCCATCACGGTTCTCCAGGGCGTCCGATGAGGATGCCGATCTCACCTTCGGCCTACACCCTGCTCCTGGGTCGATAGTGGGTGTGAAGAAGATGATGCGACTTCTCGCCGAGCGGCTCCTTGAGGAACTCCTCGTAGATCTGAATGATTTCAGGGTTCTCGTGCGACTTCCGCAGTTGTTTTCGCTCATCCTCCTTGTAGATGGCCTCGATCCTCGCCCTGCGCACGTCGTCGGAGGTCATCCGCGGCTGACCGCCCCCGCCAATACAGCCTCCCGGACAGGCCATGACCTCCACGAAGTGATACTCAGCTTCACCGCTCTTGATGCGGTCGATCACCTTGCGGGCGTTGCCCAGGCCGTGGGCAACGGCCACCCGAAGCGTCGCCCCCTCGAGAAAGGCCCATTCGGGAACGGCCTGTGCGATATCGACCGTTGCCTCCTTGATCCCATCGAGACCGGCGATCGGCTTGACGTGGAGATCCTCGAAGGGAAAAGGTCTGCCCGTGACGATCTCATAGGCCGTTCTAAGCGCCGCTTCCATCACGCCGCCGGTGTTGGCGAAGATATCCGCGGCGCCTGTTGCCATACCAAGGGGTGGATCCGCCTTGTCGTCAGGCAGGGAGGCGAACTCGATGCCGGCCTGTTTGATCATGCGGCCCAATTCGCGCGTGGTCAGCACCACGTCGACGTCCCGCATTCCGCTGTCGGCCATCTCCGCACGCTGATGTTCGAATTTCTTGGCCGTGCACGGCATGATCGAAACAACGAAGATGGCCTCAGGGGCCTTGCCGATCTTCTCGGCATAGTACGTCTTGGCAATAGGGCCAAACATCTGCTGCGGCGATTTGCACGTCGAGATGTTCGGCAGCAGTTCCGGGTAGAAGTGCTCGGCGTACTTGATCCAGGCCGGGCAGCAGCTGGTGAACTGTGGGAGCGCGACCTCTTCCTGCTGCACTAGCGCCCTTCTCAAACGCGTCAGGAGTTCTGTTCCTTCCTCCATGATCGTCAAGTCCGCACTGAACTCCGTGTCGAAGACAGCATCGAAACCGAGCCGGCGAAGGGCTGACAGCATCTTGCCCGTAACCGCCGTGCCCGGCGGATAGCCGAAGCATTCACCGATGGCCGCCCGGATCGCGGGGGCAGTCTGAACCACTACATGTTTGTCGGGATCATCCAGCGCTGCCCATACCTCCTCGATTTGGTCCTTCTCGCTGATGGCGCAGACCGGGCAGACGGCTGCGCATTGGCCGCACTGCACGCAAACGACGTTTTCGAGGTCGTTGCAGAACGCCGGGCCTATGACGGTTTCGAAGCCGCGATTCTGCGGAAACAGCGCGCCTACGCCCTGGACCTCGCCGCACACCGCGACGCAGCGGCGACAGTGGATGCACTTTGCGCTGTCCCGCACGAGCGCAGGCGTGCTGTCGTCCACCACTTTCCGGGCCTTCTCTCCGGTGTAGGTGACCTCCCGGATGCCAAGCTCGCGTGCGATGGCCTGAAGCTCGCAGTCGTCGTTCCGATCGCAGGTTTGACAATCACCATCGTGGGCGGATAACAGCAAATCGACGACCGTCCGACGTGCATCGCGCACCCGACGGGTGTTTGTGTGGACCTTCATCCCGTCAGCGGCCGGCGTGACGCAGGAGGCGACGAGTGTCCTTGCCCCTTCGACTTCGACCAGGCACACGCGACACGCGCCGATCGCCTGAAGTCCTTCAAGGTGGCACAGCGTGGGAATACGGATGCCGACTTGTCGCGCGGCATTCAGGAGCGTCGTCCCCTCGGGGACTGTGACGTCTGTGTTATCAACGGTTAGGGTTGGCATTACAAAACCGTCTCCTTTGTTGTCAGCTCTTTCCACGGTAGTCGCATCGCAAGCACCGTTTGGCCTCGCGCAGCGCTACGCTTTCGGTAAAGGGCAGCTCGACCACGTCGAAGTTGTGTCTTCGCTTGTCCACGGGGATCAGGCGCTTCTTGGCCTTCGGATAGGGCACCGGGTCGGCCTCAGGATCGAAGAACGTATCCACCGGCTTGTCCTCCCGCCAGAACGCGTGATTCTCGCCGGTGAGGTATTCATCGATGCCAGCTGCCGCCTTCTCGCCTGTGCCGATCGCCCGGGCCACGGACGACGGCCCGAGGACGGCATCGCCCCCAGCGAAGATCCAATCCACAGAGGTCTGCATGGTCATAGGATCGGCCTGGATGTAGTTGCTCCTCGTGAGCTTGAGCTCGAGCCCGTTCAAGAGCTCACTGGGATTGAGGACTTGGCCGATCGCCACAATGACCTGGTCGGCGTTGACCGCCAGATCGGCCTCCTCGGTCGGCTCAGGCCTCCGCCGACCTGAGCGGTCAAAGGCACCCAGCCGCATCTGGTGGCACCTGACGCCGGCAACACGGCCGTTCTTGGTGATCATCTCCACCGGTGCGATCAGGTACCGGAGAATCACCCCTTCCCGCTCCCCCTCATCGACTTCTTCCGGGTTGGCCGGGAACTCCTCACGGGTGCGCCGGTACAGGACGGTCACCGTTTCGGCGCCGAGTCGAATCGCCGTACGGGCCGCATCGATGGCGGTGTTGCCGCCCCCGATCACGACGATGTCCTTGCCCACCGGGACCGACCCTCGAATGTTGTATGCGCGAAGGAACCCCAGCGCATCCGTCACGCCATCTGCGTCCTCTCCGGGAATGCCTAGCGATGCGCCTCGGGGGGCGCCCACGCCCAGAAAGACGGCCTCATGCCCCTGGTCTCGAAGGGATTGCAGCGTGAAATCCTTGCCCAGGCGGACGCCGGTCTCGATGTCAACGCCCATGCGTTCAATCATCCGCACCTCGACCGCGATGATCTCGCGTCGGAGACGGAACGGGGGAATCGCTTGAAAGAGCATGCCGCCAGGCCGGGATTCCGCTTCGAAGACCTTTGGGTGATAGCCCAGCCGAGCGAGGAAGTAGGCACACGACAGCCCCGCTGGCCCCCCTCCGACGATGGCGATGCTCCGTTGGGCGTTCGCCGCGTTTTCGCGGACTTCGGGCAGCTGGGTCGTGACCTCTTGGTCGATCATGAACCGCTTCAAGCTGCGGATGGCGACAGGCTCGCCATCGAGGGTGGTTCGTCGGCACTTGTTCTGGCAGGTGTGCAGGCATACGTGCGCACACACTGCGGCGAAGGGGTTGCGGTTGCGGTGCCACCGCAACGCCTCGGCGAAGCGCTTCTCACCGATCAGAGAGATGTACCCCGGCACATCCACGCCTGCGGGGCACTCGTTCTGGCACGGAGCGCGGACGATGGTCGGACAAACGCCGGCAGGGCAGTACTTCTGCCGGATGTGGGCCTCGTATTCGTCCCGGAAGTACCTGATGGTGGACAACACCGGATTGGGCGCGGTCTGTCCTAGTCCGCACAGGGCCGTATCCTTGATCTTGGCGCCCAGATCCTCCAATCGCTCGATGTCCCCTTCTTCTCCGTTGCCCTCGCAGATCCGGGTCAGGATCTCCAGCATTCGCTTGGTGCCGATGCGGCAGGGCGCACACTTTCCACACGATTCGTCACAGATGAAGTCGAGGAAGAAGCGCGCCATGTCCACCATGCACGTATCCTCGTCCATGACGATCAGGCCGCCGGACCCCATGATGGCGCCGAGTTCCGTCAGCGACTCATAATCGATCGGGACGTTGAGGTGTTCCTTCGGGATGCAGCCGCCCGACGGGCCGCCGATCTGAGCGCCCTTGAACTTCTTGCCGTCAGGGATGCCCCCGCCGACGTCGTACACGATCTCACCGAGCGTGATCCCCATCGGGACCTCGACCAGGCCGACGTTGTTAACCTTGCCCGTCAGGGCGAAGATCTTGGTCCCCGGGCTCTTGTCCGTTCCCACGGAGCGGTACCACGCTGCACCGTGGTGAATGATCAAGGGCACGTTCGCGAACGTCTCGACGTTGTTGAGAACAGATGGCTTGTCCCACAGGCCCTTGTGAGCCGGGAACGGCGGGCGAGGACGCGGCTCCCCGCGACGGCCCTCAATCGAACGCATCAGTGCCGTTTCTTCGCCGCAGACGAACGCGCCCGAGCCTTGCGAGACGTGGATGTCGAACGAGAAATCCGTTCCGAGAATCCGCTCGCCGAGCAGGCCTCGTTCGCGGCATGCGCGTATGGCCACGTCCAGACGCTTCAACGCGAGCGGGTATTCCGCACGGCAATAGATGTAGCCGGTGTCGGCGCCGATGGCCCGAGCGCCAATGATCATGCCTTCCAACACGGCGTGCGGATCGGCCTCCAGGACGCTGCGATCCATGAACGCGCCCGGATCGCCCTCATCGGCGTTGCACAGAATGTATTTCCTTTCACCCTTGGCCTTTCGGCAGAGCTTCCACTTCACCCCCGTGGGGAAGCCCGCGCCACCTCGTCCCCGAAGGCCGGATTGCTTGACCTCCTCGATGATGCCTTCAGGCGTCATCTCCGTCAGGGCGCGGACAAGCGCCGCGTAGCCGTCCTGGGCAATGTACTCCTCGATCTTCTCCGCTGCGATCCGCCCCTTGTTGCGCAAGACCCGAACGGACTGACGTGCGAAGAACGGAATATCCTTGGCCAGCGGAACGATCTTCTGCGTGACGGGATGGTGGTACATCAACCGCTCGACCGGGTTGTCCTTCACGAAGTGCTGCTCGACGAGTTCAGGCACGTCCTCAGGAGCCACCCCGTGGTAAAAGAAGCCGCCCGGATGGATTACCAGGATCGGCCCCAGCGCGCAAAAGCCATTGCACCCGGTCTCCACCACCCCGACGTCGCGGCTCAAGCCGTGCCGGTTCAGCTCCGCGATCAGCGCCTCTTTGACGTCGGCCGATCCGGAGGAGATACAACCTGTGCCAAAACACATCATCACACGACGAGGGGGCATCTCTGCCTGGACGAGATCCTTGATTCTCCGAAGGTCGTCCAGACCTCGGATCTTGGCCACCTCAACTTGCCGGCGGGTTTCCATTGCTTTCTCCATGTGTGTCACTCCGTCGCGGGCTGATGGTTGTAGTACTGATCGAGGATGTCGCCGACCTTCAGCGGGCGCACGCGCTTGAAGACCTGTTCGTCGACACAGATGGTCGGTGCTAGTGCGCAGGCCCCAAAGCAGCGGGCGACCTCCAGCGTGAACATCCTGTCCGGCGTCGTCTGCCCGACGTCGATCTCAAGCCGGTTCTTGATGGCATCAAGGACGCGCTTGCCGCCTCGAACGTAGCAGGCCGTCCCCAAACACACCCGGACGACGTGCTTGCCCCGCGGCACCGTCGAGAAGAACGCGTAGAACCCGACGACGCCGGCTACCTCGCTGTATGGCTTGTCCAGAGCGATGCAGATCCGCTTGAGGGCGGCCTCGGGGAGGTAGCCGAAGATGCCTTGGGCGATCTGCAGCACCGGGATTAACGATTCCGGCTTGCCGGCGTATTCGTTGATCACCTCATCCAGTCGCTCGAGAAGCTCGGCCTCTGAGGCCTCAGCGCCGCAGGTGCAGGTTCCGTTTGGAGATGTTGTGCTCATTCACGACTCCTTCTTCTCTCTGTCGGGCCGCTGCCAACATCCTGACAACGGCTCAGATGGCTGGTTTCGCGTCATCGATCAGGCCAAGGGCCGCCACGGCGAGTCAGCAACCGAACGGCTCGGGGTACTCAGTTCAAACGGGCCTCGTCGGCGATCCGGTTCCTCGTCACGTCCGACAGCGTCATTCGCGCGTCCGCCACAAAGGTACCGTTTCCCCTTTCGTGGACGATGAGAGGGTCGATCCACAACTCGCTGATCTGAGGGAACTCCGTGGCCAATTGCGTCAGTCGCTGCATATCCAACGCCAGCGCAGCGAGATCCACCTTCGATGGTTCGCGCGCGTTTCCGAACAGGGCCACAGGTTGCGTTCCCGTCAGCATCTCGAGGGCCTCTTCATCCGTGGTCGGTGCCAAGATCGGCCCCGTACACTCGATCCCCTCGGGAGTCTTCGGACCGGTGCCCAACGTAAGCACCGGACCCAGATGAGGATCGCGCGTCAGGATGATCCTGACTTCTCGACCGGGTGTTCCCATTGTCTCGACATAGACGCCGTCGATTCGCGCCCAGGGAAGCTTCCGCCGAACGCGCGACATCACGACGTCGTAGGCGTCCAAGACCGCGTCAGGATCGCTAAGGTTCAGACGTACCCCGCCGACATCCGATTTGCGGTTCGCGTCCGGCGAGATGATCTTCATCGCAACGGGGTATCCAATCTGCTCGGCCGCCTCGAGGATCTCCTCGGCGGTGGTGGCACGACGGCCTTCGGGCACGTCAAAGCCATATGCCCGCAGGATATCCTTGGCCTCGAGCTCTGCCACCCAGATCCCGTTTCTCCTGCGGTGCGCGGCAATGATCCGCTCCACATGCCGATCCCTTGCCGGAAACCGCCTGGCGGTCTGGGGAGGGCGGGACCGCCAGGCGGCGTAGGCCCACATTCCCCGGAGTGCCGCGGCCGCTCGCTCGGGCGAAGAGAAGATGGGGAGGTCCTCGGCTTCCTGCTCCTGGCTTGCCGGCGCGGCGTTTCGCCCACAGATACAGCTCGTCAAGACTGGTTTGGTGCTTTTCCCACGGAAGGAACCGGCGATTGCACGTATCGTCTCCTCCGGCTGTGTCATGACCTGCGGCGCGAGAACCAGGATGAGGGAATCAACGGAATCATCGTTCTGCCCGGCGTCAAGCGCTCGGACGTATTGGGCTGGATCTGAATCGCCCAGCACGCTGATGGTGCCCCCACAGGCATTCGACAGCGGTCCTTTCTGCCTCAGAGCGCAGCTCCAGGCATTGCTTAGCGGAACGACTTTCATGCCTGATCGCTCCACGGCGTCGGCGGCCAGAGCGCCCGGGCCTCCTCCATTGGAGATGATGGCGACCCGGTCGCCTTTGGGCAGGGGCTGCGTCGCCAGGGCGGTCGCCACATCAAACAGAGACTCGATGTCATCCACTTCGACCACGCCCGCGCGTCTGAAGACCGACCGGTACGCCGGATCGGGCCCGCACAGGCGACCGGTGTGGAGCGATGCCGACCTCTGTCCTGTTTCGGTCGACGCGGACTTCAGACAGACGATCGGTTTGCGGCAGGACGCTGCCTCGATCACCCTCATGAACTTGCTGCAGGCAGCGATACTCTCGAGGTGAACAACGATGACCTGAGTATCAGGATCATCGGCCAAGGCCGCCAGCAGATCCGTCTCGTCGATGTCGGCCTTGTTGCCGATGCTGACGACCTTGGCCAAGCCCACGTGTCGCTCAACAGCCCAATCCAGAATGACCGTACACAACGCGCCCGATTGAGAGATCACGGAGATTCCGCCAGGCATGGGCATTTGTGAAGCGAAGGACGCATTCATGTGGTGTTGCGTATTGATCAGCCCGAGACAGTTCGGTCCCAGCAGGCGGACGGCGCTGGCGCTGCAGACCTCTGCAATCTCCAGCTCCAGGGCGGCGCCGACTGGGCCCGTCTCCTTGAACCCGGACGAGATTACCACAACGGCCCGCGCGCCAACCTTGATCGAACCTTCAACCGCGCCGCCAACGAACTGCGCAGGGACTGAAATCACGCTCAGGTCGACGACGTTCTGACAGACCCCAAGGTCCCTGCAGCACGGCAGCCCCAAGATCTCGTCGGCGATGGGATTCACCGGGATGATTCTGCCAAGAAAACCGCCTTCCTTGAGGTTGGCGATTACCTCGTGGCCGATCTTGCCGGGAGTTCGAGAGGCGCCTACCACGGCCAGTGTTCTGGGCGTTAGAAGCTTCTCAATCATGCTCGGTCCGCCTACGCATCCGTCGTGAATGCGCCGTCCTCCCCTCAGCGACAGAGCGGCCTAGCCGGGAGGTGCGGGCGCCGGCCGATCGACGCCCACACCCCGGACCCCTAGAGAGCAGAGGAGTCCTTGCGACTTCCACCTCCCCGTCGAACGAACTGATCGCTGTGGAGGGTGCCCTCGGCCAGGGCGGACAACGCATCAGACGCAGGTCCGATGACGCCCCAAACCACCTCGATTCCTTGACGCTCGAGCTCCTGTTCGAGTTCGTGTCCGATGCCGCCGCAAACCACCTTGGTCACCCCGAGCGAGACGAGGAACTCGGGCAAGTGCGGCCAGGCTATGTTCCTGGCCTCCACGATCTGCCTGTCGCAAATGCGCCCTTCCGCAATCGAGGCGATCAGGAAGCTGTTCCGGGGACCCACGCGAGGGGATACCTCCTCGCCAAACAGAGGTATTGCCACGTACATCCTCACGCCTCCGCCTGTAGTAACCTCAGGCAGGCCCCGTGCCAGCTTGTCCGAATGCAAAGACCGTTGAATACCAAGGAGTTAAGATCACAAGGCCCAGGTCCGCGTGTTTCACGCGGTGTCAATCACGACACGTCCGGCGGGATCCCGGAGCGGTAAGTCTTGCTGGCTCCAAGCCTTGCGAGCCGAAGGGTCAGATTCGGCGTCTTTTGGTGCAATAATGAATGACTAGGCGCGGATACCCAGCTTGCGCATCTTGCGGTATAGCGTGGAACGACTGATCCCCAATTCCTGGCTCGTATCTGCCCTGTTCCAGCGGTGACGGTTCAGAACAGCTGTGATGATTCTGCGCTCGGCATCCGCCAGGCTCAACGTGGCTCTCGAATGCGCCGGCTCCGGCGATGATCGGTGGTAGGCGTCCCTCGTCAGCTCCTCGGGCAAGTGGTCCAGCTCGAGGGTCGACCCCTTGACGAGGATGAAGGCGTGCTCGACTGCGTTCTCGAGTTCGCGGACGTTTCCCGGCCAGGGGTAACCCATCAAAACTCTCATTGCCTCTGGAGCAACGGTTCGAATCTGCTTGCCCGTCAGTCCGTTGAACCGCTCGACGAAATGCTCGACGAGCAATGGGATGTCCTCACGTCGTGCCCTAAGCGGAGGAAGCTCCAGCACCACTGTGTTGATCCGATAGTACAGATCCTTCCGGAATTTTCCCCTGGCAATCAGCTCCCCAAGATCGCTGTGGGTCGCTGCAATCACGCGTGCATCGGTGGAACGGGTTCGACTCGAACCGACGGGTTCAAACATGCCTTCCTGCAAGACGCGCAGCAACTTGGCCTGCATGGCTGGAGACGTGTCGGCGATCTCGTCCAGGAAGATCGTGCCGCCGTTGGCAAGCTCGAAGCGTCCTTTGCGTTCCGCTCGCGCATCCGTGAAGGCACCTGCGACGTGGCCGAAGAGTTCTGACTCGAGCAGGGAATCCGGCAAGGCGGCGCAATTCACTTTGACGAACGCCCCTTCGCTTCGTGGGCTCTGGTCATGAATCGCCCGGGCAAGCGGCTCCTTGCCAGCGCCAGTCTCGCCTCGGATCAACACCGTTGCGCTGCTGGCGGCGACGTCGGGGATGAGCGCGAAGATCTCCTGCATCCGTTTGTTCTTGCCAAGCATGTCCTGAAACGAGTACCGACGCCTGATCTCGCGACGGAAGCCGTCCACCGCCGTAAGATCGCGGAACGTGCCCACACCCCCAATGGGCTGCCCTTTTCGGTCCCGGAGCACGGCATTGGAGACGCTGATCAGGACTTCATTGTTCTGTCGGTTGAGAACGGTGAGCTCAAGGCCGGTCACGGGGCGTCCTGTCCGAATGGCCTGGGCCAGCAGACATTCGTTCTGGCAGACCGAGGCACGAAAGATGTTATGGCACTTCTCCCCGATCGCCTCTGCGGCTGAAAAGCCCGTGATCTCTTCCGCCGCTCGATTGAAGCTCGTGATGACGAAGCCTCGGTCGACGGTGAAGACGCCGTCGGCTATGCAGTCGAGGATGGTGGCGACCTCTTCCGTCGCCAGCACCGAATTCGGCTTCGACCGAAACATAACAGCCTACCGGAATGCCGGCGGCCCATGTCGGATGTTTTCCCGCTACCGGTCCTGCGAATCCACCCCCGGCGATTCAAACAACACTATCTGCCGTTGCCGAGGTACTCATCGATCGCAGCAGCCGTCTTCTTGCCGTCGCCCATTGCCAGGATGACGGTGGCGGAACCCCGCACGATGTCGCCGCCTGCAAACACGCCGGGGACGCTGGTCAT
>Ga0180432_10000014_pt1 | contig 254973 bp, 244 predicted proteins | sample SS_ome_10_FD_132414 | JGI IMG/M metagenome (GOLD analysis project Ga0180432, IMG submission 132414) | Hypersaline lake sediment archaeal communities from the Salton Sea, California, USA - SS_1_MS_2 metaG | ecosystem: Environmental > Aquatic > Non-marine Saline and Alkaline > Hypersaline >... | reverse complement strand
TCAATATCTTCATTCGTCTACAGAATCGGGGGTTTGGGGGGCTGATTGCCCCCGGAGCGATCCTTTAACTTTGTCATTGCTTCGCATTTGAAGCCCCCCAATGGTTTTTGCCTACTTTTTGGCATCAAAAAGTAGGTCGGCGCAAGCCCAGTACCGTATGGTTCTGGGCAAGCCGAAATCGGTATTGCCTGAATCAGGCTCCAGGCCTGTTTTGTAAAAGATCATCTTTATTAAACAAGGGCGATGCGATCAAACGCACTCCCTAGCTACGCTGGGGGTTTTTTTCTTTAATAATAAAAGATCCTCAATGTATAGGATCTTTTTTAATACCCAATAATGCGATGAAGTTTAGCAATATCATCTGGCAGCTGTTCATGATATTCGTATAAATATTCCAGAACAACAATTCCCTGCCAGTTCATACCAGCTAAGAATTCAACCACTCTGATGCAAAATTCATCAATTGGAAAATGATGGCCATTTTCTGTTTTTGCTGATAAATGCACAACTGGAATATTTTTCCAATGCCTGGTTAAAATACTCCAAATCATATTTTCTTCTTTGATATGGGCCACATCCAAAGTCATTGGAATATCCATTTCAACCAATTCCATTGGCCGAAACACTCGCTTGTGATGCATAAATGTTTCAATTGAAAATCTGGCCTGATATCCATTTTGCAATACTTGAATCATATCCAAGGCTTTTCGCTGATAATATTCTCTAGAAATATTTTTCTTTTGCTTTAGTTTATTAGGATGAACTGTAATATTCTTCACTCCCAAACCTTCAGCAAATTCAATTGTCTTTTTTCCCCAATCCTGAAAATTATCTTCAGTAATATATCCTTGCGTAGCATGGATAGATAAAATATCAAGCCCAGCATTTAGAAAAAACTCCAATACCCGACCCAGGCTAGTTTCCAATGGCAGCCAAAGTTGGTAATACTTCCAAGGCAAAGCCAATTCAATTGGATAATCAATGTTTGAATATCTTTCGTCCAACTGGTCAATTGTATCAAAACTTACTCTTGCTCCAATTCGCATGTTTTCCTCCTGTTTGTAATGAACATTAAATGTTAACATTTTGATATAATTTTGTCAATGAATGGCTAAGAAACTACAAATCTCATGACGAAAACTACAAAATACTGTATTTATAATAGAAGAATCTAATTTTCGTAGTTTTTGTAGACTCTTCGTAGTTTCGTAGATCAAAAAACCGCTCATCTATGTTTAGACAAGCGGCTTTATGTTACGAAGAATCAATCACTATGCAGCCTTGAACTGTAGAAGAAATTGTTGAGTGTTTGATTCTTTATCTTTCGGGTCTAGATGGACTCGAACAAAGCATCCCCTTCTTTTGTTTGAATCATACTTGAATCTGATAGGCCAGCTTCCATAGATCTTCATCCACAGTCGCCCTGACACCCGCCAAGAATTCCGTTCCTCTGGATTGTCTGCTGAAAAATTTTCACAATCCGCTCCAGTAGGTAGAAACGGAAACCTTTTTTTCTCAATCATCTTTCCGTCAACAAACAGGGCAAGTTCAATGCTCTGTTCGCGTCCATCTCGCAGACCCCTGATAATTAGAGCATCCGCATTTGGACCGTTGAGGACTAGAAAGGAAACTCGATCTGCTGTAATGTGCGATGTCATACGACACCTCCCTTTGAGTAAAAGCCTAAGTTGGTGCAGGCTTAAACACCCCTCTCTGACCATACAGTCAGAGGACCTGCTCATACGAGTCAGGAAATTATTCTATTATATCATAATTTTAAAAAAATGTCAATACCATTTGCCTAAATTTAGCCATTTTTCGCTCTTCGAGCTACGAATGACAGGCCAAAAATTCGTAATTATTTGTAGCGCTCTGGCAAAAGCACGGCAAATAAATTAAATTCGTAATAAATATTGTATAAAACATATCATTTGCCAGTTATAAGTCTAACTAAAAAACCGCTCATCTAATGCAGATAAACGGTTAAAATAGTTTTGGCCTCCTTCGCTCAGCTTCCGCACTGGTTAAAACTTCATATTCTCCAGATTGTCTTAAAAAGCCCTTCCAATAACTTATATAATACTCAACCTTACTTCTTTCTTCTCTGTCAACAATTTGTCTTTTTTTACTATTCAAATTTTTCCAAAAATTTTTTAATTCATCTTTTGGTGGCGCTCCTAAAATTGCCTGAGCATATAACCGCTCATGTTGCGCTTTTAATTCCAGAAAGACCTGGCTTGCCATTCATTTCCTCCGCATACTACCAACTCCTGGTTGGCAAAGGTTAAATAAAATCTATTTAATTATATCATATTTATTAAAAATTTTTTCAGTATTTTAAAATTCGTCATAATAATGACGAATTTATTTTTTACTGATTATTACTACCAAAAACATCTGGCGGCAATTCTTCAGGCCATTCACCAAGTTCCCGGGTTACTGCTATTTTCCATAATAAATCACCCACCCTGCCATTTCCATCTACAAACGGATGGATCTTTTCAAATTCAGTATATGCTTCTACTGGTTCAAACTCACCAGCTGCATAAAATTTGGAAAACACAGTTAATGCCCGCTCAATCTGATCTGGTGGTAAGGCTTGATTCATGTTTCCAAAACGAACTGGCACAGTTCTGACTCCTTTTTCATTTACTTTATCGGTTTTCTCAGCTAATTCAAAAATTAAATCTAAAACATCCTCGTCAGACATTGATTCCAGCTTTTTCTCATCCAAAGCTAAATCCTTTGCCTGTTTATAAGCCTGGGCAAATCCCTCAATTTCTTCTTTTGTTGTCGCTTTTTGCAACTCGCATTGCCTAATAATTAATTGCTTATCATCATCAGTTAAATCTGAAGGGAATTCAATCCCTTTATTTTCAAATTTTTCCATATAAATTTATTTATAAAAATATTATAGCAAATGAAAATTTTTTTTCAAGTAAAAAACCGCTGTCAAGCGGCCCTTTATATATTTAAATACATACCACCAATCTACCGATCTACCAACCTACCGATCTAATTAATAATCACGTAATTTCTCAATCCCTTTCATATTCTGAATTTTTTCCAAGGCTTTAGCCTCAATTTGTCTAATACGCTCACGAGTAACATCAAATTCCTGCCCAACTTCTTCTAATGTATGGGAAACTCCGTCAACCAATCCAAATCTCATTTCTAAAATCTTTTGTTCTCTCGGGGATAAGTCTTTAATTGTTTCCCGCACATAATCTTTTAACAATCGTAAAGCAGCTGAATGATCTGGAGTAACATTTTTCACATCTTCAATAAAATCTTCAAGTGTGCTGTCCTCATCATCATCGCCAACTGTTGTTTCCAGCGAAATCGTTTCCTGTGAAATTTTCATTATGTAACGAATCTTTATAACATCCTCATCCATTTCTGATGCGATTTCCTCTGGCAATGGCTCCCGGCCTAAATCCTGAATTAATCTTCTCTCAACCTGCTGGAACTTATTAATCGTTTCAACCATGTGAACTGGAATACGAATAGTCCTGGACTGATCAGCTAAAGCACGGGTAATTGCCTGTCTGATCCACCAGGTAGCATAGGTTGAAAATTTAAATCCTTTTCGATATTCAAATTTTTCTACAGCCCTAAACAAACCAATATTTCCTTCCTGGATTAAATCAAGCAATGATAAACTTTTGCCTACAAATCTTTTGGCAATAGAAACAACTAATCTTAAATTTGCTTTAATCAGTTCCATTTCCGCTTCGCGGTCGCTTCTTTCTTTTCTTTTTGCCAAGGCCACTTCTTCTTCTGCTGTTAAAAGCTTTATTTTTCCAATTTCCCGCAAATACATCTGGATTGAATCAGCTGTTAATTCTGGAATATCATATTTTGGGGCAGATGGATCACGTACTTCTAAACCGACTCCAGAAAGGAGTTTATCTTTTTCATCTTGAGAAGTTAATACTCCCCCCCTTAAATCAACGATTTGTATTCCATTGGCCTCTAGCTCCTCTTCAAACTCTAAATAAGCATCCAAGTAACTTTCTATTTCTTCAAAAATTTTTAAGATTTCTTTTTCAGTAATAAATCCTCTTCTTCTGCCTTTCTGAATTAATAAATTTACTTCTTCCTCTGTTGGCGGTGTTACTTTTTTAGGTCGCCCCCGCCGAACAACCTTCTTTTTTTTGGGCTTTTTATATGCCCTTTTTACTTTTTTAACGGTCTTTTTGTGAACCGTTTTTTTTGCCGGTCTGCCCTTCTTTTTCTTCTTTTGCCGGCTGGGTTTTGATTTTTTTGTTGCCTTCTTAGGCATAATATTTAACTTAAGAACAGAAAAATATTGAAACATAGAAACTGTTTTAGTTTCTCTATTCTTTCGTTTTTCTGTTTCTTAGTCTAATTGTGAAATTTGCCAGGTTAATTCCTGAAATTCTTTAACTAAATTATCAATTTTTTCTTTTGATTCCTTTGCTGTTTCTAATTGTTTGATCATTTTCATAAGTTCATCTATCCTTTTTTGAAAATAATCTTTTTTAATTTTTCTAACTAATGAAATAATTTCATTTTGTATCTGAGCTTCTGTAAAGCTGTCAAATTCTTTTTGAATATACAAAATTAGGCTATCAAAAAAGCCCTGATTAAAAACTTCGCTATCTTGTAATTTTAACCATTTATCAAATTCAGTTTTTGAAATATTTTCATTTTTATTATACCATTCTATTAATTTTTTGTAAAACTCTATCCACTTTGCAGTTAAAATCATCTTTGATTCCAGGCTTTCTGATAAATACTTGATATTCTCAGGATATGTAATAATTAACCCAAATAATAAGCTGTAAACATCTTTATTTTTTTCTGAGGATATGTCAACTAAGCCTGTTTCCGTAGGTATAATTGTTTTTTGCACTGGCATGGCTTCCCATAGTAATGATTCACTAACTGATAATAATTCAGAAATATGCCTTATCCAATAGTCCTGCTCAATTTTTGACTTAATTTTCACCACTTGTGTTAAAAGTTCAATTGCTGCTCTTTTTTTATGATCAATATTTGATAAATCATATTTTTGCTTTACCAAATCAATATTAAATTCCATATAAGGCATTGCCTGCTGAATTGATTTTTTCCATAAATCCACGCCTTGCTGAATGCATTCATCTGGGTCTTTGCCATAAAGCACTTTTATAATCTGAATATTCATTTCCTCAGCTAGAGCAATGTCTATTGATCTTTGAGCTGCGTTTTGGCCGGCCAAATCCTGGTCAAAACAAAAAGCTACATTATTAGTATATCTTTTTATAAACTTTATATGACCAGGCGTTAATGCTGTACCAGAAGTGGCTATCACATTTTTAACCCCTGCCTGATGTGAAGAAATAACGTCCATGTAACCTTCTACAAATATTGCCAGGTCTTTTTCTTTTATTTCCTGCTTTGCTTTATCTAATCCATAAACTGTAAAACTTTTATCATAAATAATGGTCTGCGGACTGTTTAAATACTTGGCGCTGTCTTCTGCGCTCATTGCCCGTCCGCCAAAGGCAATAATTGTCCCATGAATATCTGAAATTGGAAAAATAATCCTGTTTCTAAAACGGTCGTAAAATCCGCTGCTTCGCTCTTTTCTTTTTATCAGACCAGCCTGGTTTATCTCAGCTTCAGTAAATTTTTTAGACTTTAAAAAATTGAGCATTTTATCCCATCCCTCAGGAGCATAGCCAATTTTAAAATCCATTAATGTTTCTTTGGACAATCCTCTTTTTTTCAAATAATTTCTGGCCTGTTCAGCTATTTTTGATTCTTGCTGAACTTTTTGCCAATATGCTGCTGCCCATTTATGAATGTCAATTACTCTGGTTTTTTGACTATGAACTCTGGGATCTGTCTGCTTTAAGGTAACTCCGGCTTTTTTTGCCAAAAGCCTCAAGGCTTCTGGAAAATCCATGCCTTCAATCTCCTGAACAAAAGTAAAAATATCACCGCCTTTGCCGCATCCAAAACAATGGAAAATTTGTTTTTCCTGAGAAACCATAAAAGAAGGAGTCTTTTCATCATGAAACGGACACCTTGCCTTCCAGTTCATACCTGCCTGAGTCATTTGTATATATTCCTGAACAATCTGGACAATATCTAATTTTTGTTTTATTTCATCAACATCTGACATATGTTAAATTATGCCTCATTATCTTACTAAAAACAACCTAAAAAAGCAATTTGTTTTTATATGGCCAATACATTGGTTAATTGTGATATTTTTTAATTTGTTGATATAATATAATTGAAATAATGAAAAATATATGAAAAGAATTGCAATTTTATTATCATTATCATTATTATTAATCTCAATCAGTGGTTGCATCAAATCAACCAGCCCTGCAACTACAGACTTTCCAGTAGATAATTCAAATACTATAGAAGAAATCGATTCAAATGTAATAAAAATAATAGACTTTTCATTTCAGCCTGCTGAAATAACAATTGAAAAAGGAGAAACCGTAACCTGGGTAAATCAAGATACTATTCAGCATACTGTAACATCTGACCAGGGAAATGAATTAAATTCTGATCTTTTATCCAATGGTCAGGTATATTCTCATACATTTGATCAAACTGGTGCATTTCCTTATCATTGTACACCTCATGCATATATGAAAGCACAGATAATCGTTCAATAAAAATTTGATATAAAAAAAGCTGCTTAGGATTGCCTAAGCAGTTTTTTTTTCCTCATTTGCAGGATCAACCTGAGTTGTCTTACCAAGAATATATGCACGCCGAAAAAAGTATACTGCTGAAATGGCGCAGCCAACACTTAGTATTCCACAAATTAACATTTCATTAAATGTTACACCAGACTTTATAAAGCTGCAAAAAACAAGAAATGCTCCAGCAATTACATAAAAAATTGCATAAATAATGTCCTTTTTCATTGCCCCTCCTTTCATTGGGCATTGCAATATTAAATATTATACAAATATTTGCAATAAGTCAAGGGACATTATCGTAATCAAGATTATCAATAGCGATATTTATAACATTTAAACGTGACCAGCACCGGGGGTCTGGGGGGCTGATTGCCCCCTGCGTAATAATTGAACTTAATCATTGCTTCGCATTTGAAGCCCCCCAGCACTTTTTGGTTACTTTTTGGTGCCAAAAAGTAACTTGGCGCCTGTCCTGAGCGGAGTCGAAGGGCAAGCCAACATTGGAAAGGATAAAGCAGGCTTTCGCCTGTATAAGAAAAGACAATATTAATTTGTTAGTATTGGTATCTAGCATATTAGTTGTACAAAAATACTATCCCCTAATAAAAAACTGCCAATTAACTTTTATTAATCAGCAGCTGTCCGAGCCTGCCAAAATGCTTTTGACTGCTCTTTTTGCCTCAAATGCATAGATAAAGAAAACGCTGTACACAAAGTAGGCATTCTGTTTGATTTATCCTCTTTTTGCGTCTCAACAGCAATTCTGCATGAACCATCTGCTTCTAAATATTTACACGAATTACCTTCACTTTTTACTTTAAGTACTCTTCTGCACAAAGCATCATCTGGAATCTGCATTTCCCCTCCTTTATCTGAAATGCATTAAAAAATATTTTATAATAAAATCAAAAAATTGTCAAATCCTTTTATTTTTCATACAAATATTGATATAATACCCATAGACATAAAATACGAAATTATAAATTATAAAAATATGGCTACAAAAGAAACACCTTTGGCAAAAAAACCAGACAAAATTCCTGAAAGGCTCAAACAAGCTCAAATTATGAATTTAAAAGAAATTTTACCGCCTGAAGAATATGAAAGAGTGATGGCAGAAGCAGAAGAAGCAAAAAAGGAACGGCAAAAAGTGAAAGAAAGAAGTCTAAATCCAATGGGAATTAAAACTGGAGACAAACTTAATATATTGGAAGGAGGAAAAGAAGAAGCAGGCTGGGAAGTTTTAGATATGGATCCGAGAACTGGGAAAATGCATCTTTTTAAAGGTAATAAATTTTTAGAAAAACTGGCCAATGCAGAAGAAATAATTGATGCTAATACTCCAAAAAGTGAAAGAAAAACCAGAATTGATATGCCAACAATAGAAGTTGAACAGCCTGCAAGATTAAAAAAATTGCCAAAATCAGAAAAAGCAACAAAACAAATGGAAGCAATCAGGGAAATCCCATTTAAAATCGGGGATAAGCTAAATGTTGAAAGAACAGGCGGCAAAATTGATAAGGACTGGAAAGTGTCTCAAATTGACTTTGACAGCATGAGAGTTGAAGTAATAAAAGACAACTTAGTAAAAAAACCGACAATTATTGAAGTAATTGCCGCCAATAATCCGTTTAAACAAAATAAGCCTATCAGCTTAAGAGAAATGCCAAAAGATATAGAACACATTGGTAGGCGAACTGATGGATTTTTAAGAAAATTTGACTCAAAAAAAGGTGTTTGGCAGGTAGAAACCTATATTAAAACTGCTCCTCAGACATATTCACCCAAAATGGTAGAAGCCACTCTGAAGGATTTAGCTGCAATTAACTTTTTTGAATATCAGCCATTTCGAATCGGAGACAAGGTAAAGCTTGAAATGCCAACAAAGGAAACTAAAGGAAAAATTATTCAAAAAATGAAGGTGGAAGATGATTGGACAGTATTAAACATAAATTCAAAACAAAAATATATTGAAGTAATGAAAGGGACAGAAATGAAAAAAGTACCGATTGAAAAATTAATGGAATATCAGAAAAAAGAAGTTACTGGATAAAATAAAATAAAAGCCGCCCCGCTCTTCACGAAGAGCGGGGCGGCTTTTATATTGCCGAATTACAACTTCCATTCCTTAAATGAATATAAAGCTGCTTTTAATTCATAATTAAATAAATATTTTATCTTAAATTTTAAATCTTCAATATTTAATGCTTCCTGAACTCCCTGATCATCATCACAATGTCCATCAACAATATGATATAATTCATGTTTTAATGTGGCAACATTTTGCCCTCTTTTTGAAAGCACAATCTCGTATTGGTTTTCTCCAACTCTGGTTGAATATGAAGTATCATTCACTATTTCAAACTTTGCAGAAATATTCAAATTTTCTGTATTTAATTTTCGCTTTTCAATCTCTAAATGTTCATTAAGCTGCTTTTGAGTTTGAATCTGGTCAGAAGTAGTAGCTGCATATGTTTCAATACCAATCAACAATCCTATATAAAGTGAAATTAACATACACAACAAAAGAATAGCGCTTAAAAAAAGCCTTACTGAATTTTTCGTAAGTTTTACTCCTAATTTAATCATAGAAATAAATTGAGAATTGAATTTAACATTATATCATAATTTAATAAAAAAGTCAATGATATTTACTCATTTTTTACCTAAAATAAGACAATTTTTATAAATAATTATAACTCAGTTTTATCCACAACTCTTAATAATTCACAAATTATTTTTCAAATCAAAAACGCCACATATGATATGACGCTTACTTTTTAATAAATCTCACTTTTTTTTCCAGGTTCTTTTTAAAATCTTCAAAATCTTCTATTGACATACATATCGCACCAAAACCGTTCTTTTTTGAATCTATTAATCCTAAATAAACAAACCCCTGCAAATACTCATCTGTATAAATAATAGTATCCAGCTCTGAAAATAAATTCACTTTTGCAATAATATCTACTCCCTTAAAAACATAATCATTTTGATGAATTTTCGTACGCGATTGTTCTGGCATTCACTGTCTCCTCTCCTCATTTTTACAAATAAAATTATATCATACGAAATATCTTTTTTCAATTTTATGTACGATTAGTAAATTTTCTGCTATAATATAAAAAGTAAAATAACATAAATATGAAAATAAAAAATATTTACATTGGCAGCTGGTTTCCAAAAATAAAACTTCATTTGGATGAATTTAAGCAATTTCTAAATGATGCAACAATTCACCCAGAACTTGATAAGAAAAAAGCAAAAGAATTATTTCGAAAATTACGACCGCAAAATGTTTATACAGATATTTCTGCTAAAGGCTTAACAGAAATAATTGCAGAAAATCAAAAGGGATTTACCTATTCATATTATGAAGACGGTCTGCTTTTATTAAAGGGCAAGGCAGATAATTTCCGAACCAGTCGAGGAAAAATTGTTGATTTTTATCAAAATACGCTCACTCCATGCCTGGCATATATTTTTAGTCGAGGCGCTAGAGGATTAGAAATTATCAGATTGCCAAAACTACCAAAAAGAATTATCGCCACTACAGAAAAAGCGAATAAAAAATCGATTAATAATTTTTTTAGTAAAGAAAAAGAAACTATTGATGAATCTCATAAATTTGGCTCATTTGAGGTTTACTTTGCTGAAAATATAATTTTAATAAATATCAAGTCAAAACTGTCTGCAGGACAAATTGATAACATAGTTCAAGAAATAACATTTTTAACGGAAATAAACCGTCATCTATACTGGATGCTACAAACTCACCGATTTGTCTGGGAAGAAGCTAGAAAAATCCTTGATATCAGCTATGTGCAGACAAAACAACTACCAAAATATATAGAAAAACTAACAATTGACTATAAAAACGTAACAAACATTAATTCACGAATCGATCAGATGGGGGTTGTTTTAGATGCCAGGAAAGAAAGCTTAACAAATATTAATAACAACAAATGGCATGATTATTTTAATAATAAATTTCAAAAAACCGCAATGGAAACAAAATATATTAAGAAAACATTTATTATGACCAGCGGCTTTTTGAAAAATAATATTACTTATTTATCTTCTCTTTACCAGGAAATATCAGAAGAAGCAATCAGAAGGCTGCAATTCCTGTTCTTAATTAATGTTGTTTCATCATTTCTAGTCTTGGGAACAATCTTTGGTGCAAACATTTACTGGTATCAACAGGGTGAATTAATCGCTCAGGGAAAAATAGATTCATTTAATTTCTCCGTCTTAATATCATTTGGATTTTTAACTTTACTTTTATCATCAATTATATATTATTTCTGGAATAATATTTTTAAAAATTTGACCAGGCAATTTAAAAAATAAATTGCAATCTATCAGGTTTGACAATTATGTTTCAAGCCATTATAATCCTATTACATACTGCTTGCTAAAGGAGGGGGAATTGATAGCAAGAACAAACAGTTACAGCAATTATAGGAAAAAAAATTGGCTTGATCATTATATTACAAACAATAAGCTCTGTTCAAAAATTCACCCCATTATTGTCACCTTGATTCAATTGCCGCTTTTGGCAATGGTCATCTGGCTATTCAACAGCGGCTGGATTATCAGCTCGCTTTTAATTTTAGGAGCCATTATTTGGCCGCTTGATCTATTAGATGGTAAATTCGCCAGGATATTTAATAAGGAAACCCAACTGGGCGCATTTCTTGATCCGGTAGTGGATAAAATAAGATTTCTGGTACCAATGACTTTTTTTTTCAATGAGATCATATGGATACCCTTAATTATAATGTTTTGGATGGTTGAAATCTCTTTGGTGCTAACCAGAGTGGTTAAACTGATCTCATCAAAAAAGAAAAGAAAAAAGGCACATATCAATGCCTTTAGTGTTGGGAAAATAAAAGCCTGGGGTGAAATGATCGGGCTTTTACTTGTCTTTTTCTTTTTTATCACTGAACTAAATATTTTCCTCTGGCTTGGATATATTATTCTTATTCCTTCACTGGTTCTGGCCTGCTGGAGTCTGTACAGCCATGTTTACAAATGATAGCTTCACAAAGCTGTCATTTTTTTATTTTTCCTAACCCTTTCCAAAGCCTTTTTCTGACTTGGTTCTAGATGAATTATTGTTAATCCGTTAGAAAAGTTAAAAAGTAAAAAGGTTAAAAAAGTTATTAGTTCAATAGTTCTGGAGTTAATAATAATTTATTTCTACAAACCTACCATTCTACCGATCTACTATCTATTTGAAGCATTCGCCCCAAAGCCCCCATCTGTTATATTTAGCTGTTCTCTGATGTTCTGAAAATAGACTTGAATATTTCACATCTGGAGCATATGATAAGGCAAAAGCATAGCCATTTTTAACCATATATTCATTTACAAAATTCCCATTCACATAGATATATGCCAAATATCTACCTTCTTTATCCCTAACAGAAACATCCTGTACCAATTCAATCATCTTTCCTTCTACCAATTCTTTGTTCATCTTTGTCGCCTTTTGGCCAAAGCAATCATCATATGAAACTTCAGGCGCATCAATTCCAATATATCTGACAATTTTTCCGTTTTCCAATTCAATTGTATCACCGTCAATCACCCTTTTCACTCTTTGCTTTTTTATTAAACCTTCATCAATAGCTTCAATGACAGTACTTTCTGCCCCAATCCCCAAAGCCTTCATTATTTCATAAGCTACTTTTGGAGATGATAAATAGTATCGCTTTCCATTTTGCGGATTCACATACCAAGCCTCTCCTCTTTTTTCAACCTGAATAAGAATTTTACCTTTCGTATACCTGACTAACTCTTTATCAATAATTTTTTCATCAAATTTTTCTTTATGAAAAAACGGACTGTGTTCGGTTGAAATCTCAGTGATATCATTATACCCGTCATCATCAGTATCTGCCTTATTTAAACTTGTACCAATAGCTGATTCAAGCAAATCTGGCAAACCATCTTTATCAACGTCAGATGCAGCATAATAATTTACAAATTCAAGACCAATGGGAATTTTATTAATATCATTATTGGTTATTCCAACGCCAAGATCATTTACAATATTAAAAAATTGTATTCCATCCTTTAAGTAATATCTACGGCTATCTTTTGGGTTTATATACCAGGCTTCCCCGTTTTGCTCTACCTGAAGTAAAATCTTGCCTTTCAGGCTCTCAGGCGAAGGCACAGCCTTTGCTGGTTTTATTACATATAAACCAAGGCAAAATATAAGCAATATTGTTATTAAAAATATCTTTTTTTTCATGCAGTTATTTCTTTTTTTTACTTTTATAATTCAATTGTGGATAACTATCTCTATTATATCAAAAAACCACTCTTTAGGGCAGTTTTTATTTATTTTAATCACTTTTTCTTAATTTTTTTATAAATTAAATATCCAAGAGCAAACAATCCACCTGTTGCTAAACTGGCAAAGAAAAATGCGACTTTAAACGCTAATTCATCCATTTGCTTATCAACTTCTTGCCTTTGTTCTTTTTTCCTTAATTTATTAATGAAATAAATATTTAGAATTAATCCGTATAATACATTTACTGATAATAAAACAATTCCAATTGCTGGCATAGCAATGAATAAAATAGCTCCGGCTATTGCCAACACGACCGTGCCAAACAAAATTAAAAAAAATGGTAAAACATATCTTTTGCCAACTTGTGCTTCATATGTAATTTTTCCAAATTCTTTTTGAGGCTCAACTATTGGAGCCTTCCCATATCTTGCCTCATCAATACCTGAATATAAAATTATAATGCCAGTGAATAAAAAAGGACAAGCTACAGGACTAATTGCAGCTACTCCTGTAAAAATTGAAACTAAAACCACAGCTATACTAACAATTATAAATAAAATTCCTCCAATTTTCATTAAAGTTGGCCGCTTCATATATTTAAATGTCTCTTTTATAAATATTAAATTTTAATCCATCTTCTGCTATAATCAAATCATAAAATTTAAATTTTAAATTTTTCAAAACCTGCATTGAAGCTTTATTTTCAACATTTCTGAGACAAACTGCACCCCATATTTTAGTATATTTTGTATCAATTAAATCATTTATTAGCCTTTGGAAAAGAGTTTGTCCTATTCTTTGATTCTGATAATTTATATCAACTGCTATTTGCTCAGCATAAATCAAAGGCCTTTGCTGATCTAAAATATATTTAGTAATATCATCTGAAATATTTAGTTTTTCAATAAAATCATCTGTAAATGCGGATAAAAATCCAATTACCTCACCTGCTTTTTCAGCAACATAAAAGTACGGATTATCTTTAATATATTCTTCGTATCTTCGCATTGGCGGTACTTCGAATTCAACAAATCCTTTTGCTTTTTGCGAAGAGCGTCTAATATTATAATCCATAGTCAATTGTCTAACAATTTCCGCATCTTTAATCTGTGCTTTTCTAATCAAAACATCAGGATGGCTGTTCCATTTAAACTTATCCATTACTTTTATAACTCCATACATAAACGGTGTATCAATGGCTGCAATTATAACTTTTACCACCCATTGTCCTAAAATCAAGGGCCAAATCGGAAAAATACCATAAAAAGCAATAACAACAAAAATTACTGAATCAAGCAACTGGCTGACAATAGTTGACGCATTATTTCTTAGCCAAAGATGTTTGCCCTTGGTTAATTTTTTCAAAAAATGAAATGCCCAGACATCATGATGCTGGCTGATTAAATAAGCTATAAATCCAGCAACTGCGATTCGAGGTGTTAAACTTAAAACTTCTTTAAATTTATCAGCCAATTCAATTGCATAAGGTGCAGGCTTCCAGTACATTGCAATATATAAGGATAAAATAAAAATTAAATTTGCATAAAATCCTGTCCAAACCGCACGCCGGGCTGCCCTTTTCCCCCATTTTTCAGATAAAATATCAGTGATTAAAAATGTCATGGAAAAGGCAATCACGCCTGCAGGCACTGTAAATGGGCCAAAACTTACTATTTTAACGGCCAAAACATTAGCAATCACCACTAAAGCAGCCATAATAGCAATGGGATAAAAAACTCCGTATTTTTTTCCTAAAATACCTGCAAATGATGCAACCACTAAAGTTACAATAATCCAAATTAAAATCAATATTATTTCTGGCATATATTATTTAATTTACCTTTCCAATCTTTTATATCCAATCTTTGAAAATTATCTCCATGCAATGCTTGCCCGGTTATTAATTTATAAATCAAATAAGGTGCTGCGCACTGCTCGCATTTATTATGACCGCCAAAAGAGCAATAACCCTGCTTTTCCCAAAGCGATAAACAAAATTTTAATTCATTTAATAATTTTTCCTGCATATTTACTTTTTATTTTTTAAAATTTTAAAAGCTTTTTCAATTGCCTGAAATTCTGGCAATTTTTTATCATAATAATCAGCAAATTCATTTTTTGACAACCATTTATACTGCTGAATTTCATCTTCTAATATTTTAATTTCCTGTTTTGGATCTTTCATCTTAGCAAAATATACTATTTCTACCCCTTCCCTTTCTTCGCTAAACATAAAAGATATAGTATAAAATGGATCTTCAACTATTATATCAATACCAAGTTCTTCCTTTACTTCTCTTTTTAATGCATCATAGCAATCTTCACCAAATTCTTTTCGGCCACCAACTAATTCCCATTTATTTGGCAGAAAATCTTTTTTATTTGATCTTTGGCAAGCTAAAAATTGATTCTTGTCATTGTAAATGAAAGCGACTACGACTATTTCTCTTTTTTTCATACATTTTTTTCAATAAACGGTTTAATAATATTAATTATCTCATCAGCTCCATTACAAGGAAATGAAATTGGTTTGCCTTTTTTAAATTCTAATGTTACAAATTCAGAAGTCTGCCACATGCTCATTGGATATACTGCGCCTTTTCTTATACCTTTTAATTTTGAAATCGGAATTTTTCTAATAAAAGGGAAAAAACCAACCACTAATCTGTCTTGCCTTGAAAAATCCACCCAATATCCAAACAGCACGCCAAATAAAATCAAACCTATTGGTGCAAATATTACAATTATTATCCATTTCAATGGTCCCCAAACTAATTCTTCTGCTGGAATCCATATCCAAGTAATTATCCACCCAGTCCAAAGTAATAAATAATAAATATAAGGTGATAGTTTTAAATTATAATGGTGTTTGAACATATCTTGACAAATAAAATATTTTTATATATAATATAATGTCTCTAAAATTGGAAAAATGAAGATATAAAGGAGGAAAAAACAATGTATCGACTCATCCGCATAGCAGATAATTATGCAATGGTTATTGCTGTTACACCTGAAGACGCAAAACCAGAAGATCAGGGTTCACGATTTTTCCTGTATAATGAATATATTGCTCAGCAAAAGAAAGTAGATCCAGATTTTGTTGAAGTAACAAAAAGTGTTGCTATACAATACTTTGGTGGCATTGCTGATGGCCTTGGCTGGGGAAATCTACCCTCAAAAGCATTTAAAACTTTAGATGAAATTAAGGTTTGGAGACAAAAATCAGTAAAGGCTTGGACAGAAAAAAGACTAGCAGAGCAGGAAGCTCGGAAGAAAGAAAGACTAGTAGAACTGAAGGAGAAAAATGCCAGGTTTAAAATCATCCGCGTGGCAGAAGACTATTCAATGATTCTTGCAATTATACCTGAAGACGCAAAGCCAGATACTGAAGGCAGCCTTCTTTTTATGTATAATAAATGGAATGAATCGGCTGAGTCAAATGATTGCGATTTCGAAGACATAACAGAAAGTGGAGAAGGTTGGCTCCTCAGTAGATGGTTCCTTAGTAGTCATACTGATGATCTTGGCTGGGCAGATTTACCGTCTGAAACATTTGAAACTTTAAACGAGATCAAAGCTTGGAGAGAAAAAAGAATAGAAGAGGGTGAAATTAAGGATACAAAAGTTTGGCGAGACAAAGTGTTGACAGCAATGACGGATGACAAAATATTAACAACGGACGATATATAATATCGTTCGTTTTTTAAATTTGCCCAGTATGATTCCTATTTTTATTATTTTCAATAATTTTATTTAAAACTTCTTCACTTTCAACGCCAAACATTTCGCATAAACCCAAACAATATATTATTAAATCTCCAACTGCATCAATCATTTCTTCTTTATTGCTAATTTCTTTTGCTATTTTTTTATCACTATTTTTAAATGCCTTTGCCAACTCGCCCAATTCTTCAGTCATTAAAATAATTTCTTTGCCAACATCAGTGATATTAAAACCTCGCTCAACTTTGTTTTGATATACTTGCTTTTGTAATTCATTTAAACTCATATTTTAATAAAAAATTATGTTAATAAATATAAAAAATATACTTGAACCTAAAAAAACTCCAATCACATCCCAAAATAAATCTTTAAATGAAAATCCAAATCTATTTTTCCCAAAACCATCATACAATTCTCTAAAAATTCCAAATAAAATAAAAAATGGGCCAATAAAAACTGAACCCAAAATAGATATAATTAAATGTTCTAACTTATCTTTACCAAACCATTCATCTTTTTTATTGTCAGCAAATTTAAATGCCATTTTTTTATTTTTATTTGTTACAAGTTACAAGCTATAAGCTACAAGACTATAATTGATCAAAAATTAGCCTGCTATTCCAATTCGAATCCTTTTTTTGAATAATTTCTAAACAAGCGTCAACCACATCCTCATCAAAAATCCAGCCTTTATTTCTTGAAATCTCTTCTATTGCTACTTCAATACCTTGGGCTGGCCGATAAGACCTTGGAAATGAAAATGCTTCCACCACATCAGCCACTGCTAATATTTTAGCTTCTAATAAAATATCATCTTCTGTTAAACCTTGTGGGTATCCTGATCCATCCAGCCTTTCATGATGCTGATATACAATTTCAGCCACTGGCCATGGGAATTCAATCTTCTTTAATATATCATAACCTACTTTTGCATGAGTCCGGGCTAATTCTAATTCTAAATCTGTCAGCTCGTGCGGTTTGTTTAATATTGCTGAGGGTACAGCCATTTTTCCAATATCATGCAACAATGCTGCGATTCGCAAACCTGATATTTTGTCTTCATCCAATCCCATTTCAGCTGCAATTGCGCATGCTAATTTAGCCACATTTTTTTGATGTCCGGCTGTAAACGGATCTCTCATTGCAATCGTTGATGCCAACACATCAACTGTCTGGTCGAACAATTCTTTCGTTTTCTTATTACTATCCTCTAATTTTTTTTCTGATTTTTTACTTGATGTTACATCCTGAATTAAAGTGACAAAATATCCTTTTTGAGGACTATAAACCGATATTTCCAGCCATTTATCAACTCTTTCAAAATAATATTCAAATGAAACTTCCTGCTGAGTTGATGCTACTTGGCTATAAATATCAAAAATATCTTTTTGAAAAAAACGATAATCTGAAAATACTTCAGATACTTTTTTGCCCACTATTTCCTGATCGCTATAATTCGCTAGTTTTTTAAACGCATCATTTACTTCTAAATATGAAAAATCAACCGGTTCATCATTGTCATCATATATTATCTGACAATAAGCAAAAGCATTGGGTATGTTATGAAATAACATCCGATATCTATCATCTGAATTCTGGGATTGGCCTTCTTTTTTATCATTTTCTTCCATAATATATAAAAAAATATGAATCAATTTGGTATTATAATGTAGCAAAAATTATCAAATTTTACAAGCACTAAAGCTTTTTCATTTCATAAATCTGATATTCATTATCAACAAAACTTTCTATTGCCAAAGGAGTTCTTATGCTCTTTATTAAAATTATTTCATATCCATATTGTCTTGCTATATCCTTAATAGCATCTAAATCAGCGAAATTCCCAGTACCTAAAAGCAATCGGCCATTTTTTTTCAAAAACTTTTCAGCGTCTTTGATATATTTTTCTAAACCCTGATAATTATAATCAAAACCTGCTTGCAGTAAAATCTCCTCATCAGGATTATCTCCTTTATTAAATGGGTGATTCCAGAAAATAAAATCAAATTTCTCATCTCTGGGCAAAGGCTCATACATGTTGCCTTCATAAACTGGAATATCCAAATTCAATTTTTCAAAATTCAGTCTTGCATTTTGAACTGCAACCGGATTTATGTCTGTAGCTGAAACTTTTGCGCCTTTTAATGCAGCAAACACTGCAATAATTCCAATCCCAGTACCAATCTCTAACATTTTTTTATTGCCAACAATTTTGGGCACTTCTTTTGCGAACCAAACGCTATCAGTAAAATATTTTGGTGAAAAAACATTTGGCAATATCGTAAACTCAATTCCTTCAACTTCAATATTATAAGGTTTATCATGCTTTTTAATCTGCTCAAAAACCTCTCGCACCTCCTTTTCCCATTGCTGTTTTGTTACCATATTATAAATGCTTTTCATTAAGCTGTTCCCAATCCCAATTTCTGTCCTTATTAATCTCAATTTTATTCAAAATTTCCTTTTCCGCATCAACTTCAAAAACTCCGCATAAATGTAAAATACGAATTAATGCATCAGCTAATTCTTCTTTAAATCCATGTGGGCCTTCAATTTGTTTTTTGCGATAAGCTTCATAAGCTTCAGCTATTTCAGTGTGAATCAAAGCAATCTTTTCCGGCACATTAACTTTATCTTTATCAGTTACCCAACCCTTTTCATCAGCCAGTTTTAAAATTTCTTCAGTTAATTTATTTATTTCCATATTATTTAAAAGAAATTATTTGATAACCATATTTTTCAATATCTTCTTTAGACCAAAATTTCAAATCCTTTGTCTTCAAAACATAAGTAACTTGTTTTTCGATTTCTCTGCCTGTATATTCTTTTGTTTTTGGATCCCATTCTTTTAAAACCAAGTCATCGCCGGAATTGCATTCAAAGTCAGCTAATCGCAATTCAAATGTTTTATCACCATCAATAATTTTTTGAAAATATTTTGGCCAGACTTTTTTTTCAATATTCATATAAATTATTTAATTTTTTGGATATCCCCATTTAATATTATTGGCTTTGTATGTAAAATTTCCTGGGTATAACGTAACACCTGTTTTTCAGGTGGTGTATAAAGCAAAAATGTTTTTTTCTTCAAATAATATGCTAATCCAATCTCAATTAAAGTTGCTCCACCAATATACCCTTTCATTCCATTCTTTGGATGATTCAATACTAAAAAAATATCGCTATCTTCCAGCTTCATCATTGAATCACGCATAATATCCATAGATTCTGTATGATCAGGATCCATATTTAATTCTGGATTTTCCACGCATTGTTCTGTATCAGCAGGAACCAATACCTCAAATCCCATTTCCTCTAATTTTTTCTGAGTCTCAAGCATCTCTTTTGCAAAATGCATTGAACCGCCAATATAAATTTTCATATTAGTTTGTTTTATCTATCTTCGCTTCCAAATCATCCATCACTTGCCAAAATTTATTTTCCAAATCAACATCAGTTTTATTGGCTAAAACCATAACGCTCCACAATACATCAACCAATTCATGTTCCAGTGCCTCTTTCACGTCTTTATCAAGATTTCGATAATTACCACGGGCCATTAATATCTTTGATAAATCTCCCACATCTTTTACCATACCCATAAAAACCTGGTCAGTTCCCCACTTTGTGGGTTCAATTTTTTCATATTTTGCTTTAATTTCAACAGCTCGTTCAGTCATTTTGTTAAAATCATTTTTCAAATTTTTTATTTATCAGCGAATTTTTAACATCAATTGTTAGAAAAATTCGCTGGAATTTAATCGTGAACAACTTTATATTTTAAAACTAACACATTTCCCATTCTATTTATGTTAATCAATTCCACTTTTGGAGCTATGTCCGCTAAAAATCCCTCTCCATCACACAAAGTCGGGGCATTTCTACCTCCTAAAATCAAATCTCCTATTTTTAAGTTTATTTCATCAACCAAATTGTCTTTTAATAAGGAATAAATCAGTTCTCCTCCACCCTCAACCATTAATTCATCAACTCCAAGCTCCTTAATCTTTTCCAATGTTCTTTTCAGATCAACTCTATCTTTTCCCAATACAAAAATTTTGCATACTTTATCTAGCTCATTAATTTTTTCTTGTGGAGTTCTTTCTGTGGTAAAAATTATTTTTTCTCCATCTCCCCTGGTTAAAAAGTCTGAGTCTAATTTTAAATCGCTCACATCAGAAACAACAGCTATTTTCATCGGCTGCCTGCTTTTTCCTAGCTCCATACGCTTCTTTTGCCTCTCTTCTGTTTTTACATCTAAAGCTGAATCATCAAACAGCAAAGTTTTACCGCCAATCATTACTGCATCAGCTCTTATTCTTCCATCATAAAGCATATCTCGATTATCATCGCTTGAGATTGGAGTACATGTTTTTTTATAATTTGAAATCTTGCCATCTAATGTCATTCCAGTAACTAAAAATACAAATGGTCTTTTATTCTCATTCATAATTATACATTTAACTTTCTTAAAATCTCCTCAATCCATTTTTCTGCCATTTCTCTGGCAGCTTCCTGGCGCTTTATTGGTTCTTCAAATTCATGCATGTCAATAATTTCATTTTCTTTAACTGCTGTTTTCATATCTTCTAAAGTCTTTCCAGGACTTCCTGCATGACAATTAAAAAGCACGATTTTTTTATTTTTTAGCTTAACCATTTTAAAAAATGATCGCAAAGCTGGGGTATAAGTCCATGCCCAAACAGGCGTGCCAATGAAAATCAAATCGTAATCTTCTGGCTTTTTGTCAAAAGGCAAAAGATCAGGCATTTTCTTTGTTAATACTTGTTTGCCTCCCCAAAAATACTTTGAGAATTTTTTACTATCCAGTTGCTTGACCGGTTTTAATCGCAATTGATCAGCTCCTGTTTTTTCACTAATAATATCAGCAATAAATTTTGTACTGCCATCAAGCGAGTAAAATATTACTAATTTTTTCATATTTTTTTACCTAGACTCTTTTGTGAGTGTAATAAACAAAAAGTACAACGTCATTCCCACGAAAGCAGGAATCCAGGACTGATTGCTCTGGACACCTGCTTTCGCTAGTGTGACAAACAAAGAGTACAGCGTCATTCCTGCGAAGGCAGGAATCCAGGCTTAGCTTAATTCATTATATAAATCAATCCAATTTGGATTGTCTTCTTCTATTAATTTTAACTTCCACTTCCTTTTCCACTTCTTTATACACTTTTCCCTCCAAATTGCATCCTCAATACTATCATGCTCCTCCAAATAAACTAATGTATGTACTTTATATCTTTTTGTAAAGGATTCATTAATATCATCCTTATGTTCATAAACTCTTCTAGCAATATCATTTGTAACGCCAGTATATAAGGTTCCATTTCTCTTACTGGCCATTATATAAACATAGTAAGATTTCATATAAATTTCATGCCGATAACTAATATGTGGATTCCTGCCTTCGCAGGAATGACGTAAACGGTATCGGCATTATGATGACTTTTCCTCAGGAATGACGAAAACCGTATCGGCATTATGATGACTTTTTCTCGGGGATGACAAAAACAGAGTCGGCATTATAATTTATCTCTAATTAATTCAGCCACTTCATGCAATTCCTTTTCAGGTGAAATTTCTCTTGATCCTGGTCGATATAAAAATTTTCTTGGATCATATTGATGAATTCCCGTATCTTTTGGCTTTCTGGGAATTAAATGTAAATGAAAATGAGGAATAGACTGCCCAGCATCTTTGCCCTCATTCCAGGCGTGATTAAATCCAGTGACGCCAAACAATTCCATAAGCGCTGGTTTTAGTTCCTCAGCCAAATCCAGCACAGCCATTATTTCATCTTCTGTCATCTTTTCAATTGCTTCTACCTGTCTTTTTGGCACAATTAAAATATGACCAGGCACAATCGGCATATTTGTCGGAAAAGCATAAGCCAAATCATTTTCAATAATGATTCTGTTTTTTATATCTTCTAAGTCATTAAATGAAATTGGCATATTTATCTATTACCTTGCATTACTCCAAAAACATTCCCCTCTGGATCTTTACAATAAGCGTGAAACCCAATTCCTGGAATTTCCATTTTGTCTTGAATAATTTGGCCGCCATTTTCTTTCACTTTTTCCAAACCCTGATCGATATCAGGCACATCAATAGTGCAGACATATGCAATTATTGATTCTCCGCTTATTGGCGTCACTCGTTCCTTAATTGCTCCGTCAATTCCAGGTTCATCTTTTAAACCAGTTTCAATCAACCAATAATTTATTGGGCCTTCCCATTTTTTAATTTTCCAAGCAAATGTTTTTGAATAAAATTCACCCAACTTGTCAGGGTCATCAGCGTGGATCTCAAAGTGTACTACTCTTGGCATATTTTTTATTTTATTTTTTATACCTTTTGTTTTGGCACTATAAAAATCAAATATAAACTAACTACCCAAAGACCAAGGCTTATATAAAGCACAAAATTTGGCATTACATACCAATTTGAAAAATACGCAATTACTTTTGCTGCAATGCCCAGCAATGATATAATTAATAAAATTTTTCCAGCTAAGTTGAAATTTACAGGCACTAAACCTGGAGGATATTTCATACGATTTAATGGTTCAATCTTCGCAAAACCTTCTGGCCTGCCAGCCGAAGCTTCAGCGAAGGCTGGCGGAGAGGACAGGATTTGAACCTGCAAGTCCACAAGGGACGCACGCTTTCCAAGCGTGTGCCTTACCATTCGGCGCACCTCTCCTCTTTCTCCTTCAACCACTCGCCTGCTCTGTACCGAACGCTAGTTCTGGTGCGGGGGCCATCTCTCCCTTAACGAACGAGTTTAATGAAAATACAATCTTGTACAATCTCGTAATCAGTATTATCTTGTATACAAATCTCGTAATCCTGTAACTAATTTATCAAATTTTCGCCAAAAAATCAACTATTTCTTGACTTAAACTACCCATAATGTAAAATATTAAATCAATCTATTGTCCTTTACAAACGGAGGTAAAAATGGCTCAAGTTGATATGCACATACATTCGCATTTTTCAGATGGATCAGATTCTCCTACTCAAATCGTTCAAAAAGCAAAATCACTTGGATTAAAAGCAATTTGTCTGACTGACCATGACAATTATGAAGGCTTGCCAGAATTCGTTCAGGCTTGCAGGGAACATAATATGAATTTTCTTTGCGGTATTGAAATAATGACATTTTTTCAGGGAATAAAGATTGAAATACTGGCTTATGGCATTGATTTGCCCAGAGATGAAAAGTTAAAAGACATACTTTCTAAAAATTGGAAAGCTCATAATTTAAAAGTTCAAAAAATGCTTAATGGATATTCTGAACATGGAATTTTTACTGCCACAGTAAACGATATTAAAAGAGCAATGGATTATAAAGGACCGTTTGCCACCAAGGCTTGGCTACGGGAATTTAGAGTTCAGGAATTTGATGTTGAGAAAAAGCAAGCCAAACAAGAAACTGCCAAAAATGGTGTGGCTTATGCGCCATACGATCAAGATAAATTCATTACTCCAGAAGAAGTGTTTGATTTTGTTCATGCGCTCGGCTGGAGAGCAGTTTTAGCTCATGGCGGAGTTATCAGCAAAGAAATACCTGAGTTTCAAAAGTGGACAGATTTTATTAAACTTCTTGTTTTGCAATTAAAACCGCTTGGTTTATTCGGAGTTGAAGCATATCACTACCGAAATGAAAAACAATATACTGAATTTCTTGTTCAAATGGCCCGAGAGCATGGCTTGGCAATAACTGGCGGATCTGATTATCATGGCAGATTTCAATCAAGGCAAATCGGGCAATTTGCAATCAGTTATGAAAATTTTTTGCAATTTAAAGAGCTAATAAACATAACCGCGTAATTCGTGGTTTTTTTTAATATTCTTGACTTTTTCCCTATAAAAGCCTAAACTTTTATAACATATATGTTCTTTCAAACAGGGGGAAAAAATGCCTTTTGAAGCTGATATGCATAGCCATTCATACTATTCTGATGGTTATAATTCTCCAGCTGAATTAGTCAAAACAGCAAAATCCCAAGGGTTAAAGGCAATTTGTCTGACAGATCATGATAATTTTAACGGCATACATGAATTTATCAGAGCCTGCAAATTAGCACGACTTGATTTCATCCATGCAATTGAGCTGACAACTACCTATAAAGGTGTAATCGTTCATATATTAGGCTATGGATTAGATCTGAATAATCACACTCTTAATAAAGTGGTCTTTTCTCAATGGTATGTTCATAACCTCAGAATGACTCAAATATTGAGAAAATATAGAAAAAAAAAGGTTATGGATGTTTCATTGGATAATTTAAAAAGGTCAGTCCAATGCAAAGGCCCTTGTATGTTTGACACTTGGCTAATAGATTTTCGCATGAGAATGGCTGAAATTTCTTTTGAACAAGCAAAAAATGAAATTAGCGGTAATGGATTTGTTAATACTGAATATGATAGTGAATTATTACTCACTGCCCCTCAGGCAGTAGATCTAATTGATAATGCTGGAGGATTAGCAGTGATTGCTCATCCTGGTGAAATAAGAAGAAGGCTTGAAAACAGAGGGATTCACGTAAATTGGAATAATTTCATTCAATTATGTATTTCCATTCTTGAAAACCAGGGTTTAGCTGGAATAGAAGTGTCTCATCCCAGAAATGATGATGAACAAACTGAATTTTTAACCCATCTGGCAGATCAACGAGGATTAATAAAATTTGGCGGGTCTGATTATCATGGAAAATTTAAATCATATCTTCCTGGTCAATGCGGCATTAGTTATAAAGCTTTTCAGCAGATTAAAGCCAAAATTATTAAAAAAAGACCGCGAAAATCGTGAGTCTTTTTTAATTTATTGACAAAATATTTAAAACGTGATAATATCGTATTTATTGCTTTTCATTAGGGAAAGGGAAAATATGACAGATGTTCTGTTTGAGGTTTGTCCCAAATGTAAAGGCAAAAGGGGAAAAACCAAAAAAATTTCATGCGAAAACTGTAAAGGTAAAGGAAAAACAAAAAGAAACAAAGGAGAAATCATTTGTTTTCCCTGCAAAGGTTCAGGGAAAATATCAATATATATTGCCTGCAACAGATGTCATGGATTTGGATTTGTTTGTGAATTTTTCTAATATAAAAACCAGCTTAAATCAAAGCTGGCTTTATTTTGTTTTTTTAATCTAAATCATAATCATATTGAGCCCAGAACTTATACTTTGACAGAGTAGAGCTTTGCCATTCTTTGTTCATATAAATTGATTTGTGATTCAACCATGCAGTATAATCATATCTTATCTTTGAATCATCAATATCTTTTAATCTTTCCATTTGATTAAATATATCCACAGACAGTCTGCTTAAATATCTCGTATCTAGTTCCTTATCCTGACCAGCTAAATAGCGGTCAATATTTACCTTGGCAATCTTTGCCTGCATATTTATACCAGTCATATACATTAAATATACGATAGAAACAATCAAGCCGATTTTAACAAATAATCTATAATGTTTTCTGAAAATCACGATTATAAGCAAGGCTAATAATATTAATCCAATATAAATAATAAAATGCCAGACCAAAAATCTTAATTGAGTTAAGCCATATGCCTGTTCATACAAAAACATTCTCTTTAATGCTGATGCTGTAATAATCAATGTTTGAAAAACAAAAAGACTGGTTAAAATCTTTCCTAAGTCGATTTTTTTTGATTTGTTGATTCTGTACATTACATAACTAATAATCAAAACAAGGAAAGTAATGGCGCACATTTGATAAAATCCTTTATGCACATAATCTGCATAGGATATATCATATTTTTTTATTACCTCATGTCCTCCAAAAAGAAACATTATTTGAATGCTAATAAACAATAAGAAGAATGCATTTAAAACTCCTAACACAATATTGCTTATTAAATAGTCTTTTTTCTTTTCTTCAGCCTTTGCCTCAATAGGCTTCTCATCTTCTTTTTTCTTTTTAAATCTTTTTTGTAAAAGATACGCATAAAAAACTCCGCTAAAAAAGATGAACAAAGCTATTGTTCTCACAACTCTCCAAACATTATGAGAGTCAACATCAAAATCAAAAAAATCAGTCATCCACTTTTCAAAAATCATGTCAGCAGCGGCAAAAAGGCTGCCAAAAATTAAAACCAGCGGAATAACGATTGCCAGAGCAATTACAACCTTACTTCCCTTCTTAAATCCAAACTTACCAATACCTGAGAATGATGAAAACATTTTGGAAAAGAATCTTCCAATAAACATTAATAATGAAAACGGAAATATTCTCTTCACCTTTCTGATCGGCATTTCATCAACTCCAAACCAGAATAAGAAAAGAATTAATAAAAAGATTGCTGCTAAAGGCGCAACAACATGCACAAAAGTGTTTTGGTAAATTGCCACTGAGCCAGCATACCATAAGATTGGAATGCAAAATAAAAGCGACCATGCGTTTGCTAATTTTTTAATAAAAACAAGCCGCAAAATAACTGCTAAAATCAGCAGTCCTAGGATAAAGACACTAAAATTAATGCCTAAATTTGTTGAGGGGAAAAGCCAGTCATACAAAATGGCAAAAATAACTGCCATCAGTAAAACAATTAATTTTTGTTTCCTGGCCATACTATTTAGGTTAATAATAAGTAAATAAACTTTACCATAAATACGTTAAAAAATAAAGTCCCACCAACGATGCTAACGGTTTATATCTTGCCAGTTTCTCGCGAGAAACTGGACGAGTTCTGTAGTTTTTTATCAACGCTTCTACTGGTTTATAGCATCGGGGTCTGGGGGGCTCATTGCCCATGGTAAGATATAAAAACGTAATTATCGCTTCGCATTTGAGCCCCCCAGAGCTTTTTGCTTACTTTTTGGTTACAAAAAGTAAGTCGGCGCCTGCCCTGAGCGAAGTCGAAGGGTAAGCCGAAATTGGAAAGAGTTATCGCAATCCCAAAAAAGCTGCGTTATAAAACAAGGTAAACAGCTGTCAGCCAAAATCTCAGTGAATAATAGCACATCCCAGCTGACGCCGGATTTTTTTCTTTAAATCAAAAAAGACGCTTTCAAAGCGCCTTTTTATATATAAAATAATTTTTATTTATCCAATGCTGCATCAATTTCACTCTTAAATTGTTCATATGGCAATGCACCACTAAGTAACTTCCCGTTTATAAATGTTCCTGGCGTACCGCTGATCCCTGCTTTTTGAGCTCCAAGCATATCATTTGCAATTTTTTGAGCCATATCACCGTTATCTAAACAACTATTGAATTCACCTGTGTTTAAGCCCAAACCAGCTGCTGCTTTTTTAAATTCATCATTGCCTAAACCACCGCCTTCATTTAAGTCGAAAAGTTTATCATGCATTTCCCAGAACTTACCCTGCAAACCTGCACATTCAGCTGCTTCAGCAGCTTTTTGCGCATTTTCATGAAATGACAATGGGAAATTTCTGAAAACAATTGCCACCTTATCTCCGTACTCTTTAGCTATCTGCTGCATTGTGGCTGTATGTCTAAAACAATATGGGCATTCATAATCAGAATATTCAATAATTTGAACTTTTGCATTTTTACTTCCTTTCACATATTCACTATCACTAATTGACTGAACTGGCTCTGCCTGAGGCTGTTCTGGCTGCTCAGCCTGTTGTTGTGGCTGCGCCTGGACTTTTTCAGCCAAATTAACTGATTCACTTTGGCCTAGAACAAATACTAATAGCCCAATAAAACATAAAACGCTGACTACAGCTAAGCCAACGAAAAAGCCGAGCCAAAAGTTTGATTTATTTTTTTCCATAAATTATTAAGTTAATTATCAATGAATATATGTTAGCAAAAAATACATTACTTGACAAGTTATTCATGATCATTGGTTTTTGGTTTTAGCTGCCAGTATAGTATGCCTGTCTAAACCGGCTGCCAGGCCCAATACCTAATGACCAATTTTAAATATCTCAACTTTATTTGTTGCCATTACACCAAGCTTTATCCGATCATCAGATGAAGCATAAAGAGTAAATAATTTCTCACCTTTCTTTATCCTTTGACCAAAAAACGCATGCAAATGAACTCCCGCAAGCTTATCGCTTGGCGCACCAAGGTTCATGCAAATTTCTTTAATTGCCTTGTTGTCAACAAAATTAATTTTACCCGTTTTTTTAGCATGAATTTCATATCTTTTAGCGCCAGAAGTGAAATCTTCTGAATGCTGGTCAGCTTTTCCGCCTTGCGCGATTACAATTTCATTCATTTTATCCCAGGCAGCGCCTGAAGTTAATTGCCGCATGGCAATTTTTCTGCCCTGACCTTTTTTTGCAAACCCTTTTAATTCTAATAATTCACCTGCTAGTTTTACTGATTTTCTTTCTAAATCAAGCGGACGAAGCTCATGCCTTTGCAAAACTCTGAATACATCCCGAGCTTCCAGCGCTGGGCCAATTCCTCTGCCCAGCGGCTCTACGGCCTTTGTTTTCACTGCTTTTACCTTCATACCAAACCTTTTTCCCAAAGCAATGAATTTCTTCTCGATCATATTTGCTTTTGCCATATCAGGCACTTTGGTTGTCGGTCCGACCGGAATGTCAATAATTAAATAATCAACACCGGTCGCCACTTTTTTAGCTAAAATACTAACAATCATTTTATCATACGGCTCAAGAGCCAATGGTTTTGAAACTTTTATAATCTTATCATCAGCTGGAGCAAGGCTTAGTCCCCCGCCCCAAACCAGACAGCCATGTGTCTTTTTTACAATTTTTTTAATCTCATCCATTGAAAATGATACTGGGCAAATTACTTCCATTGTGTCTGCTGTACCTGCCGGAGATGTAATTGCTCTGGATGAAGTCTTTGGGATATATAGCCCGAGCGAAGCGATAATTGGAATAATTAACGGCGTAATTCTATTACCTGACAGGCCGCCGACTGAATGCTTATCTACAGCTTTAACATTCAGGTTCATTTTCTCACCAGTTTCAGCCATTGCTTTTGCCACGTAATAGAGCTCGTCAAGCGAATAATCTTTTACAAAACTGGAGGCAGCATAATAAGTGGTTTCAACCGAACCTAGCACTCCGTCAACAATATCTTTAATAACCGCATAAATTTCTTTGTATGTTACTGGTTTTCCCATTAACTTTTTATTTATTGTCTGAATAGAAAGTGGCCGGCTCATAATGCTGGCTTCAACAATATCGCCTGATTCTACTTGCACTTTTTTCCATACTTCCTTGAACAAGCCTAATTCTCCAGGTCGAACCTTTGTATTTGTCGTATCAGCGGTAACGATCGCTTTTTTATTTTTACTCCAAATCAAATTCAACCTGTCTCCAGGATAAATTCCATAGCTTTCCGCTTCATCTTCATTTAAAACAGCGATCATTTTATCGCCTGTTGAAAAATCCAATTTTTTGCATTTTAAATAAAACGCCATATAGTATTTATATTATTTTTTCCAAAACTGTAAAGCCCTTGCCAATTCTTCATGATCTTCTGAATATTCTTTTAATTTTACTCCACGCTCAATGGCTTGCACTGCCTGGCGGCAAGCCCTGGCGCCGGCAACTGAACCGTCTGGATGGCCGTGAATACCAGCGCCAAAATTGGCGATTAGATTTATTCCGAGTATTTCAACCAATTTAGGCAAAAGCCCTGGATGCAAACCACCAGAAGCAATTGGCAAAACCGGTTTAATTTTACTCCAATCCTCTTTGACAATATTGTGGCTTTTCCAGTCTTCCTTCATCAATTGATTTACTGTTAAAACATCTTCCCGATCGCCCTCCATTTTACCAACTACTGTTCCAGTATGCAATTGGTCAACTCCGGCCAGTCTGGCTAATTTTGCAATAACCAGCATACTCATCCCATGTTTTTTATTTCTGGTAAATAATGCGTGTCCTGCCCGGTGGCCATGAATTATTAATCCTAAATTTTTCTTTCGTAAATATTGTACATTATCTAAACCAGTTGAAACGATATCAACCATCACGCATTTTCCACCCAATTTTTTCACTAATTTTGCCCGTTCAAGCATTTGTTCAGGCGGTGCAGTAATATTACAGGCATATACTTTTTTCTGTTTTGTTTCTTTTTCAACTTTTTTCTTCCAATACAAAACCTTTTTCACTCTGTCTGCAAAACGGTTAAAGCTCATGTTAGTTAAATTCTCATCGTCTTTAACCAAATCAATGCCATTCAGCCATACAGCAGCTGACAATTTTGCCTGCTGGGCCGCAGTTAAACCTACTTTTGGTTTTATAATACTTCCTAAAATCACTCTGCCTTTTATTTTTAAAATCTTTCGGATGCCGTCAATGCCAAATGCCGGCCCCTTAAAACTGGCGCTGTATTTCACTGGAAATTCAATATCTTCCCATCTTAAATTTTTTATTAACTTCATACCGTAAATATTGCCTCCAATGCTTGATAAAAGTTGAGGAATACTGCCCCTTTCAAATAAATCTAAAGGATAAGCAACTTTTATTATCTTTTTCTTTTCATTTGCAAAAAAGACTCTGGCCTTTAATTTTTCTGCTAATTTGGGGTTCAGTGTCTGTAATTCTGTCCATGATCCAATAGAACTCTCCCCAGCAACTGCATCAGCTGCTTCCTGAAAGCTGACTCCTCTTGGCTCAACATAAAAAGTAGCGATAATTTCCTTATCCTTTTTTGGCTTGTATCCAATTTCAACAAATTTTACTACTGACATAACATTGATAGTTACGAAGTTATGATGTTATGAAGTTACGTTGTTATTTAAAATATATATAACGTCGTAACTTAGTAACCTCGTAACATCATAACGATTTTATTAGTTTTACAATTTTTTCAATATCATCTAAGGCGAAGTCAACTTCATCTGTTTCATTATTTTTACTAAACAAAACTGTTTTAATTCCTACTTGTTTTGCTGGAAGCAAATTGCTAATAAGATCATCAATCATTAAACATTCTTCTGGTTTTATATTCAAATCATTTATAAATTTTTGATATGTATTTGCATCTGTTTTACTTTGGCCTGATTCAGCGCAGGCAATGATAGGATCAAGCCCTAACTGATTTCCAATCTCTTTCACTGTGTTTGGAGATAAATTACTAATGGTTGCATTAATAATCCCTTTTGCTTTTAACTGTTCAACAATATCCTTGGCTTTAGGGTCAATCTGGCCATTTTTATAAACCACGCCATATAAATCCCAAATAATTGCTTTAATCATATTTTTTTTTCAAAAACTTATACTTCTTTGTCGTTTTCTTTGAAATATATTTTGGTTTTAATATTCCCAATTCTGTAATAAAACCTGTGATAAACCTGGCAGGAATAATATCAAATGCATAATTTATAATTTCCAATCCCTTTGGCGCTCTGGACCAAATTTCATTTGCTTTTCTTTGTTCAATTTCTAAATTTTTCAAATGTTTAGTTTCAATATCAAGCTTTAATGCCTGAGTTGCTATATATACTGGAATTTTTGCTTCACGCGCTGCTAAGGCCAGGCCTAAAGATCCTATCTTATTAACTGCATCACCGTCCAAAGTAATTGCATCACAGCCTAAAATTAATAAATCCATATCATATCCTTTGCTATACTGGCTGACAAAAAACGGACCTGCGCTGTCAACCACTTGGGTATTTTTAATATTCATTTTTAATAATTCATTTGAAGTCGTTCTGCCCTGAAATAATGGCCTGGTTTCATTATTAAAAACATGGATTTTTTTTCTTTTCTTTTTGGCCGCTTCTAATATACTTATTGCGGTAGAGGAATGACAATGAGTAAAGATATTATCATTATTACTAATCAATTTCTCACCATAATCTTTAATAATTCTTTTATTTGTCATTATTTCAAATAAAAAACTGTCAATTCCTCTTTTTATTAAAACTCTTAACTTTTTTATATCTAAATCCTGATTTTTATCTAAATGATATGAAACAAATCGTACAGCATTTTCTGCCATTGGCTCTGTTTCTCTGGCCCTGCTCAAGTAATATCCAATTTTTTTCACTCTGCTGATTAATTGACGGGGAGTTTTCAGCCTTTTCTCCTGAGAAACTTTTTTTAAGGTATTTAAAACAGCTTCAGCTATATTGGTTGCCCCCTGAATTTCAATGTTAACGATTTTTTTATAAATTTGGTCGATGTAATTCATAAAACTGAAAACAAAATATACATATTTTATAATTTTTACCTACTTTTATATTATAAATAAAATTCTTCTCCCATTTTTGGCACTTCAACTTTGCCAGTAAACTTATTAATATTATACAAATTATCTCTCATCACTAGACTTTCAGTTTCTTCCCCATGCACACAAAATACTTTTCTCAGGCCTTTCAAATTTCGCGCGAATTCTAAAAGTTCAGGCTTGTCAGCATGGGCGGAAAAAGAATTTAGCACAACAACATCAGCTCTAACCGCATATTTTTGCCCAAAAATAGTCACATTTCTTTCTTTTTCCACAATTGCTCTGCCTAAAGTTCCACGCGCCATATACCCAATTACCAGAATCAAATTCTTTGGATTTGAAATATTAAACTTCAAATGATGCTGAATTCGCCCAGCCTGGCACATACCAGAAGCTGAAATAATAATACAAGATTTTTTATACGAATTTAATTTCTGTGATTCTTTTCTGCTTATAATATAATGCAAACCTTCAAAATAAAACGGGCTTTGCCTTTTTTTTAAAAATTCTACAGCAGCTTCCTTGTCATATGCTTCTGGATGTCTGACAAAAACTTTTGAAATTCGAGTGGATAACGGGCTATCTACAAATATTTCAATTTTTGGAATTTTCTTTTGTTCATACAATGAATGCAAAATATAAACCACTTCCTGTGTTCTTTCCAGAGAAAATCCTGGCACAATAATTTTACCGCCTCTGTTTACAACGTCATTAATAATCCATTTTAACTCTTGCTTGGCCTGACCGATTGATTCATGCAAATGGCTGGCATAAGTGGTCTCAGTAATTAACACATCTGCTCGATCAACTTTTGCCGGATCATTTAGAATTGGCATTCCGCGCCGGCCTAAATCTCCAGTAAAGACCACTCTTAGCTCCTTGCTGCCTTCTTTCATATCTGCAATGATCATTGCTGAGCCTAAAACGTGCCCAGCTTCTACTAATCTTGCTTTGCAGCCTGGAATAACCTGAAATTCAGTATTATAACGATGAGTTGTCATTAATTTCAAAGTTCTTCGAACGTCATCTTCATCATATAATGGCTCAACCTTTTTTTTCTGATGTTTCCAAATATGTTCAGCATCCTGCTTTTGTATTTTAGCAGAATCTAAAAGTAAAAGTTCAAGCAGCTCTTTAGTTATTTGCGTACAATGAATAGCGCCTTTAAAACCGCTGCGAACAAGACGAGGAATATTTCCAGCATGGTCAATGTGAGCATGACTTAAAACCATAGCTTTCACTTCTCTTGGATCAAATAAAAAACTGCGATTCTTCTTTTCTGCTTCCCCCCTTTTTCCTCCTTGAAAAAGTCCGTAATCAAATAGAATCTTTTTGCCATTTATTTCAAATAAATGCCGTGAGCCAGTCACTTCCCGGCTAGCGCCGCATGGTTTGTAAAGCATTTTTTTGTTTTTATTTCTTACTTTATTATAACACAATTTTAATTAGCAGTCGTGTTGATATTTTAGTTAAAATAACACAAAATTCCCTGAACAGAATGCCAAATATTTGTATAAATTGCTAAAAGCAGCAGCAAAACTATAAAAATCAGTAATGGCCAGGATACTTTGCCTTTTGTAAATTCAACATGCTTTTTTTGAGCTAAAATTCCTTTTTGCTCTGCATTTAGGCCATTCAATGCTGCTAAAATTATGAAAAATAATATTAAACTGATTGAAAAATCAAAATTAAAGTTCATCCAGATAAAATATGCTGCTAAACTTGAAAATATTGCTAAAATTTCAATACTTTTATTTTTTAATCCCTGCCAGATTAAATGTAAAATTTTAACCCATATAAACAAATAAATTATTAAGCCAATAAAACCAGTGTTTATAAGTACATCTAAAAACACATTATGCACCCGGTCAGAAATTCGGTCATCAATTGCCATTTCCTGCTCAGAAATTTGCCTTTCCGTGGACAAATACATGTAAGTTTCAGGGCCATAACCTAAAATCGGCCTTTGCAGGATTTTTGACCAGGCAAATTTATAATCCTGCATTCGAGTATAGCCTGTACTCTGGCTAAATCCTTCGCTTGTTCTGGTTTTTATCAGTCCTTTATAAAAACCAACAACAATAACTATCAATACTACAAAAATTATTAAATGTTTATAATATTCTTTTTTCTTTGGAAAAAATATTATCAAGCAAATAATAAAAACAAGCATTGAGCCTGCAAATGCCAGCCAGGCGCTTCTGGTTAAAGTTAAAATTAAAGAAACAACCTGTAAAATAATTATGAAAAAAAACAGCACTTGCCAAACATTTTTTTTGCTTTTCCAGGCTAATAAAAATGTAAAAATTATTATCATTGATAAAAACAAGCCTAAATAATTTGGATGGCCTAAAGTAGAAAATGATCGGCTAAAAACTTTATCAGCTGAAGCATAAAATGTATGCAAAGTTGGAAAATCAATTCCAAAGCTTTGCAAAATCGCATAGAGACAAACTGGTACTGACACAAAAGCTAAAATCTTTATTATTTTATAAAATTTGCTTTTTGAAATTAAATCCTTAATTAAAAAAAATAATAAAATTCCATGGCCGATTGTGAATAACCCCATCAATCTGTCATCCAGCCCTAATATACTTTCTGAAAAATGAGTGGAAAAGAACGAAGCTAATGAATACACCAGTACATATAAAATTAATAAAAATTCTAAGGAAAAAAAATTGTATTTTTTTAGTTCATTATAAATTTTAACTAAAACCTGTTTTAAATTTTTACATCTTACCAGCCAAATTATAAAAATTATTTCCACGAAAAAACGAAAAATTGTAATACTGTCAAGTTCATAGGGCATGCATGACCATAAATTAAAAAACAGCGGCGTAATAATTAATATTGCCAATAAGATTTTAAAAGCAAGGTATTCAAATGTTTGACTGCAAATACTTTTCATAATTACAACAAAAGCTTAACAGCCTTGCTTTTTCTGGCTATCAAGCTTTTTTTGAAAATTTATCAATACTATTTCAAGTCTATACCTTCCCGTAATTCCAAATCTGCAGGGCCTGGCTTTACATTAGCCGGCAATTCTGGAATTTCCTTTTGTTTCAGCGGCGGATATGTCCGAATTTGCTTTTTCGGTATGGTCTTGAAGATAAAAGGATAGCCAAAGCCATAGCCTTTGCTTCTACCCACTGCGCTTAAAATACCAAAAGCCGCTGCTGCCACAGCTACAATAGCCACTGCAGTTACAACCTTTTGCTTAGTCGTAGTTTGAGTCTTTACATTTGCCATAATATTTGAATTTAATGTTAAATCTTGTATAAAATCTACCTCAAGCCCTCATATTTTTGATGAGGCGGTACAAATTTGAAATCTGGGGCTGTCTTTTTTGGATTAATTGGAATTTCAGGATATGTTTTTTTCTGAATCACAAAAGGCCAGCCAAATCCATATCCTCTGCTTTTACCCACAGCAGTTAAAATCCCAAATGCTGCAGCTGCCACTGCTACAATGGCAATTGCTGTTATAACTTTTTGTTTGGTTGTGGTTTGCGTTTTTAATTTAGCCATAGTATTTTAGTTTAGGGTTAAAATTATTGTTTAAAAACTACAAAGAAATGTCGTATTTCAAATGCGGAGGCACAATTTTCAACTCTGGCGCAGTCTTTTTTGGATTAATCGGAATTTCAGGATATGTTCTTTTCATTATTATAAAAGGTCGACTGAACGCCTGCGCCCAGTTATTGCCTGCCGCAGCCAAAACTCCCAGCACTGACGCAAATATGGCAATAATGGTAAAAACCAAAATCATTTTCTGTTTGATAGTTGTTTTATTTTTAGATTTTATTATATTTTCTTTATTATTTAATTCTTTACTTTAATTTAAAATTATTTTTTTCTACCAATCAACTGATCTACCGATCTACCAACCTACCAATTTAATCAATTTTATCAAATGGAACATTTGTCCATTCTGAAATAATCTTTTTTATATCAAATGCAATCACTTCTGGTCTTTCACCATGCATTTTATCCATTTTATGTTCTTTTTCTGCTTCTTCTACTTTACTGGCTACTTTTACAATTTTTTTTCTAACTTTTTCTAATTTTTCTTTGTCCCTTTCTCTTTTTTGTTCATTTTTTAATTTATTAAGTTCGCTTAACAAATCTTTTATCTTATCTGGCGCTGCATCAACTCTTTGCCGAACCTGTGATGAAGCTTTTCCTATTAATTCAATTGCACTGTGCGGCTGCGCATATGCCTTTAGACTTTTAGCAGCGCTTGCTTCGTCAATAACATCTATTGCTTTATCAGGCAACATTCTTTTTTTAATATATTTTTCTGATAAATTTACTGCAGCGTCAATCGCCTCATCGCTAATTTTTACTTGATGATAATCTTCATACGTTTTTTTTAGACCTTTCAAAATTTCAATGGTCATCTCAATTGTCGGCTCTTCAACTTCAATTGGCTGAAATCTGCGTTCCAAGGCTTCATCCGGCTTAATATATTTTTCAAATTCTTTGGTTGTAGTTGCACCAATTGCATGAAGCTCACCCCTGGCCAAAGCTGGCTTTAATACGTCAGAAATATTTACAGCCCCTTCTGTACCTTTTGTCTGAACCAGCATATGTACTTCGTCAATAAATAAAATAATATCATCCTTAGACTCAATAATTTCATTCACCAAACTTCGAATACGCTGTTCAAACTCACCCCTGTACTTTGTACCAGAAATCATGTCAGCCAAATTTAGTGATAATATCTTTTTATCTTTCAAAAGATCTGGCACATTGCCAGTTATAATTTTTAAAGCCAGTCCCTCGATCACAGCTGTTTTACCAACACCTGCATCACCGATTAAAACCGGATTGTTCTTTGTTTTTCTGGATAAAATCTGAATTACTCTGTCTGTTTCTTTATCTCTTCCAATTATTGGCGTTAATTCCCCGTTCTTTGCTTTTTCTGTCAGATCTTCTGTAAATAAATTTAAAGTTGATTTTTTTGATAATAATTTTCTACCAAAAAGCTTGTCCCGATAATACCATAAAATAAAAATCAAGATGAGAAATGCCAGAATATATTGCCAATTATTTAGTAGAAAATTCATACTTTAATTATAACATACTTCAAAATTATGATTTGTATGATATTAACAGCTAAAATTATGTAAATTTTTTAATATCTTGTTCATTCAAATGCTTAAATTCCCCAACTTTTAAATTTCCTAATTTTAGTTTATTAATTCTAATTCTGTGCAATTTTTTTACTTCAAAACCTAGTCTTTCGCACATTCTGCGAATTTGCCTCTTTTTCCCTTCTCTTAATATAATATTAAATTTTCTTATACCAAGCTGCTGAACTTTTGCTGGCAAAGTCTTTCCTTCTTCAATAACCACTCCTTTTTGCATTTTTTCAATAAATTCTTTGGTAATTTCTTTATTTATCTCAACTTCATATTCTTTTTCCTTTTCATATCGAGGATGAGTTAATTTCAATGCTAAATCTCCGTCATTTGTTAAAATTAAAAGTCCGCTTGAATTTTTATCAAGCCGACCGACAGGAAAAATTCTTTGCTTTTCTTTTACTAAATCAAGCACAATTTTGCCTTTTTCTTTACCTTTTTTCACTGTGGATAAGTATCCAACTGGCTTATTTAGCATAATATAAATCTTTTCTTTTTTAGGTTTAACAATTTTGCCATTAAATTCAATCTTGTCTTTAAAATCAATCTTTGTTCCAAGCTCTCGCACAACATTGCCATTAACTTTAACTTTTCCTTGCAAAATAAACTTCTCGGCTCTACGCCGAGATGCTATACCGCAGTCTGCTAAATATTTTTGTAAACGAATTTTTTCCATATTGTGTAATCTTTAAGATTCAGGATCAAACCCTAACAATCCTTTTTACATAATTATCACCTTCTTGGGCAATAATATAAGCAGTGTTACCTTCTAAATGCTCAAAGTGATAAATTTTATCACATTCTTCACTGACTTTTTCTCCTTTTTCATTCACTATAAACCATTTGCCGTCTTTTTGTGCTGCAAAAGCAATTTTACCTCCAATATCTTGCGGGGCACCAACCTTATCATAATCCTGCCCGACTTTTTCTCCTTTTTCATTTACTATAAATGCCTTGCCATCTTTTTGTGCTCCAAAAGCAATCCTACCTCTAATATCTTGTGGAACCGAAACATTATCATAATCCTGCCCGACTTTTTCTCCTTTTTCATTTACTGTAAACCATTTATCATCTTTTTTTGCTGCAAAAACAATCCTGCCTCCTATATCATGTGGCCTCCAAACATGATCATAATCCTGCCCGACTTTTTCTCCTTTTTCATTTATTATAAACCATTTTTCATCTTTTTTTGCTCTAAAAACAATTTTACCACCAATATCTTGTAGGTCATAAACCTCATCATAATCCTGCCCAACTTTTTCTCCTTTTTCATTTACTACAAACCATTCGGTGCCATTATGTGCTACAAAAACAATCCTACCTCCAATATCTTGCGGTTCATCAACCTGATCATAAACCTGCCCAACTTTTTCTCCTTTTTCATTTACTATAAAATATTTTCCATCTTTTTTTGCTCTAAAAGCAATTTTGCCTCCAATATCTTGCGGATCCCAAACATTATCATAATCCTGCCCGACTTTTTCTCCTTTTTCATTTACTGTAAACCATTTATCATCTTTTTTTGCACTAAAAACAATTTTACCTCCAATATCTTGCGGGTCACCAACCTTATCATAATCCTGCCCAACTTTTTCTCCTTTTTCATTTACTACAAAATATTTTCCATCTTTTTTTGCTCTAAAAACAATCCTACCTCCTATATCATTCAGAGCGCCAACATCATCATAATCCTGGCCAACTTTTTCTCCTTTTTCATTTACTATAAACTCTTTGTCATCTTTTTGTGCTCTAAAAACAATTTTACCTCCAATATCTTGTGGAGGCCAAACATCATCATAATCCTGCCCAACTTTTTCTCCTTTTTCATTTACTATAAAATATTTTCCATCTTTTTTTGCTCTAAAAGCGATTTTACCTCCAATATTTTTCGGATCTTGAACCTTATCATATTTTGATAAAGATATTGAAGCCACTATCTTTCCTTCTTTTTTTTCCTTTTCTTCCCTTTCTTTTTTTTCCTTTATCTTTAATAATTCATTTTTATATTTCTGATAATAGTCAATCGCTCCTGCCAAATCTCCTGCCTTTTCCGCTGCCACAGCCTTATCCATAATATCACCCAGAAATTCTTTTTCTTCAGGTGTCAGCGGCACACGCTTAACCTCAGCGCGTTTTGGACGGGCCATTTTGAGTTGGTTCTCTAATGATTTTGGTTGTTCTTTCATATATAAATCTTTAGGATTCAAGATCAAACCCTAACAATCCTTTTCACATAATTATCACCTTCTTTTGTAATTATATAAGCTTCATTACCTTCCATTGGCTGGAAATGATAAATCTTATCACATTCTTCACTGACTTTTTCTCCTTTTTCATTAACCACAAACCATTTGCCGTCTTTTTGTGCTGCAAAAGCAATCCTGCCTCCAATATCTTGCGGGTCACCAACCTGATCATAATCCTGCCCAACTTTTTCTCCTTTTTCATTCACTACAAAATATTTTCTATCTTTTTCTGCTCTAAAAGCAATCCTACCTCTAATATCTTGTGGAACCGAAACATTATCATAATCCTGCCCGACTTTTTCTCCTTTTTCATTTACTATAAACCATTTATCATCTTTTTGTGCTTCAAAAACAATCCTGCCTCCTATATCTTGCGGATCCCAAACATAATCATAATCCTGCCCAACTTTTTCTCCTTTTTCATTTACTATAAACCATTTATCATCTTTTTTTGCACTAAAAACAATTTTGCCTCCAATGTCTTGCGGATGCCAAACTTCATCATAATCCTGCCCAACTTTTTCCCCATTTTCATTTACTACAAAATATCTTCCATCTTTTCGTGCTGTAAAAACAATTTTACCTCCAACATCTTCTGGGACCCTAACAATATCATAGCCCTGCCCGACTTTTTCTCCTTTTTCATTTACTATAAACCATTTATCATCTTTTTTGGCTATAAAAGCAATCCTGCCTCCTATATCTTGCGGGTCACCAACCTTATCATAATCCTGCCCAACTTTTTCTCCTTTTTCATTTACTATAAACCATTTACCATCTTTTTGTGCTGTAAAAGCAATTTTGCCTCCAATATCTTGCGGGTCACCAGCATCTTCATAATCTTGCCCAACTTTTTCTCCTTTTTCATTTACTATAAACCATTTACCATCTTTTTGTGCTGCAAAAGCAATCCTACCTCCTATATCTTTCAGAGTACCAACCTCATCATAATCCTGGCCAACTTTTTCTCCTTTTTCATTTACTACAAAATATTTTCCATCTTTTTTTGCTCTAAAAGCAATCCTGCCTCCTATATCATTCAGAGTACCAACCTCATCATAATCCTGCCCAACTTTTTCTCCTTTTTCATTTACTACAAATAATTTTCTATCTTTTTTTGCTCTAAAAGCAATCTTGCCTCCTATATCTTGTGGAAACCAAACATCATCATAATCCTGCCCAACTTTTTCTCCTTTTTCATTCACTATAAAATATTTTCCATCTTTTTTTGCTCTAAAAGCAATTTTACCTCCAATATTTTTCGGATCTTGAACCTTATCATATTTTGATAAAGATATTGAAGCCACTATTTTTCCTTCTTTTTTTTCCTTTTCTTCCCTTTCTTTTTTTTCCTTTATCTTTAATAATTCATTTTTATAATCTGTATAAAATTCAATTGCCTCAGCAAATTTTCCAGACTTTTCCGCAGCCACTGCCTTATCCATAATTTCATCCAGAAATTCTTTTTCTTCAGGTGTCAAAGGCACACGCTTAACCTCAGCCCGCCGCGGGCGGACCATTTTGAGTTGGGATTCAAGTGATTTTTCTATTTGTTCTGGCATATAATAATTGGGATTCAGGTTTCAGGCCCTACCAAGATCCTCCGCCGCCACCTCCAAATCCGCCGCCTGAAAATCCGCCGCCGCTGGAAAATCCGCTTGAAGAAGAGCTTCCCCCAGATCTGTACGCAGGGGCAAATCCTTTGTTTGTAGTAGTTTCAAATTTATTTAGAGTGCTTAAAAAGTAAATTGGAGTAAAATTAGCAGGATCTTTAACCTCCATCCACTCTGGCGGTTCTTTTAAAATTCCTTCAAATGCATTTATCCATTTGTCAATTAAACCCATTGTCATGGCAAAGGGCAGCACTTTGCTAAAAATATTGGCTGCTTCTTCTCCTTTAATCCTGTCTTTTTCAGCCACATTTATATATTCTTTAAGTCCTTTAATATAATTTAACATTTCGATTCCCTTTTTGGATTTTTTCGGCATAACCACGCCAAAAGCTATGACAATAATTGTACTTATTAATCCCATGAAAAAATTAACACCACTTGATGTAGTCACTCCCCAAAAGATACTGCCCATTAACAAAAGCATTCCTAATCCAATATATAATCCCTTAGAAGATACTGGGTTAGTATAATATCCTTTGCTTTTAATATCAGCCGTACCCAATTTTTTATATTTCTGGGCATCGCTGTAAGTAAACCTTGACTTCAGGTCATCCAAATCAACCTCGGTTTGTGGCTTGCCTCCTTTTGTAAAAATCTGATCTAATAAATATTTTTGATACGAGGTTATCTTTTTATTATTTTTCCAATCCCGGCGTTTTACAATTTTATACTTTTTCTTATCTGGATCAATTTCTTTTATTTTTAAAATACGCATAGTGGCTAAATGCACAATTTCTGACGGCAGATCATGCGGATTAAACATGCCTTCTTTTTCAATTACCCGGACAACGCTCGGCGTCAAATAATCGCAGGCATCATATTGAGCAACAATTGGCTTGTTTGATTTTGGATCCTTGCCTTTTTTATTCCAAATCAAAAACATTAATATAAAAACAAAAATTGGCACAAACAAAACATAATTATCTCGTAAAAAATATCCAAACTTTACAACTGCTGACGGTTCATTTAAATATCCTTTTGGCAGCCAGACTGCAATGGTTAAGTAATTATCATATTCAATTCCGCTTGGACCTGTAAAAGTGACTGTTCGGGTGTTTGCATTATATTCATATGAACATTCTTGTTCTGTTTCCTCAAAATATCCGGTATAACAGACAAAATCCAATTCTTTTTCATCAACATCTTTTGGTAAAATTATTTTTGCACTTGATTTCATAATAGGTACTTCCCAGTCTGTACCAGTAATATTCCAATATAGCTCATCATGGTCATCAAAAAATCTAATACCTCGATTTACATCATAAACAATTTTATATAATTGCTCACCCAGTTCAACATATTTACTTGCGCTACCTATTTTGTATTCAGTAAATTTACCGCTCTTGGTCTGCGCATAATCCCATGCAGTTCCATCTGACTGATATATACCCTGCTCCTTAATTTTCAAATAATAATTAAAAATACCCCATTTTTTATATTTCAATGGGATATATCGAAAAATGCCATGTTTATAAGTGACATTAAACTGAGTTAAAATATTTTCCTCAACGGAAAAACCAGCGTCTTCATTTAAAATAATAACTGCGTCAAAACTTTTGATAATCCATTCATACTCTCCCATTTCTCTTGCTAATTGGTCGTTTGATTCAATGTCTTGCGCTCCCACAGGCATTGAGATAAATAAAAAGAGAATTATTAATCCTCCAAATTTGATAATTTTGTTCATATAAATCACAATCATTTCATTTGGTCATGAGTCTTGGGCACAAAGCAGCCGGGCTAAGACCAACAACCTATGACCATTACAATATATTTGTTATTTGAAATTTATAATTCTATCTCTTCTCCCTCTGACACATCTTTTTCCGCATTTTGATTTTGCTTTGGCGGCCGAATAGAAGACGCTGCCTGTTTTTGAATAACATCTGACAGGCTTTTTGCGCTTTTAGGGCCAGGAACAGGTTGGGGTTTTTCCGCTCTTTTATTACTAAAAGACACCGGCCTTTTCTGCATAGCATCCTGCAGGCTCATAGAAGTTGACGGTGCAGCCGGTTTTTTCTCATAAACCTTTGGCTTACTCTGTGGTTTTTCATATCTAGATTTTTCAGGTTTTCTATAAGATGGGCGTTTATTGTTTTGATATGATCGACGGGTATATTCTTCTGGCTTTTTATCCAATTTTTTTGGCGGTTCGATTCCTTTTGCCTGCATTCTTCTATAATCCTTTAAACATTCTTTACATAAAACAGGTTTATCTGGAGATGGCTTAAAATTAATTTTTGTTCGCACTCCGCACCAGTCGCATTTTACAATTAATTCTTCCTTTTTCTCTGCAACCTCAGCCTTTACTTCTTCAATCTCCTCTTCGGCCTCTTTCAGCTCTTCTGGTGGCATTACTTTTCTCCTTAAACTTTCCAAAAAATTAATTGACTTATCAAATATAGTAGAATCTTTTTCACCTTGTTTTTCTTTTAATTTTTGTTCTTCACGAATAAGCATTGCCTCAGTTTCAACCCCACTCCAGCGGGCAATTTTTTCTTCAACCACTTCTCTAGATTTCGCATATCTTTCCCGTGAAACTTTTATAATATTTTCTTCATTTCCAGTATTTTCAGCTCTCGGAGGCAAAGTAGCAGCACTAAACGGATCGGAAGATACTCCGTCAATCATCAATTTCAGATATATTTGCCACTTTGGCAAATTAACTAAATCTTCCTCATTAAATTTAGGTGTAAATTCCTTTACCAATTCCTCTGCGTCTGCAGCGCCAACCCGAAAACAAACAATTGTTCCCACATTGCCAAAAACAGCATCTCGTACTTTTGTAGATGCCCCTGCTAATAATTGACCAATATATTGATGGGCAATTATCAAATTTAAACGATATTTTCTAGCCTCTGATAAAATTCCAGCAAAAGCTTCTGTAGCAAAATTCTGAAACTCATCAACATATAAATAAAAATCTTTTCTTTCTTTTTCAGCAATATCAACCCTTGACATGGCTGCCAGCTGAATTTTTGTAATTATCATTGCGCCCAACAGGCTTGAAGCATCTTCTCCAATTCTACCCTTTGACAAATTCAGCAGTAAGATCTTTTTTCCATCCATAATCTCTCGCATATTAATTGTTGATTTTACCTGACCTACAATATTTCTGATCAATGATGTTGACAAAAACTGCCCCACTTTATTCTGAATCGGAGCAATTGCCTCAGTTAAAAATTGCTGATTGTATTTTGTAAATTCATCCAGCCAAAAAGCTTTTACCACTGGATCTTGAATCTTAGCCACAACTTTTTTCCTGTATTCTTTGTCAACCAAAACTCTGTTAACTCCAAGCAAAGTACTGTCTGGATAATCTAAAAGGGCTAAAATAGCATTTCTTAATAAATATTCCAATCGAGGCCCCCAGCTGTCAGCCCAGATTTTTTTAAATACGCCGACCAGGCCAGAAGCAATCAGATGCCTGTATTTTGGATCAACTTTTTCCAAAACATTAAAAGCAATCGGGTAATCGATATCAGCTGGATTAAAATATATAACATCATTCATTCTGTTTGCTGGAATAAACTTTAAAACATCCTCAACTAAATCTCCATGAGGATCGACCACTGCCACTCCTTTACCAGTCATAATATCATGATAAATAAGATTTTCTAAAAACACTGATTTGCCCATGCCAGTTTTACCAATAACATAAGTATGACGCCGCCTGTCATCTGTTTTAATACCAAAACGCCGCCTTTCATTTCGAAAGTTGGTTTCTGCAAAAACTGCAATGTCTGGGTTAACGTTGGACATAATTAATTAATATTACAAAGTTATAACATTAGACAAATGGTAAATTATCAGGAATATCTTTTTTTGGGTTTTCTTCCTCTGTTTCACTTTCTTCTTCCATCTCATCTTTCAAATCATACTTTTCTTTAATATATTTTTTTCTTGACTGTGTAGTTTGGCCTGTCTTGTCTTTTGCAAATCTTTTTTCAAAATCATCAGTATCAAAATCAATCACTGGTTCTGGAACTTTCTCTTCTTTTGCTTCTTCTTTTATCGGAGCTCCAAGGACTGGCTGTTCCTCTGTCTTCTCTGTTGGCAAACCAATTGGCGCACTGCCTTTTTTACTTGCAATTTTCTGAACTAAAGGAGCCTTTACCTCAATGTCTGGGAAATGATACAAACTGGCTAATTCTTCAATATTCAGATAAAAAGGATCTCCATACGAATCCAAAGATCTGCCTTTATAATATTTCAAGATCTGATTTTGTTTTCTGGCTAATCTCTTTTTTGCGCTAAAGTATGCTGCCACTGTCTTGGTTTTGGGATGCGGCTTCATCGCATTTAAATCTTCGGTATTAAACTGTTTTATCGCTCCAAACATACCAGATACGCCAAGACCTTTTTTCATTACCTCCTTTTTTGATAAGTAAATGAAACGCATTTTTGTTCTGTATCCAATTTTACTGATTTTTCTTCCTATGCCGTCTACCTCTGCTTTTTGATGAGGTGGCAAATAGGCAAGCATATTGTTCTCTGATTTCACATCATCGGCACTTGCCTGGCCGCCGCCAACTAACTGCTCTTTAGCCATAGTTGCAAATTCAAGCGGCGCTTCAAATATTTTTTGCGTTTTTGATTTTTTTACCTTTTCCGGAATGCCTAAAATCTTATTTAATGCCTTCACGCCTTCATCTTTCCAATCTTTTCCCAAAACAGGAATAATTACAATCTGAAACCATATCTGTTCGCCTTTGCCTATTTTGTTCATTATTTCAAGCATAGCAGCCATTGGATCTTTAAATTCCTGAGAAAGTGAATGTTCAAATTCTACATAAGTTCTAATTGGAAAATAATAAGGTCGAACTAAAGTAATATCTGAACCCCAAAGGCCATACTCTTCGTTTGGAAAAGTAATATCAGCAGCACTGGCATAATCATTAACCTCAGTAATTTCAGCATCTGGATATTGTGCGTAAATTGCGGCTTCTGCTAATTCACGGAATTTAACCGGTGTTCTGATTAAAAACTGTACAAAACCGTCAATACTTACAATTTCGCAACTAAATCCAACCTGGAAATAACCATCGATGAGTTTTTCCTTTAAATTTGGTTCACCATGAGCTCCAGCCAAAGCAGCAAATATATTTTCCACTGCTTTTGGACTTTGAATATTTTGTTTTGGAATATCGATCGCTAACAGTACATATGACTGCTTGGAAGCAAATATATTGCTACGCCAAAACATCCACAGCATGCCAAGGCCCCAAAGTAAAATAATTAAAAAAACAATCCAGCCACCTTTTGAGAACAAAATCCAAAACGCTTCATATAGCGGGACCTGTCCTAATTGCTGGAGAAAGCTTAAATCAATTTCAAATCCAGTGAATTCCATAAATTCATGTTTGATATTATTATACCATATTATTTATTATTAAGAAAAATTAAAGTTGATATATTCAAGTGCTTTGATAATAAAAAAGCAGCAAATTACATTTAATTTACCGCTAAAGTTTTTCTACTAATTAGAAATTTCCATGGTGTAAAGATGTCTGCCAATTATTCCATAATATAACAACTTTTCATCTAAATAAAATACTGGACTAACATATTCAAATCCTGGCATTTCAACTTCATTAACGACCCAACATATTTGATTATGCCGGCTTGTTTTACCAACATAACATACCATTCCTGGCAATTCAGTATAATGAGCTCTATATGAATTATTAGCAGATAATGGACTTCTTTCTATTCGCATAGTCTGATGTTCCTCACTAAATAGATAATATGTACCCTGATTAAGAACTACCAATCCCTTACTAGACATGAACATACGCAATCTGCCTTGAAACATACCAAGATTCACCAGATTCTCCGGATTATTTATATAAGACATATACATTATCGGGAGATTATGGTCTTGCATCACACAAATAACACTCTTATCATTCGTTTCAAATATACCCCTCAATGAATACGGGTATTGCGCAACCAATTCTCCATTATTTCTGAAAATCTTGCCAGCGCTAATATGCATAATACTTCCATCACTAAGTAAAGTTACTCCTAAATATGCACTTGCCTCAAGTCGCTTTTCATCACCATAAAAAATTTTATCATCGGGCATATCCTTATAATCACCTTTATCTTTTAGATACGAAATATAAGTAACAGGCTTTCCAGAATTAGCAAATCCAAGCAACTGCACAACACTAATGAATCCCTCAAAATCATCACACAAATCATATTGGTCTTGCCCACAGAGAAGCACATTTTTAATTTTGTCTTGATATCTAATTTTTATAATAATGCATGGCCTTCCATCAGGAGTAACAGACAAATCAATTATTTTAAAGTGAAATCCCAATGGGTCTTCACGCCATCCTTTTGGTGTATTAGCCAATTTTGTTGGCAGTCTTCTACTTTCTACACACAAATCAGGTAAAATAGGACCTGCCGGATGTTTTGCAAAGCGATCAACCTGATCTTCGGTTATTGGATGTCTCCCAACCATTTGATGAAGCAACCATACTGCCTTTTTCAAATCCGGTCGGTGAGAACCTGCTTCGTGCATTTTTCTGCCCTCCTGCTCCTGACCAATACTACACCAGCTTAAGCACTATTTGCTGACACTGGCCACTTGTATTGTTTAGGAGCGTATAAACCAGGCCCCATGCCCAGTATCATATTATATTAACAGCAAACTTTAACGGTGTCAATTGTAAGGAACAGTAATTTGTTATTTAGATAAATTGCTGACTAATTTACCAACGATACTAAAATACAAAAAAAATCCGGACTTCGTACCCGGATTTTTTTATTGTATATTTAATTACGCTTTTAATCCAAATTTTCCATTTTCTACTTTGATAAATTTTTCTTTATTTATCAATGAAAGATAAATAGTAGATTTATTAACAACTCTTTGCTTTAATACCTGCTCATAAATTGCATCTTTTTCCATTGGACCGCTTTCTGTCAAAATCTTTTCTATCACATCAGCTACAGTGCCTTTTTCATAACCCCAGTCTTTTAAAGCATAAATGCCTCGTCCGACTAAAGTATAATCTTTATTGGCAATTAATTCATTATGAACAGTAGCTGCGCAAATTTTCTTTTTATCAAAACCAGCTTCATTAATCTGATCAGCAACATTTGTAAAGTGAAGAGGTTTTTTATAATTCTGAAATATCAAAAATATTTTATCTGATAATTTTTTAGGTCTAATTTCTGGCCAATTACTTAAACCCCACTGATCTAAAATATTTTTGTTTACCTTTTTGCTTAGATTTAAGTAATTCTGTAAAAGGTTAGATAATTCTAAATCATCGTGAGATTGAAGGAATGAATCATAATGGTTCATTTTTGACTTTACTAAATCATGGCTAGTTAAAAAACTCATTATATCCTCAGATGAATGTGGTTTCTTTTTTTCATCTAAATATGATGCTAAAGATTCAACCAGCTCCATAATATGATCAGTATCAAGGTTTGCTTTCACCCAATGACTGTAAAAATCAGAATTTTCTGAATTTTTCTCAACAATGTCAACTAATTGATCTAAGATAAATAAAACGGCATTTTGATTATAATCCTGCAGGTCTAATTGTTCTACAAAATTTTCAATCAAATGATCCTCTAATACAGCGCCGCCATTTCGATCAAGATATACTGAAACATCATCTGAAATTAATTTTAGTAAATCTTTTTCACTTTCAAGAGCTTTTAGTAATTTTTTAACTCCTTCATTTTCAATTTGACGTACTCTTTCTCTTGTGATGTTATATTCATCACCGATTTCCTTTAATGTTTCTTTTTTTGAGAGCTCTTGTAATAGTTGATTTCTCCGAATCAAAACATCCTTTTCCCGACTTGGTAATTCGGAGAAAAGATTATCTAGTAATTGTCTTACTGCTTGCTTATTTTGTACATTGTAGTTGATCATAAAGTTCATTATGTGTCGGACAAGCTCAACTACTAATTTTACTTATTTATTAGATGATGTTTATACCATATCACCTTTCCTGAAACCTGTCAAGAAAAATTGTAAACTTCAGGTAAATTTGGTGATATTTACCTTATTTAAGGCAAAAATTTGATATATTTATGTTAAGACTTCATCTTACCAATAATTTTTATATATGTCAATAATGTCTTCTAGATATATAAAAAAGACGGACTAAGTTTAGTCCGCCTGCGTTCTTATGCCTTGATAGTCATAATCGGCCGTACTTTTACAACCGAGGCTGCAATATCAGCTACATTTAAAGTTTCAATTATTGGTCCAATACCTTTATAGGCAAAAGGCGCTTCTTTTTTAAGTTCTGCCAGCCTCTTTTTAACAATATCCTTTCTAAGTGCAATCGCCGGGTCTTTTAGATTAACCGGCATAACGATCTGAAATTCACCTAGAAATTCCTGAAAATCTTCTTCGCTGACGCCAAGAGCCTGGCCGCACGAAAGCTTTCTGCCAGCGCCATGGCTGGCGCTAGACATTGAATCAGCAAAGCCAAGGCCACGGAGAATAAAACTGGAAGAACCCATTGATCCAGGAACTAAAACAGGTTCGCCATAATAACGAAAAGGCGTTCCAACCATCGCCTCCATGTTTCTGGCCGGAGTTGCGCCTTTGCGATGAACAAATACTTGTTCGTTGTCAACTTCCTCTTTCCAAACCATGTTGTGAGGTGCGTCATAAAGAAGCTCATAGCTGGCTTCTCCGTAAACGCGTCGCAGTCCTTCATAGGCCATCAAAGAAAGAAACATGCGATTAGCAAAGGCAAAATTGGCAGCATTATAAATAGCATTCATGATTTTTTGAGCAGAAGCAGCATTAGCGCCAGCAAAGGAAATAGGGAAAATGCCATTGTCTGGATGCGTCAAATCTGGCGGAAAAACTTTTCCAAGCTCGTTTCTTATCTTAATCCCTGCATGATGGCCGAGCATGACAGACCCTGCATGGATCATGACAACCACCTGACCCTGGCGGATTCCCCATGCATGGGCAGTGGATCTATCGATAATTTTTTCAACTACCTGCAGCTCAACAAAATGATTACCGCCTCCGATTGAACCGATTTGATTGTCACGTGACAATTCATTTTCTCGTCCCAGAAAATCTTCAAGCCCATGAGTAAATTCAGCATCAAGGGAGCCAAGAGAATGGATTCTCTCCAAAGTGCTCATACTGACCAAATCATGGAAATGAGCCCATAAGCCCTGTCGTTGCGTTTTGGGAACTGCTTCAATAAGACCTAAAAGTCCATTCAGGAAAAGGCTTTCCCTTTGATGTCTGGTCATTGGAATGTCTCTACCGCCTTCAAAAAAAATCTTTCTGAAGACTGCTTCTAATTTATCCCTTTTAGCCATGACCGTATCATAGTCTAAATCTGTCAAATGAAGCCTCATGCCACAATTAACATCATTACCAATGGCCTGAGGCACGAAAAAACCCTTGGTGGCTAAAACAGTGCCGATAGGAATCCCAGCGCCTTTATGAAAGTCAGGGCAGACAGCAATTTTTACGATTGCTGAATCATCAACGTCAAAAAAGTCACTTTTCGCAGCCTTTATTCTTTCAACAGTATGGGCCAGCTCCATCAGGGAAATAAGCTCATCTACTGCACTTTGTTCAAGGTGAACTTTATCATTGGCAAAAACAGTTGCATCAATACCTAGATCATTCAGAATTTTTAACGAAAACTCGCTTATTCTCTTAACATTTCGTAGTTTCATCTTATACCTGCCTTTCGAATAAAAAAACTATGCTGATAAATATTTATAGCATAATTTTTTATTTATGTAAAGATGACTAAATTATCATTTTCTTAAAATTCTTCAAAATTTTCCTTGGATCATTCGCCTCTTTTGCATTATTAATAATATTATTAATTTCCTCTTCTTTTGCATAGCCTTTTTTATAATAAAACTTTAATCTGTCAACTAATCCCTGTTTGTCTAATTCTGGATGAAATTGAAAAACATAAAACTTTTTACCTGGAAAAGTAAGCGCCTGCACTGGACATCGCTCTGATGATGCCTGTACAATTGCATTTTCTGGCACGCGAGTGACACAATCCATATGACCAATTACTGCATAAAACGGATTAAGTATGCCTTCGTAAATTGGATCATTTTTTGCTTCTTCAGACAAAGTAACCAAGTAACTGCCCGCTTCTTTATTTTCTGGCATATATTTAACTTCACCGCCAAAGGCCATTGCAGCCAGCTGAATGCCAAAACAAACACCTATTAATGGAATATTTTTATCATAACAATGTCTAATTAATCTATAGATATCATCTAAAAACGGCATTTGGTCTTCATCATAAACAGCAAATTCTCCAGTACCACCAAGAATCACCGCATCATATATATCTGTAATTTTTGCATCAATTTTATTTTCTTTGAACATATCATAAGCAATCAGCTCTTCAGGTTTAAGATCCATTTCTTTAATAAAACAATTATATTCATGTTCTATCATTTTATCTTTTCTACTTTGTATTAATAATATTTTCATAATTTTTATTACAAGATTGTAACAATTATCTAATAAAAAATAGCCATTCAAGCTATTACAAAAACAATATTTTATTAATTTACTCTCTCATTTTTTTACTTATTCTTTTCCAGACAACAAGTAAAGGACTGGCAATAAATATTGATGAATATGTTCCTAAAATTACTCCGATTAGCAACGCAAGTACAAAAAACTTAATTGATGCACCGCCAAATAGGAAAATTACAAACAAAATTAATAATGTTGTAATTGAGGTATTCATTGAACGTACCAAAGTCTGATTAACACTCCGATTTACCAAATCCTCAAAATTGCCCTTGCCGTGTTTTGCCAAATTTTCCCTCACCCGGTCAAACACCACAATCGTATCATTTACTGAATAACCTAAAATGGTAAGCAATGCTGCCACAAAAGGCAAACCAACCTCTAAATTCATAAACCTACCCAAAACAGCGAATACTCCAATGGTGATTATTATATCGTGAAATAAAGCAATAATTGCGATTACTCCATATTTCCAGGAAGCAATCGGCCAAGAAACCTTTCTAAAAGCCCAGGCAATATATAAGACAATAGCAATTAAAACTAAAACGACTGAAACAATTGCTTTTTTCTTAAGTTCAGCGCCAATGGCCGGGCCAATTGACTCAAATCTCATTTCTTCAAGATTTTGCTCTTGTTCAGTATTAAAAGATTCTTTTAACTTTTCAACAACTTTCTGATGCGTTTCTTCATCATCAGGTTTCATGCGGATAATCATTCCATCTTCGCCAGTTGGCTGAACCACTATATCGCCATCCAATTCTAATTCTGCTACTTTATTTTTTATTTCGTCAGAAGTCGGCACATTCTGATGAAACTTCACCTCTAATAAACTACCGCCAGTAAAATCAATCGCCGGCCTTAATCCCCAAGCAATCATACTTAAAACACTCAGTACAATTAATGTGCTGCTTATTGTAAACCACAATTTTCTTTTTGGGATAATACTCTTCATATTGTAAAAACTGATTAACAGATTAAAAACGGATTAAACAGATACTAATTTATTTTCCGTTGTATCCGTTGACGATCTGTTGATCCGTTTGATCTATTTCTTTTTCACTCCAAATAACCACAATAATTTAGGTTTTTTTTGTAAGTTCGGAGTGACAAATATTTTCAAAAACTGTCTGGTAAGTACAATTGCTGAAAACATACTAATTATAATACCAACACTTAAAGTAATGGCAAACCCCCTAATCATACTGGTGCCAAACCAAGCAAGGATAAAACATGTTATTAATGTAGAAATATTCCCATCCCGAATAGACGACCATGCTCTTTTAAAACCTTCCTGAACCGATAAATCCAAGGGTTTCCCCTCTCTAACTTCTTCTTTCATTCTCTCAAAAATAAGCACATTGGCATCAACTGCCATTCCGATCGACAATAAAAATCCAGCTATCCCTGACAAGGTTAAAGTCACTGGGATATATTTGAATAAAAATAAAACAACAATTCCATATATTAATAAAGCAGCCACAGCAATCAATCCTGGCAGACGATAATATAAAATCATAAATAAAGCAACCAATATCAAACCGACAATACCGGCAACCAAACTTTGCTGGGTTGATTCTTGCCCTAAAGTAGCACCCACAGTTTGCTGGGTAACCAACTTGATTGGCACTGGCAAAGCACCGGCGTTTAATCTTTGGACTAATAGTTTTGCCTCTTGTATGTTAAAATTTCCGCTGATTACTGCCCGTCCGTCTTTTATCGGTTCATTAACACGCGGAATGCTGATTGGTGAACCATCTAAAAATATTGCAACAGGCTTACCAACATTTCTGGTAGTAATCTCTGAAAAAAGCTGTCTGCCCTCATCGTTAAATTCCAAACCAACCTGAGGAATATTTGTATTTGGATCAAATTCTACCTGAGAACGTTTAAGCTGTTTACCAGACAGGCCTGTATTCATCCACTCTTCAGACGGTGGAACATAATCTTTATCTAATTTCCTTTTTATTAAAATTCTGGCAACTTTATATTCTTTACTCTGCCTTTCATCTGATTTATAAATCAAATGGAAACCAAAATCCGTCTCAACAAGATCTGAAATTTCCCCAACGCTCATATTAAATGCAGGTTCTTCAAATTCTGGCACCATCCTGCCACGCCAAAACCAACCCAGGTCTCCGCCATTTGGGACTGTAGAAGTATCAGTAGAATGCTCTTTAACTAATTGAGCGAAATTATCTGAGGTTGCCTGCTCTTTTAATTCTCTAATTTTTTGTTCTGCTTCTTCTTTAGTTGTCTCATTCTCACAAAACTGCGCACCCTGATAACAAATCAACAGGTGACTGGCCTTTACTTCTTTTTCCCCATCCCTTTCTTCCAAAACTTTAACAACGTTATCACCTTCCTCATCTCTGACTGGCGCATCAAAAACCTCTCCCAATTCAATACTCTGAGCAACCGAATAAAAGTTTACATAAATCTCGTCAGTATTTTTTATAAATCCAAGATCTCCCCCGCTATTTTTCGTATTCTCATCCTCTGAATACTGTTTTGCCAGTTCTGCAAAATCTTCTCCAGCCAAAGCTTTTTCTAACACAACCCTAATTCTTGATGCCACATCATCATTATAAGACTTCATATCTTGCTTTTCTTCATCAGTCAAATCACGAGATTGCTGAGTATTGCCTTCTTTAAATTCTAAAAGAGGGGTTTCACCAATTTTATTAATTGCTTCCCTAACATCTGATATACCAGCCAATTCCACAATAACACGCCATTTATCGCCTGATCTGTTTATTTGAGCTAAAGGTTCTGCCACACCCAAATCATTTACCCGTCGTTCAATAACATCACGTACGCCCTCTACGGCTGCTCCTTTTTCCCCTTCTTCAATTTGAGAAGTATCTGCTTCATAAACAAGATGCGTACCTCCCTGCAAATCAAGTCCTAAATGAAAATCCTTTGAATGAAGTTCGGAAATATCCCAGCTCCATTTGGAATTTGCCCAGGCAATGGTTTTATTAATCGGACCAGGGAAATCAACAATGGCCAATAACAAAGCAATGACAATGATAATTGCCACTGAAATCCGAATTTTTGTTCTGCTTTTCAATGTTGCCATAGTGAAATTATTATAACTAAATTAATAAAATATTGCAATAAAAATGTGAACAAATTCAGCCTCTTGACTTTTTAATAATAATTGTTATGATTAATTACTAAGGTTATCGCCCCAAAAGGAGGGAAAGATGAGTAAACGAATCGCAAAAGTCGTTTCAATTTCATTAATGAAACTTCTTATTAAAGACGAAGAAGATAATTGGCGATTCTCAGAAATGCAAATTAAATTTACTTTTGAAGATCAAAAAATTGGTACAGTGACCATTATTGAACCGGGAACTAATATGACAAATAAAGTCATGTCAGGCCTGCTCAATTTGATTCCCAATAATATTGACATTCCAGTTGATCCAAAAAATCCACCATATTTATTGGTGGAAGACATTGCAGAGCAAGAAAAAGAAAAAGGATATGAAATATTTGCAAATGAAAATAGAGTAAATATTATAAAAAGAGTATCAAAAAAAGAAATGCTGAAATTGGCTCAAAAAGGATTGGAAAAAGAATCACCATAGAAGCTCCACGAGCTTCTTTTTAACAGCAAAAAACCGCTGATTGATAATGTTCTTCAGCGGTTATTTTATTCAAGACGAGGCGAACCTTGAGGAGTAGATGCGATTATTTCTGCAAAAATTTTATTATAGCCTGGCGAAAATGAAATAGTTCTTGGAGATTTATTTTTTAAATCAGCTATTCTTCTTCCTTCAGCTATATTAACAGTTAACCAACCATTTTGTGCAACTTTTTTTATAAATTCTTTATGCCATTTTATTTGATCTTCTCTTTTTTGCATCAAATACCTCCTTTCAAATTCAAACTACTAATAGTTTAAATCAACTAGAAACTTAATGCAATAAGCAAATATATTTATAATTCCCAGACAAAAAAATATTAATAGCCCTCATTTGTAATTCAATATTGCAAAGCCTCTTTGCTTTTGTCTGTTTTAAAATTAAATAAAAACCGCAAATAGATTTGACTATTTGCGGTCATTTCGAAAATATTTATCTGGAATGGTGCATCTGCCGCTATTTAATTCATCCAAAATCCTTTGTCTGGCCATCTCCATATTGCCTTGGCCAAATCTTTTTAATTCTTTACAAATATATCGATTCAATGCTCTTTCTTGTCTTTGTTTTTGAATTTGTCTTCGCTTGCGCTCTTTTTTTCTTCTTTTGTGATTAATAGGCATTGCCCCTCCATTTCCATAGTTTTTTATTATATCATACTTATAAAAATTTGTCAAAATAAACAGCGGAAAATCATTGATTTTCCGCTGTTATTTATACAGCTTTTACTTCCTCCTCCTGCAGTTCTCTTCGAATCTTGTAAAGCATCCGAATAAAAACTGCAGCTGGCAAACTGGTGTGAGGCGATTCTTTGTGGCCCAGGTTATGGGTCAGCGTAGCATTGCCAGTGGCAAGCAGTGCTCTTCGGGCAGGTCCGTATTGTGTGAACTTTGCCCGGAGAAACCGCTCGATGAGCTTAAAATGCTCTTTGGACCGGAAGTCCATTTCTTGTCCCTGCCACCAGACCTTACCAGTCCGTCTCACTCTTTTGTTTGCTTTTTTGCCTTTGAATTTGGCTGCTCTGCCAACCAAGGTGCAAACATGCCTCTGCATTTCAGGATCCTTGAACTTTACTGCCTGAATCCCACCCTCAGTAGAGGCACATTTCACACCATCAATTTCAAATGGCGCAGCAGGAAAGTTGGACAGAATTGCCCATCTCGACTTGCCATTACTTCCAATATTGATAGCCATCGTATATCTCCATTTTCAAGTAAATATTATTACATTATAGCATATTTATAATAAAAAGTCAAGTCTAGATACTGTATTTTACCTAAAATTAAACAAAACCGTCAGCTATGCTGACGGTTTTTATATACTTACACCGCTTGGTTAGCAGCAGAAATGCCATTTTCAATGAAAGTATTGCATGGTCAGCATCAGAAATGATACTTTTTAAATTCCGCAATAATTGAAGCAGCATTTCTGCTGCTAGCCACGATCTGAGCGCAAGCCGAACAGCGAATTCTTATTTATCCTTATACTTTATCCAAATCTTTTTTATTAACTGAAGCGACAATGTCGATAAGATAAATGCCAAAGCTGGAACAATGGAATTAATAAATGGTTTTGGCAAATCAGCAAAGAAAAAGAATAATACAATTACAAAATAAGTTAATACTGCAATTAATATTTTTCTTAGCCAACTTGTCTCCCAGGATTTATCAAGTTCAACTCTTTTATTTCTTTGCTTTATCAATTTAATTTCTTTTTGCAGTTCTTCAATAGATGACATAAATTACGGATTTACATTAATGATTGGCATGCCATTCTCATCTGTTGGCACAAATAAAAATGTTGAATTTGGCGAATCTGCTAAATCACGCATCATTTCAATTGAATACCATCGTAAATATGAAGGAGTCAAACTCCTGGAAATTACATCCTGCGCTTTTTTAATACCATCAGCTTCAATCACTCTTCTTTCTGCTTCTTTTTTTTCTTTATCTAAAACAAAATCCATTGCTTGCGCTTCCTGCTCTGATTTTAATTTATCTTCAATAGATTGAGATAATTCTGTAGGAAGATTTACATTTCTAAGCAAAACATTTTCAATCACCACTCCCCTTTCTTCAACTTTTTTTATTTGGTCTAACATTCCTTGTGCTACTTCCTGTCTTTTATCAGAATAAATGTCCTTTGCTTCATAAACAGCTACAACATCTCTAATTGAAGTCCGAATAGCAGGTCTGATAATTTTTTCCTCATAATTTTTTCCTAAATCACGAAAAACCATTGGAGCTTTTTGCTCATCCAAATGATATAAAACTGTAATATCCAAAACCACTTTCAAACCTTCTTTTGTCAATGCCCAAATAGAATCATCCTGATGTCCTTCTCCAATCGTCATAGTGTATTCTTCAGTTCGAATGGACATTTTATGCACGATCCGCAAAGGATTAATTAAATGCAAACCAGAAGACAGCGGCTTGTCGCTAACTCTTCCAAAAAGAGTGGTCACGCCAGTGCTTCCGGCAGGGATGACAGTCAAACCTTTTAACAATACTAAAACTACAAAAATAATTAATGGTATTCCAACAAAAACAAACTTTTTAGGAAAGCCAAATTTATTTATTATCACTGGATTGTCCATATTTTTAAAAAAATTATTTATAAAACTCCTTTATCTATTAATTCTTTTGAAGATGGGCCTTTTTGCGTTTTCATTAATATTTCATTTTGAACCAATGCGTCTTTAATTCTTTCAACCTGCTTTGGAGATGTGTTTTGAGGCAGATCAATAAATTTAAAATATTCAATTTTATTCGACTCATTTGTTAAAGTCATTTTCCCACCAGTTATTTTGCAAATAAAGGCAAAAGAAATTTCATCCTGATCGGGTTTGGCATAAACGCCGGTCATTTTTTCAACTTCAACTTCCAGTCCTGTTTCTTCTTTTACTTCTCTGACAACGCCCTCCCAGGGCGCCTCGCCTTTTTCCAAACCGCCGCCAGGCAGATTCCAAAGATCCCTGTCTGTCCGATGGCATAGCAAAACCCGATTGTCTTTGTCTAAAATCACTCCGAAAACTCCGATTTTAAATTTTGGCTGTTGTGCCATATTGATTACATTTGTCCGTTTATTTCTTTTTCCATTCTGTCTAAAAAATCTTTAAAAAACTTAGCTCTATCTTTACAAATTTCCTTTGCTGTTTTGGTATATAGTTTATCTATTAAAAATTTAAGTTTTATTTCATATTCAATTTGCGGACTATGCTTTGTCTTATCCTGAATTCTGCCATTAATACTTCCTCCTAAGTTTTCTTTAATATATTCATCAATGTTAACTTTTTTGAAAATATGTGCATTACGCGTTCCCACCCAGACAAAACTTCGAGCCAATCCGATCGCCCCAATTGCATCAAGCTTATCAGCATCAAATAAAATCTTTGCTTCAATTGTCTCTGGTTTATTTTCTGTTTTATAGCGATGAGAAATAATGCAGTCCTGAATATGTTTGATTTTCTCAGGCTCATAGCCCATTTGGGTCAAAATTGGCTCAGCCATCTTTGCGCTTTCAACTGCATGATCTGTTTTGCCAGTCGGATCATTCATTTCTTTTGATCCGCCAATATCATGAAGTAAAGTTGCAATCTGCAACACCTCTAAATCAATTTCTTCACTTTCTTTTTCAGCAATCTTCATTGCCAGATTATAAACTCTCATTACATGATCAAAATTATGCCCAGAATCTGACGATTCCTTTTCAACTATCTCTTTTATCTTTTCTAAATTTTTATCCATAAATATTATCCTCCACAACATTTTTTATATTTTTTCCCAGATCCGCACGGACATGGATCATTTCGACCTACTTTTTTTCCAGAAGCGTCTTTCACCTTATCACCAACCGGATGCTCATGCGTTTGCTTTACCTGTCTATATGGATCAGTCATTTTTTTCTGATCAAATGTTGAAGAAGTTGAATCAGATGTTTTAGCTGGCGCAGAATATGTGGCCTTTTGTCTGTCCATCACCCCTGGATCATCAGGCCTCATTAGCCCAACTTTATAAATACTGTAAACAACCTGCCGGTTTATTAAATTTAACAGCTGCTCAAACATTGATCTTGATTCTTTTTTATATTCAACCAAAGGATCGCGCTGGCCATAGCCGCGCAAGCCAATTCCAGCGCGCAGGCCGTCCAATGCGTCCAAATGGTCAACCCACAAATTATCAATACTTCTAATTAAAATTTCCCGTTCAACCATTGGCATTGTCACATTTATTTCTTTTCCAGATTCATTTATCTGTTCAATCAATTTTTCATATCCCTGCTTGGCGATTTTTAATAAATGCTCAATAATTTCAGTCCTGGCAATTGCGTCTTGGGATTTATCTCCGGCAACCTTTTCCAAACTTTCCAGCTGACGGTCTAAAACATCTGGCACTGGGAAAATAGTCTTTGCAGTTTCTGCAATTTCTTTTAAATTCCAGTCTTTTTGATCTTCACCAGCTGTATGGAAGGCCACAATCTGCTCTACTTCGTCTTCAATCATTTCCCAAACAATATTAGCCAGTTCATCTGGATTTTTTTCAAAAGTTTCTAAAGTTTTAAAACGCTTTTTATAAATATATTCGCGCTGCTTATTCATCACGTCATCATATTCAACCAAGTGTTTTCTAATATCAAAATGATAGCCCTCCACTCTGGTCTGAGATTTTTCCAAAGCCCGGCTGATCATTTTATTTTCAATTGGCATGTCTTCTGGCACTTTTAACGTCTGCATTATTGTCTTCACCCGGTCAGAGCCGAAAACTCTCATCAAATCATCTTCAGTTGAAACATAAAATTGCGAAGCTCCTGGATCGCCCTGTCTGCCAGAACGTCCCCGAAGCTGATTGTCAATCCGCCGGGATTCATGCCGTTCTGTGCCAAGCACAAATAATCCGCCAAGCTCTTTAACTTTATTGTATTCAGTTTCATCAAAAGGCGCGCCGCCTAAAATAATATCAACTCCGCGACCAGCCATATTGGTAGCCACCGTAACTGCGTCCACTTTACCAGCCTGGGCAATAATTTGCGCTTCTTTTTCATGCTGCTTGGCATTTAACACCTGGTGCGAAACGCCAGATTGCTTTAATAATCTGCTCAAAAGTTCATTTCTTTCAATTGATATTGTGCCAATTAAAACTGGCTGGCCTTTTTCACTTAATTCTTTCACTTCTCTGACAATGGCTTTAAATTTTCCAATTTCAGTTGCAAAAATTCTGTCAGCCATATCCTGCCTGATCATTGGTTTATTTGTTGGAATAACTAATACGTCAAGATTGTAGATTTTTGAAAATTCTTCAGCCTCAGTTTCAGCTGTACCGGTCATGCCTGATAATTTTTTATACATTCGAAAATAATTTTGAAAAGTTACTGTGGCCAATGTCCGGCTTTCTTTTCTGACTTCAACTCCTTCTTTTGCTTCAATTGCCTGGTGCAATCCTTCTGAATATCTTCTGCCTTCCATTAAACGGCCAGTGAATTCATCAATAATTACAACCTCACCTTCTTTAACCACATAATCTTTATCTTTTCTAAATAATGCATGCGCTTTTAATGCATTTTCCAAATGATGCACCATTCGTACCCCGCCTTCTGTCCAAATATTTCCAATGCCTAAACGTTTTTCAACATTTTCAATGCCCTGTTCAGACAAAGTGGCTGCTTTCATTTTTTCATCAATATTATAATCTTCATTTTCCACCAAACCCGGCACCATTTGTGCAAATTTTTTATATAAATCACCTGATTCTTCTGCTGGCGCTGAAATAATCAATGGAGTTCTGGCTTCATCAATTAAAATTGAATCTATTTCATCTACAATTGCGTAATTCAATTTTCGCTGAACTCTTTTAGAAAGATCAGAGACCATATTATCTCTTAAGTAGTCAAAACCAAATTCATTGTTTGTACCATAAGTAATATCAGCAGCATAAGCTTCTTTTCGAGAAACCGGACGTAAAAATTTTTCTTGAATTTTGTAAGAACCTTGTTCATCTCTTTTTTCATCAGCATCTTGTTCACCAGTAAATTTTTCATCATATAAAAAAGAGCTGTCATGTTGCACACAGCCGATTGAAAGTCCTAAAAAGCTATAAACCTGGCTCATCCAGATAGCGTCTCTTTTTGCTAAATAATCATTTACTGTGACTACATGAACACCCTTTCCTTCCAGAGCATTTAAATAAACTGCAGCTGTGGCAGTTAAAGTTTTTCCTTCACCGGTTTTCATTTCAACAATATTTCCTCTGTGCATAGCAATTCCACCAATAAGCTGGACAGCATAATGCTTTTGTTTTAAAGTCCTCCAGGCTACTTCCCGGACAACAGCAAAAGCCTCTGGCAAGATGTCATCCAAAGTTTTGCCGTTTTTTAATAAGTCCTTAAAATAAGCAGTCTTTTCCTTCAACTTGTCATCAGAAATATTTGTCATTTCCTGATCAAGTTTTTCAATCTGATTAACAAGCGGATTAATTTTATCAATTGCTTTTTGATTTGGATCGCCGAGGATTTTATTTAATATTGACATAATTAATTTATAATTTAAAAGTCATTAGTCATTAGATACAGCAGCTGGTTTAGATATTAGTCATGTGTCATTAGTTTAATATTTAGAACCACTGACCTTAACCAAATGACCATACTGACCGCCCAGCCCAACACCCAATGACCATTATTAAAATCTTTTTAAAATTTACCATAAAAATCTCGAAAAAACAAGCCTTTTTAATATTTTTTATTAATGTTACAATAAACTTAAATTAACTAAAATTTCTATGATAAAAAAATCAAAATTATTGCCAACTATCATTACTATTGGCGCAATCATTATTCTAATTGCTGCTGGAGTGATAATCGGAGTTGATAAATATAAAAAAGATACTGTGCCTACAAATGATGTGTCACCTGCTGATACTGCGTCCCCTGACGTTGTCCAACCTGTGGCCACTGAAGAACCGAAGCCAGAACCAGAACCTACCGGACCGACAATTGAGCAAATTGCTCAGGATTATTTACCATTTGGATATGAGCTTGAACACCAGGTGCTTCAGGGAAACTTTGGCAACTGGAATGACGCGATTATTTTCTTTTACAAAGAAAAAGACTGCTTTCAATGTCAATATTTTGGCAAAGTTTTAGTTCCTAAAAATGATGAGTACAAACAACTTGATTTGCCAGAATTTAATCAGTTTGACAATGAAACCGTAGACAATATTGGCATTGCTGCTGTAATGTTTTCAAATCTAGACCGGGATGAAGAAAATGAAATTATCATTTTAGTTGAAGGTTTTAAAAAAGGACCTAACGGCTGGTCACTTTACAATACTGCAGTATTGGACTGGGCATATTATAAATTCAAATCAATGGACAGATGGGAAAATTATTTTAGTTACAAATGCGAAGAGTCAAAATGCATTAAGTATATGAAAGACGGATATTTTAATTTCTTTGGACATTATTACGGTGAAAATGAATTTATTGCTGCTGATATGCAAATTGAGATGGATGACAATGGGACCTTCAAAGGCAACTGGGATGCTGGCTATGGCGAAGGCCATATGTGCATATTTGATTTTGAAATAGATTTGCTTAATGCCAATGAAGGAACAATGTATAAGCCAGGCACACAACATGAAATTGCTGATATAACATATAAAAATAATCAGATTGAAGTAAAATTCCTAATGGAATTAGAAGAACTTGATTGCGGCTATGGTCATCCTGATATATTAGAGCTAAAGAAAAAGTAAAAATTTGACAATAGACTGTCATTAATATACATTGCATTTAAACATACAGAGGAGGGAATCATGATGCTTGCTCATTTTAAATTAGCACAATGGCAAAAAGATGCATTATTAAGGATGAAATATGGGAAAAAGCCACCCAAGTTTTTCTCAAACTTTAAAAAAATATTAGAATATATAAAAGAACATTTTAAAATAGACACGGCTGATATAAAAATCATTAATAATGATTCCCAGCTCCCCCATCAATTTAGTCGCTGGCTCTCAAAAGAATATATGGGCAGGCATTATGGCCATCAAAGGAAAAATACTGCAATTGCTGTCTGTCCTTTGGGAACACTCATACACAGCTGCGAAACTTGTGACATAGGGGGCCATCACATAAACAACCATTTTTTCTTTTTAAGAATATAAAAACCGGTTCTTCATCAGAACTGGTCTTTTAATTATCATTATTTTTCAAACAAATTTTTTATTATTGGTTCAAAATCTGGCAACTCTTTTTTCTTTACTTTTTGAAATCTTATCCAAACAATAATTAAAACAATTGTATTGGCCAATGGCACAAAAAGCAAAAATACCCACCACCATGGCCGGCCAATCACCTGGCACATTAATAAAAAGTTGAAAAAAGGAATATAAGCATACCAAGCATTTTTCATTTTAAACTTAACTGCAATCTGATACAAAGCCAATGTTGTGTAAACATATGCCACAACAATCGTAGCGCCATTTAAATAATACAAAAAAGTTTCCATATTAATTTTATTATAACAAAAAATCTAAAAGCAGACGATATTTGTATTAATAAAAATTTGTTTTCGTAGCATCTGAGGTTGATTCGTATTTTTCGTAACCCTTGTTTATCCGTAATATCTGTAACTATCCGTAGATCCGTAATCTCAATTAAAAAACAGTACAAACTTGCTCCGTACTGTTTAAAATCTACTCAACCCCTTATTCTGCAGCCCATTCTTTTACCTGGCTGATAATTCCCAGCTGTTCGTGAATGTCACTCTTCAGCAACCGCATTGCCACAACGTGCGGCAGACTTTTAAGCACGCGGACATATTGCAGCAAAGGCTGGGCCATCTCCCGAGTCGAGCCTTCACGCAACTCCTGATCCAGCTGGCGGATAGCATGAGCCTCGTCTTCCCACGCCAAAAAGTCGATCACTGCTGCCATAAAATCCTCCAGCGAAGCACGCCATTCGTCAACAGTTTTGTCTGACTGAAATGAGACGTCATACTTATTGGGCATTGTCACTGTTCTCAAAATATCTGCCACGCTCCTTATGATTTGGGCCCTGGCCTTCAACTGTGGCACAGAAAAATATTTTCCATGTGAATATGTTTCCCCAAGTCTACTACCCGCATAAAGATTGGTCACTTCTTGCAGCAGATCTACTCCGTCATAGAAGGAAATAATAAATATCGAAGTCTTGTTTTTCAAATAATCAATACGAAAGAACCATTTGCCTTGAAGCACTCTACTTGACTTTCCCATCTTTCTCCTCCTTCCTGCAGCGCTTTACGCTTACGGATTTTGAGGTTAGTAACCCAAAGATCTGGCTGCGCTCACCAATGAGCTGTGCGCTTATCTTTAGGTTTATATACTTTATGTTTATTTACCCCAACTGTCAACTTTCAACTTTAATCGAAATAAAAAAGCTGCAAACGAATAGTCGCCTGCAGCTTGCACAACTAATATCCTCCTGTCAAATACCTAGACAACGACAAGCCCTGCTTAGCTGCCCACTGATTGATAATGGACTTTTCCTTTTGGGTAGCCAGCCGATTGCACTTGCCTCTGATCTGAACGATCTGGCGAGATCGGTTTCTGACCTCAATGGTCAGAATCTTTTTCTTACCTTCAAAGGTCTCGCAGGAAAGCGACCAGATCGAACATTGACCGGTAGAGCAAGAATGGTAATAAGAAGCCACGCAGTGCTTGAGCTCGCGTCCTTCTCTGCGAAGATCATTGTCAGTATTGAGCTCTTTGATCGTCCAGATGGTCAGGTTCTTGCCTTCTTTGCCAGTCATCATCTCAAACGGCCTGATGTCAGTCGTTTCCCAGAACTTGACTGGCCCGCTTTTCTTTTGCTTGCCCAATCGGGCATGCCACTGCTCGACCTGACGAAGCAAAGCATCAGCATTGCGGCCGCGCATGGTAAAGTTCGGTCTGGGCGGACCTTGGTTTTCCAGCCTGCCCTGAGCGACAAACACTCGCGCAACCTGATACTTCTGATGCTTGATGAAATCAATGATCGGCTTGACATGAACCAAATCCAGCATCGGATTGTCTACAAAGAATTTGAACACTGACAACCAGAACTTCTGCCTGGAAGGAATCATGTCCACTTCTGCATTGATTATCGCTCTGGCCAGAAAAGGAGTTCCGCCAAATGAAAGCACTTGGCCCCATCTGATCGCCTCTTCAGGCGTCACATTTGATGGTGCATCCAGAAAATAGTGGGCCTGCTTTTTGGTCAACGGAAAGGGCAAATCATCAGCAGTCCGAATGTTTTTTCCCTGGCCGATATGGATAAACCACTTCCTGTGCTTTTCAGCTTCCCGGCCTTCTTCCAACCAACATCTATCCAAAAAACTGGGCACAGAATATTGGGCAAAAACATACCGGACAAGCGAGCTAAGCTGGCGGTCAGCATTGTGGAATTTAGGCCTCCAGTGTGCTGGCGGCCGAATCCACAGCAGCTGATAATTCAAAAATCTTTTTAATGCCCTTGCGTCAATCTTAGTCTTTCGATAAATCTCGTTCAAGCCACTATGGCCGATCGAGGCTCGTTGACGGCTTCTCTTCTCCCTCTTTGATTTGGCTTTGGATTCTACCAAAATGGCAGCAGCCCTTTGCCTTTGTAATAATTTTTTTTCTCTTCGAAGATGAGCTTTCTTTTTCTCTAAAGTCGGTTTAAAACCATGTGTCCGGCACCATTGCTTGTACTCGCCCTCATCACTACATCCCAGCTCTCGAAAATGGTGCCTTACATTTTCCTCTTTGACAACCTCTCCTCTCAGTAACCCTCTTTTCTTTCCTTTTCTCGTACCCATTTTAATCTTCCTATTTTAAGTGTTTTAAAATTGTAAAGTGCTCAAAATAATATAGCATATTTTTAAAATAAAGTCAACAATAACACTAAAAATAAACCAAAATATAACAAATTTTCCTGAGGTTACAATTTTTAAAAAAATAAAACCAGCAAGGCAATTTCCTCACTGGGCAAAAGAAGTATAGGTTTAGAACCTCAATCAGTCGGTCCAATCATGTGATGGATTATGCCATTGTCCTTGATCAGGATTTGGCATTGAAACCACCTTATGATTGTCATCCACTGAAAGCTGTACCTTACCTGTAATGGGGTCACATGTGGTTTCGAAATGATTTGTCCAAACCGGCATCTGATCACACTGTTCACACCTATAATCATCATTTTCAGGATGAGAGCATTCATTGCCCCAAACCGTATAATAATGACCATTAGTGCAAATACACTGCTCAATAAATGAATATCCCATTTGAATCTCCTTTTTTAATATAATTAATTTGATATTATCTCAATTTTATATATTAACATAAAAAATAAGATTTGTCAAGCCCTATGCCAATTATTAAAAAAAAATATTTGCTTTTATCAGCTATAATTTCAGTATAAAAAAGCTGCAAACGAATTATCGCTAACAGCTTTATGGAAACGAACCATATCCGATGACACTTTGTTTAAAAGCCATTCTTCTCTTTTTAATCACCAAAAGACCAACCAACGCATGGCCTATTAAGCCACCACCTGGAATCAGATAAGCCATCCACTCTTTTCCAATCAAAACAATATTAATCAGGGTTATCGAAAATGCAATTGTCCAAACAGTCCAGGGGAGCGACCTTTCTTTTCGCGGATCATTAAAAACACCGGTTAAAGTCGGAACAAATGAAAAAACGAATGCTACAACCACGACCATATTGGCATAAGTTGCGCTTCTAAAAATTATCCAGACTAATATGGCTATCAGACAAATTGCTGCAATTGCCCATTCAATATTGCTTGGGCAGTCAAATCTTTTTTTAATCAAACAAATCACAAAAGTGATTATACATGCTACTGACCCAGCAAAAAACTGCAAAGCAGCGACCCAATTATCAATCATTGCTCCGTAAGAAAAGACGTTAACTATTGCCAACAAGGACCAGATGCTCCAACTAATTGCATTTGGCTTTGATTTACCATTGATAATCTGAACATTATATAAAATAGCAGCGATTAAATATAAAAACGCCGCAGCAATTGGTAATATACTTGTAAGAGCCACCTTGTCCTCCTGTTTTCAATGTTCAGGTTATATTATCTCTTGCTGATAATTTTGTCAATAAAAAAAAGTGCTACTAATCTACAAATAGAATAACGAAAACTACGAAAATTATTTAAATAAATACAAATAAGCTAATAATACTCATAAATAATTTGTAGTATAAAAGCTAGTTTTCGTAGAATTTATAGATGATTTGTAGTTCGTAGACCAAAAAAGCTGCAAACAATTGATGTCTGCAGCTTTAGTTTGTGAAATCAGTTCAGTCTGATGTCCGGCTCACATCCTGTTCGAAGCAGCTCTCCCTTACGGTAGAGCAATGTATGTGGCGGATAGTGAGGAGAATTCCAGACTTCCCAGCATCCAACCGACCGGCCATTTTCATAATAGCCCCGAGCGATTAGCTGTCCGTCCCGGTTATGCTTTTCAACATAACCGTCACCATTACTGGTGACAAAAGTGATTTCCGAGAAAGAGTTGAATGCTCGGACCAATCGTCCATAGTCGTACTCGCTCTCACTGCGAATACTTCCATCTTTGAAAAACGACACATGTTCGCCATGCAATGTTCCAGCATAGAAACGAGCGACCTCCTGAATAAGACCATTCTCGTAATACCAGACGGCCAGGCCATCGTCGATGCCACGAGTGAAATCCTTCGTATACTCAAGATGTCCACTCGGGAAATATCCATACTGGGTACCGTCTTTCTCACCGAATGAGTTGTAATTACGAATTTCAATCCTTCCATCTTCAAGGAAAAATGTCCATTCGCCTACTCGCGTACCATTGGCATACTGCCCTTCATAAGACAATTTGCCATCCTCCCAGCTTTTGACAGGACCTTGTTCCTGCCTATAACCATCAATACAGTACTGGGATCTATGCTCTGTCTCCCACTCGAAATCCCCTTTTGGGACTCGATACTCTTCGAGCACCGTCCCTTCCGGACATTTCTCCTGAAGCCAGGAAACCGGATTTGCAGTGTATTCACCCTTCTGGGGGGTTGGCGCGCCCAGACAGCCGGAAATGACCATTGCCAAAAATACGAACAAAACCTGCTCTTTCATGCTCTTTTCTCCTAATGCCTCTGCGTTTCAAGCAGATGGCTACGTAAAACAATTTGTAGGATCAATACACTATTATATCACATATCAGGTTAAATGTCAATATCATAAAGCTAAAATTAGCTAAATTTAGTATTATTTTATAATGAAAAAGCTGCAGATATGTATATCTACAGCTTCAAAACGGAAAGGGTAGGATTCGAACCTACGGTTCCGTTAGGAACAACAGCTTAGCAAGCTGCCGCCTTCAGCCACTCGGCCACCTTTCCAATGCTCGAGGAGGGACTCGAACCCTCACGGACATAATCCACAGGAACCTAAATCCTGCGCGTCTGCCATTTTCGCCACCCGAGCAAACTAAGAGCTGAATTTATTTAAATCCAGCTCTAGAGCCTGTCAGCCGAAGCCTCGGCGAAGGCTGACGGAGGGAGAGGGATTCGAACCCCCGGACGCTCTCACATCGGCGGTTTTCAAGACCGCTGCCATAAACCACTCGGCCATCCCTCCAACCTGCTATCCGAAGCCCTGAGCTTATCGAAGGGCGTAGGATAGTGCGCCTTACTGGGTTTGAACCAGTGACCCCTTGCTTGTAAGGCAAGTGCTCTCCGACTGAGCTAAAGGCGCAAAGCTGGGGCACTAGGATTCGAACCTAGATTAGCGGGACCAAAACCCGCCGTCCTCTCCAGTTGAACGATGCCCCAGAAACAGCTCCGCGGATCGGACTTGAACCGATAACCACCGGATTAACAGTCCGGCGCTCTACCAATTGAGCTACCGCGGAAAATACTACTATAAGCAACTCATTTAGGTAAAGAAAGTCGGGGCGATCGGATTTGAACCGACGACCCCCTGCTCCCAAGGCAGGTGCGCTACCACACTGCGCTACGCCCCGAGTGTCCCCGACGGGATTCGAACCCGCGCACTAGGATTGAAAGTCCTAGATCCTAGACCTGACTAGACGACGGGGACAACCTAAAAGCAAAAAGCGAGATGACTGGGATGGACTTCGGCCGAATTCTATCTGCGGAGTTTGGATACCGCTGTACGCGTTTTTCAACGCTAGGCTCAACGCCCAAGGATCATGCCGGGGGCTTACGTAATCCCCACGGGTTTCCCGTACAATGGACAGATCTCAGGGGGCTGCCATCCCAGTCATCAAAGCCAACAAGGGGACTCGAACCCCTAACCTGCTGATTACAAATCAGCTGCTCTGCCATTTAAGCTATGTTGGCTTTTAAATGTGCCTTACACATCTACTGCCTGCCCTCCGTAGCATTAGCGAATCAGGGAGCTAAAGGCGCGTTTAAAAAGAACAAAAATCAATGTGGGCCCAATCGGATTTGAACCGATGACCGACCGGTTATGAGCCGGTGGCTCTACCGCTGAGCTATAGGCCCTATTGATGAAAAAGTCTTATTATTATATCAAACATTTATTGATTTGTCAAGCTTAAAATCAAAAAATCAGCCTAAATTTAGCTGATTTTTTACATATTCATCATTATTGTTTATTTAAAAAATCCTCACCATAAATTTCAGCAGCCTCTTCATCTGATAAACGATTAAATAGCTCTTCTCCCCCCTCTGTCTTTTGAAAAACGATATTTTTTATCTGGCCTCGAATATTTGGATCAACAACGACCTGATTTTCAATGTCAATTAGTAATGTTGCTTCAGGCACTTCCATATTTTGCTCTTCTCTGGTTTTTACATTTTTAATATATGTATCATAATTTGGATGCTTTTTTGAAGGAATCGGATGAATTGCTACCCATCGGTCATCATTTGGAAAATATTGAGCTGGATCTTTAAAATCACAATCGACCCAGTCATTTTCCCCTGTCTCTGGACTGCCAAATACTACAAATTCCTGAATCAAATAGCAAGATGATATTTCTTTTTCTGACCTATCTTTTAGATTATTTCCTGTACATCCAGATAATATTATTAAAATAAATAGCAGTAAAAAAATTTTCTTCATATTATTCTTTATTTAGTATTGTTGTTAAATAAGTTTTAGCAATTTCATTATTTAGTGCCACCTGCTTAATTGCGCTTATTAATTTTGGGTTTAAACTCCGATCTTCAATTACTTCTTTAATTTCTTCTGCCATTGCCTCAGCTTCCAAATCAGTTTTTGCTTTGGCTGCTACTCTGACATCGGTTTTTGCCAGACTGTCACATAAAAATAAAATGCCAACTTCAATTTTATAATCTGGAAACTTATCTCCAATTTCCCTGCTGGCCTTTTTACATCCTTCGCTTTTGGCAAAAGCAATGGTAAAGCCTTCTGGAGTTTTCTTTGCCACGCTTCTCACCTTTCCCAACTCATAATGAAGACCAGCACATCTGGCAATATATTCAATTTGCGCATCGGTTAATTTATATTCGTCTTTTAATACTTCCTGTACTTTGTCGTTTTCTTTTATAAATTTTTCTGATCTTTTTTCATGTCCTTTATAATCAGGTTCTAATTTCCCATTTTTTTCTTCAAAATCTCTTTCAAATTTTCCCAAATCATGCAGCACAATAGCAATCCGAAGCAAATCTTCTTTTGTCATTCCATCAATTTGCTCTGACATTTTTTCTTTAATTTCTTTATCAATGCCCCACTGCGTAAAATAATCCTGAGCCTGGGTGTTGAAATATTCTAAAAACTTTGCTGTATGTGTGATAATGCCAAACTGATGCCATTTATGATGATGTTCAAACGGATCATCTGGATTTTTCCGAAAATTTCTATTTTCAGGAATATTTTCAATAAAAAGTTTGCCCAGCTGAGGGAGTTGTTTTAGGAGCTTTTGATCTAAAGTCAGTTCAGCTTCTTGTTCAAATGTTTGTTTTGGTTCCATATTATGTAATTATTAATATTATTTTATCAAATTTTTTAAGCATTATCAATTTAAAAAGCAGCTTGTGAAGCTACTTAGCAAAACATCCATCCTTGTTGGATTAGTTTATTAAAAAAACCATGTGCTATTAAAGTGTCTTTATGCCGAGTGTACATAAACATAATGGTAATTTTATTATCTGACAAATCTTTCATTACCTTAAGCGGTGGTCCATGATCTTCTGCCATTAAAGCCACTTCTGCATTTGTACTGGTTAAAATAACTTCTGTTGCCCTATCTTGAATTGTTCTAAATATTCCCTTTGGCATTGACTTGGATAAATATTCAAATCTGATTACCCTTTTGGATAATTCTTGAAATATAATTCCTAAAATTTGCATTTTTGTATCTGTTGGCAATACATCACTTCTAAAACCTTGTACAATACTGACGACAGATAATGGTGGGATAAGTAGAGTATAAGCCGCGTCTTTACCTGAAACAGTAAAGTGAACTTCTTCCTCTGTATCAGCAGATAAAAAAGTTATTGGTAAAGGCATACTGGACATAGCAACATGCCTGCAAAAAATATTCCAGAGCATTTTCATTTTTTTTCTAATACTTTTTGTGTCATGGATATTATTTGAAAGAGCGATTTTGATCATCTGTTCCCTCCTTGTTTCAATTGTAATGTGTTTATAATAAATAAATTCTTGTAAAAAAGCAAATATTTCAAATCCCAATTTCAAGTTTTGAATTTCAAATTTAAAAAAGCAGTATATTAACTGCTTATAAAATTTATTCAAACCTCCAACCTTGATCATGCATTTTATTGTAAAAAATTGACAACTGCTGATCCACATCTATATTAATACAAACTATAACTAAACTTCTATCCGAATCTCTGAAAAATTCAACTTTCCCAGTATCAGGCACAACTTTTGAATTCGCCTGAGCTAAATACATGGCAGCTTCGTTTTTATACTCAGTTTCAATACCCTGATCAACCGCTACTTCATATACTGTCCGCCTAATTACAAATTTCTTAATCTTTTTCATTAGGAAAGTTAATAACAATGATCTAAAGTAAAATTCAAGTTGGCCAGAATCCTGAAAAGCCTTTAAGCTTGCGCCCAGATTTATTCCTGATGTTGCTAATGACAGGACAAACGGTCCATTCTTCAAATCAACTGTTAGCCATGGCTTAATTTCTGAATTAACATCAATAATCTCAAATTTAAATTCCCCAAGATTTGTGGCAAGCTGATGCCAAATATTATGCCAAAGCGGATCTCTTTTCAAATTATCTGATAATCCGACTCTCACTTTCATTGCCTTCCTCCAGGTTGATCTGATTATACTTAATTAACATAAAAAAAATACCCTGTCAAGGGCTTTTTAAAAAAATCCTGGAGCCTGAATACTGTATCATCTATTATTGACTTTATTATGAACAATTAGCAAAGTTAATGCTCCAATCAGCATAAATCCAGAAGTTATATAAAACACAATATCAAATCCAAACTGATCGACCAAATATGCACCAACCATGGCTGTTAAGCCCATACCAATTCCAAGAGCAACATCATAAACGCTCCATTCAAATGCCTCTTTTTTCTTATCAATATGGCGGGTAAAGATTCCATACCAGCCTGGATAACTTACAGCCGCTGAGATTCCTAATATTATTTGCAATAAATATAATTGCCAAATCGAATTGATTAATGGATAAAAAGCAAAAACGCTCGCTGCTACCACAGATCCAATCACTGCTGTATATAAGTCATCTTTTTCACCTTTTATTTTATCTAAAAAAATACCAACTGGAATTTCAAAAATAGATTTAAATATCAAATATAACGCAGCTGCCACTCCAGCTGTTCCAATAGTCGCTCCGTCAATATAGTCCACCACAAATATTGCAAATATTGGAGCAGTTAAATTACTGACAGACCAAATTATAAAATCTGATAAAATTAAAATCTTAATGATCAAATTCATTTTAAACTCTAGGATTGAACGCCAGATGGTTCGGTGATACATAGAATTTGCGTTAAGAGGTTATGACGTTACTAAGTTACTATATTACATTTAAAAAATAATAACTTCATAACACCATAACTTCGTAACCATTTAACCGTTTTTCCCTTTATACTTTTTCAACTCTCTTTGCATCCGGTCCTTTGCTTTATTAATCGCCTTATACAAATCATCCATTTCTTCTCTGGCCCGAAGTAAAGTACGCGGCACACTAAGATTTATTTCACAAAAAAATACATCACCTTTTTGATGATGGCGAGTAGTTTTGCCAACTTCCACATCAGCTTGCTGAGCATTGTTAAAAAATTTCTCCAAACTGTCTACTTTTTCAAAAACATAATCTTTTATCGCCTGGGTTAACTCCATGTTTGTTGATTTGATATTAATATGCATAAAACTGATGAACTGAAGAACAAAAGAACTGAAAAACAAGAAGCTGTTCATAAGTTCTTAAGTTCATAAGTTCTTTAGTTATTAAAAACCGACCTTCTCCACCTCTTCCTCCAATTCCACACCAAACTTGTTTTTAACTTCTTTTTTTACCAGCTCAATCAGGTCAATAATATCCTTGGCTGTGGCCTTATTTTTATTATATATAAAATTTGAATGCTTGTCAGAAACTTTTGCGCCGCCAATTGATTTCCCCTTTAATCCGGCTTCTTCAATCAATTTTGCAGCAGGTACCTTACCATGAGTTTGCCAGGCTTCAAGTTCTTTGTATTCTGGTTTAAAAACAATATTCTTAAATGAGCAGCCTGCGCTCGGACATTCATATGGTTGTTTTTTCATCCGCACTTCCAGTTCATCCTGAACTGCCTTCAACCTTTGTTTAACATCATCTTGACTTTCACTTAATTTAAAAGTCGCTTCAGCAATTATCAATTCAGGCCTTTGTTTAAACATGCTATGACGATAGTCAAAACCGCATTCATCTTTTTGAAAAATTTCAAGTGACACTTCCTCACCGCTCATATTCAATACTTCTACTTCTTTGACAAAATCTCCCAGGCCTTTGCCAAAAGCCCCAGCATTCCCGCGAATCCCTCCACCAACTGTGCCTGGAATATTGGCAGCAAATTCTAATCCTGTCAGACCTGAATTTATCGCAGTGATAATCATTTTTCTCAAATTATTGCCAGTAAAGGATTTTACTTGTTTGCCAAAAAACTCTACTTCTCCTTCAGTTAATTTTATGACCAGCCCATCAATACCCTTATCGGCAACTAAAATATTGCTGCCGCCGCCAAAAATAAAAAAAGGCATGTCAAGTTTTTTTACTGCCAAAAGAACCTGATGCAAATCCTTTTTATTGTTTATTTCACAATAAAACTGAGCTGGCCCGCCAACTTTAAAGGTGGTGTGCTTGGCCATTGGCTCGTTTTCCAAAATTTCAATGTCTATTAAATTTTTTTTGAGTTTATCTAGCATATTTAAATTATATCATAATTATAATCCGAATCCCCCAAATATCTACCTGCTATTCGTGACATTTGGGGTATTCGGATCGAAAATTCGGGGTATTTGGATCATATTTTCTCAACTATTTCATACACATCCCCTGCTCCCATTACTAAAACCAAATCGTCTTCAGTGGCATTTTTTTTAATTAACTTTAGTGTGTTTTCCAAATCAGCAGAATAAATAACTTCACCTAAATCTGGGTTTTTCTTATCATTTATTGCTTGAACAAGTTTTTCAGAGCTGACATCTTCGTCTTCTTTTGCTTTTCTGCCTGCCACATCATATATTTCAGAAATAATTATTATTTCATCCTGATTTTTTGGTTCAAGGCTCTGAACAAAATCGTCAAAAAGCTTTTTTGTCCTATTGTGCTGATGCGGCTGAAAAACAATAATTTTTCTTTTTCCAGGATAAAAATCATCCACTGCTTTTCTGGTTACCTCAACTGCTGTGGGATGATGAGCATAATCAGAAATCACCAATGGCTCTTTTTTTATAATTTCAAGCCGGCGCCAGGCGCCTGAAAAATCAACCAAAGATTTTTTAACATCAGCTAAACTGACATTTAATTTCAACGCTAAGGCAATGGTGGCCAAAGCATTATAAACATTAAATTTTCCAGCAACCATTAATTCAAACTCTCCAAGATCATTATTTTGATAACTGACTGAAAATTTTTGTTTATTATCTTCAATACGATAATCATTTGCCATTACATCTGCGTCCTCTAAAAATCCATAAGTGATTATCTGACACTTTGGTAAAACAAGTTCTTTTGTATTTTCATCATCCTTATTAATAACCAAAATGTCTTCTTCATTTTTTAACTTATTAATAAATTTTTGAAAAGTTTGAATAATGTGATCCAAATCCTTAAAAAAATCCAAATGATCTTCTTCAATATTTGTTAAAACAATTGCTTTTGGACTCAATTCTAAAAAATGTTCCCGATACTCGCATGCTTCTAATACAAGCCAGTCACCTTTTCCTTTTTTATAATTCCCTTTTAGTCTTGGTACATTTGAACCAATAATTACATTCGGGTCAAGACCAGCGTCAATTAATATACCTGCAGCCATGGCCGTGGTAGTCGTTTTGCCATTGGTACCTGAAACAGCCACAGTTTTGTATTGCTCTGTTAAAAATCCTAAAAATTCATTATAGCTAAGCTCTTTCAGACCAAGCTCTTTTACTTTTTGTCTTTCCGGGTTTGTTTCGGGAACAGCTGCTGAATAAATAAATAAATCAATATCAGCAGTTATATTTTCTGCATCCTGAGATTGATTAATGATTATTCCTTTTTTTTCTAAGTCACGTGTAATTTCAGAAGGCGCTGAGTCAGATCCGTGAACTTCTTTTTCTAAATCTAAAAAATAACGGGCCAAAGCTGATACGCCAATGCCGCCAATGCCGGATAAATATACTTTTTTTATTTTTGCCAAATCAAATTTCATAATTTTTATGTTGAAATTAATGCTTCTTTTTGAATCTTATTTACTTTTTGTTTATTAAAAACTCTACTTTCAACTTTAATCTTTTTTGCCACAGTTAGCAAGTTATTTCCAAATAAAACACTGGATTTTTTGCCATTTGTAAAATAATTATTCTTTAAAACCTCAAATTCTTTTAATTCTTTTTTAATTTTGCCTTTTGTTAAAATATAATAAACCAATTGGGCAATCTCGCCTTTTTCAGTTTTCCATTCAGTAATAACAGCATCATTTTCAGTTTTCGAATACCACTTTGACTTTTTATTTTTCAAATTATGCATGTTCCAATTTGTCATTAATAAAAATCCGCCAGGTTTCAGCCATGAATAAACTTTTTTTAATATTAATTCTCTGTCATCTTTGTCAAAATGATTTAAAACAGCAATCATAAAAATTGCATCAAATTGCTTGTCTGTCTCTGCTGTTAAAATATCTTTAACAATAAAATCCTGATCCGGATAATTTTCTTTTGCAATTTCAATAAATTTTTCATTATTATCTATACCCAAATAATCAACATTTACATCTTCAAATAACTGAACCAAACGACCATTACCGCAGCCCAAATCCAAAACTTTATCTCCATCCTTTACGTATTTTTTTAAAATATTAAGCTCTGGCCATAATCTTTCACGGCTGGCTGAGAATTCCTGGGCAACTGTTTGATAACCTTGTGATGTTATATCCTGCATATTTTATAATCCGAATCCCCAAATACATCCGAATGCCACGAATATCTCCAATAATTAATTCGGGGTATTCGGGTTAAAATTCGGGTCATTCGGATTTATCTTGACTTTTAACTAAATTTACCATAAAATAAAGCTAATGTCAAAAGAAAACACATCAAAACTTTTGCAAATTTTACTTAAAGAGAAGCCAAGAACCCATTCAAAATTAAACAAAATCAAAAGAAAATTTGCCAGAGACAATAAAATCAGCAAACTAATCACCAATGCTGAGCTTTTAAATTTATATCAGAAATTAATTGCCACTGATGATATCAAAGCCAACCCAGTTCTGCGCTCTCTGTTAAAAAAACGGGCTATTCGTACACTTTCTGGGGTTGCGCCAGTGGCAGTTTTGACAAAGCCTCACCCATGCCCTGGAAACTGTGCTTTTTGCCCAACAGAATTTGAAATGCCAAAAAGCTACCTGTCAAATGAACCAGCAGTAATGCGGGCAATGATGACCCAGTTTGATCCACATAAACAAGTAACTGTGCGAATAAATGCCTTAACCAGAAACGGCCATGCCACTGATAAAATTGAGCTTATTGTAATGGGCGGCACCTGGTCATATTTTCCAGATAAATACCAAAATTGGTATATCAAACGATGCTTTGATGCCTGCAATAAAAAGACTTCTAAAACTTTAGCTCAAGCACAAAAGCTAAATGAAAAAGCAAAACACAGAATTGTTGGTTTAACTTTAGAAACCCGGCCTGATTATATTAATGAAAATGAGATAAAAAAATTCAGAAAGCTTGGCTGTACACGAGTAGAAATCGGCGTTCAGTCAACAGATGATAAAGTTTTGAAAAAAAATAAACGTGAACATGGTCAAAAGGAAATTATTAAAGCAACAAAATTACTAAAAAATGCTGGATTTAAGGTTGCTTATCATATGATGCCAAATCTGGCTGGATCCACTCCCCAAAAAGATTTAAAAATATTTAAACAACTGTTTTCAAAACAAGAATATCAGCCAGATATGCTTAAAATTTATCCTTGCACAGTGGTTAAAGGATCTGAGCTTTATAATTGGTGGAAAAAAGGCCAATATAAGCCCTATTCGCAAAAACAATTGGTTGATTTATTAATAAAAATAAAATTAAGTATTCCAGAATATGTCAGAATTATCCGCTTAATTAGAGATATTCCTGCTGAAAGCATTGAGGCTGGAAATAAAATTACAAATTTAAGGCAATATTTGAAAGAAGATCTCAAAAAACAGAAAAAACACTGCAAATGCATTCGATGCCGCGAAGCGAGAACAAATATATTTGGAGCAAAAAATGCAAAGCTTTTCATAAAAAAATATCAGGCCAGCAAAGGCACAGAATATTTTCTGCAATTTGCCTCATCAAATAAAAAAACTTTGTTTGCTTTTCTACGATTAAGACTGCCAGAACAAAAAAAACATTTTATTCCAGAACTTTGCAATGCTGCCATAATCCGTGAAGTCCATACATATGGTCAAATGGTTCCAATTGAGAAAAAACAAGCAAAAGCAGTCCAGCACCTTGGTTTTGGCAAAAAATTAATGAAACATGCTGAAATGATTGCCAAAAACAATGGATATGATAAAATGGTAGTAATTTCAGGAATCGGTGTCCGAGGCTATTATCGAAAGCTAGGCTACCAGCTCCAGGGAACTTACATGGTTAAAAAATTATAATATTTATTCATTGCGAGGTTACGAAGTTATTATCAATACAAATACCGTCATAACGCCGTAACATCATAACGTCATAACTTAAATTATATGCCAAAAGTTTACAGCTCATTTTCCTCAAAGAACTCTACTTCTTCAAAGGAAAAAAATTATTACAAAAAACCAATTTTCAAAAAACCTCTATTTTACATCATTGTTGTTGTCGTCTTGGCAATTATTGGATTTGTTTTATGGTCAATCCTAAAAAGTCCAGAAGAAACCAAACCGGAAATTATTACTGACACTGAGCAGCAAGCGCCAGAACAAGTTGCTGTCATTAACTACCTAAAAGGCGAAGCTCAATATCAGGAACAAGGTGAAAACGAATGGAACAATTTAAGTTTTACAAAAAAAATAACGCCAGGCACCAGCATCCAAACATTAGGTGAAAGCAGACTCGAATTAATATTTCCTGAAGGCAGCCTGATTCGGCTGGATGAAAACAGTTCTATTCAAATTACCGAAATCAGTCCAGCAGACATAATTATCGCTCAAACATCCGGCAAAGCTTACCACCGGATAAACAAAGACGGCACAGCCATATATAAGGTCATAGCCAATGAGGATGAAATTACAGCTTTAGGCACAGCCTTTAGCACTGATGTTAGGACAAAAACTGAAGATACTGATTTAGAAGCAATTACTACTCGGGTAGCGGTAATTGAAAGCAGCGTCAGGGTAAAAGTATTCAAGGATGATCAATTGGTAAATATGCAAACCATAGAAGAAGGAAATGAAGTTGAAATAGATAAATCAAAAGATGAGGAAGAAATTATAGAAGAAACTAAAATTGACGCAGAATCATTACTAGAAGACGACTGGATGTCATGGAATAAGACAAAAGATGAAAACCAAAACTTCACCCTTGGAATATTTGCTGATGAAGTCAAGCTGGAAATAACTGATCCAAGTGATTTAGAAGCAAAAACAGATAAAAATGCTTATACAATCAAAGGAAAAACCGAAGAGGACGCTACTATTACAATCGATGGTGATGAAGTTGATAATAAAGACGGTGTCTTTGAACATGAAGTAAAACTGGAAAAAGGCGAGAATAAATTTGACGTTGTGGCTGAATTAGATGGTGAAAAAACAAAAAAGACCATAACCATTGATTTCTCTGAAGAAGAATCTGCTGAATTAAAACTTTCAGCTTCTGTAGTAGATAAAAATGATGTCAAATTAAGCTGGCAGGCTTCCGCTGGCGACACAGAAAAAGGATTTAAAATTGTCCGCGCCAAAACGTCAAATCCATCTTATCCTGGATCTGATTATAAATATATTACTCAAAATGATGCCCGGGCATATACCTGGAAAGATCTAGGAGAAGGAACTCATCATTTCAGAGTATGTCTCTTTACCAATAATGGCACTTGTGATGAATACAGTAATAATGTAAGCGTAACCATTGAAAAAGAAGATGAAGAGCCTGAAGACAAGGATGGATCAATTTCACTTCAGGGGCAAACAACTGATGGTTCAGTAAAACTATCATGGAGCACAAACAATTTAGGCGAATTTGACGGATTCAAAATAGTGCACAGCGGCAGCCCAAATCCAGTTTACCCTGGAGACACTTATAAATATTTATCAAATTCAAGCGCTTCATCATATACCTGGTCAAATCTATCAAAAGGCACATATCATTTTAGGGTTTGTAAATACAAAGGCGGAAAATGCGAATTATATAGTAATGACATTACAATCACGATCGAAAAAACTGATGAGCCAATAGTTGAAGGATCAATCTCTCTTACTGGAACCGTCAGTGACTCTTCTGTCTCATTAAATTGGAGCACTGCAAACCTGGATGCGCCAAAAGGATTTAAGCTTGTAAAAAGCACCAGTCCAAATCCGGTTTATCCTGGAAACGATTATAAATACCTTTCTGATTCTGGCGTCCGTTCATATACTTGGAAAGGATTAAGCGCTGGCACATATCACTTTAGAGTTTGTCAGTATTTGGGAGGAAAATGTGGAATTTATAGTAATAACATAACTATTACAATTGAAAAAGCAGTAGCAGATGACGGCAGTATTACATTAAGCGGCTCAACCAGCGAAGGTAAAGTATTGCTAAGCTGGACCACTTATGGAAATGTTAATTTAGAAAATGGATATAAAGTAATTATGTCAGAAAATCCAAACCCAGTATATCCTGGCAATCAATATCATTACATTACCAGAACTAACCGGTCAGATTCTTGGACCTGGACAGGCCTTGATGTTGGCAAAACATATCATTTCAGAGTCTGCCAATACATTGGCGGCGCCTGTGGAATTTACAGTAATGATGTGGGAATAACAATAAAGTAAATTTATTAAACAAAAAAGACAGCTGGTTCAGTTGTCTTTTGATTTAGCGATAGAATAAAAATCCTAAATTTACATTACCTAAAAAAGTAACAACCACACCCATGACAGTACCATTCACCCAATCCGGTTATTGGCCCTACATTTGCATTTGTAAGGCAACTCGGGCAACACGGTCCGCAGAGAGTCTTATCATATTTATTTCTCTCACTTTGCAGGCATCTTCGTTGAGCTCTTTCAGCTTCAAATTGTACATGGCTCGTCATGCTGTTCAGCCTGCAAGTAAAACAATTAAAACTATCATGTTGACATGGAAAATATCCACGCGGACAACCATATAGTGCAGTGATCCTGCCAATACAATTTTTATATCTAGGATGACAAGGATAATCTGGACACGGGAGCTCTGGTAATGGTGTTTCCATGTCGCGCTCCATTTTTTTTTGGTATGGGAACTAATATGACTCTATCACAAAAAATTCTCATAAGTCAAACTCATAGTCCAAGCATGTCCCCTAAGGGACTCCATATTTTTGATTTATAACTTTTAATTTAAAAAGACCGCTAATTTAGCTGTCTTTTTGTTTACAAACTGAAAAAAATTAATAAAAGCTAAACATCAAATGGGCTTTTAATATTTTTTAATTTCGTTGAAGTCACTTGGGTATAAATCTGCGTGGTCCTAATATTCTGATGCCCTAAAAGCTCCTGAACATAACGAACATCAACACCGTTTTCCAATAGATGAGTGGCAAAACTATGGCGCAATGAATGAAATGTGGCGTCTTTTTTTATCCCTGACTTTTTCAAGGAGTTTTCAAAAACTTTTTGCGCGCTGCGCGAAGACAGCTTCCCACCCCTTTCGCTTTCAAAAACCAAATCGTCTTTTCCTTTACCAGCAGTTAAATTTAGCAGATCATTTTTCATTTTTTCAGGAAAAACAGTAATCCGGTCTTTTCTTCCCTTTGACTGTTTGAGATGAATAGTCAAATTATCAAAATTTAAATCCTTGACTTTTAAATTAATCGTTTCGCTTACCCGCAAGCCAGCGCCATAAGACAAAGATATTATAAGCCGGTGCTTGGCATTAGAAATTGAATTGATAAGCCTTTTTATTTCCTGCCTTGATAAAACTATAGGCAGTTTTTTTGAACGCTTGGCAAATTTAATATTAATTTGTTGGGGCGATTTAACCACCTCGCAGTAGAAAAATTTGATTGAATTGAGGTGAAGGTTGATTGTCTGCGGCGAATAACCTTTTTCCTGTTTTTTTAAAAGATATTGTTTTATTTTATCAATATCAACTTTTTCAAAATCCTGTTTCAAAAAACCAAAAAAATCTTTCAGGCACAAAACATAGCTTTTAATGGTCCTTTGGCTGTAATTTCTCAGCCTCAGCTCATTTTTAACATCTTCCAAATACTTTTGCATAATGAATTCAAAAATGTTATGATTTATTTGAAATTACTCATTTAAATATTACCAAATATTCGCATAAAATACCATAACTCGTTTTTATGTATTAAATTTAACACATAAAAACGAGTTAAGTGAAATAAATTTTGGCGCGCTACAATGAAAACCTTAATAAACTTCTTCCATTACTAATTTGTTATGACTAATGATTTAAAAAAACTGGTGGTTCAAGAATTTTCAGGAAAGAACGCTCAACTTCAATACATTAAAAAAGTAGAAGAAGGGCTGTGGATTTCTGAAGAGCATTTTTTCAAAAAATACTTCAAAAAGAAAAATGCTCAAATTTTAGATATTGGTTGTGGAACTGGAAGAACTACAATTCCTCTTTCAAAAATGGGTTTCAAAATATTTGGAATAGATATTACCCCTGCTATGATTAAAAATGCTAAGATTATAGCAAAAAAGAAAAAATTAAAAATTGATTATCGTGTGGGTGATGCTACTAATCTTGATTTCAAAGATAATTCATTTGATTATGCACTTTTTTCAAACCAAGGTTGGACACAAATTCCTGGAAGTGAAAATAAATTAAAAGCTTTGAAAGAAGCTCGTCGTGTTTTGAAAAAAGATGGAATTTTTATTTTTACGGCACACCCACGAATTTGGTTTAGTAAGTATTTTTTCTTTTTTATCAAGCAGTGGATTAGATTTTATATTTTGAAACCCTTAGGATTTAATATAGAGGAATTGGATTATGGAGATAGATTTTTTGATAGAGAAGCCACAGACACTCAAAAAACCTACACAACCAAACAATACATCCACATCCCTTCTGTAAAAGAAGTTGAGCGTGAAATTAAGAAAGCTAGATTTAAAATTCTTGAAATTAATGGAGAATATCAGATTTCTGATAAAGATCCAAGAAAACATCCACCAGTTTTTTTTGTATGTCAGAAGTAACGCGCGCCAAAATTTACTCCTTCGCTCCATTTCATTCCACTCGGGGGACGCTGCGCTTTCGTCGTTTCACTCCTCACCCTCACTTAACAGCGATTAAGAGGAAAAATGCTCAGCCCGCATTTTTCCCAAATTTCTTCCGCTACGCTCCAGAAACTTCTCTTAATCGCGATGTTATAGTAATAATATTACAATAACAATACAATATATCCAAAAATAAAAAAACAGAAAGCTTGCCTTTCTGCTTTTTATTCTCCTAAAAGTTCATCTACCTTTTTCATTATCAATTCCCTACACACTTCTATACCTCTTTCAGTAAGTATATGAGGTGTATGTTTTGTACCTTTTCGCTCTCCAACCTGAGTAAAAAGAGCCTGATCTGCATGTATTCCAGTAAACTTACGTTCCTTCATTAAAACAGTTATCATTCTGGTTGATCTGATGTCTCCAAATGGCGTTGAACCCTTATTTATGATTTGCGGAAGTCTTTCAAGTGTATAGGCTGATTCAAAACCAGCATAATACATCATTAATGCCATCTGAATTCTAGGAGCAAGGGAATTTATCCATTCTTTTGCATTAAAAGTTTCAAGCCATTCCCAGCTGTGCGGATCATACGTCATATCCGGTTCGGGTTCGGGCTCGGGTTCGGGCCTGCCGTCCGTAGCCTCGGCAAAGGACGGTTCTGGTTCATATTCAACTTCTACTAGAGCTGGATTATCTGATCCAGGTGGTTTTGGCCTGGGTGATTGCTCTTGTGAATCCACAGGTTCAGGCGGAACAAATTTTAAAACTTCTGTCTGACCACCAATCTTCACTGCTTGTACAGGATTCATACCAATTAATGTTCCATGAGAACTTTGTCCTGATTTACCGGTTGGCTTCTCCTGCGCTTCAACAATAGCCACTGGCAAGCCATCAGACTGATTTTCTTGCAAAAGCCCTGTAAATTTTACAAAACTATCATTATTATCAGTAAACCTACAAATAGCTGCAATTGTATTTGCATTTTCAGTAAATAACGTTAAAAATCCTACCAATTCATTTGGATCAATTTTCAACCTGGATGAAAACGCCCTTGGAACACTAAGCTGTGATTCTATTAGCATTCTTTCATGGGCAGATAAATTCTCTCCCAAACAACTTTCACCTTCAGCTAATTTTGTAAAAAATTCCTTTAACTTATCTATGATTTCAGGGCAATATATTCCTATATCATCTATCCACTTTTTGAATTCCTCGTTCATTTGCCCTCCTTTTTTCAATATACACTTAACATAATACTTTTATACTAATTACCAAGATTTGTCAACTAGAAATATGTTTAATAATTATTAAAAAAAGCAGCTTATGAAACTGCTTTAATTTTTGCCTGCTCAGCATCTTTATTATGCTTATTTTGATCCTCTTCAAGTATTTGCACAAAAACCCTTTTATTTGCCCCTAAAACACTTAATAAATAACCTAAATCTGCCAAAATAATGTGATCATAATTTATCTTATTAGCGCCAGACAAGATAACCTGAAGTGTTTCTATACATTCTGAAAAACGCTGCTTTGCAATTTGCGGCATTGCCCCCTCCTCGCCCTGAAGTGAGCCTAGCTTTGTGAACATCTACTTCAGGACTCCTAATTTTACGAAACATTATTATTAATAACGAAAATCTTCAATTTTGTCAAATAAAAAAATCCTGCAATATTACGTGCAGGATTACTGGACACATTCAGTGCCAGGAAACATATAACCATCTGCAAAAACTGCTATACAAGCATCAGCTGCATCAGGGAAATACAGCACACCTTTGTTTTCATAAATATGCTCAAGAGCTGCATCAAGTCCAGGGGTGTGCTGCCTGTATCGCCTTGGTGTACTCATCGCTTCCACCACATCAGCAACGCACACTATTCCAGCCTCAATGGAAATATCATTGCCGTGCTTCTTTGCAGGGTAGCCTGATCCGTCCAGCCTTTCATGATGATCCCAGACGATATCAGCTAATTTCCATGGACACCTAAATTCCTGGAGAATTTTTCCGCCAATCACAGGATGGCTTCTCATACTTCTCCATTGTCTAGCATCCAGACTTGTGCCCAGCAGAACCAGGGGCAAAATATTATGCGCAACTTTGCCAATGTCATGCAATTGAGCGCCAATTTTGCAAGCATCGATTTGATTTTCCTCAAGTCGTAAGGTAATGGCCATCTCTTTTGCAAGCGATGCCACCCGATCCTGATGCTCGCCGGTTTCAGGCTCTACTTCTCTGGTCGTTGCCGAAAGCGCAATAATCGTATCCAGTAAAAACTTATAAACTTTTTCAGGTAAAGATCCTATTTCGAGCAATCGCTCTAATTCTTCATTTCTCCTTTGTAATCTTATCACCTCAACCAATAATTCATCTTTTGTTGCTGCGAACGGATCCATCTCTCCTCCTTTCGTCAGAGAGCTCGCTTTGGTTTTTGTTTTTGGTTTTTTGTTTTGGTTTGTGAACCTGATTTAATTATAACAGATTTTATTGAAAAAAATTATTACAAAGGGGAGAAATTGTGAATAAGTTTTAAACAATTTAAATTTTCTGATAGTATAAGAATATGACTTATTATAGGCTATAAGACGTTGAGAAAAGAACCAAACGGAGCCTGCCTTCTATGCCCTACGCCCTCTTAAGCCTTCTCGAGCCTTCTAAATGAAAATATGGCTATATATAGACAAAAATTATTTGAATTCCAACTTACTGATTACTAATTACTCATTACTAATTACAAATTTTATGTTTGATAATCTAAAAAAAATCGACCCGAAAATTCAACAATTAATTCTGGACGAAATTGACCGCCAAAATAACGGACTTGAACTAATCGCCTCAGAAAACATTGTCTCCCCTGCTGTCTTAGAAGCGCTCGGCTCACCTTTAACCAATAAATACTCAGAAGGCTATCCAAAAAAAAGATATTATGGCGGTAATATTATAATTGATCAAATAGAACAGCTGGCAATTGACCGGGCAAAAAAACTTTTCAATTCAGAACATGCAAATGTCCAGCCTTTATCTGGCGCGCCAGCGAACATTGCCGCATACTTTGCAATATTAGAACCTGGCGATACAATTCTTAGCATGGAACTTTCACATGGCGGGCATTTGACCCATGGCAGTCCAGTTACCTATATTTCAAAAATATTTAATTTTGTTCGTTATGGGATTCAGGAAGAAGGCATGATTGATTATGATCAGGTCAGAAAAATTGCTTTAGAAAAAAAACCAAAATTAATTCTGGCTGGCTACTCTGCATACCCTAGAGATCTGGAATATGAAAAGTTTCAAGCGATTGCTGATGAGGTGGGCGCAATGACTATGGCAGACATTGCTCATTTAGCTGGGTTAATTGCCACTGGATTATTAAATAATCCTTGTCCAATATTTGATATAGTGACAACAACCACTCACAAAACTCTACGCGGACCGCGAGGCGGAATGATTTTATGTAAAGAAAAATTTGCCAAACAAATTGATAAATCTGTTTTCCCAGGATTTCAGGGCGGGCCGCATGAGCATCAGATCGCAGGCAAAGCAGTCGTGTTTAAAGAAGCTGCTCAGCCAGAATTTAAAACCTATTGCCAGCAAGTGTTAAAGAATGCAAAAACTTTGGCTGATGAATTGATGAATGAAGGATTTAAACTTATCACAAATGGCACTGATAATCATTTAATGCTCATCGATTTAACAAATATGAATGTTACTGGCAAGCAAGCTGAGACAGCCCTGGATGAGGTTGGCATTACATTGAATAAAAATATGATACCCAATGACGCGCGATCGCCAATGGATCCTTCAGGAATCAGGCTGGGTACACCTGCAATGACAACCAGAAGCATGAAGGAAGAGGAAATGAAAATAATCAGCCTGGCTATTGCAAAAATTGTTAAAAACATTAATAATGAACAAATTAAGATGGAAACAAAATCAATTGTTCAGGAATTAACTTCAAAATATCCAATCTATGACAAGCTCAGCTAAAATAATTGACGGCAAAGTCATTGCTCAAAAATTTAAACAAGAAATACGAGATAAAGTAAAAAAAATGGACAAAAAACCAGGTCTGGCAGCTATTTTAGTTGGTGATGACAAGGCTTCACATCAATATGTAAAATTAAAGAAAAAAGCATGCAATTATACGGAAATAAATTTTCATAGATATTATTTTGAGGGCGACTGTACTGAGCAGGAAATAATCAAAGCAATTGAATTCTTAAATAAGGATAAAGATATTGATGGAATTCTGGTCCAATTGCCTTTGCCTGAACAATACAATGAAGATAATATTATTGCTGCTATTAAGCCAAAAAAAGATGTTGACGGCTTTCATCCTGAAAATATAAAAAAGCTGCGCCAGGGAAAACCTGAGATTATATCCCCTGCAGCTTTGGGAATTTTAGAATTACTAAAGGCAACCAACCAGCCCTTAGAAGATAGAAATATTTTAATTGTCAGCAATTCAAGGCTTTTTTCCGAACCATTAATTTATCTTTTGAGAAAAAATAATGTCAAAGCAATCGCCTCAAGCCATAAAAATCTAAAAAAAGAATGCCAAAAAGCTGACGTATTAATCGTGGCTATTGGCCAGGCAGAATTTGTTGAAAAAGATTTTATAAAAAAAGATGCTACTGTCATAGACGTAGGTATCAATCAGCTGGGTGATGAAACAGTGGGCGATGTTAATTTCTTTGATGTGGCAGACAAAGTCAGTTTTATAACTCCGGTTCCAGGTGGTGTTGGGCCAATGACAGTGGCTATGCTTTTAGAAAATGTATTAAGACTTCACAATAAATAAAATATCTGTCCCCCACTCAGTCATTCCTGCGTCCTGTCCTGAGCGTAGTCGAAGGAAGGCAGGAATCTAGTGAATAATCCTAAGAGATTTCTCCATTGCGTCCCGATTTCATCGGGACTCCAGTCGAAATGACAAACGGGGGGCAGATATTTTTTTATTTAAAAAAGAAAGAGCTCCAAACGCGTTACGCCTGAAGCTCTTAAACTCAATCAAATAGCTTGACAACTGAACAGTGACGAACATCGAGAACAAACGTTAAAAAGGGGGGCTATCCGAGATGAAGCAAAGTAGGTAGCGCGCATATAGTACTATGCAACCTCCCGGAGCTTGCTATCAACTTCTTTTCAGGGCTTGCCTAATACTTGCCCGCTCTTTTTTCAGCTATGAGCTAACTCTTTGACTGAGCAATACAATATTATCAAAACCTAAATTTTTGTCAAACTTTCAAAAAAACATCCACCAGCGACACTGGTGGTTTTTATTAATAGCTCCGTTCGTTTACAACATCGGGGGTTTGGGGGGCTGATTGCTCCCGGAGCGATCTTAGAACTATATCGTTGCTTCGCATTTGAAGCCCCCCAATGGTTTTTGCCTACTTTTTGGCAGCAAAAAGTAGGTCGGCGCAAGCCGAAATCGGTATTGCCTGAATCAGGCTCCAGGCCTGTTTGGTAAAAAATTTTCGTATCAAACGATAGAGATAATATTAAATACGTATTTCAATCGATATGTTTTTTTTCTTTAAAAAGAAAAGCCCTGAAACGCATTGCGTTCAGGGCTTTTATGGAAAAATGGAATACGTCTGAAGAGGAAAGCTCACTTGAAGTGACCGACTCTACACGTAGAAGCTTAACAATCCGGCAACCTGAAGGATTTACGCCAGCTATGTAGTCTTCATTGATAGAATCGAATGCAGTTCAAGTCTTGAACTTAAGGCCTTTCCTTTCCTGATCTCCGGCCTGTCGATCACAGGCTTAGGCCTCTTCATTTCCTGAAAGTCCTCTAGGTTGCACCCTCTGCTTCCAGCTGCATCTACTGGCTTCATCTAGCAAGACCCGGCCAATCTTTCAGCAGATTATTCGCCGATGAGGGAATCTGACGAACTGCTGACAAGACTCAGTTAAGCCGTATTATTTATGGCCTGACGTATTCCACACAGTAATCTTTTATCATACTAATAAAACTCTGTCAATATCAATGTTTATGTATTGAAAAAGCCTTCTCTACCTCTCTGCCCTCTTTGCCTTCTTCAGCCCCCTTAAACCTTCTTAAGCCCTCTTAATTTAAAAATTGAAAACCGCTCCAAATGTAGAAGCGGCTAAAAGGCAGGGTTGAGGCAGGGTTGTTGGCCATGCAATTCCGTATCCTTAAATTTGAATGCATGACCGGGGACGAACTTCGCTACGTGCGCGGCGGCTCAAGTCCCATAGGGCCTCCTCTTTGAATTATTATCTATGGGTTTGGAGTAGGCACAGGCCTGTACCTACTAGTAAAGTTTTGTAGCGCGCACCAGTGGATCAATATTAGATCAGACTGGGCGGGGCCTTCGTCATCGGACCTCATCCCTCATCGCGGGCTTCCGGTCTTTCATGTGGCTGCGGATCAGCCAGGTATACCCCATTTCAACATCGTTTTCACCTGTACCTTCCGTTGCGAGGATAGGGTTGCCGGACTTACGGGCGTCAAGTACTCTTTGTGGCTTTTTCGGTCTCATATTATGAGAGTACTTTAAGGTGTTACTGGCTTTCAAATCACCCAACAATATTTGAAAGCCTAAAGACCTTCTCCATTGCTGCGCCTTTCCGTATGCTCAAAGTAACTGCCAATTGAATATAGCATTATATCATACTATTAATATTTTGTCAAGAATAATATTAAAAATTTACCTAAATTTAGTCATTTTTTTAAAAAATGCAAAACCTGAGTTTGCGAAACTCAGGTTTTTTAGTCAAGCAGAATCACAGCTGCTGACTTGTTTGATCTTTTTTTGAATACTCCTGAATCACCGTGCCATCAGGCAAACTTGAAATGACAGCATGCGACAGCCTCTCGCGACTCTCTAGAAGTATTCCGTAAAGCTGACGAATTGCAGATTCATCTCCTACAACATGATAGCAACCACAGGACTGAATATCAAGCGCCCATTGCAGACAAAACATTTTATCCTCCTAAACATGTGTAACTACTTTAGTTTTGGATTAACTGAATATTACATTATATCATACGTTTTTACTTTTGTCAATAATGATATTAAAAATTTGCCTTAATTTAGTTATTCTAAAAAACGAGCCCCAGTATGCAATGCATTCTGGAGCTCTTTGTCCAATGAGCCGGCGAGCTGCAAAGAAGCTGGGGAGATGTGCCCCAATTAAAGCAGGTAATCCCGCACTCACTCCGTTGACAGCGTCTCACTGAACTTAAAAATAGTACTATATCATATTTTTTTTGTCAACAATGTAAAAACTAACAATTTATTAACTTGCCTATTACAGCTTAATTGTATAAAATAGAAAAGCATTAATCCCCACTTCCCTATGGCTGATGATAAGCTTTCTAAAATTCCCCCACAAAATTTAGAAGCAGAACAATCGCTTCTTGGCTCTCTTTTAATTGATAAAGATGCTTTTTTAAAAATAGCTGACATTATTGAGCCAGAAGATTTTTATCGAGACAGGCATCGCATTATCTTTGAACAAATGCGCAAACTATATTCGAATCAAGAACCGATTGATTTTTTAACATTAAGTAATAAATTAGAAGAAAACAATCTTTTGGAAAACATAGGAGGAAGAAGCTATCTGACTCAGCTATCAAACGCTGTCCCAACATCAAGCCATATAGTTCATTATTCAAAAATAATACAAAAAAAAGCAACCCGCCGAAGATTGTTAAACGCTGCTACTGAAATTACGGAAATTGGCTATGATGAAGAACGGGAAGTTGATAAATTACTGGACATGGCTGAACAAAAACTTTTTTCAGTATCGCAAAAACATTTAAAAAAATCATTTGTCCCAATAGATGATATCCTAAACGAGGCCTTTGACAGAATTGATGATATTCACAAAGGGGAAGGTAAACTACGTGGCATACCAACAGGGTTTGGAGATTTAGATAATCTGCTCGGTGGTCTGCAAAAATCTGATTTAGTAATATTAGCGGCCAGACCTTCAGTAGGAAAAACATCTCTGGCGCTAGACATTGCGCGTCAGGCTGCGATAAAATCAAAGACACCGGTTGGCTTATTCAGTCTGGAAATGTCAAAAGAGCAGCTGGTTGACCGACTGCTCTGTTCAGAAGCAAATGTTGATTTATGGAAAATGAGAACTGGCAAACTTTCTGACAGAGAAGAAGATGATGATTTTCCAAGAATAGGTCATGCAATGGGAATTTTATCAGAGGCTCCAATTTATATTGATGATTCAGCAATGTGCAATGTAATTGATATTCGAACCAAAGCCCGCCGGCTTCAGGCAGAGCATGGGCTAGGATTAATAATAATTGACTATCTCCAATTGATGGAAAGTCGTGCAAATGCAGAAAGCCGAGTACAGGCAGTTGCTGAAATTACCAGAGCCCTAAAAGGTATTGCGCGTGAGCTTGATATTCCTGTACTGGCATTATCTCAGCTATCTCGTGCTGTTGAAATGAGTAAACCGGCCATACCAAAATTAGCTCATCTTAGAGAATCCGGGTCAATTGAGCAGGATGCTGATATTGTGATGTTTATTTACAGAAAAATGGTTGATAAAAATTACACACCAGAACAAATTTCTCCAGATGAAAAAAATATTGCAGAAATTCATCTTGCAAAACACAGAAATGGTCCAACCGGTCTGATAAAACTATTTTTTCAGGAACAAACAGCCAGTTTTAAAAACTTAGGAAAAAATGTACAAAATATGACTCCGCCTCCACCGCAATAGTCATATATCATTACCCTTTATTCATTACTCAGTACCAACAACTATGTCATTCTTCAATCAAATCAAACAGATGAAACAACTCCAAGCTCAAATGGCCCAGGAATCTACAGAAGGTTCTGCTGGGCATGGCAAAGTAACTGTTACTATCAATGGCGTTCAGGAGATTTTGGATGTACAGATAGATGAGAGTCTTTTATCTGACAAAGAAAAACTGCAAGATTTAGTAAAAGATGCAGTTAATGATGCTGTAAAAAAAATCCAGCGCCAGATGGCCACAAAAATGCGCGGCCAAATGGGCGGTGAACTTCCTGGAATGTAAGCCCCGCTGACTTGCATGTCATCCCCGCGAAAGCGGGGATCCACAAATTAGTGTTGAATGAACTTACGCAGCGGCCAATTATATGGTTATCTACCCAACTGAAATAGAAAACCTAATCGATAAATTCAATCAACTTCCTGGCATTGGCAGAAAAACTTCAGAGAAGTTTGTTTTTTATTTACTCAGGCAAAATCCACAATTTTTAAATCAATTCGCAGATAGCATTTTAAATCTGCAAAAAAACCTGAACTTTTGCCAAACATGCGGCAATTTCTCTGGGACGAAAACTCTTTGTGATATTTGCTCTGATGAAAGAAGAGACAAATCAATGATTTGCATCGTTGAAGATGTACAGGACCTAGCAGTCATTGAATCAACCAAAGAGTATCGCGGAGTCTATCATGTTCTCGGTGGTCAAATAAATCCGCTCGAAGGCATTACTCCTGAAAAGCTTAACATTCAAAAACTGATTGACCGGGTAAAAAAAGAAAAATTTTCAGAAATAATTTTAGCATTAAATCCTGACATTCAGGGCGAAGCCACCTCGCTTTATTTATTAAAACTTTTCAAACCATTAGACATAAAATTCACTAAACTGGCCCGCGGCCTGCCAATGGGCAGTGATTTAGAATATACTGATGAAACCACTTTGACAAATGCGCTTAAGGGGCGGCAGGAGGTTAAATAGTGAAATGTTTTACAATATTTTTTTAAAAAAAAAGAACGTTCATTGAACGTCCAAATAGTATGTTGGGGCTGCCGCATCGCTCACCCGAAGTTAATATTCGCATAATAGGTCTTGGCAATTCAGGGTTTATTCCCTTTCCTGATCCCACAGACTGTTCAGATCGCGGGTTTCACCCATATGAGATGATGTTCCTTGTTTACATGCTCTTTGTATACGCTTGTCGATTACGCGATTATACCGTTCGATAGTCTCGCATACAGCTTCCTTAAGTATCCATTCGCGCAATTCTTTTTCTGACATCTCATTAGAGATATAAGATTCAGAATTATCCGACCAAACCCTAAATCGCAATTCTCCATTCTCGGTCTTTCGGGCATGAATGCAATTTGACATAACTGCTTCCTATTGTTGAATGAATGTACTTTTTTGTCAAAAAATCTTGACGTTTAAGTATTACATATTATTAATATATATGTCAATAGTAAATAACAAAAACTCGAAGCAACAAAAGATATTAAAATTGTTTATGTGCCAATAAAAGAGCTTGATAAAAAAAGCCCGGCGGGAAATTCCACGCGGGGCTAAACTTGAGGAGTTAAGGCCGCTTACTTTTTACGTAAGCATCAGCCATATCTTTCCAAGTGGCATCCTCGGGCAGACCACGACGGACTGCCGCCTCTTTGCGGTGCTTTTCTTCTGAGTCAGACATAATTCCCTCCATATTTCATTTAGATATCTGTCAGCTCAGGACACCGCAGGATCCGAAATTCGGAATCCAAAGAAGGACGCACGGCCAATTCTTCAGGAGATTACGCTTTGGAGTTAGATGCACAAGCGTGCCATCACAGAACTCAGTGACTTGCGCCACCTGTCCGCTCAGGATCTCCCAACGCCCGAGGAAACGGCATGGCACAGTGAAGTGCCTGTCCTTGCGTACCATGTTACGGAAGTTGACCCTCTCCAGAAAAGATCTCCGAACCCCAATGAAGAGGCTTTCGGGATTTCTGGGTCGACCGCTCGTGTCGAGACGTTCACGTATTGCCTGTTCTGCTGTATAAGACATTCTCTCCCTCCATTGAGGTAAATGCCGGCTGGTGAATTCCAGACGGATATCCCATTATATCATAAAATACTTATTTTGTCAACCTTAATCACACAAGCACGATGTGTTCATGTTATGTTATAATAGTTACATATAATGGTTAATTATATAAAATGCCATTAATTTTTTTATATACATAACATATATTTACTATGAAAAAAATGTTAATAATTTCAACTATTAAAGATCTATCCATTCCTCTGTTTCTAACGCAAAAAATACAAAAAAAAATAAATGTGGATTTTTGTTTTTTTCATGAAAGCACTGATGAAATTAAAAAAAAGTTAGTTGCTAATAACTATAATTATATTTATATTAGAGATCCTTTTAATTATGTTTATGATAAGGGTAATATTGAAGAAAAATTTAATGTTATTTTAAATAATCGAAAGAAAAGTTATCTGGTTGATAATCTTAAAATATTGGATGACATCTATTTTGAGGATAAATGGAAACAGTACCAATTGTTTGAGGAATTTATGCCAAAGACAAAACTCTTAACAAACACTAAGGATGTTGATAATTCTAGGCTGATTACCAAACAAAGGATTTCAAGCAGAGCAAAAGGAATAGTCTTTAATTCTAAAGATATGGTTAGTGACAATCTGTCAGATTATATAATTCAGAAAAAAATCAAAATAGATGAGGAATATCGTGTTTATGTTATTTTTAATAAAATAATCAAAGAAGCATCGCTAAAAAGTCCAAAAACTCAACACTCAAAGGTAAAAGTGATTGGTTATAAAAAGATATCTACTAAAATAACAAATTTTGTAAACAATATAATTAAGCAAAATAAATTTGATTTTATTGGTTTAGATATAGCAAAAAGTAAGAATAATTTATATTTATTAGAAGTTAACAGAAGCTGTTTATTCAATGGATATTTTAGTAACAATCAAATTAATTTAGCAGAAACATTTATTGATAAACTTTTGAAAAAGAATTGATTCATTCTATGAGTTTAGAAAAACCAAGCACTCAAAAACAAAAAATGAGTTTTGATCAACTTCAGGATTTTGTAAACGACCCCGCTCTTGATTTACCAGAACTAAGAAGAGACTTGTCAAAACCAGAAAATCTAAAATGGTTAATCCAAAACATTGGTATTCGAAATAATGTCCCCAGAAAGATTGTTATCAGACTTAAAAAAGAATTTATTAAAGCAATGGAAAAATAAATTAAACAATGTTTTTTTGTTTATCCAACTTTCATTTATGAAAAACAGCAGATACAACTTAGCTGTAATTGGCGGCGGACCAGCTGGCATGATTGCTGCCGGACGTGCGGGAGAACTTGGCTCCCGTGTTATTTTGCTTGAAAAAAACGAACAGCTGGGAACAAAACTTTTAATCACTGGCAAAGGCAGATGTAATATCACTAACGCAGAAGATGATTTAAAAAAAATAATAAATATTTACGGAATAAATGGAAAATTCTTATACTCTGCTTTAAACAAATTTTCTAATAAGGACACAGTGGATTTTTTTGAAAACCATGGAATTAAAACAAAAGTGGAAAGAGGCAACAGAGTCTTCCCGGCGTCAGATAATGCTAAAGATATTCTAAATTGTTTAACAAAATATTTAAAAGATAATAATGTTACGATCAAATTTAACAGCGCAGTTGATAAAATACTTATCAGTAATGAAAACAAAATCAAAAAACTTATCCTGAAAAACAGCAAAGAAATTATTGCAGATAATTATGTCATTGCCACTGGAGGAAAATCATATCCTAAAACCGGCTCCACCGGTGATGCATACAAATGGCTAAAAAAACTTGGTCATACCATAGTAACGCCAAAGCCAGCGCTTTCCCCTATTATGGTCAAAGAAAAAATTGTAAAAGAACTTGAAGGTTTGAGTTTAAAAAATGTAGAAGTAAGCTTATGGAAAAAACGCAAGATTGAGGCATGTTTTGGGGAGGCATTATTCACCGCCAATGGTTTAAGTGGGCCAACAGTATTAAATTTAAGTAAAAAAATAAATGAATGCAAAACGAATAATTTAAAAATAAAAATAGACTTTAAACCTGCGCTTGACTACCCTACTTTGGACAAAAGAATCCAAAGAGATTTTGCAGAACAGAGCAACAAACAATTTAAAAATAGCTTAGACAAATTGCTACCTAAAAAGCTTATCCCTGTTATCATAAAATTATCTGGAGTTGATAAAAATAAGAAAATAAATGAAATAACAAAAATTGAAAGGAAAAAGATTGTTAAACTATTGAAGGAATTTGAACTTAATGTTAAATGTCTGGTCGGTTTTGAAAAAGCGATTATAACTTCAGGCGGCGTGGCTTTAAAAGAAGTAGATCCAAAAACAATGAAATCAAAAATTATAAACAACTTATATTTTGCCGGTGAAATTTTAAATATCGACGGGCCAACTGGCGGATACAATCTGCAAGTTGCCTGGAGTACAGGATATTTAGCAGGTGAAAATAAATTTTAAAAACCTCTGTTCTTCAGAAATTCCCTTAATCAAATGACACAAACAAATACGTTAAAAAATTTGCAGACAATTCCAGGGGTTGGCAAAAGCCTTGCAGAAAAATTTTGGGATATTGGAATAAAAAAATTCTCAGATCTAAAAGGCAAGGATCCAGAAAAATTATTTTTTAAAATTTGCGCTAAACAAGGTTATCAGGTTGATCGCTGCGTTCTTTATGTCTGCCGCTGCGCGGTTTATTTTGCTCAAACAAAAAATCCTGATCCGGGAAAATTAAAGTGGTGGAATTGGAAAGATAAAAAACTCATGATATAATACAATCAAATGTATTAATTCTAACTTTACTAAATAATATGAAAAATCCATTTGAATCGTTATTTAAACGAGAAAACCAAGAAACATTAAAAACAGAAGATTTACCTTCTCCGATTATGGAAGAACTTAAACGCCATTCAATCGTTCCTGACGATATCACAAAAATTACGGTGAATAATAGTATCCAACATATTGACGGAAGACAATTTTATAAAATTAAATTAAAAGATGGGCGTACAGTAAAAGTGGATTTTATTGGAGAAGGATATATTGTTGAAAAATTTGCCATTGAAGACAAATAAAAATTTGTTTTTACCTTTTAACTTAATTAAAAAACCGCACAAATATTATTGTGTGGTTTCTTTATTCCTCTTCTTTTTGCTTTAATCCCATTCTCTCCATAGAGATTGGGCAAAGCCTCTTTGGAAAAATCTGAAGGCTGTCAAGCAGCATATCCAAATATTTCCTTAAAACAGGAATAGGCACATTATTTCTGGTAGTAACTTCTTCATCAATTTCAATAGTAACTTTGAAAGTAGTGCCTGAGTCACCTGTTGAATGAATATCCAGTTCAGCCAGATTCATCATTGGCCTTTTTTTATTTGAACTCTCTCTTGCTAAATCAAGTTCATCCAATACCTTATTTAAATCATTATCATTACTGTTCACCAGCGCAGTCACGCCTGCCAGCGCTTTATGGCTGATGCCTTCAAGAGTGATCTTCATGGCAAATACCTCCGTTTTTGTTGCCAAAAGAGTAACAATTCATTATACAACACTTATTAAATTTTGTCAATGGGAAGGTAGATTCGTAGACAAAAAACCACACAAATTTATTGCGTGGATCTTTCATCCTCATCATCTGATGGGCCTACTTTAAAATCAAAATCTCCAGGTAAAATGTCCAGTATTTCAGATACCGTTTTCAGGATTTCTCTGACAAATTCTTTTGGTACACGTCTTGTTCCATGATCTATTGTCTCAACTATATCAACTGAAACTGAAAATGTCTGTGACTCTCTATCAAAAATGCATTCATGTAAAATAACAAGATCCTCATCAATCGCTCTTTTCTTATATGTGAGTTTAGGAGCTTGGATATATTCCCATAATACAATCAATTTCGCAAAACTGATTTTCTTTTCAATTCTCATCTCTTCCCTCCTCTTGCCAAATTGGCCTTCTCAAAATATTAGCAGACATATATAAATACGTCAAAATTAAAAAACCCACGCAACATGTTGCGTGGATTTTGGTTCCCTATTGACACTCAATTAATTCTATAATATAATAACCGGCTATTTGAAAAGGAGGTAATCTGATGCCAAAAGGAAAAAGCCAATCTGCTAAAAGTCGGGGCAGGCACACAACATACCTAGATACCAATTGGATGAAAAAATTCGTAAAGAATGCAAAAAAAGAGCCTACTGTTCAAGGTATTAATTTAGGTCCTATTACAAAAAAAACAGGCAAGACGAATTATCCGTACAGCGCAAAAAAAGTACATACTGGGATTGAGATAATTGTGTTTGCGTCCAGGCAAAAACAACTGGTGATTCTGCACACCACATGTCCGAAAAAAACAGCAAAAGCTCTTAAGCTCCAGCTGAAAGGCAGTTGAGGTTAATCATCTCACTATACCAAAAAGACAGGCCCCATTTGCCTGTCTTCTTTTTATAAAAATTTATTTTTTTGTTGTAGTCTTTTTAGGAGTAGATTTTTTAGCTGCAGGTTTCTTAGTTGCCGGTTTCTTTGCTACAGTTTTTTTCGCCGGTGCTTTCTTAGCTACAGCCTTAGCGCCACCAACACTTAAAATCTTAACTTCAGTATATGGCTGCCGATGGCCTTGCTTTCTTCGATATCGAGTTTTACTTTTAAATTTAATAATTGTCACTTTGTTTGCTCTTCCCTGCTCTAAAATTTCAGCTTCAACTTTTTTTGTAACTTTTGGCGTACCAACATCAACACTCTTTCCAGCATCATCAGCAATTAATAAAGTTTCAAACTTAACTTTATCGCCTGCTTTGCCTTTAATTTTTTCTATCTTTAATTGTTGGTTAGGCTTAACTTTATACTGTTTGCCTCCGGTTTTAATTACTGCAATTGACATATTTTTGTAGTGAGTAATGAGTAATGAGTAACGCGTAATTATAAAATTAATATAACAAGATCGATTATAGCTTGTATTTTAAATTTCGTCAAGTTGTTTTAATTGCTTACGCCTTTTATATATATAAATGCCATTACTAACATGAAAATTAATAATGCGCCCATTCCTAAGACAAATAATGCCAGGCCTTTCTGCTGTAAATAAAGCCCAACTCCAGCTAAAACCGCAGTGATTGCCCATAAAAACATGCTTGCTTTTTTAACACTAAAACCTGCATCTAAAAGCCGGTGATGCAAATGTTTTTTATCTGCCAAACTAAATGATTTTTTATCCATTCTACGTCTGATGATTGACCAGGCTACATCTAAAATTGGTAAACTCATTAGCATCAAAGTAACTGTTACTTTGCTGCCTGAAATTATGGACAAAGTTCCTAAAATAAAGCCAGTATACGTACTACCACCTTCTCCCAGGAAAATAGCCGCTGGATTAAAGTTAAATACTAAAAAGCCAAGGCAAACACCAGCAAAAATTATTGCTAAAAGCGCTACATCCTGCTGATCTGAGCCAAGAAGCGAAACTGCAAAAATAAATAATGCGCCAACAGTTGTAACACCGGTAACCAAGCCGTCCAGGCCGTCCAATACTTTTGTGGTATACATCATTCCTATTAACCAGACAAATGTAAAAATGTCAGCCAAAAATGTCACCCGGTACGGAATGCCATGAAACCATAACAAATCTACCTGATATTTTGCCAAATGCCATAGGCCTTCTCCAAACGGATTTGTTATCCAATCAATTCCAATTCCGCTAATGCCGACTGATAAAACTGCCAAAACTGGCCAGATAAACTGGTACTTTGGTTTTAAATTATACTTATCATCTAAAATTCCACCAATCATTAAAAATCCACCGCCAATCAGCATTCCCCAAATGTATTTGGTTAAAATGTGATTTCCAGTCAGTTCAGAGCTAAAATATATGTAGATTAATAAAACAACATTAAAAGCTAAAAAAAGCGCCAGGCCGCCCATTTTGGGCACAGGCTTTTTATGGATTTTCCTTGGACTGTCAGGTCTATCCAATATTTTTAATTTTTTTGCCACCCACATTACCAATGCTGAAAACACCAAACCTACTAAAAAAGCAATACTTATGCTGGCAATATAATCATAAGAATTCATATTTTGTCTCAATTTTGCAATAAAAATTTAAAAATGTCAAGAAAACACGTATATTTTTACATTTTCATAATAAAAAACTTTGCAAAAAGTTGCAAAGCTTAAACTGAATTAAAACTCAAACTGTCTGCAAAGAACAACCCTCACATCTGGATTAGCTATGGAATCCCAATAGAAGTTAACATCTAGACCACTAACCTCTCCACTGGAATGAAAGCCAATAGTAATATGGTCACCGAAAACTGACCTTGATCTGCCCCAATGATACCAATGATCAGTAATTCTTTCACCACTTATCATAAAAACAGTCAATATAGCTTCAGCAAAAACCGCTTCATTACAGCGATCATATTCTTTGACAAGTCTGTCGATTATCCTTTCCTGCGAATACCAGTCCATATCAGCAAACTGAGGCTTCATATTTACTAAGTAATATTGAGCCTCAGGCCTAATTTTCGCCCAGCAGTCTTCAAAATACTTAAGCCACCAAACATTGATTGAAAAACCAGGCTGATTCTCTGAATCAACACCCAATTTTTCTCGCTGTTGGTGCAGACTCAATCCATTAACAAAAATCAACCGCCAATCAGCTTGATCAGCCCTATTCTGTGTAGCGCAATGGCGCAAAGTTTCTTCAGAATATCGAATTTCAACATCAGCCCGTACTTCCAGCTCCCAGGCCTTTGCTGCTTGTTCAGCAGTAATCACCTTATCTTTACCAAAAATTTCAATTGCCAAATCAAGAGCTACTGGATTTTTCATCAAAATACTCCTTTGGCTTGTTTTGTTAAACCTTAATTCAATGCTTTACATTATCAATAACTCAAAAAAATGTCAATCAACAAACAAAAAAACGCATTTCTGCATTATTTTGTTACAAGCTACAAGTTACAAGATACAAGCTATATAGCCTCAGCCTTTTCCACCCTCAATTTGCCGCCAGGTTCTAACACAACCACATCCCTGCGTCCAATTTGTGCAGATAATAAGTAATTGGCCAATGCATCGTCAACTTCCTGCTGGATTACCCTACGAAGCGGACGCGCTCCAAACTGCGGATCATAACCTTTTTTAGCTAACTCACGAAGAGCCTCATCTGATACTTTAAATGTAATGCCCTTTGCTTCAAGCCGTTTGGCCACTTTGGCAATCATTAATTTACCAATTTCAAATACATTATCTTCTGTTAAAGGTTTGAATATCATGATTCCATCATATCGATTTAAAAATTCCGGTCTAAAATATTCACGCAGCTCTTCATTAATCATGTGATTTTTTATTTCTTCAATTGACAAACCTTTACCAACCGCATCCTGTAAATATGGAGTTCCTGCATTTGAGGTCATTACAATAATCAAATTTGTAAAATCAATTGTCCGGCCAGCATTGTCAGTTAACCGGCCATCTTCCATTACCTGCAGGAACAGATTCAAAACATCTGGATGAGCTTTTTCAATTTCATCAACCAAAAGCAATGTAAAAGGATTTCGTCTTACTGCTTCAGTTAAATAGCCTCCTTCCTTTGATATAGCTGTTGGCGCGCCAATCAAACGATAAATACTTTCAGGTGTCTGATACTCTGACATATCCAGCCTGACCATGTTTTCTTCACTGCCAAAATATATATCAGCCACTGTCTTTGCCAATTCTGTTTTACCCACACCGGTCGGGCCAAGAAAAAGCAAACTGGCAATTGGCCGGTCGCCTTCGCGAAGCTCTGCTCTGGCCCGGCGCAAACTGGAAGCAACCATTTTCACTGCTTCATCCTGACCAATTATTCGGCCATGTATCTCTTCTTCCAAATTAATTAATTTTTGCGCTTCCTTTTCAGTAATTTTTGCCACTGGAATTGAAGTTTTAATTGAAATAAACTTTGCCACATCATCACCGGTTACAATTTGATTTTCTCCCCTTTCTTTTCTAACAGCAATTGCCACTTGCTCAATAATTTCTAAAGCTTTTTGCGGTAAATATTTTTCATGCATATATCGAGCAGATAAAGCAACCGCCTTATCAAGACTGTCATAAGAAAAGAAAATTTTATTTTGAAATTCAATTGATCCGCTTTTTGCTTCCAAAACCTGTATTGCTTCATTTATTTCAGGCTCTTCCACTTTTATATTTTGAAAAACATTGGCAAGAGAGCTTTGTTCAACTGCCTCAGTATAATCTCGGGGATTTGTGGTTGCCACCACGTAAAATAATTTTTTTGATAAAATCTGCGATAAAACTTCTGATAAATCCAAGCCTCCCTGCTGGCCAGCAGTAATCCCAACCATATCATGAACATTTTCAATTGCTAAAACAATATTTTTTGCCTTAGCTGCTTCGCCCAATGCAGCCATCAGCCTTTCTTCTGCCTGCGCTGGTGTAGCGCCGCTGACTAAATGAGGCACGCTGAGGCTAACCAAACGCTTATCTTTTAGCATTTCTGGCACATCATCAGCAATCATTTTTTGCGCCAGCCCTTCTACAATTGAGGTTTTACCCACTCCTGGATAACCGATTAAAAGCACAGAATCTTTTGAACCTTCAATAATCCTAAAAACATCTTCAAATTCTTTTTCTCTGCCAACAGCTGGGAACAGACCACCCGCTCTGGCTGCGCCAGTTAAATCAATACTCATCTGATCTAAAAAAGGAGTAGCAACTGCAGTCATTGCCCGGTCAATACCGCTCTTTGGCTTTAATCTGCCCCTAGCCCTATATCTGGAAACTCGTTGCCGAAGCTGATTTTGAATTTTTATCCAAATAATTACATTTTTTAATTTTTGCCTGTTTAATTCTAAATCTACTAAAATGTCTTCCACATAATCTTTTTCTAAATCCTTAAATAATTCTTTCCAGGTGAACGCTGAAGCTAATTCAGTTACTCCAATTTTTACTTTTTCGGCCAGCATTGCTTCCCAATATGCAAATATCAATATTTTTTTTGAAATAATTTCAAATTTTGGCACACCGCCAACAGCGGTTTTCTGAGATAAAATATTCATTACTTTATCCTGAATTGTTTGCTTGGCAATGCCCAGTCTGCCAAAAATTATTAAACCCTGATCTGATTCTGGCAGAGCAACAAATAGATGCAGCTCATTTACAAAATTTTCATTTAATTTACTGGCTAATTTCCAGGATTTATTAATCAAATCTAGAGTTTTATCATCATAAGTTTTTGAAATGTCAATTAAATCTTTTTTCGGCCTGGCAATCACATCCTGCCAGTCAGTTACAGGAGATGAATATATCAAATCTTCATCCCGAAATTCTTTTTTCATTACTTTATACTTTGGATCAAGCTCCTGTTCAATTCGGTAGTATAAATACAAATCGCCAATAATGGTCAGCCAAAAGTAAAATTTTTCAAAACTAGCCTGCCGAAACCAATAGTCATATGAAAATGCTGGTTCAAATCCTAATTTGTATAAATGCCAGAGTAAAACAGCAAAACCGCTTAATCCAAATATAATTAAAAGTATGTTTATTAAATTTTTTATTGATTTTGTAAATTTCTCATGATAAATATGCCAGTTATCAATAAATCTGCCCCAATATAAAACTTTGTCTTTGAAAAACAAAACCACGCCCATGCCTTTGCAGGTCAGGCATTCCATATTGTCTTTTGTGCCACTTCCATTACACGATTCACAAACCAGAAATGGCAATTGTTTTTTTGGTAATTCTTTTGCCATAAACGTAGCTTTTACAGTCAGTTTTAATTTTTTATTTGTTTTTTTACTTTTTACTTTTTCATTTTTACTTTATTATACTCAACCCCAAATTAAACAAAATCATATAAATTACAAAAATCGGAAAAATTATTCGTAAAATAAAAAAGACTAAGCCAAATATAAGCCAGCCGATAAATACTATTGATCTAAAAATAATTTGAATAAAGCGCATGAAAAAACTTACCATCCGGCCCTGCCAGTCAGTCTGCCCAAACATTGGAGTAAAAACATTTTTTATCCAAATAGTCAGGCCCAAACTTTCATTAGCTGAACGAAGCGTTCCAGAAAAACTTCTCCAAGCCTTTGCCAAACCTTTGGTGTACCACCATATAGGAAAATAAAAAACATCTCCAATAAGGTCCTTGAAGAAAAATTTCAAAGATTTCAAGAAAAGACTCTGTTCCATAGAATCGTTTTGTTTTTATATTTTTTTGTTTTACTGTTTATATTATAACATAAAATAAAAGACTGAGCATAATTTTGCTCAGTTTGCTTGATTATTTTGCTTGCGAATTAAAAATACTTTTATAACTCCGTATAGAATAGATGCGACCATCACTGGCCAAACAATTGTGCATAGCCAGAATTGCTTATATAAAGCATCAAAATAATATAAGAGGACAAATGATGTACCGACCGCGCCACCAAGCATTGATAATGCACCGACAGCCATCCATATCCAATTTTTTTTCATTATAGCAACCGCCCAAATCATTGAACCAATAAATGATAATCCTAATAAATTATAAAAAGCTAGCTGCTCTCCCATGTTCCCCTCCTTTTGCAATAATACAGATTACATTAATAAATACATTTTGTCAATAAAAACCGATGAATTGCCCGTCATTCCCGCGGGGGCAGGAATCTATTCCTAGTACAATATAACCCAAAGCAGCGGCTCTTTGAAGTAACAAAAAGACTGAATATTTTTATCCAGCCAATCTCCAATTTGATGGAGAAAAATCAAAAAAATGAACCAATTTACCTTGCACAAAATCTCGATGATAATAGACCTTATCTGAATCCTGCCACAAATTCATTTGCTCAAGAAACATTTTGGCATCTTCCTCTTTTACACCAAAGTTTGTTATTAATTGCAAGCGCCAGGAATCCTGTTTATCAGCAGGAGATAAATTCAACACTAATTCAGGCGTGAGATTAAAGTCAGGTAATTTTATTCTCATAAACGTTCCACCTGTCATAATTTCTTTTTGTTCGAAATCTTCAGGCTTGTATATACCATTTTCAATTTCTGTCTTAAAATACTTTTTCAAATTTTCAACTGTTCCTTGAATACTCAACACAACATGAATTTGATTCAATTTTTTTTGAATAATTATTCCATTAACAAACATTATGGCCAAAGCCCCAACACCAACAAGCTTCATTTCAAGATTGCCTAAAAGCGAAAAGATACAAAAAAAGAAAAGGCATGATGCGCTTGTCATTCCAAACCCGATTTTTACAATTTTTCTATCTCTTCTGGAAAGCCCTATGTTTTGGATAAAAAGGCCAACAATAAATGATGCTTCTGCTATTAAAAAGATCAGCCGAAAAAGCGACATGTCCCCTCCTCACCTTTTCATAAAATATAATAATTTTTAAATACACTTTTGTCAATAAAAAAGCTGGAAAGTTATTAACCTTCCAGCTGGACGAAATCACTCAGGCTTTTCAGCTGGGCGATTTTGAAGAAGCTTCTTGAGCTCCCCAGGAGACATATTGTCAACCTGACTTCTCATATCAGCTTCCTCTTTTTCTTTTTTTACCTCTTCTTGCCTTGCTACAACTCTTTCCTGGACTTCTTTTTGCTGGCCAGAGCGCTTAAGGTCAAGAGCAAGATTGTCAAATTCTGCTAACGGATATACATCTTCTTCTGTTTCAATGTATACGCCAGCCACTTCATCTCCGTCGCGGGTAAAAACCAGTTCAGAAGAGAGCTGAGACATGCCACTCAGAGCATGCTGCTGGCCTTCAAGCAGCAGGAAGTAAACTGTATTATCACCGGTCATTTCCGTTGACACTCTTCGCACCCTGCCCTTGAACGATCGGCGTTCTTTGCCCGTAGTCGGCGCGATCAGCTGACCAGCAAGGCCGGTCTTGTTCTGAAGATTACGCAGAGCAATGTGCTGATCATCACCGATGTAGAGCTCATTGGTTTCAGCATCGACCATGGCAACAGACTTGAAAGTACCGTTCTGACCCAACACTGTGGATACCCACACCTTTCGGCCATAGAAATTGTACAGAATCGGGTCTGAACCAGTCCAATTCTTATAAGCAATTTCATTATTGATAACTTTCAAAACCGCCTGTTCATTCAAACCAGAGGTCTTAAAATACATAACAGCGCCGGTTCGAGAATGAAGATACATCAGGCCGACAAGCGCCTCGTCCTTTGAGCTTGAAGAAGTGATGCCTGTAAACCAATACGGCTCACCATCACTGCCATATACGAACATGACAGCATCAGCCACATCATTCATTGGAGTAGGATCAACCAGGCCTTTCTTGCCCCACCAGGAATTCCACCAGCCTTGGCCGTATTTACCCCATTTGGCCATGTACTCCCGGGCAAAAGACTTAGGTACTGCCCGGTCAATCCACTCAGGGATCTCGTCCTTTGGATGGAATGTAGTTTCTCCGTTTATCGGATCAACCACAGCCACACCAGTAATTTTTTCTCCGCTAAAGCCGATTGTTGGTTCGAAAACTGACACCACCCACCAGCCTTTACCATCTTCATCTACTTCAAATGAGTATTCGGTCAAGCCTTTACTCATGTATCCATTACTCCAGAGATAGCGCTGCAGGTTATCCCAAAAATACGCACCTGGAGTATAGACATATTTTTGATCAGATACCAGTTCGACCGGACGTTTTGGATCTTCGGCATGAACCTTGACATAGCCAGGAACAAATCCCTCAGATGTCCAGATAGAAAATCCATTATAGTCAAGCGGTACAACCCACCAAAGTTCGCCATTGATCTTCTGACGGGTCATATAGTCGTAAGCAACCTTATACTGGCTGCCCAAGGCCTGCTCAGCATCTCCGAGCTGTTTATCAGCCATGAACTGGGCCAGCTGCCGAGGAACAATCATAATATGAGCAGGATCAGCCTGCTGCATATCTGTTGTCCATTCACTGGTTTTCACATCACCAATCAGTCCATGGTAATCACCAGACCGAAAAGCAGGGCAACCAACAAAGTATGCCACCACAAAAGACACGATTCCAACAAGTGGCATAGCAATAGTCCAGTTGGTTTTCCAGTCCTGTCCAAACCCTTTTAGATCTAAGCATGAAATTATTGACGAAATTGTCACATTGAACACTACTGCTCCGCCAATCCAGCCGAAAAGCATCCAGACAGTGGATGGACAGAACACATAGAAACAAAACCACCATAAAAGTAGAGAAATTACTCCAAAAACAACAGAACCCACCTGCATTTTTTTGTAAATTAATGGAATAAGTCCAATAATTGTAACTGCTAGAGCCAAAAGAAGTGCATACATGTGCTGTCTCCTCTTTCCCTTTGTCAGGGATTGTTTGTCAAAAAACACTGCAAATCATAATATTATAGTCCTTTTAACTCAATTTGTCAACATGCATCCTAAATCCTAAAATCTTTGATCCTGAATCTTATATCCTAATTACAAATTACTGATTACTGATCTTGTAATCTCCTACAAGTTGTCTTTTGCAAAACAATCTTATACTAAAAAACTGAGTAAGGTGTTACCCAGCTTGATGCCATAATTTACATTTATCAGCAGGAAATTCAAATACGTGAATCAATCTCCCGCTTTTGAAGTCACGCTTATAATAAGCGTCTTCTGATTTTTCCCATAGATTAAATGTTTCAATAAAACCCCTAATTAACCTTTCTGAAATGCCGAAATCAGTAGATACTTGGAGCTGCCACATGCCCTCTTTGTCTATATTTTCCGGCGAAACATCAAGTAGCATTGACCAATCTGGTTTGACAAAAGCTGGTAAAAGATCTATCTCAAACTTAACTTCATAAAACATCCCCTCTCTGGTATTTTCATCTACAGTAACAATTTCATAATCCTCTGTATCATTTCCAATGCTTTGCTCTTTCGCAACTGGAAAATATTTTTCAAGTTCATCTGGAGAACCAAATAATTGCAATACTAAATAATTCTTTTGAGCTTTGGTTGTTCTTTTGGTTACCCAATCCCAATTTAGGAATGAGAAACCAACAAAACTAAAGCCCAATACAGCTAAAAATATCCTACCTGAAAGTATCAGATCCAGTCCCAATATGATACTGGCAAATGTTACAACAGCTAATGCAAAACGGAGCAGGATTATATTTTTCTTTTTGAATGCGAAAAGCTCAATCCCTCCACCGATTAGGATAATGATGATGTACAGGTATGATGCAGACATTATTAGCCTCCCATGATCTCCCCCTTTCAAATATGAGTTAAGGTGATGACAAGGCTAAAATATCTATGTAATCTACAAGATTTATAAAATTTTGTCAAATTCGCCCAGAGGCGCGGCTTCGTGTAGGGACAGAACAATGTTCTGTCCTATAAAAAAGTTAAAAAACAGGGCCTGCGCCCTGTTCCAATACGAATTCGCGCCTCTGCGCCTCCTAATCATAATAAATAACCTCATCATCCTCTTTTTCTCCAAAATATGTATTAAAATAATCATCACCGCCAACGGTTACATACAAGGATGGATCAACTTCACGCAAAAACATTGACGGTTTATTTACAATTTCTCCATATTCATAACTGATCGTTTTGATCGGAAAAGTCATGGCCAGCTCTTCTTTTGCTCTGGTAACTGCCACATAAAAAAGCCTGCGCTCTTCTTCAAGCTGCGACTTGTCTTCCATTGACTTATGATGGGGAAAAGCGCCGTCGCTCAGGCCAATAATTATTACATATGGCCATTCAAGACCTTTTGCCTGATGAATGGTGGATAATACAATTTCATCTTTATCTTCTTCTTCCTGACCACGATAACCTTCGCTTAACATAATATCTGCCAAAAGCGTTTCCAAACTATCATAAGTAATTACAAAATTCATCAACTGCCTGATATCATCAATTCGGTCTCTATAATTGTCAAAAGTATTCTGTGCATATTCTTTATAATCTACATCCAAAACATGTTTAATCATTTTAGAAATATTTCCTTTTTTATCATCTTGAATTTTGATCAATTCCCGAAAAATATGATTTAAATCACTCCAACTGGCATCAGCTCTGGCGCTAACTTGGATTTTTATTTCTAAAGATTCACGAAGCGAATTATATTTCATGATTTTTTTCCAAATTTTTTCAGCACTGGCCGGACCAATACCTTCTCTCATTTTTAAAAGACGCTTCCATGAAATTTCATCTCGAAAATTTTCTAGAATTTTCAAATATGAAACAATATCCTTTACATGAGCTTGTTCAAAATATCTTAATCCGCCGCGAACAACATAAGGAATATTTTGCTTGCTTAACTCAAGCTGCAGTTCTGCTGACTGATAAGTCGATCGAAATAAAACAGCAATATCTCTCAAATCATTGCCTTTATCATGTATTTCAATAATTCTATTTACTACCATTCCTGCCTGCTGATAAGCATCCCTGGCCGGGATTAACATTGGCAAAATACCGTCATCCTTATGGGTATTCAAAACTTTTTCATACTGGTCCTTATTATTTTTAATACTTTCATTTGCCAAATCTAAAATTTGCGGTGTGCAGCGATAATTGGTTTCCAGTTTATAAATTTTCGTATTTTCAAATTTCTTTGGAAAATTTAGAATATTTTTAATATCAGCTGCTCTAAATGAATAAATACTTTGAGAATCATCTCCCACAACCAAAACATTGTTATGATAACTGGCCAATTGATGAATTATTTCTGCTTGGATATGATTTGTATCCTGATATTCATCAACCAGAATATATTCAAATTGTTTGGACAATCTTTCTCTGACTTCTGGAAAATTCTTCAGCAATTCAAACCATTTATTTAAAAGATCATCAAAGTCCATCAAATTTGCCGTTTTCTTTTTTTCCTGATAACTGGCCGCTACTTCATCAATTTTATGGCTAATATTCTCTGGATACCCATAATTAATTTCAGCTATTTCCAAAACTGATTTGTGAGTATTAAAAGCATATGAAATTAATTTGTGAACCAATTCTGCTTTTGGAAAATCATGGCCTTTTGTTTTTATGCCAAAGTCTGCGTAGACAGATTTTAACAAAGAAATGCTGTCTTCCTGGTCTAAAATATTAAAATTCCTTTCATAACCAAGCTTGTCAGCATATTTTCTTAAAGTAATATTTCCAATATGATGAAAAGTACCCGCCCAAAACTTTTTTGGCTCAAATCCTAAAAGTTTTTTAATCCTGTCAGTCATTTCATTTGCTGCTTTATTTGTAAATGTAACTAATAAAATATTTTCCGGACTTACTCCTTTTTCAATTAAATAAGCAACCCGATACACCAATGTCCGGGTTTTTCCACTGCCAGCGCCTGCCAAGACTAAACTAGGCCCTTTGGCTTCAGTTACTACCGTAAATTGTTCTTGATTTAATTCTTTTGCAAAATCAATCATAATCAAAGTATAAAATACCAATTACAACCATATTACCACGCAAATATAATAATTCCAATAATAATCTTTACTGTATTCTTGACATTTTTATTATATAATATATAATTAATTCTGCTCTTGTGGTTCCAAAAAAGGAGGAGGGGAACAAGTGCCGCAACAAATCCAAACTTATCCTGAAGGCAGAAGATGCACTATATGTAATATGCGTTTAAGTATTTATAATAAGCAAGATATATGCTATTCTCATCAGGAAGGTAAAACCATTACTATTTCTGACCAAAGCAGCCATCCAGTATCAAGATCCACTGGACCAGGATCTCCAACTATTCGGTCTTCAATACAATTTGACGGCTGGTTCTAGTGAACTATTAAGATCATTTTCTTAATAGTTTTTTAATACAAAGTTTAGCCAGTTATGCTTGTTATTTTTATCAACGCTTATATTCGCTTATAGCAACGGGGGTCTGGGGGGCTGATTGCCCCCTGCACGATATTTGGACTCAATCACTGCTTCGCATTTGAAGCCCCCCAGCGGTTTTTGGTTACTTTTTGGCCGCTAAAAAGTAACTTGGCGCAAGCCAACATTGGAAAAGACAAAGCAGGCTTTGGCCTGCATTGGTAAAGATGATATTTAAATTTACTAGGGCTATGCCATTAAACGCCAGCTAGACGAAACTTCAGTGCAGGATGGTACACCCCAGCTGACGCTGAGAGTTTTTTATCTTAATAAAAAACAGACTTAATTAAGTCTGCTTATCACTATCAATTCCAAAATCTACTGGAATTACTTTTTTGTTTAACAATCCTGATACATCTTTTGGGCTGCAATCAATTCTTCGACCGCAAACAGTAGTAAATGTACTATTTTTTTTCATATGAAATCTATCAGAAAACACTAACCCATCTTCTCTAACAGTTGCTTCGTCTTCAAAAACAAACAAAGTCTCAGTCGGCAGCTCAGCATAGGTCAATTCATTATCTGCCACAGTTCCCCTCCTCTGTATCATCTGTGACACAGCTGAAACATTTTTATACTAATATTTTTTTCAAAATCTGTCAAGCAATAAACAAAAATCCTCGTCTATATTAATAACGAGGATATATTATGTCAGAAGGATATTGGAATACGATACCTTGGCTGATGATCGTGTTCGATCGGTTGTAGATGGGATGCTTTGAGGAGACTCAACACAAGATCTTCATATGGAAATTCCAGAATTGGAGTAGTGGTCACCACTTTGATCACTTTGATCTTAGGTATTTGAGTGTTCTTTGGTTTTGGACGGATCTTTCCTCTATTTCTGCGCATTTGCTCAAACGAAGGCTTTTCTCTTTTGCCTTCATCCAAAAGACTGGGCACGTCTACTTGTAAATTTTCCACCCTTACGTCCAGTTCTTCAATGCTTTCTGCATTATCTTTGAAACGGAAATCACTTGCCAGAAGACATATAACCGTATAACGTGCTCTACCATCAGAGTCATGATATTTTTGTGTCGTTGGGATAAATCCATTCAGACATCCCTTAAAATTATAGACTGAAGGCGCTGCTACATATTCCAGCGGCTTTTTTTGCTCTTGTGCAGAGCATGAAATCATCATGTAAACTGCAAAAAAACATGCTACTAATACTCTCATTATGCCCTCCTCTGGATTAGATTATTTGCCCCTGTCAGTCCCACATCTGAATACAATATCATAACAGAAAAAACACTACATGTCAATATTAAACAAAAAAACGCCTTTCAGCGCTCAACTTTAATCTTTCAACTATATCGAAAACTCACATCCGCAATAATTCTGCCTGTGAAAAAAGTAAATATTGAAAAATTTGTCGATCATTCATATCATCAGGTTTGGGGTGGTCACTAAGCGTCATGGCAAGAACATAACTCGTATTATTTGCAATAGCGCATTGGCCACCCCAGAACTTTTTGGTTACTTTTTGGTTACAAAAAGTAACTCGCCGTAAGGCGAAATTGAATAAAAATAAAATCAGGCCCCAGGCCTGTTTTGTATAATTATTTTTTTTATTAATCCCGTATTGAAAACTCACATCCACAATAATTCTGCCTGTGAAAATGTTCTTTTTCACACAACTGGCAAGACTTTTTAAACCCTTCTCCTTTTCTCCAAACATTATCAATAAATTCTAATCCATACATCTGTGCCATTTCATGCCCAATCTCATTTATCATTTCTGCAGGCTTATGCGGACTGATTGTTAAAGTGGTGGCAATGGCGTTAAAATTTTTTTCCTGCGCCACCTGCGCAGTTTCAGAAAGCCTTAAAGTAAAATCTACTTCGCATCTTTTTCCTTTTTCTGGTTCCTTTTCAAGTCCCTTTACTTTTTCCAGCCAGCCCTCATGATCATATTCACCTTCAATCAATTTAATTTTATATTTTTCACAATATCTTTTAACTTCATTAAAACGCAATTCATATTCTTCTTTTGGAAAAATATTTGGATTATAAAAAAATGAGACTACTTCATAGCCCATTTGTTTTAGCTGTTCAATAACATAGCCCCCGCAAGGTGCGCAGCAGGTATGAAGTAAAACTTTTTTCATAACTTATTCCTCTTCCTTTTTCAAAAGCCAACCTGTCAAAGTCGTTACCACTGTATATAACAGCGCGCCCAAAACTGCAATCCAAAATCCGCTGACTTCAAATCCTTTGATAAAGGTGGATACAAACCAAAACATCAATCCATTCACAACCAAATTAAACAATCCTAAAGTTAAAATTGTAATTGGCAAGGTCAAAAGCTTTATCAAGCCGCCTAATGCTGCATTTACAATACCAAGAACCACAACTAAAATCAAGGCAATGTAAAGCCGGTCTACTTCAATGCCTGGCACTAAATAGGCAATGCCCAATAGACCGAGAGCATTTATTAACCATCGCAATATCAGATACATATTTTTTAAAATTAATAATTAATGATTTCTAATGTTTAATTTTCCGTAATATCCGTAACATTCCGTAAATCCGTCACCTCAATCCCCTTATTTTCGTAGCATTCGTAGATCTTTCGTAGTCTTCTATAATTCCGTATCCCCTTTCCGTAGCTTCCGTAAATTTCTGTAGGTCCGTATCCCCCTCACATCTTACTCTTTATCGCCTTAGTCAAATTTTTCCAAAAACGAACATCATCCAAACTCTCAAAAAAAGTTTCAACATGTTCTCTTATTATTTTTTCGTTTGCTCTGTAAATTAATTTTGCCATCCAGTAATAAACAATCAGCAATAAAATAATTAAATATAGAATCCCCCAAAACCATTTGTTCATAATCGTCCAATATGCCACATATACTTTAGCTGTTTGAGAATAATACCTGCCATAATAATCCACTGCAGTTAATTTTACAATATAATCCCCTTTTTCAAATGTTCTAATAAATTCCCTCTGCGTTGTTTTATAACCATCGCTAAACTCCCAGATATAACTCATGTCTCCAGGTTCTAAATTATTCAGTCTTGGTTCAAAATTATATGTATTCCAATCAAGCTGATGAACTCGTAAATACACATCTCCAACAGGTAATGCATTTTCAAACGCAAAGATTACAAAAGGCAGGCTTATCACAACCAAAAGAACAAGGAAAATAATTTTATTTTTATAAATCATGTTTTTTTGTTTTTCTGTTTCTATGTCTCTCTGTTTCTATGTCTCTCTGTTTCTTTGTTTCTTTGTTTCTCTGTTTCTTTGTTTTTCTGTTTTTATGTTTATAATGCCTTCAATTCAGACAATGCCGCATGAAAGCTCCTAATCGCTTTTTTCGCTTGCCCCTGAGACAATTTAACATGTGCCTCATGAACAATATTATTTCTCAATTTGTGAGCCCCCCATACCTGCCGAAGTTTTGGATATTTATAACAGGCCACTTTTAGGCGCTGGCCCATAGTTTCTCCTGGAAAAACTTTTCCCTTGAGAACAAAATCCAATAGTTTATCAGCATCAATAATTGCCACCCGCCACATTGCTTCACTATCTTTGTTTATTAATACTTCAATTTCCTGCCATCTTTTCTGTATTTGAGCTAAATCTAAAGTGTCATCTCTTCTTCTTTTTTTTAAAATAACCAGAAATAACCAAATCAAAAAAATAACAATTACTCCTATGAGCAAGTCATACCAAGAAGCTTCCCAAGTTATATCAAACATACATTTCTATGTTCTTATGTTTCTATGTTCTTTTGTTTCTCTGTTTCTTTGTTTTTTTGTTTCTATGTTTCTTTGTTTTTCTGTTTTTCTGTTTCTATGTTTCTATGTTTCTTTGTTTTTCTGTTTCTCTGTTAAAAGGATTGTTCAAAATGATGCGCAATCCTTAAAATATTTGCTTCATCAAAATAATTCCCGTATATTTGTAAACCCGTTGGAAATTCGCCAGGTCCGTTCATTGGCACGCTGATTGCTGGCAAACCTGCTACATTTGCTGACACAGTAAATACATCTGCCAAATACATCTGCATTGGATCTTCTGTTTTTTCTCCAATATTAAAAGCAATAGTTGGCGCTGTAGGCATTACAATCGCATCCACTGATTTATAAGATTTGTCAAAATCATGTTTTATCAAAGTCCGCACTTTTTGAGCTTGTTTATAATATGCATCGCTGTATCCTTCTGACAAAATAAAAGTTCCCATCATGATTCTTCTCTTAACTTCATCACCAAAACCCTTTTGCCTTGTTTTCAAATACATGTCCTGTAAATTTTTTATTTCTTTTTCTCGCAAACCAAACTTAACTCCGTCATATCGAGCTAAATTTGATGAAACTTCTGCTGGCATCAAAATATAATAAGCTGCCAGGCTGTGTTTGGCAGTTGGCAAATCAATTTTTTTTATTTTGACATTTAACTGCTCCAATATTTTCAATGCTTTTGAAAAATCTTCTGCCACATCATGATCAAGTCCTTTTAAAAATTCTTCACCTGGAACGCCAATTTTTAATCCTTTCAATGGCTGATCAAAATTTTCGAAATAATTAAATGACTGGTCAACTGATGTTGAATCAAACCTGTCATGTCCGCTGATTAATTGCAAAAGTATGGCTGCATCTTCCACTGATTTTGCAACTGGACCAATTTGATCAAAGCTTGAAGCCATGGCCATTAATCCGTGTCGTGAAACTCTGCCATATGTTGGTTTTATTCCAACAACTCCGCAAAAAGCAGCCGGTTGGCGAATTGATCCGCCAGTATCAGAACCTAAAGCAGCAATACACTGGTCATCTGCAACTGCTGCAACGCTGCCGCCAGAAGATCCGCCTGCAACTTTCTCCAGATTAAAAGGATTTTTTACTACGCCATAAGCTGAATTCTCAGTTGAAGAACCCATCGCAAACTCATCCATGTTTGTTTTTCCTAAGAATATGACGCCTGCTTCTTTTAATTTATTAATCACGGATGCATCATAAGGCGCCCGATAATTTTCTAAAATTTTCGAACCCGAAGTGCAATTATAATCTTCAATTAAAATATTATCTTTGATAGCCAAAGGAATGCCTTCTAACTTTTTCAAAGGTGAATTATTTTTAATCTTATCATCAATCTCTTTTGCTTGCTCCATTGCACTTTCTTCCATCACATTAATAAAAGCATTAACCTCTGGCTGCCTTTTTTTAATCTTATCCAAACAAGCCTGTACTAATTCTGTACAAGTGAATTCTTTCTCTTGCAAACCCCGTTGAGCTGATTTTATGGTCAACTTATTTAACATAGAAATTAGTTGTTTAGAAATTTGAAACTGGTATTGGAAATTGGAAAATTGAAATTAGATTTATTTCTTCTCATGAAAATTTTGCCAAACCCTTGATAATTTTGCCATTTGCCTACAACTTAAATCATATAAATCAATTGCCTTTTCACAGGTATCTTTATTCACAAAATCACCGTATAAATCAATACATGCTGATAAATGATGAATCATTTCATTGGATTCTCCAAGTGCATCATCCAAATATTTTTTCCAATTTTTCTTTTGATATCTTTTTGCAAAACCTTCTGCAATTAATGCTGGGCCTGCTTTTGAGGCTCTGCTCATTTGATTAACCAAATCATATTTTTCTTCTTGTAGAAGTGATGGAATTATTTTCTTGTGAACCAAAATCATTGCTTTATATAAATTCTGATAAGCTCTTTAATCTTTATAACTTTTAATTGGCTGATAATCACTATTTTCCATTTTCTATTACGAATTTCTATTTTCCAAACAACCATTTTCTATTTCTTGCCCTTCATTACCCCTGGCACCTTCACCTGTTCTCCCTCAACTTCAGGCGCTTCGCGCATAAGTTTTTTAATAGAATAAATTAAATGAACTTCATCATCACGAACCACATTTTTTAAGCCAGTTATTTGTGAAATCTGCTCAATCTGTGTCAAATCAAGCCCTTTTATCTCTTCAAAATACTTAAAAATATCTGAAATTTGTTCAGTATATTTAGCCTTTTCCTCTTCAGTTATGCCCAATCTGGCCAATTCAGACACTTTTTCCACTAAATCTTTATTAATCATATATTGAATAAAATAACAAAAATCAAGCACCAAAAATCAAATAAATTACAAGTTCCAATTTTCAAATCACCAATCGAATTATTTTGAATTTTGATCATTGTTATTTGGTTCTTATTTGAAATTTGTTATTTGTATTTTGGTACTTAAATATTAATCTTAATTTAATTGAATTATATCATAAAATGTCAAAAAAAGCTCTAAATTTGATTTAATTTTATTTTTTTCATTTTATAAAAAAAATTCAAACTGCTTAATTTAGCAAAAAATTTTCAAATCAAATTCTAATTCTTGACTTTTGAAAAAATTTATGCTAGGATATTTAATCATGCTGCGAACAGGAAATTGTTTGCTTAAAAGTAAATATTTTTTTGTTCACAACAACCAAACACACCATTTTAGGAGATACTGATGAAAAATCCGAAAACTCCGTCTCAGGCACTTCGCCGAATCAAAGAAATCAAGGGTAGAATTTCCACGCTGACCATGCGCGTTCGTCAGAGCGTGTGCTGGGAAGGTGAGGATAAGCCTACCTTTGAGTTCAAGGCAGTGCTTGAGCAGCGTCAAGAGCTGGTGGCAGAGCTGGTTTCTCTGAAGACCCGTCTGATGAGAACCAATTGCTCAGCCACACTCGAGTTCGAGGGCAGCACTCTGACCATTCAGGAAGCAGTTTTCCTGATGGCTGAGATGAAGGGAGAGCTTGAGCTCTACTCCAGTCTCAGAATCTCAGAGGGCGTGCGCAAAGAACACGCGGGGCATGATCCGAACACTGGCCGGACGATCTTCGATGATATCAAGCTTCACTCAGCAATGAGGGAGATTGAGCGACTCGAAAAGGTCGAAAAGCTCGAGGAGCGGATCAGTCAGCTCAACGACGCTGTGGAGAGCGCCAACCACCGGACCGATCTCGTTGAGTAAGGTCTAGGTTGACCATTTGGGGCTTGGCAGCATGTTTCAGATTTTCCAGAGTCAAAGCACTAATAGGCAAATCCTTTTGGATGTAGCCTAGGCTGCGACAGGGTGTGCAAAAATTTATCAATTGCCTAACTAGCAATTGAAGACTGCAATAAAATTATTTATTGCAATGACAACGACAGCGATGCTGGGCAAAGATTATTATATCCGCCTCAGAGTTCAGGACTCAGATGGTTAGGATTTAGTAATTAGAGCTTAAAGCTGAGCTGTTAGCACTCAGATAGCACCCACTGGAATTTGACGAAACTGCTGCCTTGCTCCATCCCTTTAACATTAACCCCAGTCATACATTATGGCTGGGCTGTTTTTTTAAAAAAATTGGTTATTGGAAATTGGAAAAAGCCTTTTCACTTTTTAAATCTACCAACCGAAGCCTCTATTGCTGAGGGGTAGCTCTGCTGCCCCGCCCCTATCAGTGCGAAGGCTGGCTTATGTGTAAGAAAACACATAATATTAGGTCTTTATAAATAATAAAATAAATAGCCTTTTCTCCACACTTTTTCCCCTAACCCACTTTTTCATTATTTGTCTAAATTTAGCCTAAAAAACCTCTTTTTCCATTGACTTTTACCTAAAAATATGATATAATACAATATTCAAGAATGAGGGGGAGAATCTTTAAATCTTGGACCTCTCTTTTTGAGAGGTTTTTTTCATAGTCATTTAACCCAAGTGGGAGGATAAATAATGCATCAAGGAAACAGCCAGAAGTCCGTATTCATTGCCCCTATCACCTTTGGCATCAGCCTGATGATTTCAGTGGTCATGCTCACCTACTATGCCAATGAGGGCTATGAACAATCGCTTCAGTCAGCGGCAGCAGCAGATGACGATCTCTATGGTTGTCTGGACTCCAGCGACTGCGAAATCGGCGAATTCTGCTACTACGGCCAATGCATGGAGGATTACTGCCAAACTGATCTGGATTGTGAAAATGGCATGATCTGTAACGATGCGCAATTCTGCGAGCTTGGACAGCGAGAGCCTGAATGCCTCACTGACTCTGATTGTGGAGATAACGAATTCTGTTTTGACAAATTCTGCTCGCGCTACGGCGCTGATGAATTCACTTGTCAAGACGATTCCTACTGTTTGCCTGATGAATGGTGCTGGCACGGCATCTGCACTCCAAACGATTACGTTCCTGACCAATCCTTCCTTCTCTAACCCAACCGCGCACCTGCAGTTGGGTTCCCAGATTTGTTGATTAGAAATAATTAATAAATCTGGGAAATTTGCCAGCTTTTGAAGCGGGTATATGGAGAGAAAATGAATCAAACAACAAAAAAAGTACTGACGTATCTAGCTGCATTGCTGACTTCTTGTGTGATTGGCTTAATTGCTACATACAAGACATCTCCCTTCTTTGATGGAACAGCTCATCACTTGAGCTCTTCAGAGTTGACCATATGGCTTTCTCTGATGATCATTTCCCTACCCCTTTCTCTTTTTATCTTCGTTTGTATGATCTCCTGTATTTTGAAACATATGAATATACGTAAATTCATTGATTTCGCTACAGGAGTTTCAGCAACAGAAGATTTTGTCAAAGGGATAACATCACTTGCCAAAGCAGGGATTATGATCCTAAAAGAACACCATCAAAGAAAAACAGAGTAACCATATTTCTTGCGCCGGCTTTTAAAGCGGGCAATCTGGAGGGACAAATGCACAAGGAAGATAAGAGAATAATTCTCCACATCTTCGGCGTAATCTGCACATGTGTTCTGGCTATTCCATTTCCGGTATTGCTTTTCAATGGAATCTGGTTCGATGACATGCCTGCTACGCAGGCACAGATGGTTTTCAATCTAGTTATGACTTTTCTGACTACCCCTCTCGCTCTAATTTGCTATATGAAATTCCTCAAACTAATGTGGAAAGCAAGCAAAGAAGACCGACGATATCTTCACAAGCCACTCCGCACTGCATCCCAGCAGTAAATTCACCCAATCGCACATCTGCAATTGGGTTCCCAGATTTGTTTAGCATGAAATATTAAACAGATCTGGGAATATAGTTTGAACTTTCCACATATCTTTGGAGAATTATCATGAAGACAACCTCTCCCCATTGGGATGAAGTAAACGGTGTTTGCCTCAAGCATGAACTTCCCTCTATCCCTTGTCCAGCCTGTCTGGCTGGCGAAGGTGATGAGGATCTAGAGTTCGTAATCACCGAATCTGACCAGGCAGCTATGGATTGGGATCCTGATCTTCGTCCAGAAGACCTGGTCCCGGCCAACATCACCAATCCCACCATTATCTAGGGACATAACTAGAAAACTCCTACCTTTTACCCAACCGCGCATCTGCAGTTGGGTTCCCATCTTTGTTTAATAGAAATAATAAATAAAGACGGGAAGTACCTTTGGTATCTTAACGACAGGAGACTGAAATGGACAGATCTGAAAAGTTGCAACTGCTCTGGATCACTTTGATGTGTATTTTCGGAGCTCTAACAATGACTTCTCTACTTGCACTCACAATGTATGCCAGTGGAGATCTACCCAATGAACACATTGCTGCTCTTATCATTCACTCCGTCATCGTAGGTCTGTGTGCACCAGCAACTGCTCTTCTCGGCGTCAAGGCATACCGCTACAAACGCACCTCCCAGCATCTACCTCAACCGCACTCCTGCAATATGGAAAGGTATTCGTCATGATGAAATGTGAACAGTTTGAAGCACTGAATCTGAGGCTGCAGCATATCCGCGCAATCAAAGGCCGAAATGATGGCTATGTTGCCGGATTCAAGGAAGATGCGTTCGCTGCAGGCTTTTGCCTGGAGGATTTCGGCATTACTGAAGATGAGCTCAATGAGCTTGTCAAACTCGGATTTCGGGCAGAGGCTGAAAGGCGCCTGGCTCTGACAATCTGGCCAATTCCAGAAGAAGGCATTTTCATCACCCCTCCAGAAATGGAATTTGAATTTTTCGTCCATTTCATGGAAAAGGGAGATCTGGCCTTCAAGGACTTTGGTATCACTCCTCTGCAGCTGGCTGAGCATCTGGTTCGCATTCATCAACTCTTCGATGGCTGCGTAACTGATGAAGAGAAAGAGTTGGCTCAAAGGCAGCTCTGCCAGCACGTTGAACTGGAGCCAAACTTCCTCTTCCATCAGCCAGAACCACCAGGCTACTAAAACCTGCATAACTACCCTACCCTTTTACCCAACCGCACTTCTGCAGTTGGGTTCCCATCTTTGTTTGTTAAAAATAATGAGCAAAGACGGGAATAATCCCAAATTGACAACAAGTGCCTATAAAAGGCACTCAAGGGAGACAAAGAATGAATTTTACCAAAACCCTGATTCTGACAATCTCTGCAATGGCAGTTTTCAGCTGTTCCAGCCAGTCTGAAACAGCAAAGACTGACAGTGCGCAACAGAAAACTCAGACTGTCAGTGGCTGGGCAATCGAACCTGGATCGTCTGGGATCTATTCAGCTCCAGTCAAACTGATCTGGGGAACTTACAGTGGCTATGGCAAATTCCTGGTAGAGCCAGCCAGTGACAGCTGCCACTTTGCTTCCAAAAAAGTGGGAGTGGGCAATCCCACTGGGATTGCCAGTCACAAGCAGTTTGGTCCCTATATTTTCACAGGCAGTTCAGACTGCCAGGTAAAGCTCACCAAAATCTATCACTTGTAAAACTGTAATAAAAAAAGGAGAACTGATGAACACTGACCAGGTTCTTCGTCTGTTCGAGCTGCTGATTCTGCTGGCCATTATCATTGCGCCAGGCGGCTCGCTTCTCATTCCTGCTCAGTTGGGAGTGAGAAAATACAGGAATCATAAGCTTCAGAACAACCTTTCCCAACAACCTGCCCTTTAATCCAATCAGCAAACCTGCTAATTGGATTCCCAGCTTTGTTTGTTAATAATAATTAGCAAAGCTGGGAGAAGTTCAATTACAATTCAATCATTTTCCCCAAAATGGGGAGGAGGACACCAATGAGCACCATTTTCAAGAGCATTCTTGTCTGCACACTGATTTGGACTGCCAGCTGCGCTGGCGAGGAAGGCATTACGCTTTCCAATGACTGTAGCAGTGACTATGACTGTCCGGAGAACTCTTTCTGTTCTCAGAACGGTGAATGCATGGAAAAAATAGAAACGATCGTCCCAGCCTACATCTATACCACCGGACAGAACGTCCGTAGATCTGGGGACAATCGTATCGACCTGTGCGATGGCCAGGACAATGATGAAGATGGTCTGACTGACGAAAATGATCCCAATGTGATGCAAGACTGCACTGCTTTGGTCATTTTCGAAGGCAATATGGTTCATGTCCAAGGTTATCTGGCCTGCAGTTCACTCGGGCTGGTCTGCGCCCCTCCGCCAATCGAACTTTGTCAGTTGAATTCTGAAGTCTGTTCTAACGGACTGGATGACAACTGCAATGGACTCGAAGACGAGGGCTGTAACAATTCCGAACCTGTCGATGACGACAACGACAATGACGGATACAGTCCCTCTGATGGCGACTGTGATGACAACAACCACAATGTCAGCCCTGCAGCTGTCGAATACTGCGATGATATTGACAACAACTGTGACGGGCAGACAGACGAGAGCGATCCGCAAGAAGGTTTGATCTGTATCGATCTAACCACCATCAATGGCAATGTTGTGCCGGTTGTTGGCCTGTGGGAATGTGCTCCAGCAAGTGAGCTGCGGTGCAAATTCAGCCCTGAGCACTGCCGGAATTACGAAATCTGCAACAACGGCTTTGATGATACTTGCGACGGCGTCATTGACGACGGCTGCGATCAGACAACAGTCTCTTCTGACTGCGATGATAATGATCCCTGCACGCACGATGTACCAACCTCTGACGGGGTTTACCAGTGGTGCGAACACATCATGATCTGCGACGAGGACGGCGATGGCCAGGTAAATAACCAAAACGGTGGAGCTGACTGCGATGACAATGACCCCTCTGTTGGCATGTGGTTTCCAGAGCTCTGCGATGGCAAAGACAATGATTGCGACGGCTTAATGGACGAAGGATGCTGTCCTGAAGGCTATCAGTTGGTCGAAGATGCGTGTTTCCCTATCGAACAGGGCACTCCCTGCAATGGCGAATATGATCCGTACGTTGGGGCCGAATGCGAAATCGTCTACTGTCTTCCCTCTGAAGACAGTGAGGTTTGTGAGGAAACCGTACTCCAGGGTTCATGGGTCTGTGGCATTGATGGCTATTTCATCTGCCAGGCAAATCCCAATACCTGTACTGACGACTACTACATGTTCATCTCAGCAAACACACCTTCTGGCATGGCTGCTCCCAGTCCAGAAATGAAACTGGCTGAGCTCTGGATCGTAGCTATGTCTGATGACATGTATGTCGAATCGCTCACCTTCAATGTAGCCTCATTGGTTTCCTATCCTGATAACAACGATGAAACATGGGTTCTGCGAGACAAGGCTACTTCTGAAGTGATCGCCCTGGAAATCGAAGACATCACTGGCAATGAAAATGGCCAGGTGGAATTCATTCTGAATCCACCCGCTTTCATTGCCAAAACCGATGAGTTGGTAGTCGAAGTCTATGCAGACACGACTGAAATGTCCTTCAATGACATGATCCAGCTCTACACGCCAAACCCCTGCGGAGATGACATCTACGCTGGCGCCCTGCTCTTCTAGAACTCCTTCCCTAATACCCAATCAAGCATCTTTGATTGGGTTCCCATCTTTGTTTGTTAAAAATAATAAATAAAGATGGGGTTTCACTGCAAAAGGAGGAAGAATGAACGAAAGGAACAAATATTTAATTTGCCTTTTGTTTTTAAGCTTTCTGATTATCCTAATGCTGACATTTGTCTGCATTGGGGTAAATTTTGCGCAGAAAATACCCCAATATGCAGTCAAAATTGTACTGTCAATGTTCTTATCACTTGTTTGCTTAGGTTGCTTTTATGGAACGCTATATGTAACTTTGCATTTTCATAAAACTCAAAAAATAGAAAAAGCACTCCAAAAAGCTGCCCAAGAACAAGCAAACAGATCAACCATCCATCCAATAGACGACCCAACGAGGTCACAAGTCATTCAATTACCAGCTTACAACACATATGACTGCCAGCTTAGCTGGGATATTGAGATGGAATCTTTAGAGCTAAAAAAACGTGTATCTACTTCAGACATAGATTAAACCAAGAGTCCTAACTGTACACTAACAGTTAGGATTCCAAATTTGTTTGTAAAATATTTATAAATAAATTTGGGAAATGAACATTCGAAATTGATATTTTTGGAGGATAAAATGAAAACGCTTGTCGATTATCTCAACAAGCATTATCCACAAGGCTTTTGTTCAGCCTTAGAGGATGATTTCAGGAAAAAGCACAGTGTCAGAATCAGACGCCAGGATGAACTGTTCCAATTCAAGTACTGGCTATTCGATTCTTCGTTTTCAAACGAAGTAACTGGCCAAAGCAGAGGGCACATTGTAGCTTTTACAAACGGCAAGTGGGTATTTCGCTCGCGACCGTTTGACAAATTTTTCAACCGACACGAAGGTTTCTGCCCGATCAATGCAAAAGGTGAATTCGAACGGCTAATGCCAGAATTTACCTTGATTGAAAAGGCAGATGGCACAATGATCCAGCTCTGGTGGGATCCAGAAAGACAAATCTGGAGGCTTTCCACAACCGGTAGGATCAATGCTGAGGCATTGGATGACTTTCCAGACCTAATCATTGATCAGCTCTTTCTTCGAGTGCTTGGCAGAAAGCTGGAAGATTTGGACAGCATCCTCGACAAGAACAATACGTATCTTTTCGAGCTCTGCGCCAAAGAAAACGCCATTTTGACCAAGTATCCAACTGATCGAGCTTATCTGCTTACCTACAGAAACACACAAAATGGAGACTATGCCACCCTTCAGCAGGTCGCTGATCTGACCACAATTCTCAAGCAAACTGGCTGCAATCTGGGCCAGCTGTTCACAGCAAAACTTTCTGATCTGGGCCTGTCTTCTCTCAATGAACTCGCTGATTTCATTGACCAGCAGTCGAAAAATCCAGAATTCCCAGATCCGCTTGAAGGTTTTGTCATTTGGCATGAGAACATGCCTGTGGCTAAGATGAAAACCGCGCTTTACAAGCAGTTTTTCTCTTTTTCCGGTGGAGACATGACATTTGCCAGAAAAAAAGTTGTCGAAGCGTTCTTTCAAGAACAGCTCGATGATGTCTGGCATGTGCTCAATGAAAGGCTGCTGGAACTGGCTGATTCACTTCCCCAAAAGGTACGGAAAATCGCAGAGCAAATCGAAAGACTTGCCAAAGAGCTATTTTCCAACACCTATCCAGACCGCAAGTCCTATGCTCAGGCAGTATTGGCCTTGCCAATGGACAAGAGGTTCAAAGACATTTTCTTCCGCCATCATGAGCAATTGCAAGCTGACCCCTCAAGAGCCTTTGAGTTTTTGATGGAAAAGCTGCAAAACCATGAGAACTGGAAAAAATTCATGGATCTCTGGCTCACCTAATCACCCAATCAAGCATCTTTGATTGGGTTCCCAGCTTTGTTTAGTATAATTACTGTGCAAAGCTGGGCAAAGTTGACACAATACAAAGGAGACGATATAATGGGAAATTCGTTTGAGGAACTTGAAAAAAAAGTGATGCAAGACCAGGTTGCCAGAACAGCAGCCATTGAAAACCGCCTGCGTCGAAAATTCGGAGAAAAGTTTGAGATTCGTCGCAGACAGCAAGGCCTAAGTATCAAAAAGCTGGCTAAAGCAGCCAAAGTTTCAGAAACTCAGGTCAGACGGGCGCTCCATCGAGAACTCGGCGGCAATCTCCAGCTCAAAACCATTGTCCGAATCGCTGATGTTCTTGGTTTGAATATCTCTATTTCTGCCAGGTAAACATCAAACCCAACCGCACTCATGCAGTTGGGTTCCCAGTTTTGTTTGCTAATAATAGTAAATAAAACCGGGACTTGTTTCTTGACAAACAAATCTTTCCAAAGTAGGAGGAAAAGATGAGAGCTTTTTACACCATTCTTATGTCTTTTTTAATCTGCAACTGCGGTGGCGGAGATTCCACTCCGCCCACATCAGAAGAAACTGATGCTGGCCCGCAGATTTCATGCGGACCCAATACTATTCTGATTGACAATGTCTGCTGGTCAAAGGATGAAGCCTGCGACGGTGAAGACGATGACGGCGACGGAGAGACTGATGAAGGTTGTCCCAATTGGGATGAAATCAACATTACACTCCATTGCGACGAGGGGTTTGCATTTGAAAACGGACAATGCGTTCCACAAGAAGTGTGTGACAGCATTGACAATAACGGAAACGGAAGCATAGATGAAGGCTGTTATATTGGCGGGGCACTTCTCTGCCATTCTGATGATGACTGCGTTGACGCGCCCTGGGGGCCGTTCTGCGTTCCAGAGCTAATACTAGGAGTAAATATTTGTCAGGCATGTCTTCAGGATACGCCAAGCGGGCAACATTCAGTTAATGGTGTCAGCCCTGGCTGCAGCGGCGATCTGCTTGTCTGCGCCTGGGGAGTTCAAGATGTGCCAGTCACAGATATCACGCCTGATGGTTTTGCTGGATTCTACTGGTGCGTCGAGTGTGTCAATAGCACAGATTGCCCAGACAACTACTTGTGCCTTGAGCAAGAATGCATTCCAAATTTCGAGGATGCTGACAGCGACGGCTATCCCAGTGACGTAGACTGCAATGACTCAGATAGTTCTATCCATCCAGATGCTTTAGAAATCTGCGATGGGATTGACAACGACTGCGATAATGCCACTGATGAAGGCTGTCCTGTCCAAAACCACGACCAAGACAATGATGGTTACTCGCCGTTTGACGGCGACTGCGACGATGATGATCCCAATGTCAATCCAGGCGCTATTGACTGGTGCGACCAGCTCAATAACGACTGTGATGACCTAATGAATGAGGATGATCCAAACATTGGACATCCTTGTACGGCAGATCTTTACGATCCAGCCACTGATACGTATTTTATCGTCCAGGGCAGCTATGTTTGCGGCGAAGGCGGCATTGTCTGTGCTCCACCCACGCTCGAAGAGTGTCAGTTGTCTGATGAAATCTGTAATGATATCTTCGACGACAACTGTGACGGTCAGGTGGATGAGGGTTGCGAGCAACTCTCATGTGAGACAGATGATGACTGCGGTGCTGGTGGCGGCTGCGGCTGTGATCCAGACGGCAACTTTGTCTGCTCTGGCCAATCTGGCCTGTGTGTAGACGGAATATGCGAAACCACTCAAAACGTGATGGAATGTGAGCTCGGCTGCAACGAACTCGGCTGTCTTTCTGAATGCACAGAAACACCAACCGGACCAGCTGAGCCAGGCGATGTGGTCAAAGGCACATTTGATGCTCTCTACTTCATCTCCCAGGAGGTTTTCAGATATGTTGTACCCAATGAGACAATGTATCTTTCCTGGCATTATGACAACTCCTGTGTCAAAACCATCACTGATCAGGAACTGGCTGACATGCCTTTGGCAGCAAATGTGTGCATGAGATATGGCACGCATCTGGTCAAAATCCAGTCCATTCCTATTGTCTATGCGGTCAGCACAAACTGCAATATCTACGAAATTGCTGATGAACAATCAGCTCAAGAACTTTTTGGCACAAACTGGCAAGATCGCATCTATGATGTACCTGATTCATTCTGGCCAAACTACACCATCATAGGAATTGATCTGTTCGGCAGTTGGTATCCTGATGGCTTTGTGCTACAGGTTGCTGGAAGCGATGATGTTTACCTGATCTGGAATGAGCAAAAACGACTTTTTGCCTCAGAACAGGCTTTCATTGATAATCGTTTCCAGGAAAGATTCATCACCATGGCAACTCAGGAAACGCTGGACTTTTACCCTGATGGACCAGACATCACAGGCTGCGAGCCTGATTTGGTAGATGATTCTCAGGGCGGAGGAGGCGTTTGCCTCTAACGACAAAACCTGCTAGTTAATTACTGGCAGGTTTTTTATTTTAGAAAACTGATATCCAGGTTTGACAAAACTTAAATAATATGCTATTTTATTATGATATTACTGAAACTAACATTTAATAGGAGTTATCATGTTTTGGATGGCAGAAGGCGACTGGGGAGGCCAGATCTACTTTACTGTAGATCAGGATATGGTAAAAATTTCAAACAAACAACTCGTAGAGCTGGTTCGAGAACTGGACACCTATGCCTGGGATTGCAATGAGGGTCAAGGCTGGGATATCCGTCTGATGGAAATCATAAAAGAAGAATTCGACGGCATTATCCCAGGCGGCATGGGTGGCGGACGATATATTCCTGGTGAACTCTGGGTGCATAAGGCATTTGACCCTATCAAAGAGCATATCCTCCAAGTTCTTCAGGGAAAACTGGACAAACTGTCTGATAAGATCAATATCCCGCCTACTGAACTGGAAAAATGGCAAACCGCAATGAGGCTGCTAGAAGAATAACTTTCAAACCTGCTGAAAAATTTAGCAGGTTTTTTGATTAAATAAAATAAGTATGATAATCTTTTTTAAGTAAGACCTAGGAGGAATCATGGGCGTCTGGATTGTAAAAAGCAGTGATGAAAGTCAAATTTATTTCACTGTTGACGAATCATTAGTAAAAATTTCTGAAGAAAAACTGCTTGAGCTGGCTCAAGACATTGATCAAATGGCAATGCCAACAACACCTGACAAAAACGTAAATCTTTTTAGGATTAAATCTGATAATCCAGCAACTATTGAATGGGTGCTTAATAAAAGTCAGGCTAAGGGCCAATATATTCCAGGACAAATTTGGATTCATCCGGATTTACTGGTTATAAAAAGCAGGATAATAGCGGTCGTTCAGGGCACAAAACGTAAAGTGACGCGACAATTGATTATTCCAAAAAAAGTTAGAGAAATAAAAATTGATTAAAAATAATTCACCTACCAAACACTTTGGTAGGTTTTTTAATTCGAAAAGCTAGGTAGGAAATGCGAGATACGACTTATTTGACAAAATTATCCCATTCTGCTATAATTTCTAATTATCTGTTCTTTCCAATCCAAAACAGAAGGAGCGCAAAACATGCGTAAAATCAGCCTCGCATATATTCTAATTCTTATTTTTTCAGCTTGTGGTGTATCTGGAACAACAAAACCAACTTGTGAATCTGACGCAGGAAATGAATGCGATTGTAATGAAGAAGATGTTTATTCACTTGCACCTGAAACGCAGCAAACTGTGATTTGTAGCGAAAGTACTCATCTTGAGGGCGATGAATGCGTTGCCAATGAGGTCGAAGGACTTGATCAAGATGGTGATGGATTCCCCTATCCTGAAGACTGTGATGACAGACGCATTGATGTTAATCCTGAAGCTGAAGAAATTTGTGATGCCAGAGATAATGATTGTGATGGTGAGATGGATGGTGAAGGCGTGTGTGCCTATGAATGTACGAATACATTTGTAACATATGATCAATCACATTCAGAAAATGAAGTGAATATCAACCTAGCATATACGACTGATTATAGTACTGAATCTTCTGTATTCATAATCATGAGTGGATGTCGTCCTAATTATTTGCGATTTGAACCTCCTTTTATGATTATTGGAGACGCCTACAAAATGAGATTTGATGTATCCGGATTAGAACCTGGGGATGTCATTGAAAGATTCGTAGTCAGACAGATTATTGGTGAAACACCAATTCCGTTATTCTACGATGAAAGTAGTGGAATCGAAGGACGACTTGAACTTCGTACTTTGCATTATGAAAATGACGAGGGAGTACTAGGAGAACAAACCTATTCAACTTATCAAAACAATGACGGAAGTTTTATTTTTGAATATATTCCAATTCCAAATAATTTCTCCCCATACCTTACTTTTTCTCTAGGCCTACGTCACGGATTCGCCGGATCTCTTCAAATCTCATTTGAGGGACTTGAGGATTTCATCGTAACAGGCAAAGATACCATTACCGGACGGCCTTTCCCTCAGCAAGGTGAATATGTAATGGTCTTGTGTCCAGATAGAGACAATGACGGCGAAGATGATCACAGATGCGGTGGAACCGATCCTGATGACAAGTCTCTCTATCCTGACAATCTTTAATTGCCTGCCAAACATTTTGGCAGGTTTTTTTGATATAATAAAAGTAGAGATATACATAAAATTGACAAAACCATACAAATCTGTTAATATTTAAAATTGAAAACGTTAGCTGTTATATGCTGCTTGTTTGGTAATATTACTAAATAATATGGATCTAACAGATCTTTCCAATCATCCATGGGAGACACTAATGCAAAATGTCTACCTCACACTAATTCTGTTTTCTTTTTCAGCGTGCTATGTAAATCCAAATCAATCAACCCGATTGACACAAAGCAATAATTATATTCCAACTCATGGATATAGTGGCTCGTATGAATATTTTGATGAAACAAATCATGAAGATTTTGAAATATTTGTTGGAGAGGATACTATACTATATCCAGATACAAACACTTTGCCTGAAGAAATTGAAGAAACTCAGAAAGATATTTACATGACAGATCGGATAGATCCCTTGATGTGCGGAATTTGCGTACAAGGGCAAACACCAATAGAAGAATCATGTAATGGGCTGGACGATGACTGCGACTGTGAAATCGACGAAAATTGGGCAGATAAACTTGGTACTCCTTGCAGAGGCTATTATCTGGAAGGAGAAATTTTCCTTGACGGATACTGTACTGACTTAGGAGAAATTATTTGTAACTCAATACCTGGCCATGGGTATATGTATCTTCAATGCTCCACTGCTGATCCAACATCAGCTTTCACAACACCTGCTTATTGGGATAAAAAAGACGGATGTGATAATCTTGATGCTGACTGTGATGGAGAGATTGATGAAGATTGCGTGGAATAAAACTAATCTGCCAAACAATTTGGTGGGTTTTTTTTAATTCGAAATGCGAGAGGCAAAAGGTGAAAATTGCATATTTTACTAAATTTAGACAAAAAATACAAAAACAATTTGACAAATCACTATATAAATGCTAAAATTACAATCCATAACTACACTGAAAAAGGCAAAACAGGAGCAGGAAAATGCGAGAACAACGAAACAAAGCAAGTAATGTTATTATTTATGTTGGACTAATCGGAATAATAGTCGAGTTGATTATGCTTCTGGTTGTGATTCGTACACATTACTCTTCAACAGATTTTTCAATAGAAAATCAAAATTTCTTTACAAGGATTTTTTCAACAGAAAACCCAGAAATAAAACGAGAAAAACAGGCTGGCGAATCAACATACAATGGCAGAGACGATGACGGTGACGGCTTCGTTGACGAAGACTATGTCTGTGATCCTTCAAAAGACGTCAAAATGCTTTGCTTTGCCGGCGATGATGAAAAAATTGGAACCATGAGCTGCAATGACAACGGTGTTGGTTTTACCAAATGTGAAACCAACTGCACTATTGGTGATGCTATGAACATACGCATGATGCATAGTTATCCCATGGGATCTCCTCTGTACGTAGAATATGATCATACATACCGCTGCGTCAGGGCAGGCAGACTGGGTGAAGGCAAAACCCAATGGAAAACTGCTCAGCTGAAACAAGTTCCTTTGGAAGAAACGTATAGTCCTGCCGCCCTTATGAGGATGGGATTGTCCAAATCAGATTACAGGAAGCATTATGACAATCCACAAGAAGGACGAGTGGCACTTGCTGAAAATCAGTATCTAGGAGAATGCACTATTAGCGAGACCCGCAACTGCGGCACAAATCTCGGCCAATGCGTCAAAGGCACACAAATTTGCCAAGACAATGGCCGAGGCCAAGGCATCTGGTCAAAATGCGGTGGTGAATTTGTAGGAAGAAGCATCGAGATCTGCCTTGACGGTCTGGACAACGATTGCAACGGCCAAATCGATGAAGGCTGTTAGCAGTTGACAACCTGCCAAACAATTTGGTGGGTTTTTTGATAAAAAAATAACAAACTAAAGTTTGTCAATCCTTATTTAAAAATTAGAACCAGGTCTGACAAACTTTAGTTTGTTACTTGAGCAACCTCAAAAATTCCTTTTCTCCAACTATCTTAACGCCAAGCTCCTTGGCCTTTTTAAATTTAGAGCCAGGACTCTCCCCTGCCACAACCAAATCTGTTGATTTTGAAACTGAGCTTGAAATATCTCCGCCTAAATTTCGTACTGTGACCTTAGCTTCATCACGCGACATTGATTCCAAGCTTCCAGTCAAAACAACTGTCTTACCAGTTAACGCTGACTTTTTCAATCTGGCTGGCGGAACTAATTCCACTCCCCGCGCTTCAAGTTCAAGCAGTTGTTCAACCTCTTCTTTATCATTAAAAAAGTCATAAAGACTCTGAGCAACTTTTTCCCCAACCCCTTCTAACTCCTTTAATTCTTCTAACTTTTTTAACTTAATCTTTTTAATCAATTTTGAAATCTTTTTTTCTGAAAATTGCCTGGCCAATACATTTCCCATTTCCTCTCCAACAAATCTGATTCCCAAAGAAAATAAAAACTTTGCTTCAGATACTTTTTTACTGTCTTCAATTGCTTTGACCAAATTATCAGCTGATTTTTCTGCAAATCGTTCTAAAGGCTGAAGATCGCCAACAGTTAAATCAAAAAAGTCAGCAGACTTGCTTATCAAACCTTCATTCATTAATTGCTCAATAATTTTTGGGCCAAGCCCTTCAATGTCAAATCCTTTTCTGGACACAAAATGAACCAAACTTTCAAATTCTTTGGCAAAACATTTTTCATTTGTACAATATGTTGCTGCTTCTCCTTTTCTTCTCTCAACTTTTGCATTGCAAATCGGACATTTGGCTGGCATTTGAAACTTTTTTTCTTTTCCAGTTCTCATTTTTGGCAGCACATCCACAACTTCAGGAATAACATCACCAGCTTTTATAACAATGGCTGTATCGCCAATTCGAATATCTTTTTCTTTAATAAAATCTTCATTATGCAAAGTAGCCCGGCTGACTGTTGATCCTGCCAGTTTAACTGGCCGCAAATGAGCAACTGGAGTTAAAGCGCCAGTTCTGCCAACTTGAATATCAATATTTTCAACCATTGTTGTCGCTTCCTCTGCTGGAAATTTATAGGCAATGGCCCAGCGAGCAAGCTTGGCAGTTCGTCCTAATTTTTCCTGATAAGCAATTAAATTTACTTTAGCCACAATACCATCAATTTCATATGGCAATTTTTCCCGCAATTGATGAATTTTTTCAGCGTATTTAATGACAGCTTTTATATTTTTGCAAAAAGTATAGTGCGGCTCAACCTTAAAACCTAATTTTTTCAAATAGTCCATTGTTTCTTTTTGAGTTTTTCTTTTTGGCCCTTGAACAACAGCATACATGAACACATCAAGTTCACGTTCAGCTGCCACTTTTGGATCGAGCTGGCGCACTGATCCTGCTGCTGCATTTCGAGGATTGGCAAAAGGCTTGTCCAGCTTTTTATTCAACTTTTCAAAAACTTTAATTGGCATAAAAACTTCGCCGCCGACTTCAATGTCAACCGGTTCTTTTAATTTTAATGGCAGGCTTTTTATGGTTCTAACTGTATGAGTAACATCTTCGCCAAATGTTGCATCGCCCCGGGTAACACCTTTATCCAAAACACCTTTTTTGTAAAGAAAAGACATGTTTAAGCCATCAATTTTAGTTTCGCAAGTGTATTCTAAATCTTTACTTTCAGGCATTTTCAAAAATCTTTTTACTCTTTTATCAAATTCTTCCAGATCTTCAAAAGAAAAAACATCATCAAATGAATATTTTTTTACTGCATGCTTAACTTTTTTGAATTTTTCCAATGCTTTGCCGCCAACTCGTTGAGTGGGTGAGTCAGTGGTAATAAATTCCGGAAACTGTTTTTCGAGTTTTTCAAGCTCATCTTTTAATGAATCGCGAACTGCGTCAGAGACAATTGGCCGATCCAAAACATAATACGCATAGTCAATGCCGCGCATTTGTTTTTTTATTGCTTCAATTCGTTGTTTAGCTTGTTTTTTATCCATAATATTTGGCCTGGACACCTGCCTTCGCAGGTGAGACACAATACGGACACGGTCATTCCTGCGCAGGCAGGAATCCAGACTTTAATACTGATCCACAACCTCCTGTAACTCTATTTTACCATTTCTCTGTGTAAACCTAAACTCAATTGCCCTGCCAGTTTTTATATCTGAAATTAAAACTGTTGGATGAATGTCATCAAAACACCACCCGTTTGAATCACAAAATTCAATATTTTCCTGATAGGGGATATAGTATACAATCCGTTTCTGATTCAGTCTCACCTTCTCATTCAATATATATTGATCAATTGCATTATCATCAAAAATTTTATTTTCATTTTTATCAGCAAATAAAATTGCTTTATCAAAATCAAAAAAGACTCCATAAGATACTGGCTTTGGTCTGGCCTTTTCAGATTCTAAAGCCTTTTCCCCTGCCTGATTTATTAATTTTAAAATCTCTTTTGCTTCAGCCTCAACCAATTCAAATTCATTTTTTCTTTTTTCATTAAAAAAAATCAGAACTCCTATCAAAATTAAGATTGTTATAATTAAGAATATTTGAAATTTATTTTTCTTCATGTAATATTTTTTTCTTTCTTCTATACAAAACTATTGAATAAATTATTCCAAATATTAGATAAATAAAATTTCCAATAACTAAAAGTATTATGTCTCCTACTCCTTCTCCAGAAAGCTCTTTTATTAATGACCCAAGAATGAACAACAAAAGTGTGAATGCTGTAAACACGGCGATGGATATTAAAGGCAAAAAAAATAAAAATTTACTAGACCTTTTAGAAAAAAACAGCATTTTCCCAATCATTATTACCACAGCAAATGGAAAAACAAAATAAAAACTCCCTACGAATGCATTTATTATTATATCTCGTTCGTTTGGCTGTGATAAATATAATAAAATTGCAACAATCAGTACAATAATCATTCCTTTACCCAATGTCTTCAAAGGATTATATTTTATTTGCTTTTCTTCCATATAAACTATATTTGAAAAAAGGCAGTAAAATTTCAGTTACTGCCAATATTCAATGTAATATAGCACATTTTTTACAAAAAATCAACCATTTTCACTAAGTGATATGCATATGCATACTCATTATCATACCAGGCTAGAATTTTGACTAGATCTCCATCAACCACTTTGGTAAATGGCAAATCAACAATTGCTGAATATTTTGTTCCAACAATATCAGAAGAAACCAATAGTTCACTTGAAACTCCTAAAATCTCTTTATATCTAAATGTTTTTGAAGCATCAATAAATGCTTTATTAACCTGCTCAACTGTTGCTTTCTTTTTCAAAACTAATGTAAAATCTGACAATGAACCGCAGGGCACTGGGACTCGAATTGAAATACCATCGAATTTATTTTCTAAACTTGGTAAAGTCTTTGTAGTAGCAATTGCAGCACCAGTTGTTGTTGGAAAAATATTTTCAGCAGCTGCTCTGCCCCGCCTTGGATCTTTTGGACTTGGACCGTCAACTAATCTTTGAGTAGCTGTATAAGCATGAATTGTGGTCATCAAAGCTTTTTTAATGCCAAATTTTGATTCTATTACTGCCATTACAGGTGAAACACAGTTTGTAGTGCATGAGGCATTTGATAAAACAACATCTTTTTTTGTAATTTTATCTTCATTAGCGCCGGCAACAAAAGTATTTAAATCTTCAGACTTTGTGGGTGCAGAAATAATTACTCGCTTTGCTCCAGCCTTAATATGCTTGGTCGCTCCTTCTTTATCTGTAAAAAAACCCGTACATTCTAAAACTACATCAATGCCCAGTTTTTTCCACGGCAATTTCGCTGGATTCTTTTCAGCAAAGGCTTGAACCTTTGCGTTGCCCACCTGCAAATACCCTTTACCAGAGACAACCTGCTTGTCATATCGACCATAAACTGTGTCATATCTTAAAAGATATGCAAGATTTTCAGGATCAACCAAATCATTGATGGCAACCACTTTTATATTTTTATTTTCTAAGGCAGATTTAAATGCTGCCCGGCCGATCCGGCCAAAGCCATTGATGGCGATTTTTGTTGGCATATTGAATAGTTAAATTAGTTAAAAAAGTTATAGAAATGAAAAAAATTATGACGTTACGACGTTATAAAATTCTAAATAAGAAATTAATAAATGAATCTCATAACAAATCAGGCAGCCGCTTCTCTTTCCTGGCTGACTTTTTTCAATTTCAAAATCATTTTCCGAGCCAAATCTTCAGCTTCATCAATCATTTCTTTTGTAACATTTTTTACTCCAAACCATTTTTTTTCAGCTTCAGCAATTTGCTTTTCAGTTTCAGAATCATCATCAAAATACATCATATTTGCAATGCGTATCCAATTGAACACTACTGAACCCCATGTTCTTCTGTATTTATTAAATCTTTTCTTATCCAAAACTTCCTTACTGGAATAATCTTTTTCAATTGTGCCAACCACTTTTTTAATTCTCATTTCAGGTTTTTCTTCCCACATGCTCATTGCTTTTTCTAATTCATAAATATAATACTCTGGAGTATCCTCTTCAATTTGCTGTGGAGGAAATTCCATTTTTTTCGCAGCTTCTACCATATTTTTTTAATTTAATTCGTAAATTTATCCCAAACATTTACAAAAACATCTTTGAATTTGAAAATGTCCCTTCCTGTTATAATTATAATCAATAGAATCAATAAAGCAAAGCCAATTGTATGAATCAGATTTTCAACTCTCTGCTTAATTGGCTTGCCGCGCAGCTTTTCAATGATTAAAAACAATACTCTGCCTCCGTCCAAAGCAGGGATTGGCAAAAAGTTAATAATCATTAAATTAATGGATAAAAGAGCTGCAAACTGAATTAAATAGGTTATACCCATTCTGGTAAACTGACCAGTCAAAACAGCAATACCCACTGGACCAGCCACATCCAAACCTGCTTTTCCAGTGGTTACCAAATTCTTTACAATAACTGCCAAACCCTTAACAATCTGGCCGGTCATTAATACACCACTCTTTGCGCCAAGCCAAATAGACTTATACCATGGATAAGAAACAACTGCTGTTTTTACCACACTCACACCAATGCCTGCGCTTTCTAAATCTTCATAATAAATTGGTGTAATAGCAAATTCTTTTTCTTCATCCAATCTTTTTATTTTTAAATTCAATTCTTCATCTTCTTTATCCTTTAACGAATCTCTTAAAATATCAATTGAATCAATCTTTGTATCATTGACTTGCAGAATTGAATCTCCTGCCTTTAAGCCTATTTCCATTGCTGGTGAATCTGCCAAAACTTCATAAACCTGTATCTGCGGATTTTTTAATTGGCCATTATCAATATCTGTTTCCACAATTTGAGGTGCACCTATCATAAAGCCAATTGAAAGCAGCACGCAGGCCAAAACAAAATTCATAAATACACCCGCTGAGACAATTACAATTCTTTTCCAGATTTTTTGATAGGAAAAACTATCCTTATCCTCTCGGTTCTCGCCGTCTTCACCCTTAATCTTCACAAATCCTCCCAGCGGCAGCCAGTTGATTGAATAAGTGATCCCTGTCTTTTTACTTTTGATTCCAGTTGCTTTTGGCGGAAAGCCAATACCAAACTCTTCAACTTTTACTTTAAATTTTCGAGCAGTATAATAATGGCCCAATTCATGAACTAAAACCAATACTGATAAGATTATGATAAAAACGATTAAAGTTAACATATTTTATAAAATTTCTAATTATTAATTTCTAATGAAATCCTAATGACTAATGTTCCATGTCTAATGATCATAATAAAAGTCTTTCATATCTAAAAATATCTTCTTTTTTATAAAATTTTGAAAAGTATTTACTTATTACAAATGCCACAAAACTGGCAAGCACATTTAGCTGCATGCCTAAGATTAAAAATAAAATTTTTAGTCGTTTACACATAAGAATTGATACTGATAGTTGATTGCTACATGTTACATGCTACAGGATACAGGATCTAGGATTCAGGATCCAGGATATTCGGGGCATTCGGGTTGAAATTCGGGACATTCGGATTATTCTAAATTCTGGCCGACGATCGAACGCCCTTATTGGCATTGTGACCGCCCGGAGAGTCCCAACCCAGGCCCATCCGTCCAGTGCCCAGATTCCAAAACGAAAGACAAACGCCGCCCGAGGTCTTTAAATATCCGCCCAAATTCAAATTTACTTTGCCACTTCCTTCAAAATCATCAATTACCTTATTATTCCTCTGCAAATAATGCATAAAATAAGTTAATTCCCCCTCCGGCGTCATGCCGCTCTCGCCCTTATATTGCTCTTCTTTTTGCATTTTTTCCAAATACTCATTCGGACTTTCATTCGCTTCCAATTGCTTTCTGTTGCCAATTGTCTTTCCCTTTCCTTCTGCAGGTAAATCTGGCATATCTTCTATAAACATTATGTCCCAACCGTCTGTCTCTTTTAAAATCTCCTTCTTTGTTTTCCCTCCATGATTTTCCTGATCATACTTTTCCGGAAAATAAACTAAATCTCCGCTGATGTCCGCGTTTCCTTCCTTATAGTCCCCATTCATATAAACTGGATTATCATCATCTATTCCTATATAATTTCCGTTTGTCCCTTTCAAATTCCCTTCCTCATACTTTTTTAATATTAATTCCTTTGCTTTCTCAATCATATCGCTTAATTTCATCCCAAACGGCACTATTAAAAACTGCGTAAAACCCTGTTCTTTCTTTTTTTCAAGCAATTCTTTTTTTGCTTCAACTTTTTTTAAAATATCATCATAGGATGGAATTGGTCTGAGCTGGTCTTTGATATCAACAAATCCCATTTCTCCACTTGGCAATTCTTTAATCAAGCCGTTCTGTTTTAAAGTTTCAATCTGATCTTCATATTGTTCTTTTAATTCAAAGATCTTTTCACCTTCTTTTTTTCCTTTTATCTTCAATAACTCGTTTTTATAGTCTGAATAAAATCCCAATGCCTTTTCCAAATCCCCGGCCTTTTCCGCTGCCACTGCCTTATCCATGATCTCACCGAGAAATTCCTTTTCTTCAACCGTTAGCGGCACACGCTTAACTTCACTCCGCCGCGGGCGGGCCATTTGGAGTTGGGATTCTAATGATTTTGGTTTTTCTGGCATACTGTAATGAGTAAAGGGTAATTTGTAATTCGTAATTAGTAATTGGGCTTCAGGATTAAGCCCTAACAGCTGTTCGAGCTGAGTATTTATTATAATCCACATTGCGACTATGCCGAACGATCGAATCAATATACATTGTCTCATGATCTCTATCCCATCCAGAAAAACATATGGTTCCATTGTTTTTAAAATATCCACCTAAATTCCAATTTACTTTACCGCTTCCCTGATAATCGTCAATTACCTTATTGTTTTTCTGTAAATAATACATGAAATAAGTTAATTCAGCTTCAGGTGTCATACCATACTCTCCTTTATACTGCTCTTCATTTTGTAAATCATACAAATATACATATGGTTTCATACCTGGGCTAATCTGTGTTCTGCCTCCCTTTTCTCTTCCCTTAAATGGTAAATCTGGCATATCCTCTAAAAACAAGATATCCCAACCGCCTTCTTCTGCTAAAATATCTTGTTTAGTTTTACCACCATGATCATGTGGATCAAACTTTTCTGGATAATAGACCAAATCACCAGTTAGATCTGCGCTTTTAAAATCTTTTTCAATACGAATCGGCAATGTTGTATTTAACTCCAGCGAATCTCCATTTGTTCCATTTAATTTCCCGTGTTCATACTTTTCTAATATTAACTTTTTAATTCGGTTTTTAATGTCCGCTATTCTCATACCAAATGGAACTAAAAGAAGTTGGGTGAATCCTTGTTCTCGCTTTCTGTCAAGCAACTCTTTCTTCGCTTTAACTCGCTCTAAAATTTCTTCATACGTTGGAATTGGTCTTGGCGTACCAGTGATATCAATAAATCCTATTTCTCCGCTTGGTAATTTTTCAATCAGTCCATTCTTTTTTAAAATTTCAATTTGCTCTTTATATTGCTCTTTCAATTCAAAATTCTTTTCAATCTCTTTTTTTCGTTCTTTTACTTCTTTTATTTTAAGCAACTCATTTTTATAATCTGTATAATAATTTATTGCTTCCAGTAATTTTCCTGCTTTTTCCGCAGCCACAGCCTTATCCATAATCTCACCTAAGAATTTCTTTTCTTCTGGGGTTAGCGGAACACGCTTAATCTCAGCCCGTTTTGGGCGGGCCATTTGGAGTTGGGATTCTAATGATTTTGGTTTTTCTGGCATAAAATAGTAAATTTACTGCTGTCTCACTTGTCATCTCGAGCCCCTCGACTACGCTCGGGGCAGGCTCCGTCGAGAGATCTTTCATTTAGTTTTGTATAACCCAAAGCAGCGGTTATGATTCGTAATTATTTGTAATAAGATATTACTTAATTTCCAAATCAGTTTTACCTATTTGTAATTTCTTTCCGAGAAATCTCACAGCCATTTTCTCAAAATTCTCAGTCAAATCTGTGACTAAATATTTTCTTTTTTTATTTTTACCTAATTTTGATTCAATATCTTCATGCCTTTTTAAATAATCCTTCAAAGACTGTGCCACAATTTTCGCAGGATTTGGCACTTCAACCTGCTTGCCCATCACTTGCCTGATCTGTTTAATTAATAATGGATAATGCGTACAGCCTAAAATCAGACTTTGCACTTGTTTTTGTTTTAATGGCCGCAAATAATTTCGCAGGATCTTCATTGTTTCCGGCCGGTTTATATAATCCTCTTCAATTAAACAAACCAAAAGGGGAGTGGCTTGTGCAAAAATCTGAGCCTTTGAACCTAACTTTTCCAATTCTTTTTTATAAACCTCAGAACTTATGGTTCCCCTGGTTCCAATAACGCCAATCTTATCATAGGGTTTGTCAGCAAAAAATTCTGCCACTGGCCTGATCACTCCTAAAATCCTTTTATCAGAATTTTTTGCTGACAAATATTCTTGCTGCAACCTTCTCAAAGCTAATCCACTGGCAGTATTGCATGCAATAATTATTAATTCACAACCCTGGTCAAATAAATAATCGCATGCCTGTTTGGAAAAGTCATAGACTAAATCTTTTGACCTATTTCCATAAGGCACGCGCGCAGTATCTCCTAAATAAATATAATCGTATTCTGGAAGTTCACGGATGAATTCTTTTAATACGGTTAAACCTCCTAGACCAGAATCGAAGACGCCAATCATAAAAAATTAAAAAGGAAAAAATAAAAAGGAAAAATTTTGGTGTCCTTTCACTTCGTTCAGGACTCTTTTTTTCATTGTCGTTTTTCACTTTTCATTTTTACTTTTTCATTTGATTAAATTAGATATCTCCTCCGTCTTCTCCCTCATCATCTCCTCAGTCTTTGCCTCTAAATTCAGCCTGATCACCGGGTCAGTATTTGATTTCCTGACATTAAACCACCAATCATCAAATTCAATCCGAATACCATCAAGCTCAGACACATCTTTTGCTCCTTGTGAATATTTTTCTTTTAATATATTCAAAACTGCATCTTTATTCTCTACTTCAAAATTTATTTCACCTGAACGGAAATATTTATCAACTTCCCCCACAATTTCTGATAATTTCCTTCCATTTTCTGATAATATTTCAAGCATTAGAAGCATTGATAAATCTGCTGATTCTATGTTATAAAAATCTTTATAATAAAAATGACTGGACAACTCTCCAGCAAAAGCAGCTCCCTCATCTGCCATTTCTTTAATAATTAATGTTCTGCCAACCTTAAACATTATTGGAAAGCCTTTGGCTTTTTCAATCTGCTCTTTTACTGCCCAGCTTGAGCGCAAATCATAAATAACCTTCTCCCTCGGATGATCTTTTAAAATTTCAACAGCTAAAATTGCAGTAATAATGTCTCCTAACACAACATTGCCCTTTTCATCAACAAATCCAATCCGGTCAGCATCACCGTCAAACGCCACTCCTAAATCTGCTCCAGTTTCTAAAACTTTTGCCTGAAGAGCTTTCAAAGTTTCAGTCTTAAGCGGATTTGCTTCATGATTTGGATAATTGCCATCCAGTTCTTTATATAAATATTCAACTTCACATGGTAATTTTTCAAACACCTGCTCGATTAATAAGCCTCCGATTGCATTGGCTGTATCAACCACCACTTTTAATGGCTTGATCTTCTCTACCTCAACCAATGAAAATATTTTTTCCAAATATTCTTTTTTATAATCTTTTGTTTCTACAGCACCCTTTTTTGCTTCAGCAAAGTTTCCTTCAACCATTATATCCCTCACTTTTGACAAACCAAATTCCAAACCTACTGGCATGCCTTCCCTATCCAAAAATTTAAATCCATTCCATTCCTTTGGATTATGAGAAGCAGTGATCATGATTCCTAATTCTGCATAATCATCGAAAATTACAGAAAAATTAAAAAGCGGCGTTGATGCCAAGCCAATATCAATAACCTGCACTCCGCTGTCAACCAATCCATTTATTACCGCTTCTTTTATTTCCGGACTTGATAGCCGGTTATCATAACCTACAATTACTTTTTCCGGCTGATAAAATTGTACTGCTGCTCTGGCTAAATTATAAGCAAAGTCTTTATTTATCTGTTCAGGGTAAATTCCTCTGATGTCATAGGCTTTAAATATTGTTAAGTCAAACATATTTTTAAATTAAAATTAGTGCTATCTTCACAACTATATCTAATTTTACAATAAATATTTTTTTTATACAAGAAAAAAAGAGCTTAATTTCAGCTCTTTCTACCCCCAAACTTCTGAAATCATATGAAAATTTACTGATATTTATTCAATGCTTCTCTGGTGCCAGGCCCAACAAATCCTGCCATATCGATTCCATGAGCTGCCTGAAATTCTTTTACAGCCTGCTCTGTTGTAGAGCCAAATTGCCCTGAAGCGATTACGTCTTCAGGAAAATACCCTAGACATTGAAGTAATATTTGCAATTCTTTTATTTCACTGCTATTCATTCCAATACTTAAAAATGATTTGAATTCTATATTTGATGCGCAACTCTGATCCTTTGGAACTGAAGCTGATTCGTTACTATCAAGTATAGGATTTTGAACAATTAAATTAACCCCCACTCTGGCTTCAGTCCCTGTAAAAGCCAAACCCTTATCAATATCTATTGTTTCCGCAGCTAATATTTCTTCATTTACAATATAATCTAAAGAGGATTCAATATCCTTGCCTATTTTGTAATTTATAAAAAATGCATCAGGCACATCATCAACATAAGACGCCCAATTTTCTCCATACAAAGCCACTGCTATTTCTTCAGTTGACAACCATCTCAAAGTGCCATTTGCGCTTACAGCATACACTTTTGGAATTGAAATAATTTTTACTAATCTAATTCCGGGACGATACGTTACATTATCACTTATTGGAATGGATGCAAGATTGTTTGAGCTAATAATCTGAATATTATCAAAATTTTCATACCATGTTTCATATACCAACGAATTTGGAAAAACATGTCTTTTGCAATCCTTGCCATAATAATACACAGCCGAATTATTTGGAGATTTTATTAAACTATTTGGATTAAGCCCATCTATTTTATATCCAATAACTTTTTTAATTGTCATATCGGCAATACCGCCGCCAATCCGATTTAAATACAATTCAAAATCATTACAAATATTATTGTCTAAATCAACTTGTATGCGATCTGATACTTTGAGTATATAATCCTGCCCATTTGGCAAAGTGACTTTTATTGAATCATCATTTATCATTTTTATATTAATTTTTTGTGTTCCAAATATATCAAAAAGAGCTGTACTGCCTGTATCCGCAAGTATATTTACTCCCAGCATGCCGATGTCACCAATATTTATGCCAGAAAAATCAACGATGGAAAAAGTATCAATACCACTTCCAATACTTGATGTTAATGATGATGATGGAGCAGATGAACCTCCTCCACCGCCGCCGCCACCACCACCGCCGCCAGCGTCAGTGGTATAAGATATTATATTTGCGTCTTCCTCATTGCCCCAGTCATCAACAGCCCATATTTTTGCATAATACTGAGTGCCTGCAGCCAAATTTGTTATAACCGTAGAAAATGCACTCATATTTTGCAGATTTGCATCATTGTCATTATCCCATTCAAATGCGCCTGCTGATCTGTTTTGTACAGCAGCTTGCGCTGTCCCATACCAAAGTTCATAATGATTAAAATTTGTTTCTGTAGTTGTGGCTATCCAATTATAATTAATGCTATTTGAAGTAGATGATACGGCAAATAAAGAAGCTAAACCACTTGGAACTACATTATCTATTGAGAATGAAGAAGAATCAGTGTATGAACCTGCGCTAATTCCATCATATGCTCTCACCCGCACCTGAATAGTTGAAGATTCTATCCCGTCTAAACTGCCATTTTCATTTAAAGCTGATTTTGTGTCCCATACAACTGTAACTGTTATTGGCCCAGTATCAGTGTCTATTGGATCGCCTGTTCCGATTTGATATGTATTTCCATTGATTAAATCAACCGTTCCAGAATCGACTAATGCACTATCTAAACATGGATCATACCAATTTGCGCCATTATCGTCAGAATATTCCACCATTAGTCTGGTTGGTTCATTGTCAGCATCAGAAACATCTGTTTCAAAAGAAACAAAACCACTGCCATCAGTTGCTTGCATGATTGATGCAGGAGTAGTGGTTACTGGTGAATTATTGTTTGCATATTTATATTTAACACGAATATTATCTAAATTTGGCGTAACTGATCCATCACTTCCTAAAAATGACCTAAATAATAACTGACTGTTCGTTGTTGGGAAATCTAAAATACTATTATTTATTTCAATTGCAGAATTATATAAATTCATAGCTAAAATAATATCATCGGCTGTTCTTATGGAATTACTTATACGCAATTCATCTATTGTCCCCTCAAAAAATCCATCATCCACTTCTTTTCCTATATATAACGGGTATAAATTCCCTAAAATATCATTAAAACTATCTGTTGTTATCAACTCACCGTCAATGAAAAAAGACAGTGAATCTGCTGAATCATCTGCAACAATGGCAATATATTTCCATTGTCCATCAGCAACATTAATACCGCTGTTTATCCAAGATGTGCCATCATAAAATCGTAAATTATTTGAGGCAATATCAACTGCCCAAGCGTCACCGCCTAATTCACCCGAATATTTTTTTAAAATAAAACCATCAGAATCTAATGTTTTTAACCAAAATTCAATTGAAAAATCAGTTGATTCTAAATTTAATTCTGCTAAGTATGGTGCTTCTAAATAATCATCTATCCCATCAAGATATATAGCATTACCAAATACACCAATTACATCCTGAGATGCTCCATAATTCGTAGCATCATTGTTATAAGAAGAATTATCAATGATATCTCCAGAATCATTTGAAAAATGATATGAAAGAATTGTATCAGCACTACTGGTTTGGCCGTTATTGATGTCCATCCAGCTGCTGCCATCATTCCAATACCAGGTTGTACCATTATCAAATGAAAGTTGATAATATAATTCTGATCCAGCAGGTTTTATTGCTGTTTCCTCAAAAGTCTGCCATTCGATAACACCAGGCACCTGCAATGAATTACTCGGATAAATAAATGGTTTAATCTCAGAATATGTGCCAAATGCGCTTACTGATAAATCTGAAAATTGCGGTGAAGTGCTTAAATTATTTTTATCTAAATAAATTTTATATTGAAAGTATTGATTATTAGATACATTTGTTAAATTTAATGAGGGAGAAGAAGGTCCGATCACTAAATCATTATAATATGTGCTGGCAGTACCATCTGGTCCAATAAAAATTTCTGTATCACAAGAGGCGTCATTACAAGACCTAACTTGCGCTTGAATAATAGTTGTATCCGCCACGTTTACAATAAATTCGCCTATCTGGCCAATACGATTGCCTCCACCCACATTAGTATTATTGAAATGCAGTCTGGCTGAAACAATATTTGATTGAGTATCAAATGTATGAGTTACCAAAGTGTCATAGTCAGATAATGCAAATCCTGTCACAATTGAATCTCCAGAAACCGAACCCTGATCAGTTGTCAAATTATCAAGACTTGATAAAGTTAACCATTTTGAATCATTTACTGAATCGGTTACAACTGCGCTGTCATTTGTTGAGACTTGAATCCTATAGCTTTTTGGCAAATATTGCGCACCCCAGCCACCCTGAGTTGAATCACCGCCAAAGTATATTTTTATTTCACCAATATCCTTTGCAGAGGCTAAATCAACCATTAAACGAGAATCAGTAACATTATCATTTCCCCAACCGTTCTGTGTGGCATCATAAAGGCCATCATTGACCAATGTGGCAGCATTTCCAGCATTTGAATCGGACGCGGTGGCAACCCCTCCTGCAGACTGAAGAGCTTCGTTTAATGTCTGGCCTGTTAAAATCTGATCCCACGAAATTGAATCCCATGCTACTTGCGATCCGGCATCTTTTATCTCAGAAGTGTAATTACCACTTGTAATTGAAGAGTAATCAGCTTGAACATCTGAACTGGCTAAAGCAACATTATAAATTTTTAATTCTTCAATTATTCCATCCATCGTGATATTTGTACTGCCGTCAATTATGTCCACTTCAGTAGTTGTTCCGCCGATTCTCCATCCATTCCCAGGATTTGGAATACTGGCAATTGCTGTTATCTTTGTCGCTACCTGATTGCCATTAACATACAAACTTAATTCACCGGTGCCACCGTCCCAAACTCCGGCCAGATGATACCATTCGTCAATATTTAAATTTGACACTGGGTATGTAATGACATCAGATGTACCGGCAGCGCTTCTAATTATGTGAGTAATATCGCCGGAATCGTCATTTAAATATAATCCATAACCATAAGTAGTTCCTCCTTCAATAAAAATAACTTGTCTATTATTATTATTGTTTCTTTTTACCCACGCTTCAATAGTATGAGCAGTATGAGCATCAAGCATACCATCACCTTCACCTGTTGTTGCCAATACTATGCTATCAGAACCATTAAATTCCAATGCGGCTGTTCCAAATTGCCCAGATGTCCAAGTAGTATTTGACGCTATGCCATTATATAATGAAGTTTCTTCAGATATCGCATCACCTGTAGCTTCATTAAAATGATACAATGCTTCGGTATTTGCATTTACAACCAATTCATTACCCACTGACAATTCAATATGATCTGTATTATAAGTTGTCTGAAGAAAAGTTCCTGTAAAGTCTACCTGATCTGAATCAGTAAATGACCCTCCCGATTGAAGAAGCCTTGCATTACTGACCGTTACCTCAATAAGACTTGTATCATATGTATATTCAGCAGGTGTTAAAAAGTGCCAATCTTTTACATCAACTTGCGTATTTAATTCTGAAACATAAGTGATCTTAACATTATCGAGCTTAACTTGACCTGAGCCATCGCTTACTAAAAATGCTTTAAATAATAATTGATTATTATCTGTTGGAAATGTATTTAAATTATTATTTATTTCTGTGGCCGTATTATACGAAGAAATCGAAGTTCGTAATTCACTGACTGAACGAGATTTGTCTGAAATTTTCACTTCATCAATTTTTCCAGTAAACCTATCGCCAGCTCCAATATTTTTTGCTCCCATTAACATTTGTACATCAGTAGCCTCAGTCACTGTTACCAGATTATATGAATCATCTCTGCCGACTTCGACACCATTACGATAGGCAACAATTGAATTACCATCTTTAACAATTGCCACATGCTGCCATGTGTTTAACTGAATAACCGCATTACTTAAATACTCACCTTGCGATGTCCAAAAACTAATTTGTCCTGTATTTTTTATCCCAAACCACCAATATGTATTAATTGAATTATTCCATTTTGTTGAAATGGCGCTATATGTACCAGCATAGCTTGTCGGGTATATCCAGGCTTCCCAGGTCGCATCTGCTTCACCATTTAAAATGGTATCTGTTCCAAAATTCACATAATCATCAATACCATCAAAACTATAAGCATTATCATATTGCCCTGATACGCCGGTTGTAACTCCCTGATTTGTCCCATTATATCCATTTCCACTTGAGTCAATAACAGCGCCACTGGTTTCATCAAGATGCCATAATGCCTTTGTATTACTGTCAGGTGTAGCTCCATGTGAAATACTGGTCCAATTTGATCCGTCATAATATTGCCAGGTTGCGCCATCATCATCAGATAATTGGTAATAAATCTCAGCATTTCCAGTTTTTGTTGCTGTTTCAACAAAAGTATCCCAAGCATTTACTTCCGGAGCAGAAAAATTATTCATCGGCACTACTGTCGGGCTTTCGTCATTATAAATAGTTGAAGCAATATTTACAGAATTTATTTTTGGAGTTGAAAAATCAGGATCCATTGATGACAAGTATAATTTGTATTGAAAATATTGATCACTTGAAGCATTGATTGATTCACCGGAAGCAGTTGTATAATATGTTGATGACGAACCATCAGGTCCTATAAAAGTTTCAGTATCACATAAAGCATCATTGCAAGAGCGAGTTTGGAATTGCGCATTTCCTATTGTTTGAGTTTGTTCAGAACCAAAAGCTGCAGTTGGTTCTGGATTCGTCCATTTGCGCACACGAGCATTATCAAATTCATGTGTACCGGAATAAAATGACCAAGACGGTTTCAAATCACTTTCTGTAGAATATGTGGAAGTATAATTTGTAGTCCATGTATCCCCGCTATCAGTGCTTTGTTCATAATAGGCACCGCCACTGGCTCTCATTCTAACTCGTACATCATAATCAGTATTAACAGTCCATGAACCTGTAACTCCAGGACGGCTGGTACCATCCTCATATACTGATGCATTAACAGTGGAAGCAGCGCCAGAACCTGGATTATAAAATGCATATACTTGATTAGGATAGCTTGAGCCTGTGCCGCTATCATGCCAGCCAACCATAATTGCGTCATAACTTGCATTATTCGCAGTCCATTCATAATCGTATTCAAATGAAATGTCGCTTCTTGAAAATGTTGCATTTGAAATAACACTTTTATTCCAAGATCCATTTGTTGTACGGATAAAATTTAATACTCCGCCTGCTTCAATAATTTCATTTTCCGGTATATCCGTTTCAGTCCATTTTGCAATATCGATTACTCCGTCATTAAAATCATCAAATAATAAAAACGTATTATATCCATTAGAAGAAGATACTGCTGAATCATTATCATAATACACATAAATAGTATGAAGAGAAGATGCAGAGATGGACGGAACTTCAACCCAAACCACAGCATTTGTTGATGCAGTAGATTCTTGAATCCAATAGTCAAGTTCTGTCGTGCCATCAAAATCAGTAAACCTCAAATCACTAAAATCTGAATTCATATCTGCATCATATATTATTTCAATTCTTACTTGATGATCAGATAATGAACTGCCATTTAATGTATTGTCAATTGTTATTGGTTTTCTTTTTTCCCATGAGTAGCTAAACCAGTTCGTTGATAACAAATCATCAGACCACGAAATTTCATTCCAAGGAACTATTTGACCGGCATTAAATATATCAGAAGAATATTCTCCTGGTGACTTATAACCACCCTGAGCATGATCGCTGATGGTTGTTTGATCTAAAACGGTATTCCAAATTGCTATTTCGTCCATATAGGCATCAAGGAATGTTACTCCAGTATATCTAGTACCGACCCTTACATTTGCACCCAAATCAGGATTAAATCCTGAACCCGTATCAATTAAAGTTCCATCGAGGTATATTTTTGTCTCAGTAACGCTGGCAGTTAAAGCCACATGATACCAAGTATCATTAGACAATTGTGATGAGGGGATCTCTACCAATGAATTAAAACAAATATTTCCATTTGTGTCTGGACAATTAGCGCCTGAAGTATAATCCTGTAGAAACCACCAATTTCCGCCGCTTCTGCCATCCAATAAATATTCCGCTCCTCCATTTATATTTGATTTATTAAACCAAAATTCTAAAGTCATCTCGCTTGGATTACCCAAATCATCTGTAATTTCCAAATAATCATCTATACCATCAAATTTTATGCCATTATTAAATTTTCCAATAACACCCTGGTCGGCGCCGTATCGATCCGCATCATACCCATGCCCAGAATCATCAATTGCATCTCCGCTGGCTTCGTTTAGATGATATAAAACTAATGTGTCTGTAGTAGCTACAATTTCATTCGGGCCTAATTCCAGATGATCAGTGTTAAAAATAATATCTTCATAAGTGCCCAGATCAAATTCTCCCTGGGTATCATCATTGATATCGTTATTTATCGAAGTTAGCTGGGCTTTTCCAGAAACAAATTGAATTTTACCAGCGTCATATGAATATTCGGTGGCATCATTAAAATCCCAACTGGTTTGTTCAGTTGCGGCATTACTAAAGAAGAATGGCACAGCAGATATTATTCCAGTCACCAATATAATAATTACAGCCAAACTAATTCCATGCAATCCGACCTTCCGTCTAATATGATAGTGTTTTTTCAATGCGCGAACTTTGTGATGTCGTCCGAGCCCAATATTTTTTGTAAACAAGTGAAGATTCTCCGGTTTATATAAAATATAAAATGGCAAAGATAAAATTAATAGCTTCAATTCAAGTATTGCAATTATCCAAATGGAACTAAGACGATTAATAAATGATTGCTTATGTAATTGTTTTTGTTTTTTATGTATTACATAAGCTAAATGAAGAATTGCATGTTTCCATTTTTTTAAAAATGCATTTGTTTTTCTTTTTTGTTTTCTTTCTGCCATTTTTTTTATTTAAAACCAAAAACTATCACTCAATGATTGGTATTTTAAAAAAGTTTTCTTTTCACAAAACAATTATTATTGTCAATATAATTATACCATAAATTTTTATTTTTAAAAGAGTTATCCTCATTGTTTTTTTTAGAAGTTTCTTATAATAAAAAAACGCAGGACATAATAGCCTGCGCTTTTTTATTTATTTCAATTTATTTTTTCTTTTTTGCCTCAGCCAATTCCTTTGCAATTAATACAAATGCTCCCACTGCAGTTAATGTGACAATAAACCAAATTAAACCGCCTAAAAATGGAATTAAACCAATTAATGACAAAATGAAAAGTCCAACCAAAAATCCTAAATATTTATCAACTTTCTTTTGTCTAAATAATCCTTTTAAAATAAGATTACCGACCATCAAACTGGCAAAAACTTTACATATATAAAATAATAATATGTAGATTGTCATCGAAACCAATGCTAAAGGTATACCAATGATGGTTATCATCAATATAATAAAGGCCAAAGGAGTTAATATTAATACTAAAAATCCCACTCCAATACTGATACCAAACTTTGTCATACTTCTTTCAGCAACTTTTTCACTGAATTTTCCCCAAATCGCTATAATAATCAAACCAATAAGCAAAAGCGCAGCAAAAGCAAATAATTTCATTCCCCAATAACCTTTACTTAATAATTTACCAGTATCTTTTTTTGACCAGGCTCCTTTTTTACCTGATTTGTAATCTTTTTTAACAACATCACCGCTAACTACAGCTCCTTCATCCATAATTACTTCTTTATCCCAGGTATAAGTGACATCGCCGCTTACTTCAGCATTTGACTGCATAATAAACCTTCCCTCTTTGTCAATATTGGCAACAATATTTTCAGCCACATATGAATTCAAGCGAAGCTCGCCTGCTGCCGCTTTCAAAGACCCGTAAATAGGGCCATTTATCTGTACCATTCCGCCGGCAACCATTAAATCCCAATAAACTTCAGAATTTGTTGAGACATTGACAATTCCGCCAACCAATGAAGCGTTTTTTCCCACACTGGCATCCAAATCAACTGTGCTACCTGCAGCTCTGACATTACCTTTTACCTCACCAGAAATTCGAACATATGAACCTGCAGCGATAACATCTCCTTCAACAATTCCAGAAATATTAACTGTGCTACCAAAAGCATATACATCTTTCATGTAATGACCGGTTAAATTAACACTCTCGTCAGCAACAAAATGATTTTCTAAAATTACTTCAATGCCTAATTCTGTTCCATCAATACAGTCCTCGCCTATGCATTCTGCCTCATCAATTGCTTCTGTTTGGGCATTTAAAGAAAAAGGCAGGACAAAAAGCATCATAAAAATGACACCTAAAAATAGAAATTTTGTTTTTGTCATAATTTATTTTTATTAATTTTAAATAATACAAATATTACATAATTTGTATGCTTGCAATTCTTTTGACTTTTTGATATTTTTATTATACAATAAATTAAACCATTAACCAATAAATTATTAACAATTAAGTGAAAAATTTATGTTAGCACTATGGATTATCTTAGGCGTTGTTGCTGTTATAGCCTTCTGGCTTATAGGAGTGTATAACGGTTTAATTAAGTTAAAAAACAGAACGAAAGAAGCCTGGTCAGATATTGACGTTCAATTAAAAAGACGTTATGACTTAATCCCAAATTTGGTTGAAGCGGTCAAGGGTTATGCTTCTCATGAAAAAGAAACTTTTCTTAAAGTTACTGAAGCAAGAAACATGGCAATGAAAGCTGACACACCTGAAGAAAAGGCTAAGGCTGAAAACATGCTTACTTCAACCTTGAAAACATTATTTGCCGTTGCTGAAAATTATCCAGAATTAAAAGCAAATGAAAATTTCATGCAGCTTCAGGATGAATTATCAGATACTGAAAATAAAATTTCATCTTCAAGAAGATTTTACAATGGCAATGTTCGTGACTTTAATACAAAAATTGAAGTATTTCCAAACAATATGATTGCTGGAATGCTTGGATTTAAAAAGTTCGAATACTTTGAGGTGGCTGATGAAGAAAGAAAAAATGTTAAAGTCAGTTTTAAAGATGAGCCAAAAGCTCCAGCTGCCCCAGCGCCTGCTCCAAAAGCAGAAGAATCAAAACCAGAAAAGCCAGAATAAAAATAAATCAAATCTGACAATATTGCAGGCAAAAGTGTTTTCGCTTTTGCCTGTTTGATCTTAATCCTAAAACCAAAATCCTGAATCGATTGATACAGGTTTCAGGATTAAAAATCCAGGACTATATGTACAAACAAATTGATTCAAATAAAAGACGAAGCACCCTATTAATTATCCTTTTTATTATAATTGTAATTGCCTTAGGCGTTGTTTTTGGTTACTTAACCGGATTTTTTTACGAATTAATCTTCTTTGCAGTAATCATTTCACTAATAATGACTTTAATCAGCTATTTCAAAGGTGATAAAATTGCGCTTAAATCAGCTGGTGCTAAAGGGCCAATAAAAAAAGAAGACAATCCTTATGTTTATCGAATGGTTGAAAATCTTTGCATAACCAGCGGCCAGCCAATACCAAAAATTTATATTATAAGCGATCCTGCACCAAATGCCTTTGCCACAGGCAGAAAACCTGAATTAGCTTCAATTGCTTTAACAACCGGCATTATTGACATGCTTGAGAACGAAGAACTTGAAGGAGTCATCGCTCATGAACTGTCACATATTAAAAATTATGATATTCGATTAATGATGATTGTGCTTGTTTTAGTCGGTACTGTTGCCCTAATGTCAAACTGGTTCCTGAGATTCTCATCCTTTGGCGGCAGAGGCCGCAGCAGAGGCGGGGGACAGGCAGGAGCAATTATTGCCATTGTCGGAATTGTTTTAGCTTTAATCTCTCCCCTGCTGGCTAAAATCATAAAACTTGCAGTTTCCAGAAAAAGAGAATTTTTAGCAGATGCTGACGGCGCTCTATTAACCCGTTACCCAGAAGGTTTGGCAAAAGCATTGGAAAAAATTTCAAAATATGACAAGCCAATGATCAGGGCAAACAATGCTATGGCTCATTTATACATTGCCAGTCCCTTTTTCGGACAAAAAAAATTCATGTCAAAACTATTTGCCACTCACCCGCCGATTACTGAAAGAATCTCAAAGCTTCGAGGCATGGAACGGAATTATTAATAATACGAATGATACGAATTTCCTATCCACATACCCCAAATGACCCGAATAGACACAACCTCAAAGCCAGATTCAGGGCATTCGGATACATTCGGGGATTCGGATTATATATATGCTAGAAGACAAATTAAACAAAAACTTCAAAAATATAATTGCCAAGTCTTTTCAATTGGCAAAAGTCACTTCATGTCCTCAAGTTTTGCCTTCGCATATGCTTTTAGCTTTATTAAAGCAAAAAGGAACAATTGCCAATGAAATTTTGCGTAACAAATCTCTAGAAAATAAAATACTCAATTTATTAAATCAATATAAAAGTGAAAAACCAATACGATCAATGCCAAAACTAGCATTATCTTCAGAGCAAATTATCCTACGCGCAATAAAAACAGCTTATGAATTAAAACATCCGTACATTGGCACAGAACATTTATTCTACGCTCTAATTTCAGATATTAACACTGATTTTAAAACTATTTTTACAAAAAAAATTAATCAAAAATACATTAAAAATCAAATTAAAGCCCGATTTAAGGGGACTTCACGATTTCCAGAAATAAGAGATATGTTTAACTTTTTACCATCAGATAACATTTCAGACTTAAGCTTATTAGAACAAGACAATAAACAGGGATTATTAAGCTATTTTTCAATTGATTTAACAGATCTGAAAAATCAAAAAGACTTTGTACCTTTGATTGGAAGAAAAAAAGAAATTGAACAGATGATTCAAATACTGTGCAGGAAAAATAAAAACAATCCTTTGCTTTTAGGAGATCCTGGCGTTGGAAAAACCGCCCTGGTAGAGGGTTTGGCGCAAAAAATCACCAAAGGCGAAGTGCCGGAAGTTTTATTTGATAAAAAAATTGTTGCCTTAGACATTGGCTCATTAGTTGCCGGCACTATGTACCGCGGAGATTTTGAAGCTCGGGTAAAACAAATTTTAGAAGAAATTAAAAACGATCCAAAAATAATTCTTTTTATTGATGAAATTCACAATATTACAGGCGCTGGATCAGCCAATGGGTCATTAGATGCTGCCAACCTTTTCAAACCGCTTTTAGCCAGAGGCGATTTAAAATGTATTGGCGCGACTACAGACCAGGAATACAAAAAGCATTTTACACGCGATGCTGCCCTGGCCAGGAGATTTCAGGCTTTGCATTTGGCTGAACCAAACAGGACTGAAACAATTGATATATTAACCGGATTAAAAACATGTTATGAAGATTTTCATCAGATAAAAATTACTGACAAGGCTATATCAGTAGCAGTTGATTTGAGTACTAAATACATTCCTGAAAGGTTCCAGCCTGACAAAGCCTTGGATCTTATTGATGAAGCAGCTGCCAAAATCAAAATTAATAACAATCAAATAAACGACAAGCTTAAAAAAATTAAATTAATTGAAAAACGCATTAATGAACTGCATGAGCAAAAGGAAAAAGCGATTTTAGAAGAAAACTATCATCAGGCCATTAATATCCGGGATGAAATTAATAAAATGAAAAAAAGTCTTTCCATAGAAAAAAACAAGCAATCTCAACCTGAAACTTATCCAATTTTAACAATTGCTGACATTCAGCAAATATTAGCTCAAAAACTTGATATTGATTTGGAAAAAATTAATACTTTCGGACAGGGGAATTTAAATGAACTGCCGCAAAAACTAACTGATAAAGTAATTGGCCAGGACAAAATTATTGATAAAACCTGCCAAATTCTAAAAAGGTCATACACTGGCCTGCAAAACAATAATCAGCCACTGGCCACCTTTATTTTTGCCGGGCCAAGCGGTGTGGGAAAAACGTATTTAGCTGAAACCTTGGGTGAGACCTTATTTGAAGGAAAAAACAATCTCATCCGAATAGACATGTCTGAATTCACCGAGCGTTTTAATATGTCAAAATTACTGGGCGCCCCAGCTGGCTATGTGGGTTATCAGGAAGAAAATAAATTCACTGACCAGGTTAAGAAAAAACCTCACAGTATAATATTGCTGGATGAAATTGAAAAAGCACATCAAAGCGTCTTTAATATTTTTCTTCAAATATTTGATAATGGTCAGTTGACAGATGCTTCTGGACAAATCATTTCTTTCCGTCAGACAATAATTATTATGACTACAAATCTGGGAAATAAAAACTCGCACAAAACCATTGGGTTTGGGAAAGAGTCAGCTCAAGAAACTCAAAACCAATCGTTGTCTGAAATCAAAAAATTCTTTTCACCTGAATTTATCAACCGAATTAACGAAATTTTAGTTTTTAACAGTTTAGACTTACAAAATTTAGAAAAAATAGCTACAATAGAATTAGATAAACTAAAAAAACAAACTGCCAATTCTGGTAGAAGTCTTAATTTTTCTTCAGGTATTTCCAAATTACTGGCCACTGAATGTGCTGAAAATTCAAATAATGCCAGGGCCCTAATTAAACTTATTGAAACAAAAATTATTACTCCAATCTCTGAGAATTTAATCAACAATCCTCAAAAAAAACAAATTGTTATTGAAACTCAAAATAACAAAATAAATATAAAATAAATGGCAGATGAAAATTCACGCCGCATTGATCCGAAAAAAAAAGCTGATATTCGAAAAAGAGCTGGAAAAGTCTTTGATGAAGAAACAAAAAAAGTAAAAAAACAGCAAGCTGGAGCTCAAAAGCCAAAAGCAGCCCCAGTTTCTTCTGATATGCCAAAGCCTGGTCCAGCAGCTATGCCAAAAACAGGATCTGCAGAACTGCCAGAAGACCAAGCCATGCAAGGAACCGCTGAAACGCAAACAGATCAGTCTATGGCTAAAGCCGCTGGAACGCCTGAAACTGGTGCGCAAGCAGCTCCATCAGAATATGAAGGTCCGCAAAAAGTTGGTAAAGGGCCTTTTGCTCCCAGTATTTCTAGAGTACCAGAAGCAGTAACCAAACAACAACTAGAAGCACATGAAAAATTTAGGAAAGGGCTGGAAAAAAGGGAAAAAGAACGTGCGGAAAAAGGAACTGAGCCAGCTCCGCCCCCTACTCCTCCAGCTCAAACCCGGCCCAGACCAGGCATAGCGCCTGAAGAAGGAGGACCGCCAGGTACTAGCCCAGTAACTGCCTCAGAAAGACCAATACCGCCAGCTCCAGGAGTTAAAGAAACCACTCCGGCAGCTCCGGGTATTGTTCCCTCATATGAACCTGGGAAACTCGAACAAGCGAAAAAAGCAGGCCAGTTAAAAAGAGAACAAGTTAAAGCAAAAAAAGACAAAAAAGCTGCCAAACGCCCTGGGCGACGAAAAAAAGCAGAAGGGCCAATCCCTGGCGGAATCAGCGCCAAAGGAGCTGTACCCGGAACAAAAGGAGGAATAAAAGGAGCTTTGGGCTTAGGCAAAAAAAAGGGAAAACGAAGCGATACAGACTTGGCAATGGAAATCATAAAAAAACTGGCCAGAGCTATCGCAAGAATTATTGCCACCCTGGTGCCAATGGTTTGTTGCAACCCATGCTGCTGGTGGATTATTGCCGTTATGGCCATTGTATTAATAATCGCCTCCTTACTCGGTCTTCTATAATTTTAAATAATAAAAATAAAAATTTTATATGGATTTATCAACCATTCCAATTAAAAAAGTAGCTGCTGGCGCAGCAATTCTAATAGTTGCCGGTGCTGCTGGATTTGGCATTTATTACTTATTCTTCCGGGCAGAAACCCCTACTCCGCCATCAAACGAGTTGGTTAATGAAATTGGAGGACTGCCAGGCATTCCAACTGAACCTCCAACCAACCAAATTGTCAATGAAGTGCCAGTCAATGCCTTGCCTCCAACAGCTGCACTGCCACAAACAGTTACCAAAATCACAGTACCTGAGGAAACAGTATCTCGAGTAGCTCAAGGAGGAGTAACTAAGGTATCAACTACTTTTGCCAATATTTCAACTGGAATGGCAATTCCTAAAGGTGGAAATAATCCGGTTACGTATAATAAGGCTGATGGCTATTTTTATCAGGTTGATAATTTGGGAAATCTAAGCAAATTAACATCAGCCAGATATCCAAATGTTGATAATATTGCCTGGTCTCCAGATACAACCAAGGCAATACTTGAATTTCCTGACGGCAGCAATGTCATGTATGACTTTAGAAGCCAAAAGCAGGTTACTTTGCCAAAATCATGGCAAGACTTTGAATTTAATGATACTGGATCAAAGATCGCTTTCAAAGACATCAATACTCAACTTGATTACAACTGGCTGGCCACAGCCAATCCTGATGGCTCGCAGCAAAAATACATAGAAGCGCTCCAGGACAAATCAGATCGGGTTCAGCCAAACTGGTCAAAAAGTGGCCATGTAGTTGCCACTTATTACAAAGCAGCTGACTCTACCAGCACATCAATACACTTAATCGGACAAAATAATGAAAATTATCGCGCGATCACCAGTAATGGTTTTGGCGTACAGGCAAAGTGGGTACCTGATGGTAAAAGAGTGTTATACAATGCTTATAGTTTTGATAATAACAACAAACCAATGCTTCACATAGTTGATGCTTATGGTGATAAAGTCGGATATAATCATAATTCATTAGGAATCAATACCTGGATTGATAAATGCACTTTTGAAGGTGAAGAAACCATGTACTGCGCAGTACCAAAGTATTTGCCAGATCATGCTGGATTCCAGCCTTCAGTGGCAGATGACATTCCAGATTATATTTATAAAATTGACCTTAAATCTGGAGCAAAGGCAATCATTGCTGAGCCTGAATTAACCTATACCATTGACTCAATGGAAGTATCTGTTGATGGAAAATATTTGTATTTTACAGACAAGGCAACTCAAAATATTCATTATATACAGTTAAAATAAATAATAAATGAAGAAATTACTTAACATTTTTGTAATTGTATTTTTTTTAATAATACTGCAAACAAGCTCTGCTATAGCAGCTGATAATATTTTTTGTGATTGTCCAGCTTCTGGAGCGCCAGAGCAACCTGGAGGCAACTGTATTGGTCCCTGCCAAACGAATGCTGGCAATAAAGTGTGCCAATGCGCTGATTTAACCACTAAAACTGGGACTGAAAATCAAACCCAGTGCGATACAGCTTGCGGGCAAAAACCAGACGACGCACAATCTGTACCAACAGATTATACAATATGCAACTGCAAATCTGATATTCCACACACCAGTGAACAAGACCCGTGTAAAATTCCGTGCAGCAAAGCTGAATTTCAATCTACTGCAGACAGCTTTGTTTGCGTTTGCAAAGATGCGCCCCTGACAGCAACAAAATTAACTGATGCTACTCAGCCAGAACGAGAAGATAAATGCAAAACCCAGTGTGTTTCTGCTGCAAAGCCAGCAACTCCAACTACAACGACTCCAGCTGGCCAGCCTGCAGCTAAAGTTTCTATAGAAGCGCCTAATTTATATTTTCCTATTCCTGATCTTCAGCTTTCTAATATTACTGTATCTAAAGAAGGCGGAGATAAAATATCAGTTCCCTGGATAGCAGAATACATAATTGCCATATATAAATATTCCCTTGGAATTGCATCAATATTAGCTGTAATAATGGTAATGATTGCCGGATTATTATATTTAACCTCTGCAGGGAATCCGCAAAGGATCGGACAAGCCAAAAATTACATTATTGGGGCAATTTCCGGGCTGGTGATTTTAGTCAGTTCATACATGATATTAAGTCTTATCAGCCCGAATTTAACTAAATTAGGACCAATAGTAATACAATCAGTTGAAGCAGAATCAATAGACGAAAGTGAATTTGGCCTTCTTGAAACAACTGATGTACCAGTTGCTGGTGATGTCCCATATTTTGCCCAAACTGATAAAAGATGGGCATGTTTCCCTTTTACAGGCAATGAATGCAGCTATCAGCTTGATGTCACGCCAAAGCTTGCCTGTGGCACTGATGGCTACTCTGCTTCATTCCCTGATGTAAGTTCACCACCTGAAAGAGGCATATTGGGATGCAAGCATAAAAATATTGAATTTAAGGGAATGAATTATTGTGAATGGCTTGAATCTCAATATCAAATTTCTGCAATGTGTAACAATCCAAACATGAAAGATTCTGCCTGGTGTGAAAACAACCCTTATGGAAAAAATAATTTTGTTGAATATTGCAAAAAAGTAACAATAAAAAATAAAGATGGTAAAAGCACCAATCTTAATGTTATTCAATCATCAGGCTGCGGAATGACTTCATCAGCAATGGTGCTGAATTTTTATGGCATATCGGTTACTCCGCCAGATGTTGCTTTATGGATTCAAGAAAATGGAATTCGCTCCCCAAGTCCAGGATCTTCTGAGCCTCCAACATGCTGTGGATTTGTTCCTGTTGGAATGAAAGTATTAGCCCAGCATCATAGTCTGGATACAAAAAAAATGAGCAGCGCCAAAGAAAATCCTGAAGTAATGTCTCTTTTGCAAAAAAAGTTACCTTTGATTTTTCATGTATCAACCAGACAAAACCATCCAAACTGTAAATTTACCAAAGGAGGTCACTTTATTGTGGTCAAAAACTATGCTGGTGGTGTTTTCGGTATTAATGATCCAAGCCACCCAGGCATAAAAACTGCATCAGCTTCAGATATATGGGATGAATGTGCTGTTCACAGTGTCACTTATTTTTATAAACCTGGAGCGTATGGGGAATTTCCGAGCCTCCAAACGGCAGATACTCAGGGAACAAGTCAGACAAGCATAGTCGCTGGTGACTGCAAATCTGTACCTGATCTTTCTCCATACGATAAAAGCACTGGATGCTATAATGCTGACTTGCAATGTACACCTCAAGATATTAAAAACGTCGCTGAAGCTTGGGGGCAAACAAATATGATAACTGCGCCAAACAGTTGCGCCCGGACAGCTTCGAGAATATTACGAAATGCTGGTTGCCAAATTCCTGGATCACCATGGATTAAATCATTAAAAACTCAGTTAAAAAATATTGGGTGGAAAGCATTAATAATTCATGGTAGTGCTTCTAGTAAATATCCAAACCAAATTCCGATAGGCGTCTTATTTCAATGTAATGCTACAGGAACTTTACAGCATGTATTTATTTCAACTGGACAAGGAAATATTGTTGAATCAGGCACTGACTGGAGCTCTGGTTGTACAGCAACCGGCTGTCCAAAACAAAATTCAAAAACTTGCGGACAAAATAATTTAAAAGACAAATGCGCACCAGATGATAATTCAATTCCAGGCATGAATGCTTTAACCGGGTCTCCTTCTAAGAATTACAAAGACTGCGGTGAAGGGAAAAACCAATGTGTCAATACAAAATCAGGTGCTGCTTCAAAAGCAAGTATTGTCTTTTTCCCTCTATTAGATTCTGCCAATGAAGGCTCAGGATGCTGTAAAAGTGATTTAATTAGATATTCCAAAGGCATAAGTAATTCAAAAGATGGAATTAAAACAAGTCAAGCTACATGCCAAAGCTTATCCGGATCATGGACGGCTGGGGGAAGCTGTTCAGAGCCGCTTAATCCAGTACAAGCTGTCTCAGGAGTTTTAGCACCAAAAGGATGTGGCTGCCAGGGACAAGGATGGTGTAAATAAAAAATTATGAAAAAAACTTTTATATTTTTAATATTTGTCTTTGCTTTTATATCAATCGCTCCTTTAGCAAGTAGCGCCCATATTTTTTGTAATTGCCCTGTACCTGCTGGCCATGATTGCTCAGCTGCTTGTCAAAATCAGCCAAACCAAGCCACAGTTTGCCAATGCGAGGGTGCGATGGTTACGTTTCCTTCTGTCAGCACTTCTGACTGTGTACAAAAATGTGAAAAAACCTATAACCCTCAAAATGTAGCTGAAAAAAAATACAAAATTTGTAATTGCACAGTCGGCACTCCATATGCTGATGATGATATATGCAAAAAAACATGCGCTGCTAAATCTGAATTTAAAGACAAAACTGTCTGCGCCTGCACTGAATCAACGAAAGAACCAAAACTGGCAGAAGAAAAAAGTTTGCCAGAGAAAGAAACAGAATGTGAAAAATATTGTAAACCAGAAGATAAGCCAACGCCAACGACCACAACTGAAGCAGCGCCGCCAGAATTTGGAGAAGCAATAAAGCCAAAAATTTATGTTGCTATCCCTGACTTAAAACTTTCAGATTTAAAAGTTCCTATTGGCGGTGATGAATCAGTACAGATTAGCTTTCCCTGGATTGCTCAATATATTATTGCTGTTTACAAATATGCATTGGGCTTTGCCTCAATTCTAGCAGTTATTATGATAATGGCTGCAGGAATTTTATATCTTGTCTCAGCAGGCAATCCCCAAAGAATCAGTCAGGCAAAAAATTATATTATTGGCGCAATCACAGGCTTAATAATCATTGTAGGTTCATATACAATCTTAAATTTGATCAGCCCCCAGCTAACTCAATTAGGCTCAGTTGAACTAAAAACCGTAACTGAAGCCGAACTAGAAGAAGAATTTATGAATGCTGAAATCGAAGGACGAACCAGCTCTTCTCAAAATAATATTGCTTTTGCTTCTATCCCCATTGAACACCGCGGCAAAGAATGCAACATTCCCAACACAGCTAGCGGTATTGGCGATCCGACTCTAATGGAAAAATATCCGGATACGGCATGTTTAGCAGTTGGGCACAGAAATGTAGCTTCAATTTCCCAAGTCACAATTCATGAAGGCAATACTGCTGAAAGAAATGTCAAACAATGGCTATATGGGAAAAAAGGATATGTTAAAACCGGAAAAGTAACAAGCAGCCATTACACTATTGAAAGAAGCGGCAAAATATATCAACATTTGGATGAAGCTAAAGTCGGAATTCATGCGCCAGGACAAAATTCAATTTCCATTGGAATTGATCTAACCACAAATGTATTTGCTGGATATAGATATGGAAAAATAGATGAATGCCTAGAAAACTGCAAAAAAGGCGTGTATCCCTGTAAAGGCGAAAAAAATAATAAAGAACTGGCTATTAAAAATTGCACGCCTGTTTATACAGCCGCTCAGATTTCATCTTTAAAAAAATTATTAAGTAATATTGCTGCCAGAACTGCATATAAATTTGATTTTCAACATACCTGGTCTCATTGCGAAGGAGGTGGCCATTCAGACCCTAGAAATTTCAAATGGGAAGATATTGGGCAAAACACTCAGCAACATAGTGATCGGGACAAACAAAAACCAAAAAGGTTATGCCGTTATTACCCAGAATACGAGGAAAGAGTAAGAGAACTGGCAGATCAAATTTTCGGACAATAATATGATTTTTATTTGCAAAAAATGCGATTCGCAATTCACAAAGTGGTCAGGCAGATGCCCTGAGTGCCAGGCTTGGGGAACCATTGAAAAATCAAAAAGCAAAAATCAAAAAGTAAAAAAAGGTGATGCGAAAATTGTCTCACTTGACCAAATAGATAATCTCAAGCTGGAGCGCATAAAGACAGGTCTCGAAGACTTTGATCAATTTCTAGGTGGGGGGCTGGTAGATGGCAGCCTTCTTTTAATTGGCGGCGAGCCAGGAATTGGTAAATCAACCATTGCCTTGCAGCTTTTAAGCAAATTCAATCAAGACTCTCTTTATGTCAGTGGCGAAGAGTCAGCGCAGCAAATCAAACTTCGGGCTCAAAGATTAAGCATTGATAAATTAAAAATCTTAAATACAAATTCTCTTGAAAATATTTTGTATCATTTGCAGACATCAAAACCAAAAATTGCCATCATTGATTCAATTCAGACAATTTACTCTTCAGAAATAGAAAGCGAACCTGGAAATGTCTCGCAAATCAAAGTAATTGCTGTTAAACTCTTAGAACTGGCAAAAAAACAAAATACTGCTTTAATCTTAATTGGACACATAACCAAAGACGGCGCAATTGCCGGGCCAAAAACTTTAGAGCATTTAGTTGACGCAGTTTTTTATCTTGAAGGCGAACGAAATTCTGATTTAAGAATTATAAGGTCAATAAAAAACAGATTTGGCTCAACTAATGAACTTTTAATTTTTGAAATGACAAATAGGGGATTGCAAATAGTTGAAAATCCTTCAAAAATCTTTTTATCCCCTACTCCAATTGATGTTGCTGGCACTGTAACCAGCGCAGTACTTGAGGGTTCACGATGTTTTTTAGTTGAGGTTCAGGCGCTGGCCAATCAGACTGTTTTTGGATATCCGCAGAGAAAGTCCAGCGGCTATGATTTGAACAGGCTTCAATTGCTATTAGCTGTGCTGACAAGACGGGCAAATTTGAATTTTAATAATCAGGATGTACATTTAAATGTCACTGGTGGATTTAAAATAAAAGAAACTGCTCTAGACTTAGCAGTTGCTCTGGCCTGCGCCTCTGCCCTATCAAATCAGGCATTAAATCCAAAGACTCTGGTTTTTGGTGAATTAGGCCTTGCTGGAGAGGTTAGAACAGTTAAACAGGCTGAAAAACGCCTAAAAGAAGGCGAGAAATTGGGTTTTGAGAGCGCTATTGTTCCATTTAATACAAAATCACCTGCTAACCTTAAAATACATCAAATAAAGACAATTTCAGAAGGAGTGCAGCTTTTGTAAAACCGCGCCCGCCATGCTGATGCTGAGGGGAAACTCTGTTTCCCCGACCATACGCGGGCGCTTTCCCTGGCGGTAACGACGAATTCGAATTCGTCGTTACCGCCAGGGATTAAAAAAATACAGAACTTATTTCTGCTGTTTTTTATTTTAAAAAAACCTGAAAAAAGCCTAAATTATTAGCACTTGACATATTTTTTTAAATAATGTAAGATAAGTATGAAATATCTTAATTATCTTAATTTCAAAAATTATGAAAAAAGGAACCTGCAGTAAAAAAAAGAAATTTTACGGATTAATTACAATCACTGATAAAGGACAAATCGCCATTCCAATTGAATTGCGCAGAGATTTAGGTATTAACAAAGGCGACAAATTGCTTATTATAAAAAGAACTGACAACAAAGGAATTAATCTATTAAAGGCAAATACAATTGACGATTTTATTGAAAAATTATCAAAAGATTAATTTTAATTATTAACATATATTTTTATGTCTGATGAAGTAAATTATGTTGAAAATTGGGAAGACAAAGCGACTCAATGCCAAAGTTGTAAAAGCTTTCAGCAAAGAGAAGGCAAAAGCGCCTGTGTGCCTGAAGATAAAAGTTTTGAGCAGGCCTTATCTGAATACGGCGAGGTCTCACCAACAGGACATTGCAATTATTTTAAAAGCAAATAAACAATGAAAATCTTCTCAATATTAAAACAAGGCCTGATAGTCTTGTTTTTTGCTTAATGTCAAATATATTATAAAAATAAACAATCATTCAAAATGCAGCGATATATCCATTCCCTCAACTTTCTTTTTCAACTCTTCAAACTCATCCAAACGATTTACATACTCAACTGCCTCATTCTGGGCTTTTTTTATTAATTCCAAATCAGTCAAACTGGCGATTTTCAAATCTGGCAAACCAGACTGGCGCGTGCCATAAACTTCGCCAGGTCCGCGCAATTCCAAATCCAATTCTGCAAGCTTAAATCCGTCATTATATTTTTCTAAAGCTTTTAATCTTTTATAAGCAATATCAGTTAAATCTTCGCCAAACAAAAAGCAATATGACTGCTCCTCTCCCCTACCTACTCTGCCTCGAAACTGATGAAGCTGAGCTAATCCAAATCTGTTCGCCCCTTCAATGACCATAATTGTAGCATTAGGCACATCAACTCCAACCTCAACCACAGAAGTCGACACTAATATGTCGAATTTTTTATTCTTCCCGCCAGAGGCGGATCCGCCTTTGGCGGAGAAATTCCGCATAATTTCATCTTTTTCTTTTGACTTTAATTTCCCATGCAGCATGCCAATATTTAAATCTGGAAAAATGTGTTTAGATAATTTTTCATATTCTTCAGTCACACTTTTTACTCCTAATTTATCACTTTCCTCAATCAATGGACAAATTACAAAAACTTGCTGGCCTTGCTTCACTTTATCTTTTATAAATTTATAGGCCTGGGCTCGCTTATCTTCAGTTACGAGCTTGGTTATAATCGGTTTTCTTCCTTTTGGCTTTTCCTTAATAATTGATAAATCCAAATCACCATATAAAGTTAAAATTAAAGAACGCGGAATTGGCGTGGCTGTTAGAGATAAAAAGTGCGGCACTAAATTTACTCCGGATTCTATCAATTTTTTCCTCTGTTCAACTCCAAATCGATGCTGTTCATCAACTGCCACCAATGCTAAATCCTTGATCTTAACCTCTTCTGTAATTAAAGCATGTGTTCCAATCACTAAATCAATTTCTCCACTGGAAAGACCCTCTATAATTTTCTTTTTACTTGCTTTCTCATCACCAAAAATTCTTTTATCTGCTCTGGTCAGTAGTGCAACTTTTACTTTTGGTGATAAAAATTTTGATAAACTTTCAAAATGCTGTTGAGCTAAAATTTCAGTCGGCGCCATTAATGCGCTCTGAAATCCATTTAATGCTGTATTTAGTATTGCCAAGCCGACTACAATTGTTTTGCCAGATCCAACATCTCCTTCAAGCAGCCTGTTCATTGGCTTTTCTTTTTCCAGATCAAGTAAAATTTCCCAGGCAGTTTTTTTCTGATCATCAGTTAAGGTGAAAGGCAATTTTTTTACAAAATCTTTTGTAGCTTTTTCTAAGAATTTCACTTTTGGAGACTCTGCTTTTGCTAATTGTTCACGGTATTTTTGAATTTTTAATTGAATTAAAAATAATTCGTCAAATTTAAGCCTGTCTTTTGCTTTTACTAATAAAGCTTTTGTTTTTGGAAAATGAATATTTTCAATTGCTTGGCTTAAATGTAAAAACTTATTTTTTCTTGTCGTCCGAAGCCTTGGCGAAGGACGATTAATTAAATCTTCAGGTAAAAATTCTTTTAAATTCTTAACCAAGGGCAAAGCTTGCTTTATCCAATATCTAAACTGCTTTTGAGTTAATCTTCCTGGCACAGAATATACAGGCTGCAGCCTCTTTGTTATGGTGCTAAAGCTGGTTGCTTTTTCGTAAAAAGGACTGACCATTTGCAAATTATAATTATCATGCACTTTACCAGCTAAATAAACTTCACTGCCAACAGACAGAGTTTTTGTCAAAAAAGGCTGATTAAACCAAACCACATTAAGCTGACCACTATCATCAGAGACAACAGCTTCAGTAATATTTTTTCTCTGCCTTGGACTTCTTCGATTAGCTATCAAATCTACTTTAACCTTGATCGTTGCCACCTCATTTGGCGTCAAATCAGCAATTGTCCGCACTTTAGTAAAGTCATCATAGCGGAAAGGAAAATAATAAAGCAGATCTTCTAAAGTATTAAGACCTAATTTCTCCAATTGCTTCACTGTTGTCTTTCCAACCCGGTGAAGCCGTTCAATTGACTGATCTAAGCGCATATTCATATTTTACTCTAATTTTCAAATTCTTCAAATCAATATTAGTATCCGTTGTATCTGTTACGATCCGTTAATCTGTTTTTATAAAACATGTAATCTTACAAAAAAAATCCCAGTGCAATGTCACTGGGAACCGTTTTCCTGATTTGCTCCGTTATGGCTATCCAAGAACGCAACAAATATGAGTGAGGCAAATAAAGCTATAGCACATACTACAGCTATATGCAAGACATAATATACACCATCTGTAACAACATAATTTATAAAATCGACCGGTTCATATCCAAATTCTATAATAATCATGCCTATAATATAACATCCGAAAACAAATACAAGGCTAAGCCCACAAATCACCGCTCCTCCCACCATTACCAAATATGGCAGATTATTTATGTCCCTTTTCATCATGACTCTCCTTTTAGCTTTTTTTTCATAAACCATTCATACGACTCTTTTAAACCATCTAGGCATATCATTAAAATTCCTCCAAAATACAACAGTGCCCCGCAGCAGCATATTGTTGCAAAAGAAGTATTCATAATCGTTTCAACTATTTCTTTATTAATAAAAAATCTCCCCAAATACCAACAAAAGGCAAATATTACCGCTGCAATAACTGCAACTACTAAAATTACTACTCCTGCAGATTCAATTCGGTCTTTTTTCATCACGCACCTCCTCTCGCCTATCCTACTTTAACTGTCCCATAATACAAATTTTTTGTCAAAAAAAAAGCAGATTAAATCTACTTTCAAAATGGCCTGCCATCCGAAACCCAAAGGGTGAAGGATGGCGTACCCGACAGGAATCGAACCTGTAACCTCCAGCTCCGCAAGCTGACGCTCTATCCGGTTGAGCTACGGGTACTTATTTTAAAAAAATTCCAAAAATGGAATCTTTATTAAAGAATCAAATTTAATTTAGACTTTACATCTTTAAAACTTTTGCCAGTCTCTCAGACAATTCTTCTTCTTCTCTTTCCAAATCTTCTTCTAAATACTGATTTAATATTTCCCTTATCCTTATCGGATCAACATTTTCCAAAGGAATTGGAAGATTTTTCTTGAATTTATTTTTAAAATCAAGATAGAGTAATTTGGCAATATGAGGTTTATAAATCATCCAAAAACCTTCAATTTCTTCATATCTATAAAATTTCCTGCCAACTATAATACCGTCTTCTGTAATTGCCGCTTCAACGTCATGAGGTTTTTGAAAATGCTGAATCACTCCAATAAATGCTGCTAAAATTAAAATAACTGCAAACAAAATATTTTTTGTCCAAACAGCATAAATCACTAAAATACCCAAAACTATTACAGCTGCGATATACCACTTTTTACTTCTTTCATGCGTAGCAAACTCTGGGAAATGCCAATTAATTAGCAAGTCCTCATGCTCTGAATTTTTATCATTTATTTCCTCCATATTTTTTATATTATTTTTTTTTATTTACAATATTGGCCTGCCAGCCGAAACTCGAACGTAAGTGAGAATGAAGGCTGGCGGAGAGGGCGGGAGTTGAACCCGCAAACCGTTTTTTACACGGTTACGGTTTAGCAAACCGCTGCCTTACCATTCGGCGCACCTCTCCATAAAAAGGGTATAAGTCATGAATAAAACTAAAGAAAAAATTGACTTTATGGTCTGCCATCCGTAGCTCCAAAAGAGCGAAGGATGGCGGAGAGGGTGGGATTCGAACCCACGGTCCCCGTGAAGGGACTCTGGTTTTCAAGACCAGTGCATTCGACCACTCTGCCACCTCTCCAAATTTTGCTTTTGCAAAATTGGATGAAGAAGCGGAATTGATGTGAGTGAATATTTATATATATAAAATAAGGTAAAATTTTCCCACATCTGATATCCACGTCTTTTATCCAACTGTTACTAAATTTACAGTAAAATAACAAATTTTTCAACAGTTCAGCAAGATAAATCATTATAACACGAATTGATAAAAATGTAAATACTATACTCTTAAATATTTACTTATTGCAAGACCACTACTTATTGCAGTTAAAATTATCACACTTATCAATTCCAATCCGAAAACAAACAAAAAGTGACTGTTAAAATATGACACTAAATCAAATCCAAAATCTGCTAACAAATTATTAAAATATGGCTGAACAAATCCTAAAAGTGGATATAATACAGTAACAGCCAAAACAACGGCAATTACTGCATAAATTAAACTTTCAATCAAAAACGGCACTCTAATAAACCAATTTGTAGCTCCAACAAGCCTCATTACACCGATTTCCTCCTTATGGGTATAAATTATCACTCTGATTGCATTATAAACAATTAATACAGCAATTATTCCAAATACCACGCTTATTGTAATACCAAACGTTTCAACTTTTTTTGTAATAGTATTTATTCTCTCAATAATCAATCGATGATCTGTAAAATTCTTATCATGGATTAATTTATTATATTCTGGATTTTCTAAAAAAGCTAAAATAGAATCATAATCCTCAGTTGAATTAGCCTTAATAACAATTGAACTTAATAACGGATTATCTCCAATTTCCTCAAGTGTTTCCTGAATTTTTGGATTATCCTTATGTTTTTCCTTAAATTTTTCCAAAGCCTCGTCTTTTGATACAAAAACCACCTCTCTGATTTCTGGCATTTCAGTTAATTTATTTTGCAAATTATTTATCTCTGCCTGGCTTACTTCTTCATTAAAATATACACTGACGTCAATTTTTTCCTGAACAGAACTTATAACCTCGTCTGTCATCGCATTCATAAAAATCAACACATTAACTGAAAGTAAAGCCAAAGTTAAAATACTGACTGTTACTAATGACAGCCAAATATTTCTCCAAAAATCCTGAACTGCAAATTTTAATACCCTTGCTAAGGCGACGAACATAATTTAATTTGTAATAATATAATAATCGACTTTCAACTACCAACTGTCAACTATTATAAAATATACCTTCCGTGTTTTTGATCACTGATTATTTTTCCTTTTTCCAAAGTGATTACACGTTTTTTTAATAAATTAACAACTTCTCTATTATGTGTTACCAGTAATACTGTTGAGCCAAGCTCATTAATTTTTACCAAAAGCTCAATAATTTCTTTTGTATTAATCGAATCTAAATTTCCAGTCGGCTCATCTGCTAATAAAATTTTTGGCCGGTGAATAAGTGATCTGGCAATAGCCACCCGTTGCTGTTCTCCTCCAGACAGCTGGCGAGGATATCTATCTAGTTTGTCTTCAAGTCCTACAATTTTTATTATCTGAGGCACAATTTTTTTAATCTTTTTATATGGTGCTCCGCAAACTTCCAGAGCAAATGCAATATTTTCAAAAATTGTTTTTTTGGGTAATAATTTAAAATCCTGAAATATAACACCAATCTGCCTGCGCAGGATTGGAACATCTCGATATTTAATTCTGGTAATATTCCAACCGCCAATAATCACTTCTCCTTTAGTAGGTTTTTCTTCAGCCGTTAAAATCTTAACCAAAGTGGTCTTTCCAGTACCGCTCTGCCCCACTATTGAAACAAACTCTCTTGGCTTAATATGCAAATTAACACCATTTAAAGCTTTGGTTTCAGGTGGATAATGTTTTGTTACGCCTTTAAATTTAATCATAATCTACTGTGGTAATTTAACTAATTCTACTTTCACATTATACAATACGCCGTCTCGTAAATTTCCGATTTGGGAAAAAGCAACTTTGTCCAAATCAATAACTCTTTCTGGAAAAATTGATCTAACCGGGCCATAGTCATTAACTGTTATAGTAACTGATTTTTGATTATCTAAATTTGTCACTTTCAGCAGACTGCCTTTTGGATAATCAGGAGAAGCAGCGCAATTACAATTTTTATATGCATACCAGCTGGCATGGCCAAATGTCATTGCCCCATTTCTTTCTAATACAACCAATCTGGCATATGGCAAATGAAAAGCTGCTTTTACAAATTCAGAATCAGTCTTATATATTGGTAATTCTTCCCAGCTTTCACTCACACCATTATAGAAAAACATGGCCTTTGTACTACTGGTCTGCCGAAATGGCTTAATTTTAACCCAAACCGGCCTTTCGCTGTTAAAAGCCTCTTTATTTTTTAAATCAAACTCATATACATCGGTTAATGGTACAGTTCCTTCGGGAAAGTCAAAAATTTCCCTGCTAAAATGCTTAGTCACCACATAACTAGGTTTAGTTAAAACGTCAGGGGTTACGCCGACATAAAACATCTGGTCCTGGCTGGTAATGGTGTATCCTCTGCTCAAAGTAACTTCGTCAATAAACAATTGAGAAGTGATTGGCTGAAATATATTAGCCTGAACTGGAATTGCACAGCTTAATGCAAATACCATAAATAGAAAAAATATTTTTTTAATCATAATTGATATAATTCTTATTGAATGATATTATATTTAATAATTCAATAATTAATGCCAAGATAGCTCAGCTGGCAGAGCAATGCTTTCGTAAAGCAGAGGTCGCGGGTTCGACTCCCGCTCTTGGCTCCAGCCTTCGTTCTGATAAATCAGAACTACGGCTGGCAAGCTATTAATTGCAAGCGCTGCTTGCTTTTTTAAAATTCAATATATCTTCTTACCTTACTCTCAGCTATTATGTTTTGCAGATATTCCTCAAAATTTTCAAACATAATGTAAATATTAAAAAGCCATACTTCTGGATTTTCACCATCTTTTTTATCTTCAATTCTGATTATATGATAACCTTGTTCTGTTTTGATTAATTCGCTAACATCACCTTTTTCTAAAGAAAAGGCCACATTTGCTATCTCCTCGGGCATAGCATCTCTACTCATCCACCCAAGATCACCGCCTAATTCAGCTAATTGAGTATCATGACTATGTTCCTTTGCAATATCCTGAAAAGATTGTTCTCCTTTTTGAACCAATTTTAATACATCTTTAGCGGTCTTTTCAGCTTCTGACTGGACATCTTCATCGCTTAAGAAAGCTTCTCTCACCTTTTCCTGATATACAGAGGTTAACACTATTTTATTGAAAAAAGTATCAAAATCCCATCCATACAATTCCTGAATTTTTTGTTCCAGCTCTTCTTTGGAAGAACCTGATTCTTCAACTATTTTATTTTTTTCAATTTCAAGCTCTTCATCAGTTAGTTTAATTTTAAATTTTTTTGCCAGTTGTTTAATAATCTTTTCATGAATCAGCTTATCCATAACATCACTGTTAATTTGCTTATCAAGATCTTCAGTAATCTGTCCTTGCTGGCTTATCACCAAATTTTTTATTAACTCAACCTCTTCATTATATTGAGATAACGTAATAACATCTCCATTTACTGTTGCTGCCGGATATGGAATTAATTGGGTTACCTTTTTCAAATAAACATTGTCTGTGCCATACTTATAGGCTAACATGCCAGAAGCTAAAAACAGGCAAACAACAAAAACCACGGCGAGTATAACATACATTACCGGATGGCTAAGACTTTTCTTTTTGTGATTTTTCTTTTTATCAATAGAAGATTCTCTTCTTACTACATCATTTTCCATAAATTATATTTTCCTTTCTCCAAAAAAATAATTCCACCAAAGCCTGATATTATTTGTAGTGCTGAATTTTTCAGACTGCTCTCCGGCTAACTCATTGGCTGAATTAATATTTGGATCTAAATTATTATTTTCAGTTTTTATAACCACTACTTTCTCTCCCTTTTTTTTATAATTAAAATTTACTCTGGCTTCCTGTTCTATATAACTTTCTGAATTATAATTATCAATTAATTTTATAAACTCATCCTGATCCACTTTTAGATTATCTATTTCCTGCTGCAAATCTGATATCTCTTTATCTAACTGCCGCTTTTTTACAAATTCCTTACTGGCCGCTACTGAAAAAATTATTATTAAAACTATTCCAAAAGCAATTAATACCTTTGAATTTATCTTTTGCAAAAAATTATTTTTTTCTGCCATATAATAATTATAGCAAATTCAATTATTAGCTTCAAATCGATTGTTCTTTCCAATAGTCTTCTAAAATCTTATCGTTGACTTTTTTGCCATTTTCTTTTATAACAAGTTTGTCCTTATTATTTTTATTTAAACTTTGTTTTAACGCAAAATATATTTTTTCCTGTTCATCTGTGCTTAAAGTCTTAATTTTTTTCAATAAATTCAACACCTCCTGCGCGGTTTCCAAATCCTCTTTTCCCTCCTCTATTTCCGTTTTTGGCTTGTATTTCCTCACCAATTCACTAAGTAATTTATGAATATCTTCTGGATCTTTTATATTATACAAAACTAAAGGCCGTTCACTGCCCATTAACTTAATCCGGATATTGCCATATTTATACAAAGTTTGCCACAAGCCCTTTGAATTAAACGACATGTCCCTGACTTTTTCAAAAGGTATTTCAGACACTTTTTTATTAAAAAATCCCTGCTGATCATAATCAATAATTCTTTGGCTGGAAATTACAAAATAATTCTTTTTCCAAAAAAAGACGATCTTAAAAATATATAAAATACTGATCAATAAAATCAATAAGAACACCCACACGCCCCAGGTACCTCTGTTAAACAAAAAGAATAATAAGAAAAAATCAATTATAATAATTAATACACTTATTATCAAGTGCGGCAAAAACATTAAAAAATAATGTCTCACTTCCAAAACCAATTCCTCATCATCTTTTAATTGAATTGGGGTATTAAATTTTGGCATAGTACTTATATAATTACAATTATTTAATTGATATTTATTTATACAATTCTTTATACTTCCTGCCAACAAAAATGTATTTTACTATTTCAATTGATATAATTGCTACAATTCCCAAACCAAATAATAAAATCCAGTCTAGGCCGTTAAGAGGGGTAAATTTAAATAACTTTTGTGTGATTGGAATATAAATTGGTAAAATATTCATTAACATGCCAAAACCCACAGCAACTAATAACCATTTATTTGACCAAAATTTAATTTTAAATATTGAAAGGCGCAAACTGCGACAACTAAATATGTAAAACAATGAATCAATACCTAAAGCAGCAAACATAAAAGTTCTTATATGATTAATTTCAATCGATTGCCATTTATATAACCATACAAATAATACAAATAAGATTAAGTCAGTTAAAATTCCAATGATAAAAATTATAGTGATCATTTCCTTATCTAAAATCCTTGACGTCTTAGGCTGCGGCTTTTGTTTCATAATATCAGGATCTGCCTTTTCCAATGTCAAAGAAGCAGCTGGCAAACTGTCAGTAATTAAATTCACCCATAAAATCTGTGCTGCTGTCAAAGGTAATGGTAGTCCCAATAATAAACTTCCTAAAATCAATATTATTTCTGTAAATGAATCAGATAATAAATATACAACTACCTTTTTGATATTAGAAAATATCACTCTACCTTCTCGGATTGCATCAACTATCACTGATAGTCTGTTGTTTAATAATATTAAATCAGCAGTTTGTTTGGTTATTTCTGAACCAGCACCAACAGCAATACCCACATCTGCTGTTTTTAATGCTGGCGCATCATTCACTCCATCTCCGGTCATTGCCACCACCTGGTCATCTTCCTGGAAAGCATTAACAATTTTTAATTTATCCTTTGGGCTGACTCTGGCAAAAACATTGATTTTTTTTATCACTTTTTTCAAATCTGCCTCATGCATCTTTGCCAAACTTTCACCGTCAATTATAGTCTGGTCTGAAATTTTTAATCCCATGTCAGCAGCTATTGATTTGGCTGTAAGCACATGATCTCCAGTAATCATCACTATTCTAATGCCTGCTTTTCTAATATCTTTAACAATCTTTTTAATGTCTTTTCGTAAAGGATCACGAATTATGAAAAATCCTAAAAAAATAAAATTCTTTGACTTGCTTATCTCTTTATCTTCTGAATCTTGATATTTATAGGCTGCAGCTAAAATTCGATAACCTTTGCTGCTATATTTTAAAAATTTTTGTTTTAAATCATCTTTTATCTCCTTTGTTAAAGGCAATGGTGTATGATTGCCATTTTGATAATATCTGCATAATTCTAAAACATTTTCAGGCGCTCCTTTGCAGTAAACTGCATTTTTATCTTCATCAAATTTATTTAATGTAAACATCATCCGAAACCTAGAGGCAAATGGAATTTCAGCTAATCTAGGAAATTTTTCCTGCCATGAGATAACATCAATATTTTGCTCAATAGCTGAATATAAAATAGCTTTCTCAGTTGGTGAACCAATAATCTTTAATTTTTTTTGATCTTCCTCTGGATTAATAATAGTTGAATTATTGCACAATATGCCAGCCATTAGTAATTTTTTTTCTATTTGATTCAAATCGTGTTTTTTCAAACTATTTTCCCTATGCAAAGTGCTTAATTTTTCAACCTTCATTATGCCAGTTGTAATAGTCCCTGTCTTATCAACGCATAACACTGAAGTACTGCCTAAAGTCTCTGCCGCAACCAATTTTCGAACCAAAGATTTCTTTTTCAAAATCCGCTGCATTCCCACTGCCAAAATCACCGTCACTGCTACTGGCAGGCCTTCAGGAATTGCAGACACTGCACTGGCCACTGAAACTGTAAAAATTTCATTAAAACTTCTACCAAGTAATAGTCCAACAATAAAAATTAGAAAAGCAAGTATTACTAAAACAATTCCTATTTTTTTTCCAAAACTTTGAAGCTGCATCTGAAAAGGCGTTTGTTCTTCTTCAGTTTCCTGCAGAATATCAGCAATATTACCAACCTCAGTGGACATTCCTGTATTTACAACTAAGGCCAATGCTGTACCCTGGCTTATTAAAGTACCCATAAAGACCATGTTTTTCTGCTCAGCAGTGATTAAATCCTTTTTATGAATGGCATTAATATGCTTTGAAACAGGCTCAGACTCTCCGGTTAAAATCGCCTCTTGTGCCTGAAGCTGGTGGGATTCAATTAAACGGCAATCTGCTGGCACCTGATTGCCTGCTTCTAAATAAACAATATCACCTGGGACAAGCTCTTCCATCGGAATTTCCACCTTATTCCCATCCCGAAAAACAATAGTTTTTAATTTTAAAAATCTTTTTAATTCAAAAAGAGCCTTTTGCGCTTTACTTTCCTGAAAATATCCTAAAAACACATTAAGCAATACTGCAGCAAGTATTATGCCAAAATCCACCCATTCTTGTAAAAAACCTGAGATTATAGCGGCTATTAGCAAAATATATATCAAAACTGACTTAAACTGAAATATAAATAATTTAAGCTCAGATAATGGTTTTTCTTCCACTAACTCATTTAATCCGCACTTATCAATCCTTTTTGAAGCTTCCTTATTTGAAAGCCCGCTTTTATTCGTTTTTAACTTTTTAAAAGCTTCTTGCACTGAAAGGCTGAACCAATTTATTTTTTTTGGCATAAATAAACACAAAAATTAATCGCTAATTACCAATTACCAATTACAGATTACTACATATATTTTACCATATTTCCTCTATTCCTGCATCCTACATCCTGAATCCTGGATCATGAATCAAAAAGAGAAGACCTAGTCTTGGTATTTGGTCTGACAAATTTTAGTTTGTTTCCGAAGTCATTTAGAAATAAAAAACTGCCCAAAGTATGCATTAAGCAGTTTTTAGTATTTAATCTCCTATGCAACAGCCTCGTCTTGCTCAACCTCAGATTCTTCAGGGTCATCCTCAGCCGGTTCTTCAACTTGCTCTTCCTCCTCAGCCTGAAGATCAGCACCTTCTCGGATAAAGGTAAACCAAGTTAATCTTGATCTTTTTTCAAAATCAACTGTCCATCCCAATTTTTGATATTCATCAGAAATTCTATCAGCCATTTCTGAAGTTAAAGCGACAATGCCAAACCGCACAATATCTTTACCAGCAAACATCTCAATTCTGCGGTCAATTATAGTTTTATAATAACCTTCAAATACATCCTCCATTCTACCTGGTATTGGCATTATTCCGACCCCTCCCTTCTCCTAGTAGCATTACTAGGATATTTATATTTTTAGCATATTTATCTTATGAATAAATAAATATTTTGTCAAATAAAATTTTTTAATAAAATATTGACATTTCAATTATAATACTGTATAATAGATATCGAGTTTATTTTTAGGAAATATGAAATGAAAAATCAGGTACGCGATGTAAAAATTAGAAATTTATCAGGGGTCCTTAGCTCAGTCGGTTAGAGCGCCAGCCTTTTAAGCTGGGCGTCCTGGGTTCGAATCCCAGAGGACCCACCATCCTTCGCGATAGCGAAGAAGGGCTCGAATTAAGCGAAAGAAGTGTTGATTTCATTCGCTTCGGATGGCACAGCCATTAAAACAGCCTAACTAGGGCTTGTTTTTTTATTTTAAAAAACCGCTAATTATGCTTAGCGGTCATTGTTCTTGAAAAGGCGCCAAAATCTTGGTCTTCCATTCAAAAGTCATTGGATTATCTGGAAAAACAGCTACTTCATCAAAATATGGATTATTTCTAAATACTAAAATGCTTTTCCACACAGATATACCAATCGTACCATTACTGGATTTTGTATCTGCCACGTGTTTTTTTGAAATGATAACAATGCAGCATTTTGAATGAGTAAGAAAAGCCCAGCCTTCAATTACTCTCATTTGTGATTTTATTCTAACCTTTACTGGCAATACATTTATTCTTTTTATACCTTCGTTTTTAAGTATATTAACAGCATTCATTTTTATCAAATGATCTCTGGATTCATCCCATCCGATAACAACCGGTTCTTTTTCAATCATTACTTCTCTATCCAATGCAGGTACCATTTCCCCTCCCTTTCAAAGGACAAAAAAAATATCATGAGATTACTTAAGGAACCTCTGAAAAATAAAATTTAGTTACGAAATTTTCAAATTTTAAAGCTAAAATTTAAGAATTGCAGTAGAAAATATGTTTTTCAGAGGGTCCCTAATAGTCAAATAATTATGTAATTTTTCTAATCATTTTTATATACTTATCATTTGCTTCAGCTGGCATTACAATTTTAATATTTTCTGACAATGAACCAAGCCGTTCTTTATCAAAAATTAATTTTTTAATATATTCTAAAAATTTCTCTGCTGTTAAATCTATCTGATTTAAAACCAATACCGCTTTTTTTGAAGAAAAATAGGTGGCATTATTAAGCTGATCATTGTTTGGCAGAGGAATTAAGACTGTAGGCTTTGACAACGCTGATAATTCAGTTAAAGATCCAAATCCTGCCCTGGAAACGACCAAATCAGCTGCGGCATAAGCATCAGGCAATTCTTGTGTTAAAAAAACAAATGAATGATATCTTGGGTGTTTGAAATAAAATTGTTTTCCTTTACCTGTCACATGAATAACCTGGCAAAATTCAACTAAATCAGCTATGGTCTGCCTGACAAGCTTATTTATTGCTAGAGCGCCAGTTCCACCACCCATAACAAATAGTATTGGTAAATCTGGTTCTAAGTCAAATCTTTTTATTGCTGACTGCCTTGATCCGGAAAAAATCATTTTTCTAACTGGGTTTCCTGTAACTACAACTTTCTTTTTTGAAAAATATTTTTTCAATTCTTCAAAACTAACAGTTATCTTTGTGGCAAAAGGTTTCATTAATTTATTTGCTAAACCTACTTTTAAATCCTGCTGATGAACAATAATTTTTTTTCTCAAAAGCCATCCAGCCCAGACAACTGGCACACATACAAAACTACCTGCTGTTAATATTACATTTGGTTTATATTTTAAAATTATAACAATACTCTGAAAATATCCAGCTATAAGTAAAAAAGGATCAATAAAAATTCTCAAACTAAAATACCGCCTTAGCTTACCAGAACTAATAGCCTTAAATGCAATACCAATTTTTAGCACCACTTCTTTCTCAGGACCCTTTTTGGTGCCGATCCAAAGAAATTCTGCATCTTCTTTTTGCAAATCTTCTTTTAATGCCAAAAGCGGCATTACTGATCCCATTGTTCCACCTCCGGAAAATAATATTTTCATATTGTTTCATTGTCTCATTGTTTCACTGAATTATTTTTGTTAAAAATTAGTATATTGAATTCATTGATTTGTTAACTATAGCATTTAATTAACAATGAAACCATGAAACAATAAAGCCATGATCAATTTCCGTGAGCCAACGCCAATACATTCACTTCCTTAACACCTGCCAGTTTTATCGCCTTTGCCGCCTCATTCATTGTCTGTCCAGTCGTAAATACATCATCAAATAAATAAACAATTTCCGGTACTTTTTCAAACTGAGCGTAAAAAGCACCCTTCATGTTTTCAAATCTTAATTCCCTATTCAAATTTGCCTGCTGTTTTGTATTTTTAATTCTTTGCAAGGATTTTGCATCAAAATTCATATTCAAATGCGTACTAAGATGCCTGGCAATCAACTCTGCCTGATTAAATCCCCGCTCTAAATAACGCTTTTTATGTAAAGGAACAGGAATCAACTGCTTTCCGTTCAGTTTATCATCTAAATCAGCCATGTCAACTGCTTGGGCAAACATATCTGCCAGCTTTTCAGCTACTTCTTCAACATAATCAAACTTCAAAGTACTAATAATCTGCTTAATAACTCCTTCATATGTACCCATTACAAAAACAGTATTAAAATTAAAATTATGTCTGCACGAATCACATAGCTGATTTGAAACTGTTGCATGTTTATTGCAAACAACACAACTCTGACCAACTGGAACTTCCAAACATTTTAAACAATCTTCACACAAAAAAGAACCCTCCTTTTTGCATCCTAAACACGTTTTAGGAAATATCAAATCAAGGAAGGGGGATATAAGTTTTTTTCCAAAATTTTTATTGCCAGTATGCGCCATTAATTAGCCAACTTCCGTCTATTTTTACAAATTCGACCTTTATATTCTGTTCAAATGTTTTTGATTCACTATTTCTTTTCTCTGTCCGCTGAGTGGTAACCACCATCACAGCCTTATCCTGACTATAACTCTCAGTCTTAACGATTGGCGCACTGGTCGTTACACCATAATATTCACCGTTAAGCGGATATTTTGTAGATAATTCTTTTTTTTGTCCAATAACCCACTGTTGCATCTGTTCTGTCAATATACTATTAAGATCATCTAAATTTATAAAACCAGCTTGATTGGAAAAACTGCCAAATCTTTCTGCAAAAACCCTGGCCAATGTCTGAAGCTGCTCTTCATTTTTTTCTTCTTCAGTCATTTTTGGTAAATCAATTGTCTTTCTTTCAACCTCTGGGACGATCGGCTGCCTTGGCGGCGGTTCCTGTTCATTTATTACAGTTGGCGGTGTTACATCTTCTGGCTGTTGCCGAAAATATAAGAATCCTAAAACAATTGCAACCACCAGTACCACGGCGATCATAATTAAAATAATTATTTTTGCACCAACTGATAAATTATCAAGCATATTCGATTAGATTATTTCTTAACTCAATATTATCCTTAAAAAACTATTTTGTAAACTTTGTTTTAATTTTCTCTTCAGATTCCAGCTGCCCCTTTCCTTGGGCCATTTCCTCTTCCATTTCTTTTCTCATTCGCTCGATCTCCAGCAATTGCTGAGGATCAGATGTAATCAATTGATCTTCCATTCCAGATGCAACCACTTTAATAGCAGCATGCCTGTCACCGGCAAAAAAAATGCCTTCACCTACTCCGCCTTCCAATAATAAATATCTTTCGCCTTCAGTCAGCTGGAAAGTTTCCTGTACCAAATCAATGGCTGCGGGTGTCTGCCGCAAAAGCAGCTGTAAAGCAGAATTCTGTAAAATAGCTTTCCCCTGATTGGAAACTAAAAAGTCATTTACATCCTGGGTGATAGTAGTCACACCCAAATAATATTTTCGACAACGCTTAACCAATGCGTATATAAAGTCAGCGGAATCTTTTCGTTTCATCAACCACCAAGCCTCGTCAATTACTAAAATCCTTTTCTTTAATTCAGATCGGACAACATTCCAAATATAATTAACAATGTTATAAATTGCCATCGGCCTTAATTCATCTTCTAAATCTCTGACAGAAAACACAATCAGCTGATTTCGAACGTCAACATTTGTAGGTGAATTAAATAATCCGGAAAAAGTACCTGTTGTAAATTTTTGCAACCTAATAGCTAAATCAGCTCCTCCTTCCATTCCATCTAAAACGTCATATAAATCCTGCATTATTGGCGGATCAAATGGCTTAGTTAGATCGGTTTCCGGCGTAATGTCCTTTTTAGCAAATGTTTGAAGCAATGCTTGGTCAACAATTGAGTCTTCCTGGTATGATAAATCCCCGATCATTAATCTTACCAAACCCTTTAATGTAATAACTGCGCTTCTAATAATATCTTCTGTAGAAGTCATCTCTCCGATAGGCCGAGGCAAGTCAAACGGATTAATTTTACTTTCAGAAGCCAGGGAAATATTGACATATGTTCCGCCGACAGCATCGCTTAAATGCTTATATTCCCTTTCTGGATCAATAATTATCACATCAGTGCCAAACATTAGCGTTCTCAGCACTTCAAGCTTAATAGCATAACTTTTTCCAGAACCAGAAGTGGCGAAAACCACTGCATTTGCATTTTGAAGCGAAAACCGGTCAAAAATTATTAAGCTATTATTATGCCTGTTAACTCCAAATAAAACACCTTTATCAGAAGTCAATTCAGCTGAAACAAAAGGGAAAGAAGAGGCGATTGGCGAAGAATTAAGGTTTGCGGTAATCATTATTTCATCATTGCCCAAAGGCACGGTCGAAACAAATCCCTGCTCTGCCTGATATAATACGCGTTTAGTATATACTAATTTTGAACCAAATACATCCTCTATATCAGCTGTCAGATCATCTAATTCCTTTAAACTGTTTGCATACAAAGTGGTATATAATGCAAATTGAAAAAACTTTTCAATACCCTGAGTCAGGTCATCTCTTAATTTTTCAATGTCTTGAAGAGCGGTTTCTCTCATCGGATCTCTGGGCGCGCCCTTTTCCGCATCAGCTGTCAGCTGTGCCCTTAAAACTCCAACTTTATTCCTCAATTGTTTTAATACAATTTCAGACTTTAATGGATAGAAAAACATGCTAATATCTAAAGTGGCATTATAATTGATAATTGGAGCAAACCAGCCAACACTAATATATCTTGGATAGGTTAAAACAAACAATGTCCTCAAATATTTGCCTCCAAGCCGCAGATGGTCAGGCTTAACCTCCATTGCGCTTGGGGCAATCAAATCTAAAATTGAAACGACCCCTCTTTTATAGGAACGCCTTTCTTCAATCAATTTCTTAGTCTTCTCTGCTTTAATTTCCTCAGGTTTTTTCTGTTGAGGTAGCTCTTTTTTTTCTTTTGGCTCCATGCCAATAGGTTTTATCATATTAAGTATTATCTACGTTTAATTTATTAACGTCCACTAACACTTGTTGTTCTGCAATTCCAGGATTATACACATTATAATATAATTCAATTAAACTTTGTGTGTCTAAAATTACTGATTTTAATCCCATGCTATTCAAATTTCCCTGAATATGCCCCACTCTTTGCATTAATTCACGGTAATATTTATCAAACTTTTCCTTTTTTATCTTAATCACCTGGCCAGGTGTAAATAACTCGGACATTTTTGAAAAAAATCCTTTTGGCTTGCCAGCTTCTGCCAAAGGACTGAAAGGCACCACTAAAAAGAATTTTTTACTCATAATATCTCCGATTTCAACCAATTCATTAACAAAAGAAATATAATTATCAATTTGTTTTTTCAACAATTCATTGGTTACTTCTTTTTCATGCTCTCTTAATTTATTAAGATAAACGTCAATATTTAATTTTCTTGATTGAACTACTATCTGAACAGGGAATTCTAAATAATTCAAAAAACCAACATAAGCACTAACTATTGCTTCCTGTTCTTCTTCTGACTTTAAGGCAAAATTCACGCTGGAAACCATTATAACAGATCGCAATGTGCTGTCTTTTAAAATAACTGTATCATTTTTTATTTCAGCAATATCTAAAAAAAGCTGAGTACTTTCAGAAACACTTGTTTTTTTCAATTTATCACTTTGCATTTCTCGTTTCTTTTTTGCCATAATATATTAATTATTTTTTCTTTACCGGCTGCCCCAAAGATACTGGAGCTGGACTGGATGCCTGAACTTCACCAGCATACATACCTCCTGTATTAACAATTAAAGTTAAATCTGATAAGCGTGAACCAGTAACCGGTTCTTTTCTAGCTATGCTTAGTTTTGGTTTTTCCTCAATATCAGACTTAACTTTTTCATGCATCTGCATAATATAAGCTTCTTTATTCCAAATACGCAGCCTTGGGCGCAACAATGTCTGAACAAAATTTAATAAGAAGAAATGAATCGGTCTGCCATTAATTTTTGCAAAAGCTAAAGTTCCAAATATGCCAAAATCAATAATTCCGCCGGCAATCAAAGAAAGCAGGCTGCCAAAACGATAAAGCAAAAATCCAATTAAAAAGGCTGCTAAAATTAAAATAAACTGCCTGACTGTTATCGGGCCGATAATTTTATCTTCAACATCTATAAATTGTGGAACAATATACTTTGCTAATGCCATAAATGTAATAAGTATCTGTTTCATCCGTTGTGATCAGTTGATCTGTTTTTTCCTAATTAATAATTATATAAATTAAAACTGCATTTTTTCATTTGACTCCATTATTGCCTGAAATTCTTCATATGTCATAATTTTTTCACCTTTTTCAGTTTTTTCATTTATCACTTCTTCAATTGGTTTGTTCTGCTTAATGCTTTCATAGCCGATATTTAAATACATTTGATAAACAGGCGACTGCTGCCAGGCATTGACCCCGTCAACTTTTTTTTGAATTGACTCTTCTGCTAACAGGCCAATCCTTTCCATCAATTCACCCATTATTTCTTCTTTATTTGATCCGAGCCGGCGCAAATTAACCAAATCCATTGATCTTAACTCATCAACCGGCCCAACCAAAGACGGGCCAAATGTGACATCTTGTAAAACCGGCTTTTGCTCATCCAAACCGCTTAAAGTCCTTCTTGATACCTCCTGAGCTGGGGCAGCTACTGAAGATTTTTGCACAGCTGGCACTGATTGCTTTGGCTGCTTTGGCTCGTATTCTCCGCGAATAATAGCCAGCCGTTTTTTTTCAACCTCTCTTAAATATTTTTTTATTGTGCTTAAAATAGTCTCTGCCTTTTGCTCGTCAAATCCTATTCCACCAGCAACTGCTGAAGCGGTCAGCATATATTTAACTTCAATATCTTTTCTCACTCCCCGTAACCTTGATATGATTACACTGGTTAATTTTACATTGTCATATTGTGCAGCTGAAATCTGTAATTCATCAATGATCTTTTTTGCTATTTCTTCCAGCATCTGTTGTTCAATATCCCGTTTTTCCAGCGGCATTTCTTTAACCACCTCCACTTCTGATTTTTTTTCTTCCTTTACCACTTTTTTTTCTTCTTTTTTTAATTTTTTAACTTCTTTTGGACTTAATAACTTTACAGCTTCATCATAAGAATAAAATTTTCCCTGATAATAATACTTAAACTCGCCTTTTTCATCTCTAACCAAAACAAATTCCTCTGCTTTAGGACTAAATTCTACATTTTTTTTACTCTTTTTTTTTTGCATACTATATCACGCCCATTTAAATTTCTTCTCAGCCATATCATAAAATGCCAGTCTACTAAATTTCTCTTCTCCTCGTCTGGTATAATGTGTATCAAAATGAGTGGCTATCCTGGCTGATTCCTCTTCAGTTAATTCTAAACGCTCTTGCAAAATATACTTTAACATATATACCACAAACTGTGGCTGTGCTGGATTAACCACGAAATCATTTACCAAATTAGCTTTTCCAATACGATTTAAATAGCTGGTTAAATAATCCCGATATCTAATATCTTCCATTAAAAGTTTTATAAATCCTCCCTTTTCAACCAAAATCATAAGTGAAGCGATTGTTTTTATTTTGTCTTTTTTCAAAAATCCGACTTCCAGTTCATCAGATATTTTTTTCAAATCATTATTAGTCGCCTCTAACAATTTTTCTTTCATTATTTCAATCCGACTTTGCTCTTCTTTGCTGCCCACATACAATTCAAAAATGTCTTTTGGCGGCGGAGCTTTTTCTTTTTCAACTTTTTCATGTTCTTTAACAAACGCTTCAATGTCTGCAACATCCTTATCTGTAAAAGGAAATATGGCAATATCTTCTAAATTTTTTCTTTGTGCATCATAAAAGAAATTTCGGATTGCTACATATAAATCCAATGCCATGTCTAAAAGCTGACCTTGTTCCCGGTCTAATTTTTTTGCATTATGGCTTTCAGCCATGTACTTAGCTTTTTTTATGGAAGATACAGTGCCTTCAACTCCGACGATGGCAATAAAATCCTTAAGCCAATTTCCAATTGTCGGATCAACCATTTGGTTATTAACCTCAATTTTATCTCTGGTTAATATTTCCTGATTATTAACTAATTTCTGGAGTATACTCATCTGATATTCTTCTTTTTCTAAAAATAACATTACCACCAGCGCATTTAGATCCAATTTTGTTCGAAAATCAGCCCATTTAAGCATATCAACCACCTGATCGCTAAAAATTGCACCTATGTCTTTTGATTCTTTTTCAGGATCGCGCAACTCAAGCGGTGGCGCTTTTTCGACTTCTTTTTTTGCCTCAACTTTATCTTCTAAAATTTCATCTTCTGGTGATTTTAATTGCTTAACCATTCCCTCTTCTTTTTTTAATTCTTTTTTAAAAGCATCCATCACTTCATAATAGTCTTCCGGTTTTGAGCCTAAACTTGTTAAATATTTACTGACCTCGCCGTTAAAATATTTATCTAAAATTAAAAATTTCCTCCCTACTATCTCTTTAGCAATGTCTTTTGCTTTCTGAGGCGCCATTTTTAGTTTGCTTTTGAATTCTTTATCTAAATCATTGACTTTTATTTTATTAAATAAAACATCATTAATAATATCGCGAAATATTAAACTCTTCTTTGCAGGCAATTTATACTTATTAATCAAAGCAACATTAATCCGCGCTCCATAATCAGATTCATACACGCTTTGTGCCAATTTATTTTTTAATTTATCTGCCATAAATATTATGTGTTATCATCAACTGTCTTTTGCATCTCTGGCGGCAAACTGCTATAAAATGATTTATTATTTTGTATATTTTTAAATTCTGCTTTCATGTTTTTCTGAACCTCAGGACTGGTAACCTGAGCAGGCACGCTTGGATCACCCTGAGCCATTTTTGATTTTAATCCTAATACAGCTTTTACAATGTTATCATTTCCAGTTTTCATTAATCCTGATAATTTACTGGTTGAAATATTTTGAGCAATTATCATTCTTTGAGCATCATCACCTTTTGTAAAATTACCTTTGTCATCCACTTTCAAAGCGTCTGCCAAGGCCCGGACATCTAACTTACTTGTATGATTTCCCAAACCTTCCAAGTCTGTGCCAAAAGCATCAAATGGATTTTCAGTAATCTTTGCTTCAACGCTTTTGAAATTCGTCTTATTAAATGCTTCAAGTGCATCCAGTTCTGCAGCTTCATCAGTTCCTTCAGCCGGAGACAAATCCCTTAATTCAGCTAATCTACCTGTAGGAACAACATTCCCCGCAGCGTCTTTTGTGGTCATGCCTTCTTTCATCTTTTGCGCTTCAGACAAACCTTGCTTGGCATTTTTCGCAAAATCTCCGCCTTTGCCAAATATTCTTTTTAGTTCAGCATCAAAATTTTTGCCAAATGCCTGAGATAAAGTCAACATAGCATTTCCGTCTTTATAAAAGCTGGCAGCTTGGTCACGCAAATTTGTCTTATTCTTATCCTGATCGCCGATCAGCCCTTTTCTGCCTTCATGAGTTGAAAGATCATATTTAGCAAATGCATGATTTTTATTAACTTCATCTTCAACAGCCTTTTCAGTTGCAGTGCCTTTTAAGCTTCTATATACCTTCATCATATCTTCCTGATTGTCTTCATTAATGGCGCCTCCTTTAATTGCATTTATTAAATGAGCAGCAGCTTTTTCCATATTCGCTTCTTTAGTCATTACTTTTGCAGATTTTTTCGCATCATATTTTGAATCTTGCAGTTGCTTAAATTCCTTGCCTACTCTGGCCTTGGCTGCTTCATTCGAAGCACCCTTGGATCTGGTTACCTGGCTTCTGACATCAGATGCTAATTCTGGAGCGCCCATTGTGGCCAATCTCTTTAATCCTGCTAAAGTTCCAGTAGCGATGCCAACTGTCACTCCGGCAACGGCTCCTAAGCCACCCAAGCCCATTTCTTTAAATTCTTCCCTTCTTCTTCTATATTCAGCCCTGCCTCTTCTGGCAGCAGCTACTGGCGCTCGAAACGGAGCTTTTACTGCGCCGGCCACCGCTTCCCTGGCCACGCCTGCCGTTCTTTCCCAGCCTCTTTCAAATTTTGCTCCAAAGGCAGAAACCCTTTCTGCACGCCGTTTTTGTAAAACACCTTTTGCTGCCGCATATCTTTCACCTACAAACTTGGCGCCAGTTGCGCCATAAGCAGCTCCCTTAACTGCACCCAATACTTTACCGCCAACAGCAGCTCCAACAGCGCCACCCATTTGTTTTGTTATTACGACTGCTCCGTATAATAATGCCACACCCACTGCAAATTGGGCCATGTTTGGCATGGTGGAACCAATAGCCTTAGTTCCTTCCTGAAGTTGTTTACCAGTTACACCTGATTTTTCTTGCGCTGATTTTGTAACTTCCTGCGCTTCTTGACTAACACCGCCATCTGCCTGCATCATTAATAATGCCAGCCAAAGAAAAAAAGCTAATATCGGACCAGTAGCTACCCAATTTCCAAATTTCTGCCACCACTGCTTAGCCAATGATTGAGTGAACGGCAATAAAGATCCAACAAAGGCAAATGGAGATAAAATAATTAATATCCATAAAAATGCAATCCTGGCCAATAAAATTACAAGCATTAAAATGCTAACCATTAACACAAAGAAAAACATGAATGCTGCTAATGCTAAGCTTAAAGCAATTTTCCAAAAATTTATTTCTTCCAATTGTCCGTCCTTTGCCTTCATCCAGGTATCCATTTGTAAGCCATTGATTAAGTTTGCCCCAGCTGAAGCCTGAAACCCATTTACAAAAGTAAGCATTACAATTTGTCCAAAATCAATAATCAAACCACAAATCAATTTACTGAAATTAATTGCGACCGCAGCAAATATTACCTTTGGTAAAAGCGACTTAATCGAATATTTTTCAATACGTAAAATAGTGGCAAAAGCAATGATCAACAAAATTACAACAAAAAACATGTTGCAAATATCACGAATAATAGTCCAGCCGGTAACAACTCCTGGATTATCTACAAATTCCTGAAAACCAGCAACAGCAATCACCAATGAAAACACCTGCATGGTTAACCAGCCTAAAATATATGCAATGCCGTAAAACATTAATGCAAAAACCTGGCCGAAAAAATCACCGACAGCGCCAGCATAAACAGGAATATAAATTCCAATGCCAATTATCAAAAATAAAATGACGAGCACTGAAATAATTCGTGTTCTTGTTGGCTTGAGGGATTTGAAAAATCCTCCCAAAGCATTCTGGATTTTATGCCTGATATTCAGATTTTTTTTAAATCTTAATAAAATCTAGGCGCAATCCTAGTTATTTTAATTATAACACAAAATTACGATAGCATCCAAAATAAAATTTTAACTTATCAACAGTTAAATGTTATAAAAATATGCCATTTTGCTTAGAAATCTTCGCATAATATTCACTGCTCTCCTTTAATTGTCTTTGCTTGGTTTCAAAATCAACTGATGCCAATCCAAATCTGGGTCTATAACCTTCTGCCCATTCATAATTATCTAGCAGCGACCAGTAAAAATAACCGCGAACATCTACTCCTGCTTTTATCGCATAATAAATCTCTTCCAAATGCTCATGAATAAACTGCTTTCTAAAACTGTCATCTTCCGTGGCAATACCATTTTCTGTAATGTATATTGGCTTCCCGTAAGTTGATAAATCAACTAAAACTTCATAAATACCGTGCGGATGCACCAACCAGTTCATATCAGTCATTCTGCGGCCTTCAACTGCAGGGTCTTCCTGCATTGATAAAGATCGTTTGCCAAAACGGTATTTTTTTTTCAATCTAACCTGAAAATAATAATTTATACCAAAAAAATCATGGTATTTAGGCCGTGATAAAATATAAAAACCATGATTTGAAAATTTGTACAAATAATATTGCTGAAGCTGATCAAATAATTTGTGTTTTATATAATTTGAATATGCCTGCAAAGAATTGGCAATTCCCACTTCAGCTTGTTTATTAAAATTTTGTTTCACAATTCTATGAATCAAAACGTATGCAGATTTATGCGCTTTTGCTAAATTCCAAAATACTCGAAATCCTAAAAGAGTCTTTTTCTTCATTGGCGGCCACCAGCCATGAAAATAACTGCAAAACACATAAACATCTGGCTCATTAATCGTTACCCAAAAATCAACCAAGTCACCTAAATTTTCCACTGCATATTTTACATATCTAAGAAAATATTTTTTATTCTTTCCTTTTTCCCAGCCTTTTTTTAACATAAACCAGGCTGGATTTGTAAAATGATGAAGCGTCAGCATTATTTTAATGTTACGTTTCTTCAGGTCTTCAAGAACATTTCGATAATGCTTTATTGCCTGGCTGTCAAATTTTCCCTCTTCTGGCTCAATTCTTGCCCATTCAATTGACAAACGATGGCAATTATTATTCATTTTTTGGATTAAATCAAAATCTTCCTTGTAGCGATTAAAACTATCGCAAGATGTTCCCACATCAGGGATTTTTTCCAAAGCCTGCTTCACCCAAGGAACTTTATCCTTATATTTTCGAAAAGTCTCATGCGACCAGTCATTATTTTGACAGTCACCCTCGATTTGATGAGATGAAGTGGCTGTGCCCCAGAGAAAATTTACTGGGAATTTTATAAATCGTTTTTGCATAAAAATTCATTAATATTCGTATTTCCATTATACAAGAACGGTTGGAATAAATAAAACGGCAGATGCGCCGTTTTATTAAAAAATATTCAATTTGCAATTTACAAATTTTCAATTACTCTTCGCTAAATTAAATATTTTCAGCTTCCCCTTCTTTAAAAGATATAAAAATCCTAATCCTGCGCTTAACATGGCGGCAACAACAGTTAAAATTATTTTAACCGGCAATGTTTTTTTCATTGGCACTTGTTCAACAACGGTTGCTCCTAATTCCTGCTCAGATGGCAAAACAGAAATATCTTCGTTCAACCTTGGGTAAAGACAAACATTTTCTTTATATGGTAATAAGATACCGCTGACAAATACTCTTTGCCCGTTTTCTAGATCTTTTGTATTTAAACCTGCGTTTTTCCTAAAACAAACTGGTAAATCACCCTGTTCAGTTACTAAATTAAACCCGCTTGCTAATTTTTCTGAAATTTCTCCGTCTGCTGCGATTAAAAAACCAATCAAGTTTTGCTCTTCTTGGAAACTGAATTCTTTTAGATCTGCCAAACTCTGTCCCTCAACAACATTAATATCTTCAGCAGAACTTATTTTTATTTGAGACATTTCTTTTTTTGCAAATTTGCCTTTAATCTTTACTCTCTGCCCGATTTGCAAACTGGGCCAATCAGCCTTATAAAAATACGCTTCAACTGCCAGATCCTCACTTTGCAAATACATTCTTTGTTTCAAAAATAATCCTGGATTAACTGTAATCACTCCTTCAAATAAAACTAAATCGTCATCTTTTAGCTGACCAATATTTTCCTTTGTTAATGCTATATATTCAATTGGATTCTCTGTTGTAATTTTCTTTTCAGAACTTTTTTTTGTCAAGCTGGTTAATTTTTTCTCTGCCTCTTTTTTTTCAGAAATATTCTCATCTTCTTCAGCTATTTGTTGTACAATATTTTCTGTACCAGGTGTAGGTAAAGTGGTTAATTTCCAAAAACCAGTAGAATCCTTGACCAAAGCGTATGGCAAGACAACTTGTTTATTATCAAAATCAACCATTGTTTTATCAAAAGATCCGTAAATCATTTGGTCTAAAAGCTGATCATCTTTTGAATAAAGCTGGACCATGTCGCCGGCATTATTTAAATTTTTTGTTTTTACTATCATATAAAATTTTGATGGAATAATGCCTTTTAAATGAAACTTTGTGCCGCTCCCCTCTTGCAGATAACAATCTGTCACTTCAATGTCTAAATCAGAAGAATTAAAAATTTCAATCCATTCTGTCTGGCCTGAAAATGGCTGGCTTACAACTTCATTAATAAAAAGCTTTCCTACTAAATTAATTGCTTCATTATTTGATGCTTCATTTTCCAATTGCTCGGTTTGTTCTTCAATTTCATCATTTTCCTCCAAAATTTGTTCATCTTGCTCAGCTGTTTGAATCAAAGCAATTTCATTTTCCAATCCTGGTGTTTGTGTATATGTAAAACTCCAGTCATTAGCTGAGTTTGTATCAATATCTGAAACTCTGGCCAAAGACATATTTTCTTCAATATCATCGCTCGTTTGCCAGGCGCTGCTGTCATCATTTTCAAAATCATTATTAGCCAGCCAATGGTCTGCGGTTGCCAAAAAGTTTGCCTGGTTGCTGCTTTTTGTAAATTTACCGTCATTGTTTGACCAAATTAATACGTCCTGCGTTTGATACTCAGCATTACGTAAAACCAATATATTATCTGTACCAGTTAAATTTTTTTCTAAATTTAATAAAATAAAATCTCCATTATCATAAACTTCATCCTGATCTATTTCAAAAATCAAACTTTCTCCCTGAAATAGCTTCCAATGATTAAAATCACCCTGTTCAATTACTTTTAATTCAACCCAATCCTGAGATTCTTTAAATGCCACTTCATTTATCATTAATTTGCCCAAGACTTCCTCAACGACTTCTTCATCTTCAGGTTCTGACTGCTCATCATCTGAGTCATAATCATCAATAATAACATCATTAGAAGTGAAAGTTATATCTTCAGAAGCAAAATCTTCAATAATGACATCATCTGACGCATATTCAATAATTATCTCATCATCAGATGCAAATTCGTCCTCATCATCATCTAATTCATTTTCTAAAAAATTCTCTGCTTTTGGCGTTGCAAAATCAGATACATTGTCATCTAAATTTTGTGAAACTAAACTTTCTGTCCAGGCATCTGGCAGATCTCCTGCTTCAATATCTTTTTTTCTAATCATTGAAGTTTTCCATTCATTATCTCCGAAAAAAGGAGCATCTCCCCCTCCAGCAACATCAATCAATTCATTTTGAGAATTATAAAGTTTGATTTGCAAACTGCTATTACTCAGGCTAACGTCACTGTCAATTAAATCTGGCTCAATATTTAAAACGGAATTTTCTTTATCAAAATTACTTATAACAAAAAATCCTCCTGCTTCAATTTCCAATCCTTGCGAAATTTCAAGCATTACTTTTTCTTCTCCGCTGCTTAATTTTGTTAAATACCATCCGCCTAAATCAATATTTTCGTTCGTTAAGTTTTTTAATTCAATAAATTCATCACTAGCAGAATAGCTAGAGCCTGCCCAGGCTAATTCATTTATTACAACAGTAATTCCCTGTGATTGAGCATTAAAACCAAATAGAAATGAAAAAACACAAAGTAATATTCCAATCAAGGCCAGGATAAATATTTTTTTATTTAAATCATATTGCATATGTTTTTAACAATTTTTCATTTACAAATGTTTAACAAATTGATAATTGAAAATCATTTAAAAATTCGTAAATTGGAATTTAAACTTATTAATTATCTCCTAGTCTCAACAGGTCAGCCGTACGAAACAACTGACCCGCTGAGCGCTATAATATTTAGCCTGCAAGCCGCAAACATTCTTATTTGCCAGCCTGAGCCGGCAAGTAGGTTTCGTATGCCCTTACTTATAAACTAGGCTTTGTTGATAGAAAAAAATATGGATATTCTTTCACATTCTTTACTAATTGCCATCGTTCCTTTACCGGTCCATTTTTCATCACATCCAATGTCTTTTGAAGATATTCGTCATCTTTAATCAAACTGACTCTTGAATCATCTGCCCACATTTTAAGTTTTTTTCCGTTATCTATTTTTTTTGCTTCTTCTTTAAAAAACCAAATAATCCTTCGGGCATGAGACCGGTTAACTTTTTCATTTTTTTCAAAAAGCTCTATCATCGGCTGCTTCTCATCATCTTTTGCCTCTGCCCGCAGATTGTCCAAAATCTCATAGGATATTCGCTTTTTAAATTCCCCATAAACAGAGACTGGATTATCCTTATCTTTTGGCAGCTGAAAAAGCCAGTAAAAATGATTGGGCATAATCAAGTATGCGATATTTTTTACATTCATTTCCTTAGCCACTTCTTTTAAATTTCTAATCATCAAATCCAGATATACTTGATTAACAAATAGATTTTTTTTGCCAGCAACACTGCTTGAATAAAAGTACGTGCCGCCAGGCTGTTTTTCTATAAATTTTGGCATAAAATTTAATAGTTATTAATTATATTTTGCAAGCTTGCGACTTAATATCAAATATTAAAATGAAAAGATTAAAGCAAAAAGCAAAACGTAAAAAGCAAAATAACAAATCAAAAATTAAAATTTCTTCTTTCCCTTCAATGTCAGAATACTAGAGGCAAGAATATTTGCTATTTCAGTTACTTCTTTTAATAATTGTTCGGCCTTTTCTTGATTAGCTTTTTTAGCATCCCTTAATAATTCCAACCAAAACTTACTTTCATTTGCAGACTTCAAAGAATGATTAAAATAATTTGTAAAATCTCTTTTCGTACTTCCTGCTTGGGCTTCAATAAAATTTGCACCAATACTTGTTATGCTTCTTAATAATTGCCTACTAATCACTTGTACACCCAAATCTTTTTTATTCAGGACATCAATGAAATTGATACAATTAATTGCTAAACTATATGTTCTTTTTTTTATATCTTTTTTATTTTCCATATTTTTTATTGTTCTCTTTCTTTTTTATAATAATGTCGCAAAGCGACTCCAAATTTTTACTTTTTGCTTTTTGATTTTTTAATTTTATTCAATTGCGTTCCCTGTGAAGCTTTTCTGGTGAAAGCGTCACCCGCTTCACAGGGAACCCCTCCACTTATATTGTCTCGTTTTCAATTCAAATTGAATAGACTTTTTTGTCGAGCAAACAAAACAAAAAACTGCTTTTCTCCAAGCAGTTTTTTTAGTCTTATTTAAATTATTTTTATATCTTGTCAAACACTCTTGACAGCTGTGGATAACTTTTTTAATGCCCAAACATAATATTTGCCTGCTTAATGTCCTGTCCTGACTGCAAAACTCCGCCCATATTTTCCAAAAAATCTTTTTGTATTTCTGGATTATTGGGAAAATCGGTAAAATCCTTTAATGGCGCCCTTTGTCTAAACTTCATTTGAAAATTTCTATCTTTTAATTTTGCCAACATTTCCATAGCCTTTTTCTGGTCCTCAATCACTTTAATTCCCTCAGCATGGAAATCTACAATTGGCCTGCCCATTATAACAATTAAATCTCCAGTAGCTAGCCGTTTATCTTCAGGAAATATTTTATAATTATGCATTAGCTTTACATTAATCTGTTTTCCCTGAGGTATGGAAATAATGAATTCATTGCTATTTAATGGTGGCACTACAACTTTTCCGATCAGACCATTATTCTTCATCATACTTGGCCCGTGTTTTTTATAAATCATTTTAGCAACTGGTTTGAAAATCGGAACCTTTAATTCTTCATTATCAACCTTTTCCTGTACTTGATCATTAAAGTCTGATGCAAATATTGCTGTTCCACCCATTGAAGCGCCTGCTACCAATATTACAACAAACAATGCAAAAGGTTTTTTATAAGAAATTTCAAACCGAGACATCATCCATACTGCTATAACAAACAAAGCTAAAAAGCTTATTACTAACACATATGGTAAACTTTTTAATATTAAACTATAGCCTTGAACTCCAAAAGTCGTATATTCTAAGCTATTGCTTTCTCTAATATCGTACAAAGCCAAATTGACGATAAACACCATGGCAATAAAAATCAAAACAAAACTAAAAGTAAGTGTAAACTTTTTTGAATGAAAAAACCAAGCTGAGCGCATCTTGACATCTTTATCTTCAATTTTTTTCATAATAGAATCTGCAATATTCACCTCTTTTTTTTCTTTGGCTAGATTTTTTAGTTGTTCTTCAAAGTTATCCATATTCTTATTTTAAACTAAATCTCAGAATTATCATAGATTTCTGCCAATCGTTTTTTGGCACGATTTATTAAAATTCCTACTGCGTTTGTTGATTTCTTAACTATCTCCCCTATCTCTTCATAAGATCTTTCCTCCATATACCGCAAGACTAAAACTTCTTTATAATTTGATGGCAACTTATGCATCTTTTCAACCAATTCTTCTTTTTCAGTATCAGTTTCAAGCTGCTGAGTTAAATCAAGGTCATCTGCAATGTCAATTTTATTTTCATCATCATCAATTGACTGTTTTTTTACTTTTGTATTCTTTTTCAACCAGTTAACAGATTCATTATGGGCAATCCTATAAATCCAGCTGGAGAACTTTTTCTTTTGGTTAAAACCCTTTATATTTTTATATGCTTTTAAAAAAACTTCTTGTAAAATATCAGTCGCCTCTTCCCGATGATTGGTTAGCCTAAAAATATAGGTATAGAGCCTACTTTGGTATCGTTCAACAATCAATGAATACGCGTCTTTATCTTCTTTTATTATCTTTTTAACGATTTGATTGTCCGTTATGTTCGCATTATCCATGTATTTCTCTCTATTAAATAATACAATTTATACTATAAAACATTTCATATTTTAGCATTATTCCGCATTTAGTTCAAGTATTAAAAAAGCCCTATAAATCAAGGGCTTTTTATATAAATTATTTATTTACCAACCCATCATTTCATCTATTGTCTTTGAAGTTAAATCAGCTCCAGTAGGATATACAATTGATGTTGGAACATTTTGAATAATAAAATCACTGTTAAACATGTTTGCATCAAATACACTTGAGCTAACATGCCTTTTTTCTCCATTATCAATATAATAATTATTTGCATCTCCTGCATAACTTATCAATGCTCCGCTTGGATGAGAAAGTGTTGTGATACCTGTTCCTTTTACATAATTTGACCAAAATGCATCTGAAATATCCATAATCCTATCATTCCATAAATCTCCATAAAGCTGCTCAGCTAATTCTTGAGTTTCAATCCATCTGATCACTCCTCCTGGCTCAACTGCATAGACTGGAGCTAAGGATTTAATTTTAACCAACCATGTACTTGGTCTCATAGTTACATTTTCCCCTAAAGGAATGGCAGCTAAATCAGCATCTGAGATGACTTTTATATGGTCAAAATCTCTAAACCAGCTAAAGAAAATTGTATCACTTGGAAATACATGCCTCTTTCCATCTGATCCTAAAATATAGACTGTTGACATGCTGCTACTTTTAATTAAATCTTCAACTTTCAAACTTACTGGAAAGCTTGGTTCATATGGTTCTTCTCCGGGTTCTTCTCCAGGTTCCTCGCCTGGCTCTTCTTCCGGTTCTTCAGGTGCTGCTGTTTGGACATAATCAATAGTGTCTGAATTAATACTAAATGATAAATTTCCAGTTGAGCTTTTAAATCTGGCATATACAGTTTTTTCTCCATACCCATCAGATAAGACCCAATTTTTTGAAGTATTATATTCTTCCCAGGTTGCGCCAATAAAGTCTGGGTCATTTGAAACGACCATATGCGTAGCATCTATTGCAAACAATGATAAAGTTACGTTTTGAGAAGTAGTCTCAGTTTCATTGTTGTTTATTTCTATTGATGTTTCTGAAGGATAGACAGCTGAACTTCCTCCTCCACCTCCGCCACCAACAGCGCCAGTCGTGTAGCTCCATTGACATGGAAGTGCGTCACCTAAAATATTGCCTGATCTGTCTGAAGCAGTATTAATTGATGCTGTATAAAGAGTAAGTGGATTATAATCATTGTGAGTCCATGTTCTCACTGATCGTCTGCTACTCCAACTTCCTGACCAACCGCCTGGATTTGGACTACTTGATCTGTTTGCTGAAGCCATTGCCTCACTGAAAGTCACAACTAGGTCTGCAGATAGTCCGACTCCAGCAGCACCATTTGCCGGAGAAACATTCATTATTACTGGATTAATATTATCTCTTAAAAATATTGCAGGAATCACTATCGGAACTGCATAAATATCCAATGGCGGTGTTACTGACTGAGTCACAGTATCCACACCAACATCAGCTGCATTTACTCTTCTATTAAATTCAAAAGCTGCCCAGGAATTTCCAGCGATATGAGTAACATTTGATATGCTCGATACATTGCCTCCACTTATGTCATTATACGTAAAATCAGGAGGAGATAATGGAGTACTCCAAGCATTGCCATATACTGGTTCTGGAAATCCAGTCAATGGATCAACAAAAACAATTTCAGCTAACTTTTGTCTCTCTGCTGTTTCGACAATTGTTGGTACAGGCGGGCCACCAATATCTGGAACCAATGAGGCACCACCAGCAATACAAGAATTTCCCCATAAATCAACCACTGTAGGATTACAATCTAATATATCAATCCCCAATTCAGGAGGCGTAACCAATAAATTCATCATTGAAATAATAAAATAATCGCCAGCAGTATGAGTTACACTAAACAATCCATTACCCTCTAAAGGAGGCAAATCTGTATGAAACAAATCAAGAACATTAACTGAACCGTCTGGGTTTGAACCAAAAACTGGAATAGAACCAATAGCTGGATTTACACTATCAAATTCTGTTAAAGCTATTGGTGTGCCTGCTACGGTTACACTTCCTGGGGATGGAGCAATTGGGATATAAGTTCGAACTACTGGCCAGGCTCCGCCATTATCAACTAAACCGACCGGTACATTACTAGGCAGAGCACCGGCAATCGTATAAATTGATCCCATTTTTGCTTCAATTGTATCAGCAATATCACCCACAACTGCATTATTATTCATCGTTAATATTGCCCAATCGTTTCCTGGCGTATGATTAATACTGGCAATACCACCCATACCGGCAGCATTATTATTGGTATAAACAAAATCACTTTTTTGTAAACCAATAGTTCTTGCACTATCTCCCCAAACATGATTTGTAAATTTTACTAAAATCATATTTTTTATTGGTGCAGTGCTATCAAATAAAGCCATTGTAATGCCAGCTGTAAATGAAATTGCTTCTGCCGGCCTTGGCCCTGCAAAAAAAGATAAACTAAAAATAAACGAAACAATTAATAGACTAATAAAAAATTTTTTCATAATTAAAGATTTGATTAATAAGCTAAAATTAGCGATATCCTTCTCGCTTAATACTAAATATAAATTTCTTTGTTACTTGTATTATACTAAATGATATAATTTTCAAATATTTATTTATCCACAAATAAAAAAGAGGCCCATAACCTCTCTCTTTTTTTTATAATTTTTACCAATCCATCATTTCATCTATTGTCTTTGAAGTTAAATCAGCTCCAGTAGGATATGTAATTGAAGTCGGTACATTTTGGATAATAAAGTCACTATTAAACATATTTGAGTCAAACACGCTTGAGCTTATCATTTGTTTTTCTCCATTATAAATATAATAATTATTACCGTCGCCTTCATAACTGATCAATGCTCCGCTCGGATGGCTAGCCGTGGTAATACTTTCTCCCTTAATATAATTATTCCAAAATGCATCAGAAATATCTACAGTTCTCTCATTCCAAATACCTCCGTATAATTGTTCTGCTAAACCTTGATTTGCTACCCACCTAATAACACCACCTGGCTCAACTGCATATACCTCCGCTAATGATTGAATCTTTACCAACCAAGTTCCTGGTCTCATTGTCACATTCGCGCCCAGCGGAATTGAGGCTAAAGTTGAATCAGATATCACTTGTACATCATCAAAATCCCTAAACCAACTAAAATATACTGTATCAGTTGGAAAGACATGTCGCTTACCATCTGATCCTAATATATATACGGTTGACATGCTGCTATTTTTTACTAAATCGCCTACCATCAAACCTGCTGGGAAAGACGGTTCAGTAGGTTCTTCTCCGGGCTCTTCTCCGGGTTCCTCTCCTGGCTCATCAGGACCAGCTGTTTGGACATAATCAATGGTGTCTGAATTAATACTAAATGATAAATTTCCAGTTGAACTTTTAAATCTGGCATAAACAGTCTTTTCGCCATAACCATCAGTTAATGTCCACGCTTTTGAAGTATCATACTCTTCCCAAGTGGCTCCAATAAAGTCTGGGTCATTTGAAACGACCATATGCGTAGCATCAATTGCAAATAATGATAAAGTTACGTTTTGAGAAGTAGTTTCAGCATCTCCACTATTTATTTCAATAGACGTTTCACTTGGATAAATGCCAGCACTACCACCTCCACCGCCTCCAGCACCGCCAGCTGTTGTAAAATTCCATAGATATGGCGAAGGATCACCCATTGTATTGGCTGCAGGTGAAAAATCAGTAATATTATTTAATGTAGCCAGATAAGGTGTACTTAGAGCAAAATCATTATGGGTATATGTTCGCACAGTATTATTTGAGCTCCATGAACCTGCCCACCCCCCTGGATTTGGTGCTGAAGGAGCTACAGCAATTGCACTGATAGATTCACTAAAATTGAAAATAATATTCTGGCTTATTGGAACATTAATGGCATTGTTAGCAGGGGTGGTACTCATTACAACTGGATCTACATTATCAGCAATTGGTGTAGCTAAAGCCAAGAAATTGCCGAGAAAATCAATTAAAGGAAACGCTCCAGGCACTATCATATCAGCTCCTAAATCACCAGGAATGATCGGTAAGTCAGTTGTATATGTTCCCCAAGTATCTCCAGGTATATGAGTAACTGAAGTCATTGCAGTTGCTCCAGCGCCACCATTGCCATCACCATAACCTATATCCCAGCCTATTAGAAGTGGGGATCCTGGAGGAAAAGGTCCACTAGTGCCAAATACAGCTTCTGGCACACCTCGAACACCATCAAAAAATTCAAACTCTCCCATTGTGGCATTAGTAGTAGTTTCGGTTGAGAATAAAGTTGGTGGTGTAGCATCAACCTGAAGAGGAGCTCCAATTGGCAAACAAGGATTGCCCCATAAATCGGTAACTGCAACACAATCAATAATATCAGATCCTATCTCTGTTCCTACAAGTGGAATATTTAAGGTTAAAAATACTTTATAATCACCTGGAGTATGGTATGCATTTGCCAATCCATTTCCTTCAAGCGCAGGCACTGGGTTATCAATATATGATAAATCTGCACTGGCAATTGATCCATCAGGATTTGATCCATAAGCTGGTATAAATTGACCTGTATTAAAATTCATAAATTCTAACACACTTCTATTAAAACCTGGGCCGCCCGAAACTAATGCGCCTGGGATACCTGTTCCCGGATAAAAAATCTGTCCTATAGGTGCGCCAGAATTATCAGTTGGAGAAACTTGTGCGCCACCTGGCAATGCGCTGCCAATAGTATAAATTGACGCTTGCTTTGCTTCAATTGTATCAGCAAAATCTCCAGCAACCGCTCCGGCGTTCATGGTTAATATTGCCCAGTCATTTCCTGGTGTATGATTAACACTGGAAATACCTCCCATACCTGCAGCATTATTATTGGTATAAATAAAATCACTTTTTTGTAAACCAGCTGTTCTGGCACTATCAGACCATACATGATTTAAAAATTTTACAAAAAGTAAATTACTGTTTGGCGCTGCACTGTCGAACATTGCATATACAATAGATGATGTATATGCATTTGCAGGGCTTACTGGCATAAATATAAAAGTAGATGCCAAAATAAAGATAAAAACAAATAAACTTAAAAATATTTTCTTTTCCATATTGTTTAAAGTTTTATTAATAATTAAGTAAGATTATATTTAATTTATTAAGCTAAAATAAACGAATAATGTCGTTTTTCAATTGACAAAATAACATTTAACTTGTGTATTTATTATACTAAAATACAAAATTTGCTGATATAGACTTATCCACATAAAAAAAAGCCCAAAAGGACCTTTTTCTATATAAACTAATTTTCTATTACAAACCCATCATTTCAACAATTGACATTGAAGGCAAGTCTGCTCCAGGAGGATATACGATTGAATTTGATACATTTTGAATTACAAAGTCGCTGTTAAACATATTTGCATCAAATACGCTTGAGCTTATCAGTCTTGTTAAACCATTATCAATGTAAATATTATTTCCATCTCCCTCATAACTTATCAATGCTCCGCTTGGATGGCTAACAGTTGTAATGCCGTCTCCTTTGATATAATTTGGCCAAAATGCATCTGATACATCTACTATTATCTGATTCCAAATACTTCCGTAAAGCTGTTCTGCTATTTCCTCATTAGCTATCCATCGAATAACTCCGCCTGGTTCAACAGCGTATACTGGAGCTAAAGATTGAATCTTTACCAACCATGTTCCTGGTCTCATTGTTACATTTGCACCTAATGGTATGGCTGCTAAGTCTGCGTCTGAAATAACTTGTACTGCTGAAAAATCCTTAAACCAACTGAAATATACTTTGTCTGTTGGGAATACATGTCTTTTGCCATCTGATCCTAATATATAAACGGCTGAAGAATTGCTGCCCTTTATCAAATCACCTACTTTTAATTCTGAAGGATAAACTGGCTCTTCGCCTGGTTCTGGTTCTTCTCCAGGCTCTTCAGGTTCACTTGCTGTTTCAACATAATCAATGCTGTCTTGGGCAATAGTCTTTGCCGTATTACCTGAAGTACTCTTAAAATTTGCATATACTGTTTTTGTTTCATAACCACTGGTCAATGTCCATGTCTTTGAATTAGCATATGGTTCCCAAACTGCGCCCACAAAATTAGGATCGTTTGATAAGGTCATTTCATCTGCATCAGCTGCTACAATTGACAATGTTACTACTTGAGATTCTGTTTCAGCAACATCATTATTAATAATGACAGAAACATTTGACGGATATACAGCACTACCTCCACCACCGCCTCCTCCAGGAGAAGAAGTTGTAAAGCTCCATGGGTTAGCTACAGGACCAGGGGCTAATCCCAATGCATTTACATCCTGTCCGGCCGTAATCTGTTCAGTATATGACGTTCCGTAATCAAATAAATTATGTGAATAAGTAGCAACTGTATTTCCTGCACTCCAAGACACTGCCCAGCCACCTGGATCAGGACCAGCTGTTTGAGCTTGAGTTACTGTTCCTGTACTCATTGCTTCACTGAAAGTAACTATTAAATTTTGATTAACAAATACGCTTGGGGCTCCGCTTACTGGATTTGTTGACAAAATAATTGGAGCTGCGCCATCTGTTTCTGCCACAGTGCCTGAGCCAATTGTCACCATTGGATTGCCTGCTAAATCAGTAATCAGCCCTGTGGTTACAGTTGTAATATCAGGGATAGCTCCTGTATCCTGTCCTCCTAAAGGAGTTGGGAAATAAAATGTAGCATACTGATCATTAGCAACATTGGCAGTTGGATGATTTGTATTAAAGGATGGTATTCCTGCTTCTCCTGTTAAGGCTAATCCTGCCCCGCCCCCATTATAAGAAGCATCAATAACTGGCTCATTAAATGTTACGCGATAAGTATCAATTATTCCCGGACTTGGAGGGCCAACACCGTCTGTATCTTGGGTATAGGCTGCAGTAATTGTTGGATTTTGCGTATCGACATCAAAGAAAGCAACCCATGTTAGTACTTCAACATTACCAGCCACGTCTGAAGCAGCTGAACTATCTAAACTTACACCTAAAACATCTTCATTAGCATCAGTGATATTGAAAGTCTCTGTCCAAATTGTATTACCGCCGCCCCACGCTCCGTCAGAATTTGATGTAATGACACCAGCAGTGGCTCCAAAATTACTGGTCGGAGTAGAAGCTGGGTCCATTGCTTCATTATATGTAAATGTTACTTCCTGAGTTAAATCCCCATCATATATTGGATTAGTGCCAGCGCCTGGAACTGAAAATGGTTGAGTTACATCAACAACTATTGGTAATGCTGCTGATGCTACGCTAGTATTTCCAGCAGCATCAGTAGCTGTTGCTGTTATATTATGAGCTGTACCAGTCTGACCGGCAGTAGTCATACCGCCAACAGTTACATTATAATTTCCTCCAGTTGCTGTTCCAGTTCCAATATTGCCATCAACATTACTGATTATAGTTATAGTTGACCCTGCTTCACCAGTTCCGTCAAACTGAGGAGTGGCATCGTTAGTTATATCATCAATGCTAGATGCGCCAGTATCACTTGCTGCATTTAAATCTGGAACTGAAGGTGCTGCTGGTGGTGTATTATCAGTATTTAACTGACCTACTAACTGATAAGAGGTAAAACCTGCTAAATCATCAGCTGTAACACATAAATAATCAGTATGGTCACCAGTAATAAAGAAATCAGTGCTATTAGTAAAAGGATTACCATAGGTATCAGTACCATCGCATGTGCTATCAGCGCTATATCCATATTCTAAACTACCAGCATCTAGATTAGCATCAGTAACGGTCACGTTAATTGTATCTGTTTGTACTGGGCCAGCATCTGTACCATTATTTATTGTAAAACCAGGAGCTGATGTATCAATCGTAATAGTCAGCGCTGGAGATGCCGGACTGCTGTTAGTAGCTGCATCAGTGGCCACAACGGTCATGTTATGAGTTCCTTCAGATAATACAGAAACTGAGTAATTATAGATTCCACCACCAGCAGTCGTGCTACCAACTGCTCCGTCAATACTGCTGGTAAAAGCGACTGTAGATCCTGCTTCAGCTGTACCATCCAGTTGAGGAGTAGTATCACTGGTAATATCATCAACACTTGATGGTCCTGTATCACTTCCAGCATTTAGGTCTGGTGCTGGCGGCTGAGCTGGCGGTGTATTATCTGTATTTAACTGTCCTACCAACTGGTATGCGAAATTAAATGCTTGATCATATGCAACAACACATAAATAATCAGTATGATCACCTGTAATATTAAAATTTGTACTATTGGTAAATGGATTACCATAAGTATCCAAACCATCGCATGTGCTGTCAGGACTATAGCCGTAATTCAAACTTGAAGCGACTAAATTTGTATCGGTTACAGTTATATTTATAGTGTCTGTCTGCACAGGGCCAGCAGCTGTACCATCATTTATTGTAAAACCAGGGGGGGTGCCGTCAATTGTTGCCGTTGCAATACCTGAGCCTGCTGCAGGACCAGTATCCACAGTATCTGAAATATTACCTGCTGAAACAGCAGCAGTAACTGTATTTGTGTCAGTAGCTCCTGCATTCATTTCATAAGCCACATAATATCTCTCTGTAGTACCTAAAGCGCAATTTGGATTAATATCACCAGAAGCAGCAGAACCATCAATAAAATCTTTATCAAAAAACACTTGCGGAGTGGCGTCAAATGCATTTGTTGCTCCACCAGCAGTACCTGAATATCCAATTAAGGTATCTGAACTAGGACTAAATAACGCATTTCCATTTCCTCCGCAGCCTAAACCGTCATCATCAAGATATAATAAAACTCTATCAACATCAGCTTCTGGTGCTGTGCCTCCAGCGTCAATAATAATACTCTCTAAACTTCTATTATCAGCATCTTGTAAGTCAATACTCAACATAGCCTGAACTCCGCCAGGAGCAACCACTCCACCAATAATAGCTACAGTCGCAGTATCAAAATTAGCTGCGCTGGCTACATTAACTGAAAAATTAAAAGCAAATGCGAATACCATTACAAAAATCATTAAACTGATTAATGCAATTGGCATAATTTTGTTAATTTGTTTTTTTGTCATAAGAATAATAAAAATTAGTTATTAAAATAACTTAGGCAATTTTGCCTTTTATAAATATATAAAAATATTAGTTTTCTATCTTTAATTATACAACATTTTATCGATATTAGTAAAGTTATCCACATATCAAAAAAGAGGCTATTTTTTTGCCTCTTTTTATCTATAATTTTTATTGATTTGACTGCTCTTGAAATTCTTCCAAATCCTCAAATTCCAAAGCCAACATTTCCAATAGGTTTTGAGCATTGGCAAAAGACTCACCTTCATAATAATCAGTATAAAATGAATCTGAAAGATCATCCACTTCATCTGCCCAATCAGTACCATACAGCATACTTGCATCTTCTTCTGTTTCCAGCCAATGAAGCTCTCCGCCTTCAGCTGCTAAAAATACCTTTGGTACTGACTGTAGCTTAAATAAACTTCCTGGTTTATATTGTACATTACTACCTAATGGATATGATGCTAATTCTTCTGCTGATATTGTTTCTACACTGCTAAAATCATCAAACCATGAAAAGAAAATATTTTCATTTGGAAATACATGCCTAACATCACTTGAATCCAAGAAATAAACTGTAGAAAAATCAGGGGATTTTACCAATCGTCCATCTAAAGTTTCATATGTTTCAAATTCAACAAAACCAAAAACTGGAAAATCTATACCGAAAAACGGCATTTTTAGAAATTCTCCATCTGCTTTGGCAAAAAACAATGACAAACCAACCAGGTTTGAATTAACCACTACGTGCACTTCACCCATAGAATTTGTTTCTTGGCTGTCTATGTATAATATTTCATCATATGAACCCTTAGTTGAAATCAATTCAATATGCTTGCCACTGACAGGATTTTCATTTTCATCAAGAACAGTCACTGTCACTTCCATGTCTTCTCCCACTGTACCAATAATTCGGTCTGGTATAATAGTTGAATTTTCATATGGCAAAGTGTCAGAAGGTGTGATATTAACTGTAATTGGCTCTTGCTGCGACCAAGTTCCTCTTGAATCTTTTGATTTCGTTTTAATTATATATTCACCTGGCGCAATATTTGACCAGTCATATTTCCAAGTTAAAAAATATGGTTCAATGCCTGTCACGTCCATCCAGGTATCAGATTCACCCTGCTGGGTAATGCTAATCTGAACAATTTCAACATTTGCTCCGCCTTGGTCTTTGGCCATTCCTTCAATCTGATAAGAATTGGCTGAATAAGAATCGCCATCAAATAAATTTGTAATATTTACCTTTGGGCCAAGCGGATCCTGATTAGCGCGTGTACTCAGCTGGTCATTTCCGATGACAACATTCTCAGTCGGGCCATTAACACCCAGTGCTGTAAAAATACCCAAATCTCCTGGATCATACATGCCATCTTCATTAAAATCTGTAAGCATTGGGATTCTGAATTTTAATGATTTGTTTGAAGCAATGTTTTTCTTTGTAGTGACAGTGACAAACATGCGCAATCCTTCAGCTGAAATAAATTCATAAATATAATCAAAAAGCCAGCCGTTTATTTCATTTTTCCAGTCGCCAGCCAGTATTAAATTATCTATGCCCATTCCTTGAAATCCTTCTGGACCGTCATCTGACCATAATTGTACTTGATCAATTTCACTTAGACTTGCGGTTCCAATATTTTGGAGTGTTAATGTTTCCAAAACATCTCCACCCATTACATCACATGGGAGAGTAAAATCCATTACTAAAAAATCAAAATTTTCTGAATAAACATAAGCTGTACCAATCGGATGAACTTCAACCATTGATGAAGTAAAAGCCCTGGCTTCAAATCCTAAAAAGATAAAAGCCAAGCAGAGAAATAATACTAAAAATTTTTTAAACATAAATTATTTTTTATTTTTTAATATTTCAATTTCTTCTTTTATTCCCTCATTATTTGGCTCAAACTGCAAAGCGATTTCATAAAATTCAATTGCCTTACTGATATTTCCCATTTCTCTATAAGCCAATGCCATCATTTTTGGCAATTCTGAATCATTTGGCATAAACTGCCTGCCATATTCAGCGATTGGTATGAATTCTGGCAATTTTTCCCTTTTAACATCAATATAAATAGTTAATAAATTTCGATACGCGCTGATCTGCTTCACATTATTTTCTATAATTTTTTTATTTGCTTGTTCAGCTTTATCAAAATTCTGGGTTCTTACATACAAAGAAGCCAGATTCATATAATATAAATTGTCATTTCTAACTTCAGTACAGCGTATATAATATTCTATTGCCCGCTCTAAATCTCCCTCATTTTCATAAGCCTCAGCAATAAAAAATAAAACATCTTTGTTATGTAAATCCTGCTCTAATTCTGTTTTTAAAATTTTAATCTCATCTGTGTCATTTTGTTCATACACAGCAAAAGATTTTATATATGACTTTTGCTCACCTACTTTTACCCACCAGACTATACTTGCAAAACCTAAAATAATTAGGATTATTAGTAAAATAAATAGGATTTTTTTTACTTTTTCATTCATAATATACTTTTTTATGTAATAAAATTTTACCAGAAATATCGAAAAAAATCAAATATAATGGAAAAAAGGGGAAACTTTATTTTCAGTGTTTTGACGTGGTAAGTCACTTTGGCCAAAGTGACTTACCATTCGGATATTTTTAGGTGGAATCGTTGTTGAATAATAGGTACGATGAGCGAGACATGTACTCGGGGAATCCCTAGCCTACGCCAAGGCTTCGGCTCGCAGGCAGATTCCCGCTTGGCAGTCTAGTTTCTCCTGCTCAAAAATGCTGAGGGAAAACTCTGTTTCCCCGCCCATATTCGTTGCAGGAAAACAAAACCCCGCCAAATGGCGGGGTTTTGACTATCTAATCTGTTAAAACAAATTAGTATGTGAAGGTATTACCATTAACTGGTGTTTCCTTGGTTAATGAAGAATCAACCCAAGGAGGACCTGCTATAGGAAGTAATTCAGTATCAGACCAGTCAATACCTCGTTGTGTTACAGAAGTAACAGCAAGGTCACCTGTCAAACTGGCAGTAAAGCTCTGTGGATTTACAGAACCTTGAGTATCAGTAATTAATTTGACACTCTTAGTTGTACCAGAAGAGACAGATAGTGTTGCATTCCAGCCAGTAGTACCTACGACATCAGCATATCCACCCATATAAGCTCCTAATGGAAGAGCTGACCAGTATACTACTGAATTATCAAGAGTTCTCAATTCAGTATTATTAACACCACCACCAGCAATTGTACCACCAAAATAGAATTCCATATTCATGACAGTAATGTCATCACCAGTCGCTGTTAAGTCAAGTCTTAATGCTTCTTGGTCTGGAGCGCCAGTTGCACTGCCACCAGGTGAATTTACATTCTTGGTAACAGTTAGTAAACCGTCATATTGGTAGAAGTCATTTCCACCATATACTAGGCCAGGAACAACTGGGTTACCCCAAGTATCGTCAATAGTATCAACAGTCTGCAAAGCAGCTCCTGAATCCATACCGACAGCTTCCATCAAGTATGTATCATTACCGCCAGCAGCCCAGTTACTCCAGTTAGCACCTGTCTGAGTAGTTGCATCAGCAATACCCATAACAAAGTCATCACCTGAAGTTAACTGAGTCTTATCCTTTAATCCTACTTCACCAGTAAGAACCATTGATCCGTCCTGAGGTACGACTAATGTACCAGATGTCAGGTTAAGAACACCTAAACAGGTTACAGGATCTAATGGAACTGAAGCTCCAAGCTGTGTAGCACCGTCCCATAGAGTTACATCACTCACATTAGCAGCACAGTTAACTGCACCTGCTGCAGTATTAGCCATTTGGCCAGCAAATACTGAAATCTTGGTAACGTCTACATCTTCATATCGAGCTTCAAGCTTATATTTAAACACAGGATTTCCGCTTGATCCAGCAACTAATTGCGCAGCTACTGGAGTATCAGCATCCAATGTTACACGAAGCTCACCATTAGCTTGATATGTCTGAACAGGACTGATTGTTCCTGGTAAAGTTAAAGTACCAGCTACACCACTGTCATCACCGACAGCAGTAACTGCTGTGACATTGGCGATAAAGGTATTGGTAGCTGTTGGATTGGTATTGTCAACCAATAATGCAAGATTTTCAATATCAGTCATTGAGGCAATAAAGCCGTCATCAATGTTAAAGACAACAGTTTCAGGAGCAGTAGCAGAATACTGTTCTGTTTCACCGATTTGAACTAGGCCATCCCATAACTCAAAATTATTTAAGTTAGCCCATGTTTCAGTACCCCAGTTAGTAATGGTAATAGATGTTACTTTTATGTCTTCGCCACTACCAGTAGCATCTAATTCAATATTAGCCATTTCATGGTTTTGTGAACCAGCAATTACAGTACCGGCAATTGGGTTTGCACCCATGTCAGCATTTAATGCTGGGCCTTGGGCAGTCATAACATTACAGTTAATAACTGCGTTTGGTGTTGGGGTAATAGTCTTATTTGAAGTCAAACCTTTAACATTTGTTAAAGCAGTAGCTGGGTTCATTGAGACCTGATACTGCCTTCCAGCAGTGCCATTTGCTAATTTACCAGTTACAAAGACTTCATCAGTACCGCTCATCAATTCAAAGCTTGATGAGAAAGTGCCAGTAAATGTTGGCCATGCACCTGTCAAGTTAACAGGACCGCCCAATACTGTGCCAGTATCATCTAAGATTCTTAGCAAAGTGATATCATTTACTGTTTCAGCACCGCCAATACCTGTAACAGTTACAGCCATTTGTCCAAATCTGACATCTTCACCCTTGATTAAGAAATCAAAGCTGCAAAGTTCTACATCAGATGAACCAACTGGAATATTTCCAGTTGCTGGAGCATTTGAACCTTTACTGACTGTTACAGTACCCTGGTTGATAGTGGTCAAAGGACCAACACCAGCCCAAGTACCTGCAGTCAAAGGTACGCCATAACCATATGTAGCACCAGTAGCCTGGATAGTCCACGCAGAACCATCCCAGATATCAAAGCCAACAGTTCGTCCTGAACCGCCTACGACATCACTTCTACCGCCTAATTCTACATAATTACCCTGAGTGACCTGTAATCCAGGTGTAGCCCAGACTAATTTGTCATCAGTGGTCCAATCAGCTGTACCATATGACATGCCAGCAGTAGTATTATATAATTCTAAGTCATCTAAATCAGATGTGATGAAACTTGAAGCAGTTCCTCTCATAAGAGTAACGTAGTCGATGTTAACATCTTCTACTGCATTTGCCCAAAGTTTCATGTGTACAAAGATATGATCAGTAGCGTCAATATCTACAGTTGGAGTACCTGATGGTTGTAAAGTACCATTGTCAACTGTAAGACCACCTACATTAATCGCAGTAAGGGTCATAGTGTTTCCATTTATTGGGAAAGCACCAGATACAGATGAAGCATTACTAACAATGTCAGATGCAGATTCAATTCCAAATACTACTTCACCAGTACCGCCACCAAAACCAGGACCGTCAAAGGCTAATTCTAATGGCTGTGTAGCGCCATCAGACACAGTCCAACCGCCTGATACGTTAAATACTGCTTTATGATCAGCATTCAATGTTTGGCTAGTACCAACCATTGTGCCGTTTTCATATAATTTAGCAGCAGCAATTAAGGCATCTGTACTTAAACCGCTTCGTAAGAAGCTAAGTTTATCGATTTTTACATCACCACCTGTAGCAGTAAAATTAACTTTTACAGCAGGGATATCAATAGCTGAATCAGGTACAGACTGGGCTGCTGGAGTATCAGCTGCCAAAGCAACTGTTAAAGCTCCGCCTGTTCCAGGACCTGGAACAACAGCACCGCCGCCCTGAGAATCATCTACTAAATCAGCTTCGCCACCAGTAATTTCAGCACCATCACTGTATGAATCTAATACAGCTTGTGTAGTTACGTTAACATATTCCCAATAGAATCTGTTTGCGTAAAATGCTGATTCTGAGGCAATTCTTCTCTTCATGCCATCCCAGATTAAATATACATCTGGGCTTCCAGAAGCTTGTATTAAAAAGCCGTCTGGATACCAAGTACCATCTAATTCAACACCTGTATCAGTATAATTTGGCCAAAAAGCGTCTGAAACATCAATCACTCTAGAGCCCCAATCTGCGCCAAACATAGTAACAGCAGATGCTTCACTGTTCACCCAATATAATTTACCATCTCTACCAACTGCATAAACTTTTGGAATAGACTGGATCTTTATCAGTTTGGTGCCATAACGAGTAACAACATTGCCTGCTAACGGAATAGCTGCAAGCTCTGCGTCTGTTATAACAATCACGCCTGAAAAGTCATACTGCCAAGTGAAATAATACTTGTCTTGAGGATATACATATCTATTTCCATCGCCTGCATTGAAATAGACAGCGTCAAAGCTACCCATGATAGTATCACCACCGGCAAGTGTTGCAGCACTTGCTACTGGAACTAGAGTAGCGATGCCCATTGACCAAACAATAGTCGCAAGGACAACCCCAAAAGTAAAAACTTTTTTTAGGTTATTCATAATAATTTTAATCTCCTTCACCTCTAGGTATATTTTTACATCTATAGTTTGTAAAAATATATTCGAGGCTAATAATATCTTTAATTATGTCAGGACCTCTTGCTTATGCAAATCGACCTTTCTGGGTCTGACAACCTAAAGAGCTTGATTAATAATAAATATATATCTTTAGGATTTTTATAAATAATTAATAATAAATTTTATTGAATAGGTTCACTTATAACCTCTTTTATTTCTTCATTGTCTGTTGATTGAGACTCTGTTGATTCAGTAATTTCCTCCTCACTATCTTCAAGGATAGCCTCCTCTTCTTCTGGATTTTCTCTAACTTCTATTGTTTCGATTGTGTCTTCAACCTCTTTTGTTATAACATTACTTTCTTTGACCTTTTCAAATGCATTTGTAATATCACCTTGTTCAAGCAGCTCTTTAGCCTCATCTACTAATTTTCTCGCTTCATCTGGCTTTTGAATAACTTCTTCCATAGTACTTTCAGTTTGTTCAACCTCTTCTGCAACCGCCTCTTCTTCAACTACAACTTCCCCTGTCGCTACCGTCTCTTCATCAACAACCTCAGGATCTATTATTATTTCTTCTTCTTTTTCTTCTTTAACTTCTTCCACCTCTTCTTTTTCAACATTTAATTGATCTACATCCTCTGTAACTTCATCAATTTTATCTTCTGCTTTTTTAATCTTTTTTTCAATTTTATCTGCTAATTCCTCAATTGACGTTTCAACTTCTCCTGAAACGTGTTTTTCAATTATTACATCAATTGCCACGTCAGAAGCCTGTTCAGCAGCATCCTGCGCATCATCCAAATCATCAATCACTTCATCTTCTCCAGTTATATCAATTAATTCCTGTTTTTTCTTCTCAATTTTGTTTGAAATATCCTCTACTTTTTCATCCACTTTTTCTGCCACGTCAACGATTTCCTGAGCTGATTTTGGTTTCATTTTTACTTTTTCTAAATGATATTTAACATTATCCATTTGATTTTTTAATTCATTGGCAGCTACTTTCATGTTTTCTTTTTGATTTTCCGGCTTTTTAGGATTATCTGATAACTTATCCATTTCATTTAATCTTTCATCGGCAAAATCAATATACAAGTCTGTTTTCTTTCTATCATCTACTGTCATGCCAGCCTGAATCTTTTCCCGGGTTAATTTCACCTTATATAAAACATCTCCGGGCACACTTCCTTTTGATGCGCTCACGCTAAATATCGAAGCTCCAAATACAATGGCGATAATTAATGTGATCGCGCCAACAGGTTTGTATACAAAAGTTTTTATACTTGATGGCATAAAAGCCTTGAAGCCATACCATGTTTTCTTTACGGCTGATGCTTCAGTAGCGCTTGCCTGTCCTTTTATTTGAGAAATCAAAAGACTTCTGTTTGTTTTTTTCCAATCAGAATTTGCGCCTAGAGCTCTAAGCGATTTTAATTGTTTAATTAGATCTTTCTCAGTCATGGAAAATGTCTTTTAATGTTTTTAAAGCTCGATGTATAAGTACCCGAATATTGCTTTTTGTCTTATTTAATATCTCAGCAATTTCTGAAATATTTAAGTCTTCAATATATCTTAATATTATTACCTCGCGATATTCTTCCTTTAATAATTTTAATTTGCTTTCGATTTGCTCCAAATCTATTTTTATATCAAGCTCATCAATTATGCTTGTTCTGTCTTTTACAATTTCCTCAAACTGTTCAGAGCTTGAGACAACAGAATCTTTTGATTTTTGCCTGTAATAATCCACTATGCAATTTCTAGCCACTCGATAAATTAATGCATTAAAATTTTCAATCTTCTTTTCACTTTTTTGTAAATAGTGCCATGTCTTTAAAAAAACATCTGAAGTTATATCCTGCGCATTCTCATCAGTGGCGACCTTAAATCTGACAAATCTGAAAATCTGGTCAATATACATATCATAAAGTTTACCAAATGCCTCTGGGTCTTTTTGATTCTTTGCCTGATAAAGTAAATATTTGATTTTTAAAATTTTACTTTTCATTTAATATGTCGCCAAATAGTTAATTTTGTTACAGTCTTTATCATAAAATATTTACATAACTTTGTAAAGACTTTTTTTATAACAAGACAATTTTGTAAATAGTATGTCAATAATACTGTAAATATTACGCAAACCTACATTGACAAATCTCTTTACATATGCTATAAAATACTACAAAAGTATACACCAGTGTGGACTTTTATATATTTTAATGATAAAATACAAATGAATAATATGGTAAATAACCAACAAAAAATAATTCGGGTATCAATTTCTGAAGGAGCAAGGTTATTAGGAGTTGATCCACATACTATAAGACGAGCTATTAAGGCTGGTGAATTAACATATGTTGTTGTCCAAGGAAGATATAAAATAAATTTTGAAGGTTTAATTAAATGGTCTCAAAGAAAAATCAGGATAAAAAATAAAATGGAAAAAGACGGAATAGGTCAATATGTAGATAAATGGAAAATTTCAAATAAATTATACTCCCCAAATCCAGATGCTATTAAGAATAAAGATCCCGATATGAAGCGCTAAAAAAATTTAATCTAACCCTTGATATTCAGCAAAGCAAACCAGTAATTCCCGCTTTGCTTTTTTAATTTTAAAAAGATGCAACAGAAAATTGCATCCTTTAAATATTTACCTTAACCATTTATCTTAATTGGTTTTGTCTTCCTTAATTGCCCCTTGCTCATTGCTTCTTTATAAAGCCTTTCAGTTCTACTTGCAATAGACTGCCAATTATATTCTTCTTTTACAGACTCTCTTAACCTTTGGCCAAAGGTTGGCAACCAGTTTTTATTTTCCATCAGTCTCTCAATTTTAATTTTTAAATCAGTTGCATCTCCTTGTTTAAAAACTAAAAATTTTTCTAATTCATCTGGGATTAATTCTAAATGCTCTGGAATATTTGAAACAACCGCCGGCACTCCATATGACATTGACTCAAGCACAGTGATTGGCAAACCCTCTAAATCTGACGGGTGAATAAATAATAATGCATTTGCAAAAAGCTGCTCAAGTGCCTCACCTGACTGATATCCGGTGAATAATATTCTTGAATCATCTGCTGCCATTTTTTTTAGTTGCTGAACATATTCATCAGTGAAAGCTGAACCTCCAGCTATTACCAATTTTTTATCAGTTTTTATTTTCTTAAATGCTTCAATTAGCAAATCCAATCTTTTATGCTTAACCAATCGCACTGCAATAAAAAAATATTCCTTGCTTTTTAAATTAAATTTTTCATTGATAATATTTTCGCCAGTTATTTCTGGCAAAATTGTACCATTTGGGATATACGTTGTCTCCTCTTTATATGTATTGTAACAATATTTTTTTAATACCTTAGATACAGTGATTGTTTCATGAGCAAACTTTACAGCAAAAAATTCTCCAAGCCGTAGAAAAAATCTGGCACCACTTCCCCACTTATCATGCATCCGGTCTTTGCAATGAAAAGTTACAATTACTTTTGCCCGATATTTAAAAACTCTCGGAATCCATGACATCAATGCCGGCCCAACACCATGGTAATGAATTATATCGTATTGTTTAAATAAGACGTTTATAGAGGCAAACAAGGTATGGGATATAGCATCAAAATGCTTTGTTTTAATTGATGGCAATGATATTAAATTAACGCCATTAAATTCCTTCAACTCTTTATCAGTGTACCAGGGCCTGGTATATACAAAAATATCATGGCCAAGCTCAGCCATGTTTATTGCTAAATTTTCTACATGACGCTCAATACCGCCAAATTTTGTGGGTAAACCCTTTTGTCCAATATAAGCTATTTTCATATTTATAAAATAGCACATTTATTTAAAAAAGTCAATTACTTATTTTTTTTGTTTTTTACCAAAATATCCATTTTCTTTTGCTTTTTGAATCTCATTCACACACTTTTCACAAATACCAAAAAAGAAAAAAGTATTTGTTTCAATCTGAGATTTCAAGTCTTTTGACACTTTTTTATTGATTTTTTTTGTATCAATACCTTTTACATTATAGATCCGGTGACATTTTCTGCAAACAAAATGAGCATCATTATTTTTTGCATCATATCTTGTCGGACCCTTATCAAAATCTAATGCGGAAATTATATTTTCTTCAACCAAATTATGAAGATTTCTATAAACAGTAGCAAAGCTTATTTGAGGCAATAAATTACGAACTGCTAAAAAAATCTCTTCAGCTGTTGGATGTCTATCAGTATTAAGCAGGAAATTCATGATCATCTTTCTTTGGTTTGTTAATCTAATTTTTGGCTTATTTAACATATTTTAACAAGTAATCATTCTTAAATACAAGTTATTATCATTATTATATACAGTATATTACTATTTGAGAATAATTCAAGTCTTTATCCACAATTCTTTTCCGTCATGTAGCACATATCATATAACACATAGCAAAGGCAAAGGCGAGTTTAGGTCAGAGGTATGGAGGCTTGAATCGTAAAAAACGAAAAGTGAACAAATTAAATAAAAATTACAAAATGACCGCTGTCCAGTCTGTCATCTCGAGCCCCTCGACTACGCTCGGGACAGGCTCCGTCGAGAGATCTATCTAACAGCCTTGTATAACCCAAAATAGCAGGTCTTGTAAATAAAAAACGACCTTTTGGTCGAAAAATATCATTGATTATTTCTAAGTTCTTTTAATGTCCTAAATTATACAAAATATAACTTCTTATTTCATCTAAAACATGCTCAGAAAGTAAAGAAGCTTCATTATACGATTTAACGCAAATATTTGGCTTACCAATATTTTTTAAATGCTTTATTGATCTTTTATAATCATTTTCAAATCCTTTTTCTGGAAAAAATAAATGCATTGCAGAACTGCTTTGTTCAAGCAAATGTTTTATATCCAAACTATTTGAATATAATGAATGTTCTCGAATTTTCTTTTCTTTTATAATAATAGGCTGAATTGAAAAAATACCACTAATCTGATTTGATTCAACAGCTTCTAATACAGGTAAAAATCCCCAGCCTTCTGTTAAATAATATAGTTCAAAACCTCTTTGATTATGCGTTTCATTTAATAATTTTAATTCATTAAGAATACCTTTCCATTCCATGTTAATTAGATCCTGAGGAGTTTTACCAAATTCAATAACTTCAACATTTGGCTTTGCAATGCTTTTTGCCCATTCTGCAAACTGAGAGTTTGGCAGATGAAGGTTTGGTATAACTATTATTCTTTGCATATTATCTATTCATCTGATTTTTTAATGGTAATTGCCTTTCCATTAATTAATGCATCGCTTACTTTGACATATGCTGAATTTAATATTCGCTGAAAAGTACTCTGAGAAGTCTTCATTTGCTTGGCGCACTGATTTTGATCAAAGTTTTTAATATTTTTTAATCTTAAAGCCTCAAGCTCCTCCCGGTCTAATTCAATTGACTTTAAATGCCTCATAGGTATCCCATGTGGCTTAAAATATGTTACATTTGGACGAAATCTAATAAATCGTCTTTGTCTTGGTCTTGGAGTCATATGTAATTAAAAACAAGGGCTATTTCATTGGTGATTATAACATATAAATCTGCCATATAAAAGCCCTTATTTTTAAAATAAATCTTACTGGTCCTTTTTGTCTTCATCATTCTGCGCTTGCCTTCCAAGTCCTAACCGTCTTCCAATACCTCTGCCTCTGGCTGGACGGCCATTTTTACTACCATTGCCGCAGGGGCCTAAACCCCGACCAGTTCCAGCACCCTTTCCCAAAGGACCTGTTCCATCTTGATTTGGCATATTTTTAGCCATAAGCCCAGGATCGCAGGCAATCAGTATATAATTGCATGAATCCGGACTTAATGAATTAATTACTTCTCCTATTATGAGTATATACCCAAAACTATATTTTGTCAAATTTAAAAAAGGGATTATATTAAATCCCTTTTATTTACTCCTATGGCCTCACATTCCAAAGCCTTTCGTAAACTGATCTGAAATGCTTATAAAGTTCTTCAAATCTTAGGTGGAGCGTATCTCCTGTTTTGAATTCTCTAACCTTTGTATTGTAAAAATCAGAAGTATAGTATTGCCACTGATGCCAAAACATGAAAAATTTCATTTTTTCTCGAACAATTGGATTTCGAATAAGAAACGGGGTTTTTGAATCATAATACTTATAATCTTCAGGTGAAACATGGGCATAATACTTATCCCAAATTTTTGTTCCTCTAAATGGCATGAGGAAATTACCACATATCATTTCCGGCGCCAATTCTTCAATTCGAGCCATTAAAATCTGATAAAATTCAGCTCCAGCCTCACGACTAATAATACGTAAAGGATCAACAATAAATGAAAGATATGCCATTATGCCATGTTCTTTCATCCAGGCGACTACCTGGTCAAGTTTGCTATTTTTTCTATATTCAACTGTCGGATCCTCAAGTCCAAGGCAAATCATGTAAACACCGTGGTCAGCCATAAATTTTAATTTTTCTTCATTCAAAGTATTAGCAGAGGCAAAAAGATAAATCTTAGTATTTGGCAGAGCCTGGTGAACAGCTGCCAGCCGTTCTCGCCAATCTTTTTGCATAGTAAAGTTTTCATCTCTAAAAAAAATAAAGTTTGGATTATAAACTCTCAGACTTTTCGCTTCTCTCTCTACAAATTCCAAAGGTTTAGAAAGAATTTTCGGACACATCATTGGTGTGCAGCAAAAATCGCAGGGCGGCTTCATACTACAGCCAATTGATGTATTTATTGAAACAACACGATCTGACGGTCTCTTATCTGGAATAATCTGCTGATTGCAGCTAATATCATATAAATCTCTTCGAGGAAGATTTTTATGTACTGTCACTCCCTGGACAATTTGTCCTGACTGTTCAATAGTGGCAAAAAAGTCATCGCAAGGGCCCTGAACTATTTTATAAGCATATCGTTCAAAATCTTCTGGAAATGAGGTTGGATGATATCCGCCAACAACAATTTTTTCTTTGTCATGTTTTAATGCCCATCGAATAAATTCATCATAGCCGCTGATATAAACTGAGCACACATACCATTCTACATCTTCATCATTAAAATCATCATTTGACATATTATATTCAACGTTTTGTCCAGGCGGCAAAACTGTCAAAACTGACGGCTCAAGCCCAAGATTAAAATCAGATCTTGGAAAAGTCATACCAATGATTCTGTTTGTTTTTCTATCAGAAAGCAAATCAGTAAAATTAATCCTTCTCCAGGTTTTAATACCATATCCGGTCTTTGTTGTATCTGCCATTGTTGCCTCCTTGAGTGGCATTTATTTTCAAAAAACAAGAACAAAATATAATAATATAATTTATTGAATTTGTCAACAAAAAAACACCAAAACGGTGAATTTATATAAACTAGATTATTTATAAATTACTTAATAATTTTCTTTAACTCATTTGATATTAGCTTGAAACTTTCAACGCTGCCTGACCATTTTTCTGGCTCTGTCTGCATAGATTTTATAATTTCATATTTATCCATCCATTTCACCTTCTGTACTTCATCATCCTCAAATCGTAAATTACTTGTATCTTCTGGGCCTTTATAAAAAAATATGTGGGTGAATTCATTATTTGGATAATGATCTCTTTTTCTAACCAATCCTTTTATAAAATCTGAATATTTCAAAGAAAGTCCAATCTCTTCTTTTATTTCATCTGTTAACGCTTGCTCAATTGTTTCACCGGCTTTTACATGACCGCCAAAGCGCGTATCCCAACAATTTGGATGCAGATCTTTTGTCTTTGATCTTAAATGCACTAAAAAATAATATTTGTCATTTTCTTTTCTAAAATAATAAATATGTACAGTTCTGTGCCAAAGCCCTGTGCTATGAACTTGCGATCTGGATTTTACTTCACCTGTATTTACATTATTCTCATCAACTATATCAAAATATTCTTCTTGCATAGTATTGTTATTTATAATGGAAAGTATAGTTATAATCTATCAAAAAAGAACATCTTTGGGAAATTATTTTGACCATATACTTGATTTATACTTATAAATCTGCTAAAATTTGATCATATTTGTTTGTAATTTGTCATTTAGAAATTTAACTTTTTCATTCGGAGATCGTCTAATGGTAGGACGCCAGGTTCTGGCCCTGGTAATCCTGGTTCGAATCCAGGTCTCCGAGCCAAATAAGCTGTTTATTTTATCTAATAAAAAACTGATCAGCATTTGAGCATAATCAGTATATGGATTTTCCTTATTTTACCAAAAAATCATCTGCAAAACTGCTATCCACTTTTTGATCCTGTTCAGATGATGTATCATTAAAAAACCAGTCATCAAAGGAGATAAACTCCAGTTGATCTTGATTAATAAGCCCCCACCATCTGAGATCCATAACATTTGCTGGAAACATTATGAATGGTTTGTAATCTAACATTCTAGCAGCTCTCATCAACGGTTCTGCCAAAGGAAAAGATCCTGAAATAAGACAAATTCTTTTTTGTTGGAATGTAAAAGCTGCCATTGCATATGCCATTGAAGCATCATGCCGAAAACACAGTCTTTCAATAAATTTTGTTGATATTTCTTGTTCAGAACCTGATATCAAAGAAGTCTCTTTTGGCAAAAACTTTCTAATAGTCCAACCCATTGATTTCAGAATGTTAATAAATTTAAGTTGGCCAGCATTTCCCGCAAAGAAGTTTGTCCAACCAAAAAACTCTACTTCATATTCTGAAAACCTATCTTTCAAGTACTCTGTAATTTCCGAATATTTAACACGTCCCATGTCTCTTGTAGACATATAAAGCATAGACAGATCACACATTACAGCAAAAACTTGTTTATTTGGTGCCACTTTTTCCTCCTATGGCTATTTAGTACCTTAAAAAAAAATAGCAAAAAACACATTTTTTGTCAACCACTTCTTTAATTTACATAAATCATAAATATAAATAGTCTAAAATATGTCCCATGCTAGATTTTTAAAAGAAAAAATAAGCCAACTCAGACCTGTATATATTTTATCCCCAAAAAATAGACTTTTTTTAAAAAACCTGCTATTATATCATCACAAGATAATTAACATAATTTTTTATGGCAAAAATGACAAAATCTCAAATGTTGACAGCCTTAGCTGAAAAGACAGGGATGTCAAAAAAAGACGTAGCAGAATTCATGGACACCTTTGCAGAAATGGCTTATTATGAAGTCAAAACCAATGGTGAATTCGTTATTCCAGGAATTGGCAAATTAGTTAAAAAACACAGAAAAGCTAGAATGGGCCGAAACCCAGCTACAGGCGAATCTATTCAAATTCCTGCAAAAACAGTTGTTAAATTCAGAGTTGCAAAGGCTGCAAAAGACTCAGTACTCTAATAAAGATCAGAATAAAAAAGCCGCCGTAATATTCGGCGGACTTTTTTTAAAAGCAAAAATAAAAAAGCAAAAAGTAAAATTTTGGAGTCTGCTTCGCAGACTTTTTTATTTCGGTCAAAAGTTGATTCCCACCATAGGCGGGTAGAGATTATTATTGATTTAATTTTGTTTTGCGTATAAAAAATGTCCCGATAAATCGGGACTCCATATTTTTTCTTTTTTCTTTTTGCTTTTTACTTTTCTACAACACTTCCACCAAACATATCCAGCGCATCTTTCAATTCATTATCAGAAACATTAGAAGTCTTAACATTAACATTTTCATTTTTCTCTGGTAGATCTTTTCTCATATTTTCATCGATCTTATTCTCTACAATTAATTTTTTTTCAAAAGATTGTTCCAATGCTTTTTCGATAATCATTTTATTTTTTATGTCATCAGCTCTTTCTAATTGGATTTTAAATGGAAAAGCAACAATTACTTTATTACCCACCAAATTCACCGGCTGTCCAACCTGAAGTGACATACTGAGTGAATAATTATCTTTTTTTATTACTTTGATTACCTCAGGCCAGCGTGATTTTATCTGAGAAAAAGTTAAAGTGACGTTATTTGAATCCAAATGATCAGAATCTTTTGAAGCTGCATTTAAAAGTTTATTCTCATCTGCTGGATTATTTAAATTTACTTCCTTTTCCCTTTTTTCTTCTGGTTCATTTTTAATAACCGGGTCCTGTTTTTCTTTTTGCTCAATTTTTTGAGGTTCTATCTTAGTCTCAGGTTTTAATGCTGGTTTATTCAGGTCTGCGCTGGTTAAAGATTGTTCGCATAAATCAACGATGGCCAGCTCTAATGACAGCTGCAAAACATAACTTTGTCTAAATTCTTCTTTTGATTTCATTAAAGTACCAATAATTTTTGCCAAATCAGCAGCGGAAACATTTTGCAGCATATTAATCAAATCATCTAAGGATTTTTCTTCAACTTCCTGCGCTAATTCTGAAACATCTTTTTTTACTTTATATAACAAACATTTTCGTAAAAATTCTATAAAGTCATTGGTGAACTGACTCAACTCAACTCCCTCTTCCATCAGCTGATTAATTAATTCAATAGCCCCTTTAGTATTCTTTTCACTGATAAATTTTAATAAATCAAACATTGACTGAAAATTTGATCTTGGTAAAATCAGTTCAGCTAATTCCAATGTTATTTTTTTCTCACCCAAAGACAATACCTGCTCAAGCAAACTCTCGGAGTCTCTGACACATCCAAACGAGTACTTGGCAATTCTTTTTAACACGTCCTCGTCAACATTAACCCCTTCTTCGGTTACAATCCATTTTAACCTCTCAAGCAAATTATCAACATTAATTTTTTTATAATCAAACCGCTGGCAGCGGGATATGATAGTGACCGGGACTTTGTGAACCTCAGTAGTGGCTAAAATAAAAATTACATGAGCTGGCGGTTCTTCCAAAACTTTTAACAATGCATTAAAAGCGCTGATTGACAGCATGTGTACTTCATCAATTATAAAAACCTTGTACTTCCGCTTTGACGGAGTGAATCTGGCATTATTGATAATGTTTTCCCGCACATTATCCACTCCAGTATGAGATGCTGCGTCAATTTCAATCACATCCAAAGATTTACTTTCCAAAATTTCAAGGCAAGAATCACATTTATTGCACGGTTCACCATGCTCCTTAAGGTCAAGGCAATTTACTGCTTTTGACAAAAGCCGAGCCAATGTTGTCTTTCCAGTACCTCTGGGACCGCAAAAAAGATAAGCATGACCAAGCTTATCAGCTTCAATTTCATTTTGAAGCGTGGTTTTTATATGATTTTGGCCAGAAATCTGAGAAAAATTCTGCGGCCTGTATTTTCTGTATAAAGCTATTGACATAGATTATTTAGAAGGCCTTAGAGGACATAAGGGGGCTTAAAAAGGCTATGAAGTAAAGATGTAAATATGGCATTACCAATACTGATGCTGCCTCCTCGACACCTTTACCTCTAAACCTCTTAAGCCTTCTTTGCCTTCTTAAGCCTTCTTTAAAACGTGTGTATATTTTAACAGATAATAAATAAAAATCAAACTTGCTTTTTTTGTGTAAAATTAATATAATAGATGAGTAAAATTCTCAAAAAAATTAAAAGAAAAAATGTCAGAAACTACGATAATAAGGCCGAAAAAAAGGTTTAGTATTAAGGACCTTAAAGAAGTATGGCAATACAAAGAATTGTTATATTTTTTTACTTGGCGTGATTTTAAGGTTCGTTATAAACAAACAGTGATTGGAATACTATGGGCACTGTTGCAGCCATTTATAACAATGATTGTTTTTACCGTATTTTTTGGAAAATTAGCCAAAATGCCTTCTGATGGAATTCCATATCCAATATTTGTATATGTAGGTCTACTAATCTGGCATTTTTTTTCAGGAGCATTATCTGAGGCTAGCAATTCTTTAGTATCAAATAAAGCAATTATTACTAAAGTATACTTTCCAAGATTAATTCTACCAATTTCATCAACAGTCACCAGATTTGTTGATTTTATTATTGCTTCAGGTATATTAGTCGCTTTAATGATTTATTATCAATATACTCCAAATTTAACCGGATTATTAATATTGCCGCTTTTATTAATTATTACTTTTATTGTTTCAATCGGGCTTGGGATGTTTTTAGCAGCCGTCAATGTTAAATACAGAGATGTTCGCTATGCTTTACCGTTTTTTATCCAAATGCTTTTATTTTTAACTCCTGTTATATATCCAACCAGTATTGCTGGAAATTATTCATGGCTGTTGGCAATAAATCCAATGACTGGGGTAATCAAAGCTGCCAGGGCAGCAATTTTGGGCAATGCGCCGATCAATTGGGAGCTTTTGGGAATCTCTGCATTAACCGGAATTATCATTTTAGTCATTGGAATCATTTATTTCAAAAAGACTGAGAGATATTTTGCAGATATAGCGTAAAAAAATATATGACAATTATACAAAACATTCAAAAAAAACTTTGGCTTAAAAAAAATAAAAAACTCCCGGCTTTTATCCATATCCCAAAAACTGGAGGCACTTATATTTCACAATTGGAAACAACTAAAAAACCGGTTATATGGCCGATGAAATACTTTGGACATTGCTGTGTTGCAGATACTGATAAACTAATTGCAGAAAACTATCCACCCCAAAGGGGATATAAAGATAAACCGATAATAGACATAAATCTCTTAAAAGATAATTATTTTACTTTTGCTACCGTTCGTAATATTTTCGATTGGCTAGTTAGTTATTGGGGCCATGCTGGTGGTCATAACAATAAATACAAAAATACCAATCACTACGATTATCAAATAGCGCAAAAAGGATTCGATTATCTAATAAAAACCATTGTTAATAGAACTGATAAATGGCCCTCAAGAAAATTCATACACTTTGCAATATTTTCTTACCATGGAGATTTGGCTGTTGATTGGCTAAATAGAATCGAAACCCTAGACAAAGATCTTTCAGAATTAGCTAAATATAAAAACTTATCATATAAAAAAAAGGAAAAACAACGATTAGGTACTAGAAAAAAAGATCATCGAGAATATTATACGCCTGAATTAATTAAATTGGTTAATGATACCTGGCAAAGGGAATTGGATTTATTTGGTTATTCATTTGATGGTCTAAACATTCAAAACGCTATAATTAAAAATCAAGTAACTGAAAATCAAAAAAATAATATTAAATATTACTGGGAACAGGATAATTTGATAATTGATTAATTGCAACATTGATTTATATTAAATAATTATGAATCGAATTATTGAAATAACTAATATATCTAAAAAATATAAAATAAATACCAATCGCGGTAATTATGTTGCTTTACGCGATGTTTTATCTAATGCTTTTAGAAATCCATTTAAATATGCCAAGGACAAAACAAAATCCTTTATCAAAGGTAAAGAAGAATTCTGGGCTTTGCAAGATATAAACTTCTCAGTTGAAAAAGGAGAAACAATTGGAATAATCGGACATAATGGAGCTGGCAAATCAACTCTTCTCAAAATTTTATCGCAAATTACGCCGCCAACAACTGGGAAAATCAAATTGAATGGCCGAGTCGCTTCACTTTTAGAAGTCGGTACTGGATTTAATCCGGAATTAACTGGCAGGGAGAATATTTATTTAAGCGGCGCCATTTTAGGAATGACTAAAGAGGAGATTAAAAAAAGATTTGATGATATTGTTGACTTTGCAGGTGTAAATAAATTTATTGACACGCCAATAAAACGCTATTCCTCAGGTATGATGGTCAGACTGGGGTTTGCTGTTGCCGCTCACCTGGAACCAGATATTTTATTGGTTGATGAAGTTTTGGCAGTTGGTGATGCGGAGTTTCAAAAAAAATGTTTGGGAAAGATGGATGAAGTGACCAAACAGGGAGGAAGAACGATTCTTTTCGTTAGCCATAATATGGGGGCAGTACAAAATCTATGTCCAAAGAGTATCTTACTGCAAAACGGAAAAATTAAATCCATGGGCAAATCAAGTGACATTATTAATGAATATATTCATTCAATAGATATTAATAACGCCTCAAGTAAAATTGAAAATGAATATTTTTCAATTAATAAAATTAATATAATGCCAATCAATAATGATTTAATTGTTTCAGGAGCAGATATAAAAATTGCATTATCAATATCATTTAAACAAGAAATTAATAATCCAGCACTGATACTTGCGATAAAAACAGATTCAGGCATGGAACTTTCACGATTTTCAACTTATCCTATTGCTGGGATTAAAATACCAAAATTTGATAAAAGAACATACAACTTCTCTATAGCACTAAAACAAATACCGTTTTCTGGCGGGCAATATAGACTAGCCTTTGGATTATCTCAACCAAAAATTAAATTTTTAGTGCCATTAACAGATATATATAATTTTGATATTGAACCATCTGATTTTTATAAAACCGGGCATCTGATGACGAAAAAGCAAGGATATATACTAATTAAACACCAATGGTCATTGAATGATTAAATATGGATGAAAAAAATTTTCCTAAAATAATTTGCTCTTCAGTTATCCGTTCCAGCAATAAAGGAGAAAGTCATGGCGGGATTTATATTGTTGATTTAAATACAAATAAATTCGAAAAAACAATTAATTTTAATAATGAGACAATTGACTGGCAAGGCAGGGGTGGTGACCGTGGTCTAAGAGGAATTGCATTTTACAAAGACAATATTATTTTAGCCGCCAGTGATGAAATATTTTTTTATGATAAAAACTTTAATCTTAAAAAATCGTATAAAAATAAATATCTAAAACATTGTCATGAGATATTTGTATATCAAGATAAACTTTTTATAACCTCAACCGGATTTGATTCAATTCTCATATTTGATTTAGAACAACGAGTTTTTACTAAGGGATTTTGTATAAGAAAAAGATCAAAACGTTTTCAATTTTTATTTAAAAAATTACGGAACCGATATCGCGCAACGCTGGAATTAAAACTGCATGTATTTAATCCCAATAAAAATAATGGACCTAAATCAATAGAGACAGTACATATTAATAATACATTTTTTCAAGATAATAAAATATTCTTATCTGGAACAAAAGTAGATGGGCTATTCTATATTGAAAATAATAAAATAAAATATTATTCTACCATTCCAAAAACAACTCACAATGTTATGTTTTGGAAAAATAATTTACTCTTTAACAGCACAAACCAAGAACAAATCATCCATCAAGATACTAAAGGCAACATAATAGATACATTTGAAATAAAAAAATATAATAGTGACGTTTTATTACACAACGAATTATCTGATATACATGCAAAACAGGCTTTTGGCAGGGGTTTAACAACATATGACGATTTGGTAATAGGCGGTTCTTCGCCAGCAACAATATCAATATATAAAATCGGCCAGAGTAAACCAATTAAAACAATCAATTTAACTACTGATATACGGAATGCCATTCACGGTTTAGAAATCTGGCCTTACTAAATAAATAATATGTCTATAATTTTAATGCACTGCTTTGCCCGATCTGGAGGAACTGTTTTAAACCAATGCATAGGATCTTTACCAAATGTGGTAATAATGTCAGAAGTCAGCTCTTTTGGCGGTGGAAAAGGAAGTGGCCCGATTTCACACCGTACCATTAAAGAGCAAGCAAAAGCTTGGTACAATATTGATCTAAAAAATGATGACTATATTGAGAGTGCCTTAGAATTACATGAATATTGCGAAAAGCACAATCTTAAACTAGTTATCCGAGAATGGAGCTTTATTAATTTTGTACCGCAAAAATACAATAATTTTAATCCACCAAAAAAATTATATACATTAGAACAACTAACCAGTCATTGTAAAATAATTCCTTTTGCTTTTGTACGTGATGCAATAGATGTTTGTATATCCAGGAATATTGCACCTAACAAATTTTCCCCAACTTATTTAAATTATGTCAAGGAATTAATTAATAAAAATATAAAAATATTTAAATATGAAGATTTTTGTAAAAATCCTAATGATAGTTTAAAAACTATTTGTCATTATACTAACCTACAATTCAGTCATTCATATAAGGACTATTTGAATTTTAATAAAGTTAATGGTGATGTACAGAATCCTAAAGCTTCTCGCGGCATAAAACAAAAAAGGATTCAACCCTTACCAAGAAAAATTATTTCTCGAAAAATGATTAAATTATTTGATCAAAACAAGCAAATAAAACTGGCAAATAAACTCTTAGGTTATCCATTATTATATTCTGATGTTCAGCCTGAAAAAAATTTATTAAAACGAATTAAGTATTTTTTCATTTAGTAATTAAATTAAAATTTTGATTAAGTTATGACATATTTGCAATACATATATAAAAAAATACAACATAAAATGCCATTGAAAGCATTGAGTGAATTAGAACAAAAACAAATTGATTCTTTGAGAAAAGAAATCAAAACATTAGAAACAGACCAAAATGATGCAATTACTTCCGAACATACAGAAGATGCTTGGCTTAAAAACATAAGGCAGCTAAGGGAAAAAATTATAAATCAAGATCCCCGTAATTTTCTAAATTGGGATGTTATTCAACATACAATGTTTCATCAATGCAAAAAAGTAGAATTGGATTATTTAAAAAAAATGAAAAGATGGGACAAATTCAATGAAGCCTTAACAGAATCGAGGATTGGTAATCCATTGCCTTATAAACATCTGCCAACAAGCAGTGGTAATTTAATTCATCAGGCATACAATTTTGCACAAATACTAAATGAATTTGATTTTCAAATAAATGATATAAAAACAATTTTTGAATTTGGTGGCGGCTATGGAGCAATGTCATATTTTTTATTTAATTATGGATTTTCCGGTAAATATATAATATTTGACTTGCCGGAATTTGCTGCATTGCAAAAATATTATCTAAATGCATCCGGTATTGATGAAAATAAGAACCTGTCTACAGTTTCTTCTATACAGGAATTATCACAAATTTTAGATGAAAATAATGTTGATATTTTCATTGCCAATTGGTCTTTAAGTGAAGTACCGATAAATACCAGACAAAAAATTATTAATACAATTCCAAATTGTAAATATTATTTAATTGCATATCAAGAAAATTTCAAATCAATAAATAATATTGAATATTTTAAAAAATTTATAAATGAAAGAAATAATTACCAATGGATAAATAAGGAAATCAGCCATTTACCAGGGAACTTTTATCTTTTAGGGAAAAAACACTGACTATGAAAATACTTTGTGCATATAATTTATACTATTATGGAACAGAAAACTTAAATTCTTCATATTATTTTTTTACTGAAACGTTTTTACAAATGGATCATGATGTACAAACCATGGATTTTAAAGGGTTAAAGAAAAAAGGCGGGGCCAGATTAGTTTCAAAAATTTTATTATCATATATATTCTCATATAAACCAGATATACTTTTCGTTGTACCTTGCCGAGGGGAGATACCAAAAAAAATCCTAAAATTTATAAAAAATTTCACCAATACAACAGTTATTGCCTGGAATAGTGATGATGATAGAAGATGGGATGATTATTCAAAAAAATATGCTGATGCATATGATTATATGATTACCACCTATGAAAATATTTATAAAAAAGCAAAAGAGCAGGGCTATAAAAATATTTTATTAAGCCAATGGGCATGCAATCCAAAACGAAACAGAAAATTAGAGACAGAAAAGAAATTTGATTTATCTTTCATTGGTGTTGCATATGGCGATCGGATGGACTATATAAAAAAATTAATCAACGAAGGATTTAATGTTAAATTTGGCGGTTTAGAATGGGAAAAATATTTAGACATAAAAAAAACTGATTTTTCCCAGGAAGATATGTTGTTAATTACCAACCAAAGCAAAATTGCTATAGTATTTTCCAAAGGCATTGATGGAAAAAAACAAATTAAGGCGCGTGTCTTTGAAACACCGGCCCATGGAGTCTGCACCTTTATAGAACATTTTGATGGTATTGAAAAATATTATAAAGATAATGAAGATATTGTAATCTTCCAAAATTCTACGGAACTAATAGAAAAAGCCAGGTATTATTTAGAGAATGAAGAAGAAAGAGAAAAAATTGCTCAAACCGGCAGAAAAAAAGTCTTAGAAAACTATACATATGAATTGAGATTTGAAAAATTATTTGATCAGATTAATTTTAATAAAAAAATAAATATTATCACCAAATTATTTGGCAAGGCAGTATATAAAACAATGTGTATATTTTTTTAGCTTTATGAAAAACTATTTTAAAATTAAATATATAAAAATTTTATATAATAAAATAAAAAATAAAACCATTTTAAATTACTTAAAAAAGCAATATACCCAACCCACACTTAAACAAACAAAAATTAATAATTATAAAATTGCAGTATTTTTAAATGATGGAATTGGCAGACAAATTTACGGCTTAAAACAATATGAAAAAGTACATACTGATTTTTTAAAAACAATTATTAATAAAGACTGGATTTGCCTGGATATTGGAGCAAATATTGGTTATTACACTTTGCTATTATCAAAACTGGCTAGAAACGGAAAAATTTATTCTTTTGAGCCAAATTCTACAAATTTTCAATTATTAAACTTAAATGTATACATAAATGATTTTCAAAATGTAATTACAAATCAAATTGCTTTAAGCAATGAAAATAATTATCAAAATTTTAAAATTACCAAAGATAGTGCATTTGCATCATTTAAAAATACTGAAAGATCAGAAGTTATTAATACAGTTAAAGTCAAAACAAAAAAATTTGATGATTATGTACGAGAAAAAGGGATTGAGAAAATTGATTTTATAAAAATTGATGTTGAAGGTGCTGAGAAATTAGTATTAGATGGCGCTCAAAATGTATTAGACAGTTTGAGACCAAAAATCATATTAGCTGAACTATGCGAGGATAATCTCAGGCCGTTTAATGCTAATAAAGAATCAATTATCAATTTTCTGAAAAATTTAAATTACTCACCATTTAATTTATCCAACAATAAACTAACACTAAATGTTCAAACTAAAAGCCAGGATATATACTTTGTCCATCAAAGTTATCTAGATCAGATATAATTATGAAATTTTTCTTTTTAAGTGTACACAATAGACCTAGCGGCGGCACCAAGGTTTTGAACCAAATGGTTAATTTATGTATTGAAAAAGGATTTGAGTCATACTATGTAACAGCAGAAAACCAGGCCCAGCCGGCAAGTTTTATGGAAAACCCAAGCCCAGCCATAACATTGGATGATTTTGTTAATAAATGTGAAAAAAATGACATTGTTATTAATTGCTGGCAAAACAAAAACACACATCAAGCTGTAATGAAATGTTCAAGCCAACATAAAATTTTTTGGCAGCATGGCGTACACATACCTTATGACAAAGATTTTGATAATCAAAAAATTTATGATCCCAATACTTATAATCAATATTGGAATGTAAGCCAGGCATGCGCAAATTTTATAAAAAAAACATACAAGCTTGAAAAAATGGAAATTGTTCATCCCTTTTTTGATGATAATACTCTGCTCCAATATATAGATTCAGACTCAAAACGAAAAGGAATATTAATAGTTAGAAGAAGAGGGCAAGAAGCTATTCATGATATATTAAAAAAATTTCCAAAAGAAAAACTTACTATAATGAATCAAACTTTTACAGACAATTCATTATATAAAGAATTAATAAATCACAAATATTTTATTTCATCTGATGCTGGAGTAAATGGCAATATATTAACAACAAACCGTTTTGAAAAATACTCATTACAATTAACTAGATTAAAAAATAAGATATTTGGAAAAAAAAATTTAGTGAAGCCGATGCCACCATTATTAGGCTTTCCAATGACTGCCTGCGAAGCTGCTTGGCTGGGCACAATAGTAATCGGCTTTGCCATGGGCGGTGGACTTGAATGGATGACTGATGAAAATATTTATTTGGCAAAAGACGGCGATATCAATTCCCTGCTAGCCAAAACCAAAGGAGCAGTAGAAGATTCTGAAAAAAATCATAATAAAAAAAGACAAAAAGCATTTGATGCAGTTAAAAAATTTAACAAAGAACATACTTGGAATCAAATGACAAAACTATTAAATTTATGAAAAAAATATCCATTGTCACCGCTTCATTTAATAGTGAAAAATTTATTGAACAAACAATAAATTCGGTTTTAAGTCAAAATTACCCAAATCTTGAATATATTATCATTGACGGCAGCTCAACTGACAAAACCGTTGATATTATCAAAAAATATCAGCATAGCCTAGCCTACTGGACAAGCGAAAAGGATAACAGTATGTATGATGCAATAAACAAAGGCTTTCGAAAATCAACAGGTGACATTATGGGCTGGCTAAATTCAGATGATTTGCTTCATCCGGGAAGCTTGTCAGTCATAAATCAAATTTTCAGTCAATTTGATAATGTAAATTGGGTAACTGGCATACCAACCAAGTGTGACTCACAGGGCAGGACTTGTAAGGTAGCGGATTTGCCGATTTGGTCAAAAGAAAAATATTATATCGGACAATTAAAAAGTATTCAGCAAGAATCAACTTTTTGGACAAGATCTTTATGGGAAAAGGCTGGCAGCAAATTAGATGAGCAATATACACTGGCAGCTGATCATGAATTATGGGCCAGATTTTTTTTATATGAAGATTTATATACAATAAATGCTTTATTGGGATGTTTTCGAAAACATGATTATCAATTGACTGAAGAAAAAAGAGATGAATATTTTAAGCAAGTTAATCAAATTAGAAATCAATATAAAAAGAAAATAAAAGGTATCAATTATTTGTCTTATAAAACTAAAACTTTTGCGAATAATATTCTGCCAGGATTTATTACAAAATCAAATAAGTATAATAAGCATTTTATAAAAAGAAAATTGATAACATACAATTTTGAAAAAAATAAATTTGTTATCAAATAGATATTTATGAAAAAATATATTAAAAAAATCTTCTCGAATTTCGGATATGATTTAATAAATAAACAAGCTTCAGAAAGGCAATCATTAAAAGGAGCTCTTCAGCAAATCAAAAAAAATTGGACGCCAGAGGTTGTGATTGATGTCGGCGCAGCTTTTGGCACCTGGACTAAAGAATGTTATAAAATTTTTCCAAAAGCACAATACTTATTAATTGAACCTTTGACAGAATATAACCGATCTTTAGACAAACTAAAAAATGAAAAAAATAATATAATTACGATCAATACAGCAGCTAATTCCACAACAGGTACAGTTTTTTTTAACATGCATAAAGATCTTGTCGGTTCTTCATTAAAAAATGAAATAGAAGGCCAGGAAGTTGATGGGAAAAAAATTGAGGTAAAAAGCATTACATTAGATGATGCCTGTATGCAAAATAATCTATCTGGGGACTTTCTTATAAAAATAGATGTTCAGGGAGCAGAATTAGACGTATTAGAAGGCGCTAAGAATATTTTTGATAAAACTGAATGTATTATACTTGAAGTCTCCTTATTTAAGTCTTTTATTAACGGCCATGATTTATTTGATATTATCTCATATATGAAAAATATTGGATTTGTTCCATATGATATTTTCGGATTTTTATACCGCCCATATGATAATGCATTATGCCAAGTAGATATAGTTTTTGTAAAAACAAATAGCAATTTTCGAAAATTTCAGGGTTATGCATCAAAAGAGCAAAGAGAAAAACAAAATGAAAAGTTTGAAAAGAAAATTGATGAATTACTTTAATTATTATGTTAGTTTCAGCTATTATCCCAACTCATAACCGCTCAAAACTCCTTCAACGGGCAATTAATAGTGTTTTATCCCAAACATATAAAAATTTTGAAATAATTATTATTGATGATGGATCGAATGATAATACTCAAAATATTTGTCAAAAATTTATTGATGAAAATGAAAACATTAGATATATTAGAAATGAAAATTCAGCTGGCGGCGCTGAAGCCAGAAATATTGGTATGCGCCAGGCAAAGGGTGAAATAATTACATTCCTTGATGATGATGATGAATGGCTGCCGCAAAAACTTGAAAAGCAAATTGAAATATTTAAACAAAATCCTGAGGTTGGGATCGTTGGTACAAATTATTTTTGGATAGATGTTGAAAAAAATCACATTAAAAAAATAAAACTGCCTCAAAAACAATCACTGAAAACATTGCTTTTAGAAAATACGTTGGGAAGTTTTTCATTTAATGCAATTCAAAAAAGATTATTTGAAAAATATGGAGGTATACGGCCAGATATGAAAAGCTCTCAGGACTGGCATTTTTGGCTAAAGTTAGCGCCAAATACAAAAATCCTTATCACAGATAATTATTTAGTGAAATATTATAACTATAGTGGTGATCCAAATAGAATATCAAGCTCCACTGATCGGGCAATTGAATCCAGAAAAAAAGTGCTACATGATTATCAAAATCAAATGTCATTTTTTGTAAACCTCAAACACAAACTTTGGATCTGGCAGAGAAGAAACTATATTTATAAAAAAACCAATAGCAAATTTATTAAAGCTATAACATATAGACTTTTTAAATATTCTCATGATATTGTTCAAAAAATACTCAAATCAATTTATATAAAATAAATGAAAAAAATACTTTTTGTCTATCGCGGGCAATTTCAAAAAAAAATAATGGACACCGTCCCAGATTTTAAAAACATGCCAACTGAATTTTTATATGGCATGAATTTTTTAGATAAAGAAAAATTTGAAACAGATTATATAATTGCTCCTCGCACAGAAAAAAGAAAAGGCATTAGAAAATTAACCTGGCTTTTAGAATTTCCCTTTGCCAGAATAAGTAAAATAGGATTACCTTCAGAAATATATTCTTTATATAAAGACAGGCTCAATAATGCTGATTATATATTCTGTGTAAATGATCAAACCAGTATGGGTATTTTATTTGCAAAGTTCATTGGCAAATTAAAAAGGCAAAAAGTAATTTGCTTAATAATGAGCTTGCCAGAAAGAATAAAATACTTTCGATGGTGCTGGCCAATTCGATGGCTTATAAATGCAATGCTTAAAAAAGCAGACTTGCTTTTAACTTTATCAAATTTTGTCCAAAAAGATTTAATCAAAGACTTTAGGTTAAATGCTCAAAAAGTAAAAACATTTTATTTTGGAGTAGATTTAAATTTTTGGAAACCTATTGATATTGAAAAACAAAATTTTATTCTCTCCATTGGAAATGACATGAATAGAGATTATCAAACTCTAATAAAAGCATTACCTGAAAATATTCATTTAAAAATAATTACTAGAAAAAAAATTGATATTCTAAATAAAAATATTGAAATATTGTCTGATATTTCAGATGAACAGCTACGAAAATTATACAATCAATGCTTATTTGTTGTCATTCCAAGTATAAAGCTTAAAAATGAATCCTCAGGGCTGAGCTGTACTTTACAGGCAATGGCTTGCAAAAAGCCGGTTATCATCTCCAATACACCTCCAATATCTGAAATATTTGAAGATAATAAACATTATCTTACTTATCAGCCGGAAAATCCTGAAAATTTACGAAAAAAAATTATCACTTTATATAATGACAATAATTTACAAACTTATATTGCAGAAAATTCTTATAATCATGTGCAAAAATTTAATGCAAAAAAAATGGCAACACAATTAGAACAATTTATTGAATCTAATTAATTTTCTTTTCTAAAACAAAAAAATAATGTTTTGCATTTAGAACTGGTCGCAGTTCTTTTTTAATTTTAAATTTTTCTTCAAACTTTTTTCTTATTTTTCTTTTTGAAAAATTCCTTCTTCCCAATTCCCAATAATGCTCTCCCCTATTTTCAGCTTTTTTAAATAAAGGTATTCTAACAAATGATTTTATTAACTTTCTGCCTGTTATTGTTTCAATCAAAGGAAATCGAAATATAAATTCAAAAGCAACACTTGAATATGGCAAAGACACGATAACAAATTTTTTCGTCACTCTGAATATTTCATTTAAAGCTTTACCTACATCTTTCCATGGCAAATGCTCTAAAATTTCGCAAGCCAGCACAACATCAAACAATTCATTTTCAAATGGCAATTTTCGTACATCAGCTACATAATCTGGATTTAACTGCTTGTCAAAATCACAGGTTATTACTTTATAATTATTTTGTCGCAAATAATTTGTAACTGTCTTATTCCCTACTCCAATTTCTAATATTCTATCTGGCTTCAACTTTCTAACCAAGTCAATTTGATAATAATATGTAATAAAACGCCTCAAACTATCATAATTGGAATAATAATGCTCTTTTGGAACCTGGGTTTCATAATTATTATTCATAATTTTCTAAAAAATTTAGAATGGTATAAAATTGCATTAACTTTAGCTTTATTTAAATCAACTAATTTGGATATTCCATGCTTTTTATATGAAAAATCCAGCCTTTTATCAAACACATCCTGAAATAATTTCATGTATCGTTCTGCCATCAATTCTGCAGTAAATTTATAATTTTCAATTTTACTTAAATAATGCTGATAATTTTCATAAATCTCAAATAATTTTTCTTCTAAATTATTTTCATTGAACTCCAAACCGTACTGGCTGCAATACTCAGGTAAAGCTCCGCTATTTATATATAAAAGTGGCAAACCGCACATTGCCCCTTCTATATGATGCATTCCTGCTGGCTCATTTCTGCTGGCTGTAATATATACGTCGTGTTTTCTTAATTCTCCAGCTAGATCGTGTCCAGATAAAGGCTCTATTAAATTAACATTTTTATAATTGATATCAGCTGGATAATTTCCAATAAAAGTCAGCTCAAATTTATTTTTAAAATTATCTTTTTCAAGTAAATCATCTATTTTTTTATAAATATCATGGCCCTTTAAATAGCTTGCGCCCCAATGATGAGTTACAAGTTTTAATCTTCTATCTTGTTTAAAATCAAAAGCTTTCTCCTGTCTATTAAATATATTTTGATCAGCTCCATTATGAATAACCTGCCAGGGCTTTTCTGGATCAATGCCTGCCTTTTCTAATAAAGGTTTTAACCAGCTGGCAATATAAACAGTATAATCTGAATATTTATTGGCCAAAACAAGTTTTTTATTTACAAAATCAGTGCCCTTTCTCTCATCACACTCATTTATTCTATGAATAATAGCAGTTTGAGGATTTTTAATTTTATATAAATACGCATCCCAAAAAGAATATGCTGATGATTCTGTTAAAAAAGGGCTGATATGAAAAATAATATTAATATTTTTGTCTTTCAAATTATTTACAACTTCAATATTATTTTTTTCCAAATAATTTCGTAAAAAATTGGCAAACTGCATTCCGCCGCCATATGGACCCTGTTTGAATTTTATATTAAAGCTCACTTTCATAATTTTGAATAAATTCTTTCAAAATACTGTGCTGAAATTTTTTGCCAGGAATAGTTTTTTATTTTTATAAATCCGTTTGATACTAATCCTTCTTTAAGTTCATTATTTACTAATATTTCTTTTGCATATTTCACCAAACATTCTCTATCTTCCACTTCACACAAAATTCCGTCTTTTTGATGATCAATAACATCAGGAGATAACCCAACATCTGTTGAAATTATGGGCACGCCACAGGCCATTGATTCAGCAATTGCTTTTGGCCCACCTTCAATTCTGGATGCCACAATATATAAATCTAAAACATTATAATAATCTACAATATCTAAAAAATTATTAAAAAAATTATGAGTATAGGTAATATTTGCTTTTTCAAGTCTTTTTTTTACATAGCCTCTGGCTGGTCCGGTTAATAAAACATGAATATTAAATTCCTTGGCCAGTCTTTCCATAACATCGCAAAAAACATCAGGACCTTTTTCCATTTTTGGCTCATTCCCCTCTCCCCAGCCACTGCCATCCTTTTGAAACGATCCAATAATCGTTTTATTTTTAGGCAAATTAAGCCTGGTCTTGATTTCTTCTTTTTCTTCCCTGCTCTTGCAAATAAAGTTATCTAAATCAATACCTAAAGGTATGACAATAATTTTTTCCAAGCTTATACCATGCCCTATAAGTTGTTCTTTTGTCTTCTGGCATGCAGTATGGATAAAATCAGCTCTTTGATTTAACTCTGAAATATATTTCAGTCGTGGATCATTATTAATTATGTGAAACCAGGTGACTACGACTTTATTTGACTTGTGTATTTTTCTAATGCCATTTTTTCGAACAAAAGTACCGACTGATCCAAAATGGAGAATTTTATTTCTAATAAACGGGGTAAAAACAGTTTGCCTGGCTTTAAAATTAGTTGGCAGATTTTTTATTATTGAAAATCCGATCCAATCAGTCACCCAATTTACATTTTCTCCAATATATAACAAGTCTGCTTTGCTAAAAACATTTTTAAACGTTTCAATGAATATTTTTATTATTTTTTTTATCTTATCAAGCATTTTTATTATTTATTTCATTTTGAACCCGTTGAAGGTCTGCATCCATCATCATTTTAACTAATTCTGGAAATTTAACTTTTGGTTCCCAGCCCAATTTTTCTTTCGCCTTTGAGGACTTGCCATGAAGAGCCATCACTTCTGCTGGCCTGGCAAACCGGGGGTCAATAGCAATGTATCTATTCCAATCATAAATCCCAACGCACCTAAATGCTTCATCTAAAAAATCTCTGATAGAATGCGTTTCGCCAGTTGATACTAAATAATTATCAGGTTCCGATTGCTGCATCATCAAATGCATTGCTTCCACATAATCTCCGGCAAATCCCCAGTCTCGCTTGCTGTCTAAATTACCTAAACTGATTTTATCTGCAACACCTAATTTTATTCTGGCCACCCCATCAGTAATTTTTCTGGTTACAAATTCCTTTCCTCTGATCGGCGATTCATGATTAAACAATATTCCATTAACGCAAAACATCCCATAACTTTCTTTAAAATTAACGCTTATCCAAAAAGCATACAATTTTGATATCGCATAAGGGCTTCTGGGATGAAAGGGCGTATTTTCTCTTTGTAATCCTTCTTCATTGCTGTTTCCAAACATTTCACTGGTAGAAGCTTGATAAAACTTAGCATTTGGACAATAGTTTTTTATTGAATTTAGCAAATACAACACTCCAAGAGCATTTGTTTCTGTAGTCAATTTTGACTGTTCCCAGGAGGCACCGACAAATGACTGCGCTGCCAAATTATATACTTCATCAGGCCTTAAATTTTTTATTATATTCATTAAAGAACTCTCATCTGTCATGTCTCCAGATATATATTCAACCTGATCTGTAATTCCTAAATAATCTAAATTACTAAAATTTGGATTTGTATAGCGTCGGATTAATCCATATACTTTATATCCATTATCAATTAAATGCTTTGCCAAGTACGGCCCGTCCTGGCCTAAAATTCCAGTAATTAATGCTTTTTTCATATGACTATTATTTTTCTTCCCTCCGCTATTTAAATTTTTTTTTATATACCAATCATAAGTAGATCTAATTCCCTGATCTAATGAAATTTTATATTTCCATCCCAAATTATTCAATTTAGACACATCAAGCAATTTCCGTGGCGTTCCGTCAGGTTTTGATGAATCCCAATTAATATTTCCCTGATAACCAACAATGTTTTTAATCATTTCTGCTAATTCTCTGATCGAAAGATCTTCTCCTGTGCCAATATTTACAATTTCAGAATCATTATAATTTTGCATTAAATAAACACAGGCATCGGCCAAATCATCAACATGTAAAAACTCCCGCTTTGGAGATCCTGTACCCCACAAATTAACCTCTGGCTTATTTTCCACTTTTGCATCATGGAATTTGCGAATCATAGCTGGCAGAACATGGCTGGTTTTTAAGTCAAAATTATCATTTGGACCGTACAAATTAGTGGGCATGACTGAAATAAAATTTGTATTATGCTGCCGATTATAAGACTGGCACATTATAATGCCGGCAATTTTGGCAATCGCATACGCATCATTTGTTTTTTCTAATGGCCCGGTCAAAAGATACTCTTCTTTAATCGGCTGAGCGCATTCTCTGGGATAAATGCATGAGCTGCCTAAAAACAATAATTTTTTCACCCCGCTTTTATATGCACTGTCAATTACATTAGCTTGAACTTTTAAATTTGAAAAAATAAAATCTGCTGGATTTTCCTTATTGGCTAAAATCCCACCGACTTTTGCTGCTGCTAAAAAAACATATTCCGGCTTTTCTTTTTCAAAAAATTCCTGTGTTTTTTTTTCATCCATTAAGTTAAGCTCTTGTCTGGTTCTAAATACCAAATTTTCAAATCCTAAATCTTTTAATTTTCTCATTATTGCTGAACCGACAAGTCCCCCATGTCCGGCAATATAAATCTTTGAATCTTTCTGCATATTATTATAATCCGAATCTACGAATGCACCCGAATACACCGAATATAAATGATTAAATTACTAGGATCATTTTTAATAATTCAGCTCATTTGTGGAATTTCTGATAGCAATTCGGGTCATTCGGATTGTAAATTCGAATCAGTATTTTTTAATAGAACAAATATTATTCTCTTTTTTTAATTCCTCCAAATCATAATTTATCATTATATCAATTAATTGCTGAAAAGTAACTTTTGGCTGCCAGCCCAATTTTCCTTTTGCTTTTGATGGATCTCCCAACAACAAATCAATCTCAGCTGGTCGATAATACCTGGGATCAATTTTTATAATCGTTCTGTTTGTTTTTTTATCAATTCCTTTTTCTTCAAGTCCAATCCCCTCCCAGACAATATCAAATCCCAGTCTTTTAGCCGTTTCTTCCACAAATTCCCTCACTGAATGAGTCTCTCCTGTAGCAATCACATAATCTTCTGGTTCGCTTTGCTGAAGCATCATCCACATTGCTTCTACATAATCCTTCGCATATCCCCAGTCTCTTTTTGCATCCAAATTTCCTAAATACAAAGCGTCTTGAAGGCCCAGTGATATTCTGGCCATAGCTCTGGTTATCTTTTTTGTTACAAATGTTTCACCGCGCCGCTCTGATTCATGATTGAACAAAATACCATTGCAGGCAAACATATCATAGCTTTCCCTGTAATTTTTCGTAATCCAATACGCATAAACTTTTGCGCATCCATATGGGCTTCTTGGATAAAATGGTGTTGTTTCCCTTTGCGGCGTTTCTGTCACTTTTCCAAACATTTCTGAAGAAGATGCCTGGTAAAATTTTGAATTTAGGTTCAGCTGGCGCATTGCTTCTAAAATCCTGGCAGTAGATAGTCCTGTAACATTGGCAGTATATTCTGGAATATCAAAACTGACTCGAACATGGCTTTGAGCTCCCACATGATATATTTCATCTGGTTTGATTTTTGTTAAAAGCTGAAATAAATTGCTGCTGTCAGATAAATCGCCATAATGCAGAAACATTTGTGTGTTCATTAAATGAGGATCTTTATAAAGATGGTCAATTCTTCGGGTGTTAAAATCGCTTGCTTTACGGATAATACCATGAACTTCATAACCTTTTTCTAACAACATTTCTGCTAAATATGAACCATCCTGGCCAGTAATACCTGTGATCAATGCTTTTTTCATATATTTTTATTCCCTGCCTCCTTTAATGCTTTTATAATTTGATTATGATTAATTTTATTTGACCCGACAAATCCGTTTGTATTAAATGGTGTTTGTTTATTAAATTCCAGTTCATTGCCATTTATATCAGTTATTTTCCCACCAGCTTCTTCCAAAATGATTTTACCCGCAGCCACATCCCATTCTCCTGTTCTTGAACTGCTGCTAATATAAACTTCAGCCTGACCTTCAGCTAATGCTGCTAATTTCAGTCCAGCGCTTCCAACTCTTTTGTATTGCCAGCTGTATTTTTCTGCCAATGACTTTTCAGTTTCTCCTAAATGAAACATGCTCATTAATATTCGTATTTTTAAAAAATCTTGCACTTTTGAAGCCTCAATTTTTTCTTTTTTATTTTCAATTTCAATAAAAGCTCCCTTCCCTTTAGATGCAAAATATAATTTTTTCTCCAAAGGTTTGTAAATTAAACCAATAATTGGCTGATTATTTTTAAGTAAAGCAAGTAAAATGGAAAAATCCCCTGTTTTATGGATAAAATCTTTTGTTCCGTCCAAAGGGTCAGTCACAAACACCATTTCTTTTCCAATATGACTTTTATCTTCTTTGTTTTCCTCTGATAAAATCCCAAATCCTGAATACTTTTTTAATCCATCTAAGATTATTTTTTCTGAAGCCAGATCAGCAGCAGTAACTGGTGAATCATCTTTTTTCTCAGTTTCAAATTCCTGATCATAATATTTTAAAACTTCTTCACCCGCTTTTTTAATTAATATTTTCAGATCTTCTAATATCTCATCAAGATTCATACGGAATAATTTCATTATTTTTTAGATAATTTAAAATTTCTTCAACACATTTTTCAGGTTCCTGGTTTTCTGTATTAATAGTTAAGTCAGGAGCATTTGGAATCTCATAAGGGTCATCAATGCCTGTAAAATTTTGAATTAATCCCTGCCTGGCTTTGGCATATAAACCCTTCACATCACGTCTTTCACATTCTTCAAGTGGCGTAGCAACATAAACTTCAATATAATTACCGTATTTGCTAATTAAATTTCGATTATATTCTCTTGAACATTGATAAGGTGCAATAGCTGAACAAATCGCAATACCCCGATTTTTCGTTATCTGGCTGGCAATATAGCCGATTATTTTAATATTTATATCTCTGTCTTTTTTTGAAAAACTCAAATTGATAAATAAATCTTTTCTGACAATATCCCCGTCAAGCAAGGTGATTACCCTGTCTTCGGTTTCCATTAATCTCTGATTTAGAATATTTGCCAATGTAGTTTTGCCTGAGCCTGATAAGCCGGTAAAAAATATTGTTAAACCATCTTTATGTTTTGGAGGATGTTTTTTTCTAAGCTCAGCTATTACCTCAGGAAATGAAAACCATTCTGGCACTTCTTTTCCCTGATAGAGCAAATTTCTAAATTCAGTGCCGGAAAGATTCAACGCATTATCTACATGTGAAAGCTCCCTGACCTGGACGTACTTTTTCTGCACAGAATCATAAACGACTCTTTCAAATGTAACAGGCTCAATACCCATTTCATTTTTGTATTTATTAAATAAGTTAATTGCATCATCTTCTACATAAAAAGGCTGTCCGTTTTCATCAGGTCCAGGAGAAGCATGATTTCTGCCCACAATCATATGAGTGCAGCCATAATTTTTTCTTACAATTGCATGAAGTAAAGCCTCACGTGGCCCTGCCATTCTCATCGCAAATGGCAATAAGCTTAATATTGAATTATCTAATTGATTTTGAATAATTCTATAGGTTCTTGCCCTAGTTACATAATCAATGTCCTGGCCAATTTTTGGACCGACAACCGGATGTATCAAAAGTAAACTATTTTCAATTTTATCTTTAGCCCTCATAACCAATTCATAATGGGCCTTATGCATTGGATTTCGTGTTTGAAAAGCAACTATATTTTTAACATTTCTTTCATCAAATATTTGTTTTAATTCTTTAGGCGTGTGTCTGTGCTCTAAAAAGTCATACCGTTTTGGCAAAGCAATTCCCTGAATTTTTCCGCCGACATAAAAATCTTTTGTGTTATCAAAAAATCTTTTTACGCCAATATGATTTTTATTTGATGTGCCAAAAACTTTTTCAGCTTCTCTTTGTTTGTCTGGCTGATAAATTGATTCTACGCTAAGTATTGCCAATGGATTACCAAACTTGTCAGTTAAAACAACTTTTTCCCCTACTTCATATTTATCCTCTTCAACATCAAGGCAAATTGGAATTGGCCATAATTTGCCATTTGCCAATCTCATCTGATCTAAAACTAAATTATAATCATTTAAATTTAAAAAACCTTCCAACGGAAAAAAACCGCCATTCATTAATAATTCTAAATCGCAAATCTGCTTATTATTTAAAACAATACTTTTATAGCCTGCAATTTGTGATTTTATTTTAGAAAAATCTTTGTCAATTAATAAATCTTTCATATCACATTTTTCGTACTATGCCCCAAATTTCTCCAAACTGAATTGAATATTTTTCTAAATTCCATCCAGCTTGATTTAGCTCTGTTTTTAAACTATCAATTGAATATTCAATAAAATGGGTTTTATCCAAACGATATTTAAAACCATTTTTCTTTTTATACAAAGTCAACCAATCTCTATCTAACATTGGAACTCTAATTAAGATAATATCGCCTAATTTTTGTAATTTTTGCAAAAAATCAATGCGATTTTCAATATGTTCCAGCACGTTTGATAGCACTATTTTATCAAATTTTTGTAAAAAATCATAATTTGTTGCATCAGCACAGATAAACTGTAAATTTTCAAATTTGTTGTTCTTTTTTGCCTGTTCAATATTTTTATTCACAATATCCACTCCAAATACTTTTTTTGCTTTGCCTGCCAGACTATAGGATAAGAGCCCATTTCCGCATCCAATATCCAATACCAAATCCTCATATTCTATATTTTTTACAAAAAAATCGTGGTATTTTAATATCTCATGTTTTGGATGAATGCCTTTATTTCTTTTTATAGCAATTTTTGAAATTGCTTTATATGAAAAATTATGTAGCCAAATGAAAAATTTTTCTATAATTTTCAACATAATTCCTTAATTCTGTTGGTAAATTTATCCAATGAATAATTTTGTAGAGCTTGTTCAAATCCTTTCCATCCCATGCGGATCACATCATCTCTATCATCAATAATGCTTTCAATTTTTTGAACTAGATCATCAACGTTTTGGCTTTTAAAAATATAGCCTGTCTCCCCTTCCTTGACATAGCACTTTGTGCCATTTTTATCGCTGGAAATAACCGGCAATTTATTAGCCATTGCTTCAAGCGGCTGTAAAGAAGCTGGATCCTGATAGCTGGTTAAAACAAATAAATCATTTTGCCTGTACAGGTCAATCACTTCTGGGTGAGGCACTTGAAATTTAAATTCAACAATATTTTCCATTTTATTTTCTTTAACAAAATCCATTAATTTTAAAACATAATTTGGATCAGCCTTTTCTCCGACTAAAGTAACTTTAATTTGATAAAAGCTTTTTAACTTTTCAACTGCCTTAAGCAAAGTTATATGATCTTTAATTGATTCAAATTTGCCAATATTTAAAATATTAATTTTCCCATCCTGAAAATATGACTTTTCAAAATCAACTGCATCATAAACAAATGGAATATAGTGAAATTTTTTATAATTTTTAAGATCTAAATCTGTCATTGTGCAAATTGGCGAAGCAACTGCTTGTACTCTGTAATGCTTGAATAAAAACCAACAAATAATTTTTTCTTTTAAATTTTCACATTTAAACTTTTCTCTTTGAATAAATATAATTGATTTAATATTAAATTTCTTCGCATATCTTAAAGCACAGATCGAAAACAGGCTTTTTAAGCCTTTAACAATAATTACATCAGGTTTAATCTGCTTAATTTTATTTTTAAACTTTTTCAAAGGAGGATAAGATAATTTTAGCTGCCAGGAACTTTTTAAATATTTTTTTTTAAATATTTTAACAATTTTTTCAAAAAATAAATATAATTTTGAATAGCCAATGACTTTTGGCTCAATCAAATCATATTTTTCAGATTTCCCTTTATATTGAACAATTAAATCAACAGTATTCTCGGCTTTTTGCAAAGCTTTTATCCGATCATGTAAATTAATATGATATCTGGGGGCGATAATTAAAAATTTCATATAAAACTATATAAAAAATCATCCAACTGAGCAATGATTTTTTTTATATTATAATTTTTTTCTACTGTCTCCCTTGCTTTGTGTCCAAAATCCTTCATTCTCTCAATATTATTAATTGCAAAATTAATTTTTTCAGCAAGATCCTTATAATCAGCAGTTCTGAAATTCATTCCATTTAAATTATGTTTGATTAATTCAATATTTTCTTCTATATCTGAAACTAAGCAAGGTCTTTTCATTGTCATTGCTTCAAGTAATGCATTACTCATCCCTTCATGCATAGATGGCAGCACAAAAAGATCAGTGGCTTGCAGGATTTCTAAAACATCATTTCTCAATCCTAAAAACCTAACTTGAGCATCCAGATTATTTTCTTTAACAAAATTTTTTAATAAACCCTCCTGATCTCCTGTTCCAATTAATAATAATTTGATTTTGGAGTTATTTAATAATTTTAAGGCCTGCAAAATATCAATTTGTCTCTTGCTGGAATAAAGCCGGGCAACATTTGATATTACAAAATCATTTGGGGTTAAATTAACCTCACGCCTCTTTTTTTCAGTTTCAATATTTATTTGAAAATCCTCCAGGTTAATCCCATTTGGTATGCAATGTGATTTTTCTAGCTTTATTTTTAAATTTTGCCTGTAGTAATTTAATGTTGATACAGAATTGGTTAAATGATAATCAACAAGATTTGATGTTAGTTTGTCCATTTTTAATAAAAATGGCAGATCAAGATGTTTATTTCTAATATAAGCAACTATTTTTTTCACGCCAAATGTCTTTCCGAAAAATCTACCAAATAAATCAGCATGAATTAGGTAGTTGACCTGCAAATCTGGTTTAAAATCTCGTATGACTCCCTTATAGCGCCAAATAACGCCTGGGTTGTATTTGCGTTTAGCATCCAAATAATGCACAAGCACTCCTCTTTGCTCTAATTTCTCACCGATCTCTCCATGACCCCTTATACAACACACCCTATTTTCAGTTTTTTTCAAGTATGGCAAAGTCTTTAAGAGCATATTTTCAGCTCCCCCGCCTTTTTCTAAACCAGTTATCAGATGAAGCACTTTTTTCATAAAATATCATTAAAAGTGCTTATATTTTAGCAAAAATATCTTATTAAATCAAATTTTTTATAAAAAAATCGTCCTGATTTATCAGGACTCAATATTTTTGATTTTTGCTGTTTGATTTTTACTTTTTGATTATATTCTCAACTGCAGCCCATTTTGATCCGCCCTCAGCTGGAATTAAAAATACTATTTCATCTCCTGGTTCACCTTTAAAATACGTAACACTGGCAGTTAAAAGCCGCCATTTTTTCCCTTCATGTACAGCCATATACAATTTTGACTGATCATCAAGCTCAAGATCACCAACGATTCTTTCTCTTTCGATTGGTTTTATCTGTTTAAAAATAAATGCGCCAGTTGGTGTAACTGTTAACTTTAATATGTCACCTTCTACCAGTTTTGACTTTGATGCGTAATTTGCAGGCACATCATATTCTTTACCATCAGATCCAATCATATTTTCTCCGTCAAATACTCCTTCCACCACTTTTTCCATTTGATTTTTTTCCGGTACTGGCCGGTCTTTTACTTCTTCTAGCTTTTTCCCAACACTTTCGCCTTCACCTCTGGCTGATGAATCTTTTGTAATTACAAGCTTAAGCCGATCAATCTGCTTTTGTAAATCACTTATTACATTAACTAAGTCTTGCTTAGAAGGTTCTTTTTTCTTTTTCCCCCAAAACATAATTTTATTTTTATTTTGTATTTTTTGTTTTATAAATATGATAATTTTGCATCCGCATCCGTAATATCTGTAATAATCCGTAAATCCGTAACCTCAATTCCGTAGGTCCGTAACCTCTCCTACTTATATTCTAATACGCTTTTTTAGTTCTGGCAAGTACTTCTGCCTCAATAATCTCTGGATCGCGTCCATATTTTAATCTGGACAGCTTGGTAATCACTTTAGACAGTTCTGGATTTGATTGAGGAAGTCCTGGAATCTTATCAAAAGGCATAGTTGCCATGTTAAATCCAGGAGGATTTGCATTATCTATTAACAGTTTAACATATGCATTATATTTTGGCATGTTGATAAAGTCCTGCTCATTAAAAACAGGGGCAAATTCTTTTGTTAAAGCTTCTGCATCGTCAACTCCGATTCGAAATGATACTTTAGTACCCACATTGCCGAAAATTGCGTCTTTAAATTTTGTATCGCCACCCTTAACCAATTGTCCAATATATTGATGGCCTATTGTTAAACATAAACGATATTTTCTAGCCTCAGACAAGATAATTTCCATACTGTCAGTTAAAAAATTCTGAAACTCATCTACATACAGATAAAAATCAGCTCTTTCTTCTTCAGGCATGTCTCCTCTGGCTAATGCTGCCATTAATAATTTTCCAATTACAATCATTCCTAATAAATTGGCATTTATCTCGCCGATTTTTCCTTTTGCCAGTTTAACCAGCAGAATTTTTTTGTTATTCATGATCTCAGAAAAATCAATTGTGCTTTTTTGTTGTGAAATAATTGGCCTGACATAATCATTTGTAATAAACGGCGCCATTTTACTGGTAATATAAGGAACCATGTTTGCCAAAGATGCTTCGCCGCCAGCCTTTTGCGCTTCCTTTTCCCAAAAATCTTTTACAAGCTGGCTTTTACACTTTGACAATTTATAAGCTCTAAAATCCTCGTCAGCTAAAACCCTGGAAATTTCAAGCAATGTTGAGCCTGAATCAATATCTGACATTATTAAAGCAGCGGCATTTTTAAAATATTGCTCAAACATTGGACCACCAGTTGCTTTTAGATCATATAATTTGTCAAAAATAGCCATTATTTCATTAATTGCAAATGTTTTTTCTTCTTCAGTATTAAATTCCAATAAATTCAAACCTATTGGTCGTTCTATATCAGAAGGATCTAAGATAACCACATCCTCTGCTCTTTCCTTTGGTATTCTTTCTAAAATGTGACCTATAGCATCACCATGCGGATCAATAAAACAGGCGCCTTCGCCATTGGCAATATCCTGCATTGCGACCCCTTCTGCAAACCAGGACTTACCAGTACCGGTCATACCAATAATATACATGTGTCTTCGGCGATCATTTCTTTTCAGTCTTATTTCAGTCTTCTTCCCACGATAAATATTATGGCCCAGCATAACTCCTTCAGCTGGAATATTGAGAGGGGCTGGCGCCTTTTTCGATTGGAGCCATCTAATATTTGGTGTCTCAGTTACTTGAGGAATAGGAAAATGAAAAACAGTAGCCATCTCTTCTGAATTTAAGACTATGCTTCTTTTATTATCAAAATTTCTATAAATAAAATCTGTTGCCAACTTATCAATTTTTTTTGATGATACTTCAAGGCTATTGCCATATTCATATATATTAAACTGGGCAAAGGCGGCTAAAATATCATTTAAATACAATTCACTTTTATGTGCCTGATCTGAAGCTGTCAAAATTCTGATATTAACATCCATCCCCCCTTTGCTGGCCTTTTCCTCAATCCCCTTTACAATTTCCTGTTCCATTGGAGACAATTGATGCTGAGTTTCAGGCTTTGGTGCCCCGTCTGCTGATTTTGGAGATTTCTTAAACATTTCTTTTAGCACGCTTTTTCCCTTGAGTGCTTCTTCGAATTTTTTGCCTTGCATCATTCTTGAGGCCACTCCAATACCATGGCTTCGCCAGACCTTTTTCGCTGATCTGACCACGAACTGAATAACAGCGCCATCATCATCACCAACCTTGCTTAATGCATTGGTTAAGGAATTAAGAGGATCACCTTCAATCTTTTTATACGTTTTTATTGGAAAAAAATTCTGCCTTTTAAAAGTTAGCATTTTGCCAGCAATCACGCTCTTTGGAGTAAAAATATTATAGTCCTCAACGTCTTCAATATTGGCATCTGGATATTGAGCCTGAAGTTGCTGCTCAAGAGTACTTCTAAGATATTCCGGCACTGCAACATAAAACGAAATCTGGCCTTCATCAGCCACAATTTCAAATGATATGTGATCTTCCCTGCCAAACAGCCAGGCGCCAAACCCCTTATGCGCCTTTAATCCTCCAATTGTAGAAAATAATACTTCTGCTACTCCAATTTTTTCCTGAGTTTGCTGAACTCCCATAGACTGACCATCGGATTTATCTGCACTCTTAAATTTTGGTAAAGTAATTAATAAAACATCTTTTTTAAAAGCAGTTTTCATTTTCCCATGTCTGCGCATGTAAACTCTGATAATCAAAATAGTGATTATAAAAACTAAAATTATAAAAATAACAAACAATCCCAGAATCACAAAGGGATTTGTTAATAAGTCTTCAACATTAATAGCTGAGAATTCAATTGATGGTTCAAACTCCATGACTACGAATTTTAGTTACAAGATATACAGGATTTTATATGCAAGATATTACAAGATGAAATTTTGCATCCGTAATATCCGTAATGATCTGTAGATCCGTAACCTATTAATCTTTTCTCTTTTTACCTAAATGCTTAACCACAGATTTTAAGCCATCTGACACTAATCCAACAATTTTAAATCCTGCTTCTAACTTGTCTTTCATTTTCTCTATTGCTTCAATAATCTCTTCCATTCTCTCTCGAAATTCTGTTATAGTCTCATTTGCATTCTTAAGTAGCTTTGCTAAATAAAAAAGCGCCCAACATAAAAAGGCGGTCAGCCAAAGCAAACAAAATGAAAGCACAATGTATAAAACATCTTGACTTGTTTCAAGCATATTTTTTATTTTTATTTATTTTTATTTTTCTTAAACAATGAATCAATGAAACCATGAAACAATGTTTTAATAAGCTATGCTCTCAGTTCAGCCCCAACACCACTTTCAAGCTGTTTTACAACTTTCTTTTGAAGTTTTTCTACTTCCTCCTTTTCTAAAGTTTTTTCCTCAGATTGATATGTAATTCTAATAGTTATGCTCTTTTTTCCTGTTTTAATTTTACCATTTTTAAATATGTCAAGCAAATCAACTTTTTTTATCAATTTTGGTTCAACTGTTTTAATAATTTGGGCAATGTCTTTATACATTGCTTTTTCATCTACAATAATTGATAAGTCGTAAACAACTGACGGATATTTATTAACTGCCTCATATCCATATTTTGGTTCAACTATTTCAGACAATTCATCAAAGTTTAGCTGCCACAACCCAACTTTCTCTTCAATTTCCAATTTTTTTTCAATTAAAGGATGTAGCTCTGTAATCCATCCGATTTCCTTATCATTTACCATAATATTTGCGCTTCGGAATGGATGCTGAAAATGTTGATTTTCTTTTGGCATACTTATAGCATAATCTACCTGCAAATAGGTTAACAATGATTCAACGATTTGTTTTACTTTAAAAAATGGTTCTTGTTCACCCATTTTCATATATGCCCCGCTTAAAAAATATGGCTGAGCAGGCAAATATTTTTTGCTATTTGGTTCTAATTCAAACTTGCTGTCTTTTATTAAAAACACGCGACCAATCTCAAAAATATTTACTTTTTCAAAAAACCGCAAATTATCTTTTACATTAACGGCCAAATACGGCCATAAATTCTGCCTCATTAGATTTTCATTCTCATCCCATGGATTTTCTAATTGCCAGTAATTTGAATGGTCTAAATTAATTTTATCTAAAATATCTCTTTTAGCAAAAGAAGAATTCCGTACTTCAATAGAATTCTCTGCCATGATCAAAAAATCTTTAACTTGCCTCTCAATATTTCTCTCTGTATTTGGTTCTAAATATAAATTTTTTACTTCTGGCATCTCAGTGGCAATATTGTCATATCCTAATATTCTTGAAACTTCTTCAATCAAATCCTCCTTTATTGAAATGTCTCCGGTCGCCCTCCAGGACGGCACCTGAACTTCCCACGCGCGTCTCTTATCTTTAACTTTAAATCCAAGGCTTTGTAAAATCCTTTCAACTGTTTTATCTTTTACTTCCTGGCCGATCCTTTTTAACAAAAAGTCCTTTGGCAGCTCAATTGGTCCTTGGTTTAATTTAAATTTCTCAAATCGTACAACATTACTTGCCACCTTTGCCTCTGGCTGCGTTTTCATTATTAACTCAACAACCCTCTCTAATGCACAATGCGCATTTGTCGGATCAAGACTCTTTTCAAATCTCATTGAAGCTTCTGATCTTAATCCAAGCTTGGTTGCTGTTCTTCGAATGTTTACTGGATCAAAATTTGCAGACTCAATAATAATTGAATCTGTTTTTTCAGAAATTTCTGAATTTTGCCCGCCCATAATTCCAGCTAAAGCTACCGCATCTTTTGAATCTGCAATCACCAACATTTCTTCGCCTAAAGTCCTTTGTTCACCATCCAGTGTGATTAATTTCTCTCCAGGAGTGGCTAAACGAACGGTTATCTGATTATTTTTTAATTTTTTTGCGTCAAAGGCATGTATTGGCTGGCCCATTTCAAACAATACATAATTTGTAATATCAACAATATTATTAATTGATTTTTGGCCAATGGATTGCAATGACTGCTTTAACCATTTTGGTGAAGGACCAACTTTTATATTATTTATTGCCACACCATAATATGCTGGACAAAGCTTTGATTCCTTAACCTTTAGCTTTAAATCAATGGCCTTTTCTTCTTTCAGCTTGAAAGGCTTTATCTCCTCAAGCTTTTTATCATAAAGCGCTCCCAATTCCCTGGCAATGCCATAATGAGACCAAAGATCAGGTCTATTTGTTAAAGACTTATTATCAATGTCTAAAACATAATCGTTAACGCCCAAAGCCTCTGCCAAATTCTGGCCGACCTCAAGGTTTAGGTCAGACAAATTCAAAATATCGCCATTTTTATGATCAAATATTTCACCCAAGCCGATCTCATCAGCAGCGCAAATCATGCCAAAGCTTTTTTCTCCCCTAATTTTAGTTGGTTCAAGTTTAACTGGATCACCTTCACCATGCCATCGCACCATTGCGCCTGGGATGGCTAAAGCAATTAGCATACCCTGTTCTAAATTTGATCCACCGCAAACCACTCTGACAGTTTCTTTGCCCAAATCAACATCAGCTAATTTTAATTTATCAGCATTTGGATGAGGGAACAGTTTTGTTACTTTCCCAACAAAAATATTTTCCAGTTGCTGGGCTAAATAATTAAGGCCTTCCACTTCCACAGTGGCCATGGTTAATTTATTTGCGATTTCCTTTGGCTCAATTTTTTCAAGATTAACGTATTTATTAAGCCAGTTAATTGAGATGTTCATATTTTGAAAAGTTAAAGTTAGAGAAGTTAAAAAGGTAAAAATGTTACGAGGTTATGATGTTAAAATATTAAATGGTTATAAAATAATAGTTAAAAAAGGAAAAAATCAAAGGCCAAAATCAGTAAATCCTGACCGAGGCACGAACCGCGTATTCGTAACTCCGAGCATGCGGACGGACACAATCCAGGTTCAACTGCCTACTGATCCGACCCCAACGCGAAAAACAAACGCCGCCCGAGAATTTTAAATACCCTGCTAAATTCCAATTGGCTCTACCACTCCCATCCCAGTCATCGATTACCTTGTTATTCTTCTGCAAATAACACATGAAATAAGATAGCTCAGCTTCTGGCGTCATGCCGCTCTCTCCCGCGTATTGCTCGTCTTCTTTCATTTTTTCCAAATACTGCTCCGGCGTTTTATTCGCTTCCAATTGCTTTCTTCCGCCAACTTCTTTTCCCTTGCCTTCTGCTGGTAAATCCGGCAAATCTTCTATAAACATTATGTCCCAGCCGCCTGCCTCTTCTAAAATTTCTTTTTTGGTTTTACCACTGTGATTCTTTTGATCATACTTTTCAGGATAATAAATTAAATCTCCGCTGATGTCCGCATTTCCATCTTGATAATCTTTATGCAACCGAATCGGCTTATCTTCATTCAATTCAAGTTCATCTCCGTTTGTCCCCTTTAAATTCCCCTCTTTATACTTTTTCAATATTAATTCCTTGGCTTTCTCGGCCATATCACTCAATTTCATACCAAACGGCACTAAAAGCAGTTGCGTAAAACCTTGTTCTTTCTTTTTTTCAACAAATTCTTTCTTGGCCTCAACTCGC